>Ga0213875_10000068_pt1 | contig 124154 bp, 93 predicted proteins | sample BarmaccomBMRX_R8_FD_160105 | JGI IMG/M metagenome (GOLD analysis project Ga0213875, IMG submission 160105) | Root-associated microbial communities from Barbacenia macrantha in rupestrian grasslands, the National Park of Serra do Cipo, Brazil - RX_R8 | ecosystem: Host-associated > Plants >... | reverse complement strand
GCAGAATTTTGGAGGTAGAGTTCCTCAACGGCTCGATCTACCAATATTCCTTCATCCCAGAGTCGTTATTTCAAGGATTAATGAGCGCCAGTTCGCATGGAGCTATTTTGACACTTACATTAAGAAAGCTGGTTGCAGCTACCAAAAAGTCCTTTAAGAAAGGCACACCAGTCCCTAATATAGGAGGAGTTTATGGACACCATACCGCAGCCTGCCCGGTTATCTGATACTACAGTGTTACCCGATAGCCATTCTGCCACCAATGGCGACTCTGTCCCCGCTAGTAGTGGCATCGCGAACAATGGTATTAATCCGCAACAGCCCGGCTCTGCCGATGCTGCCAATACTCGGCCCCGCGATGGGTCAGCCGCCATGCATGACCCAAATACCATTCAAATTGCGGATGCCCGGACCAGCGGGATCCCTAACAACGCAGCAGTGGAAGTGCTGCCCTGGCAGCGTCCGCGCGGGCCAGTGCCCCGTATCGGTGGGCGCACTTGCATTGGAAGGGTAGGTGCGCCCCGCGGCCACGAAGCCACCAGTGAAAAGTTTTGTTTCTGGGTGCCACCGGAGGCTTTGGTGGAGAAGACGCAACTGGTCACTTGTCATAGCAGTATCGCCGGGCGCGATATTACGTTTTATGCTTTGATTGACGAGGTGCATCGTACCTCGCGAGGCCGCTCAATGGCGGGGGAGATGGATGGGTACGATGGAGATCTAAATTATGAGCCGCCATTTGATAGCGAGGGCTGTACTTATGCCAGTGCTAGCATCTTGCGCAGCCAACCGCCACTGTTGACTCCGCCCCGCGAGCGCAGCGAAGTCTTGCTGGCAGGCGCGGAGGAGGCCCGCATAGCTTACCGCGCTGATGAAATCTCCAATGGATTAACTATCGGACTGATCAAGAATGGAGGCGATGGACTGGCTGGTCCAGGTACAATCGATCTGGATTACTTGCTGGGCGCTAATGGTGGGCACTTGAACGTCAACGGCGCCGCAGGGCGTGGCACCAAATCAAGTTTTCTATTGTGGATTAATTGGCTCTTATTACGCAAAGCGCGCCTGCAACAGGAGAGCCAACCGTCGAGTGCTTCGCGCTTGCGCGTCGTGCCGATTGTGCTGAATGTCAAGAACTTCGACCTCTTTTACATTGACCACCCCAACAATCGCTATCGAAACGAGACACATGGGGAGGCGTGGCACGCATTGGGCATTACTCAAGCGACGCCCTTCCACAACGCCACGTTTTACGCGCCCCAGCAACGGGGTAGCGAAATCGCCGTCGACACCGGGCGACATGGGCCAGTCACTCCATACTCGTGGAGCCTGCGCGACATTATCGAGCACCAACTCTTGGAATATCTTTTTGCAGAAACAGATGCCAATGATGCCAATTTCGGGGCGCTGGTTATCGATGTGCAAAATTATTTAACTCATGAGCAGACGCACAACGATAGCACGGTGCGTTACACATTGCGCTCAGGTAATAACTACCCCACCACTTTCGGAGAGTTACTTACTTGGGCGGATAACAAAGGCAATGGCGCAGTCGGAAGCAGCCATCATGACGCCACCTGGAAGAAGTTACACCGCCGCTTACTCAAAATCGTCCATGAGAGTCGCGGGGTGCTGCGCCGTGATGACCAAGCGGGGCACCCGCTCAATCTGGTGAGCGCGGATACCTGTGATCCCCACGTGGTAGATTTAGCAGCCCTAGGGACTGAGCCGGAATTACAGAGGTTCGTAGTTGCGACTATTTTGCATCAACTAGTGGAAGCGCGCACGGGCAGCAATGCCATCCAGAACCTAAAATATCTGGTCACTCTGGATGAATTGAACCGCTTCGCACCGCGGGGGTCAAGGGATCCCATTACGCGCCTCATAGAGAGAGTAGCCGCTGAGATGCGCTCTCAGGGCATTATCTTACTAGGTGCCCAACAGCAAGCCTCCAAGGTTTCCGAAATCGTGATTGAAAACGCCGGGATTCGTGTCGTGGGTAAAAGCGGAGCCGTAGAATTGGCCCAACCGATTTGGCGCATCTTGAGCGACAGTGCCCGCCGCAAGGCAGAAACCCTTGGCCTTGATGAAAAACTGGTTGTGCAGGATAACTTCCGTGAGCCGATGCACATTCGGGTTCCTTTCCCCACCTGGGCCTTGAACCGTGACGAGTCCGCTAACTCCTCTTCCCCATCTCCCGTTTCAGTCTCCAGTAGCGAAGGCACAACATCGGCTCCGCTGGGCCAAGCCGCCGATGACTTTGCGGACCTGTTGGAGAGTTGATAGTTGCTCCTTTTGAGCTGTGTTCAGCCTCTTGAAATTGTTTTAAGCCTGTCACAATGCGCTGTCGAAAAATGAATTACTGTTAGAAGCACGAAAGTCCTAGCCAGGATGCACGAACCTTTATGAGAATCCTCCACACCGCCGATTGGCACATGAACAACCGATTGGGGCGTTTAGACATCAGCCACCACATCATCGGAGCACTGGAACAAATTGCGAGCTTACTGGAAGAGCGCCAGGTAGATGTCATGGTAGTCGCAGGCGACATCTTCTCCGAGCGTAGCCGCCCCGATGAGCTACGCACCGCTATTGCTGAGATACGCCGCCTCTTTCTTCCATTCTTGTCTGGCGGCGGAACCATCATAGCTATTGCTGGCAACCATGATTCAGAAGTTTTCTTTGAGACATTACGTGATGCGCTGAGTCTGGCCGCGCCTGGTAGTGGAACTACCAACACGAGCCAGCGAGCCAGCAATAATTATGCGATTAGCGGCGGCTTACATATCACCGCCACGCCTGACTATATCCGCTTATGCGATGTAGAAGGCATTGAAGTGCAATTTGCTCTCATGCCCTATCCAACACCACGTTGCTACCTGCGCGGTGAAAATATCAACTGTGACTCCATTGAACAAAAGCACTATCTAGTCCAGCAGGGCTATGCGCGGATGCTGCAAACCATTCAAGAGAAAAAGATTGACCCCTGCTTGCCTAGCGTTCTGGTAAGCCATATTCATGTGCGCGGCGCGCAAACACATTCGCTTTATAAAATAAGTGAGACGGAGGACGTAATTTTCAATCTCTCCGACATCCCAACCCACTGGGCCTATGCCGCCTACGGTCACATTCATAGGCCGGGGCCAGTGCGAGAGGGCTATGATCACGTTCGCTACTGTGGCAGTGTGGCAAGGCTTGATGCCGCCGAGCGCGACGATGCTAAAAGCGTGGTGCTGGTCGATATTGGACAGGCAGGTTGCATCGGTCCACCCGAAATCGTTCCCCTGCGCACCACGCCATTTTACCAAATCGAGATTCACGATCCTGATACCGAAATCGAGCAGTTAACCACCCGCTACCCTGACGCGGATGTCGCATTGGTGCATTACACTCTGCACTGGCAGCCAGACAAGCACAACCTCAACGCTATATCAAGTGCCCTGGATAAAATCTTCCCCAACTGTTATAACCGCGACCTCTGCCAAAGCGCCAAGATCACACGCGCCCCAGCGGGCGTCTCCGCGTCCTCGCTGCCTCCACTCCATGACGTGGCGGGCACGGTGCGTCGCTTTTTAGAGCACCGTTTCCAGGAGCATCCTGAACGCGCCGATCTCCTCTCATTAGCCGACAAGCTGTTGGCTGAAGACGGTAGCCATTCAGAGTGAGCGCGTAAAACAGTGGGTATGGGCTGTAAGCTTGTTACAGCAGTGGGAGCTAAGGCCGTCGCTTGTTAAAGGAGATAATCTTCTATGATTCCCATTCAAGTCAAACTGGATGGCTTTATGAGCTACCGAGATGAGGCGGTGCTCCGTTTTGCTGGCGCAGAATTATGGATGCTCTGTGGGCGCAACGGCGCCGGGAAGTCCACCATTTTCGACGCCATGAAGTTCGCGCTTTTCGGCACCCATCGCGACGGCTCTCAAGGAGCCGAGGTTCTGGTTCATCATGAAAAGGACGCATTGCAAGTAGAATTCGATTTTCAGGTGAACGACGATATTTTTCGTGTTCGCCGCACTTTAAAACGCGGTGCCCGCCCCACCTTCCAGGCTTTTCACGTTGCAGGCCCCAATCCGCCGCGCCTTAACGCTCCTGCGCCGCAGGCGGTGCCGGAGACGGATTCCAGGGATGGCCTGCGGCGCTGGATCGAGAGCCATATCGGTCTGAGTGAACAAACGTTTAGCGCCGCGGTCCTTTTGCAACAAGGTAAAAGTGATGCCCTGCTTACCGCTAAAAATGAAGACCGGCACGCCCTCTTGACCGAGATCATTGATCTAAGCGCCTACGAAAATCTGCACGAGCGCACCGATGAGAAGCGCAAGGAGTTCGAGAGCGCGGCCAAAAGCCTGCGCACCCAGTTGGAGCACAAGCCTGCCGTAGATACGAGTCAAATAGCGCGACTCGCTGAGCAAGTAGCGAGTTTAAGCGGCACCTTGGATGAAACCCGCTGCGCGCTGGAAGAGATCCTCAGCCTGCAAGTCCATGCCCGCCAATGGCAGCAGGCGGTGCAGCAGCACACCTCAATAACGAGCAAGCTTGCCCATGCCAGGGAGCTGCTAATAAACGCAACTATTGTTGAACGCGGTGCTGCCCGTTTAGATGAACTGGAAGTGGTGTTGCCACGCTTAGGCTATGCCCTTCAAGAGCGTTCGCGCCGTGCAGCTAGCCACAGTCGTCAGGTCGCTTTGCAAAAAAGCATCCTGACCTTGCAGGAGCAAGCGGAGCACGCACGCGCGCGCCAAGAATCACTTGCCGAGCGTAGCGCAGAATTGCAAGGGGCGTCCGAGCAATGGGAGCACACGCGTCAGGCAGCCAACGAGACTTGCCTGCGCCTAACACCAGTCCTTCATGACCTTGAAGAGCGAGATCGGCTACAATCACAACTGCGCCACATAGATGAGCAAATTGCCTCCTATCCAGCCAATTTAGAGGAGGCTGTTGAGCAGGTTGAGAGTGAAGTCGCATTGCTCCGCTCCCACCAGTTGGCCCTGCCACATCTGCGACACTTCACCGTCGCACGCACCGCCTGGAACCAGTCCTTGAGTATATGGCACAATACCCAGAATACCTTGGCTAATTTAGCGCAATCTCGTTGTTGCCAGGAAGCCGCACAACTGGCAACACAGGAACATTATAGGCAGGCAGCCGCTGCCCTAGAAGCGGCCCAGCAGGAAGAAGTGCGAGAGAGAACGCGACTCGAAGATGTGCAGGAACGACAAATCCGCTTCGAGCAAGTTGAAGGTGCTGCCACATGTGACTATTGCGGGCAAGAACTTAGCATCGCACATCGCACGGCTGAGCGGCAACGGTTACGCGAGGCACTAACCCAGGCCGAGTCCCGTTATGCCCAACGGCAACAAGCCTTAGCTACAGCCAGGAGCCGCTACCACGACGCTGTCAGAGCTGTGCAAGAACTGGAGGCGCAGGTCGAGAACGTGTGCCTCCAGGAAAAGGTGGCACAGGAGCGTTTGCATCAAGCTTGGCGCGAAGGTGCAAGTTGGGGCGAACAAGCTATGGAGGCTCTGAGGGAACTCGCCCCCGATTATGTGCAGCGTATCTGCCATGCTGCACAAGATAATCGAACCACTGCGGAATCTGCTTTACACACCATGCCCATAGGTGCCGAGTTGGATAACTGCGAGGCCATGACCGATTATGGGGCCAACTTGGAGCAAGAAGTCAGATCAGCCCTCCGGAGTTCCTATCCTACGCCCCAAGATTTGGCAACTCTCAGTGCACAAGTCCAAGGTTTAAAAGAGCGTGCATTGCATCTCGCCCATCTGCAAGAGCAGTATCGCCAGCGCGATGCCAAACGCAACCAGCGTGAGCCTATCGAGCAACGCTGCACTGAACTGGAAAGCCGTTATTCCGATGCTCAAGCTGAATCACTAAGGCAGCAGCACGCTGTGGCACAGGCTAAAACCGAGCAAGCACAAAGGGAATTGACCGCCCTCCGGTCTCAGGTTCAAGAGAACCAGACTACCTTAAAGGAAGCGGCGGCAACATTCCAGGAGACGCAACGACAGGTCAGCGAAGTCGGAACTAAAGCGGCGGCTGAGGCCGCTACGCAAGCTGAAATTGACCAAAACCTGGCTCGCGTGCGCGGGGAGTTGCCAGAGGCTTGGCACAGTGTTTTTGAGGGCGTCAGCGAAGCATCTATGCGGCAATGGAGAGAAGAGCAGCGTCATCTCGAAGCTCATCAGGTGCGCCAGAAACTGCAAGAGTTAACGGGTGCGCGCCATCAGATTACTGCCTTAGAAGAGCAATTGCAACAGGTCAATGTAGCCATCTCTGTTGTGCCGGAAGCCGCGCGACGTTCAGTCGAAGAATTGGAGGTAACAGAGCAGTCTATGCGGCACCAAATTGAGCAAACCCAGAATACCCTCACCCACACCCGGCAGCAGCAGGACCAGTTAGAATTGCAGTATCAGGCACGACAGGAATTGGAAGAACGGGCGCTACTGGCCGAGCGCAGTGCCCGCCACCATAAGCTGTTGGCCGAAGCTCTGGGCCGCGATGCGTTGCAACACCATCTCCTGCAAGAAGCCGAAGAGACGATTGTGGAAGGCGCTAACCAGGTTTTAGATCGCATCTCCAGCGGCACCCTACGTCTGGAACTACGGCGTGATGAAGCAGCGGAAATGCCTCTGCCGGGGACGCGGCGAGGAGCCGTCAAAGCCCTGGATCTAGTAGCCTATCATAGTGCGTCAGGAGCGGGCACCAAGCCCCTGCCGGTCTCATTCTTGAGTGGCAGCCAGCGTTTCCGCGTCGCCGTCAGCCTGGCGCTGGGCATTGGGCACTATGCCATGCAGGGCACCCGCCGTGTCGAGTCGGTCATTATAGATGAAGGGTTTGGCAGCCTTGACCGGGAGGGCCGCCACGAGATGATCGAGGAACTCCACGCCCTGCAAAACGTGCTCAAACGCATTATCCTTGTGTCGCACCAGGAAGAGTTTTCCGACGCCTTCTCCAACCGTTACCTGATTCAGTTGCAAGACGGCACTTCCCGCGCGAGCCTGCAAGAGCCAACTTAATCGCATAGAGGTACAACATGACACAAGACCTACATCTTAGACTCTGGGCCAAATCAGACCCATGCCATGACTTGTGGCGGCATCTGTTGGATGTCGCCGCTGTCTGCCAGGCCTTGCTGCCGCGCTTCGGGCCACTGGAGGAGATGCCAGCCGCATGGGTGTGCTATCTCTGCGCGCTGCACGATATTGGCAAAGCTGATCCCTGGTTTCAGAACAAAGATACTGGTCTTGCCCAGAAGTTGCGCGACCTGCACCTGGAACTACCGGCGTGGAGCGACGCCATCAGCGAGGCAGAACGCTACTTTCGCCATGAGGCCCGCTCGCATGAATGGCTGTTGGATCATCTGACCCAGCAGCATGGCTGGGGCAAGCGACCTGCGCAGGTTGTGATGCATTCCATTAACGGGCATCATGGCAACTTCGCGGCGTCCTGCTACTCTGAAAGCAAACTGACGCAGCAGCGGGCACAGTGGCAGCCATTGCGGGCACAACTGGCGCAACTTGTATGGGATGTGCTGCAACCACCCACTTACGCACCCCAGGCATTTCACCACGCTGGAGCATTGGGTGTGCATCTGGCGGGACTGGTGGTGCTGGCCGATTGGATTGCTTCTAACGCCGATATTTACAACTACACCCAGCTACACCAGTATAACGATGCACCGGAATATTTTCGGGCGGCGCAGCAACAGGCTGCGGAAGTCGTGGCGAAGATGAAATTGGATGCGCCCACAATCGCGCCGACTGCCGGGCCACTGCATTTTGCCGATGTCTGGCCCGGCTTAACGGAACCACCTCGCCCCTCGCAGCAAGCCCTGGAAAATGTTGTGCTGTCCAGTGGCATTGCGCCGGGGTTGGCTATCATCGAGGCTCCAATGGGCGAAGGTAAGACCGAGGGCGCGATTTATTTAGGGGAGTACTGGAACACCCGTCGCGGCGCGCAGGGCTTTTATCTGGGTCTGCCAACACAGGCCACCAGCAACCAGATTCACAAACGCTACACAGCTTATTTGAAGGCACGCCGACCCGATGCCGCGCCGCGCCTGGTGCATGGCATGGCTTGGCTCCTGGACGATGTGGCCCCAACTACGACGGCCCAGACTTTTGGCAATGCCCAGGCACTATGGGAGGAAAGATTCTTATCGCGTGAATGGTTTCGGCCCCTGCGCCGTGCGTTGCTGGCTCCCGATGGCGTGGGCACGGTGGATCAGGTCTTACTGGCGGCGCTGCATGTCAAGTTTGGGGTGCTGCGCTGGCTGGGTCTGCGCACGAAAGTGCTGGTGGTGGATGAGGCCCACGCCTACGATGCCTACATGACCACAATCTTGCAACAACTGCTCAAGTGGTGCCGCGCCCTGGAAATCCCGGTGATCTTACTGTCCGCCACACTTTCGGCACGCCAGAAAAAAACGCTTGTAGCGGCTTATGGTGGTGATCTTGCAGCCCTCAATCCTGGCCCGGAAGAACCCTATCCGTTGCTCACCTTTGTTGCCTTAGATGGTGCAACGCGTTCCATTCCGGTGCCTTACGATGCGGCTCCCAACCGCGAACTGCGGGTTGAACCAAATTACGGCTGTCTGGATGATGCCAACCGCATTGCGCAACTGGCCCTGCAACGCGTTGCTGATGGCGGTTGCGCCTGTGTGCTGATGAATACCGTTAAAGGCGCACAGGCGGTCTATGAAGCCATTGAAGCCCTGTTGCAAAAGGGCGAGTTTGCCCGACCTGATGCCCTTGAGTTGTTCCACGCGCGCTTTCGCGCCGAGCGGCGCAGCCACATTGAAAAGACGGTCACTGATTTATTCGGCAAGGATGCGACCATTGAAAATGGTCAACGCCCCCGCCGCGCTATCTTAGTGGCGACCCAGGTGGTAGAGCAATCATTGGACGTGGATTTCGATTTTCTATTGACCCAGATAGCGCCCATTGACCTGTTATTGCAACGCAGCGGACGCCTGTGGCGGCACCTGCGACAGACACGTTTTAGCGACTATCCTACACTGGATATTCTGATGCCAGATGAGGAGAATTTAGAATTCGGTGTTAGTGGCAGAGTCTATGCCCTCGAAGTGCTTCTGCGCACCCTTGCGGTATTGTATCAGCGTGACGCGATTCACCTTCCGACTGAGTTTCGCCCGCTCATTGAAGCGGTTTACGGCGAAGTTGTGCCGCCCAGCGCCATAGTGCCCGCTGCGGCCATTGCCGAGGCCGCCGCAGCGTGGGCCAACGAGCAAGCTCAAGCCAAGGATAAGGCCAAAGTCAACTTGTTGCCCGACCCGAATGCGCGTGTTTTTAATTGGATTCGGGAAGATAAACCGGAAGCCGACGAAGGCGCGGCCAAAAACTATCTGCGCATCAGCACCCGTTTAGGCGATGAGTCGCGCGCCGCCCTTGTGCTCAACGACCAAGCTTCCATCGAATTCGCGCAAAAGTCGCAGGACGCCAACTATAAACCAAAGGGCAGAGACTTGCGCCTCCTCCGCCAACTCTTCGAGCAGAAAGTCAATCTGCCCACCTGGTGGCTGCAAAACAAGACTCCCGCCGATGGCTTTGAGGCCCTTTTCGAGGGTGAGAACTGGCTGCGTGGTCATGTCATCGTCCCCTTGCGCAACGGCATCTGGCGCAACGCAGTGGGAGCTACCATCGAAGACAATGTCAAACTGGGCTTAACCTTCACACCTGCTGCTCAAGAACAAGATAAAGAAGAAGCCGATGCCGGGGTTACTTAGGAGTGGCATCGGCTTCACGCCCCCACTTTGTGGGGAAATTTATAGTCTTCTTATTGAATCGTATTAGATAACCGGTTCACCCCCACGTATATGAGGAAACGACCTTCAGAGAAGACTGGTATTCCCCACGCACGTGGGGAATACCAGAAAAGTATAACTTCCTTCAACTCTACAGGTTAGCATGACAATTTCTGGTGTTAATGCTGTTCTAGGTCTGGACATTTCTTCAATATGTGATTATCCTTTCTTATTACATAACCTTCTGGAGGAAATAATGCGTCGAAAAATTAAGCCAGTTGTAATGAGAGTATTGAAGAACGATCCGCTTTCTCGTCAAGACGACAACAGGTTGGTAATTGCAGTCTGCCAAGAGATGGGGATTCCACTGCTGCCCGAACATATCCGCCTGTTAGAAGATTTACCGAGATTCTCAAGCGTTGTAAGGACACGAGCCAAAATACAGGAACAGGGACGTTTTCTCCCTTCTGAAGATGTGCTCCGTGAAAGACGACTTTATCGGCGCAAACCTCACAAATAGTATTGCAGGGAAGTCTTAAAGGAGAAGAATCTTATGGCGGACTTAATAGATAAAGCTGCAACAGTTGTCACCCCTCCAGTGCCGCCCATGCCAGACGCGGGGACGATGTGCTTCGATGTGGCGCATGATCCTTGGTTGCCCGTGCTACGCGATGACGGAACTTTGCAGGAGGTGGGGCTAATTGAGGCATTGTGCAACGCGCATCAGTTTCGCGGGCTGCGTGATCCGCTGCCGCCAGTGGAATGTGGTCTCATTCGCCTGTTGGTTGCCTTTGCACTCGATATTTTCAAGCCGCAGGATGAGATTGACTGGGCCGAGGTATGGGAAAGCGGATGTTTTGATGAGGCACGGGTGCGGGCATATTTTGCCGACAATGCCGACCGCTTCAATTTGTTTGATGAGGTGCATCCGTTTTTACAAGACCGGTCTCTTGAGGGCGAACATAAGCCATTGGCAGGGTTGCTACCCTCGCAGCCAGCGGGCACCAATGCGGCGCATTTTCATCATGGGATAGAAACCGATTTCGCGGTCGCGCCTGCCATAGCTGCACGACTACTGGCAACCATTGCTCCCTTTATGACGGCAGGTGGGGCCGGGCTTTCACCTTCCATCAATGGTGCGCCGCCGTGGTATGTCTTGTTAGAGGGTGACAATTTGTTCCAGACCATCTGGCTGAATTGCCCGGTCTCGGCGGACATCGTGCCCCAGGTTGAAAATGACTGTCCCGCCTGGCGCGATGAACGGCCCCTGGCTAAAGCCGACCGCACCGAAGCTGGCCTGCTAGAAGCTCTCACCTGGCGACCGCGCCGCATCCGCTTGATGCCGCATTTTGCCACCCCTGCGCAGCATCAGTGTGCCTTAACCGGACGTGACACGCCCATCCTGGTGGGGCGCATGAAGTTTGCCGCCGCCTGGAGCACACGCTTTGAATGGCACGACCCGCATGTGCCGTATCGCAATAGCGAAAAGGGGGCCACAGTGCTGCGCCCGCGTGAAGGCCGCGCCGTGTGGCGGGATGTGGGGGCACTTGCGCTCCTGCGTCATGGCGCAGAGGTGGAACGCCCCGGCATTGTGAGCCAATTTGCCGCTTTCATAGGACGCCGCGATGTGCCGGAAGATACCCCGCTGCGCCTCACCATCTACGGGATGCGTACGGATATGAAGATGAAAATCTTTGAATGGTACCGTGAGCCGTTACAGGTGCCAGTGGTGCTACTCTGGAAAGAAAGCCTCTTAAATGTTGCTGAAACGGAGATGAAACTGGCGGAGGACGTAGCTTACACGCTGGGACGCGCCATCAGACACACCTACCCACGCGACGGCGCAGGCAACGACAAAGCTTTTGACACTCTCGTTGCACGGGCACAAATGGCCTTCTGGCAACGGCTGCGCCCACACTACATCGGCCCTGGACATTCGCTCTTGTATGATCTCGCTCCTTTGCAACCAAACCAGGATAGAGTGCAAATGCAAGAGGTTCTGAAATCATGGCGCGAAGCCCTGCGCCGTACAGCGCATTTAGCTTTGGATGAGGCCATAGGCGATCTTAAAGGTTCTATCAGCGGGCTGGATGCAGATGGGGCGGCAATCAAGCGGCAGGTTGAGGCGCAGGAATTCTTTAGGCTGCGTCTACGGGCATTATTGAACCCGGCTACCGCTGCAAAAAAGCAAAAAGAGAAAAAGGAGAAATCATGAGCCAGAGCATACAAGAGGCGGCTACAGAGTTGGCAGTGGACACCCCGATAGACAGTCGTGATGCTCCCGCAGAACTCAGCGGACGTCAGATGGTCTTGCCGCCAACGGCTCGTCTGAGCGGTAATTTCTGGGCTGAGATGCTGGCCGACGCCCAAAAGTTTGAGCAGGAACTAATAACCCTGCGCAACCACAATCGCGGCGCGATGGCCGCATTGCGCCGCAATGCTGGGGTAACGTTGGGTGAGGCGCGTGGCGTCGCCTGGATTGAAGGGCGGCTCTTCGGTAAGCGCAGGCACTGTGACGAGCAGTATTTCTTAGTGGCGACGCTTTTCGATCACAATCGTATGCGTCCTATCTCTGGTGATTTCGGCGAGACGATGCGGCGAGTGAGAGAGAATGCCAGCGACTCTTTTGAACGGCGTTTTCTGGTGCTACTCGATGCCCAGTTCGACCAGTTGCGCGATGCCCTCGACGGCTCCAAAAGCGGTGGCGGCGAGTTGGCTTACCGGTTGGGCCAGATGGTCAAGTTAGCCGCTTCCAAAGAAGTGGGCGTCAACTGGCCGGTGCTTCTAGCCGATTTATGTTGCTGGGAGTGGACGGGCAAGCCGGTGCAAAAAAAATGGGCGCGCAATTTCTATGCGCCCCGTTTAGCGCCCGATGACGACCTATCTGCTGCGTCATTGCTCAGTAGTAACCCCGCTTAGCGCCTAAGTTTTCAGGCTCAAGCAGAAAAATTGTTCACAAATTCAACCAGACCAGAGGGTCTGGCCTACAAAAGAGGAGACTTAGTTTATGTTGATTGAATTTCACGTTTTACAAAATCACGCCCCTTCCAACCTCAACCGCGATGAGTCGGGCAGTCCGAAAGAAAGCGTCTTTGGGGGCCACAAGCGTGCCCGCATTTCTAGCCAGTGCCTCAAGCGCAGCATTCGCCGCTCGCCTCTATTTCGGCAGGAGTTGGCAGGCCATCTCGCCACCCGCACCCGTCGCTTGCCCGAACTTATGCGCGAGCGTTTCAAAAGCGAAGGCTTTGATGAAGAAATAGCCGGAATCGCGGCGCAAAAAGCCAGCGGCTTCGGTACGGCCAAAGGCGATGAGCAAAAGTCTAAAGACGGCAAATACGCCACCGCGCAAACGATGTTTCTCACCACGCATGACATTGAAGCGGTAGCGACGATATTGCTCAACGCGGCGCGCGAAGCAGGCAATGCCAAGAAATTCGCAGCCCTCAAAGCCGCCGACTTGCAGGCCCTCGCCCAGCAAAGAGGGTTCCGCCCGGTCACGGTAGATGTCGCTTTGTTCGGGCGCATGACGACTTCGGAAGCCTTCCGTGATGTGGAAGCGGCGATGCAGGTGGCGCACGCGCTTTCCACCCATAAGGTAGACCATGAGTTCGATTACTTCACGGCTGTGGACGACCTCAAAAACACCACCGAAGAAAGCGAAGAAGATGCCGGGGCCGACATGCTGGGCGATGTGGAATATAACTCGGCGTGTTATTACAAGTATTTTTCTCTCGATGTAGATGGCCTGATTGCTAACCTGACGGGCGAAAGCGCGCACCGCAAAGACATCCCTGATGACGCAAAGCAGGCCGCGCGCGAATTGGCCGCACGCACGGTGGATGCCTTTGTGCGGGCCATGACGATGACGACGCCAACGGGCAAGCAGAACTCCTTTGCCGCGCACCAACTGCCCGCTGCCATTCTGGTGGAAGTGCGCCCTTATCCGACTCCCGTCTCCTATGCCAATGCCTTTGTTGACCCGGCGCGGCCCGGACGCGATGGCGACTTGGTGCAAACCTCGCTCAAGAAGTTTGGTACCCATATTCAGGCATTGACTGGTGGCTTTAATCTTCGCAGCGATGCGCGTCTTCTGCTGGCACCCGAACACAATGATTTTGAAATTGCGGATGTAACTCGCGTCACCAGTTTGGAAGACTTGTGCCAGCAGGTACGTGCCGCCATTGAGAATGACAATAGACAAGCTAACGGTAACGGAGGCGGCAATGGCTAAACCGGTTCTGCTGCTGCGCCTGGAAGGGCCGCTGCAAGCGTGGGGTGTGCGCTCGCGCTGGGATGTGCGCGATACCGGGCTGGAACCCTCTAAATCGGGCGTGGTCGGGCTGCTAGGTTGCGCCCTCGGCTGCCCAATGCGCGACCCGTATCTGGAAGAACTCAGCAATGCGCTACGTTTTGGGGTGCGGATAGAGCACCCCGGCTTAATCATCACGGATTATCAGACTATTACGGATTATCTGCCAACGGCGGCAGGCCAATACAAAAGTCGTGGCGGCGTCAAGTCACTGGATGCCATACGCCGCGACGGTGACGAGCCAGCGACGATTATTTCGCCCCGCTCTTATCTGGAAGATGCGGCCTTCCTGGTTGGCTTGGAAGCCGTAGCCGGGCAAGACAGCCTGTTGGAACGCTGTGCACTGTCGCTGCAAGAACCGGTGTGGCCTATTTATCTGGGACGCAAGGCTTGTATTCCCACGCGGCCCATCTGCGAGGCTTTGACGGATCGTTACGACAGCTTAGAGGATGCTTTAGAACGCCATCCGTGGTCGTGGTTAGGGGCCAATAATCAAACGCGCCAGTCCGCACCCCCGGCACGGTTGGATGTTTATGTCGAAGTCCCCTTTGCCGTCGGGGAGACCACGCTTTACCAACGCCAGGACGCCATGAGAACCAATGCGGCGCGGCAATACGATTTTCGCTATGCGCGCCATTTTACCACGCAGCCAACCTCGTTAGAGAAAGGACACCCATGCTCTATCTTTCACAACTAATCCTCAATCCGCGCTCGCGGCGGGTGCAGGCGGAGTTGGCCGATCCTTATCAGATGCACCGCACGCTGTCCAAGGTGTTTGGTGATGGGCCGGGCGAGTGGGAGGCGGCGCGGTGCTTGTTCCGGGTGGATCAGCGGCCCATTGCCATTGCCCGTGAGATGGAAGCGCCGCACTTGTTAGTGCAGTCCCTCGCGTTGCCCCACTGGGAGCGTCTTACCATAGCGGGGGACTATCTCATTGGCGTGCCGGAAATACGCGAATCGCGCCCGCAGTTTCGGGCTGGGCAGCGGCTCGCTTTCCGCTTGCGCTGCAATCCCACCGTCAAGCGCAATGGCAAGCGGGTGGGCCTGTACAAAGAAGAGGAACGTCGTGCCTGGCTGAATCGCAAGGCGCAGGAGAACGGCTTTCGTGTGCTTCATGTGGTGCTGCGCGAAGCGGGGCCGCAACCCCTGGGCGAAATCTGGCGCGATCCTGGCCCTTCTCCCGATGAAAGGGAACCGCTCCAATTTCGGGTGCCGCTCAAAGGCGGGGAGCGCATTGATTCCACGCGGGCACCCAACCGTGCCGCCTTTAGTGCTGCGCAGTTCGATGGCACGTTACTGGTCAACGATCCGCAACTGTTGCGGGCGGCCTTGGAACAAGGCATTGGCTCTGGCAAAGCTTTTGGTTTTGGCTTGCTGTCCCTAGCCCGTGCTTAGGCTCGCACGTGTTGAAGACCGGGGCTATAATCTCTGACCGCACGACATGGCTTCAAAATTCTGGGCAATTACTGTCACATTTCACTCCTGGCAAACGAATGTATATTAGGCGATGCAATCTCACCGTTATAATTTTCTGTTTGCATTGCAAAGCAGCTTATGGAGTGATGATACTGTATGGACGATTTACATGCCCTCCCCAAATTCCGCGATGCGTTATCCTATCTCTACGTTGAGCACGTCCGCATTGACCAGCAGGATCAAAGCATTGCTATTCACGACGCCCGGGGTAGCACGGCTGCGCCAGTAGCGGCCCTCGCAGTGTTAATGTTAGGCCCCGGCGTCAGTATTACCCACGCCGCTATTCGCACCTTGGCCGACAACAACTGTCTGGTCATTTGGTGTGGCGAAGAGAATGTCCGCTTCTATGCGTGTGGCACTGGGGGCACGCGGAGTGCCGCTGCCATTATTCACCAGGCGCGCTTGGTCAGTCAGGAGACAACACGGTTAGAAGTCGTTAAGCGGATGTATCGCATGCGCTTCGGCAACAAGGCCGAGGATCCCGCCCGTGTGTCAGGCAGTGCCAACCTATTAAACGTTGATACAGCCCTAAGCGTCGAGCAGTTACGTGGCATGGAGGGAGCACGCGTCCGGGACAGCTATGCACACTTGAGCCGCCAATATAGCGTCCCGTGGTCAGGACGCAACTACGACCGCAACAACTGGGGTGGGACGGACTTGGTAAATCGCGCACTATCTTGTGCTAATTCGTGTCTTTACGGACTCTGCCATGCTGCTATTCTGGCCATCGGCTACAGTCCGGCCTTGGGATTTATCCACACCGGCAAAGCTCTTTCATTCGTCTACGATATTGCCGACCTTTATAAAATTGAACTAACGGTTCCAGTGGCTTTTATAACGGCATCCGAAAAGCCAGCCCAATTGGAACGCGCCGTGCGTCTGCGTTGCCGCGACATTTTCCGTGAAAGCCGTCTTTTGCAGCGCATTGTCCCGGATATTCGTCAGGTCCTGGGGCCGCCACCTACCGAGCCTGCTGATGAAGTTAGCGGCCTCCTCGACAGCGACCCCGCACTACCCACCGAATTATGGACACCAACGGGAACAGATACCTAATGTCATAAAGGATTATCATTATGATGGTATTAATGATGGAACGCGTTCCCGCCTCATTACGCGGCGAACTCAGCCGCTGGATGATTGAACCCAAAGTTGGCGTTTTTGTGGGCAAGTTATCTGCGATGGTGCGGGACAAGTTGTGGGAACTGGCGTGTGCAAAGGCTAAAGATGGCGGTGTGGTTATGCTTTATTCCAGCACTACAGAACAAGGCTTTTCCATCCGCACCTATGGCAGCACCAGCCGCAGCCTAATAGACTTTGAAGGCCTATCGCTTATCTGTACGCCAAAGCCTACCGGGAAGGTAGGTAAGGAAGATATAGAGGGCCAATTGTCTGCTGTAGAAGGGTAGTTAAATGGGATTTATCAGTCCTCTATCTGCACATTGTCGACCAGAGCGAAGTGTATTCCCCACAGGCGTGGGGGTGAACCGTAACAGCAAATGACCTAACTCATGGACAATATGTATTCCCCACAGGCGTGGGGGTGAACCGTGATATTGCGTTAACTCAAGCCAACCACAGAGGTATTCCCCACAGGCGTGGGGGTGAACCGACAGTGAAGCGGGAACGGTGCCGTTGTGGGGGGTATTCCCCACAGGCGTGGGGGTGAACCGTCACCAAAGCAGCACGGCGGGCACAATCGGGGGTATTCCCCACAGGCGTGGGGGTGAACCGATATGGCAACTGCCTCCAGGGAGTGGCCGCGTGTATTCCCCACAGGCGTGGGGGTGAACCGCGGTGGGGTCGCCGCGCACGCGGAGCATTTCGTATTCCCCACAGGCGTGGGGGTGAACCGCTTGCGCAGGCTGCTGATGTTCGACTTCTTGCGTATTCCCCACAGGCGTGGGGGTGAACCGCGGTTGTGATGCTGCTGACGCTGTTTAGTGGCGTATTCCCCACAGGCGTGGGGGTGAACCGACGGCAATTTCTTCTTTGCTACCCAGAGCGACGTATTCCCCACAGGCGTGGGGGTGAACCGCATCGCTGAATACGGCAACGTTGCTCCGCGCCGTATTCCCCACAGGCGTGGGGGTGAACCGTGGCAAGGCCAGCGCGAGCGACACTGGCAGGAGTATTCCCCACAGGCGTGGGGGTGAACCGGCAGCTAAGGCAGTTCGGAAGCAAAGTAATAAGTATTCCCCACAGGCGTGGGGGTGAACCGTCGTCGTTAAACGAGATCGCCACCGCGATTAAGTATTCCCCACAGGCGTGGGGGTGAACCGGAACCACTCTAACCGCCGCGCCGTGTCGGTTCGTATTCCCCACAGGCGTGGGGGTGAACCTTCGCAACCACGCGAAGCAAGCAATTCTGCAACGTATTCCCCACAGGCGTGGGGGTGAACCGATACGCTCATAGATGCGGTCTAATTGGTCGTGGTATTCCCCACAGGCGTGGGGGTGAACCGCCGGTGGCGTTAGAGCTACACGCCCCCCTTGCGTATTCCCCACAGGCGTGGGGGTGAACCGTCGTGCGGCTGCGTCTTTGAAATTGAGGACAAGTATTCCCCACAGGCGTGGGGGTGAACCGATTAAGCAACTGCAACGACAAGGGCACACAGTGTATTCCCCACAGGCGTGGGGGTGAACCGTCGTTAGCTGTGTTGCAGCTAACACCGATATTGTATTCCCCACAGGCGTGGGGGTGAACCGGTTTGCAAATGCCATTGAAGCCCTGTCACTGCGTATTCCCCACAGGCGTGGGGGTGAACCGAGCTTGCCAGCAAAACCGCCGCCGAGCTTAGCGTATTCCCCACAGGCGTGGGGGTGAACCGACCCGTAAACTATCAGCCTATGTGATTAAGAAGTATTCCCCACAGGCGTGGGGGTGAACCGCTAAGGCACAGCACAGCACTAAACCATACCTAGTATTCCCCACAGGCGTGGGGGTGAACCGTGAAGGGGGCGGGTTGGGTTAAGGATGCGATCGTATTCCCCACAGGCGTGGGGGTGAACCGATGGAGGAGAAGGTGCGGCGGTTTTTGCAAGAGTATTCCCCACAGGCGTGGGGGTGAACCGATAGCGCGGCAGTGTTGTTGCGCGTGGGGCCAGTATTCCCCACAGGCGTGGGGGTGAACCGCTATGATGGCTCCACGCTCAGCGTCACCGGCCGTATTCCCCACAGGCGTGGGGGTGAACCGTTTACCGGCACCTACGGAATGCCATCTGACCTGTATTCCCCACAGGCGTGGGGGTGAACCGGGAATTTGCCAACCTTGAACCCGACGAACAAAGTATTCCCCACAGGCGTGGGGGTGAACCGCAATCCGCCGCGCCGATGTGATGCGCGGCCAGGTATTCCCCACAGGCGTGGGGGTGAACCTTCGTGTCTATGGCCTGCGCTGCTGGCTGCGCGGTATTCCCCACAGGCGTGGGGGTGAACCGATTTACGAGCAGACGGGTTAACGAGTTACCAGGTATTCCCCACAGGCGTGGGGGTGAACCGCGTGTCAGATTTCCAGAGCGCCTTTCTGGATGGTATTCCCCACAGGCGTGGGGGTGAACCGGGGTAGCCAGCGCACGGCACGGCACAACGGGCGTATTCCCCACAGGCGTGGGGGTGAACCGAACCGCATGGGAGCTTTGCCAGTTGGCGAGCAGTATTCCCCACAGGCGTGGGGGTGAACCAGACGCGCCAGGCTTATCTCGACCGGTGGCGGCGTATTCCCCACAGGCGTGGGGAATACCGTTTTACGGATAGAGTCGTTTCACCCCTCATGTTGAGGAAGCCTAACTATCTCGAAAAGCAGCCCGACTGCGAATTACGGAGTCACCTATTCGCTGCATAGATCATGTCTCGATTGAATATGCTATAGTCTTTTTATTTATAGAGCGGTGCTGTTGGGCAGATTTCCAACGGCCGAATTTAGCGATGAAATTACGATGGACTATGCTTAAGCTTTCCAATTGGCTTGTTTATCGGGTTCTATTGAAGACACTATTTGCGAATAAGAAGTGCTTGCACGCCCTGATGAATGCCGCGCCAGAGCCAGCGTTTCTGGTCGTCAGAAGACTGTTCGAAATCTCGCCATCCCCGCTCTACTACGTCAATGAGTGTGAGAGTAGAAAGCACGGAAACAGGGTCAGCCTCTGGTAATGAATCCCGGACCCAAGCAGTGGCACTTTTGAAGTGTTCTAAGGTGCTACCCACATGAACTATACCGCTGATTAAAGGAAGACTCGCCGCAATGAACATGAGAGGAGCCTGCTCTTGCTTTTGCACACGCATGTAATTTTCTTCTAGCTTGTCAAATATTGCTTGTTTATGATTTTCAATGAAGCTAGCAACTTGTAATTGGTGTTCCACGACCTCTTTGGCCTTCTCTATCTCAGTAGCAGCTCTTTCTGTCTTGGTTGTAACTGGTTCCACGTCCATAATTTGTGTTGACATTTTTGCCTCTCTCATTGTTAGACGACGAGAACTACTGCACGTTCACCCCTAAACGCTTCATAGCTTTTGCTTATCGTGTTCTTATGCATACTCTTTTAAGCAGCAGTAACTGCCTAGGAAATGTTTAAATTATGCCTAATCATTGACTACCAATTGGGCCTTGAGCGTCTTATCTATTAGTTCATGCCAACTCCGCCCAACTCGTGGAGCCCAATCTTCAGTTAAACCACGCATGAATACATGCAAACATCTTGCCGAATAACAAGGCAAGGTTTGCCAGGAGAAACGCTTATGTTTATGAGCCGACGCATACGGATCCTGGTAAGGATAGGCAAGTATGACCGTAGGGGCATCAGTAGCAAACCCGTAGGCAGGCCGAGGTTCCCAAGGTGAGCCTATCGCAAACCATTGTGGTGCCTCGGGGTATTGGTAGATGCTAGGATCGAAGCCCAAATCCATATAGGCAAAGTAGCGCGCCACGAAGCCAATATGGTCATCTTCTGTTGTTCCAATTACTCTGGATGTAGATACGTCTTTGAGAAAGAGATCTTCAATGATGTAATCTGCCCCTGAATAGAGGCTTAGTATACGGTAGAGCTGAAGTTGGCGTACTTCATCCCTTTCTGGGATTGTATCATCTGTGTAAAAACTGTATTCAAAGGGACTTGAAGCTAAGGTGATAGTAGCTCGCACGGGCCCAGCGGAGTGGGCCAAAAGTTGGTAAGGGCGATTAAATAAATCAATAGCTGGGTCTCCCTTAGGATGTAGTAACTGTATCTGCTCTATCTGTATACAGCGTTTCTCCGGATCATGCCCCTGCCAATTATTAATGGCTTTGAATGCCTCAAGCATCTCCAGGTCATCTAATCGGATACTGGTTGCCGCACCAGCATACCAATTCGCTTCGAGCTGTCCAGTCGTTGGTAGAAGGTTGAACCATGCCGATATTCGACTATTTGTCAAGCCTACTACCCGTTCTTGCTCATTCGTAGTTTCCGGCGTCACCACTAAGGGCATTTCTACTGCATGCTCTATTGTAGCACTGCCTCGTTCGATAGAGACAGAATCTGAGGCAGCCGCGTAGTCCGCTGGCCCCGGCTGGACTGGCTGCAATAACGAAAAGGCTAAAGTATCAAGAGAAGCATCATTAGGATCCATACTGTCAATCTGATATGGGAGACACTGGCCGTTGCTATCTCGTAAGATAATTTCTTGTGGATGCAGCCCGGTTTTCTCCTGAATAGCTTGCCAAGGCATAATGATGTGTCCAGCACGTTGGTAATTCGATGGATTGAAAATAGACAAATGCATGCGCAGAACTCATTCTTGTTCTAGGTATTGTGACACTACCATTTACGCTTCTAATCGCTGTATCTGGTCGAAAATAGCTACGACAGACTGGAGTTGTGAGTTTACAGATTCATCTTTAAACAGCTCTCTTAATTTGGTTGGAGTTGTTGGATCAGATGATTCCCCGGACTCTGAGGCGATAAGAAGAAGGGCCTTTTCTATTTGAGCAAGCAAGGGCTGGCGTGCTACATCTTGCTCCAATCTCTTCATAAGGGCTTCCCTTTCGCCCGCGAGTTGTGCCATTTCAATGGTGAGACGATTGATATCTGTTTCGTGGGTAACTCCAGCAGATCGGAGTTCTTTAATTTGCTGATCCTTCTCCTCGCTTTCCCGTTGCGCTTGCTCCAACTGGGACTTGAGATTATCGTTAAATTCTTCCAATTGTGACCGCACACTTACGAAGTATTCGCGAATCTTCATCGGGGTCAGTTCTCGTAGATTCGCGCATTCGTTTTTTAACATTTCAATTTGAGAATCTTTGGCTTTAATAGTCTCATCTTTAGCCGCCCCAAGATTTTTGATCGCTGCCTCCTGTGCTTTGAGGGCCTCCTCTTTTGTGATGATTGTTTGGTCTTTAGAAATTTTGAGGGACTCAGTGGCAGTCTTATGCACTTCTATTTCCGCTAACTTGGCCTGTACTTCAGCAGACTTTGATCGAATGATTTCATCTTTAGCTTCCCTATACTCCTTGGACCACATTAGCTTAGAGGCCCACGCGAGGCAGGCCGCAACGCCATTTGAGAATGAAGCTAGCGCATACAGCCAAGTAGCCCAATCCAGCGAAGATGTCGGTGCCGCAGCCGCAGCCGGGGGGTATGCTGGTGCGGCAGACGGGTAGGCAGGGACAGGAGAAGTAACACCTATGGTCGGAGTCACATAACTACTCCCTGGATAGGATGATAATGGAGTTTTAGATGTTGTCGGACGCGGAATTCCCTGTGCTCCTGCAAGGGTAGGAATTATGGAATAGTTCATAAGGACTACAAGAAGCAGAAGAGTTGGCCCCCAGCCGCGTCTTATCTCCATTTCTTTAACACCTTTCGACCACACAGTCAACCTGTCCTATTATTACACCAAATGTCACTGAACACAATTGCTTTCATACAGTATTCCACATTCTATTGACATAGTATCTCAGTCTGATATGTTGGATTCACTGCAGCACAGCTATTGGGACTTTTACAATGCACTAAGTCTCGACTTAAAAAGGAGAGGAAATGGACAAGCGGACTGGACAAATTAGCATAATCTGCTTTCTTAGTGGTTATGCTACATTCAAGGCAGTTGGGTTAGTATCGCAGAGCTTTGCGTTTTTCCTACCTGAATTAGTATTAGGAGGAGCGGCTTTAGGCGCGGCAATTGGGTACTTTGGCTATGCACCTAGACGGATCACTGACAGCGTATTCAGGTCAATACATATCCTATCGTCCATAAATGTTCACAGGCAAATCGTCCATCGGCTCAACTGGGCACTGCACCCTCTCTTATGGTTGCACTTGGCTATCGTTTGCCCTTTCGCTATTCCCTTCTATTCGGCCTTGAATAGAATCGGGGTTCCGTTGGTCTTAAGACCGGTATTCTGTATCGTTGGCGTATGGCCACTATACTGGATTCATTCGGCGCTTCTTTTTCCGGCCTGTATTCTTAGCGATCCTCGTATTGCAGCAAAGTGGGTTACTCGACTGATGCTAAACCGGATCGAGAATACCCAAGGTGCAACAGGAATTGGTGAACTTGGAAACACAGGCAGCATGGATACAGCAGCAATCAGAGATTTGAAATGGTTACTTATTTGCGTTGCAACGCCAATGACATGCAAAACTGCAAGTGAGTTGTATGGGGACTTTGCAGCGCAAGTTATGTTGTTCATCGGCCAGCGTCTGTGGCAAAATCTCACGATAGGCACAGTCAACACTAACTGTCGCATAAGGGCTTTAGTTCGCGTGAGCCATTCGGACCTTCGCTTATTGTGCTGTATTGATGGGCCGTTAGGCGGACTCACGGGTTATATGCTGTTTCATAGCAGGGGAACTGAAACACATCCTATAATTCCGAGCAGTCTCAGCCTGTTAGCCGGTTTCATATCTGTATTATTTGGCGTGATTAGTTATGAGCTACTCTCTAAGCGAATATTGAAGATTACCGCAATAAGCAGTTCAATTACCCCATAATTTGTTCATGAGGCAGAGGATGTTACGGAGAGAAGTCCGGATTTTGAGGCTCCCGATTCATTACGTCGGGAGCCTCTTATAAGAACTTGGGCATATGGTCTTATGCTTCTAACCTGATCGCTGGCGAGAACGTCTCACAAAATTCATTGAGGCTTGCAGTCCCTTGCATTCGTATAGGCTTTTTCATAGGGATAGGATTAGTCTAAAACATCCACTTATAATGCAGCAAAGAAACATGACATGCAGCCTCATACGGTTTGATCTAAGTTTGTAGTAGTGCCACCTGCTTTCTTTGGTAAATAATAGTTGTTCTGCTCCACCAAATTTCGATACTCTTGCAGGTAAGACTGCCCAATTGCTAATTTTCCTCAAAGATCGAAACTATCTTTATGTGAAACGCAACTCAGTGAAAGTTGGCTTTTGAAGCGTTTCTAATAGAGTTGGTGAAGGATCAAGTTCGATTAGTGTCTGGGTATCCCGACCAAAAATTGCACGGATGCAAGTCTATTTGAAAAAGTAGATTAGCATCTGTGCTTTTTTATTGACATCTTACCCACTCCTGATATAGAGGAAGGAGCACCTTGACACTGAGGTCATTTTTCAGAGAAGGATAAGATTAAAATGACGCACAAGATCAACAGAGTAGTCCCCTTTCTTGTAACAGTGCTGCTCATTGCAGGATCCATGCTGCCGTGCAAGGCATCTGTTCAGCTCGATATGGCCATACCCGGCTTAGCCGAGCACCTACATGAACTCGAGACAATGGGTCCAACCGAGCGAAGCAGGCTGGCAAACATCGAGAGCAATCGCCAGGCCCAAGCATACCGCCAAACGTTGTATTGGGCGCACGAGGAGAACATCGAAGAAAGTGTTTACCAGCGATTTCCACCTGAGTCGGTGGGAAAAGAGCACCAGGCAATTTACGCTTGGATACGGGAAAGCCTCCGCATCCCGAAACAATTCGATTTCGCCGCCGGAACTATAGAAGCTATCGGTACGGCGGAGGCAAATGGCAGCGCCATTCTTGCCGGTAGGATGTATGGCACCATCTGGCTACGCCATACCTATTCCGCGAACTGCCTCCATTTTTCCTGGGACTTACGACCTAATATTGGGGACCGAGTAGCATTCAGCCCTTACAACTCTTGCACCGAGGAACAGGCAGCCGCTATTTTAGCCTCCATCGCAGACAATGTAGAAGATCGGGAGGTAGAGCAATTGGGCAGCCTGAAGGATGGACGGCTCTTCTTCATTACGAAGTCGCCCTATGCTCAAATATGGCAACCCATCTCGTCTGCCCAGTCTTTTGACGAATCCTTACTCAGCCCAAGAGATTTGAAAGTTTGGATTGGATTACCAGGGGATGTGCGCCCGTACGAGGTCTACAGCGGCTTTCGCTCTATCCCTCACTTCGGAAGCAAAGGCAGGAACGCGCACATTGTCCCTTCTTATTTTGAGTCTCTCGTAACTGAAGCGGGAACCATTACGAATGGCAAACTTGGACAGGAAGCCATCTCGTCTTTTGATCTTTGGCCTAACTAATACAGAAGATTAAGATTTGCTTTGTTAAAAATTCTATCGAGCCGCGCATGATTGCCGGCTCGAATTTTATTTAGGTGAAGCGAAATAACTAGGAGAAACCGACACCAAGCGCTATAGCAAGGCTTTCTGGCGGATCAATTTCAATTAGTGATCGCGTATCCCGACCAACGTAACTCTTTTGAGAAAAATTAGCCCGATAACAGATTGGAGAAGCGGCAAAAGCCGGTTCGAGTTTAGCCATAATTTGATCAATAAATTTCACCATTTCAGACAGCAAGGGATCCATTGTGATGGATAACTCTTTGCCTTTAAGGGAGTAACTGAGGCCCAAAGCGCACACGATCTCTTTTTTGCGTTGCGGCGAAGCTACCAGAAAGTTATCCCGTGCCCTTTGCAGATAGTCCAATCCGGCACGCGCCCGGCTGGTGACTTGAGCCACCTGCTCTGTGGTGTGGGCCAGTTCAAACTGCAAGCGGTTCTGCTCCTGGATTAATTCCTCTTCCTTTTCTCGAAACGTGGCTTCATCTGACAATAAGCCTTTGACCATCAGGTCGAGCAAGTTCTTGCGCTGGGACTTGATGGATTCTAAAGCCTGCTGCTGCTGATTTAGAATGGCATCTACTGTTTGGCTCTGCTGGCCCTGCCAGCGCGCGATGTTGTTGAAGGCGATCTCACACAATACAGGATCCACCGTAATATTGTTCAATTGCTCCAGGAATTTCTGCTCCAATTCCGCTTCGTTGATGCCCTTCTTGCAGCACTTGAGGTAAGTGTCGGAACAGTGGTAATAAATGCGGTTCATGCCACTCTTGTAGTGCTGCTCCGCCGTTATCTGCAAGCCGCAGTAGCCACAGCGTATGATGCCGGTATAGGTGAAGTGGCACTGACGACGGCGAGAATGGGTCTTGCGCCGCACGATCTCTTGCAGCCGGTTGAACTCAAAGACGGTAATCATTGGCTCGTGTTTGCCCCGGCGCTGCACCCCATTGTGCAACGTAAAACCGGCGTAGAAGCAGTTGGTGAAGATGTCATAAGCGGCGGCATAGCTCAAGGGGCTATTGGGACGGGTGGGTGTCGGCTTGGTCTTGAAGCCCCAGTCGCGGTTCATGATGTCCACCACCTGGCGCACCGAATAAGAACCCGTTAGCATCAGGTCGAAGCCACGCCGCATCATCTCAAACCGCTCCGGGTCTTTAATGATGATGCCTCTCTTGGGATTGAGCGGATCTCTGGCATTGAGGTAGCCGACCTTGGCTTGGTGCGGCCAGCCACCTTCCTCGACCATCGAGTTGGTCCCCCGCGTTACGGCCTGTGACAAATCCAAACTGTATTGTGTGGACATCCCTTGCTCCAACAACAGAGGCAGGATGTTATCGCCTGGCTTATAAATCCAGTTGGGGGTTCTAATCTCTTTTAGCACGCCATCAATAAGCATCTGGGCCAAAGCCCCACCCTCGGCCATATTGCGGGCCAACCGGTTGACGTGCCAGACCAGGATGCCGTCAATGCGGTCCGCCTCAACATCAGCGATCAACTGATTATAGACAGGGCGGATGCCGGGTATCTTGGCGGTCTTGTTCTCTTCGTATTCGCGCGCGATATGCAGATCCCGCTGCACCGCTAAATCCCGCCAGATGTCAAGTTGATCCTTAATGGACTTGATGACTCCGCTTTTGTCGTCTTTGGATTTTCGGGCATACAGTGCATAGCGCAACATACGTCTGAGCTTATCTTGTGCGTGGAGCATTACCTTCTGGGAAAGATGTGTTGCAAGGTGGGACGTGATCTTGGGTCAGTGGGCTTGGGGCAGGTAATGGCGGCGTTAGTTAATATCGTTACAGGGTGATGTGGACTGAGGGTGTTCCAATTCGGTAGTTAAGTAGATGTATTTCATGACGCGGCCCAGGATGTCGGCAGCCTGCTCGTCACTGATGGCCTTGCCGTACTTGTTTAGAAATAACTCTTTGGTTTGTGCCACGCCTTCGGGATCGGGCAACGGGAGCAGGTAGCTCATGTCTGCCTCCGTCCTGGGGATGCCTCCTGTAGACAGTGGGGTCTGGCTTGCTGCCTGTTAGCACACCCGCTGTCGTTAATACTTTTAGCAGTGACGACAGCACCGCTAAACCGTGGTCGTAATTGCCGTACCATGTGCCTTGAGTTACTGATGGATTGCCTCCATCATGAAACGGGCACTGGTATGGTTCAAATCCTATTGCTCCTTAGAGATCTGCGCCTAGGCAAAGAGCAAGAGGTGAGGGGAAGAGGCAAGATCCACAATGACTAAGGGCGCTAACACACAAGCCGCCGCCACCTGGCTGCCTTAGCTGGGGCAGCCATCTCGCCATGAAATGGCTGCGCGTCAACTGGGGCTGTATCTCACATGCAGGACGTGTCCCTGGCGACCATGCACCCAGCTTATCCTGCGCAGTTTTCCGGCGTGGGATAAAAGCTCAAGAGGATGCGTGGTGCCACACTCACTAAGACGCCATGACTGGCTGCGTACCAGAGGCAGTTATACAGCAACTCCGCATCCCCCTCAAAGTTGTCTAATACCAGCAGTATAGCTCCCCTCTGCTCTAAGCTCTCTTGCACCGACAGAGCAAAGTCAGGCATATAGGTGGTAACGCAAATAATGGCTTCAGACGTTATGGGCTGCATATGAGAATTGCGATTAACGAAATAGGTGCCGAGGAGTGCCCTGTGCCAGCACAGGACTGTCTTTATCCCTCTGATTCTGTACTAGCCAGGCTTTTTAGACAAAGTCAAGGCGAGGCAATGTAACAATCGCTATCAAGTGCGCCGAATCGTGAGCTATGAGCAGGCTTTTTTCTGATAGCACAACCTATTCGCTGCCCGACTGAGAGTTGGCAGAACAAGCTTTCATCCGCTGTGCCATGGCTTTGAAGAACGCCGTAGTGATGATAGTTCAGAGACTCTCCCCGTGGCTAAAGTGGCCACCTATTGCTGAGACTGTGTTGAAGCCAGACGACCATCCAAGAGTTCAAGGTAAGCGGCTCAAATCGCTTGCAACCTGGCGTTCCTGTTCACCATCCATTGGCCCATAAGATCAATGCGTTAGTAGCGCGTTAGCAGTACCGCATGAGATCGAACCATTAGCACAGAATTCCAGAAGGTGTCGGATCAAAAGCTTCAAATCAAGAGCTTCAAAGTGGCCCTGTTCTGGTGTAAATGAGTGGGGGTTGCTTATGGGTTAGTGAACGGTTCTATCAGGGTGCCTTATGGCGTCCCTTTACGCTGCTTCCAACGCCGCTTATGGGCCGCAGACATACGGGCCTTAGTTTCTTCACTAATCGGGATGCCCGGGGGCCGTCCCCTGGCTTCAAAGGGTTGCCAAGCCAGCACATCCGCTTCACGTAAAGCCAAGCGGCCTAAAAGCCTCACCTGAGGCAAACGCCCCGTGGCAATGGCCGAATAGATGGTGGTGCGGGACACCCCCTTGAGGTTGGCGGCTTCACCCGGGGTTAAAAATTTCTCACTCATATCCATAGGTATTGTAGAGTCAAACGGTTTTATGCTCGCTCAATCAACAGTCATTCTTGATTTCCATTGTAGCACATTTTATTATGAACACTTGACATTATTACGAAATTCATTATAATTATAGATAACTATGGGTAATCAATATCATGTCATATGACCCTACTCCTGACGCTACACCAACATTAGGGATAAACCAGCCATTGGAGCGTCCAGAAGATTATCTCTCGCCTCAGCAACGCCGAGATGCTATTGCTGATATTCTGGCGACGATCATCCTGCGCCACTTGCAGAAACGTCATGATGAAAATGGATAAAACAACACGGATAAAGCAACGCTATGAAACAGCCTTCAATAACCTTCGATAAGATGGCTTCCCCTGGAAATACATTCGGTTCGCCTGCCACGCAGACTGCGCGGCGTAAAAAGATGTTACTCTACGCCCGCGTCAGCACCGAGGAGCAGACCAAGGGCAATTACCCTAGTTGCGACTCGCAGATTGAAGAACTTGAGGCCGAGTGCCTGCGGCGTGGCTGGGAAGTCCACCGCACCATTAAGGATGAAGGCTACACGGCGGCCACTATGCGTCGCCCCGGCTTGACCGAGATGCGCTGGCTGGTGCAGGCACGTGAGGTGGACGGCATCCTCTGCACCTGGTACGACCGGCTCACCCGCAGCCGCGAGTTTTACATCCTCGACCACGAATTCAGGACCAACAACGTAGAACTCGTCACGCTGCACGATGCCACCGACACCAAGACGGCAGCGGGCCGCTTCATGGAATCGGTCATTGTGGCGGCCAAGACTTACGACCGCGACCAGACCTCGGAGAAGGTACGCATCAAGATGCGGATGCGTTTGGAGAAGGGGTTGCACCAAGGCGGTTTAGTCCCCTTCGGCTTTACAATGGATGCAGAAACCAAGATGTTGCATCCCCAACCGGAGCAGATCAAGGTAGTCGAGCAACTGTTTCGCGTCTACGTTGAGCAGCGGTCTGACTTTGCCGTGCGCAACTGGCTTAAGGCACACCAAATTCCGTCACCACGGGGTAAGACGCTGTGGCAGGTGAGCACCATCCACGACCTGCTGTGCAACCGCCGCTATATCGGTGAGATTGAGATCAACCGTGATAACAAGGGCGTAGAAGACCTCCCGGAGATGGATCAATACCGGGTGGCGCAGGCTCCGCATGGGGCCTTGATTCCCGTTGAACTGTTTGAACTGGCCCAGGCGGTGCGGAATGAAAAGCGAGCCGATTCGCCCAACCGCGTTGGCAAGCCGCACAGCTACAGCCAGACCCAGACAGGCCGCGTTTATACCTTGCAAGGGATTCTTACCTGTGGGTGCTGCACTCATGCGATGACGCCCTGGTATGTGCGCCATAAGGCAGGCGGACAGCGCCGCCGCGAGTCCTATGTGCATTACTACGTCTGCGCCCAACAGCAGCGGTTGTGGAAGCAGTGCGACCATAAGAACATGATTCTGGCTCGTCTGCCGGAGCGATGGATTCTGGAACGCATCAGTGACCTCGTGACCACGGATAACTTAGTGGAACAAGTTATCTCAGTGGCACGGGCTAAGTGCGAAAGCCAACTGCAACCGGAGGTGGAGCGGCTCAATCTGACCCGCGCGGCCTTGGCTGAAAATCAAACCAAAATAGATCAGATGTTAGAGACCATTAGCAGCGGCCAGGCGCGCGGCGACCTGCTCCACATGATGAACGAGAAGGCCACCCAATTGAAGCTGGAACGGGAACGGTTGAAAAGCGAAGTGCGGCAACTGAGCGAGCTATTACAGCCGCTGGGTTCATCTATAGTCGCGGCGGACTTTCAGGAGGCACTGGCTGCGTTTATGGAGGTGGCAGAGTCGGCAGAGCCAGAGGAGATGCAACGGTTGCTACGTTTATTGGTGCACAGGATCGAGTGGATTCCAGAGGGAGGGCACCGGGTAGATTACTATCATCTACCCGGCCTTAAGCGTCCTAAAGACTGGTTTCAAACTAATGTACGGTCTGGCTGCCCGCGACTTGGTAGTCTCGAACCAGTATTTTTATCACCAGGTTTACTACCAGAGAAGGTGGGCAATTTGTATTGGACACGGTGGCAGCCGCTGGTCATCCATTCGATCTTCCACACGATCAGCCGTAGTAATCGCTGCATTTCCTGGGGTAGCATATTCTCGAAGAGCAACGGGAAATCGCCTAACACTTCACGATACTCATTAGGGTCAAAGTGGTGGTTGAGGGGCAGCAAGGATTCGTTAAGCCGCCTCTGTTCCGTGCGCAGCCGTTCGCGCTCCATTTTTAGATCGTTGGCCTTTTCAGTAAAGAGATCAAGCAATGCTCCCTTGGCGCTGCTGGCAGTTTCCAGCAGTTCATCAATCTTGCGCTGGTTCTCCTCCAATGACCTACGGCATAGGGACAAAGTCTCCTTGGTGGGCTGTAGCTTCTCCTCCGTCTTGTTCCAGGCCATTTGAAGCGCGTCTTCAAGGATGTTCCCGAAGTTGACCAACTCCGCAATCTTGTCCAGAATCCACTCCTCCGGCACTCTGGCCAGCACCCGGTTGGTGTGGTCACAGCCCCCGCGATACTTCATCTTCTGCGCGCACAGGTAGTGATAGATGTAAGAGGCGGAGCGTCGGCCCTTTTCAGGATCAGGGCGGTGATAGACATAATGGGGCGACATGGCATGGCCGCAGAGCCCACAGGTGAGAATACCCTGCAAGGGGTAGATGCGCTGGCATTGGTTGCGGCTATAGCTCTGCCCTTTGCCTTTGCCCGTGCGCCCTGGTGATTTCTCACCCTTTTCTTGGCGCACGGCTTGTGCCAGGTCGAACAACTCCGGTGGCACAATAGGGCCGTGCGGCATGGAGACCACGCGATAGGCTTGAAACTCTGGCAAGTCAAATTTGCCCCTATTCTCCTTATTGATTTCAACCTCGCCAATATAGCGGCGGTTCATCAATAGGTCACGTATACTGCCTGCCGTCCATTCCGCTCTGCCGCCAGGAGCCGGGATGTTATGCGCCTTGAGCCAGTCCCGCACCGCGAAGTCGGACTGCGTATCCACGTACACATCAAACATCTGCTTGACTAAGGGTGCCTTGTCTGGATCAGGAATCAACACCTGGGTCTGCTCTTCTCGCTTAAAGCCAAAGGGCACTAATCCGCCGTTCCATAGCCCCTTTTCGGTGCGCATCCGCAGCTTAGTTCTAACTTTCTCGCCGATCTGCTCATTCTCAAAAGTCTTGATGGTGACCAGCATAGACTCGAAGAGCCGTCCCGCCGCTGAATAGCGGTCGGCAGGGTCATGGATGGTAATCAGTTCCACACCATGCGCCTTGAACTCCTTATCCAAGATGTAGAAGTCCCGGCTTCCGATTAAGCGGTTATACCAGGTGCAGATCACGCCGTCTATCTGTTTGGTTTCCACCAGCCAGCGCAGATGGCTCAGGCCAGGACGGTTCAGTGTCCCGGCGCGATGACCAGGGTCTTGGATGCGCTCAAAGACTTCCCAGCCTTTGCTGAGGCAAAAGGCTTCCAACTCTTCAATCTGCGATTCACAACTGGGATACTGGCCCTTGGTCTGTTCCTGCGTGCTGACGCGGGCATAGAGGGCCATCCGCTTGCGAGAAGTGACAGGTTTAGACGGAGTCAGGGTCTTGTAGCTCATGACGGTTCCTTACAATTCTGACGGCCACCGTACTCAGAATCTCAGCAATGGCTTCGGCGCGTTGCTGTGGAGTGAGGTAGTCCTCAGGTTTATCTCCCTTCGGATAAGATGCTTCGGTTGATGCCATACATCAATTTACTGCTATACTTGGATTATACTAAATGTTAAATTAATGTCAAGTATTAAGTAACTATTAATTTGAGAAAGGAGAGGAGATTTTGGTACTCTAAGGAGTATATGAAAGCAAAACTCCTGACCCCGGCAGAAGCGGCAGCCTTAAAGCAGGTTTCACGGGCTGCCATCTATGCCGCCATTGCTGACGGGCGTCTGCCACACAAGCGGGTTTTGGGTCGTTTGGCCTTGTGGGAGAAAGATGTTATTGCATGGACCCCAGCGCCGCATTCGGGGCGGCGCAAAGGCATTCCTATGAGCCAGGAAGCTAAGGCGCGCATTTCGCAGGGACAAAAGAACCGGTGGGTACAGCGTAAAGAGGGAGCAGACTAATGTTTAGGTTGATACTCTCTTGAAATCCTATTGGACTGTAGGGACAAGCAGCATTGGGAAGAGTAATCTTCGTTGGTGATATGACTGAATTGCCATTCAAAGGAAAATCCTATGGCGATTTTTATTCTGCTTTCGTAAGTTAGTGGGAGAACTCAACGCTAAATGAGGTAACTTATGAAAAGCAAGTCGGCACGCCGCATGCTTCTGGCGCAGTTCGACATGCGATTGCCGGTCAGGTGTATAACATCGGGGTCGGGGTCAGACCTATCTCGATCTCGTCCAGGTGCTGATCATTCCCCGTTCGTACACCATGCTGAAGCCATCCTTGATCTGCAATGTTCCGTGCCCAAAGCTTGGTGTAGTTGCAGAGGTCTTTTTGACCTGCTGCATTGAATCGCTTCACGCTTTTGCCATCATCAGCTAATTCAGCGTAGCCACAGAAGCCTCCCACCAACTGGGTGATTTCTAAAGCCAGCCACTGATCGTCGGAGGTAATGAGAAACACTACCTTTGGGTCACAGACGGCATGTCCATTCACATAATAGTAGTGGGCCACGCTTAAGAGATGGGTACTAATCTTTTCGATGACTAATGGCATGAGGCCATCTTGGTCAAGCCTCAGGCGGACTTTTGACGCCTTCAAATCCAACTCAAACTTTTCTGATAGTTGAGTGATGATGGTCTTCATGGATTTTGATGCTTTCATTGATTTACTCTCATCTAAAGCAAAGCCCATGTTATTGAAATGATTCCCTTTGTTCGTCGTCATATAAAAGATACTGCACTCAGCATGGAAAATTTGCGTGATGGAAAAACTTATGTAAGACGACTATATCTTCTTCTGGCGCCTCATAATTGCATGGTATGCCACTGCCATATCGTGGGTTGCCACATGGACTTCCTCACATGTCGTAAAGCGTCCCAGCCCCACACGCGCTGTCGAGTAGGCCCGGTCATGAGACAAACCTATAGACAATAGGACTTGAGACGGCTCAATAGCCCTCGAAGTGCAAGCCGATCCCGTAGTTAGAGCTAACCGAGGCAAGTTCGCTAACAGCGCATCGGACTCAACATCCGGGAATGTCAGATTGCTATTATGTGGCAACCGTCGCTGCAAATTACCATTGCGCTGTAAGCCCGGAATCGCCAGCAGTAGTTGCTCCTCTAGAAGATCGCGCAATGAGGCCAGACGCGCCGCTTCTGTGCTTTGCAACTCGCCGCAGAGACGACAAGCCTCACCCAGGCCGACAATTGCTGGCACATTAAGCGTGCCTGGTCTCAGTCCATTTTCTTGCCCTCCTCCAAAGAATAGTGGCAGTAATGTGAGGTGGTGGCCCCCACGAGCATATAAACCACCGATTCCTTTTGGCCCATACATTTTATGGCCGCTCAACGACAGCAGATCCACATTCCATTCGTTCACGGCAAGTGGAATCTTGCCTACGGCTTGGGCCGCGTCACAGTGGATTAGTGCGCCTTTGAGATGGGCGAGAGTAGCAATCTCACGAATCGGTTGAATGGTGCCAATTTCATGGTTGGCGGCTTGGATTGAGACCAGCAAGGTGCTATCGTCAATGGCTTGATCGGCAGCGTCTAGGTCGACGGTGCCAGTTCCATCTACCGGCAAAACAATAACATCCCAACCTTTCTCCGCCAGCCAACGGCATGGCCCTAGGACGGCCTTATGTTCAATGGGAGAAGTAACGATGCGCCGCCTTGAGCTACCGCTGTTCTCCTGCTGAAGCGCCGCACCCAGAATCGCTAAATTGTTACTTTCGGTGGCTCCAGAAGTAAAAACAATTTCATGCGTCTGGGCTTTGATGAGAGTAGCGACTTCCTTGCGCGCGATTTCGACTGCTTCAGCGGCATGACTCCCAGCAGTATGAGTAGCACTCGCTGGGTTACCGAAGTGTTCCGTGAAGTAAGGCAACATCGCTTCTACAACATGCGGGTCGCAGGGCGTAGTCGCATGGTTATCAAGATAAATGCCTGGGGGCACAGAGTAGGATTGCATTATTGAGTTATCGTAGAGTTTATGATTTCCAGCAGTTATAATAAAGTCAGGCTATCAACATTCCATTGCAGCCCAACAATACTTTACAAAATAATGCCTATAAACTTCCGCTTCTCCGGTCATGAAACGTTTCCCTGCCGCTATGCGTGGCTGCCCAAAGCCTACGCCGCTCTTAATGAAAATGAACGCCTCTTCAGCGACGAAGATAATGCAATGGTGCGCCTGGGGGTCGGAAAAAATATGGTGCGAGCCATCCGATTTTGGGCGCAACTGGCGGGTGTCAGCGAGATTCTTCCCAATCAACGCGGCTATCGTGTGACACCTTTCGGTCATGCAATTCTGTCCGATTATGGCTTTGATCCTTATTTCGAGGATATACGCACCCTTTGGCTCCTCCATTGGAAATTTTCGGCACACACCAAGGAACCGATGTTCGCGTGGTATTTCTTGCTCAACCAGTGGCCGCACCCTGAACTGTCGCGCCCAGAGGTGTTGCGAGCGTTTCGAGCCGAAGCGGAGAAGCAAGAACGCCCTCTGTCAGATGTGACACTCGAACAACACTTCGATACGTTTTTACACACTTACATCCCTACTCGAGGACGCAAAGGTGAGGTTTTGGAAGATAACCTCGACTGCCCACTTACGGAACTGCGCTTATTACTGACCGTTAGTGAGAGGACTATTGATGGGCGGCGCGAGGCCATTTATGCGTTTCGTCGTGAGGACAAGCCGGATATCACCCCTACGTTATTGGCTTATTGCATCGCTGATTTCTGGCGTTGGCAGCGCCCCAACGAAACTACACTTTCTTTTCAAGAGGTGGCGGTTGCGCCGGGCAGCGTAGGGCAAATCTTCAAAATTCCTGAACCAGACTTGCGCGACCGTTTGGAGACCTTGCAGGCCGATTCGGGTGGCCTGCTTGATTACCAAGCATCAGCGGCTACACCCCGCCTTGTAAGAAACTATGAAATCGGTGACGAGCAAGCCGAAGCTGAGCTTTTAGCTAGTGTGTACGAACGTCCAGCCAACGATTATTTCGCCACACAAACCGCACAGGAGCAGGTACCATTATGTCTTCTGAACTAAGCTCTTCCGAATTGTTTAATGTGAGAGGGCGTTTCCTGCGCTCGGCACATCTTGAACGAGACTGGCATGACTCATCAGCACTTCAAGGTTACATACTCACACCACACACACGCGAAAGTCTGAGTCGCTTAGTCTCAGGATTATCTCCCGATTCAGGACTACGGGCGTGGCGCATCACGGGCGACTATGGTTCTGGTAAGTCATCATTCGCTCTGCTTCTAGCCCATCTGTTTTCTGAACGTAGTGAAGAGTTGCCGCAAGCGCTACGTGGCGCCATAGATGGCCGCCGCACTCGACATCACCCACGTCTGCTACCGGTTTTGGTAACGGGTTCACGCGAGCCGCTGAATAGGGCACTGCTACGTGCTTTGCACATCTCGTTGTTGAGTGTAATAGGACGGGGGCGTACTCCAAGAGTGCTCGGCGAAGTGCAAGCAGCGCGGGATAGGGGTGAAGCATCTGAAGCGCAAGTGCTTAAGCTCCTACATGAATCACATTCCTTTGTTGTCGAAAGCGGCAAAGCCGAAGGATTGTTGCTCATTCTTGACGAGATGGGCAAGTTTCTGGAATTCGCGGCCATGCACCCGGACAAACAGGATATCTACCTATTACAGGGTTTAGCCGAAGCCGCTGCGCGTAGTGGGCCTTCACCATTGTTCGTTGTTGGACTACTCCATCAGGGCTTCAGCGCCTACGCCGAGGGCCTGTCACAAACAGGACAGAAGGAATGGCAGAAAGTTGCCGGGCGCTACGAAGAATTGATCTGGAATCAGCCAGTTGAACAGGTTGCAGAGTTGATCGCCAACGCCCTGAATGTTCGTCAAAACCGCATCGCGCCGTCACTACTTAAAGCTACATCGCTCGACATGAATGAGGCATTGAGACTGCGTTGGTACGGTGTTGCCTCGTCTCAAAGTACTTTGCGCGATGTGGCACCGCGATTGTTTCCTCTGCACCCAACTGTCTTACCCCCCTTGATGCGCCTGTTTTCACGTTTCGGGCAAAACGAACGGGCGCTGTTCAATTTCATGCTCGGCAATGAGCCGTTCGGCTTGCAGGACTTTACTCTTCGCACTAGAGGTAAGCAGTTCTTCCGACTTTACGATTTATTCGATTACACCCGTGGTGCGTTCGGTCATCGTCTGAGTCTACAAAGTTACCGCAGCCACTGGAATGCCATTGACGCTATTATTGCATCCTATCCCGGCGACGACGCCATAGAACTACAAGTCCTAAAAACGGTTGGTTTGATGAACGTCTTGGATGCGGGCGATTTGCTCGCCAAGAAAGACATTATCAACTTAGCGCTGCGCGGTTGTGGTGATGTTGAGGGAGCATTGCGTCAACTAAAAGAAAAGCATCTGCTCCATTTTCGCGGCGTGGCTGGTGGCTACAGCCTGTGGCCGCATACAAGCGTTAGCCTGGAGAGAGCGTATGAAGACGCAGGTAGGCAGTTGGGGACGGTGCGACGGGTCGCACCGGTCATTCATAACCGCCTCGAAACGCGGCCTCTTGTCGCACGCCGGCACTACATCGAAACCGGCAATTTGCGTCACTTCGAGGTGATTTATTGCCCATTGGAATCGCTCTCAACTGCCTTAGATGCGCCAATATCTGCTGATGGGCGCATCTTTGTGCCCCTCTGCGAAACGCCAGAAGAAGAGAAGCAAGCCATCAAGCTTGCTTTATCAAGCACTCTACTGCACCGTGCGGACATCCTTATTGCTGTGCCGCGTCCCTTACAAGGCTTGGTTGGCGTTGTAGATGAATTGCGTCGATGGGAGTGGGTTGAACTCAATACGCCTGGATTAGAAGGTGATACATACGCCCAGAAAGAAGTCTCGCGCCAGTTGGCTGGTGCCCGGCAGGTGTTGAACGACCAACTGCAAAACACTATCGGATTAATGAATCTGAATGGTGATAGTGGTTTGAAGTGGTTTTACAGAACTGAGGAGCAGCATAACATTCGCAACGGACGCGAGTTGATGGCTCAGCTTTCGACTATTTGCAGAGATGTCTATGACCAGTCGCCGCGCATTTTTAACGAACTGATCAATCGCCGAACCCTTAGTTCCGCCGCTTCCGCCGCAAGAATGCGACTGATCGAGAGGATGCTAGAGTCACCAACACAGCCTTACCTTGGTATGGACGCAAGTAAGAAGCCGCCTGAAATGTCCATGTATCTTTCCGTCTTGCAAGCCGCTGGATTACATCGTAGAGCAGATACCGATTGGATCATTGGGCTCCCGGATGATGCTTTCGATGAAGAGCATGGCCATGTGTTACCTGCCTTACGACGCATTTACGCCGTTCTTGTCGAGCACGAGGATGCACGTGTTCCTATTACTCAAGTCTTTGAAGCATTGCGACAGCCCCCATATGGGGTACGAGATGGCCTGATTCCATTGTTACTGGGCATTTTTATGGTCATTCATGAGCATGAGTTAGCATTCTATGAAGATAAATCATTCCTACCACGTATGGCTGGCTCTATCTTCCTACGGCTGACCAAAGCGCCGGAAACTTTTGAAATCCAATTATGCCCTATTTCTGGTGTGCGCACTGAACTCTTCCGCCGTTTGGTCCGAACACTCAATCTGGGTGTGAATGATAATGATCTGGCCAGAGTGCATGTTCTCGATGTGGTCAAACCTCTATTAACCTTTACTGCTAAACTACTACCTTTCACACTCAGAACATCGCGCTTGTCGCCATTAACAATAGCTGTGCGTGAGGCTCTGAAGACGGCGCGTGAGCCTTCAACGCTGCTGTTCAGTGAATTGCCAATTGCTTGTGGATTGCCAGAATTTAAAGGTGATGCTCCGTCATGGGACAACCATGTAGAGAAGTTTGCGGAAGTGCTGAAGGCAGCAGTGGATGAATTGCGTAGTGCATATCCAACGCTGTTACAATGGATTCTCACTAAGCTGCAAGACGAGTTCTCATTAGACGGCTCGTTTGAGGCAATGCAGGAAGCGATTGTGCCGCGTGCGTCCTCATTGGCGGGCTTCATTACCGAACCGCGATTAAAGAGTTTCTGCCTACGGCTGGCTGACGGGAATTTGCCTGAGGTGCAGTGGTTAGAATCACTCGGGAATTTGGTCTGTGCCATGCCGCCAGCGAAATGGCGTGATATCGAAGTCCACCGCTACGAACAGGAAATTCATAGTCTGTGCATGCACTTCTCGCGTGCTGAAGCAGCAGCGTTCACTCGTCGTGGCGCGCGTGGCGCCGAAGCGGTGCGTGTGGCTCTAACACAAGCAGATGGGCAAGAACGTGGTAGTGTTGTTTATATTTTGCCGAGTGAGCGCGCCCAAGCAAATGATATTGAGAATGAAATTGATAGGCTCTTGCAACAACATGGGCGCATTGGTATTGCTGCCGCAACGCGAGCACTATGGCACGCTCTTTCCGAGCAGGACAACGACAATTCCGAAGAGAACAGATAAGAAGGACAGCGGGTAATGCCTTTCCAAGTTACGGCTCGGACAATTCTTCAATTGGGGGCGGAACTTATTAGCTCGGATGCCATTGCATTCTACGAGCTTATTAAGAATGCCTTTGACGCAGGTTCGCCTAAGGTTGAAGTCCGTGTGGTTAGCCGTTTAACGGCAACGACTTGCCGCCATATTCTCAATGGGTGTGATGAGTTTGAGAGATCGTCAGATGAGGATGAGAGTAAGTGGCAACTTTTAGTTCAATTTGCCTTAGCCAACCTTAATTTTGATGCTCTTGAAGCTAACGATCTAAAGCAGAGCTTGGAACGAGCTAAAAACCCTATGGAGCTACGGACTGCTATTGAGGAAGCTAACTTCATCCAGTTTTCTGACACTGGCGAGGGAATGTCATTACAGGACCTGCAAGAAATATATCTTACCATCGGTACTACATCGCGACGCGAACAACGCAAGAAAGCGCAAGAGTCGCCTTCAACTTCTACCAAAGGAACGCAGTCACGCCGCCCAATTTTGGGCGAAAAGGGTTTAGGACGTTTGTCTGTAATGCGCTTGGGTGATGGCTTGCGTGTGGAGACAAGCAAAGCCGGAGAAACCCATTTTAATGTGTTGGAAGTTGATTGGTCAATATTCTCAAATGACTCTGGAGCCCTACTAAATTCAATTGAGATCACTCCTTTTATTGGGCATAAAAAGCCGGACAAAGCCTCTTCTGGAACTAAAATTCGGATCTTTAACCTGCACGCTGATTGGGATCACCAGAAGTTGGAAGATGTTGCACGTGACGAGCTAAGTAAATTCACCGATCCATTCAGTAGAGAGAACCGGAGCTTCATTATTCTGTGGTTTAATAACGAGCCAGTTATTATTCCAAATATGAACAAGCGTCTTTTTGAGCACGCACACGCATTTGTCCAAGCCGTCTATGACCTTGACACTAACGGAGTGCCTTACTTAAGGGGTCATATTGATTACCGTTTCACCAAGCGACAGAAGAGTTTTGAAATAGAAGGAGCCCATCTTAGCTCTATCGCTGGTGTCCCATTAGAAACCCTTGTGTCTTTAGGATCTTTTTCTCTTCAATTCTATTGGTTTAATAATCTAATATTGAGAGCTATTGAGGGGATCGGCTCTATGCAGGAGGTCAGAAACCTCGTTAAACGTTGGGCCGGGGGATTGATGGTTTTTCGAGACGGTTTTCGCGTCTACCCCTACGGTGGCCTAGATGATGACTGGCTCAAAATTGATCCTGATGCATTGGCTGCTGCTGGTTACAAGGTCAATCGTCGGCAAATAATTGGCAAAGTAGACATCTCTTCAATTCATAATCCTGCTCTAGTTGACCAAACGAGCCGTGAGGGGCTGCGCGACTCTCCCGAAAAGCAGGCTCTAATCATACTTCTACGACATATCCTTGGCACGGAGTTTCGTGGCTTTTTAAACAAAGTTGAACAAGATCGATTGACAAATGATCCTATGGATCTTGAAGAATTGGAAGGACGCTTAGGACAACGTGAGCGACAACTAGATGCTGACCTGAAGCTACTTGTTGAGAAACATCCAGCACTCAAGGAAGAGCCTGGTCTTATTGACCCTATTAAAGATACTTTGACTATGAGTCGTCGGTTGATCCGTGAAGCGCGTGAAGTAGCACAATCTTATGAAAATCGCCGCGAAGTTACGGTGCATTTAGCTGGTTTAGGTCTGATGGTTGATATAGTGGCGCATGAACTGCATCGGTCAACGCGGCACGCTCTGGATACGATTCAGGTAGTTAATAAGGAAGTTCTCCCGGCACGTACGAAAAGCCTTCTCAATACGTTAGCACTGCAACTACAAACAATACAGACGCGACTTAAAATACTTGATCCCCTTGGCCCGTCGGGAAGGCAGCGCAAAGAATCATTCGATATAATATCTTTAGTTAGAGATATATTGGCATCTCACGAGCCACAATTTGAACAGGATGGCATTCGACTGAGATTGCTTTGGGAAGATAGCGGGCCAGAGTGGCATGTTAAAGCCGTGAGAGGGATGTTTGTGCAAATTCTTGAGAATCTGATCCATAACTCTGTCTATTGGCTCAGACAACAGAAAATGCTAAAACAAAATTTTCAGCCTGAAATTATTGTGGAGCTTGATAAGGCAAGTTCATGCATCCGACTTACCGATAATGGCCCTGGCATACCAAAAGAGAGATGTGAGGAAGTTTTCTGGCCATTTGTGACTACCAAACCTCCTGGAGAAGGTAAAGGTTTAGGACTCTATATTTCGCGTGAGATTGCCCGCTACCATGATGTCACGCTGACTTTGTCAGAAACCCCTGTCGTCCATGATAACACGCTAAAGACTTTTCTTCTAGATCTTTCCAAATTGGAGAAGTCTCAATAACTATGTCTGTCCAAAGCCCCATTCCTACTAAAATACTTCCCTTCGTACCTCAATTGTTGGTCGAAAAAGGAATGAACAAAGCCGCTATAATTGATGATGCTTATGATCCAATAAGTGAAGAGGACGTGGATATTGATGTAACAAGCTTTCACCAAGTAAATGGAGATAATCCTATTTTTATTTCGGCTTTGCAAGAGCTAAATATAGATAGACCCGATGACGACGCTCTTGAGGAGGATCATGATCTGCGCCTGGAATATTTAAATAAGCTATGGGTGGGGCGTGACCACAACGAAGATTTCTCCTCTCTATTGGAACCACTCTTTATTAACAAAATGCAAAAATTAGCAGATGTAGAGAACATCTGTAGCAACTTGGGGAATCTTGGCCTTCAGTTAGAGCGTATCGGCTCAGATGTTTCCGAGAAGCGTGAGTTGTTTAAAGACGGAGCCTTCCAATTCGTTTTTTTAGACTACTTTTTAGGCGATGAGAAGAATAGTGAGGCTATTCAAAGAGCTAAAAATGCTATCAAGAAGATCCACGAATGGTGCCCTGATGACAAGAAGCCTATTACTGTTTTAATGTCGTCATTTGATAATATCGAGGAACAAGAGGACGAATTTTTCACCGATGCTGGGGTAATGGGAGGAGTATGCCGTTTCTCAGCCAAGCCTAAACTCCAAGAGGAACCTGTTTTGTCTCTTATCATTGGGGCACTGGCTAAGGAATTTGAACATAGACACGACCTACAATTCTACGTTGATACGCTATTTGATGCAGCCGAAAAAGCGGTTGAAGAGTTTAAGCGGGATATTGGTCGTCTGAAGGTCGAAGATTATATCCTGATCCAGAACTTAGGACTCGAAGGTGACGATCATCCTTTGGGCGATTATGTGGCTTGGTTGTATAGCTCCTATTGGGGCCACCTTCTGTTACGAAACGAGAAGCTTCAAGATCAACAGAAGAGACTCGATTCTTTCTTCGCAACTAAATTTCCAGTCCTTCATGGACAGCCCTCAAAGATGCTGTCTCAGATTTACATGACAGCCTTATTCGAGGAGCGCGAGGACATTAGTCCTCATCCAAGAGAATTGCAGAACATTACTAACTTCACTCAAACCAGTGGGGCCAGCCAAGTAGAAGATCTCTTTCGTAGCCTCACCACATCACTTTATCTTCATTTAGGTGACATATTTACAAATGAAGCAACACAGCGGGTTTGGATGATCATGAATGCTCAGTGTGATTTGGAGCGTCCCAGTAAGATTCCCCCAGACCGAAGCATTCTCCTTATTCCCGGTGACTTGGTCCCATTGAATCAAAGTGTTGGCAAAAACGATGATATTAGAACGGAATTTTTTCGTCACAAGGATCAATCGTTTCGAATCATTTGGCGATCTCAGGAAATTGTCACTCGCCGTTTTGATGGAATACTTCAGTGGAAAATGGACGGGAACTATGTACGTCGCCACCAGTTGAGATTACCGTTTGCCTTAGAAGTGCAACGTGCTTACACCACCAATTTAACCAGAATAGGAATGCCAGTTCCTCCGCCATTGAGTGAACCGGTCAAAGTTCAGGTTCTCCACGGGGAAGATAAGGGAACGCCGCAAGTCTTAGTGCCAGCTAACGGAGGATATGCTTCTTATGTAGTAGCAAGATCTCGTGCTGGCTATGTATTCACAGTTGAGTTCGGTTGTGTGTTAAAACAGGCAATTGCATTTCTGATTGAAAAGTACAGGTTAGAGGAAGTGGAAATAGCTGCACGCGAAGGCGCAGCGGCTGCACAGGCGGGGCAGAAGGTTGTGAAAAAAATTGAAAAACTATCTGCTGTATTGGAGGGTTTTGACGAGTGGTTCCTCAAGTTGGAGCCTTTACCGATTGCAGAAAAACCACACAATTCAGGTAAATTATGTGTGGCCAAGAATCAATCACAAGACGTATATACAGTTCAACCTACATTGCTAATCAACATCTTGGAATCAACAGCTCGTAGTGCAGATTTGGAGGGCAATGACAGATGAGTAAACCTATTCGCCATATCTTGAGTCTGTCGGGTGGTAAGGACAGCGCGGCTCTGGCTATTTATATGCGCGACCGCGTGCCGGAGATGGAGTACATCTTTCATGATACGGGGAAGGAACTTCCTGAGACCTATGAGTACTTGGGACGGGTTGAAGCATGGCTTGGTAAGCCGATTCACAAGACGACGCAGGAAGATGGAGACATCGTAGGATTCGACCAACTTCTCAAAATCTATGGCGGAATGCTGCCTTCTAGTCACCGACGTTGGTGCACAAAAATGATGAAACTTAAACCATTTGAAAGATTTATCGGCGACACCCCGTGCTTGAACTACATAGGTCTACGTGCTGACGAGAAACGTGAAGGCTATATCAGCCACAAGCCAAATATAACTCCGGTTTATCCCTTCCGCGAGGATAGTTTGGTAAAAGGCGACATCGAACGGATTCTGGAAGAATCGGGAATAGGAATGCCCCCCTATACAAAGTGGGGCCGCACCCGATCAGGCTGTTTTTTCTGCTTTTATCAGCAGAAGGTCGAATGGGTGATGCTCAAGGAAACTCACCCTGACCTCTTTGAGCAAGCGAAGGCTTACGAGAAGCCGGGCAAAACGGCAGAGAGAGTTTTCTATTGGTGTGGTGACGAACCGTTAGCTGAGCTGGAAAAACCGGCACGCATGGAACAAATCAAGCGGGACAATGCTTTGGCCCGCGAGAAAGCCCGGCTTAATGCGCCCAACAAGAAACTAATCCAGATTTTGGGTGGTGCTGAGGATGTGTACGAAGAGCAGGAAAGTTGCTTGATTTGCCACCTGTAAGAACTCGTTTAGCCCATATATGCCAGGAAAATCGCGTGCTTAACCATGCCTCATAAACCAAATTGGACGGAAGTAGGTATCCAAGCCGAGATTATCGAATTGAGCCAGACGCTCAACTGTTTACCGATTCATCCGCGTCAGGAAAGGGATGAGAAATTCGGAACCTGGCAGGCGTAGCCATGACATTGCGCAAGTTTCTCAACTTCGATCCTGCGTATGACGGCCAGGGCCTGAGGTTTGAGAGGGGACTAAAATATATTGTCTGGCAAAAGTTCGCTGGCGTCCAAGAAGCACTACGGCAAGCAGCTATCCACATCCGTAAGAATTATGAGGGCCGAGCATAGGAGGATAATACCGTAACCACTGCACCAGATTCAACGACAGTGAGGCCAGTTGCTCCGCTCAATTCTGCTCCCACTCAGGGCCGACCAAAGGACAAAGCGTTAGGCTGGATTCGGTTCGTGCGGCAATACGGGCCGATTTCCCGCAACGACTCGGCTTTTGAAGAGCATACGCTCGCCGCCGCACAACGGGCCGGTGTCACGCCCATTTTGTTCGAGCATCCACGCTTGCAGGACGTATTGAACTCATTTCGGGGAGATTCAGAGCGGTTGCGCTCGGTTATCCTGACTGGCACCGCTGGCGACGGCAAAACTCACCTGTGCCGCCAAGTATGGGAACTGCTTGGAGGCGATGCAAATCGGTGGAAGTCCGACAGCTCTTATCTATCTCTGACTTTGCAAAGCGGCACCACAGTTCATGTTATCCGTGACCTCAGCGCCTGGGTGCCATTGCAGGGTGACAACTGGACGCTTGAGGAGACGAATCTACTTGAACTCTTTTGTCGTGCTATGTTCGGGGAGCAATGCAGCGACTGCTTTTTAATCGCTGCCAACGACGGACAGCTCATAGAATCGTGGCGACGCTTGCCACATACCCCCGATGTATTACGTGCCCGTGAATTATTTGAGAATCTACTCGTTGAAGACCGCCAGGAAGAGGCAGGCGTGCGGCTGTGGTTTTTTAATTTGTCGCGTGGCTCCTCAGCGGAATTACTTGATCGCGCTTTAGTGGCGTTTTTAGGGCATGACGGTTGGCAGGCTTGTTTCACAGGTGAGAGCGCCCAGCGCCCGGCGTTCAACGCTGCTTCCCCTATCCTCCACAACTACGAATTGCTCTGCTCTTCGCTTGTGCAAAAGCGGTTGCGCGACCTATTCGAGTTGTGCGATTTTAATGGGCTACACATTCCCATTCGCGAGATTCTGGCTTTGCTCGCCAACGCTGTGTTAGGTCATCCTGACTGTAAAGACCGTCTTATGCTGCCTGCTGATGTAGCTAAGGTCATTGAAAATATGACAGTAGCTAAAGCTAGCGCCTACAGCAATCTGTTCGGTGGCAACTTAACCGATGCGCGCCGGGACTCCATAGGAGTATTTAATTATCTCGACCGTTTCCGTATCGGGCACGAAACTACCAACCGCATCGACAACCTGTTGATTTTTGGCGAAGTTGATGAGGAACTCCGGCCTTATTTTGATCGTTTCCTAACGTCCGATGCCTTCTATGGTGCGGACCAGACTTATCGCGCAGCGCAGAATCAATATGTCGAGGGCGCGGAAGAAGACGAATCGAAAAGCACTGCTTTTCTGCAAATGCTCATCGCGCAACGGAGGGCGTTGTTCTTCAAAATACCTGAAGCCGAAGCGGATGAACTCCACTTGTGGGATTTGACAGTTTTTCGTTATGCGGGCGAGTATTTGAACGAGGTAGTGCGCGTGTTGCAGAGCAGTGGCCGGATTGATCGCGGGATTTTGGGGCGCTTGGTGCGCGGATTAAACCGCGTCTTTGTGGGGATGTTAGTGACTAGTGACCGCGAACTGTGTCTGGGCACCAACCTGCACTCTGCCAGTGCCCGAGTTTCGCGTATCTATGAGGACATCGTTTCTGTCACGCCACGCCTAGGAGAGCGTGTAGAAATTGTCTGGAACAGCAATATGCCGACACTGAGCGTGGCACTATCGCGGGATATAACATGCGCCTTTCCACTCAATCTAGTGCGTTATGAATTCTTGTCGCGGGTCGCGGAAGGCGCGCTACCCGGCAGCTTTTCTAAAGAGTGCTATGAGGATGTGCTGTCGTTCAAAAGCCGGATCTTGACGGCGTTGGCCCGGCGGCGTGAGGAAGACGGCAATGGTGACCCGACCGTTCTCGAGTTTAGGCTCTTGATGCTGGATGACAATGGCAACCCGATTCCAGAGACGATTGAAGTGGCTTATACGCCTGATGTCGCGCCCGCGCCCCTGCTCAACGACAACTTGCAGCCGATTAGTCCACCAGGAGATGTGGCCTAATGCTCCTACCTGAATCCATTCCGCCCGAATTGGTCGTTGCCAGACCGCCCTCCGCCCATCATCCTGCGATTTCACCCTGGTTAGATGAGCAAATCTGGGGGCATCGGATTTACACACAAAGCCCATGGCTTATCTTCCTGGAGTTTTTGACGGTCGCAGAAGCTTGTCACCGGGAAGCCCGCTTGCTCGATGAGGGCGGCGAGTTCTATCCCCTGATGTTCCGCCCGTATAAACGGCTTGATTTGCGTAATATCTTGTGGAACAACGACGCGATGGCACGCATTGACGAGGCGAACCCTGACAGCCACACTGCGTGGGAGGTATGGCTGGAATGGATGGCCGATAAAGCGCGCGGTGTGAATTCGCACGACTTCTCCTACCTGAAGCCGCGATTTCGCACCTTCCACGAGTTCACATCGTTGGTGGCGATGCTGCGCGGAGCCGCTGTCGAAAGTCAGAGCAACAAGCGGTGGACCTCGCGCTTCATCTTCCCCTTCGGCCCTGCGGCGCTTTACGAAGACCTTAATTTGACGGCGGGCGGGGCGCCGACACGCGAATACATCAACTTTGGCCGCACCGGGGAGTTGCTCTATCTCATGCTGTGTCGCTGTGCGGCTGCGGCTATGCTCAAACCTCATCTGGCACGGCTCATGGAAGGTAAGAACCAGTGGAACGTCTTGCTCTCACTGCTCCAAAGGGGGCCTGAGACTGATACCAGCGAGCGCGGCAAGAGTTACTTGCCTTACCGTTCGCACGCCTGCTTTGACGCTCTGGGCGAAGATTGGTTGAGCGTCTTCCGCCTGGATCTGCCGAACTTCGATGCGGTCACTCACCTGGTAACCTTGGGCGCTTTGCATCTGATGCTTTACCAACTACAAATTGCTGCACAGTGGAGCCATAAAGAAAGCAAAGTCTATTTCCTGTGTGAAGTCGTCGCTCCAAAAAAGACGCTCGTGCGCGAATTGTCAACGCTCAATTACCAAGAAAACAATGTTCTAACAGCACAGGCGGTTCAAGCGTATATCGATGAAATCGAGAAGTCCGAAGACTGGCAACGGTCAGTGAGCGAGGCATCGAACGTCCATGAAGCTTTTACCAACTGCCGTGGCTTTTTGGTAAGTGAAGTGTGGTGGGGCGACGATGACGATTACAGCGGAGTACCTGATCCCGCGAAGCTCCTGGATGAACTCCAAGAAACGGCATTGCGCCGCCACCAGCAGTACGTGGCCGACATTCACCGCATTTATGGCCGCGAAGCCGGGCTTGTTTCAAGGCGCGGCACCAATAAGTTCCGCTACGCTCCGAACGACAGCCTACTTAAAACGCTGCTTTTAGCCAATGTGCCAAAACGCATGGAACTTCACGAATTCTTACACCTGCTGTTTGAGCGCTACGGCTTCGTCTTCAATGAACATGAAGCTGCACGCGTGGTCTCAAAGGAGGATTTCGACCCCAAGCCGTTTGCTGCCAACGCGGCGCGCCTAGAACAACGGCTGGGAAGTCTGGGCCTGCTGCGTCGCTTATCTGATGGGTGCGCTTATGTCCTGAATCCCCACAGCCAAGGAAAGACTTGAACATGACTCTTGAAACGGATAGCCTCCAAGCGCAGCAACCTGGCTGCACCGCCTCGCAGCTTATTGGCCAGGTCGCAGCTCTCTACTTAGGCACCCAGTTGAGTGGCGAGGAGGCTGATGGCACGGCGCGCTTCATCATCGACCAGTTGACTGCCGAGCAGACGGCTGCTGTCGCCCACGCAATTCTGGACGACGCGGCTTTATCGGCGCAAATTGAAATTAAGTTGCCCCACCACTTTGTAGATGGCTTCAATCTTCCTCAAGAAGTGTTGACAGACGAACGCGCCACCTTTTATCGCAACGCCCATTGCGATAAACCTGCGCTGCTCTTGGCTAACACGGGCGACGACGAAGCGCAATCGCTGCAACTTATTATGCCTATCGGCGCGGCGCAACTCATCGCACAGCCGGAGTTGTGGGTGCGTGTTGCCTCGCGTGGTTTGATTCTTGTAGAAAACGCGCCTTACCATTGGGAAAAGGCATTGGCCGGGCTGCAAGCCCTCAATTTGCGCTCACTTGACCGGGTGGCTGAGTACATTTTGCAGACACGGCACGCCATCTCTGATGGCGGCTTTCCCCTTGTAAATGCGCTTGGCATAGCGTTGCCAGCTTTGACCATGCCTCGTGACACCAGCTATTTTCTGGCGATCAATGAGAAGTTGCGTGGCCATGCTTCGCGCTGGAAGGCGCTCTATACTAATGCCGACCGCAAGCGCGCTCCGTATCTTCGCAAGCAGACCCCCTCACAATTGCTGCTCAATGCTGCTGACTTGCGGAATGCTTTCGACAAGGTCAAAGAAGCCATTCCTGAGGCACTACATCCTAAGATAGACGCCTTCATCCAAGCGCCCATCGGCTGGAATCTAGCTGCACGCGACTTAGCGGAATGCGAGTGGGAAGATGTCAAGCCGCTCTTCGACGGCCTCAAACGCGAAAAGCTGAATTTAGGCCAGGCGACGCAGGTTTTCTATGATGAGCGTGACTTCGACCTAAGCGAAGCCGACCATGATTTTTTAGGTCGCCTCTGCTTACGCCGAACCTCGCAAGCGGAAGAAGAGGATCATGATTTTTATGATCGGCACCGACTCGAACTCAAGGAGGATCGCAAGCTTAAGTCTGCGTGGGACAGGTTCATTTTTGGCACCCCGAAGGAAACCGATGATTTCGTCGCGGGAATCGCGCTGTGCCTGGAGAGGCTGTTCGCCCGCGACGAAAACAGCACGAACCGGCGACTACGGATTTCGCTTGACGGCCGCTCTAAAAAAGACCTAAAGGACCTCAATGTTGACGCTGGCTTATTCTTTGCGGCGCGCTATAAGGGGTTAAAAGAACTCTGCGGCTCGTGCGTGCGCTGGGAAGTCGGCAAGCTGTTCGAGTTTCCGACCTTGATCGAGGAGTGGCGGCGAATGCCCAAGTATGCGTTTAACCGCTCCAATGCCAAAGCCGCGCTGCAACTAAAGTTCACGATGGAGCTTGAAGTAAGCCTGCTAGAAGGGGGAGAAGACAAGTATCAGACCCAGTTAATTTGGAAGTTCAATCCCAACAATGTCACGTCCGAATTCGCCTCCGACTGGGAACGTTTGAATCGCCATCCGCTCGTTTTTGGAACCGTTTCGCGCGAACCGGTCAGTGCCAAAGGCCAATTTCAATCGGTGGATCTGTTTGATGTGCGGACGTTCGTTCCGGTCTATGACAAAGACAGAGGTTCGTTTGTCGCGGCCTATAAGGCGGCCAACAACCTGGCCACGCAGTGGAATACCAACCTCGCTGAGGCCCGCGCGCAGGGTCTGATTACCCAAGGCGTTGAGCAGGACTTGCGTGGCCGGTGGGATGAGTTCAGGACTTCCTATACGTCCGCCGTACAGGGATTTTGGCAAGATGGGTTCGCGTGCGGTGATCTGTTTGAGCAGTTGGAGACTTATGCCGCTTTGCTGACCGCGATTTGCCGCGACGCTAAAGGCGACCGGAATCGCGAGTTGTTGCTGCGGCCCCTCCTGCGTATCGGTTCGGTTTCGATTTTTGGCGGGCCCCCAGCAGAAATTATCACGCCTTGGCACCCGCTTCGTCTGGCGGCAATGGTTACCAAAGTGCATCGGGTTGCGAGCTTACTGCACCACTTTCTGAATGCGCCTGAGGTCCGCTTCGGGGACACCGGGAGGTTGTTTTTCAAGGATTTAGCGGAAGAGCTGGAACACCCATTCTATCCCGAAGTCGTCTTGGGCTGGAATGAAAGCAAGCCGGAGCTGCTGTCACTATCAGATGCCTATGGCGATTACAGCTTGCATGAGCCGCCATGCACCGGCGAGGTAAACGAGGAAACAAGCGAGAACCCAACCGAGGCCTCCAAGCGCGTAACCGACTTAGTTGATCGCTACCTTACGCTGCACCCGCACGAAAGCGCCAATCTTTCGGTCGTGCTTTACAATTGCGATTCCGCACGCTTGCCGCAGGCTGTTGTGGACCGCATCGGAGCGATGTACGAGGACGACGAAGACGTGCGCTGTCAGATCGTTTTGCGCCACCGCGACCCGCGCCGACTGCGCCAGCTATATGAGCGCATCATTGAGGCTTCAGATGCCGATGTGGACGCATTCAACGCCTCGGAAGCAACGCGCGATTTCATGGCACGGCTCCGCATCGGTATTTCCGCTGACCAAGCGCCCGCGCCCAATGCCAGGGACGGCTGTCCGAATGACATCGTATTTTCACAGGATGTCATCGCGCGTCACGCACAAATCGAATGGTTTATCGAGAATGCGCGTCCGGTCCCGTTGCACACCTTGGTTCCCGCGTCTTGGTCGCGACGGCGCCCGGCGGCGCGTGATGACATGAAGTCGGTAGTCTATCTCTGTTGCCCTGCACAAAGTGTTGAGGGGTGGGCCTACCTGACTGCAATAACTACGTTTCTTAAGGGCGACTGGGACGGAAACGTCGACAGGCGACTGCTGCCTGCGCGCCAATTGGACTTTCTTGACCCGAACATGCGCCGCATCTTCGAGGAGACCCATAACTTAGGCAACTGGGTCGTGAACTACGATGAACTACTTGACCGCCGCCAATTGCTTAATCAGCAGGTGCGCGTCATCCGCTATAAGCAGTCGGCGACGCAAGGCCGTAATCTTGTTATTTCTTCGACTGCCCCACTCGGCTTGCTGCGTTCGATGGTGCTATCGCGCATAAAGAGCCTGAATCTCGGTTTGCATGAAGACGAGGAGCGGACACTGACGGAGCGGTTCATTGCTGATGCCAACGATATTTCCGGTGACATCGTTCTTCGTGCTGCCAAACGCGGGCGTAACGCTAGCGAGCTGATGGGCATCGTCCTGAGCCGCTTCCTGATTCGCAATGAGTTGGGAGCAGAGCGATATTTCGGCTGGTACTTTCTTGATGATTACGCCGATTGGCTGGGGCAGCGCGAGGAGCAAATTGCCGATATTTTGATGCTCAGTCCAAGCCAGGCCGCTGGCGGCGCACTAAGGTTGGCAGTCGTAGTCAGCGAATCCAAGTACATAGATTACAGCGGATTAGCCGCTGGCAGCAAGAACTCGCGCAACCAACTGCGCGATACAGTGAAGAGGGTCAACGACGCGATTTTTGGAGCGCCAGAGCGGCTGGATCGCAACCTGTGGCTGGGTCGCCTCTCGGATTTGATCCTCGACGGCGTGCAATTCCCGGCCAGCGCTGGTATCAACTTGGCAGATTGGAGACGAGCGATTCGCGAAGGTGAATGTGATATATGGGTTCGTGGCTACTCGCACGTCTTCGTCTCTGGACCCAGCGATGCGCCGGAGTGCGCCGACTTCCTGCCAGTCCCAGAAATGAACGATGGGTATCAGGAAGTTTTTGGCCGTCCTCAAGTGCGCGAACTGGTTTTGAAATACTTCCGCCGCCAAGACCCGATGGGAGTAAGAGCGGCTACAGCGGAAACAGTGATCTGGGACGAGCAAGTTTATCGGCCTCCGTCGAACTTGCTCGAAATAACGTTGCCACGCCGGGATCACAAGAAGGCAATCGAAAGCGAAACCAGGGACTCTGACATCTTCATTGCGCCTGTCCATACGGACGCCACACAAGCGGCTGCGGGAGCGGCGCTGGCGACACCTGTGACCGCATCGAACAACGCGCCCCAGACACAGCCAGATTCAAATGAACTTCCGCCGGAGGAATCGGGGGGCACGCTGAGAGTATTGGGACAGAGCTCAACGGCACCGCCTGCGGCGCCACCAGACAGTACGTTACCCCAGGATTCTGTAGAACCAGCGCGCTGGTCCTATCCTGGCATAGCTAAAGTTATTGCGGACGGTTCACCAGCGGTGGAACAAAGTGCGGGGGATGCCGTATGGCTCAAGGGTATCGAAAGCCGAACGAAAGCTGCACTACAGGGGTTTGGGTTGCAGGCGCGGTTGCTGCAAAGCGCTTTGACTCCCAACGCCGCGCTGCTAAAATTCCAAGGCAGCGCCAACCTGACGGTTGAGCAAGTTCTACGCAAGCAAACGGAGTTCAAAACAACGTATGGACTAACGCTTGTTTCCGTCCAGCCGGAGCCTGGCATCGTCTCCTTGGCGGTTGAGCGCCTACGCCGCCAAGTCGTCCGGTTGGAAGACCTGTGGGTGAGGTGGGACCCAACCTCGGAGCACGGCAACCAAAAGCTGCTTATTGCGACCCGCGAAGATGACGGCGGACTGCTCTTCCTTTCACCCGGCAAGGATCACGCACCCCACACGCTCATCGCCGGTTCAACAGGTAGCGGCAAATCGGTTTTGATGCAGAACATAATTCTGGGCATCGCCGCCACCAATACGCCCGCCCAGGCACGGATGCTGCTGATTGATCCGAAGCAGGGAGTGGATTACTTCGCCTTCGACAGCCTGCCCCACCTGCAGGGCGGCATCATTGATAGCCAGGAAGAAGCACTGGAAAAGTTGGAGCAGTTAGTGCAGGAAATGGATGATCGCTATGGCCACTTCCGCGACAAGCGTGTCCCAAACCTCGCGGCATACAATAAGAAGGTTTCCGCAGGTGAACACTTGCCGACGATCTGGCTCATCCACGACGAGTTTGCCGAGTGGATGTTGGTTGACGAGTATAAGAACGCCGTCACAGCCACTGTGGGACGCTTAGGTGTCAAGGCCCGCGCTGCGGGTATCTACCTCGTTTTCGCTGCGCAACGGCCTGATGCCAATGTAATGCCAATGCAACTGCGCGCCAACTTGGGCAACCGTCTCATCCTGCGAGTGGACTCCGAGGGCACGTCGGAGATTGCGTTAGGGGAAAAAGGAGCCGAACGGTTGCTTGGCAAAGGACATCTCTTGGCCCGGCCTGAGGGATTACCGTTAACGTACGCACAGGTTCCATTAGTGAGCGAAGACGTGATGGAGCGGTTGGTAGCAGCGATTAGCAGATAATGGGTTCACGGTCAGCGAAGATAGCTGAGACAAACACTGGCAGCACCCCAAAACTGATGAGTCTCACTGGCAAGTTGTCTAACAACTGCAAGCTCTACACGACATATCGCAGCGGCGGGTCTGTAAATTGGCGGGGAGACTGACTCACAGTAGGCGTAATCATTGCCAGCAGTGAATACTCAAAGTTAGAAGCAGTTGAATTATTTAAGTGACATCAAGCAGGAAATTTATCTTAACTTTTAATCCGTCGCATAGATGGTAGATCGTCGCGCCTCCTCGCGTTGGATAGACTCACGTACAGCTTGCTCTCTTGCCATCTGCTCTCGCAGTTCCTGTTCCCTCTTAATTTGTTCACGCACTAGTGGCATGGCGCCAGATTCCGGCAATTCAATAGTAATGCTCTGGCGGGGTGAAGACGTGATCACAATGTACGACCATCTGGAGTTAGCCTCATCCAGATAAACGGTAGCGCTGGCGTGGTGAGTCTTGGCGGCGCGGCTTTCCACTTCAGTCCTCATTTGAGACCGGGAGCGTCCCTGACGAAGCTGAATATTCATGCGATAAATGGCGGGTGCGGGCCAAGCGGCTGCAATGTAGAGTCTACCTGGAGCATGGCCTGAGACGAGAAATGTACGAGCGTCTTGGGCAAGCTGTTGATAGAGCGTATCCCGTACCCCATCCATCTGCACCGTATTCAAAACAGGATAGCTGACCGCAGTACTGGTGGTGCGTTGTCCATCAGTTAAATCAATGATGCTCTGGAAGAGCCGGGTGGTATCAGCGCGTGTTTGCCTATTCGCCTCTGGCACTGTAGCCCCAAAGCCTATCACGCGCCCACCCAGAGAACCAGCGTCAGATGACGCGACTATAATGCCAGCCACTAACAATTTGGCGTGGCTATTTTGCAGGAGCCGCAGTTGCGCCGTGGCATCGTCGGTACAGAGTCCTAGAACGTCAATGTTATCCTGCATAGACATCATACGCGCATCGGCCTGCAAAGCGGTAGTCTGATGTCCAGCCCGCTGCCAGGTTGTGGCGAGATCCCCCGCACGGTTGGGAGTTTGGTCCACGATGTGGACTTGTAGCGGCGGCAGACTCCCGCTATTGAGAAGGGCGTTAGTGGCTGCGGTGCCGCCGCGATGCGCGCCATATAAATTCATGGTCTTAAGAGCTGTGCTGGATTTTGATAAGGTATTCATTTCTATCTCCTTTGGTGCTAGTTAGTAAACGCTATGCGTCAGTGTTCTTTGCCCCAAGATTGCTTGTGCCAGGCATTCTGGAGGCATTATTTTGATGCGGGCAGCGTGGTGCCCTCTGAGGTGGTATTCTCAGAGCTGATAGCCTCAGGCTCTTGGAAGTCGCCAGGAGGACAGCCCCAAGCCTTAATCATCTCCTGGAAGAAGTCTTTTAGCTTTTGCTCCTGATTGGCGTTCAATGCGTGGCGCGCCGCAATTCCAGGAAAATAAATGATAGAGAATTGCACCGGGTTAGACAACTTAGGCATCGACGACAACACCCGCGCCGTGAGGGAGGGGAAGTTCTTCACTTGGATTTCAGGGTGCTTGAGAGTAGAGCTGTACTGTTGCAGGTCTGACAAGACGATGACACTGCGCCGGGTTCCCGCGCCTCCCAAAGCTTCCGCGCGCACTGCACACCGGTACATATCCTCCAGAATGGTCGAGCCGGACACGACGGGTGGCGTGTGATTGATTCGGTGCTCAACTGCATCCGTTTTCCGCAGGAGGGCTGCTAACTCTTCCTCCTTTACGCGTGGGCGTAACGCCACGGCTTTGTATTCTAAGACCAATTGTGGTTGGCCCGGCTCGCTGCCAGTAATGTACACCTCCAGCTTGGAGCCGATGGGAGCCGAATGAGCAAATTGCGTGATTTTGGACTTGATAGTAGCCCAACTCCCTTGCGTTCCAGGCTCAACGCGGGAGCGCGTAATATCATCATAAATGATGCAGGTCTGGGTAGGTCCAGTGTTACCAGTAATCAGACCCAGAAAGCTTTGATCCGGTGCACTGTCCGCAGCGGAACTGGGCAACGTAGAATGCTGGGCCACCGGATTTTGGCGTGTGACCTGCAAATTTGCCGCAGGAAAGGTGTCTCCAAGTTGGCTGCAACCACTAAAGAGGCTTGCGCCGGTTATGAGAAACACACCCATCACGCCATGTTTTACTGTTGTCTTTTTCATATCCTTAGCCCCTTGTTTGTGCTGTTGAAGTCAGGTCATCCCAAATTTATAGGTGCAGACTCATGGTCTTCTTACAGATCTCATTCAGGCCGTTAAGCGAGCCATGCCGCTGACAGAAACCTCATTTTCTTTATATAGGAGCGGCCTTTTCACGCCACGCGGTCAGCATCCACCTCTATGGAGGAATGCTACGGATGATTGGAGGTGCCGTTCTTGTTCCCAGGCATACCTAGCATCAAAGGGTTGTTCTGGCGTGCATTGCCCCTTCCGGACGGCCAAGCGGATGCCCCACTCGGGTTAACTGCCCCAGGCATAGACGAGGCGGGATCATGTAGGAAATTTCCGTTGGAAGATGAAGACGCGGTTAAAGCTGTTTGTTGCGGCTCAGCAATATCCCAGCAGACAGCCTTAAGTGTTTTCTTAATGTCCGGGTCGCGGAGCAATTCGTTTACTACTGACCTTACAAGGGCCTCCAACTGACGATGTTTGCGCTGGATTTCTAAGTTCATCTGGCGCAGTTGCTGTTCCCGTCGCTGTTGGTTCTGCTCCTGCTCACGCTTGGCCTGCGCTTGCTGGCTCTGTGTAAGGGCTTGCTGCTGCTCGGTGGCCTGCTGTACGCGGTGCTGGCCGTAAGCTTGAGCCTGAAGGGTAGCAAGCATGAGTTGACATTGCAGCAATAAGTCTTTGAAGCGTTGGTATTCTCCCGCGTTCCAGAAGGCACCATTGATAAACCGCTTGGCGGCCAACGCGATACCGGGAACCGCCACCGAACTGATGACAAAGACGGCATAATCTGAAAAGTTATGGCCCAAGACCAATTCACCTCGCACACACGCAATGGCTACCGATAGAATAACAACCACCATAACAGCCAGACGCTGGCCTAACGTCAAGCGGGAAGCGCGCTTTGGATCAAAGAGCGGCAGGATACCCTGCTCGCCACACCAGGCCAGGGTAGGAACGCAGGCCAGACCAATGCCCCAGGCCTGGGGGACTGATAGCGGAGAAGTCGGCGGCATAACAGTTAAGAGAGCGCCTACAATCGTAATAGTTTCCCAGAGGCCCCCAATGACGGTGGCGATACCCCAAGCTACAACTTTCAAAGCCATAAGGCGGGCCTGAGCGCGTAAAACGCGCTGCTTTAGCCTGAGTTCCTCAATGGCCTGAGCTGTCTGCGCTGGTGTGGCGTCAGCAGCATCGGCTAAGTCGGGATCCACAATTACTGCGGCAGCAGTGACCGTGGCTGTGCCAGTTGATGCCCCTGGATGAAATGTCGTATTAGGCACACTATTCGTCTGACGCGCTTGCTCTTGGAGGTCCGCGGCCTTATCAGCAATCTCACCCAATTCCTGCAAGAGCAGATCGGCTGTTGCCTGACGAGCCGTGATCCAGGACTGTGCATAGTCAGTTAACAGTGCTATAAATGCCTCCAACTTTTCATCCACTCCAGCACCTGCGGGAAAGAGGGGGCGGACACGGCCCAAATGATGTGCCGGTGTTCCTACGGGAGTTTGTGGAGTCAGGATGTTGGTGTACTGGGTAGCTGACGGGGACGCTCCCATCATCGTACGGATGATGCTTGTGCTGAGAAGCCGGAGAGTATTGGCATAGCGTCCAGCACGAAACCAATGAGCGATATAAGCAAGAGTTTGATGGATCATATTTCTCCTCCTGACCTGTTGCGAAAATATAAAGGAAGCGATGTTGATGTTATGGCGTTGATGTTATGGTTTTGAGACTGCGGCGTTGATGTCGGGTTATAGAAGTGGCTGTTAAAACCTATTCTAAAAGGTATGGCTAAAACCAGAATGTCATAACTGCTTTACTCTAGGGACAACTCAAGCTGTTATCGGTGAGGGATAATTCCCAATCTTATGGGAAGATGGCCTTGGCGGGGTTGTAAGGGCAGTATTAGACCTAGAACATTACCCCGAACAACCTGTTTCTATACCGAAGACTATAATCACTCATGAATAGCCCCTTTCTGTGGGAATTTCGAGCTGATTATATGTGAATTCACCAGTATTCTTTCCGTTCATTAACATATCTCTGGCAGAGGGGGTGGGTCTGACAAGGGAATGGGGGTCTCCACTTAGATTTTGGGCGTGGAGTGGTTACCCATGATAGCTTCCACGACAGCTTTCGCCCCACTCAGCAGCGTTCGCAATAAGATAGCTGCTCCTTTCCAGGTAGCTGTAACGAGTTTGCACAGTATGCTCTGGAGGTTGGAAAACAATCGTTGGAGATACTTGCCTGCGTCACCGGGGATGCAGGAAATGAACAGATGGATCAGGATAAGCGCCACGAACCAGGAGGCAGCGTAGTTAATCAGGCACGGCAATAGATTGAGAGTTCTGTTGATAACGCTGCTGGCTATGGCGTAGGCGTAGGGCCACATCCATTGTCGGATAGCTGATAATATCATCCGTCCAGCCACCCACCACATTAGCCCTCGGATGAAGCAGCCCACAGAAAGATAAGAGGTGGAATTGGTCAAGTTCTGTGAGCCGCATTGGCTGCAAAACTCGGCTGACGGATGATTGGAGTGCCGCTTTTTGCTGTTACAAAGCCGCACACCGAAAGAGCGCCCGCAGCCCTGGCAAAACAAGGAGCCAGAGGGACTAAGCGAAAAGCAGGATAGGCACAATACCATCAGCAGAGCTACCAATCAGGCCAGGGTATAAGCGGCATCGGCAAAGGGCACCTGCCAGATGGCGGCCATCAGCCCGAACTCTCGGATACGGTCATACGTGGTGAACCAGAATAGCTCGCTCTTGTGGGCTTCCACCAACCTTCTTAGATTGTTGAGGCGGCCCATTCCGGTTGTGACTACCAAGGTATGAAACCGGTTGCAGCCGAATGTCTCCTGAAACAGTCCGGTGTCCAGGTAGCGATGATGCGCGTGCAATTTCCCTAGGAACTGCCGGGAGGATGTGTGCCCGAGATCGACTTCAACGAAATAATTAAGGTAGTCGCCTGAGTCGCGTTTCTTGAGCCGCATGAAGGCGTCCGGCTTGAACACTTCCTTGCGCCAGGTATTGCTTTCTGCCCGCATCTCGTACTCGTGCCGACATTGGATCTCCGGTAGCCAGCGTTCGACTTCAATATTGGTTCGTTCCGTGGCAGCGTTTTGGAAAGCGAGGCGCAGGTTGACTATTTCCAGAGTATGTGCCAGAAATTGAGGCGTCTTAGCCCGGCGGTATTGCTGGCCGACTTCAGTGATGTCCATATTGAGCCGCGCCGCGACCAAGGGAACGGCAGCCTTGCCAATGGCGTAGATGGCCTGCGCGCCGAAAGGCGCTAAGGGCAGGTAATAACGCGAAACGTAGTGATGGTCGAATAGCAGCCTGAGGCGCACGTTGCACCGCACGACGGAGCTAAAGTACAGCGCTTGGATCTGGCTCCGGGACATCGCCCGGTGCAGGAAGAGATCAGCCAGTAACGCTTCGTCCCTGGACTCCAATCGCAGTCCGGCCCGGCGCTCCGGGATGAACCTACTCCGCATCTTTTGGCTGCACGCGCTTTGGCTTGGGGTCTTTTGTTTTAGGCTGCTTGGGTATGGTTGGATCTGGCTTGTGTTCATGAGGCTGGTGCTCATCGGGCTCGAATCGGACGGTCTTTGCATGGCGAATCTCCATCGGTTTCTTCTTAGCAGGCGCTTTGTCGTTCAATGACTTGACATACTCTTCACGCTCGGCAAGTTCCCGCTCCACATCGGCACGAGGTCGGGCATAGGTGTCCAGGGAAGCTTCCCGGATAGCTTTGACTATTGATTCATCAGGTTTAGGATCTGGGCAATGGAGCGTTCTGATGCGGGTGCCGGGCTGTCCGCGACGGACCAGGTAGGCTTCCCCAACGCCTTGGGTCATCAGCGTGGTGCGGATGTCCTCCTCGGGGCTGGTGCCTGTGATTTCCTTCGCGAGTTCGCTGGCGTCCAAGGCTCCGGTCTGAAAGTAAATCTGGGTGTGGACGTTGTTCCTGAGCACATGGCGTAGCCCTGTGGAAAGCTGGCTGATATTCTGGTGGCTCAAGCAGAGACCTAACCCGAAGCGCCGTCCTTCGGCCACAATGGACTCAAATCGCTCGGTGGCCATCGTTTCAAATTCATCTACATAGAGTTGAACCGGCACCCGCTCACCTTCCGGCTGGTCGGCGCGCGACATGATGGCTGACTGGAAGGAACTGACAAACAGGCCACCGACCAGGCGAGCCGCCTCGTGCAACCGATCCACGGCCAGGGAAATGAGGATAATCATGCCTGGTTGTTGATCCAGCACATCACGGAACGAAAAGGATTCCCGCTGCCCGAACATAAGCCGAAGCTGCGGGATAGCCAATAGGGGTGTAACCTTGTTCAAACAGGCCAATGACCACGCGAGTTGGTTGGCTGCGGAGAGCCTATCGAAGCGTTCGGTGAAGAAATTACGAACGTGAACATCGGTTACCTGTTTCAGCACCTCAGCACGAAAGGCAGGATTGCCAAGTAGCGGCTCAATCTCGAGGAGCGACCAGCCAGACTGGGCCAGCGCAATAATGGCATTGCGAAGGGTTTCCTCCAACTGCACCCCCCAGGAGTCGGACTGCTGCTTGAGGACGCTCAGGACATGCAGCGCCCGATTATACACGTCCCCTTCTCCCAGGAGCGGATTGAAGCCTACGACTTGGCCCTCACCGCGCAGGTCGAGGAGGAGCAATCGCTCACGCCAAGTATTAGGTGGAGCGGTTTTCGCTAAACGAAGCAAGATGCGATCTACCAAATCCCCTCGCAAGTCCACTACACAAAAGGCGCGCTGGTGTGTGATATCGGATTCAATCAGTTGAAGGAGCAGATTCGTCTTGCCCGTCCCGGTCGCTCCCAGCAGATATAGATGGCGACGGCGGGCCTCAGGCGCAAGAGCAACGATCCCAGCTTCCAACAGTTGACTAGAGGTTGGATCGGAGGAGGAACTTAGAGGCGAAATAACCTTCCCGATTACGACATGGTCCGGCGGTATCTCAACAGTGGGCAGAGGTTGAGTGCGTGTAGCCTCCGAGCGGCGCCGAGCGAAATTGAAGAGGGTTATAAGGAGCGATTCAAATAATTGGACTATCACGATGTCCCCGCAGAAATGATTCTTAGTTTTATCTCAGAAAGGAGAGAATGATGGTAAGGTAGTGCTAATCATTGCTATACAAGTAGTTAAGGCGGCAAACATTGCCTTGGGGCGATTCACAAAACGGGAGAATACCACCTTTACGTAAACTGCAAATGTCAAAATGAAGCCTGTGAGAAAGAGTTGTTAAGCCCGTCTCTGACTTAGTGGTGGTTGGATTCTAACTATGAGCGCGCACTCTATACATCGATTACCCGGGGCTATACACTTAGTTAACACAGGATCCCAAAGCGTCCCTTACAAGAGTAGGCTTGATGCGGGCCGGGTGTGGGAGCACATGTTCAAGAGCTTATAATCTCATTTAAATACAATAATTTTGAGAGGGAAGAGCGGTGTAGATCAAGGCTTTGCAGAAAACCTTGATCTCTATACAAGATGACCTGCGACTGCATAAGCTCAAATGAGTTGAATGAGGCAGGAAAGGCAGATATGGAACGCACGGATTTTACCAATAGACCAATGTCACGAGACCTAATTGAACAGGTGCTTATCTTCGATACCACCTTGCGGGATGGGGAACAATCACCTGGCGCAACAATGAACACTCAGCAGAAGTTGCAAGTAGCACGCGCTCTTGTCCGTTTGAACGTAGATATTATTGAAGCTGGTTTTCCCGTGGCATCGGACGGAGATTTTGAGAGTGTTAAAGCTATCGCAAATGAAATTGAGGGGCCAATAATTTGCGCTTTGGCGCGTGCTAAGGAACTTGACATTCAACGGGCCTGGGAAGCTGTGAAAGAAGCACCCCGCAAGCGCATTCACATTTTTTTGGCCACGAGCGATATCCACCTTGAGAAGAAGCTTCGCTTAACGCGAGACGAAGCACTTCGGTTGGCCGTGGAGATGACCCAGTTAGCCAGTTCCTTTTGCGAAGATGTGGAATTCTCCCCCGAGGACGCAGTCCGGACAGATCCTCAGTTCCTGTGCGAAGTAGTAGAAGCTGTCATAAGGGCTGGCTCGACGACGATCAACATTCCTGATACGGTTGGTTACGGCTTGCCTGATGAATATGGTGCGTTGATCGCGTTGCTCAAGGATAAAGTATGCAACATTAAGCAAGCAGTAATCTCAACCCATTGCCACAACGATTTAGGCTTGGCAGTAGCAAATAGCTTAGCAGCAGTCCGCAATGGTGCTCGCCAGGTAGAATGCACTATTAATGGCATTGGCGAAAGAGCTGGCAATACATCACTTGAAGAGTTTGTAATGACACTAAAGACGCGTTCGGATCTACTGCCTCAATGGACGAACATCAATACCCGTCAGATTTACACTGCCTCGCGCTTGGTCAGTGACATTACAGGATTCATGGTTCAGCCGAACAAAGCCATTGTCGGGCGCAACGCTTTTTCTCATGAGGCAGGAATTCATCAGCATGGCGTATTAGCGGACAAGCGAACCTATGAGATTATGGATGCGGAAGAAGTTGGAATGCCCTCTAATTCTATTGTCCTGGGCAAGCATTCTGGTATGGCAGCATTTTATCATCATGTGACAGATTCATTAGGTTACGATGTTACTCGGGAGGAAGTGCGACCTGTATTTGAGCGGTTCATCGCTCTATGTGACCAGAAGAGGTACCCCACGGATGCTGATATTGTGGCCCTAATGGGTGATGAAGCTAGTCAGATTGAAGAAGTGTTTCACCTTGAGCATCTACAAGTGGTAAGTGGGGGATCGACGGTGCCAACCGCGGTCATACGCCTTGCTAAAAGGGAGAACGGCAACTCAGAGATGCGACAAGCAGCTGGTATTGGAGTCGGCAGCGTAGATGTATTATTTAAAACGATTGGCGGTCTCGTTGATGTTCCGCATACGTTAATTGACTACGTCGTAAAAGCAGTGACAGAAGGGACTGATTCATTGGCTGAAGTCAATGTTCGCTTGAGCGATACTAATGACCGCTTCTACCAAGGCCACGGCACATCCGTAGACATTATTGAAGCGAGTGCACGTGCTTATTTGCAGGGCATCAACAAAATCGCAGCGGGAGTGCGTCATGGCCGTCCTCGGCGTATCAACCCTCAACGGGAGACCGATTTGACTCATGAGGGTGTCTGAAAGCGGAGGGGAAGTGCCGTTCCACTTGACTGGTGACACTTCACTTCCACCATTGCATTAAAGTGAGGTAGCACGAATGCCAGTGCCAGTGAAGGTGAGGCTTTTGAGGCCGCCAGGCGTTGCCTACTGGCTACTAACGGTGAGATAGAGAAACAATTGATCAGCCAGTTGCTGGGCTTCTGCTGACTCTATATGACGCAGGTCCTCGTATTGCGCGTATGCTACCTGGTATTGATTTAAGCTGAGGAACGCTAACCCTCCATAGTAGAGGCTTGCTGCGCATTCAAAGTCCAATGGGGAGAACTGTGCCTGGCTCAAGGGAACACCAGACCGGGCACATCGCAATCGCTCGTAGGCCTTGCCCAGTTCAGGGAGAACATCTACCATTGCCGGTTGTAAGAATAGCACCTGTTGAAAAGCAGCGACAGCTTCTTGCCATAACTCGAGCTGTTTGCATACAAATCCCATATTTAGATAAGCCTGTGCATCGTCAGGATTAAATTTTAGGCCATGTTGTAAAGCTGTATGCGCCTCCTGATAACGGCCTACCGCGCTGAGTCGTGAACCAAGCATGAAATGCGCTATGGCATTGTCAGGATTTATTTCAACAACGCATTGAAAAGCGGTGATAGCCTCTTCATGTTGACCACTCCAGCCTAGACTGACGCCACGGCCAAAATGGGCATCAGCATAATCATCTTTCAGTTCGATGGCTTTGTCAAAAGCGCTGATCGCTTCCTTATAACGACTCGCTAAGACTAACGCCATCCCCAAGTCGTAGTGCAACCGTGGGTTTTCTGGCCTATGCGCGATCCGCTTCTTAAATTCGTCGATCATCCCTTTAGTGCCGCTCAAGGGAGGCGCAGCGAACGGAACACTGTGCTGCTGTGGCGTTTCCATGGGTCTATCTCCTGACGAGAGTATCGAATGTTAGGTCGCATATAGCTGCTGTTTTACCAAAAGCATGACCAAAATTTCGGATTAACACCTGACTTGGTACTGGCAAGACGGTTTACCTCCTTCCACGCAGAAAGCAATAATCAGGCAGGGTTCCGAACGGGTTATCTGAATTGCTTTCCTGCTGGCTGGTAATTGACTCACCTGGTCATTTGCTTACTGCTTACCACCCATAAAGCGGTATTTTCAGGCAAATCCGTTCTGCTGCAGAGGCTCTACTATTGACTCATTCTTCAAGCTCCGGCTTCTACGCTCAAGTCAACAGAACAAAGTCATAAGTCCAATATTTACAGGGTATAATAACTGTAAGACTTTTGACATTTTGGATTGAGCGGTCTCAAGTAGATTATTAACAGGAACTGCCGGAAACAAGGAGTAGCGTTTTGCTGTGTGCTTTCTGTCAAGTATTATTGCATAATGGGTTTGTCGTAGCTCTCAAGTTATAGCTCGCAACATACATTTAAACCGTCTTACCAATTTCGCTGAATTCAGATACGAATAATAAGTGAGACAAGCAAGCCAGACACTTGGTGGCAAGAGCTACGTGGTACGGGCTCCCAAACAATTAAATCAAGATTTAGTTGACCCTGAAATGGGCGGCGGAAGAACGCACCGGACAGCAGGCAGTAGGGCAGCGAATTACCAATAGGAGATAATTGATGATTAAGCCATTGATACTACGCGCAGGTTTGGCGCTGATTTTTTGTGCAGCATTGGCAGGCTGTACAGGAAGCCAACACCAAACTAATACAGGCGTCAACTCATCCTCGTCGGCCACTCTCTCGATAGGTGGAATCGTCTCTAAAACTGGCCCCGCAGCCGCTTACGGACAGGATACAGAAGAAGGAGCCCTCCTGGCAGTCGATGAAATCAACAAAAAGGGCAACGCTCTCCAGGTAAATTACATTGCGGCGGACGATAAAACGGATAAGAACGAGGCTGTTAAAGTCGCGCGCACCCTGATCGAGGTAAATAAGGTCGATGCTATCATAGGCCCTATCATCAGTCCGAGCGCCCTAACGGTTGGGAAACTGTGTGAAGAGCGCCAGGTTCCTATGGTGACCACCTCGGCAACTCAGGATGAAGTTACGGTCTCGCCAGAGTATGATCGGCAGTATGTGTCGCGAGTCTGTTTTAATGACTCTTATCAAGGAAAGATCCTGGCAAAGTACGCCGCCTCGACTTTGCATAAGAAGACGGCTGCCATTGTTTATGACAATACTCTCTCCTATTCGATTGGGTTAACCAAGACGTTTCGAGAGGAATTCACCAGGCTCGGCGGTCATGTTGCCCAGGAAGAAAGTTATTCGGTAAAGGATACTGACTATTCATCGCTCATTGATAAAGTAGCCACTTTTAAGGTCGATGTATTATTTATACCTGGTTGGGATGAGAACGTCGGACCAATGCTCAAGCAGGCCGCAGGGCGGTGGAATAAATTCACGCTGCTGGGCGGCGATGGCTGGACGTCCAAAAAGTTTCTTGAGCTGGCAGCCGGAAACATTCACGATGCCTATGCTATTATGCACTATGCCCCGGATGATAAGAGCCCGGAAGTGCAGAATTTCCAGAAAGCTTACCACCAGAAATATAATCGGGATGCTTCCCAATATGCAGCCTTAGGCTATGATGCTGTCATGTTGGTTTGGCAGGCGGCACAGAAGTCAAAAACCTTAGATGGCCCGGCGTTAAAGGACGCCATTAACCATAGCAAGGGAATTAAGGGAGTAACTGGGACAATTACCTTCGACACCCACCGTAACCCCCAAAAAGGTGCCGTAATCGTTAAGGTCCTGCCTGACAAATTCCTTTTTGCCCAGCGTGTGCAGCCATGAGATGACTGTGTAGTAGGGTTCTGTTACAGCAAAAAAGTTAACAGCATAAGACTAATACGGGTCTTAGCTGATACTGTGTAGCTTAAGGGACTAAGCCTTGCCAAAAAACCTCGACAGTTGGAAGTTACAGGTTAATATGAGAATGGCTTTGGCATCTCATATGTGCGCCATGTCGGCATTTCAGGAGGGATATAAAATATTGGATCTCGCCTGTGGTGCGGGAACATGTGCATTATCATTTGCTCAAGCTGGCTGCCCCGTGTTGGCTGTGGATTACGATCAGGAAATGCTTAAGTTGTGTCGCAGCCGTGTGACGCAGTCGTATTTAGACAATGTTGTCGTTGTTGGTTGTGACGCAACTAATTTACCGTTTCAAGAAGATTCCTTCGACATCGTTACGGGATTGGGAGCTTTACACCCTATCAGCAATCGAAAAAAAGTCTTGTCTGAGGCATATCGTGTTCTAAAAACCAGTGGTCAATTAGTTTTAGGTGATATGCTAATCCCTGGTGAAGTTAGGGAAGTCTGGGAAGTTCTATCGGTATTTTTATATGGGAAGCGTCATAGTTATCTAGAATATGGACAGTTGCAAGAGCTTCTCCATAATGCCAAATTTCAGGTAGAGGGTTACCAGCCGTTTCGGTGGATTTACTCTCTGGGAAGGGACCTCTTGCTCAGCGACCATGCGCCTAAACCTCTACAACAGAACTTCATTCAGGCCATCTTAGATATGGACCCGATGACCAAGCAGGCATTGCGCATCCATGAACTTCATGTAGGTTGCCAGGACTGGGTGCAGGTTTATGATTGTTTTGTCCTAAGGGCGACTAAGTTCAGTGAGCAGTCTCGATGGCAATTCACTGATTAGAAATCACGATTCTACCGGGACTCTGGGGACGGCACGGACTCACTTTAACGGACTAAGAATGAGTGCATTTACATCTGACGCAGTTTTGTCATGGCGTCAAGCAGCCGACGCACTAAAAGATGCAGGCTACCCACTGGCTATTATTGAGGCGCATCACGCGGAGGCAGTACGTAATAGCACCCAGCAGAAATTAAAGCATCAGGCAACTATAGACTTTTATAGCACCTATCTCGCCAGCTACCCAGCCGCCCTTATCTTGGACTTAGGGGCAGGAGCCGGTGAGGTGGCAAAGCCACTGTCGAGATTACCCAATGTCACATCTATCGTTGCTTATGACATTGAGTTGTCAGCCATGCGCCCTTTGATTGAAGCTGTGGCTCAACACTATGCCTACCAAATGGCAGAAGCCTCTAATAACGGCAGTTTGGCAAAGATCTCCTTTTGCTCCAACGGCTCTGCCTGGCAGCTACCCTTCCTCGATCAATCATTCGATGCAGTGGTCTGTCGCTATGCCATGCACCATATTGAAAAGCCCTGCGAGACGGTGCAGGAAATTTATCGCTGCCTAAAGCCTGGTGGAGTATTTCTATATTCTGATCCGGTGATGCCGGAACATGCGCGAGATACGACGCATGGCTTGTATGCTCTCAAGGAATCTTCATTTCATGGCTATTTAACATATCATGAAACAATTGACATGGTTACACAGGCAGGGCTAATCATTCAAGGCTTAAGACCCTATGATTATGGACGGGGCACTATGGATCAGTACTTAAAATCAGTGGAGCATGATGCAATGAAAGCACATCTCATACGAGCCTGGTGCCATCTCGATGCTAAAACCAAGCAACAGTTTAAATGGAAGGGGACGGTCAATGGAGATTTTATCGTCTATCCGGTGGTGGATTTAGCTGCACAAAAACCGCTCTCATGATGAGACGAAACTATGTTCTCAGCAACCTGAGTTAGCATCCGATAGAAGTTGGCTATGGCCTGAGTTGCAGACCAGCCTTAGCAGGGTTTTAAGAAAAGTAGCAGAACTATGCATCAAACAGCTATAGCGGTTAACCCAAATTGGCATAGCAAAGATCAAACCAAGATGCTGCCTGCTTTGGGGAGGCTACTGGTGCAGTTGATGCACCCCACCCCGCACCAGCATGTTCTTGATGTCGCATGTGGCCCTGCAGGAACCTGTGCGCGCGCTTTTTCAGAGGCCGGAAGCTGTGTTATGGCGATAGATATAAAACTAAAGGTCATCCAACAATTGAAACAAAAATTGGCGGATGTTACAGTATATCCACAGGTTTTATCCTCGACAGGCATCATCCCAGAAGCCGGATCAACAGGAGACATTTCGCTGGTTGTAGCCCATGCAGAACAATTACCATTTCAAGATCATCAGTTTGATATCATCACAGGAGTTGGCGCTTTAAGTAATTTTGATAATCCCGCTTTGGCCTTAAAGGAAATGCTGCGTATCCTTACACCCGCGGGACGCATAGGACTGGGCGATTTTATGATTCCTGGAATAGCACACGAAGTTTATGGGGTACTTTCAACTTTTCGTTATGGGCGGCGGCGCCCCCACCTGGATTATTATCAAGTGCAAGATCTCCTCCACACGGTTGGGCTGAGGGTAACTTCTTATGTGCCTTTAACCTGGCTGTCTCCGCTGGCACGGTCGGACCGTACTGCCGTTAGCCAGGGCACTCCTTCAGGCCTTTACACAGAGGCACTGTTGAGTGTTGATATGGCTACGCGCCAAGCTTTGGGTATCCACCAGCGAGAAGGAGCATGGTATATGACGAACCATAGCTTTGCGTTAGTGGCAGAACGGGCTACGGTGCTCCAAGAGGACAACACTGTCATAATAGATGAACTCCCGTCCCCAATAGAAGCCGTTGCTCCATAGCAGACCACTGTATACCATGAGGCCCAACTTCATCTAAAACAAGGAATAAAACGAGTTCAAAACTCGAACCTGTCCTTGAAACACCTGCATAGGGTCCTCTGTTTAAAGCCGTGTGGCAGCTATGGGGACTGCCAACGTTTTGATCCAGGCTTAGGTTAGTTTAAGCTCTAACTGTAATACCAAAATTAGGTTTTTATAGCTATTGACAAACCATTGGTCTAGGCTATTAGAGTGGAGAATTGATGAGCTATTTTGTTGACCAGTGTATCAATGGTTTATCCCTGGGCACTATCTACGCTCTGGTAGCACTTGGCTTTGCCATGGTCTACGGGGTCTTAAGATTTTTGAACTTCGCACATTCAGAGGTTTTTACCGCCGGGGCATTCATTGGCGACTTTGTTTTACGGGCAACGCTACGGGTGCGCCCAGATGAACCAGCCGTTGCCGTTACAATAACTTTTATGGCAGCAGCTCTGGGTGCAGGCTGTCTTGCCATGCTAATTTACGCAGTAGCGTATCGGCCTTTACTGGGCCAGCCACGGCTGCGAATGCTGTTAGCCGCCATTGGCGTATCCATCCTGCTGCAAGATTTAGGCATACAGTTATTTTCCGCCCATACGCAGGGCTATCCCCCTCTGACCCTTCCGCTTGCGGTGGCCCCGCGCTGGCTGGCGGTGGCTGTTCTGCTGATATCCTATGCAACACTGCAGGGTATAATTTATCATACGAAGGCTGGTATCAATATACGCGCAGTGGCCGAAAATCCAGATGTCGCGGCCCTCATGGGAATCAAACCCTTGGCTTGGATTTATTTCCCCTTTTTCTTGGGCGGAGCGTTTGCAGGTATTGCGGGGGTTACTTGGGGTCTGGTGTATGGAACAGTACACCCGCAAATGGGATTTTATCCCGGCATGAAAGCCTTTATCATCGCCGTGGCCGGTGGGATCGGAAATCTGCGTGGCACATTTCTGATGGGCATCCTCTTTGGTCTCCTGGAGGTAAGTGTCAGCAGTCTCCTACCCTCCACATGGTCCGGGCTAAAAGATACTGCGACCTTTGGTATTCTGATAGCTTTTCTAATTTGGCGTCCAGCCGGTTTTATGGGCACCGTTCAAGTCCCAAAAGTATAAGCCATGAAGTTAGATTTCGTATTCTATCACCTGGCATTACTGGGCATCCTCATTCTGTTAACGCAGTCACTGGCATTGATCTGGCGCGCCAACCTTTTCTCGCTGGGTCACTATGGGTTCTTCGGCATTGGTGCTTATGCCGCCTTCTTTTACACCAGAAGCTTGACCCACAGTGCTGATGCCTGGCCGCTGGGCCAGGCACAGGATCGGCTGTTAGGATTCAGCATTGTTATAGGATCGGCACTGGCAGGAGGAGTCGCCGCAGGTCTGGCAGGCTATATTGCAGCCTGGGCATTCTCCCGTTTACGTGATGATTATCTTGCGGTCGCCACTCTGATACTGGCCGAAATTGTTCAGAACGTCGTTGCCAACACGCCTTACCTGGGCGGGGCAATTGGGGTCGAAGTGCCTTATCTGTTCGTGACTAATTCCGTCCAAGAGCGATTTTGGTATGTCTTCGCGTTTTGGATGATAACTGCTATAGCTAACTTAATATTGTGGCTCTTCATTTGTGTCTCTCAGAAGTCTGTGCATGGATTGCATATTGCAGCAATTCAAGATGACCCCCTAGCAGCAGAAATGTCGGGGGTCGACGTCCGCCAACTTCAGCAGGCATCCTTCACCTTTGGGACATGCATAGCAGGCGTAGCGGGCGCTTTATTTCTACATTTCACCACCTCAATTACACCTAATGATTTTAGTTTTCTGAGTGGGTTGCCCATAATCTTGTATGTTGTGCTGGGCAGGTTAAACGCTTCACAATGCATAGTGGCAGCAACTGTCTTTTACACTGTTTATGAGCTGATTAAGCTGCGGTTTTTCGGTATTTTCGGCTCTACTGTCGGCGCAGCCATCGCTAACAACCAAGAAATATTCTTTGCTTTGGTGCTTGTTGCCTCAGTGTGGTTACCCGGATTCTTGCAGTTCTTATTGCGTCAGATTAATAGCCTCAACCATGTCCAGGATGGGCAGGAAGCACTACCCTTCATGCGTGATAGAAGGCTCCTTCTGTTAGCCGCTTCAAAATTTACTTTAGTGGCTGCTGTGCCAATTAAATTGGCCACAGTCCTGTCAAAGCTACAATTCTGCAAAAGCCTGCCGCCCTTTAGCCGGAGGTTAATCTATGGTGCTAACGGGGTGAAGATCAACACGACTCTACTCAAACCCAGTGAGGACATGAGGCCTCTATGTGGCAAGGAATTGTATATTCAAGGTGTTGCTCTGGACTTTAACGGACTCCAGGCATTAGCCGATATTAACCTTCAGGTGCGATGCGGCGAGGTCGTAGGAATCATAGGCCCCAATGGTTCAGGCAAGACAACATTATTTAATGTTATTACTGGAGTTTATTGCCCAAATAAAGGGCGGGTGCGTTTTGGGGAGGAGGATATTGCTGGCAAAAAGCGATACTGCATAGCCCGGCAGGGCATTGCTCGGACATTTCAGAGTCCGCGTCTGTTCGAGAGTCTGCCCATGATTCCCCATACTATTGTCAGTATGCGGGACAAGGCCTCGTCCCCGTCAGGAAAAGGATTTCTTCGCAGCTTTTTGCGCCACCAAACAGAGGCTAATCGTATTCTGGAGAGCATAGGGTTAATCCCTAACAATACCCCTCCCCTGATCTTTCCTACATCTATGCCTTATGGAAACCGGCGTCTACTTGAGATGGCACGCTGTCTGGCGGCTGATCCTGAGTTAGTCCTGCTGGATGAACCAACAGCAGGACTTAGTGAAAGTGAGAGTCAAGATCTCTGTCTTGTGCTACAAAATCAAGTCATTGCTCGGGGGATTGGCTTGTTAGTCATTGACCATAACATTCCCTTCATCCGTTCTTTCTGTCCTCGTTTGGTTGTTTTAGATCAGGGCAGAATAATACGGGATGGCCCCACGGAGGAAGTATTAAGGGATCCGATTGTGGTTGACGCTTACTTAGGACAGGGGTGATCCAGGTGTTAGAGATAGAGAATCTTTGTGTGGATTATGGCCCTATCCAGGCATTAAAGGGCCCTTCTCTGCAAGTGGCCCCCCAAGAAATTGTCTGTGTCCTGGGAGCCAATGGCGCGGGTAAGAGCACGCTCATACGAGCTATCTCAGGGCAAGTGAAAATAAAAAGCGGCGGCATCAAATGGGATGGGTCTCCTCTTCCCTTGCTGTCACCAGCACGCATCGTTGAATTGGGAATAATCCAATGCCCAGAAGGTCGGCAACTCTTCAATACATTGACGGTTGAAGAAAACATCAGACTTGGTGCTACCAGGCTACACACTCCATTTCATAAGCTGAAAGATGATCTGGAGTTCTTGACTACGCTGTTTCCCATTATTGGCCGACGTTGGAAGCAAAAAGCGGGCACTCTATCTGGGGGAGAACAACAGATGGTTGCCATTGCCAGAAGTGTAATCGCCCGGCCTCGGCTATTACTCTTGGATGAGCCTGCATTAGGGTTAGCGCCCAAGTTGGTTCGGCAATTATTCAAGACGCTGCCGCAGATTATGGCAAGAGGGCCAGCACTAATTATAGTGGAGCAAAATGCTCGCGTCGCTCTAGATATTGCACAGAGAGGTTATGTATTACAATTAGGACAAATTGTCGCTGAAGGAGAAGCCTCTACTGTGGCACAGTATCTCGATGAGCATGAGGGTTATTTAGGTAGTGCTATGGCGCCGCGCTCAACTTAACCGCTTTATAACAGTTACCATATCTTTTGCGGCCCGGTCGACCTCAGACTCCGTATTCATAGAACTCAGCCCAATCCTGATAGTGCAGGCAATCGCATCATTAGAAAGCCCGATAGCCTTGAGGACATGACTAGGCTGCGTTGATCCAGAGGCGCAGGCACTGCCGCGAGAGAAGGCAAAATCGGATAAACGGCTTTGCAACCTTTTGGCGGCGACAGGGGCAATAGTCAGACTGAGATTGCTCGGCAGACGCTCTATCGGATCTCCATTTAATTGGATATCAGGGATCGATTCTTGTAGATAATTTAGGAATCGTTGGCGCAACTTGGTAACATAGATAGATCGTGCCGAATGTTCATTTTTCGCGATTTCAGCAGTAACTCCTAACCCGACGATGCTAGACACATTCAATGTGCCAGACCGGTATCCCCATTCCTGGCCACCCCCAAACAGGATTGGCTCCATTAGAGTTTGAGGATGCACATGTAAACTCTTTAGACCTTTCACGTAAAGCGCGCCGATACCTTTGGGGCCATGCATCTTGTGCGCTGATACGGACATCATATCAATTCCACATGCCTGAACATTGGGTGGACAGTACCCCATCGTCTGGGCTGCGTCTACAAATAAACGCGCAGGATGATCGCGCAAGGTACTACCGATGTCTTGAAGCGGATTAAGTGTCCCAATCTCATTGTTTCCATGAATGAGACACACCAGTATCGTATCTTTACGCAGTGCTTTCTTAACTTGGTCAGGATGGGTGCGGCCAAACCTATCCGGTTTCAGAAGAGTTAACTTAATCTGCTTGCTCCGCTGCAGATAGGCCACCGTCTCAAGTACAGCTGCATGTTCTACCGAGGATGTAATCACATGCGGGAGGGAACTGGCGTGCGCTCGGACACTACCTTGGATGGCTAAGTTAATTGCCTCGGTTGCACCTGAGGTAAAAAGAATTTCTTGCTCATGGGCGCCTATTAGTTCCGCTACAGCATGTCTTGCCTTAGTGACAGCGTGATCGGCATCTTTGCCCAATATATGGTCACTGGAAGGGTTGCCCCAGACTTCGGATAAGGCATTAGTCATTGCTTCGATCACGCGGACATCGGGGCGTGTTGAAGCGTTAGCATCTAAATCGACTCTATTTGGCATTTAATAAAATTTCATCCCTGTCACTTGACCACTCTCTTTCATTTAAACGCTCCTGCCGGGACTGTAGAATGTAGCAGCATTAAGCCTGGCCTCACCCGTACCGTTGGCGGTATCCCCCCACACCGCAATAGCGTTGTCAAATGGGCAGAGGACGCCCATAGCGATTTCAATTGAAGGGTCAACTGAATAGCGGCATTCTTCTGGTATTAGCAGAATCAAATTCCGGACGCCCTTCTGCCATAGATTCAGCAGAAGTGCTATAGTCTCTCCAGAACACCCGCAGCCTTCTAAGGAATCGGCTAAAACCTCATGCCTGCCACTGTGGTATTCATACACAAATCTTAAGCCACACGAGCGGTTCCCAACAGATTTGAACCGTCCCGTAGCCTTGAGAATATCCGTCCAATGGGCAAATTCTTTCTGTAGGAAATATTCGGGGAAGAAAATGGTCTTGGATGGCAAGTTACTGTCAGCGACCCGGTGGGCATCGTTCCTCTCAAATACAGCTTCAGCATCCAAACCGGGATATTTAGCAAGGAGGTGAACGAACGGGCTGGGAATCTCACCTTTATAATAGTAACTTCGGCGCAAAGCTGCTAAATCTTTGTCTCTTGGCTGCTTTTGTGTGCGTCGGAAATGCGTGTCATTGACGACAAGAACAATACTTCTCGTCAAACGGGGGCCAGCGGCCACTAACCTCAGAGCGATTTCAAATGTAGCTTCTGGGAAATCACCAATATCATATGCCATTTCCCGCTCGAATTTAGTCGCTTGAGCATCTTCTCTCACAAGCGAAGCCAGCAGTGGGACGAGTTCCTGAGACTGCTGGCGATAAGCCAGCATATAGTGTCCCCCTAGAATCGCAGTCTTTTCAGTCCAGCCCGCCGTAACATTTTCCAGGTCTCTCCAGAGAGCAACACGATTGTCGTAAGAACGAGTATCAGTGTTGATCTCGCGGGGCTGCATTAGTTCAATAGAATGTTTTACCATTTGGATTATCGTGCAATCAAGCGGCTGTTGAAGTTCATCCAATGAAGAATCTTCAATATTCGTTCGCAATGACGAAATATTGATTATAGTGTTCTACCGAGTCCTCGATTCTCAAAAGCTTTAAACCGCCGCACCACAGACATATAAGCAGGCGCCACTATCTCGATGGTAATCGGGGTATCCTTACGCTCTATCACCGCAATCAACTGCCGAACAGCAGCCGTCGAACATAGAAGCGCATCGTTGTTAGTATCAGACGCCAGCATCTGCCACTCTCGCTCTATCTTGACCTGCAGATCTGAAATTGGCAGGGTATCGCGCCACCAACTTGCTTGCTGCGCTTGCTCAAGTTGCGATTGAGCAGATATTCGGACTTGCTGCGCTGTGACGTTCTCCTTGGACAGCAGGGGGCAGTTTTGCATTTCCATGATCTGAATCACATCGGCTTCTGAGTGTGGTGGTTTCGGTTCTTCATAACCATGTGCCTGTGCATAAATTGCAAGATAAGCTTGACAGAGCAGAGTGAGAGACAGAAGAAGCTCTTGAGATTGCTTATGGCCCTCTGCAAAGTATTGCATAAGGCCACGCGAATCGGTCCCTTGAAGGAGCTCTTCACAGACCTCTGGACTCATCAGTCCTTCTAAAATGTTTCTCCACTCGTCCTTGCTAACTCTTAGTACTTTGCGGGCCAAACTAAATACTAAAGTGCCTTCATGTAAGTGTGGAGGGGGGTCATGTTTGCGTCCAGTACTTGAAACCCGGAGTCTAACAGTACGCGGGTAAGATTTAGATAGCAAAGACTTCCAATGATCGTCACTTATATGGGTAACAACTATCCGATATTTGAAAAACGATGTGACGAGATCATCGGCTTGTGAGGATCTTTCGATTACTAAATCCATTTCCTTAGCAGCCTTGTAAAGATGAGCTAAACCAGCCGCATCTTTATCATAGATAGCTAAACCTTCAATTATATGTGTTTCCATGATGAGATATGCTCTGATGTCGACCAACTTATGTGTCTCTGGCCATCCATATAATATGAACCCAATGTGGGGCGAATTCCAAACCTGCTGCGGGTGCGGGAATATACTCAAGAGTGGATGGGCCATCTGTAGCTTGGACTTCATCAATAATTTGGCTACCCTTAGTGAATATCTTCAACCATGAAGGAACTAACCCGTCACTTGGTAAATTAAAATCTATCGTGCGGGCCTCAGTTAAAGCGTGCAACCGTCTCATTGTAGTGCTTCCGTCGGCTCTGCCACGCCAATCACCTCGCCAATAACACTTGGATAATCCCCAAGGCGGAACAGGAGTGCTACCATCTTTCTCTTCCTCCTCTAAATTGAGGCTGATTGTATAGATATTTAAGTCATGCTGATGGTCTGGCAACATACGAAAATACACTTTCGGCGGGTGGTACTTTCCTTTTCCCATTTCACATATAAGACTTTTTAGACTAACAAAAAAAGGCAGACAGGGATTACACGGCATCCTGTAAATCCCATCAGGTCTTATACCGCATCCATCTTTTGCTTCTACTTCTACCTTAATGCCAAGTTTTTTAAAAATGGCCATTAGCGCTTGGCCTTTAAGGATTCGTGTAGGCCGGTACTTATCACAAAGGCCACTGACACCAGACTTCCAAATGATCGGACGGTCATCTTTTACAATTCGTTCCTGGACATCGGCCTCATCAGTGTCTATACCTTCAAAAACGAATAAAGTCTTGAGTGATTCATCGTCAGTGATATGCACAGGCATAGGCTCATTTTTGGGCAAATTAAATAACCATCCAACCGCTTGAGACCACTGCTCACTTTGGACTGTCTGTAATTGATCATGATCCCATCCCCCTTTCCACACTACACCATGCTCATCTTCTACCTTTTGAAACTTGCTCCCATAAAAAAGCACTGCGTCTGAAATGTAAGGATCTGGATGAATTGGCGGCGGCGGGGGAGGCTCGACTGGGGAATGATCTAACCATTGATCTAAAGGCGTATTCAATGGATGTGGCAAAGGAAAAATATCGTTCTTCTTAAATACTTTATACGGTAGTTTATTTCCTCCCGCTTGAGCCCCTCCAGCCATAGACAAGATAGCAAATTTGGATTGCGGCATAGCCACTTCTAAGTTGCTAAGGACTTTAGGTAGATCGATGATAACCCTTTCCCCTACCATAGAGTCAAGCCTTTGACCCTCTCCAAAATAGATGTCAATCAAGAAGTAAAATTTGCACTCAGCGCCAAAATTCTTACTAACTATCCAATCTTTAATGGAGAGGGCAATCTTTGCTAGGTCCTCATCATATCGCGCTGGCTTTGGAAGATCAAAAAATCCGACAGCCCGCGTGTCGGGCCACGATGAGATGTGTTCATATAAACGCGTGAGTGCTAAACCTGATGCATTTGTCGGGGCATCGCTCAATTCCATAACATCATCGTCTAAACTAATTACGACTCGATTACCTTCACTGCAACTAGCTACAGAAGCCGTCAATGGGCTTGGCAAATCTCGGTGTTCTAATTTCAATACCGTTACATTATCAGGCATGAGTTCTCCCTCTATATGTGATAGTAGTTATCCAAACATTCCCCTGGCGACTTGGTCCCTGTATAGAGAACACTTGTGTCGGCTCGTTATATTGGTTAGTAATTTGCAGTCGCTTAGTAACTAATTCCAAGAACTCCTGATCTTTACTTTTTCTCTCTTCACTTCCGTCCAAAGCTTCTGCCCGATTGCAGATCCTCAGGCAATAACTATCAAATTCAAGCCATAAAAAGGGGGCTTCTTGATTGTCGTGAGAAGCAAGCCAAGCATGATAGCCTGCTTGCCAAAAGCAATGATGGAAGAGGAGAACAAAGCCCTTTTTCTGAATCCAATCGGGCACCTCTCCTTCAATCGTCAGCCCCAACTTCTGTCGAATCGAGTTAATTGGATCATGTCTCGACTTGCGGGCGTCTCGATAAAGCCTTTGGCTTGCTTCATCATCATTATCTGATCTACGCATAGCTCGCATTCGGCTATGTTGGAGAGCGACATCTATCAATTTATCGAGGAATTCTTGGTTAGAAGCGCTCTTTAGTGAACTATAGTAGGGCGCATCACTTGCTTGAAAAATGCTTTCATCTGGTTCTAAGTTACTATTTCCCCATACATCAATCAGACTCTTGAGATGAATAAGATGAGGGTCATAATCCTCCTTCTTTTCTTCGTTATTCATCATGACAGCACCCACAAGGCCAGCCGCTTGATGAGCAAAAATTGATTGTTGCTCTCTTCTCGAAACTTCCGTTTCGGCTCTATTCGCATCCAAATTGTATCTGCCATTGTACAAGAGCCATAACAGTCGCACTAAATCGAAGGTTAATCTTTCATGATCGTATTCCCAGCACTTTGAGCTGGAAGCATATAGCCAGATGCCACCCCGGTAACTCCGAGGGACTTGCCCACTTCCCATTTGCGTAAAGGCTACAGATGCTGGAATGCCAATTAAGATTGACCATGTAGCACTTTTTCCTGTGATGGCAGTCATACGTTGTCGCAGACATACATGCTTAACTAAATGACAGAGTTCAAGGTCTCGGCGAGTGGCATCTTCGTGATCCTGATATTTATGTTTCAACAATTTATCGGATTGCAGTCGTTCTACTCTTGCGGACACAACCTCCTGATAACCTTTCACTCTGACTTCGAGATCTCCTATTTCAGCGCGGCTGTAACCAAAATCCTCCAAATATCCGTCTTTGCCTTTAATTATTTTATGGTCATCATCTCTTTGGCTCTCAATCTCTGCTAACATTCTTTCAAATACATGCTGTTCTTCGAGAGGAACCGGAATTCCTTTATCCCCATCTAATTCACTGACTTGCACACTTCTCCACTCTCCTTGTGCATTTTGTCCAGTAAAATGTGGATGTAGAAAAGGTCCCATTTTGGTCCGCTGCAAACGCATGGTATTCAACTGCCACGCTCTAATTACCTCAAGACGCAAGGCGCCTTTATCCGGGGATTTATTCTCTAATACCTCGGAGAGCCAGACCTTGCATTCTTCTGACAGCTTACGAGCGCCCTCAATACTTTGATACCAAGGAGCAGTATCAACGAACAACATATCGAATAAAGGAGTGCTGCCTTGTAGAGCACCTGTCCGGCAGACCCAATCATCTGCTGGTAATAAAGCAGAATTCTTCCAGGCTTTACGCCACTTCTCTTCGTTCTCACCTTCTGCAATTGCTTCGTCCGACAGCACCCGAATGGGCAAATTCGCCGTGGAATCCTGTTGCATAAATAGGGCAGGAGAGGGAAAAGAATTCGTAGAAGAGGTATGATCGACAATGCAGCGATGCAACCACATCCGATCCTGCCACTGCTTATCAGGACGTGCCACTATTTCATAACATTCTAGATGCTGTAGACTTAACGAGGCAAGCTTTTCGACTTCATAATAGATAAAAGCCAGATTAGGAAAAGATGCCGAAACTTCATCTATATACTTTTTGACTGCTCTTTTCTTGATCTCTTCCTCGTCCACTTTCCCGAGTTCCGAGACAGGAAACTGGTTCTCCATTAAGTAACTGGCATATTGTGCCTGTAAAAACTCGTCTGTGGGCTTCAACGGACTATCGTTAAGAGCATGTGCATAACGGACAGAACACCGCTCGTCAAAGGCATCTTCTATCCTGTCAAGCGCGTCAATTCTACCACCGTTATTTACACCGCTCATTTGATTACCGATGCAGTAACCACCTACTTTAAGAATGGTGGGGGCCAAGACCACTTGCTGGCGGAACTGATTCTGCCCATCTAGGCCAAATTCATCACATGGATTAGGAAATATGAGGGGACATACGGGATTATAAGTGGGAGAGAGTAAGACGATGTTAAACTTCTCACTATTACTCTCCCTTTCGACGAAACTCTTGAAGTCGACTCTCTCGAAAAGGATTTGACCATCTGCTATATCATTATAATCACTGACTTCCTCAGCCAAATGAAGCCCGTTTCTTACGGCATTGCGACGGGCTCTGCGCAGGGCGCGTCCCGAGATGTCAATAGCGATGACTTTGCATTGCCTCTTAGCTGCATAAACGGCAAAAATTCCGTTGCCAGTGCCCACATCAAGCACCAAATTGCCGGGCTTCAACAGGGGATCCATTTGCCGGCACATCAGGATTTGCTCTTCTTGAAAGACAGGGCGCACGCTGTTCCATCGAGGATCAGTAATCGCGTCGGCCTCAATAGTTATATCGTCAAAAAAGGCGACTCCCCGCACTGGATTTACATAACAGGCTGCCCACGATTGTGTTTTGACTTCGGTCCTGTTGCCTACTGTAGCAATAGGACCGTTATTGACAAGGCCGTTTGGATCAATTTGTTCTGGCAACATTATAAAGCCACTCTCCAGAGATATGCAAAAACGACCCCAATGCACGTTAATTTAAGCGTACATGAGGCTGTTCAAGGCAGAATGTCAAATTTTACTTTTTTTATAGATGGTATCCAACATAACGTCAGCAAAGACGGATTTTCGCAGATGTTATGCAGATCAACAAAGTCTTATAAAACGGACCTCCGGATGTAGCGATATAGGCATACTATACTCTGAGGGTCTAAAACAAAAAGGTCAAAATGGCGACTTAGATTATGCTCTTGGCATTCTATTATGAGACTTTGGCTACATGTAGCACTTAAAGGTGACTATAGTTGCAGAAATGCCATCGAACCCCCGGCTGTCATACTGTCCGGCGCAAGCAAAGACAGACCATCTGTGCTTCGTCAGAATGCACTCCTGCCTAACGGTTCGTCTGGTTTAAGCAATAGAGAAACTCACAATTTTAGTCTATTTGGACGTTTCAATTACGTTTACATAAGAGTCTCTAAATGAATGGGTTTAGATGGCCTATTTAGCAGTGCTTGAAGTTCATTTATTTAGACGTTTTAAGTCAAGCTACTCTCCTATCAGTATTTCAAATTCACGCTTGGCTCTTTTCTCCAACGCCACCATCCATTCAGCCCAATTTCTAATTTCTCTGTTTCTGATAATGTTCATGCTCTCGTAGCGTAACTCGTCGTTTCTTATACTCCATAAAATATCGTTGAAAATTTCCTTTTCCTCATCAGCTAATTGATAAGTGATTTCAGTTACGACATCCCTATTTAAGTTTTTGGCGAAGAATGCCAACTGCACATAAAAAGGCCATCCTGTTATAGACTCTCGCCCTTTAGTTAACTTGATCATTTTGGGCACATCATCAATTTTCGGTGGTTGGCATAGCACCATGGTCATTTCCAGGCCCAAATTTTCTAACTCATCATAGCACTCAAGCTTTTGCTCATCTGACATCCTTTCCTTCTTATTCTTTTGTCCCTCTACTTGGTCAAGGATGGCATTATAACTCTCTTGTCTCTGGTTAGCTTTATCAATTGCCTCTGCAAATCTCTGCTTTAAATCTTCAGGTTCCGTGTCAAGTGCGAAATCTTTAAATGCCTCATAGCGACCCAACAAATTTAGGTAAAGAAGCGCCGTATGCAATTCATGCTGTAAGTGCCTTAAATAGGTGACCAATTCCAAGACCACACCGTCTTCCTGCTCCTGAGCATTAAGCTCTTGTTTTGCCAGGAGTTCCAGTACACGCTCAGTCGCAGAATCCCAGTCGTAACGAGGTTCAATTAGTCCTGCCCCTCCAGATCGGACGGCTACCCATGTTCGTTGCAACTCCTCTACACTACTGTACAGCAATTTTTTATCAGATCTACGGCTATATCCTTTTCGCTCTCTTTCGTCCTCAATTTCGTCTTCAATAGTTTTCTTGACTTGCTCAGGCATAGAATCCGGCAGTTCTGGGTGTGGATGGAAATGTTTCTCAACGAATAGCTTTCCTGGCGTCTCAAACTGTTCATGATTTTCCAAATCTGGAACGTAAGCTGCTGTTACACTTGCCTCAATAGGTTGATCTTGATTATCTACAGAGGGGGGATGTATCATCCCATTAGGCATATCTATACTGCCCATAAGAGTCTCTTAATGATCTTTGCCTCATCATACTCTCTGCTTCTATATTTGCCAATATACACTCACATTTGTCATACAGATAACCTTAATGACCAAGGTGCTTTTAATGCATCTCTTTCAATTGAGTAATCTGCTCTATCGGGCGTCTTGGAGATGTGGCTGAGAGTTATAATAAGGTAAGCAGCATTCAGCACTGTTGAGAAATACATATGGTGCATCGCCCATCAATTCAGTCAATAAGTCCCCATTGCGATCCTGAATATGGCAAAGTTGCTTAAGAAAATTCTGTTGTCAATGTGGAAGATCTAATGATTTTAGTTCAAGTCATAGCCTCGACAGACTTCGTAGCAGCTATTAGTAAATTACTTCTACCCCTTGCCTGTGTAGTGTGTCGCTTAGAGCCGGGCCAATCTCCCGATGCCAATGCGGTCGTCATTATATATGCCAACACTAGAGTTTCAGTGCCATACGCGAAAACCTATGCCGCCACTGGCGCGGCCGCTTGGCTGAGGCACGAAGGGTATACCAACCCCATCGTCTGGTTAGCAGGCGAGCCGTTGGAGTTAAAAACTACGCCCGGCGACCCAATTGCTCACACCTCGGCGCAAATGGACGGCGGCAAAATTGACCTGCCCTGGTTCGCGCCGCTTTACGATGTGGCGCTGTGCTTGCCACAAGAAAATGGTCGGTTGCGCGAGGCGGTGCAAACCGCAGAGGGACGCATCGGTAAGCGACGGCCACTTGTCGAAGCCGCCATCACACGGGCGCTGCAAACGCATCTCGAAAGTCAGGGTGTATACGAAGATCACCTGTGGAAAAATCTTCAGGCCGTTCTCCGCTTTCTACGCGGCGCGCAGTGCGAGTGGATGATTCATCCCCACGATGCTCAGAAGATCATCAAAACTATTAAGCGTCAAGTCGACTTAAACGCTACCCATCCCGATTTCAAGGCTTGGGCGGCTGAAGCCGACAGCCTGCTGGCCAAGCAAACTGAACGGTGGATGAATTACAAAGTGGCTTTCGTGCGGCTCTCGCGTGGAACACAAGTCAAGCCGTTCGCTAAAATGAAGCGAGCAGGACTACCTTACCGCTTACTGTTGGTTGATGACCAATGGGAGCGTTTGGGTTGGAAAGTACTCTTAGAACGCCTACTGGCTCCGTATGGATTCGCGGTCGAAGCGGACGACGGTCAATCGGGTGCGGCGTTGGAAAAGAGACTAAAAGCGACAAAATATGACGTAGTGCTGCTTGATTTGAATTTGAAGTCCGTGCCGAAATTGGCGAAGGGTGAAAGAGACTCTGACGACGGCAAGCGCACTCAAGAATCAGATGATCTGACCGGTTTGGAACACCTGAAAGTGTTCCGCCAATTCGCGCCACAAACACCTATCATCTACTTCACGAGCTACGAACGGATGTCGCTGGAACGGGAGCGGCAGGAATTGGGAGTACTTGGATACATCGTTAAGCAGGAAGATGTTTCTCAGCAGGATGCTCGTGGATATTATAAACGATTAGTGGAGTTATGTCACAACACGGTTGACCACGAAATACGTTCTTTATTAAGACAATTATCACAGTATTGGGTAGAGCGAAATCCAGCTCTTTACGAAGAAATTGGTGGGAGATTCGACCGATCCTTGAAAGAACTAGATGATCCTCTTATTACCTGTCATCAATCCGGTCTTGTTTATGAGGGTGTGCTTTGTGACCACCTCAACATGGAGTTCAATAAAGCTTGCCGCGAGTTTGGTAGGCTCCAAGGACACTCCTTTAGTAATTGGGCGATGATAGGCCGTTTACTCCGTAATGCCGGAGCGCACCGTGAGTCAGGTGCCGAATATCTGCGGCTTCTTGACGCTCATTGGTCGGTTTTCTGGGCGACGTTTGTCTTGATTCGGCTCTCTGATACCGGAAGATCTGTGGGCAAGATTAACCCATGTGCATCTGAGCGATTGGTCTTTTTAACTCTATGCCGATGTCACGATGTCTTGAAACAAGTGCTGGGAAAGTACTCATATGTTTTATCTGCTCTCGACCTGGCGCTCTCGACTCGAGTCCTTGACAAACTGGACGAAGCCAATTGTGAATTACTGGATATGGCTCTAAAGTTCAAGCATAATCCATCTCAGGATTTGTGGCCTGGCTTCCAGCAATTAACGATGTTGGCAGGTGAGGTTTTACTGAACGCAAGCCATTCCTGCTGTTCAAGACCGGGGTCCGATTTAATTTCTGCGGCTCAATGTTTGAGGAATGCTTGCGGCTGCGATGTTCCAATCATAGATTCATCCGGTAATCGTAAAGGAACACGTTACGAAATCAATAAGAACTTCGAGAAAATGGCTGCGGGTGCCTTCGTTTATTTGAATGAACTGAGAGTGCTGCAAAATATAGTAGCGGAAGCTCCCTTCAAAAATTCACCTGTTGAACATCGGTTGCTTTGCTTTTTGATGCTAACGCGCTTGATAGAATGGGCGGTCTGTGATGTTGCGGCACAGGCCAATCCGGGTGGCGAAGCTAAATTTCAATCTAACCTTGACGCTGCAACAGTCGCCATCACTGTGCCGGGCACCTTGCCATTGGCTGATGAAGTGGCGATAGCCGTCAAGGAGCCGCAACTGAGTGCCGTCCTGGTCGCGCGGGGTGAGAGATGTCTATCCCGTATGACACAACAAAGCCTAGTCCAACCCGCGTTGAACAGCTTGCAGCAATTAGAAAAGCATTACCAAAAGGAGATTGAGACGCTCGAAGAGGAGATTAAGACGCTCAAATACCAGTCCCTACTGAATCGCATTAGTAAGTGTCGTGAAATCGTTGAGGAAGCCAGGCCACGCTTTGAAGAGATAGCGCAAGAGAAAGGTGTTGCCATTGAGGTCATTTATAACCAAAGAATGCCAGCCTACCGAAATCTCCAAGCGTTGGAAGCTAAGCTCAGTAATGTTGACGGAAATCCGAACGTGGAGTCCATGGAGCCTAATGCATTATCAGAAGCCGAAGCTACAAGCCAAATGCAAGCTCTTGAACAAAAATTAAAAGGATTACTGGAGGCGCTCCAGGAAAACCGTGTGTCAACAGAAGAGTTAAAACAACTCAAGAATCGGCTCGCTAAATTGCAAGCTACCGCACCGGAACGTGCGGTGGAGGCGGTGCGGCGGCTGTCGCCCGCCTCGATGCCCGAATGGAATATAGTTCGTGCCTGTGTCCATTCGTGGTCATGGACGCCGCACCGCGAGGATTTGCCCAACTTGTTGAATGATCTGGAAAAGCGATGGAAGAGATCAGCAGTCGTTTGAGTAAACTCGACTTAATACAGGAAGTGCCTGTTACTACTATCCTTCTGGTAGGGGGAGGTAATGCCTTATCTCGTGTACTGTTGCGAGCGTGTCATATGCCATGTTTAGTTGGAGTACTTCAAATAGTGGAAATCAACACGGTTGCGAAAGAGCAAGATTTAGAGCGTGTCTTTTCCTCTGTGCAGGATGCAACGCGAGTAGGAATAACGCTTATCATGGACCTGCACAAGATTAAAGAATCCAACGCGACGATGCAAATCGCCCAAGCTTTGCGCCGCGATTATGGCCTGCGAACACCGCTCATTTTCTGGACGCCGGGCGCGCCTTCATCCAACACCTTAAGCGACCCGAACGTGCCCGGCAGCTACCATTTGCCGTTCCCGGCGAGGCTTTGCGATCTGGCAAAAGCAATCCGCCATGCTAAGCCAGTTCCCAATGAAGCGACTCTCCGCGACATTATTCACCGCCATTGCCGCTTCGATGAGCGACGCAAAGGACTTTTACATGACTTATTCAACGCTGTTGGTGCGCGGCAGGCGTCTGAAGCGCGCGACTTAGCGCGGCAACTCGCCGCACTGGTGGAGGGCACTAACGATCAAGAAGCGCAGACCGCAATCGCGCAGGTAGAAGCATTGATTGCAGCGGCAGTAGCCGATGTCCCACCATCGCCAACCGATTTATGTTCACCATCCGTCGACTGGCGATCCATCCTCATCGTGGATGACGATGGCTATAGCCCTGCGACAATAGCGGCGCTCAAGGCCAAAGGTTACTCGCCACGCGCGGTTATTGAAACTTTTAATGAAGCTATTGAAGAATTGGTAGTCGATCCGCCAGATGTGTTGTTATGCGATTATCGACTCGAAGGTGATCCCGCTCAGGGCGTTGAACTGGCGCAAAAGGCGCTCGTGTGTGAAGACATTAAGTTAGTTATTCTTATCTCGGCGGAGCCAATTCTCCAACAGGACGTGCCACAAGGAGTCTTAGCTCTTAGCGGGTTGGAAAAGTTCGATGCCGAGCGTATCCATACGCTCATTATCCAGGCAGCATTTAAAAATGAGTATCCCCGTTAACTGTGCTTCGCATCTACGCGAACTGGAGCATCAAATTCAGTTCTGGCAACTGGCGGCGCCAGAGTTGCCTGTATGGTTGACGCGCGTTCTAGAAACGGCGTGCGAATATACCCAAAACACGACCGATAATAGCGGCGCGGCGGCGCGAAAGCTGGTTGCGGCCCTGGAAATATTCCACCAGGCGACAGCGGGCGGGCATTGGCCAACGGCATCCGCCGTGCGCGTGTTGTGGCCAGTGCTTGAAGAAACTTACCAGATTTTTGCTGCCGCACCTGATCGGGAGAATCCACGTAGCTTGGCGATGGTGCGGCATTCTTTAGTCAATGTGTTGATCCCGCTCAACCTTACTTCCCCCGAGTTCTTGACGCAGAAACTGCAAGCGGCGCTAGCCGCTCTGCACGAGGAAAATACCGCCCATACCCTACGCGCCGATTTAGAGCGGTGTCTTGATGCCGTGACGGAAAATGTCACTCCTGAAGGGGTGCAGGTCATTGGTGATGTACTTGGAAATTGGCACGATACAATTCAAAAAGCCCTAGCGATGGTGTCGTCGCATCCTGCGCCGTTAAGCGACGTGAGCACACCGTTGCGCGGTGCGCTCATCATTGAGGATCAGTGGTGGGGCGATGTGCTGGAACAAAGAGTTCGCGCGGCGTTGCCAGAGGTGGTCAGAGTGTGGCGCGTTCGCACGTTGCAGGACGCTTTGAACGCTCTTAACGCTATTCTCACCGGCTCTCTGATAAAATCATCCATCCCGCTTGAAGTGGCACACCGCAGTGAAGCGGAGGATGCCGAAATGCCGCCCTCTGGGGTGATTGAGGAGGAAAACGACGAGTGGTCGCAGCAGGAAGTCGCGCGGGAAATATCAGTGCGCCAGCGTGAAGCGGCGGAGTGCGAAGGCGATTTGCTGGTGTTTCTTGACTTAGGCCTGCCCCAGGATGAAGCCGCGCTTCGGAGAGGTCATATCAGCCGCGCGCACGGCAAGCAGTTGTTGGGGCGACTGCGCAACTATGCCATCAACGCACGCACGATTGTCTTAACCTCGCCCTCCGAATATTTACCAGATCACTTGTGGATTTCGCAGCAGGGCATCGCGCCAGAGGATTTCATCCTCAAAACGGATCGTGAGTGGGACAAGGAAATTGACGAGGCCCTGCGCCGCGCATTGGAGCGGAGCCACACAATCCGTTGTATTGAATTAGATGAAGAGAATGGGGTGGTTTGGATGGATGGCATTGAGATTAGTTTCGCATCGATGGATTTCAAGATCGTCTCGATCCTCTGTGAAAACCTCAAGGAAAAGCCCGAACCACAACATCGCCGCCGTGCTTACTCCTGCGCCGAAATTACCGAGCGCCTAAGCGAATACTTTGATGAAACATGTGAAGCGGAAAATATCCCCACGCACATCCATACTATCCGTCGCTGCATTCACGAGCGGTTCAATGAAGCCGGACGCTCAATCAGCGCCCACCGTGTGGTCGCCACTGAGTTCTACGGTGAAGAAGTCCGCTATCGCATAGTGGCCAAGCAGTTCTTGCGAAAGGGACAGCCGTTCGCATCCGTCGTCTCCGCTGTGACAGTACTGGTGGTCGAAGATAATGCAGCCTGGCGCAACGCCATCGCGGAACCCCTGCGTGAAGTTGGCTATGAAGTCGAAACGGCTTCAGATATTACGGCAGCCATTGAAGTTACCAAATCAGTCAGTCCTACTGTACTGTGTGTGGATATGCAGTTGCCACTTTTGACAACTGACGCGGCCAGGGACGAAGAAGGTGGCCTGCGCGTCATTGAGCGCGTGCGGGAAATCGACCCCGAAGCGCGAGTCGTGGTGCTGACCGACTTAGCGCAGCACGACCGGCTGCGACTGGAAGCAATGCGGCGCGGCGTCTGGATCCACGACTATATCCACAAAGCCGATCCTGCCTGGCAATGGAAGTTGCACCGCTCCATCTGGCGGCTGACTCGTGAATGGCAGCAAGGCATTGATCTTTCACAAAGTGCGCTGAGGGAAGGGCATGTCGTCGAACTTTCTCGCTCGAATCCCCGCGACCTACGGGTGGATGGAATAAGCATCCCGCTTTCCAAAAACCGTGCTAAGCTTATTCAGGCGTTAGCCAGATATGTAGACGAGCGCATTGCCACCGAAGATTTGCAGACGATGATTTACGGTGAGGAAGATCAAGAAGACCGCAGTAACGCGTTGATCCAACTGGTCAAAAATGTTCGGAAGCAAATCGAAGATGATGCCGCTGAACAGGGCCATGAAGTCAATGCCAAGCACATCATCGCTGAAGAATCCGGTGGCTACATCCTCTGCGGCCCGGTGCTTTACCGTGATTGACCAGGGCTTATTAGTTGCTTAATCTACCGAAAATTGTAGACCCGTCCTGGTGGGCGGGTTTTGACATTTTAGGTGCAGCCATTCCCGCAATAATCAAAGTATTTTATGCTGAGGCTCTTTCCCTTGTCTCCCTTCTTCGTGCTTAGCGCAAATTTATGTGCCGTTTGACATCTTGCCTTCAGGCGTCTTTAGGATAATCAACATCCTGCCCGATTCATCTGCTTATATTCTTAAAGGAGTCAGTCCGATGAAAAACAACACCTTGTCTTTTGTCGCTGTCGCTGTTGTCATTACCAGCCTCATCACCTTCGCGGTCTTGCGACCGTCTGCGCCGCAAGGGAGTGCCGTCCGGCTCATCGCTGGCATTGATACCTCGGACAGCGTCCGCGATCAAGATACGGCAGGCGGCACCCTCCTGGGACGCTGTATCGCGTGCCTGGCGCGGCTGTCGGCACGGCTTGATCAGCACCGCGATAGAGTGACCATCATACGTATTGATCGCGAGGCGCGCGAATTCTACGACCAGAATGCACCGCGTAGCCGCGAGAAGTTTCAATGGCTGCTCATCAGCGAAACCCGTCCAGCAGCCAAGGTGGGAGGCACGTTTCCCGCGAAATTCTGGGCCAAAGCCGCCGAACGTGCTCAGGGCGTGACGGTGCCTGTTGCCGTCTGTCTTTTTTCGGACAGCGACAATGACGACCTGAGCGCAACGGCTCGAAGTGAGATGCAGCACGCAGCTAAATTGCTGGCGGATAATCCGCACGTAGTGGCCGTATGCTGCTACGGTGCGCATTCAAAGAACTGGGAGAACCTGCGCACCGTCTTCGCACCGCTTGGCGACCGCCTGCAATTGCGTGGGCCTGAGGAGATGGATCCCACACCGCTGCTCTCACAATTGGAAACTGCACGCCACAGGCCGCAAGCACGGTAGCGAACGCTTGGCGCAATTATAATGGAGCAGTTAAATCCAATTTGACATTGCCACTACAGCGTTCTGGTGCATATTCCTATTTAAATGCACTGTTTCACGCAAAGAGGAGGTGATGCTCCATGGGCACCTAACCCACAGCCAGCGGAAGCGGCCCGGGCCACTTCCGCTGGCAGAGAATGCGACCTATGCACAAGTGCGGGGACATAGAAGACAGGGACTATAACCTAAGCTAAAGAGCTTCGTTTTATCAAAAATTTCCCACTTTAGGAGAACAATCCTATGAATACCAATTCCACCCCCAACACTCCGCACCTGCCCTCCAACCTCAATGGCACTACGCCTAATGGTACTCCACCGGTGTCGCCAGTCATGGCGCCTGCGGCGCACAATGGCGCGGTGACAAGGCCGCTGCACGATGCGGCGGATAGCGTACAGGCAGACCAGTCCCGGTCAGTGACAAAGCCGGGCCTGTTGCGTCGCCTGGCGGCACAGTGGCGCACTCCAAAACAGGCGGCTCGTGGCGAGGCATGGGAACACGACCCTATTGCCCGCCCGCGTGATAAGCACGAGAATCCGCAGCAACGGGAGATCGTGTTTCTTTCGCCTGCGCCCGGAGACGATAGGCCGGTGGCGCAGACCCCCAAAGTCGAATACCTCGCGCTCATCGCCGCTACGCATCCGTTGCGTGCGAAATGGCTGCACGACTTCTACGACCATAGTGTGCTGCCGCTCCTCAAGCGGTACCAAGACCTGGTGCGCGAGGAATGGGAAAAGCTCGCTGGCATCAACGCCGAAGTCGAGCGGCACAACGCCGACCTCGAGGCGCGTCTCGCCGATTTGGAAGTTGAGCGGGAGGACAAGACGTTGACTGACCGCCAGGCGATTCTGGCGCTTGATATGCCGTTCAAAGAGGCACAACGCCACGCCGCGGAGAAAGTCACCCGTGCCGGTGGTGCCTACGACCCTCAAAATCCAACTCCTGAAGCCGTGCTGCGCCAGGAAAAGCGTACTCTGGAAGCATTGGCTGGCGAATATGGCATTCCTTGGACGCCGGGTGACGCCTCCAGACGCCTGCCGAAGTGGTTTTTGTGGGCACTGACCATCGGCACCGGTATCGTGATCGGATTGTCGCTGGCCATTCTTGGCACCTTCCTTGATGCCGACGCTATCGGCGCGCAACTGTTCGTAGTGCTGGGCGCGGGTGTGGTCGGCTTCATCGTCGCCTCGGGCAGCGGCTGGGCCGTAAAACATTTCTGCCGCGCCGCCAGTGAACGTTACTACCTCGCCATCTACCATAGTCGCGGGCCGCTTTACTGGGTGCCATCCCTGCTTGCCGCTACTGGCGTCATTGTGTCTGTAATCGGCATGGACGCGGCCATCGAGTTCGGCGGTCTCCTGAAGGCGGTTCAGTTAGACAGCGCGACGCAAGCAGGAGTACGGTCAATCCCCCTTAGCCTGGCTTACCTCGTCGGTATGGTGATTACCTTCGGCTATGTTCTTACGTATGGACGCGAGGGCGCGCTGGACGGGCGCTACCATCCCTGCCTGAACCGTCTGTTGTCGCTTCAAGAAGCCGAGTTCACCGCGCGCGACAAGGAAATTCGCGCCCGACCCGTCGTGCAGGAAGCATTACGGGCGATTGCCGTCGTGCAGGACGTGCTGCGCGAAAAAGCTAACCTGGAGGAGCGCATTGAGGTCGCCGCCGCGCCCTTCAATGCAGCCATCGCGCAGTTGGAATCACTCAAGCGTGAACCGCAGCCCGAACTTTCGCTTGAAGCGCGCCGCCGCATCCAAGACGCTCATGACAACTGGGTTGGAGCGCATTCCCAATACGTGGGGCACGTCACTGCCATGATCAAGGCGTTGGAACCGATGGATGCGCCGGATGTGGTATCGCCGCACCCTGCGGCTCCTATCGTTCCAGCCGCTCCACGCAGTGGCTTCTTTGACTGGCTGCGTGGCCGTTTGGGTGGTAAACGGCCCGTCGCTCGCAATGGCTTGCAGGGAACATTGCGTCCCTAGATAGCTCTGCTGCTGGATTGTGCCAGGGGTGCGCTGCCCGCCGAAAATGACAGGGCGGCATGAGGCTTCTCCGTTATAAAAAGTGGTAGTGAGAGGATGATGGGGCCAGTGATAGGGCTGTTGCTAAAAGCTCACAACAGGGTGAATGAGGTTTATTATGACTAACGACACGAACTTTCATAAGCCGGACGGCATTTTTCGAGGTGAGGAACTGGGTCATGGCGACGTCCGCGCTCGTGTGCGTAAGCGGGACGGCCTCCTTCGGGGCGAGGAAGTCGGCTACGTTGACCAAGATTGTAAGATCCGCCGTCCCGACGGGCTTTTCAAGGGTAATATCGTCGGTCAGATCAAAGGCAACCGGGCGCACGCCGAAGACGGTCTCTTTGCGGGCGAAGAATGGGGCTATGTGGACGACCAAGGCAATGTCTGCCAGCGCGACGGCTTGTTCAAGGGCCGCATCGTCGGCCAGATGCGCGGCCACAACAAGGAGGCGGCCTTAGCCTTCTTTGTCCTGAGATTCCGCGAGTTGGAAGACCGGTTTGAAGCCTTGGAGCGGGATGTCCATGCTGCGGAAAACAAGGCCCAGTTTCTGGGCAAGGTGCGGCGGATGCTGGATTACGTGCCGCAAGCCAATGCTCTGGGCGACTTTGACCGGCTGGTTGGTCGGCTCCATACCTTAGAGCGCGAGATCACCGACTGGATGGCAGACAATCAGCGCCGCAAAGAAAGGCTGATCAGCCAGGCGCAGAGTTGGAGTGCATCCACTGAGTGGAAGCGCGGTGGTGAAGCCCTGAAGCAGTTGCAGGCGGAGTGGAAACACATCGGCTCTGCCGGGCGCGAAGCCGACGATGCACTCTGGCAGGACTTTCGGGAGGCACAAGATGAGTTCTTCCAGCGCCGCACACAGTTCTTTGAGCAGCGAGACCGGGAACAACAGGCTAATCTGGATCGCAAGGAAGAACTCATTGCCGAGGCCTCCTCGCTGGCGTACGCGAGCGATTATCGAGCGGCGATTGAGCACGTTAAGACACTCCAGGCGCAATGGAAGCGCATTGGGCCGGTGCCGCGTGATCGCGTAGAGTTGCTATGGGATCGCTTCCGCGAGGCCTGCGATACGGTATTCGATAATGCCCGCCAAGAGCGGGAGCGACACCAGGCGGAGCGGGAGCGGAAGCAAGCTGAATGGCGCGAGCGGATGCGGGGCGTCATCGCGCATAAGCAGTCTATTGTTGATAGGTTGGAGGAGTCCATTGAACACGACGAGGGACTGGTGGCCCACTGGCAGGAGGTCATTGACAATTTGCACGATGGAGCGAGGGCGGATGAAATCCGGGATTCAATGGAGGAGAAAATCTCCTGCGTTGAAGGGAAGATGGAATCCAAGCGCGAGCGCATCGCGGAATTGGAGGCTTCCATCCGGGAAATTGAAGATAAGCTGAATGAATAGGAGAGTAAGCTCCTCAAATGGTTTGAGAGTCAGGAAGCGATATACAGGGAGAGCAGTCCAGAGTGCTCTCTTGCTTAATTGGGAAACAAATGAAACCGTCCTTTTGTTGACAGGATAGGTATGATTTGCAGCGATGTTGACAGGCAGCAAATTTGAGTTCTAGTACTGAGAGGCAGAAGCTAAAGGGTTAGTTTCTGCCATCTTATCCATAACTTGACTGTATGCAAAAAGTCACGGAGTCTGCAAAATCGCTGATTGCTGAGAAAGACCCGCTTTTCTTTGAAGCCGTCGAAGCTGCCCTACAAAGAGACCAATCTGTCCTGCTGGTATTGGACGGCTTTGAGAACGATCACGGGTTGCTCTACGCTTGCCTGTGGTATGCGCAGGAACACCATGTGTTGGTAACCATCACATCCCGGACGATGGTCGAATCACTGCCAGAGGCTGATAATTGTGCGGTATGGGCCAACTAACCAGCATATCTTGGGGCTGGTCTCTTGTAGTTCCTGATGTCCACGATAACAACTCTCTCGTGGGTGTTCTTTACCCAGCCATTCGCCTGGAGGCCCCGATGAATGCTGTCATGCAACAGCGCTGGTATGACGCTTGGGAATAATTATGTTGATAGTATGTTGATTTCTATGGCTCCTCACCTTACAAATGAAGTAACTGGCCATGCCGCGTGATGTTTGGGCGCACTCACCACATAAGCCACCGCAGACACTTCTAAATTCTTGGCCAGAACCATCTAGAATAGGCGAGGAACGGCTGCCTTCTGCTACCGGTTCTCGATATATTCTTTATGCCCGCAAATCCGAGGAAGACAAGAACCGGCAGGTGCAGTCCATCCAAGACCAGGTACGGGAACTGCGCCGCTTGGCGCAACGCCGTGGACTCCTTATTACCGCAGAGTATCGGGAAGAACGCTCCGCTAAAGCGCCCGGTAACCGTCCTCTGTTTGAGAAGATGGTGGCTACGTTGGAGGTGGGCGAAGCGGAAGGCATCCTCTGCTGGAACACTAACCGACTCTTTCGCAACCCGGTGGATTACGGCACCATCTCCTGGATGCTCCAGTTGGGCCAAATCCAATCCATCCTGACTCCCGACAAGGAATACCGCCCCGGCGACAATGTCGTGCTCTTAGGCGTCGAATCGGCAGTGGCCAACCAGTTCATATTGGACCTGCGCAAAGGCGTGCTGCGCGGCCTCAAGAGCAAGCGCGAGAAGGGGTGGTACCCGCACTGCGCCCCCATCGGCTACCGCAACGACAAGGACCGGGACAAGGGCGACCGGACCATCAGCCGCGACCCTGAGCTGTTCTCGCTGATCCGGCAAGCCTGGGAACACATGCTGACGGGCAGCTACACGGTGTCCCAACTGCGCAGCATCCTCAATAAGGAGTGGGGAGTCCGCACGCCCATCCGCAAGAACGGCAGTGGCGGCACGCCGGTTTCCAAGGCATGCCTGTACAAGCTGTTCGGCAACGTCTTTTACGCCGGGTATTTCAGGCACCAGGGCATCCTCTACAAGGGTGCCCATGAGCCGATGGTGACGCTGGAGGAATTCGACCGCGTGCAGAAGCTCATCGGGCGCAACAACCCGATCAAGCCGAAGAAGCGGGAGTTCGCCTACACGGGGCTGATCCACTGCGCCTCCTGCGGCGGCTGGGTGACCGCAGAGACTAAAACTAAGCCCTCCGGCAAGAGTTACACCTACTACCATTGCAATGGCTCCATCCAAGGCTGCCGCAAGCTAAGCATCCGAGAGGATGACCTGGAAAAGCGGCTGGACGCGCTATTCTCCAAACTGACCATTCTGCCTCAGTTCTACGAATGGGGGCTAGAAGAGCTTAAAAAATTGCAAGAGGAAGAAGCTGGAAAACAGCAAGCGGTGCAATCGCAGCAGCGTAAGGCAATGCAGGACACGCAACGCCAGCTTGAGGTCTTGCTGGACATGCGGATGCGCGAACTCATCGGCGACCAAGAGTATCTGGAAAAGAAGAACCAGTTGGCCCTCACGCAGGCTCAGCTTGAGCAGAATCAGGCTGGCAGTGACGAAGATGAGGAAAGGGCGGCGGGCATCATCGAGAACGCCCTGCATTTCATGTGCAACGTGCGGGGCTGGTTTCAAAACGGCGACATCAAAGTGAAGCGCACTCTGGCGCGGGCGGTAGCATCGAACTACCTGCTGCGGGACGGGGAATTAGCTCTGGAAGCGGATTCTCTGTTGCTGTCGCTCCACAAAGACTATCCTGGATTAGAACGGGAATTTCTATCAATCGAACTCCCAAAAAATGGCTCTGATAACTTACGAAAGGAGGCTTTAGCCTCTATTTGTCTACGTTGGTGCCGCAAAAGGTAACTCGAACTCTGCAACCGTACACTACTCCCATATTTTTCTTAGATCGGGATTACCATGCGCCAGCTTAAAGGCCACTTGTATCAGCGGAGCGAGTCCCTCATGCGGAACGCTGGCGGGTTCGCCCTCGTAAGCGATGCCTTTGGTCACCCTTTCTTTGGCGGCAACCTAGCGTTGGCGCACCTTTGGCCGGGACCTTAGCAATTTCCGTTTGCACTGCTGTATGGGTACCCCGCCCTCAATTCAGTCAAAGCTGGAATTAATGTGGCGGTACCTTCGGCGGTACCGTGCGATATGTTGGCCAGTTGTCTACCAGTGTATGGATGACCTTGCTCCCGACGCGGTAAGCCGATTCGTAGGCTTCAAACGAAGCGCGGTAAGCCCCTTCAGCGTTGCGATTGAGGCTCTCGGCTGCCGTCATATCCGGCGGTGGCGAGTCGAAATCACTGGCGGTGCGCAGCACCATGACGCGGTTCAGATCAACCTTCTTGGCATTGGATAGGAAGGTGAGCGACTGCATGATGCCGGTGTCTTCCATCGCGGTGGTGACATAATTGCCCTGCCCTTCCGTCCAATACTTGACCCAATCGTTAGCCCACTGGTTGAGCAGTTTGCCGTGCCAGAACGTGCCGCCCGAAAGAGTATCGCCCTTGAGCACCTGCGGCGGCTTCTGCGCGGCAGGATAATTCTTGAAGCGGGCGCGGTAGGCCGCCATGCGCGCGTTGTCCGGCAACTCGGTGTCCTTGGTCAGTTGATACGCCCACTCCGTGAGCGGCGCGTTCAGCGCATACATCTCGCCTCGGTTCTGGGCTGGCTGTTCATAGGGCCTCAACTTGAAGAGGGGCACGTACCCCGTGCTCCAGTCACCGGGGATTTCGCGAGCATCTATTTCATAGGCGAGATCCGCATCTACCACGCGCTGCGCCCACACCGCGCTGCCGATGGAGCCGTCGTTTGGGTCAATGCCCGCGATGCCGTTCACCAGCCAGTAGGCGTGCGTCAAGTCAAAGCGGGGATCGGTGCCCAGCGCCATGATGCTGGCGGCGGCCCTGGCGGTGCCCACCCCCACGACCGTGCCGATCAACCCGCGAGCGTTGGCCCTGACGTTATGATACCCCGCAGGGAGAGGATACACCGTGTCCAGCTTTTCACGCTCGACCCAGTGTTGGAACTCACCGGGGGTGTCGCCGGTATCCTGTCCGGTCTCGAACATGGTCACTATTACCGCTTTGACGGCTAAGGGGGTGTTGCTCTGGCTCTGTCGGCCCGTGGGTTTGGCCGTCTGAGCGTGACCTGTCAAAATGAATAGCGCCATAGCCAAGCCAGCTATGGCCTGGGCAGCGCGTGCGTGCGGCATCTGTCGCATGGAAAATTCTCCTCTGGAGGTTTCGGTTTAGCCTTAGCTTCCCATCTCTCCACAGTACTGATATAATGCTCCCCATGTCTCTGCCAGCCCAAATCGGGCCGAGGTGCAAGATTTAACCTTGATTTAACATGGCTGAAACAAATTGTAGTAGCACCAATTTCCCTAGTCCTGTATAATTGGTCTAATTGTCGCTGCCGTAGCACATTTGTCCCCCGGTTTATCTTGAGCTGCTAAGTTGCGCTGTCAAGCCTAGCTTAGCGCCAGTCAAGGAGTTGAGCCATGCGCCGGACGCCCTCTCTGGTCGGTCTCTTAAGCCTTATCGGGCTATTGGTAGCTTGCCTTGCCACGCGATCCTTGAGCCAGGAAGCAAGAAGCCAGGATGACAGTGAGGCTGACCTGCGCAGCTTCGCCGCGCTGCGGCAACGGCTCACTACGGTGGAGCAGACGCAGCCAGCCCAGGCGGTCGCCCAGTATCGGCAGTTTGTCACCGCACATCCCCATCTTGATCCCGCCACCGCTATCCTGGTGGCCGATACGATGGCGCAACTGCTCTATAACCGGGTCCGCGATGTGGCTGCCGCGTTGGCGGCCTACCAGGAGACCTACGCGCGGTATCAGGCCGCCCCTTCCAGCCTGAGCCTGCTGACCGAACAAGCCAAGCTGCTGATCGCTGAAGCGCGAGCAAGCGAAGCGCAAGCCTTGGTTGAAGCGCACTGGAATGCGACGCTGCGGGCTGAACCGGCGCTGTCCAGTGCCCTGTTGCTCCAATACGCCAGGGCCTTGAAGCAACAGGGTAAGCATGACGAACTCATAACCGGCTTGGAGACCGCCTTGATGGCATCTCCGGCCCTGTTGGATGATGGAGCGCAGAGCCAGCCCCGCCCGGGGTCGCCGGGATCCGATGCCGCCCTCTTGAACGGTCTGGGCTGGGGCTGGATGTATGCCCAGTTAGTGGACGAACTGTTGGCCCGGGGTCGGGTCGAGGAAGCCCTGAGTTGGGCCAAGGTGCGCTTCGTGACGTGCAGCATCCAGAACGGAGCTACCGACCGGGCGGCTCGCATGTGGGCCAAGGTTTGGACGGTCAAAGACCCCTCCCAGGTCACGGCCCAGGCATGCGTGCGGGCGCAGCAGGATCCGCTGGCGCCGAATCCGCTCGTGATGGTCGTCCTGCCGCTGGGCGAAGAGCGCGTGCGCCGTGGCGCAACATCGCCGAGTGCAGCGACGCTATCCCCGGCGGCTTTGTCCAACGTCGCGCTGCTCAGTACCGATCCCAACCAAAGCGGGTCCAGCCAAGCCGCGTCGGATTTGGTTACGTCAGCGCACCGTACCATCAGCTTGCACCTAGTACGCGGCGCGTATGTGCCAGCTATGGTGGCGGCGTGCCAGTTGCTGGCCGCGCAGCCTGACGCTCCAGATGGGGTGCTGGAAGTGGCTCGCGTGTTCAAAGCGGTAGATCTCAATCTCAAGCGCAGCAACGCCTTCATCGCGTTCTTCAAGACCGGCCAGGGCGATAATCCGTTGCAGGACTTCTTCCGCAACCAGCCGCCACCCGCAGGCCAGCTTCCGGCGGCGGCCAGGTCGGTGACCCAACTGGCGGGGCAAGGCAACCCGGTGTTCGGCACGGATGAGTTAGCGATCACGGTGCCCTTTCTTATCTCGCAACTGCGAGCTGGCACCATGAAGGCCGAAGCCGCCTGGCAGACGGGCGTCCTGACGCCCGATGAAGTGGCCTATATGTTGACCTGGGGCGGCATCGTGGACGGCGAAGGCCAAATCGAAAACAAGAAACTGCGCACGAACCTCGCGGGCCTACTGGTGCGCAGGGCCCCGCGACTCGCCCAGCCCACTGCCAATAACCAGAACCTGTTACTGGCGGTGGGCGACTATTACCGCAGCCTGAAAGACCAGCGGGCCGTGGCGGTTTACAGCCGCCTGATGGAGCAGGGGAAGCCCCCGACAGACCGCCAGGGCAGATGGCAGTGGGAGCAGCGGGCCTGGTATTACGAACCGGCCCTGAACCGCCTGGCGCAATTTTACAGCGAAACCGGCAATCCGGGGCGTGCCCAGCAGATCTGGCTGGAAGAGGAGCGTGGGGTCAAAGGTGCCGATGCCATCGCCAGCAGCGTCGCGGCATTGGAGGCCGCACGTCTGGGCCAGTTGATGGGGGACGAGCAGAAGGCCCAGGAACTGTATGCCAGAGCCGCCCAGTATGGCTACGGCTGGACGGCGGGCTTGGCGCGGTGGGATCGTGCCGATGCGCTGGTCAAAGCGGGACAGCATGAGGCAGCGCGTCAGCTCTTGATGCAGCCTTTAACCGGTGAGGGAGCGGATAAGGCCAAAGTCGGGTTGCTGGCGCTGTTGGGCTACTCATATTATCGCACGGAGGAGTTCGCGGCGGCCCGCAAAGCCTGCGCCCAGGCCGTAGCCCAATATGAAGCCAGCGATATAAAACCTGGGCGGGGCATTGAATACCAAGCCCAGCAAGCCAAGGACACCGTCCGGTGGATGGACCAGTGGGCCAAATCGCCGCTGGTCTGTGAGCCTCAGCAGATCAAGCTAACCCTGAATGCTCAAGCCAACTCTGTGAAGTCACTTACACGCCTCGTGCGGCTGCGAACTTACCGAAAGATGGCCCTGACAGCGCAAGCGGAACCGGGAATCAAGGTGCAAATTGTTGGCGAGCCCAAGGAGACCGCCTTCTTTACAGAGCAAGAACTCGAAGTTGAAGTGGAGTCGCCCCTGCTGGAAAGGGGCGGCCAGGTTGCCCTAAGCTTGAGCAATCCAGGCTGGGACAAGGCGGTGCAGATTCCGGTGGTGGTAGAAGTGCCAACTGCACAGCGACCACAGCAGCAAGAGCCAGTGCAAGATACAGCGAAGCGCAGCAACATTGCGGGGCAATCACGTCAGGAAAAATAGAAAAGGCGTAATCGGACCGAGCAAGTTCAAGGGCAGAAAAGCGTAAAACAGCGGGACATAGCTTAGCAGGAAAAGCACAGGGAGATTTGGTTATGGCAAAGCATGAAACAGTTGGCAGCACAAGCTGGAACACTATCTGGAAACGGGCGTGGGGCTTACGGGTCGTCATGGGGACGGTCCTCTTTACGGCCCTCTTCAGCCTGTGGTGCGGTGTGGGGTCAGGCGCTACCAACTCTCGTCCCCTGGCGCTTTCAGGGAGGCTCTCAAGTGGCGTGACTCATAACGCGGGAAATGGCAACATCTCCGTCCAAGCGGCTTCCAAGGGACACCGGCTTCTCCTGGCCAATGGCTTTCCCATACCGACCCCCGGTGGCACTCCAGATGGAACGCCTGGAGGGACGCCTGGTGGCACGCCAAGCGGTACACCGGACGGTACGCCAAGCGGCACACCAGGCGGGACTCCTGGCCCGACCGTGACACCCGGCCCTACCGCCACACCGTTGCCCACAGCCACTCCTGGAGTGATACCAACTCCCACACCGGCCTGCTCATGCGGGGCCTCAGATTCGTCGTCCCAGTTACGTCTCTACAAGGATGACAATGGTGAATTAGGAGATGAGGTCAGTGCTGGTTCGACCACGGGCGGCAAGCTATGGGGTGTATTGGAACTCACCGTCGGCACCTGTGGCCGGGTGGATGCCAGTCCTGCTCCCACGCCTTTGCCAGGAACCAATCCCACTCCGGCTCCTACCCCGGGCGATATACAAAATGTGACCGTGCGCCTGACCGAAAACCCAGACACGGTTAACAATGTGACGCATCCCTTCAAGCAGAACCATGTGGATATTCCTATCAGTCTGGTTAACACTACGGGATGGGAGAAAGAGATGCCCGCCGATGAGTCGCATGACGAGCCCTACTGGGTGCCAGGGAATCCCAAAGACGCCAGTACCGATAAGCCACATCCTTATCGTTACAAATTTCTCTGGCAAACCACTGCACCCCAAATCCTGGCGGACTTGAGTCCTACGCCGACCCCAGGTAGTCCCGCCGCGACCCCAGCTCCCGATGATCCACCGGCGGGCAACACCAAGCTCTATGACCATAATGGTTCCCATACGATGAGCTTGGTGGCGGTCAATGGGGACTACACCAAAACGCATCTCCGCTTCCAGAAAATGCAGGATGATGGCACTTGGGGCGATCCTTATGAAGCTGGGCCGAGTGATCTGGGGACTGATGTGGAGAATCTGGTGATTACAGATGTGTCTTCTAACAATGGCACTGTAGATTATTTTAAATGGGATCCAGCAAGTCAAAACCAAGCACTTGGGAATCCAAACATCAGCTTTAAAATTAAAGATCTGGGAGATCCTCATAAATATAAATGGATTATCTGGTTTAACGAAACCAGTAAAGTGCATACTGATACAGCGTCAGACTGGACATCAAGCGCATACAAAGTTACTGGTACAGTGGACAATCCTCAGGTAGTAACAGTGGATTTAACTGATGCAAATCTTAGTGGTCATTTGGATCCAGAAGTTCATCCTAGTGGCCCTTACACGTACGATATTAGGGTGCTTGAATACGATAGCAATCCGCCAACCGACGATGCGGGAACTGGAGCATTAGATAAAGCACAGTTTAAACAGCCCTATAACGAGTGGATTCCGTATCAATTCCAGGACGGGCAAACATCCTCGCCTGGGCATGAAGTGTGGACTGCATTTCCAGACCCTGATACCAACAGTAATAGTGGAGATTTAGAGCTTCGCGCTAATTACTACTTGTTCCCTAACAGTAGCACAAACAATCTGGGAGCGAACACAATAAACATGATTCCGATGGATCCTGCTCTTACGGAGAGGACTCCCGTACCTGGCCCCACTACGCCGGGGGTGTTGCATGGCGGAGATCAGGGCCTTCTTGCCTACAATATAACGTCTGCCGACCCAGATGGCGACTGGCGAGTTATATTCACTGGAGATGATGCCTCTGGCCCCATCAGCCGGCGCACTCATGACTTTCAGCGCATAATAGCCATAAATGCTAAAGGGCCTGCTCGTAGTATGATTCCCTTTAGCACAGAAAATAGTAATAACGTGGTAAGTGGCAATGGATGGTATGCGGTCTGGCTATATGCTCCGAGAGTACTAAAAAAGACCGTTTATCATTGGCAGGGAGCAAGAACGGTAGATAGCTGGATGAATGATTTCGTGCAATCTAATTCTTACAGTTCTGAATGGGCGGTTATGAACGGCGGGTACTATGACGTTGGTGCGCCGAATGAAAAATGGGTGGAAGATACCAGAAAGTCAATCATTGGTAGTGTCGGCAGTCAGTCCAATAGTGCTGGATACAATTGGACTGACGGTGTTCCCCCAGCAAGAAATGGGCAATATTATCAACGATGGGCATTTGGCATGAAGGCTCCCTGGCGTTGGACGCAGGGATCTGATTTCAATATTGGGTTGATGTCTCCATCTTCGCCCGGCTATATAGTGCCTAATAGCATTTCGGGCAATTACCCCTATGGTCTTAGTGCCCTCTTGTGCCTGTTGCAAAATGGAATTCCGCAGGTCAGGTTAGCGAACACTGCAGATCCGGTAGCCGATGTAGTCAATAACATTTACATTGCCCCCCCTCATCAAGGTTGGGAGAATAGTGGGTTGGAATTTTACGGGCCGACCTACACTCATCACTCAGCCGTAGCTTGGACACAAGATGAAAGACATGTGTTTTTCCTGATTCACCACCATCCCACTTCTGCGTTAGATACAACCAATTTACTTGCTCTGCATAGTGCAGAGGGTAGTTATCAGGGAGATGGGGCGGTCCTTCAAAAATTTCGAGCCATATACCAAGGACTACAGATAGGAAAACAACGGCCATTGATCCAAGGGCAACTACCTGCTCGTATCCGTAACGCCATGATGTTGGACGGAGGTCATTCGTCCTCCATTGAATATCGTAGAAGAAACCCTGCTCCACCTGGCGGAACTGTTACTTGGGACAGAATAGGCTGTTGGATTAGCAGAAGCACAACGCCGAATCAGCCTCCTATGCCAACGATGCTACAGGCCGAAGGTTTGCATTGAGGCTATTAGCCAAGTGTCCTGTAGGCAAACTCAAATGACTCAAGCGCATCTAAACTGACTGATGGCGTCCACTATAAAAACCCAGTGTGTAAGTGATGGATCAGAATGAAAGGCATCCAGATCTATAGAAACATCCCATTAATTACACACTGGGTTTGCAGACTCTCCCGTTCCTGTAGTCACTTATTCGTTAACTCCTATAGCTTACTTTTAACAGGCACTGGCAACATTGAGCTTTATCGACCTGGGCCAGTTGTACACGATCTGATACGTAAGATCTTCAGTGACCATCTCGCATCAAATGCTGGGCACATGATAGCCATAGTTGAACTCTTGAGGCCATGTGACTCTTGGCAGATAACTGAATAGTTGCGTGAGGATCGGAGCAAGTGCTAATTGCGTAATCTATTGGCAGGACGAATTAGGAAACTCTCAATACACTATTGGCTCATAACTAAGGGGAGATTGAAATATACAAGTTCACTCAGTTCTTTTGGAAGGTTTTTTTACTGGTCATGTTGCTTAGTCGCTCGGGCAAGGGCAGTTACGCAGATACCCTGACACTATGGCCTCAGATTAAGGAAGACTATCCTATACCGATATTGAAGATGGATGATACTGGCCACCGCCTCGCGGTTGGTCAAGCTGGGCGTGTGCAAGTGTGGACAATAGGAAAGATCGGCAGCGTAGAAAAATTGATCTGGCAGTCCAATCAGGACAAATTCTTCGTGTTTGATTTTGCCTGGTGGGGTAGCAATTTAGTGGTCAGTGCGGTGGCTAATAATACACACAAGAATATCAGTGATTTAACGGACGAGGAGGAGGAAGCGTTTCTAAGGACGCGAGGATCCACACTCTGTATAGATTTAGATGGAAAAAAAATAAAAAGCCTATTTGCTACGGCCTATTATACCCTCTCAATCAGCCCCTCATCACACTACTTAGCCGCTGCGACTCCAACTCATACTGAATCTCGCAGCGCCGTCCTTGACTTTTACGAACTAAATTCTCAGTCAAAGAGTGGAAGGCAAACAGCACATTTCACCCAAAGCTCGTGGGGGCCTATTCGTAATGATGTTCCATACTTAATCGGCTGGAATGCTGGCTCTGATGGCGTTTTTGTAGTTGGTGCCAATGGCGCTAATATCGTGTCTAACGAGTATCGCCGTGTTCTATTTTTTGTCAGCCAGCATGGCAATGCGCGAGAGGTGCTGCCGCAAAGCACTTCGATTATTCCTGCTGACAAACTAGATTTGCCCATGACTTCCTGGCTTCAAAATGGAACACTGTCGTTATACGTAGATTTTTATCACCAAGCTCAAGCCCAAATAGCCGTGGATCTCAATGGAGTTCAACAAAATACTTCCTGGAATCTTGTATGGTCGTTAGTCAAAGATGTCGTGAATACAGCTCAAATAATTGCAGTAAGCCCGAACGGGCGAATTTTAATTCTTCAAGATGTAGGGAAAGGGAAATATCCAACAGGCGATTCTCAACGATACATCTGGGCTGTAGACGTTAAAACTAGGCGACGTCGTAAGCTCGCCAAATCAGGAGTTATTAAAACGGCATACCAGTGGTTTGGCCCCAATTTAATATTACGAATTGAGCGCAAGAAGAGCGGAAACGATAAGAGTAGCCTTAACTTTGGATTTCTACATGTAGAAGAGGCATGCTTACCGCCTCTTCTGCTTGATTCAAAAGAGGCAAATGCTCCTTGGGAGCTTACAACGCATTCGCACACATTAGAACCAGCTTCTGCTGAAGCAGCCAAGATGTTTTTGAACCAAGCTGCCATTGCTCCCATCAGTCTATCGGGTTCCTTGACAACAGGACAAATCAGGCCTAGAAGGGCAGAGGGTTTAGATATCTATCGTATCGGCGGCTTTACCGACGCTAATAGTCTTATTGCTGTAGAGTCAAAATCAAACAGAGTAGTTGAATTCAAGGCTCCTCCGCCTGTCCCCCCACTACCAACACAGGTGATTGGTGCGGAGCGGGCGCAGGCAATAGCCTTGCAGTTTGCGCGCAGTTACCAGGCCGCGCTATTCGATCCCAGCGGCAAGGTGATTACTGAGATTAGCCCCGATCTTTCCAGAGATGGTAATTATGTGATACATCTGCAGCGCATTGAGCAAGACGTACAAGTGCCGTCTTGGATAAGGATAGAGGTGCGAGCTAGTGATGGCAAAGTGGCTGGTTATGAGGAACACCTTGATCCTGTAAGAGTTGCCTTAGCCTCGACCCTGACGGTCGATAATGCCCATGAGGCTATCAGAGTTAATTTAGCGAAGCAGGTCCCTCCACAAAAACTCGTGCAATGGCTCGAAGCATCGCATGAGATAAGAACATTGGATGGGACCCAACGCAATATATGGACAATAGTTGCTGAAGTACAGGGCAAAAATCGTCCAGTGACTTTCCAGTCCGAGTTGGAAAGTCTGAGGGAGTGGCAGATTGATGCGAACACTGGTGCCGTGGTGTCTACCACTACTTTAGCAGTAACATTTGACCGTTATGAATGGTATAGAACTCATGGAGGGACGCATTTACCTCATCAAGGCTCATTGACGCAGATCCTTATTGCGGATCGAGCGCCGCATTGGTCCCCCACGGGGGGACAAGTGGCCTTTCTTTCTAATCGTCCCCACGCAGGCTGTCCCGCTTGGTGGTTAGGACGACCAGAAGGTTTATTTATTGTCAATGCGGATGGTAGCCATATGGAGTGCGTTGCTCCACAAGTCACACGAAATGCTCTATGGAGCCCGGATGGGGAAGCGATTGCGTATCAAAGTGGCTCCATGACCCAGGTCTACAGTGTTAAAACTCGAAAAACTACGGCTGTCCCAGCGAACAAGGATGCCCTTGTAACTCAAATTCCGCTGGGATGGATAGGAAATGATCAACTTTTACTGGGTTGGATTCATAATGGCCCAGGAGCATGTGATTTAGTAACATGGTCCCTTACACAGCCGGAACATTCCCCACGAGTTCTGGCGCAAGATTTTAGCGATAATGTAGGAAACGAAGATGGCGCGGGTAGCTTTTTAGTAAGTCCAGACGGTAAGACACTATACTTTACTTGGCGCTCACAGGAAGCTGTGTCCTTAACTTCTTCTTGCCAATACAGCCTCTATTCGGTATTGCTTGATAGCCTTGCAAAAGCTCCGCTTAAATTATCCAAGATAGTAGGATGTCTGCCCAATGGAGAATATATGCAGATGCTCGGTGCTAACTTACTATTGACAGGTAATGATCAAGCAACTCTGGTGAATCTAAGCTCAAATCAGGCTCAAGACTGGAAGCAGCCTGATAGTCTTTGGCAATTACGTGGGACACCCTCAATGGATAATATTGAACCTTCTTTTGATGGAAGTCATATCGCCTTTACAGCGCTCTCTCCGATGTCACAGACACAAGGCTATGGCATAGTCGCCTTATACCTATCGTCCGGTGACGGTACAAATGCCTCCCCTCTTCCTTAATATATAAAACTGGTTAAGCGATCCAGACATGCGTCGCCGATCCCGTTACCTGTGGTTAAATTGCCATTAGCGGTCCCCGATTATGTGTCTGTATGGTGGATCACAAAGGGGCTATGCTGATTAAATCTGTGCTAATTTTACTCGCAGAGTGTGAGTTGGTAAGAGTTAAGAAATTGTTGTAGGGCTGGCTTTTGGCTACGGCTGGATCAAGCTCAGGCAGGATAATCCCCTCGTCTGCTCCGTGGCACATGAAGAGAATGGTACGGAAGAGTTTCCGGCTGCCAGAAAGCAGGTCAACATATTCTGCTGAGTTTGGCAAGTAGATTTGGAGTCTGCCAAACTCACCTGCGATTTGCCGATGAGATGCCGCGTAACTTGTACGCCCTACCATTCAAGGGCCGATCTCAGCGCGATGGCCTCCAGGTCATTTTCAATAAGGATGATGTCTGCGGAATGGTTCATGGAAGAATTGAGCTTGTCCTTCAATGATAGGGTTTTTTGTTCGCGGCGGAAAGGGTGTTGAGGTCATCTATCTTTCAGATTCCTCTGCGCAGCCTCGAACAGCTTCCGGCTGACGACGGCCTCGTGGCATCCTTCGATCAGTTCGCCCTTGTAGCGCAGCATCCCCACGTAGAAGGGATTGGTTGCGATGGCGTAGAGAGCCGAAGGTCCCAGCATCTTCCCGTTCCTCGACCGCAGCCCCAGTCCGTACGCGTGCAATCCGGCTTTCCGCAGGGACAGTCCGTCAGCTATGAACCGGAAGAGCGCCCTGACCTGCCAGCAGGTATTCGGGTCGGGTTCGATGTATTTCTCGCCGAACCGATTGACATTCCTATATCCCACCGGCGCGCAGCCGGGAAGTATTCCGCTTTGGGCTTTCTCCTGCATGGCTCCCTTCGCCTTTTCCGTCCATTCTTGTTGGCGTGGATGTTTGTTCATGCGTTTATCATAAGCCGCCATAAGAAAAGGGGTCTGCTTCGTTGCGCGCAAGCACCCATCCTTAATCCACACCCTATGAAACCAAACCTTCCTATTCCGTCGCCGGAACACGTAACGCGATTCAAGGAAATCATACGCGCCCTTTATGGGATCGAGCTTTCCGACGAGCAGGCGTTGGAGCAGTGCTCACGCCTATGCCAGTACCTCTTCCTGACCGAAACGGTCCTGCCCGTCTTACGTAAGGCCGGGCGGCCCAGTGGAGCCTCGCCCGTTCAAGATCCTCCAGTCCCGGAATAGTAGCCTTAACCTGGAAAATACCGGTTCGGGTACAATCCAGTGTGTCCCACCAAAGTTGACGTATGGGATGTGCAACGCCGCCATTCGTGCTCTCAGAGCCGAATTCGGCGGCGTTTTGCGTTTCGCGGACACTCAGTTCACAGAAGGGCGAGAACACCGGGCTAATCTCAATGGCCAGACTTTTGTTGGTCAATACATAGCGGGTGCCCAGCGTCTTGGCTATTAGTGCGCGGATTGCCGGTTCACCGCTCTCGAAGAAAGCCGAACCGTAAGTCGCCAGCGTCAGAGTGTTTTCCAAATTATCAGAGAGGTTCTGGGCTTGCTCCTGGGCCAGTTGTTGGTCTACGCGCAGCCTGGACAGAGTTTCTGTTAGCTTAGTCTTCTGCTCTAAATACTCGCTATCATTTAACAAATCGTTCAGCTTCAAGTCCAGTAGCTTATCGCGCTTGCGCTCGGCCTGCTCAATCTCTCGACCGAGGCTGAGTTGAACTTCCTGCTGCACTCCTGTCTCCCGCTCTTTCCACTCGCGGATGACCGCTTGTCCCAGTTCACGCAGTTCCGGGGGAATACTGATCTTGTGGAGCAAATTGAGAATCTGGCGGTCTACCTCGGCTTCGGTCATACCGCGCCGGGTGCAGGTGCGTTTGGAGTTGCTGCACACATAGTAGGTGTAGGTCTTGTGCTGACCATTCAAGAGCCTGCGCTGCTTGCGGTCGCCCACAATAGCACAGCCGCAGTGCCCGCACTCCATCAGGCCGTTATAGGCGAACTCGTGGACGCGGCGGCGCACCTGATGGCGGCGGCGCAGCAAGGCTTGCACGCGGAAGAACTCCTCCATTGTGACCATCGCGGGATGCTGGCCCTGGAAGATTTCACCGTTCCGCTTGAAGTAGCCGGTGTAGAAGATGTTGGAGAAGAGGCCATAGATGGAGGTGCGCGTAAAGGGGGTGCCGCCCCTGCGCTTCAAACGCTTGGTGGTATAACCCCATTCATCGGTCATGATCTGCAAAACTTGAGGCGGCGTGTAATGTCCGGTCAGCATCAACTCCCAGGCTTTGCGGATAAGCGGAAATCGTTCGGCATCGGCTTCAATAATAGTGTCTACATTCTTGTAGCCTTCGGGTGCTTTGTGGGGATACCAGCCCTTGTCCACTTTGCTGTTGAGGCCCCGTGTGACGGCTTTTTTGAGGTCGAGTATATATTGGTTGGCCATGCCGTTTTCGACCGACAGGAGTAGCACGTTATCGCCGCAGCGATGCACCTGATGCGGAGTGTGAATCTCTCGAAGAGCGCCCGTCTGGAGCATCCAGGAAATGGTGCCAAAGTCAATGGGATTGCGGAACAAGCGATTGACATGCCAGCAGAGGATGGCATCGGCCTCGCCAGCTTGGAGACGGGACACCATTTCGGCAAAGACGGGTCTGCCCCCAGGGGATTTAGCGGACTTGGCTTCGGTGAGTTCACCCACCACAAGTAAGCCGCGCTGGGCGGCTAAGGCCCGCAGGTCTTTGAGTTGGTCTTCAATGGATTGCGCTTGCTTGTCGTCACTCTCGCTGCTTTTGCGCGCGTAGAGCAGGTAACGCATGGTCGGTCAGAAAAAGATACTGGACGAGATGGGAGCATTGCCGGAAAGCTTCCTCCTGGCTTAAGGATACGCCGTATAATTGAAAAATCAACTCCTGATAGCGGGTGACATGGTGCGGTTGGGGTGTGGGAAGATTGAGTTTCATGGGGGTGACGAATATGAGTTGCTGCCTCCACCATGCCGCACGCACGAGCGATCCTCCAGCCGAGGTGTATAGATGCAATCAATGCGCCTCTCCATGCAACTCAGAGATTATAAGTTCACCTGAGCACTTCGCCTGTGGCACTGCTCCACGCCCACCCCGCAATGACAACCTGCCACTTGCATTGAGCAGGCCCTGGCTCAGTCGTGTGCAGGAGGTTTAGAGAAGGGGTCATGCAGTTATGTGGCAATGAACCTTAAGCCTTATGTGCCTGATGTTCAACCGCTGCATAACGGGCTTGGAAACTGTCCCCCGTTCAATTCCACTTTCATGCAGCTATGATTAGTCGTACCCAAGCTTCTGTCAAACTTCACTATAAATGCTTCGATCTGTGTTGGTTCAATTAACACTTCTGCATGAAATCCTATGAGCATTTCTATATTTAGGCACTCTTACTTGGTGGGCTTCATTCAACACCGGCAAGGTAAGCAACTCGAACTACTGCTGGCTTACCTGGTCGATAAAATTTTGATACTCGCGCCGCGCTTGCTCATACTCCGCCTCAACAAGGGCGGTGGCTTCGTCACAGAGCGCCGCTAGGCGTTCCAACACGGCTTTTAGCTCCTGTAAAGAGATATATTCATCCATACGCTTATGCATAGCAAATGGATCATTAAAGAAACATTAACTTCCCTCAAGTCCTAACAAGCTACTGAAGCCTCTGTATAAGCCCCTACTAAAGCTTGCAGCATGAAATCCATCACACCCGTCTTATGCCCTCCGCCACCGGGATGAGTCTCGCCATTGTCCGGCCCGTCGAAGTGCTAAGACTCAGCATAATGTCTTCTTACATAAAGTATGTTACTGTGGAGTCAATGGAAACCGTCAACAAAGTTACAAGTTAATCCACTAAGCCTTCATGTCGGGTGTCGTCTTAGTATTGCTGGCAGCAACGGTCGTCAATCTAATATTGGCCTTGTTCGTGCTGGCTAATAAGCCTCACGCCGAGGTGAACCGCAGCTTCGCGCTCACCTCGTTAGCGGTGGCCGGGTGGACCGGTACCAACGCCCTCTTTCAAGCGACCAATTCCGTTCCCGTGGCTATGGCCGCAGCCGAAGCCAGTTCTGCTGCCGCGCTGCTGATGAGCGCCTCGTTCCTGCACTTCTCCTGGGTCTATCCGCTGCGTACCCATGTCAGTCGGATATGCTTCTACCTGTTGTGGCTTGTTGCGCTACTGCTGTGCTTGCTGTCGCTTTGGCCAGGCGCAGTAGACCGTTCGGTGGAACTTGCAGGCATCCACCGGATTATTACGGGAACTGGCTTTTACCTCGTGGCGATCTTCTTGTTGCTGTCTACGCTGGCGGCCTTCTATGGCTTTGCGCGGCATACGGTAACGCTGCACGGAAGCCTGCGGGAACAGGCCCTCTACGTGCTGACGGGGGCGGGTGCCACGGCGCTATTCGGCACCATCTTCAATTTGCTCTTTCCTCTCTTTAATGACTATCGCTTCGTGTGGTTGGGACCCGCCTTTTCAGTGTTTTTCGTGGGCGGCACGGTCTACTCCATTATCGCGCACCACCTGTTTGACATCCGCATCATCATCAAGCGCACCCTGGTTTATTCCCTACTGCTGGCGGCCATCAGCGGCGGCTACAGTGCGGTCGAATATCTGCTCACCGAACTCTTTAATTCCGCCTCACATCACGCAACTCCGTCACTGGCGGCCAACATCGGCGGTGCCATTGTGGTGAGTCTGTGTGTCAATCCTGTGCGCAAGTGGCTGGAGCGCAAGATTCACCGGATGCTCTACCCAAAGCCTCGAAAACGCAGAGTGCCCTCACCTGCACATGGTGTTAATAACCACGATTAAAATTTGCTATGCTCTGGACTTGTAACACTCGCAATATATTACTTCCTAATCACGTCCTGCTGATACCACAGGTATTTATCAGGCGAGGTGGTAAGTATTGATTGCTCTAAAACCTCGCACCGGGCACAGGCAGCCAAGGTTCTTGTCCCGTCCGGGTAGATGTGCGGCATTCCCAGCGGAGCAAACGGCAACTCGAAGCGACGATTTAAGATGCGTAGCCACGCTTCCTCCAAGACTATGTAATAGGCTCTCCATTCCTGGCACTTACCGAGGCGATAGAGCAGCTTGAACAGAAGCTCTGTCACTTCCATCGCCTCACTGCGTCCACTACCGGCAGGTGGGGCGACTACTAGGCGTGAAATCTCTACATTCCTCTCCTGAGCTAAATCCATAGCCGCATCCTCAGCAATAAGGTCTCGAAACTCGTGCTCTATCATGAAGCCGGGGGTAACCTGCCAGGGTAAGGCACGCAGGTAGGCTATTAGCTGGGATCCCTGGAACACGCCTAAGTGGTGGCAATAAGGGTCATACCTGTCGAATTCCCGCCCACCGTGGCTTGGGTTTGCCGTTACCCACCCTTTACGCACGACAAAGCACTCGTACCGCAAACCTTGGTACTCCCGCACCTCGTCCTCGTTAGTAACATCAATTAGACGAGCAGTTAGTCCACCATGCCCACAGGCAGGTGAATACGCTGTTCCAATAGAATTTGTTGTTGTGAGTTCTACTGCCCTCGCCATACCGCACCACCTAAAAACTGCTGACGCACAAGATTATTACTATTGATTTTACAACTTTTGGTTGTATTAGGCGACAAGGGGTAAACAGTGCCTTAAACGGACAGCATGGCACGATTATCCAGCAGAGCGAACCCAAAACAGAAGCCGCCAGCGCGCTTCAGTGATGAGTATGGTATATTGCTCGATCTCTTGATCGAACTGCGGCTCAAGGCAGGAGTGACGCAGCAGAAGATGGCGGAGCATCTCAAGACGTCACAGGCTCACGTATCACTGTGGGAGCGACGGGAGCGGGAGATTAGCGTCATGGACGTATGGGGATGGTGCAAGGCCACGGGGATCAGCACCAGCAAGTTCTTCTCGTTGTTTGAGCAAAGGCTGAACGAGGCAGGGAAGAAACGAGTTCACACAGGCAACCAGAGCTAACCACTGCATTTTCTGGCTGACGAACTTCATCATAGTTCATCATCAAGCTCATAGGTTTCACTTCGCTGTCTAAATTCCTAAGCGGTTCTCCTATTTGAACTAAGGCCCCAGAGAACGCCCCCTGTGAGAGTTGCCTCAACGCAACTGCATTTGCTGCGCCCTAGGTGACGGAGCACCATACAGGCAATTACTAATAGTTGTTGCCTGGGTTTGTGACCGCCAATACAGCCTATAACCTGATTGAGGGCGACTGTCGTCACCTGCCGCTGTCCGACAACAGCGTCCACTGCATTGTGACCAGCCCTCCCTACTGGAATTTACGCGACTACGGCACCGCTTCGTGGCAAGGCGGTGATCCTACGTGTGACCATGTACCAGTTTGTAAGCTAACACATAGAGTGCCTGGCGCTCCGTCATCAGGTAGCACGAACAATAATCATTCTCGAGGCCAATTAGCCACACGATCTTGTGGGCGTTGTGGAGCTATTCAGCGCGACGACCAGATCGGCTTAGAGGCAGTCCCCGATTGCCTGGGCTGGGCCAGAGGTGCATCTCCGTGCGAAGCCTGTTATGTGTGTATGCTGCGGTCAGTATTTGCGGAACTCTGGCGTGTCCTGCGAGACGATGGAACCGTCTGGCTCAACCTCGGTGACTCGTATGCTCAATCAGGCGGCAGTAACGCTATTCCCCTTAAGCTGGACGAGGGCAAGCAGCGCCGTCCTCTGCCACAAGCAGCCCGCACCCTGCCACGCTGGAAGACGTTGCCGGGACTCAAGAAGAAGGACTTGGTTGGCATTCCCTGGCGGGTGGCCTTGGCCCTACAATCTGACGGCTGGTATCTGCGCACCGATATAGTGTGGGCCAAGGGCAATCCTATGCCCGAAAGCGTCACTGACCGCCCCACGCGCGCCCATGAATATATTTTCCTTCTCACTAAGTCCAAACGCTACTACTACGACCAAGCTGCCATTGCCGAACCAGTTGCCGAAGTCTCGAAGCGTCGCTACAGCCAGGCTGCCTTGAGCACCCAGCAGGGCGGCTTCAAGCAGGAGCAATACGCGGCGGGACTGCCCGGCCAGAAGGCGCGTAACCGCCGTCCAGTAGAGATCCTCAAGGGTCTGGCCCGCAAGAGCCAAGCCGGGCAGGGCCTCCCCACGCGCAATGCCCGTTCCGTGTGGCGCATCAATACCCAGCCGACGCGGTTAGCGCATTTCGCTACCTTCCCTGCCGAACTGCCGCGCCGCTGCATCCGGGCAGGCACCAGTGAGAAGGGTTGCTGTCCCCATTGCGGTGCCCCTTGGCGGCGGATCGTCTCTAAACACAATTACACCCACGATGGCACGACCACCAGCCTCTATCCGCCCGGCAGCAACGGCTACCGCATTTCCCTGATGCGCCAGGCGGCGCGTGCCCGTGGCACCGAATATGGCCCCACCGCGCAGACGACGGGCTGGCAGCCGGATTGCCAGTGTCCGGCGCATAAACCGGTGCCCTGCATGGTGCTCGACCCGTTCACGGGATCGGGCACCACCGGGATCATAGCCATCCAGGAGGGACGACGCTTCACGGGCGTAGATCTCAATGCCGACTACGTGGAGATGGCCCGCCAGCGCCTTGACGCTGCCTTGAACCAAGCGGCACCGTAAAGCTCAAACACGGCTCCGTAGATGCCATTTCATATTCATACCATTCATCCAACAAAAGGCTCCCCCAGGTAGTCCGGCGGAGCCAAGAAAGGTTGCACATAGGTTGGCTGGCGATGAAGCGTGCCAGCCGAACCGGTAGTAATTGTGCCCATCAGGAGGGAGGCGGTGGCGCTGTGCCATCGCTTCCCGTAGCTTCTGCTGTGGCATCGGCAGGCGTCTGCGGCGATGGCAGGGGACGGCCTTCTTGTTCGCAACGGGCGCGGTAATCGCAGAAGCGGCACCAGTAGCCGTAGCGCGGCTCATAGCTGCTGCGCTGCGTCTGGTGCGTAAAGCGCGGCAGCACACCTTGGGTGAGCCTGCGATAGTCGTGGTGGCTGCGCGTGGTGGCGAGCAGCGTGCCATCGCGCAGATGGTAATGCACGATGCGCTGCACCGGACGCCCGAAGATACGCTCCACGGCAAAGGCATACACCGTCAGTTGCAAATCCTCTTTGAGCACCTGGCTGCTGGGCTTGCGCTGGCTTGTCTTGTAGTCCACAATCACCAACCCGCTCTCGCCCTCGTCAATGCGGTCAATGATGCCTGACAGCAGATGTCCCTCCCATGACAGCTCAAAGGGATACTCTACCATCAAAGGCTGGGGTGCGCTTTGGTGGCGGGCCACGTAGCCGCGCAGCATGTCGTCGGCAATGTCCCAGTAGGCTTCTACCGTGACGCCGCCTTCCTTGAAGACGGGCTGCTCCTGCTCGATGGCTTCGCGCCACAGGCCATCAAAGAGGGCAAACGCCCGCTCTACGTCCAGGGCGCGACTCCCGGCGATGCATTCCTGGTGCAGGGTGTAAAGAGTGCGGTGCATCACCCGGCCAAAGGCTAAGGCGGCACTGAGCGGCACGGGGATGGCTTCCACGTAGGCGTACTTGAACTGGCGGGGACAGGTGAGATACGTCTTGAGGCGGGTGGCGCTCAGTCGCGTCATAGAGGCACCTCCTCGCTGGGGCGGGGCACTACTTCAAGTGAATCGGGTTGCGCTGCGACCAGCGGTATCTCCACCGCTTGGAACAGTTGCTTCGCCAGAAAGACCACCGAGCCAGGGCCATTGGCCAGACAGCGGCGCAACTGGCGCAGGTGCTGGGTGACGTGCTTGGCCAAGGCGACTTTGAGGTGTGGGTTGCGCCCGCCCTTGCGACTGGCGTGGGTTTCTACGTCACGCTCATACTGGCGCAGCCAGTCGAGCATCTGCCGCCGACACTCCGGGCACAGGTGTGGTGCTGCGGCAGGTAGCGGGGGTGGACAGGATGAGGGAGTGGATTTCACCGAGTTCCACCTCCTGTTGGTAGCGGGCAGTAGGGGCACACTCCTCGGCTATGGTCATGGCTCTTGGTGGTGCTACGCAATACGGGACTACTGTGGCTCTGTTGCTTCAGACGATGCGGCGATTGTGGATGCGGCATACGGTTCCTCCTGCGTTGTTAATGGGCTGCATAGGGCTGTCTGCCAAAGCAAAACGGCCCACGTTTGCCTCCTCACCGTAGCGCCCAGACCCAGCCGCTGCAACTGCCATTGTTGGGACACAAGAATACCAAGCTGCTAATGATAGGCAGAGCGAATATATGGGGGCAGTAGAAAACCCGCCTACCGATCATGGGTAGGCGGGTCAAAGAGGGTGCAGTCGTTAACTGGTCATCGCTACAAGGTGGGCAGGGCATCCGTGAACAAGGAACCCTGGCGTGCCGGAGAGGAGGAGTTGCTCCCCTGGCTGCCCTTGCGCCTGCGCTTAAGGATGGGAGCTACGCTCGGCTGACCCTGCGCATCGTGTTCCGTGTCCAGCAGGTAGCCTTGCGCGTGCGGGGGCGCGGCTTCGGTCATGCGGTCGGACAGTTGCGCGGCTGCGCTGAGGCCCGCAACATCAGCCGGAGCTGTGGCAACTGCTGTTAGCTCGTTGGTCACAGGCAACGCTACTTTCTCTAGGGGACGTTGAGCCGGACGGGCCTCCGGCAGGTGGCTTATCTGAGCTAACTCGGAATCAAGCCAGGGGATGGGCCGGGCCAGCCAGGGTGCGTACAGATAGGCATTGACTAACGTCGCCTGGCACAGCACCCCATCTATGTCCTGGGCATACAGGCGCAAGGTGTAGTTGCTGGCGTGCAGGGGAAAGCGTCCGGTGCCTACGCACGGGTCGAGCATTGTCTCGGTGCGGTGGTCTTGCCCCTCGTCAAAGACCATGCGGGTCATCATCTCACAAACCGTGTGAGGCGTCACGAAGAAGCCCTGCTTCTGACCGTAAGACTGCTCGCTCAGCAGGTGGCCCAAGTAGTCATGCGGCCAGAGCAGCAGGGCATCCACATTCACCACCTGGTAAAGGCGATTGCTGGCCCCGGCACAGCCCGCAGGCTCGTCCGGCAAGCTCTTATGTCCAGAGTGTCCGAAAGCATAGAGCAGCCAGTCCAGGAAGTAGCTGAAGTACTGCCAGTTGCTCCACCCCTGCCAGGAACCATGCTGGGGAATGCAGTTGAGGCTTGCGTGCAGCATCTTGAGGGTGCCTGGGTGCGGGGTGGTCAAAAACTCAATCTGCGGGATGGGAGCGTCCGGCAACTGGCCATTGCCACAGTAGCACTGGAACCAGTAGTCCCACCGCTGCCACAGCCACTCGTCTAAACGCAGCAGGATGGGCAGCATCCAGCCGTGCGTCAGGTCGCGGTGGACGGTCGGTTCGGGCTTTTTAATAGCGAATCCCTCAAAACGCTGGCGGGCGCGGCGGATGCGTTCAAGTAGGGCGTCAGGTTGTGCTGGCGCGTCCGCTCCTGGTAGCGGCGGAACTGATACTGGCGGTGGTGCCAATGGCGGCGTTGATTCTGTCTGCATGTGGGGCCTCCGGAAGAAGAAAAGTGCCGAAGAAATGTGTCAACGGTCAAGGGCGGGTTGCGGGCATTTGCAGCCAGCCTTCTGGAAGCCACTGTAGGCATCGGGCCAAGGCCCATCAATTGAGGTTGTGCGGGCGCAAGGAAGCAGCTTGCTCGTTCAAGGATGGCACTGTTAGCCATAAGATGTGACGGACACAGTAGACACGGCGACAAAGAAAAGCCCGCGCCAAAGAGATGCGGGCTGAGGCGGCAGAGCCAGAACGGGTGCCAATTGCAAGGGGGGGAATAGGCGCTCCTACGGACTAACAATGGTCGGGCATAAGTCAGGGCTGTCCCTTAGCGGGGAGCGGTGCGGTCCGTGACGTCCTGCCAGTGGAGTTGCAGCAGGAGCAAGGTCACTTCCGCCGCGGTTGGGAAGCGGTCGCCTCGGGTTAAGTCGCTCAGACCCCTTAGTAAGTCCTGGCAGGTCAGCAGCGCGGGCCAAGCTTCGCTGAAGGCTTCCAGGCGGGGCACACCAGCCGTCCGGTAGCGGGCCGATGGCTGCCTGCCGCTGTTGGACAGGTCGTGCCAATTGAGCAGGAACTCGACGCTGGCGTTGCCGGGTTCTGGTTCGCGCAGCAGAAGGTTAATCTCCTCAAAGACATGGCCGTAAGGCAGAGCGGAAGCGGCGTACCACGCTTGGGACACGATGATGAACTGCCGCTGCCAGGTCCGGTAATCGGGTTCGAGGGGTAGGTCAATCGGGGCAACCCCAGTGGTGGCATCCGACGCCTCGGCACCGCGTGCTGCATTGGCACCAGGTACCGGATCGGTGACTGGGCTGTCGTCTTGATCGGGGGATGTCATTGTATGGCTCCTTGCACAGCAGGAAGAGGGGATTTGCCAGTCGCCTCGCAGCTTGAGCTGACCGGAGTCGCGGCACTCTTCCGGTCTAACGTAGACCGGTGCGGCTCAAACGCAAGGCGCGTTGCGGCCCGGCAACTGCGTGGTAGAGTCGCCGGGCTTGGATGTAGGAATGAGCCTCAACCGTAGTATCCATTGAGGTGTGGTTTAGGTTCTGGGAGAGGATTGTCGTGACCGCCATTTAATTGTCATCTCGATTTCATCATCATCTAAAAAATATTTAATGGTCGTTTGGTTACGGTAGAGCTACACAGCTTGCAGCGGCTGGCCGGGAGTGGATAGCTCGCATCAGCGACTCACGGGCAGGGGCTAAGGGCTTGCATCAACGAACAACTTGGGGGTGCCCTTTTTTGTTGTGGCAATGGCAGGCAGCGGCAGTCCAGGCGGTGTCCGTCCCAACGGTTGCAGAGGTGCAAGAGCTTTCGCGGGAGCCGTCGCAAAGCTGGAGCATGAGACAAAACCAGTAACCGCATTCCTGTCCCGCCAATATTTTTCAATGCCGGGATAGGAAGCAAAGGAGGGCTATGAGCAGCGTCTGCGAGGCACCCGTGCGACCTATAGGTTCGCACCCCTTCCTGCGTGAGCAGGAACCATCTTTATCCGTTAGCAGCGTGGCAAGTCGCCCTGCCGGAGACTTGCCGCCCAAGTGTCAGGCTGTTGCCAACGGTCCGACGCTGTATAACCGGGTGCTGGCGGTGATAGAGCATATCCCCTGGTACGGCTTCAGGACGCAGGTGCGCTTAGCCGATGACAGCCACGTCTCCGAAGCTTGCATCAGCCGCCTCCTGCGCGGCGAGTGCCAGCCTTCCCTGATGGTGGCGCTCCAGGTTACACAGGCCATCGAGCGGCGGTTGCAGCGGCCCCTGGGCGTGACGGAACTGTTCTCCCTCGACGGCAGCTTTCCCACTGCCTCGGTGTGCCAGTTGGTGGGCTGCTCGAACTGCCTGCCCGAGTGCTGCTACGACGAGGGGGACAACCTCAAGCCGGAGTGCGAGGCGATTAAGCCCGGACAATGGGCGTGGGTGCAGCCGCTGCTACGCGGACTGCCTTCCGTGCAGCCCTTGCCAATGGCGCTGCGAAAGGAGGCGGCATGAGCGCAGCCAAAGCCCGACGCATGAAAGAAGCTAAGCCGCTGCTTCCACCTTTATCTCCACTGACTCCTCCCTTGGAGAAGGCATCAGACATGCGGCTGCAACGGGAAGTAGAGCGCCAACTGCTGCGCCTCAGCTTTCCTGCCTTCGCCGCCCTGGTGCGGGAAGTCCTCCGGCGCAGCGGCTATGAGCGGGTGGCATTGGCGGGCCGCCTCTCCCCGCAGGGGCGCATCCTGCACGGTGGCTGCGACCTCAAGGCGTATACCCGAACCGACCTGGAAACGGTGGTGACGGCGGTGCAGTTGAAGCAGTACCGCGAGCCGGTAGGCCGTCGCTTCTTAGACGAGCTGCGCGGCGCCATGCTGCGCCTGCAAGCGGAGCAGGGCCTGCTGATTACCACCTCCACCTTCTCCCCAGCGGTGAGAAAGATCGCCCGCGAGAGCGAGGTCGCCCCGGTGCGCCTGGTGGACGGCCCGGAGCTGACCGGGCTGGTCATCCAGCACCGCATCGGAATTCGAGAGACGCGAGGACGGTGGGAAGTAGACCGCACCTACTTCAAAGGGTTGGAGCAATCCGCCAGCGCCACCTTGTCCGCTGCACCACCGCTGGACATGAGTCCGCTCACAGACCATTTCAAGGCTGCTGAGAACCCATCCATTATTGCTAACCAAAACATTAATGTGGTTTCACCCCTGAAGCGGGGGAACCAGAAAGGAGGCGGCATGACGTGGAGCACCCACGCCCTGATCGGCATCAACACCCTCTGGCTGGTAGAAGCCTTGCCACCGGCCCTTGATCCCTTCTCTGTCGCTACGTTCAATATCGGCGTCCTGGCGGCGTGCGCGGCCTTCGGCGCGCTCCTGCCAGACTTGGACGCGGCGCAAAGCAAGATCAAGTATTTAGGTGTCAACGGCATCCAGCCCTTCTACTGGCCCGCCCAGGTGTTGCACCGGCACCTGGGGCACCGCGGCGTCCTGCATTCATTGATCGGGTTAGGCCTTGCGGCGCTCCTCCTGCTGCCGCTGGCGGCGTGGTGGAGTTGGGCGGTACCTCTCGCTGTGCTCTTGGGCTATGCCAGCCATCTGGCGGCAGACGCCTGCACCCGCTCCGGCATCCCTTTCCTGTATCCGCGCAAGCGGCGCTACCACCTGCTGCCCCGGACCCTGCGCCTGGTCACCGGCTCGTCCGCCGAGGACGCCCTGTTCGCCGTCTGCGCGGTATTCGTCCTGCTCCTGTTGCTGCGTCACTTAGCCCTTCCATATGCCGCTCCTCTTTAATTGGTCGTCTGACTTTCCCCTATGAGTAGAACATGGCTGAAGCCTCAACGCATCAAATCGGCCCAACGCAGCATGATCCACCAGTGGGTCTTACAACGCGAAGGATGCAAGAAGTGTCCATCAACCCGCGTCCTACCGCCGCTAACCCCTGGCGCCCTGCGACGCGAGATCAAGGCGTTGCAGGCGGAGGTGCGGGCGCGGGAAAGCCGAAGCCAGAACCTTTATCCATAGCAAAGTCGTAAGCCTCACTGCATAAACCCTCATGTTTACCGCTTATCCCAATAAACCTGACAGCGTTGATCATCCTCTGGAGGAGACGGGCTTAACTGTGGCCAAGCCGTTCCTGATCGAACTGCGCCAGGAGCAGAAGACCAGGGCCGGGTCTTTCCAGCCGCAGGCGTATCTCAAGTTGGGTGCCTCCTGGCGCACTTCCGGGTTCCTGCTGGCGCTTTCGGGCGAAGACCTCAAGCACCTGCTGTTTCTCCTGAGTTTTCTGAACGCCAATGGCGATGTGCGGGCGGCGCTGCCGCAGTTGGCCGAGGCGATGCGCGTCTCTCCCGCCAAGACGCGGGCGCGGATGCAACGCTTAGTTGAGACACATTGGCAGGGTAAGCCCCTGGTTGTGATCAACCGTACCGAATCGGGCTTGGAACTCTACGGGCTGCATCCCGCATCGGTCGCTTACGAACACAGCGAACAGCCGGTGGCGGAGACTGCCGCACCGGGTTACAGGGCGGCGGGACGGGAAGCGGTCATCGCCCATTCGCGGCAACGTTACGCTCGCCCCCGCCGCGAAGTGGAGCGCCTGATCGCCGAGCAGAACGGCTGGCCTCTCTCTGATGAGGAACAATCCGACGCCAACCAGACCTCCGCAAGCGCTGCCGTGGCTGATGTTTATGCGCTGCCGGAGCATCCGCCGGGCCAAGCCGCCTACCTACGGCAGCAGTTGCTGCGTTTAGGTGTGGACACACAGACCGCCGATGACTTACTGCGACGCTTCGGACTGGTACGCATCCAGCGGCAGTTGCAGTGGCTACCGTATCGCCGGGTGCGCAATCCCGCAGGCTTCCTGATCGCCGCCATCGAAGACAACTATGAGGCTCCCCTGGCCTTGCGGTATCAGGGATGGACGCAGCAAGAAGGGGCGCAGGCGGATATTGCCGCTCCTCCTGGTGGAGACGATGCGGCAGTACCTACCGTGGCAACGGAGGGTATGCCGCAATCTAGCGCGACTCAGGAAAACACATCCAGCAGCGCAATGCCACACCAAACCGGCGGCGACGAAATTACGCTGCCGCTACCCTGACAGCCGTTAGAACCATTCTTAACCATCATCTATCCCTAACCGTCATATATGCCAATCCAATCTCAACCTCAAGAAACTCCCTTACGATATCCGCGTCTAACCGCTCCGCCAGCGACGGTAAGCAGCTTAAGGGCGACAGGGAAACATGGGTTAGCCCGCACCACGGCCTTCCCCAACATGCTGCTCGACGAAGTCATGCCCGCCCTCAAGGACACCGAGTGGCGGCTCTTGTGCGTGGTCGTGCGCCAAACCCTAGGCTGGCAGCAGCAGGGCAGGCGCAAGCGGCGGGATTGGCTGACCCAGCGCCAACTGATCGCCAGGACGAACCGCAACAGCCAGGCGGTGAGCCGCGCCGTGGACAGCTTGGTGCGCCAGGGCTTGCTGGAAGTGCAGGATCAGTGCGGCAACGTTTTACTGACCCCAGCCGAGCGGCGGCGCCACGGTGGGCGGCTCTACTACCGCTTGGGCGCGCGACTTAGCCCCTTAGGAGCGCACGGCGGCGCAAGGGCCGAAGCTCTGGATGGCGCCACAGATAAAGGGGCCATGAAAATCACGCAGGGCAGTATGAAAAGCCCAGTGGGAAAATCCCATACAACAAAAGCAACTGATACAAAATATTTATCTTACGATAAAGACCCTGCACTCCCTTTTCAGCGAAAAGAATCAGTAGGAAATGCGTGGAAGCAGCGTTCCCTAATGGAGAAGCCTCAGCCAGCAGTCAAAGTATTGCTGCACCATTACCGCGATCTTTTCCAGCAGCGCAGCCCGACATCCGAACCGCCGCCCATCGCGTGGGGACGGGACGGCAAGATCGTTAAGGATTTGCTGCAGGTGTATTCTCAAGCTCGCTTAGAGGCTTTGTTGCAGCAGTTCTTCGCCTGTCCCGACCCTTGGCTCAGGAAACGCGGCTACACTCTGGCAGCTTTTCGAGAAGCCCTGCCCGCCCTGCTGATGGAGGATCGCTCTGGCATATCAAGCCGCACTGTGCAGATGACACCGCGCACTGGCCAGTGGACTCCGGCTGGCCAAGTCGGGTCTTTACCATCCAAGACGCTCACCAGACATCAGCATAGGCTTCAACGCATTAGTCAGTGGCAGCCAATATGAGTTGCACGTTGTGGCAGGGGGACTGCTTCCAACTGATGGGGAGCCTAGCGGCCAAGAGCGTAGACGCGGTCATCAGCGATCCGCCCTACGGCACCACCGACCTCTTTTGGGACACCAAGATCGACCTGCCCTGCTTCTGGCAGGAGATCGAGCGCGTCTGCAAGGACACTGCGGTGGTTGTCCTGTTTAGCCAGCAACCCTTTACCACCGACCTCATCAACTCTAATCGCAAGTGGTTCCGCTACGAGATCATCTGGCACAAGACCCTTGCGGTGGGCTGGCTCTCGGCCAACCACAGACCCCTGCGGGCGCATGAGAACATCCTCATCTTTGCTAAGCGATTCAAAGACAGCACCTATCACCCGCAAAAGGTACAGGGCCATAAGCCCTACGTGAGCCAGCATACCGGCGCGGTGGCGCACTACGGAAGGCAACGGGACTGGCCCTCGGTCTCCCGCTCGATAGGCGGCGAGCGTTACCCCCGCAGCGTGCTCCACTTCGCCAATGGGGGCTATACCCGTAGCAATCCGCGCGTGCATCCCACGCAAAAGCCGGTGCCTTTGATGGAGTGGTTAGTCCGCACCTATACCGATCCTCATGATGTGACACTGGACCCGTTCATGGGAAGCGGCAGCACGGGAGAGGCTTGTCTACATAATGACCGCAGCTTTATAGGTATCGAGCTGGAACCGGGGTATTTCCATGCGGCGCTCCAAAGGCTTGAGGGCCTGAGGCGTGCCAAGCCTCTGGTAGCACCTACCTGAGTCATTGGATGGCTCACGCCAATGGGATGGCTCACGCCAAAGCGAGTTAGCCGAGGCAAGGCTGCTAAGGGACCACAATCGCTGAATCAGAACGCTGCGATAAGAGCCAGTCTGTCCCGGCCCCGCGCCCTCCAATCTGCCCTCCACCAGCAATCCCGGTGCGCGCAGGGCCTCCGGGTATTTGCCATAGGTGGGCGGCGCTATGGCTACGGGCAGTCGCCCCGTCTCGTCTTCGAGAACCAAGAAGGCCATGCCGTTGGCCGTGGGGGGCTGCTGGCGGGCAATCACCACCCCCGCGAGCTTCACCCGATCTGTTGGCGGCAGCGTCAGCAATTCTCGCACCGACCGGGTGCCTAAGCGGTTGAGGTACGCTCGGTGCAGCGCAATGGGATGGGGGCCAGTCGTTAAGTTCTGGGTAGCAAAGTCCCAGGCCGTTTGCGCTTCTACGCCTAATTTTTGGAGGAGAGGCGCAATCTCTTGCGGGAAGATGCTTTGTTCAAAAGAGAGTTGCTCCTGGCCACTCTCTCCCAGTCGCCTCGCCAACAGTCCAAGCTGCCACAACACGTCGCGCCGCTCACCAAAGGCGCGTAACGCCCCCGCTCTGGCCAGTGATTCCCACCCATCGATGGCTAAGGGCACCCGCCGATATATATCGTCTAAGTCCTGAAAGGCTTTGAGACTGCGCTGGGTAACGATGATCTCAGCTATCTCGGCACTAACCTGCTTGACCTGGGTGAGTGGTACCCGGATCATCCCGTTTTCTACCTGGTATTTAACCCCAGACACACATACATCAACGGGTAACACCTGCACGCCACACAGCCGCGCTTCTTCTAATACTGTGTGGACAGGGTAAAATCCAGGTTTATGCTCTAATACGGCTGCCATGTAACAAGCCGTGTGGTGAGCCTTAAGATAAGCCGTCTGATAAACCGTGTGGGCAAAGGCCGCCGCGTGAGAGCGGCAAAAGCCATACCCCACGAACTTGCCCACCATATCAAAGACTTTATTGGCGACTCGATCCGTGGCCTGGTGCTGCTCTTTAGCCCCCTGC
>Ga0213875_10000066_pt1 | contig 127864 bp, 91 predicted proteins | sample BarmaccomBMRX_R8_FD_160105 | JGI IMG/M metagenome (GOLD analysis project Ga0213875, IMG submission 160105) | Root-associated microbial communities from Barbacenia macrantha in rupestrian grasslands, the National Park of Serra do Cipo, Brazil - RX_R8 | ecosystem: Host-associated > Plants >... | reverse complement strand
CAAGGGGCGTCGGAATCGCGGTTGGTATGGCGGTGGGGCCTGCGTAATGCTGGCGCACAAACGCCGAAATCACTTCCGGCTCACCGCGCCCTTCAATGTTTTGCAGGAAGAAATGCTGATCGCCAATCAGTTTGCCATCGCGCACCACCAAGACCACAACAGAAGCAATACCAGCTTCGATATAAAGCCCCAAGGCATCATAATCTTCGTGCTGGCGTGATACCACCTGCTGCTTTTCCAAGACACTCTTAACCGCTTCAATCTGGTCGCGCAGTTTGGCGGCATCTTCAAAGCGCATCTCCTCCGCCGAGTTCTGCATCTGCTTTTCCAGGTCACGCAATAAATCATCGGAGCGGCCCTCTAAAAAGTTCTTCAGGGCACGCGCTGAGGTTTGATAATCGGTGGTTGGTACGGCATTGATGCAGGGGCCAAGGCAGCGGTCAATGTGATATTCCAGGCAGGGTTTATCCAAAAACTGTGAAGTATCGCGCCACGGGCAGCCACCCCAGCGTCGGTCACTGACCACGGCCCCGGTGCGCACCTTAAAGACGCGTTTGGCCAGGCTGACCGTCTGGCGCATCTTGCCACTGCCCGCATACGGGCCGAAGTAAACCGCTTTGTCATTCTTGGGTTGACGCACTTCTAACAGGGCCGGATAGGTCTCGTTCAGGGTCAGTTTCAGATAGGGATAACGTTTGTCATCTTTGAGCCGGATATTAAAATGCGGCTTGTGCATCTTGACGAGGTTATTTTCCAGAATGAGGGCTTCTTTTTCGGTGCGCGTGACAATGGTTTCAAAGTCGGCAATCAACTTCACCATCTTGCGCGTAAACGGCGAATGTCCGCCATCCTTGCTGAAATAGGAGCGCACGCGGTTCTTTAAGTTGACGGCTTTGCCAATGTAAATAACCTTGCCCTCAGCATTCTTGTGCAGATAAACCCCTGGCGCATCGGGTAGAGAAGCGAGTTTTTCTTCTATTGTGCCAGCAGCAATGAGGGATGAGGGATGAGGGATGAGTGATGAGTTGTTATTATCCTCATTGGCTGTGGGTTCTGTGGTATTTGTCGGCCCGGATTCGTTCATTAAGAAAAGTCTACTTGATGCGCCACAACTTGACTGTGCCATCATCGCTTCCCGTGGCGAGGGTGGTGCCATCGGGAGAGAAGGCGATGGAAGTGACGCTGGAACCTCTGAAGTGTCCCACAAGTTTGCGGATGACTTGACCCGTACGGGTATCCCACAGCAAGGCTCTATTATCCCAGTCATTGTAACCGCCACTGGCTAACAGTGTGCTATCCGGGGAGAAGCTAAAAGGCCCGGCTGTTTGGCCCTGTAACTTCGCTATCACCTGGCCGGTTTGAGTGTTCCATAGATGCGCGTCTTTATTGGAATTACAACTAAGCAGCAGAGTACTGTCGGGAGAGAATGCTGTCGGGAATTCGTTCGCCGTTTTTAATATGGATCTCCGTTTGCCTGTCCAGGTATCCCAGAGCTGCAAAATACCATGATCACCGTCCCCTTTATCTTCACCGACTGCTAATAGATGGCTATCTGTGGAAAAAACTAACTTCGTGCCCGTGCTACATACCGTTGTTGCGTTTGGGAAAATGGCTGGAAAAAGATATTTACGCTTTGCGGTGTGCGTATCGAAAAGTAAGACTCCACCATGCACATTCCGGTAATATAGGATGCCATACATCATCCTTTAACAAACCCACTGCTCCCAATTTACTATCGGGCGAAAAGGCCCATGTTGGCCCCGGCCCGCCCGCAGCAGAAGGGCAGTAGCCATAAAGAGAGCGATTTGAAGGCAGAGGCAAAGGCTTATCGCTTAATTCTTTGCCAGTATGTACATCATAAGTTTCGATTCCGGCGCGGTTTTCGTGTTTATATCCCAGGTCGTAACTCTTAGTTTGACGGCTGTCGGGAGCAAAAACGAAGGGGCCTGTGCCATATTTACGGTCGAATAATTTCCCTTGCTTTACATTTCCCCAAGTAAGACTGAAATGCTCTTCTGCGTACAACTCAAGGGCAACAGTAGCATTGTCCGGGCTTAACCTAACTTGTGTCAGGCGGTTCATATCACGATTACTTACAGGGATGCTATAGGACAAGAGCTTTTGACTGACATTCCAAAATTGTATCTGGTTTGTATGGTGAGGCCGCCAGTTAAATGGATCCGTAATACTTAAAACGAGCGTCTTGCCATCGGCTGACCAAGACATCGCTGTGCCTGCACCACTACCAATAGACAGAGTGGATGGCCGCCAAGACCATTGTGCTGCCAAGAAGAGATATAACGCCAGTGGCAGCGACATTATGGCTATTAGCTGAATCCAGCGGCAGCTCATAAGTGGCTTGAACATTGGTGTTATCTCTTATTGCAAAGGCTTACGTTGTCCTGCGTTCGGGTCGCACTTCGCGCACGAGGTGGCCCAGTTCGGGGACGATAATCTTTTCCATTGCCAGACGCACGGCGTTGGTGCTGCCGGGGAGGACGAAGATGAGGGTACGGCCTATGACTCCGGCGAAGGCGCGGCTGAGCACCGTGGCGGAGCCGACTTCCTGCCAGGAGAGCATACGGAACACTTCGCCGAAGCCGGATAGCTCTTTGGTGATGAGCGGGCGCACGGCTTCGGGGGTGACATCGCGTTGCGAAATGCCGCTGCCGCCCGTGACGATGATGACTTCGGGATCATCTATGCCATCAGTCGCAGTACGCACCGCTTCTGCGATGCCATTGATGTCGTCACGCACCACACGGTAGCCTACAACGGCATGACTGGCCCCAGTTAATAGCTCTTGGATCAACGCACCTCCCTTATCGGTGTCTTCGGTGCGGCTGTCACTGACCGTCAGCACATAGCAGCGTACATTGGCGACAGCTTCCTGGCGGTGCTCTTGCGTGGACTGGGAGCGTTGCCCCGCTAATGCCTCGGCCTGGGGCAGAACATTATCTAACTTCTGATTAGTGGCTTGATGATCGGGATGTTGTGCCATAGGTTAGCCCCTTTAGTCATTCAGTAGGTATGGTTAACGTGGGTGCGGATTCTCAAACATCCGCTTGGTAAGAGCAACTGCGGTGCCTTAAGAAGGAGACACTTTAATTTGGCTGTCCATAAGATGGCTCTTGCTAAAGCTGTAGTTAAACAAAAGCGCACTCCCAAGTGGGGTGCGCTTTTGTTTGCAGGTTGTGAAGGTGTCTAAAGGAATAAGGTGTTATGGAAAGGTGTTCTGTACCGTTTGCAGTCCAGGGAAGATGCTCGGTTCCGGCGTGTCACAGTTGATGGTGGGATTATTCGGACAAACTCCACTATCAACACTGCCCCACATGTTGACCGGAGTGGCTGTGGCCAGGGGCTTCAAAGCCTTCACATGGCCATCACCAAATAAATAATTGGAGGTGCCAAGATGTCCGGCAAAGCCGTAGCCCCAACAGTTACAAGACCCTGGCCACCACCAGGAACCATAATCGGTCCAGGTCTGGCCCGTCGTGCCGCCAGCCAACTCCGCTACCATAATTTTAGTCGCCGGACTGTCAACTCCGGCTAATATCACCGGCCCTGCTGTGCCATGATCGCCTACCAAATTTCCAAAGCGCGGGTTGTAACCATACGATTTTGCAATCGCCGGGTAATTGCTGATGGCCGCATCCGCTATCAGAGTCTTGTTACTGTTAGACGGGCATTTGTATAAATCGGTACTCTTGATGTAGGGTTGAGTCACCTGACGCCAGGTGACATGGTTAGGATATTCACGGCTGGGATAGGTTTCGTCATTATCCTGGGTATACTGCATAATAGCTAAACCCATCTGCTTCAGGTTACTCTGGCACGAAGCCCGCCGCGCATTTTCCCGCGCTTTAGCAAAGACCGGAAACAGGATAGCAGCTAGAATTGCTATGATAGCAATAACAACTAGCAACTCAATGAGAGTGAAGCCACGCTTTACTCTCTCAGCAACAGGGGGTTTGGGATGTAAACTCTTCATTGATTGTCTTGCCTCCTCAGAAGATGGGTGTAGAGATGTTAAAATTATACCCGCTATAGATACATATTAAACCTGGTAGCTTAAAAATTTTATTAAGATTTTAAAGTTTTAAGGTTTTAAGCCATAGGTAATTTGTTGGAGAGACATGATTGACGGCAGGCGTAGAGTACCCCAAAGCACAATATCCATCCATTTTGCCAGGAGCAAGGCTGAAGTGCCTAAGCTGATTAAACGGCTTTTTGTGGTGGAAATCTTGATGGGAGGGATAGTACTCACTGGCTGCGGTTATCATAACGCCAGTTCTCCCGGTGCGGCAGAACAGACGGCTGGGCCATTGAATTTTACCGACATCACGGCTGCTTCTGGCATCCGCTTTCAGCACAACAATGGAGCCTTTGGCGCCAAGCTAATGCCCGAAACGATGGGCAGTGGTGTGGTCTTTATTGATTACGATGGTGACGGCTATCAAGACCTCTTTTTCGTGAATAGCCGGGATTGGACTGACGCCGAATTCAACGCCTGGAAGAACGGGCCGGGCCAGCAGCATACCGATCTTATTCCGGCGCACCGTATGCACCACACCTCCCTCTGCGCTCTCTATCATAACAACGGCAACGGCACCTTCACAGATGTAACACGAGGCAGCGGACTTGACATGCCTATCTATGGCATGGGGGCAACAGTAGGTGATTATGATAATGATGGCCGCCCTGATCTCTATGTGACGTGTTATGGCCGCAACTACCTCTTTCATAACGAGGGAGGAGGCAAATTTAAGGATGTGGCTGCTGCCGCTGGCGTCACCAGTCCTGGTTGGAGTACAAGTGCCGCATGGTTAGATTATGATAAGGACGGCAAGCTTGACCTCTTTGTCTGCCACTACATCAAATGGTCTCCGGCCACTGATCTTTATATTTTGGACACCGTTAAACTGAAGGCTTATGGCGGGCCACAACGTTATCTCGGTGAGGCGTGTCGGTTATATCACAATGAGGGGCATGGGCATTTTAGAGATGTCAGCCAACAGGCCGGTATTACACAGCAAATTGTCCCACATGGCACCAAGCGCGAGACGGTCAAAGTAGTAGGCAAGTCTCTGGGGGTAGCCATCTGCGATTATAACAGCGACAGATGGCCGGACATCGTTGTGGCCAATGACAAAGTCCCCAATTTCTTCTTTAAGAACAACCAGAACGGCACCTTTCAAGAACTGGGCAATGCCGTAGACATCGCTTATAGCGCGATTGGCAGTCCGCGTGCCGGAATGGGGGTGGATGCGGCAGACATTGACCATACAGGACGGGATAGCCTGGTCATCGGCAATTTCTCCGACGAGATGCTGGCCCTTTATCAAAATACTGGCGATAACACCTTTAACGATGTCGCTGGTCATTCAGCGGTCGCCCTATCAAGTCTCACTGCACTGACTTTTGGGTGCGTTTTTGTAGACGTGAATAACGATGGATGGCCCGATATTTTTACGGCCAACGGCCATATCAACCAGGCGGTGGAGCGATTTCGCAAAGATGTGACTTATGCCCAACGGCCCCTCTTGTTCCTGAACCAAGGTCGAACGCATGTTGAGGGCACCAATAGCGTGAATCAGCAGGTAGCTACTTTCAAAGACATTACGGGACAGAGTGGTGAGGCACTCCAGAAGCGTCTGGTGGGCCGCGGGTTAGCCTATGCTGATATTGACCTGGATGGCGACCCGGACGTGGTCATCTCAACTTGCGGCGGCTCGGCTGTCTTGTTGCGTAACGACGGTGGCAATCATAATAACGCGATCCGGCTCATTCTGGAAGGCACGAAGAGCAATCGCAGTGGCATTGGCGCTGTCGTGCAGGCCCAGGTCGGCCCGGAAGTTATAGCCCGCACCCTGCGTAGCGGATCATCCTACTGCTCCCAGAGTGAATTAGCCATAACGTTAGGGCTGGGACAGCAGTCCGCCGCATCCATTGTGGCCATTCTCTGGCCTTCTGGAAAAATGATGCGGCTTAATAATGTTAAAGCCAACCAAATTGTGACGGTTAATGAAGATAAGGGGATTGTGCATCAGCAAGCTTTCCCTCGCCGATGATAAAGGACATACGCACGAAGAAAGTACACACCGTTTTAGCTTTGTGGATAAACAATGTGACCTGATGGGTCTGGTAGCTGGTCGGGCAGGCTGTAGGGATGGCAGTGTGGCAGCCAACAGCGCACGTTCTGGCGATAATGATTATAGGCCGCGCCGAAACGCTGTGCTAAATCCCTCTCTTCCCACGGGCGAATCCCATAATTCCACAGCCCCACACCTGCCAGGGCATATAACACCACCGCAGGTGAACCGAGATAAAGTCCAACAGCCACACCCTGAGCCAGACCCGCTATCGCCATTGGATTACGTACATAGCGGTAAGGCCCTACCAACACCAGACGATTGGGACAATCTAAGGGCAACGGTGTGCCACCGCCGCGAACTGCCATGATCATGCCGCACGAAAAGCCCAGGGTTCCCATCACCACAAACAAAGCCATGCCTGTGAGTTGCCAGAAGGGATGTGTGAAGCGGAAGTGAGCCAGGCCAAGCAGCGTTTCCCCTTGATAAATAAGGGTGGGCAGCACCCAGAGAAAGAACGACCAGAAGGCCACAATTTGGAGCAGCGTTTTGCCGACGTTACAAGCGGGTCTGGCAGGTTGCGCGACTCGTCCGCAAACGTAAGTCCACATGGTGTGCCTCGCTTAAAAGCTACCTGTCCTTGGGGTAAAGATTCCAGGTCAAGTATGGCAGAACCACCAGACAGGGTGCCATCATTATTGTGCCTATCCAGCCACCACCCGAAAGCAGGGACAAAGCCAAACAATACAACGTAGCATAGACGGCTGCCCCGGTGTGCAGACACAAAACCGGCCAGGCCCATTTGCGCTTTTGTTGCAGCCCATAAGCACTCAGCAGGGACGCACCCGTAAACAAAATAAGATCGGCTCCCATAAAGGCCAGCAGCGTTGCGTCGGATGTGCCGGGAAACATGAATGCCGCACGACTTGCCGGGGTTAGAATCAAGGCACTCCACCAAATCAGAGAACCTACGCCCTCTATCACCAGGAACCAGATAGCTAAAGTCCGCAGGTTAGAGAACATGCTGTCATTCTATCTCAACGCGATGCATACTCACGCTCGAATTTCTTGTCCAGTTCTAATGTGGAAATCTTAATTAAGATCGGCTGACCATGCGGGCAGATACTGGGGTTAGAGAGGGTCAGCAGATCGTCCAGCAGGCTTTTCATCTGCTCTGGCTGCAAGGGGTCGCCCGCTTTGATGGCATTTTTGCAGGAGAGCATCGTCAGCAACGCCCGCCGTCGCTCTTGCAGGCTCTGGCCTCCCCCGCCACTGACAATCTCATCTATCAAATCGTTAAAAGCGGTTTCATAGTCACCTTGCGCCACGAGGGTCGGCACGGCACGTACTAAGACTGATGAGCCACCAAAGGCTTCGATTTCAAAGCCTAAGTCCTTCAAGAGTGCAGTGTTTTCTTCGATGGCAGCGGCGGCGCGCGGGCCAATTTCGACCGTGAAAGGAATGACCAAACGCTGGGCTTCGACTGGTTTGCCTTCGGCGGCAGCCAGGGCGCGGTCAGCTAAAATGCGCTCGTGGGCGCGGTGCTGGCAAACGATATAAAGCCCATCCTCGCCTTCACAGAGGATATAGGCATTGTTGGAAATCTGTGCCAGGGGCCGTAACGAAACTTTCTTAGTTTCTTCGGGTGGTGCGATGTCGGGCAGCGAGACCTGTCCGCTCTGTGTATTGGCTTGATACGCTGCGCGAAACTGCTCCACATTGCCGCCGCGTGGCGCGACGGGTTGGTAGTAGCCCCGATAATCCGGTTGCGGAACATTCGATTGCGGATTTTGGGTTGCGGATTGCGGATTGGCATTGGGCAGCGTGTTATTGGAGTAGTTGTCGGCGCGCAGATGGGGCGGGAGGGTTTCCTCCGAAGTCTGGGCGAAGAACGGCTCCTGTGCTGGAATAGTCGTTGGCGCTGCGGCGTTAGCATTTGGCTTATTGGAAAATGGGGCAACGGGGCCGGTATCTGCGGCTCCGGCGGCTTCGCCCCCTAAACCCCATTCTGGAGCGAGTTGGGCCGCTACTAAGGTTTCGCGTATGGCTACCCGTACGGCGTGATGCACCTCCCACTCGCGGGCGAAGCGCACCTCGCTTTTAGTGGGGTGGACGTTGACATCTACGGCATTGGGCGGCACTTGCACAAAGATAACGGCGAGTGGATAGCGGCTATGACCGTGGATAAGACCCTCGTAAGCGGCAGCCACGGCGTGTTGCAAGGCGCGGCTTTTGATGACACGCCCATTGACGAAGAAGATTTGTCCGTTGCGGTTAGCCCGTGTCGTCTGGGGCCGACCTACAAAGCCAGTCACTTGAATGCCATTGGCGTTATCCGCTCCTCCGGCGATGGGCAACATCTGACGGGCGGTATCGCGGCCCAAGACACACACCACCGCATTAAAAGGATTGCCTGCCGCTTCCACGCGCAGGGTTTCGCTGCCGTTGTTGCGCAGGCGGAAGGCGATGTGCGGGTAAGCAAGAGCGAGATAACCCACCATTTCAGCGATGCGCCCGGCTTCGGTGGCATCGCTTTTGAGGAACTTGAAACGGGCCGGGGTGTTATAGAAGAGGTTGCGGATCACGATTTCTGTGCCTGGCGTTGCGCCGACTTCGGAAACATCGGTGACAACACCGGCTTCAATTACGACGCGAGTGCCCGCTTCGGCATCAGGTTCGCGGGTGATGAGTTCGATGTGCGAAACCGCCGCAATGGAAGGCAACGCTTCGCCGCGAAAGCCGAGAGTGCGAATGGAAAATAAATCTTCGGTGCCCTGTAACTTAGAGGTGGCATGGCGTTGGAGCGCGAGGACGGCATCGCTCCCATTCATGCCGCAACCATCATCGCGCACGCGGATAAGCTTTTTGCCGCCCTCTTCAATTTCCACTGTGATGCGTCGTGCCCCGGCATCTATGGCGTTCTCAATGAGTTCCTTACAAGCGTTGGCGGGACGCTCAATGACCTCACCGGCGGCGATTTGATTGGCAATGGAAGGGTCTAATTTATGAATGCGATTTGTCACGAATCTCAGTTTATCACTTGCCTCATCTGCTGACTCTGTTAAACTGCTCCCGATATTAACTGTTGATCGTCGGTTATTGTAGCGCGTTATTCATGGCTCGTTTACCTGATGCATCGTCCGAAGGCGTTCCAACTGCTGGAATTGGCCAAAACCAGCCCGCTCCCGGCACGTCAGCACGGGTCTCAGAACTGGCGGCGCGCGGCACTGACCGCACGGCAGTCAGTGTGCGTCGAGGCACGATTTCGCGGGCGGCGCTGCAATCGGGCCAACGCTGGCGGCGCACCGTGCGCTGGCTGGGGCTGGGTATTTTTGTGGTTGGCGCTGGCCTGTTGGCCTATGTCTTTCTTCAGGCGTTGCACGGGTTTCAGCAGTTTACGCAGCCGGATTACCTGTCTATGCGCCTGAATCGTGTCGCAGGCGATACGATACCGTCCCAGATTCAGGCCGCCGTCGCCGTGTTCGGCGCGGAGTTGTTGCGGGTATTGTACTTACTGTTGCTTGGTTATATAGCATCTGTGATCGCGGCCAAGGGGATTCAATTCTTCGCGGCTTCTGATTCCATCATTGACGAAGCGGTAGTATCCAGCTTAGAAGACGATATGGACGTAGCAGGATGATAACGTAGGGGCATGATTCATCGTGCCCCTCTGGTGACGCATTTCAGATTAATCATTAAACACTTTCAGGAGTAACATTCGCTCGTGATGTTTTGTTGTCGTATGCTGTCTTTTTACCCCCACAGAAGGATTTATACTACTGCCGTTTTTGCACTGCTGCTTTTCTGCCTGGCCCCGTTACTGGTAATCCCGGCTGTAAAGGCTGCCGCTTTGCCCCCTCCCCCGGTGGCACCCAGCAGCAAAGTGCCCTTACTTGATCCCAATAAAACCCCTTATCCGCGCTCGGCCCTCAACGACTTCACTAATTTGCTGGATGCCCCGGCAGGCAAGCACGGCTTCCTGACGACCAAGGGCGAGCATTTTGTGTGGCGCGATGGCACACGGGCGCGGTTCTGGGGCATCAATGTAGCAAATACTTCACTGCAAGAGCCTAATAGCGACATTGACGCCATTATTGAGAACTTCCGCACGGCAGGTTTTAATCTCCTGCGCTTGCATCACTTTGATGAGCGGGGCGGTATCATTGATCTGGATGCTGCTGATTCACGTCATTTTGTGGGGTCGCGGCTACAAAAGCTGGATTACTGGATTTATCGGGCCAAACAAGCCGGGATTTATGTTTATCTCGACCTGCTGGACTACCGACGTTTTAAAGAAGGCGATGGAGTTCCTAATCCCGATGGGGTGGGACGCGGTGCCCGTCCTTATGGCGTGTTCGACCAGCGTCTCATTGAGTTGCAGAAGGAATATGCTTATCGCCTCTTAAAAGAGCATGTTAATCCTTATACTGGCCTGGCTTATGTCAATGATCCGGCTGTCGTGATGATTGAGTTGTACGACGAATCGGGTCTGTTTATGCGGCGTGGCGTGTGGCGCGAGATGCCACAGCCGTATGCCAATCAGTTTCAGAAGTTGTGGAATGATTGGCTGCGCGACCGCTACAAAACAACCAGCCTCCTCGCGGCAGCTTGGACAAATTCCACTGGCGTAACGGCCTTAACTCCTGGAGAAAGTCTGGAAAAGGGTAATGTCCAGGTGCCTGCCATGACGTGGTATCCTGAACGCCTGCCAGTGGCTCAACAACGTTGGGCCGCTTTACCCCGTCGCAATGATGGCGCGGTTTTCGCTTATGAAATCCATCGTAAATACTTCCGCGAGATGCGCGATTACCTGCATAACATGGGTGTTAAAGTGCCCATTAGTGCCACCGGACGGTTTGAAGACCTGGCCGATTTAAAGGCGGTCAGCGAAGAACTGGATTTTGTCGGCTGTAACTTCTATTACGACCATCCCTATTGGAGCAGTAACGCCCCGTCCTGGCAACCACCTTCGTTTTTCCATAACCATAACCCACTCAGCGATGTAGATGACCGCTCGATGGCCGCGGCCATCAGCCTCGCCCGTATCAAAGGCCGACCTTTCTGCGTGCGCGAGTGGAACTACTGCTGGCCCAATCGCAATCGTGCCACAGGCATGGTGGAAGCTGCCGCTTACGCTTGCCTGCATGACATTGATTGCATGATCTTGTTCGCCTATGAAACCAAGCCCACAGCCCGTGTTTCCTACTTTAATGTGCGTTCCGACCCTTCGCGTTGGGGCTTGTGCGGTGTGGGGGCGGAAATCTTCCTGCGTGGCCTGATTCAGCCCAGCGTGCATCGCATCGTAGTGCCCTATGGCCCGGTGGATACCTTCACCTATACACGTTACCATCAGCCATTTTATGCTCTGGGTTGGGCCACGCGCCTCGAAAACGACTTTTTCGATGGCAATACTTACCGGGTGCGCCAGGAATCTGACAACGACCTGATTCTCTCGCCAGGGCGTAGTGGCATTGGGCATTATGAGGGTGCTCCCGCCGTGCTGCACACGGAAGATTTACGGCGCGATTTGGGCGGGCGGGTGGTTGCCATCCCGGAATATCTGGACGAATATCATATGTCAACCCGGCCCACCGGAAATGTGCCTTTAACTTACGATGGCTTGCTGTTTGATAGTGGGGTGCAGCGCAATGCCATTTTGTCTTTAGGGTTGCCAATTGCGCCGATGGTGGCTTCCGGCTACAAGCCGATTGGTTATAATACAGATGCCGACGTTGCCAAGGGCATGGTGGACTTTCAGAAAAAGCGTTTTGTCTTTGGCAGTTTAGAGCCTTTAGATGTCCTCCGGGCGGCCCTGGATGCGATGCAAACCTTTCATAACGTGCCCAATGACCATGATGCGACGGAGCATAATGTGTTCAGCACGGACACGGGCGAGATGATGCGCGACGCGGCGAGTGGGCGACTGGTAGTCTCCGCGCCGCAGTTCCAGGCGTTGTGTGGCAATTTGACAGGAGTGGGGCGCGTCTTGGCTCCGGGTTTGCGGGTGCGCAACCTCAATAGTGGCACTCTGGTTGCTCTCGCTTTAGATGGCAAACCGCTTGTCTCAAGCCAGCACTTTATGATAAAACTGGTGACAGATGCTCGTAATGCCGATGAAGTCGCGGGGCCTGACCCGCGCTTTGCCCGTGATGCACACGGGCCGTGGCGCTTGGATGTCTTAGGCGAGGGGCCAGTCACCACTTTTGGTAAGGCTTCGGTTGCCCCCATTGAAATCGCCCTGGAGCACCGTCCACTGTTAGATGTGTACTTGGAGCGAGGCAGTTTTGAACTCCTGGTCAATGGCGATAACTGGCAGTTTTACTGTGACACGCCGGGTGCCCGTTTTAAACTGCATCGCGCTTCTTTGCCCGTGAGCCGAGGCAGCGGTATCGTGGCCTCTGGCGCATCGCTGGCACCCAATGGAGCGTCTACGTTGCAACAGGTGACGGTAGACGGTGCGGTGCGACCCTTGTCCGGAATCAGTGCCGGACGCGAAATTGCGGGTATTTACCCCCAACAAGCCGCGTTAGTGCGCACTGTGGGATAGGAATTCTATCCCTGCATGTCGTATAATATCTGTATTCCGAGTCGAGCAATTTGAATCTCTGGCTAACAAAGAGTAACAGATGCCCTGATACTTTCTGCTGTGTTAGCTCTTACTTTTTACATTTTAGTCAGCCTTAAACTTTTAACTCTGTAGGCCGGGCCTAGTCGAGGCACCATTAGGGAGGAGTTCCATGATCCGTCGGGATGGAAAACAGTCACGCTCTAACACTGCCGCTTTGTCGCCTGCTGTCCTGGGTGCCTTGGGCGTATGGCTGGGGGTAGTTCCAGTCGTTGCGGCTCCCCATGCCAAGCACACAGCTAAGGATAGCCGTTCCACACCAGCCAAGACCAATGGCAATACAGCGCCTCAGGCGTTGGAGCCATCATTGGTTAAAGAGCAGAATCTGCCACGTTATTTGCCGCTCAATGCCATTAAAGCACTCCATGCCCAGCGTCCTGAGCCTGCTCCTGGCATCTCGCCGCTGTACAACGGCGCACCCTTAAGGGGCATCTCCGGGCGCAACCTGTTGACTGATCCCCTCTTGACGCCAGATGCTAATGGGAAGATCGGAGCCGGGGTGCGCTTAGCCCAAGCCATTCCCAATCCAGTGCCACCTGCCCGCGTAGTGCGTGGCGCGGCGCGTCCGGCGACTCCGCCGCGTTGGGTGCGCTATCCCTTGGAGTTCCAATTGTGCGGCATCGCTTTGGGCACTCGCGCTGTAGATAAAGATCAATATAACCGCATTGACCGCTATGGTCTCTTCTCCATGTTTGGCAACCCGACCGCCGTTATGGTGCCCGTGTTTGTGCAGGGCGGTGGAGGCGGTGGTGGTGAAGGTGGCGGTGGTGGCGGTAATGCCAGTGGCGGCAATGGCGGTGGCACGGCCAACGATTATCAACTGGCGACTTTGAGCACCAACCAGCGACCACCGTTGGGCGGGGCGCAACTGTTTCCCCAAACGCAAAATGGTTACCTGGCGCACTGGGCTTCTGCCGTGGCGGTGCGCCTGGATAATAATCACGTTGAGTGGCTTTACAATCGGGAAAGTTATGCGATGGGCTTTGTGGTAGATCGCCTGGGTTACGTGGACGCCATTGTGGTGGCGGGTATTGAGTCGCCGATTGCCCGCACCCAGTTGGAAGACCCGATACATACCGTCAAACTCGGTGATGACCTGCGCAAAGTGCTGTTCCGCTATGGCTATCCTGACACCATTGAAACCTACGTCGTCCAATCTGGCAGTGTTAGTGCCGGAGGCGGCGGTGGAGGCGGCGGTGGAGGTGAGGGCGGTAGCTCTGGGGGCAGTTCCGGTGGTCCCAGTGGCGGTTCCAGTAGTGGAGGCGGCGGTGGAGGAGGGGGCGGCGGCGGTGGTGGTCGTGGTGCAGTCGGTGGCCCTCCTGGTGCCTTCACAACGGACGGGCCATCTGACTTTCCCGGTGGCGCGGCTCCCGAAGAGCAAGTGGGGGTTGGTTCCACTGTCCCCGCATCGGGCAACCCAACCACCGCAGGTTTTTCCGGCAATGCCGCTTTCCGCACCTTTGAACTGCGCTATGAGCAAAGCTATAACGTCGTGTTCACGATTCGCTATAACCGCGTGGTGCGTATTTACATCTTCGGCGACCCGGACTTCTTCAACGACCCGCGCCGCCGTATCTTCCGCGCTTCTTATTAATAGGAACTAACCACAAAGACACAAAGGGCACAAAGGATTTGAGAGAAAACAGAATAGAGGAAACAGCACACCTGCAAGGTAGCAATGCCTCGTGTTCTGTATCCTGTTTCTTGTATTCTTAATTCCTTTGTGCCCTTTGTGTCTTTGTGGTGAATTAAATTTAGGATGAAGTTATGAGTGATGGTGTTCTGGCCGGGAAAGTTGGGTTAGTTTTTGGTGTCGCCAATAAGCGCAGCATTGCGTGGGCTATTGCCCAGGCGTGGGCGCAAGCCGGGGCCAAGTTGATCTTTAATTATCAGGGCGAGCGCGTTAAAGAGAATGTGGAAGAACTCACCGCAACTTTTGGTGAAGAGGTGTCCCTGGCCCCCTGCGATGTCAGCAGTGATGAAGAGATTAAAACCTTCTTCGATTTTGTCCGCACCAAAACCGAGCGCGTGGACTTGATGCTGCACAGCGTAGCCTATGCACCGCGTGAGGCGCTAGAAGGCTCCTTTGTCAATACCTCACGGGAAGCTTTTCGGGTCGCTCAAGACATCAGCGCCTATTCCCTCGTCGCCTTAGCGCGGGAAAGTGCGCCCTTAATGACCAATGGTGGCAGCATCATCGCCATGACGTACTATGGTTCGGAAAAAGTCATGCCCAATTATAACGTGATGGGAGTCGCCAAAGCTTCCCTTGAAGCCACGGCACGCTATTTGGCTTATGATTTAGGCGCACAGAAGATTCGCGTCAACTGCATCAGCGCCGGGCCAACCAATACCCTTGCGGCACGCGGCATTGCAGGTTTTACGGGGATGCTCAAGCACGCTAAAGAACACTCTCCTTTGAGTTGGGCTGGCGACCCCGCTGCCCTCAGCCAGACCGGGGTCTTCCTGGCCAGCGAGGGTTCATCTTTTATCACTGGCCAGGTCATCTACGTGGATGGCGGCTATCAAATTATGGGAATGTAATGAGAATTTTGAGTTTTGAATTATGAATGTTGAATTAAAACAGCTCTCATTCAAAACTTAAAATTCAAAATTCAAAACTTTCAAAATGCAAGTAGGAATTATTGGTCTGCCCACAGCAGGTAAGACAACACTGTTTAATATTCTGACGGGCGCACAGGCGGAAACACATCGCTATGGCGCGGAAAAAAAAGAAGCGAACGTTGGCGTGGCGAAAGTGCCAGACAGCCGACTGGATTTCCTCTCTTCGCTTTATAACCCCAAGAAAACCACTCCAGCCACGATTGAGTTTGTGGATGTTGCGGGCTTAGTTCCTGGTGAAGCGCGCAGTGGTGGCTTTTCTCCATCACTCATTGGGGCGTTGCGCCAGGTGGATGCGCTGATTCATGTGGTGCGCGCCTTCCCCGATGATGAATTGCTGCATCCGGCGGGCAGCATTAACCCCCAGCGCGATACCGATGAATTGGCAATGGAATTAACCTTTGCCGATTTAGCCGTGATCGAGAAGCGAATTGAACGATTGCGCGCTGATGTGATGAAGAAAAAAGGTGCCGAGCAAGTCACTGCCCAGCGTGAACTGGAAGTGATGGAGAAGTGCAACAAAGCCCTCGAAAATGAAATCCCGTTGCGTGATGTCGAATTAACTGAAGATGAAAAGCGTCTGCTGCGCGGTTATACCTTTCTCTCTTCCAAGCCGTTGTTAGTCGTCTTGAATATTGGTGAATCGCAGATCACTGAACCCCCGACTGTTGGCACCCCGTCGCTGGCGCTTTCGGCTCAAGTTGAAAGCGATATTGCCCAGATGCCCGAAGCTGACCGCGCCGAATTTCTGGAAGCCTTGAGCCTGACCGAACCAGCGCGTGACCGACTCATCCGCTTCGCCTATGAATCGTTGGGCTTGCAATCGTTCTTTACGGTGGGTGAGGATGAAGTGCGTGCCTGGACAATAACACGCGGCGACACGGCAGTGGTGGCGGCCTCCAAGATTCATAGCGACATAGCACGCGGCTTTATTCGCGCTGAAGTGGTGGCTTTCGATACTCTGAAAGAGTTGGGCAGTTGGAATGCAGCCCGCGAAAAAGGCGCACTTCGACTGGAAGGCAAAGAATATGTGATGCAGGATGGCGACTGCGTTAACTTCCGCTTTAGTGTTTGAAATTAACCACCGATAAACACAGTTGCAACGAGGATAGAGAATCGAAGATCGAGTGTCCAGTAACCAGCATCGTGTATCCAGTATCGAACATCTAAAATCATCCGTGTTTATCGGTGGTTAAATCTTTTGTTCCTCTTGTCCTCGCAGTAAAGGAGTTTTATGCCTCGTCTATTTCGACTTGGCGCATGGGCCGCTTGTATTGCCCTGATAGTTTGCTGTGCCCTCCCGGTTTTATCTGCACCTCAAGACCGTAGTTCTCGTAACGTGCCTCCTGCATTACATGTGGATGGGAATCGGTTAAAGACCTCAGATGGGCGTGTTGTGCGTCTTCAGGGCGTTAATATTCCCAGCATAGAGTGGTCGAATGCAGGGGAACATCTGCTGCAATCGTTGCAAGTGGCAACACAGGACTGGAAAGCCAATGCGATTCGTTTGCCACTCTGCCAGGATCGCTGGTTCGGAATGCAAAAAGAGCAAAATGATGGCGGGTTGAGCTATCGTCAGATTGTGGCCGATTTTGTTAATGCCGCCGCTGCCAGACATTGCTATGTCATTCTGGATTTACACTGGTCGGACGGCGGAGTGTGGGGCCACTATTTAGGGCAGCACAGTATGCCAGATCAAAATAGCGTTGTCTTCTGGCAAGAGGTGGCGCAGCGATTTAGTAATAATTCTGCGGTGCTGTTTGGTCTTTATAACGAGCCAAAGGATGTCACCTGGGAAATCTGGAAAAATGGTGGACTGGTCGCGGAAAGAGAAGGCAATGATGCGGCTCCCACCGTTTACGAAACGCCAGGCTTACAGAAGTTGATAGAGCGTATTCGAGCCGTTGGTGCTAATAATGTGGTTGTCGCAGGCGGATTGGACTGGGCTTACGATTTGTCTGGTGTAGATAACGGTTTCGCACTCGCTGATACTAAAGGCAACGGCATTGTTTATGACACTCACGTTTACCCCTGGAAAAAGGATTGGGACAATAAGTTCGGCAAAACCGCCGAGCAGCATCCAGTACTCTTAGGCGAAGTTGGATGCGAGCCTGATCCTAAGCAAGAAGACCCCTATAAATGGGCACCACGCATTCTGGATTATATTCAACAACATCAACTCAACTGGACAGCGTGGACTTTTCATATCGGTGCTTCGCCACGCTTATTGCTCGACTGGAATTATACGCCAACGCCTTACTGGGGCGCGTTCGTTAAGCAGGCCCTCACTGGCGTAAAACTCCCTGCGCCGGGACAAACCGCTGTGCCACAACCTGGAACGACTGCCACAATAGCAAACCCGGACGCTAAACCGAAATATATTTTCGGTGCTTTGCAGAACGATGTCAGGAGGTTAAAGCAGGATTATGCGGCGGGGCTGCGCCTGGCTGTTTTGGAATTGGGTTGGAACCGCTATGAACCGCAAGATGGCGTTTTTAACAAAGCTTACATCTCTGAAGTTAAAGCGAAGTTGCAAGCTTATCAAGATGCCGGGTTTCAGACGGTGCTGGATTTTGGATTGCAATACCCACCTCAGTGGGCTTTTAATTTGCCGAACAGTCGCTATGTAAATCAGTATGGTGATAGCTTCGTTGATGCAGCAGCGGGGATGAATGGAGTCAATGCGGTTTTTAATCAAGCTCTGCGCAACAAGCAGGCAGCTTACGTGCAGCGGGTCTTTGCTGATTTGGGCAATGGATTCTATGCGGTGCGCTTAGGCTGGGGTTGGTATAGCGAGTTGAACTATCCGCCTACTCGTTACAAAGACCACGCCAACTGTTACTGGGCTTATGATGCTCTGGCACAGGGCAGAAGTGCTGGATTACCTGTTGGCATCCCGGCCTGTCCCGTGCCGGTGTGGAGTCCTGGTACTCCCAGTCCCAATCACACTGCGCCAGCACAGTTTCTCAATTGGTATTTAGACAGTCTCAAGAATTATCACGATTGGCAGATTGTCACTGTGCGCCGCTATTATCCCGGCAGGCTTGCTATGCTCTATCCTTCCTGGGGCATTCGTCCGGGGCAGGTGGACGCGGCTATTGCCACCGACCTTAATGGCTCAACATCGCCAGAGCGCAATGGCGAAGTACAACGTGGCTTCGATTTCGCTCGCTTTATTCAGGGCATTAATGATTCCAACGTCATTGTTTACTGCACCTGGATTGATGCTAATGCGACTGTTGCTGATGAGAATAGCCCGGATCAAGCGCGTTGGAGTCCCGTGCATTACTTATCTTATCTGGCGCAGCAGCACGCGCTGCATTTAAAAGTGTGGGGCGAGAATACGGGCCAAAACGACGAGGCGGCGATGCAACGGAGTTTCCAGCGCATGAAAGACTATGGCTTAATGGGTATCATGTGGGCTTTCGAGGGACAACTTTATGATGGCCAATACGCAACCTTAGATCAATACGCCAAGCTTATTCTTCAATACTAGTCGTCTTGATTGGCTGTTTTAGTTTGCAGTAAGAATCTGCAACACGTAGGGGCGCTGCTTGCCGCGCCCCTACCATTAGCTGCTTGGGGTTTCTGGCAGCCACTCTGCTTCGTAGTAAAATAATAATACTTCCTCAGTTGTGCATTCAATTTAGTTCAAGTCAAAGTTTTGGGGGTTATCTAGTGTCTCTTCGCTCTCTGTTGATTGGCTTCACCGCCTTATCCCTGGTTTTGTCCCAACCCAGCGCAAAGGCGCAATCGTCGGCGATGCCACCGCCGGAAATTGACAACCCGCTCGGCGTGAATATCCATTTTACTGATCCTAAAGCGGGTGAAATGGAGATGATTGCGGCGGGTGGCTTTCGTTGGGTGCGAATGGACTATGCCTGGGGCAGCATTGAACGCGAGCGAGGCCAATATAACTTCTCAGCTTACGACCGATTGATAGCGGCCCTGGAAAAGCAGCACATGCACGCTATTTTCATTCTCGACTATAGCAACCGCCTCTATGACAATGATTTATCACCCTACACAGAGGAAGGACGGCAGGCGTTTGCACGCTGGGCAGCGGCTTCGGCACAGCACTTCAAAGGGCATGGCATCCTGTGGGAGATATATAACGAACCTAATGGCGGCTTCTGGCGACCGAAGGCCAATGTTGATGATTATGCGAAATTAGCTTTAGCCGTTGGCAAAGCTTTGCGCGCGGCGGCTCCCACCGAGACCTATATTGGCCCGGCCACTTCGACGGTAGATTTTAACTTTCTTGAAGCTTGCTTTAAAGCGGGTCTCTTACAATACTGGTCGGCAGTCTCGATTCATCCCTATCGCCAGACGGGGCCAGAATCCGCGGCCCCTGAGTTTCGCCGCTTGCGCCAGATGATCGCTAAGTATGCACCAACGGGCAAGCAGATACCCATCATCTCCGGCGAATGGGGCTATTCTGCCGCGTGGGGTGGCTACACGGAGGAAAAGCAGGGCAAGATGCTGCCGCGCCAGTGGCTTAACAATCTTTCCAATGACATTGTGCTTTCCATCTGGTACGACTGGCATGACGATGGTACTGACCCCAAAGAACCAGAACACCATTTTGGCACGGTGGCCAATGCGTATCACCCCGACCAGACGCCAGTTTATACGCCTAAGCCCGCTTATCTGGCAGCCAAGACCTTGACTTCGTTGCTGAATGGCTATCATTTCAACAAGCGTTTGATGGTCGGTGGTGAAGAAGATTATGTTTTGCTGTTCAGTAAAGGGAACGAGGTGCGTCTGGCGGCCTGGACAACTGCTGCCAACAATCATCCGGTAACAATTCCGGCCAGTCCGGGCAGTTTTCAAGTCACAGGCTATACCGGTGACAAAATAGCGCCCCTCGCGGCTAACACTAAGGGCCTCGCTGTGACCTTGACCGACACGCCACAATACCTGGTGCCGACTCAACCCAATGAAATGCTGCGCCTGGCTGCCGACTGGGAGCGGTTGCCCCCTGAAATCGTGACTACTGCCCCCAATGATGTTCGTATTCCGGCCAATCTATCGAAATCATTACTCGCTCGTAATCCAACGGAATTTTCGAGTTATCTAGGGCCACATGGCAACATACTTAAAATTCCACCCGTAGTGTCGGTGATGCGTTCCGCTGATCCTATGCCAGTGCGTATAGTGCTCACTTTTCCCAATAGCCGAATAAGACTTGTGCAAGAAACTCAAATTATTGTAACTAATCCATTACGTGTCACCTTATTGCCGCGTGTGGGCAGTGTATTGCCGGTGCGGGTGGAGAATCCCACCGGCGGCGCATTTCGCGGCACCCTTAACTTAACCGATACCCGCGACATTGCCCCAGCCAAAATGCCAATTCAATTTCAAAGCGGCCAAACTGAACAAACCATTAACTTACCAGCGGCGAGTAATGTTGCGGCCGAGGCTAATGGGTTCTATGGGGTTGGCCTAAACATTCAAGATGACCGGGGCAAAGTGGTTTTAAGCTTGCCCGTTGAAGAATTCCATGCGGCTGATAACTTCGCCAGCTATGCGGTGGATACTGCGCCTGGTGGCTACGCAATTGTGCCAGAAGGTGATCCTAAAGTCGCTTCGGAACAAACCCTGACCACAGCTACACCCCCGGCAGGATTGCCTGCGCCCGGTATGGGCGCGTTAAAGATTACTTATCGTTTTGATGCTGGTTGGAAGTTCGTGCAGGTGCAGCCCAAAACGAATGCGCTCAAGGCCATTAAGGGGCAACCAAAGGCGTTGGGACTATGGGTTTATGGTGATGGCAGCGGCAACATTGCACGGATGCGCTTTACCGACGCCACAGGTCAAACTTTTCAGCCCGAAGGTGAGGCCGTTAAATGGAAGGGATGGCGCTATATCACTTTCCCCTTAGACGGCACCCACGCCGGATTCTGGGGCAACGACAAAGCCGATGGTACAGTGCATTATCCTATCCATATAGATACCCTCTTCTTGTTCGATAGCGCCAACCGCCAGAAACAGGAAGGCACTGTCTATATCAGCAGCCCGACGTTGATCTACTGATTGAGTTGAACCGCCAAGGACGCCAAGAGCGCCAAGAAGAAGGGGAGAAAGGGAGAGGGGGAGAAGGGGAAGGGAAGCCGCATAGCCTTGTCCTCATTCACACAGCGAGGAATTTACTCTGCGGAACTATAGAGTGCATACCTCTACATTAGCTCTATGGAAACCATTACCAGATGCTGCGCGAAGCACGGCAGCCCCTTCGCAACGCACCTGATCCTGCTATCTTTGTTCCCCCTTCTCCCCCTCTCCTTTTCTCCCCTTCTTGGCGTCCTTGGCGCTCTTGGCGGTTCAATAAAACTTACTGCGGATGAGTTTGGGACCACTGGTGTTGTTTTAGCCATTCTTTTTGCAGCTTTTGCTGACGCTTGAGTTCCTCTTTTTCGCGCTTGTCCATTTTGTGGCGCAGGTGCTTGTCCTTCACATAGCTGGCTTCTAAGCGTTGATGTTCCTTGAAGGCCCGCGCCTGCTCTTTCTGTAGCCGTTTGAGGGCTTGTTGCTCCGTTTTTTGGTTGTGCGTAATAACATAGCCACCCCAATCGTCACCTTTTGCCTGGGCCGTCTGTATTCCTGGCGCAGTGAATGGCAGCACGGCAGCCAATAGGGAACCTGCACTCCTCACTGTGTGGATGTGGCGTTGAAGTGTTCGATGGTTATATATGGTCACTGGTATTCCCTCCTTGAGAACTTTTATTGCTTTATCGCGGTTGAGAAGTGGAGCAACCTCTATGCCTCGTATTTGAATCGTGAAGCAGTAATGGCTTTATTCCCGCTGTGCCGCCCCCAATATTTGCAACTGCCAGGCAACGTTTTGGGCACCGTCAGCTCCTGTAACGGTGAGGGGTGCCTGGCCCTGACAGGCTTGCACGAAGTTGCCGATAAGAGTATCCACGAAATCAGGTAACTCGATGCTGCGGCCATCGACGGCAGTCAGGTAGGAACAGAATTCGCCCTCGGCGTTATTGCGACCTACATAGTCAATGGTTTGCCCATCAATGACAAACTGGCGGAGGGGCACGGCGCGGTCGGGATTATAGCGAACGGTGATGTGCGCTTTGAGGGGGGTCTCTTGGGGTGGAGATGCATCAGCAGCAGCCACTAACTCAAATCGAGTGGCAGTTTCGTGGGGCCGCAGGGTGCATTCAATAGAGTCGGGATTGATGATGGCATCGGGCGCGATTTTTTGAAGCACACTGAGCGGGTGTGGCGACATGTCAATCCAGATCGCTTCATATTCTCGTCCGGGGCGCAAGTTTTTGGTTTCCATCTCCATTGTAAACTCGCGGATATTGGAAGCACCCACAGCATGTCCGCTTAGTTCAAGGAGCGTGTCTAGGGTCGTCGCATATTGCATCTGCGTGCCAAAGACGACCCCTCGCGTTGCGGCTGTTGCTACCAGGGTATTAGCTTGCTCGATGAGTTCAGGTGTTGACTTTGAGGCATCATAAACGAGGGGTTTTTCACACAGCAGATGCGCGCCCGCCTGGAGGCTTTGCATGGCGTAATCGAAATGCAACGGCGGGGGACAGGAGATGCAGACAATATCCGGCTGCTCCGTCTTGAGCATGGCTGCGACATCACTATAACCACGACCCGCGAAGCCAAAGCCTTTTTCGAGCGTGCTCTGCGTTTTGGCTAAAGCCTCTGGAGAGGAGCCGACAAAAGCGCAGACTTCACAACCATGCTGATGAAACCAGCGCGCATGGTTCTTGCCGATACCCGATGCGCCAATAACTGCAACTCTTAAGGGAGAATCACTCATGATACTGTTTTTGCCTCGACCATAGGATAAACAATTGGATAAGCGACAATGCGCACTGGCCCCAACATTCCTGATGGCTGCGGTGGCTTGAGATGGCCTTCAAGAGCCGCCTCAGCCGTGTTCCAGATGCGCAGGCGCACTTCGTTTTGAGCGCCCTTCAAAACGCGGCGAGTGACATCGAAGCGGTAAGGCTCGGCCATACGCACGCCGCAAGCCCGCCCATTCATCCACACGGCTGCCACGTCGCGCATCCGCGACATTTCCAGAAAGACACGACAGCCGTTCCAGTCAGGGGGAATATTGACCCACTGGCGATATTCCACCGCGCCACTATAAAACGGCAAGCCTTGATCGTGCCACGAGCCATCCCCCAGCAGCATCGGCTCGGTGGCCTTAATTGCCATCTTTTCAGTCAGTGCAAAATCTCCCACCAGGCGCGGCACTTCAGGAATTAAATCGGGCGTATAGAGTGGATTAGCCACGGTCTTACGCTCACGATAGTCTACCAGGCAGGCCAGCGTGTTCTTGCCGATTTCGGCCACGCTCAAGTCAAACCATTGCCATTCCGCATCCGCCCACTGTGACTCATTCGGATAAGGTGGGGCGCAAGGGTCTAACGGCTCACCGTTCAAATAGAGTTTGAAGGCGGTATCTAAGGGATCGAACTGCAAATAGAGAGAATGTGGTGAGCTAACGACCTCAAAAGTGGTGAGGAACGTAATAATGCCATTCAGGTCAATTTGTGGTGCTGCCTGAAGGGTCGCGGGCGAGTTGAAATCGAAACTCTGGCGCGGCGGTATAGGCTGCCACTTCTCGCCACCAAACCAACGGTTCGTGCCCAATTCGTTGCGGCCATGCTGCCACTGCCAGTCATTGCCCAGGAGCACATTTGGCCCGCGCCGTACGGCGTTCCAGGTGTCATCGAACAGAATGGGTGAGGGCACGGTTACTTCTTCGGAGCTAAAACGTCCCAAACGGTTGCCGTGTCGCACGGCGATGCGATGCACTCCATTTTCGGTCGCATAACCACTGGCGACCCGGCCATCAAAGGCTTCGACATGGAATGTGGCCCGCTCAATATTATCAAGGCGTGGATTCTGTGGGTTAGCGGCGGGTCGAATCCATAAGAGATGTGCTTCCAGAGCCGCTAAGTCAAGACTGAGACTCAGGCCACCCCCATCTTCAGGCGGAAATGGCATCCAAACGGGAAGCTTGCGAATCTCTCCCGTCCAGGCATCTAACAAGTGTGGTGTGCCTTCGCGGGAAGGGCGCAAACGAAGATTGATGTGTTGCGCTTCTTCTGCCGCGTTGAAGATAAAGAAGAGGTCGCCTCCCGAATTGAGATACTCACTGCTGGACAGTGACGCATCTCTTACTAAAAAGTCGCCATCTATGAAACTTCCATCTCCCTCACTATCGTTCTCAGGCTGGCTATCGTCTTCGGCAAGGTCATCCGCAGAGGAGCTTGCTGGCACTGCTTCTGAAGCCTGAGCGCCCGCGCCTGTTGCTGTGCCTGCTGCCTCTTGTTTCTGTGGGGCCGCATCTTCATCCCAATCAAAGGGCTGATCCCAGTCGAGGGTGATAACCAGTGCTACTTCCTCTACTACAGCCGCGGCTTCGGGCACTGGGGTTTCTATTTTCTGCGAAATATCCGCTTCCGATAGATTACTCACCCCATCGGGTTGGGAAGAGGTCACGAGTGTTGCTTCCTCTTCCACTTCTTCAACTTCTGGCAAGATGCGGCGCGCATAAAGAATATCAGTGGCCTGGGTTTCTAATTCGGGCGTCAAGCTTTCTTTGAGCAGTTTGCGCACGCGCAGAAAGGCATCCTTAATATCCGCGTTGAGGCGTGGCTGGTAGCAATTCCAGCGGCCCCCAGAGACATCTTCGCGTGTGATGGGATAGCCTACGGTCGTTGGGGCTTGCCCCGCGTTCTCCATAATGGCGTAAGATTCATAGAGGTCGCTGATGGTGACGCTCATCACTTTGCCAATATGGTCTTCGATTTCGCGGTCACGACCCCGCTCGCTCCAGCGTGGCAACAATCCCAGGCAAACCACCTTGCCGCCATGCGCCACAAATTCTTCGAGCTTGCGCCAGGCCGCCCACGATAGCGTGGTGACAGAAGGCAGCACAATCATTTCTAAAGGCACTTGAGCCGTGCCGCATAGGAGCTGTTTCTCCTGACATTGGGCTGCACATAAGTCTTCTTCCGGCAGCAACAGAAACTCAAAGTTGACTTCATCCAGCAGGAGAGCGGTGGCATAAAGGTCTTCCTCGACCCAGCGGGTGAGGCGATGGCCGCGCGGGTGATGGTGCGCCCAGCCTGAGCGGGCAGGCCACAGTAAGCCGACCCGTGCGCCTGTTTTGCCTTTACTCAAGGCATAGGAGCAGCGTGTGATATAATCGGCAAAATGTTTCCACTGGGGCCAATAGGGTTGGTGCATTTCGCTGGGCGGTGCCTGGCGCTGGCGTTGCCCGCGTATGGTGGCAAAGGCGGCATTGGGCACGAAACAGTTGACGCCTTGCCGCAGCAGATGATGGAGGGACGTGATGCGTTCTTGGAGCGTGGCTGACCAGCCGCTATCGCCCCATGTCTCGGCCATGACGCGAGGTTCACCCGCCAGCGCCGCCACCGAAGCACTGAGCCGGGCTTGCAGGCCCCGCCCCAGGCTAAGGGTGTGCTGGCTGGCCTGTAATTTAGGGGCCGCAACTCCAGGTGGGTGCAAAAGACGATAAATCGGGACCGCATCACCTTGTTGCGCTATCATCGTATTAAGGGGTTCCTGGCCGCGTGGATAGCCGGTGTAACAGAGATTATTGTCCCTGGCCCAGGTCGTCAGCGGCTTCCAGAAAGCCTCCTCCGTCATGGACATAATGACTTGCCAGAACTCCTGACGCAGACGGGCTGCATCGTCCCCGAAATCTGTGATCAGCGCAGGCAGCCACTCTAAAATGTCGTACCCGGCGTGTTTTGCAAAATAATCCATGAACAGAGGCGACCAGGGGAAACGTTGCGTTTCGGCAGACTCGGTAGGATTCCACAGGGTCGGCTCATGCACAAAGAAACCCTCCACCGTTTTGCCCATGCTGTCGCCCAGGGCGGCGCGATAGCGGCCGTGCGTGCTTTCCAGAAAGATGCGCGTCACTTCGGGATTCATGAGATCAACGTAGCCATCACGTTCCTGAGAGAAAGTGAAAACCCGCGCATTGGTGCCCAAATCAGCAATGAGGCTGGCCGCTCGTTCGGGGGTGACACGGGTGAGGGTGGCGGCGCGTGCAAAGTCGGGGCGTGGCGGTGTGCCCAGTAGGGGCATCGCCAGGGCATAAAGCAACGTGCCGGTGACTTGCGGTGGACGCCAGGAGAGCGCATCAATGGCCGCGACATCCTGGATATGAAACTTTAGGTAATAAGAACTTAAATCCGGGCGATGATAGGGAATGCGCCCGCCGCAGGTGCCCGATGGCCCGCTGTCATCATCACTGAGCCAGACTTTAAGCCCCAGACTCTGGCACTCGTTGATGCCTGCGCAGACGAGATTAACCCATTCATCGCTGAGATAATCCGCCGTATGACCATAGGCAGCGCGGAACACGACGCCACCAAACCCGGCGGCGCGCATGGCCCGCAGTTGCTGGCGCTGTACCTCTTCGTGCAGATTACCATTCCATAACCAGGCCAGAAGGGGCGCGTAAGAAATCGGAGGAGCAGCAAAGGCCCGCATAGTTAAACCTGAGAACGAGCAGCGTGGTAGATTTTGGCAGATTTACACAGGATTTTCAAGCTTATCTGTATTAAGTCACTATCTGCACTTATGCACAAAACTCGCCACTTGATAGAAAATTTTAGCCGCAGAAGCACATGGAAGAAGAGGGAAAGGGAAGAGAGGGAGAAGAGGGGAGTAACGAACCCGGAGCGTCAGCGACGGGCTAACCTCATAGCCGCCAGTCGCTCTTATGGAAGCCCGTCGCTGACGCTCCGGGTTCGTTACTCTTCTCATTCCGCCACCTGCTAACTTCGTCTCTTCTTTCCGTGTTTTTCTGTGTGCTTCCGTGGCTAATCTAAGATAAAAGCAAAACCGCCGCTCCCTGAACGACGGGAACGGCGGTTTTATTGTTAAACGCGGCGGATGCGTGGGATTCGGCTTAACTCGACCATAATGGCGTAGTCTGTAGAACCCAAAACCACCTCTACGAGAGTGCCTCGTTACCGAAGCACACGGGAAAGCGAGTTAAGACTCGCACCCACCTCGTCCAGATTTATCACTTGAAATCTTGACCACCTCCTTACTGGATTAGTTTGAGTGTAGCAAAGCCAAAATCGGTGTGCAAGAGATTAGCAGCGTAATTCTTTATCGAATTTTACGGTTTAGGTCATCGGTATAGCGAATCTCGCTCAAGGCCCAGTCTTTAGCTAAATCTGTGGCTGTTTTGCCGCTTGCAAACTGATAGGCTTCTACAGGAGCATTATCTGTCGGTGTTAGTGCCTGAAGGCCAGAACCATCTAAGTGACAACTGTAAATCCGCCAGCGCACCTTGCCCCCGTTATCAGTTGTTTTACCGGAGAACGTAACTTCATCGTTGCTTGGCCCTACCCATGCATCCTTGATTTCTTGAAGCGGTACTCCAGCTAACTCGGCGTCCTTTAAACCTGGGAGAGAAAGAGGAGTGAATCTATGATCTGCAATATTTATAATGTACATGCCCTTGTCACTATGCATTAGCAAATGCTCTCCATCCGGAAAGAGACTTAACCTGTGAATATTATCTGGTAACTCAGCAAGAATAATTTGTGAGTTTTTTATTTTAAAGTGAGGCAGACTTCCTAATGCATCCCTTTGTCCATTAGCCTTCAATGCTTTGCCTGGTTTGATAAGGTCTCTGCGTATGCGATTTAAAGAGGCGTGCTGCCCCAGTTTTTTCACCTCAAAATAGAGCCAGTGTCCATCAGGCGAAACTATTTCAAATGGACTCGTTATCCCTTCGTCAGAACGGCTCTCCTCTTGGATGGACTGAAGTGGATTTTGCAGAATTTTGTAATCTCCTGTGGTCAAGTTCACACTGTAAATCCAGAAGTTTCTTCCTATCACTGCCCAAGGACTATAGGCAGTTCCAGTGAAAGACTGAAAACCGCTTTCCATATCTGAAGTAAGATGAAAAAGTTGCCCTCTGTCATTCCGCAAGCACAGTTGTGCAGGAAACACGGCCCACATTGGCATACCTGCGAGAGTGCGATAGGAATTAAATAAAAGCCCTTGCTTCGTCCAAACGGGTGAGGTATCTTCCACAACTACCTTAGGATCGCGCCAATCTTGCTCGCTTAATTCCCATGCGATATTTGGAATTGTAGTGCCCTTTATCACGTTGCCAGTGATGGCATTAATATAAACATCACCTTTGAGGGGAGCACCTGACTCACGATCCTTAGCTTCCAGGTCTATAAGATAGGAAGGAAGATTGTTATTCATTTCGAGGATGTTAACCACTTTTACGTTCGTGACGTTAACATTTTGGGAGGCAAATTCGACTGCTTTCTGTCTCGCTTGTGCGGGTGTGACAGGATGCACCGCCCGTTCAGACAACTTGTGGAGTCCAAATGATGTGACCTTGCCGTCTATAGCGCGAACGCTAACACTGGCTGTAACATCAGGCAATCCATCTTGACCTAATTGAGACCATTTAAAACCCCAGACACCGCCCCGGTCTGGTTCTTTTATCGTCAAAGCTAATGCTTTAGCATTTTGAAAGAACCCACTAAAATGACCTTTAAGATAAGAGAGACCCCGTTGTTGACATTCAGTTTGTGTATACAATTTCAGGTGATCTGAGAGTACCCGTATTTTAGAACTGCTGCCGCAGGCAACGGTCAGATAAGGTTTATCCTCAACAAACGCTTTTACATCTTGTCCCCAGAAGATTCCTTCAGGATGTTCTACCTTTTCATCGGGGAGACGTATAAACGGATCTGCATCCGGCCCCAAGATTGGCCGGTTGAAATCGAGCGTGACGAAGAATGGGTCAAGCAACAGAGGTCTAATTCGCTCTGGTATTGCTCCCATTTTTCTAACGATTCGGCCCTGGGCTGTCCTTATCGCCACTACGCAGATAATCAAAATTAGCAAACTTCTTATTACTCTGTTAAGTAGTATATTTTTCATATTTATCTTCTTTAGCGCAGAATAATGTAAAGGATAAGCCCAGTGTAATAGCTGTTAATTAAAGAGGGAATAGGACGTTCTTTTATGAACTAAGGGGAAAAACTTACATGAGGTCGTTGAGTTCCACTCGACCACATCCACCGACTACTGACTACCAACTACTATATACTCTGCCTCGTATGAAACGAGTTTTTAATTTTAGTGCAGGCCCGGCGGCCTTGCCGGTGCCGGTGTTGGAGCAAGTGCAGGCGGAGATGTTGGACTGGCATGGCACGGGGATGTCCGTGCTTGAAATGAGCCATCGCTCCAAGGCATTTACAGAGATTATTGAGCGGGCGGAAGCCGATGTGCGGGAACTGCTGGGCGTGCCGGAGAATTACCACGTCCTGTTTTTGCAGGGCGGGGCGAGCCTGCAATTTTCGATGGTGCCGCTCAACCTGTTAGGGCCGGGTGAAAAAGCCGATTATATTCTCAATGGTATCTGGTCACAGAAGGCTCTCAAGGAAGCCAGTAAAGTCGGGACAGCGAACGTGGCGGGCACCACAGAAAGCGAGAACTTTCGGCGTGTGCCGCGTGCGGATGAGTTGACGCTGGATGCCGCCGCGCAATATGTGCATATCACGACCAATGAAACCATTTACGGGGTTGAATGGCAGAGTCTTCCAGACGTGGGAACAGTGCCACTAGTAGCTGATGCCTCGTCAGACATTCTCAGCCGTCCCTTGGACGTGGCAAAGTTTGGACTGATCTATGCCGGGGCGCAGAAGAACATGGGGCCGTCGGGTGTGACCTTAGTCATCCTGCGCGATGATATATTGCGTCCTACACCGGATAACCTGTCGGCGATGTTGAACTATAAGACTCACGTCAAGACCAAATCGCTTTATAACACGCCCAATACCTTTGGTATCTATGTCATTGGTCTGGTGGCCCAGTGGCTAAAGTCTCTGGGTGGCCTGGCCGCCATGCAAAAAATTAACGAGCAGAAGGCGGCGCTACTTTATGGGGTCATTGATAGCGGCGACTTTTATCGCGGCCATGCTACCCCTGATAGCCGCAGCCTGATGAATGTCACTTTCCGTCTGCCCAGTGATGAACTGGAAAAGCAGTTTGTCCAAGAAGCCACGGCGCAGGGCTTGGTTGAGCTAAAAGGACATCGTGATGTCGGCGGTATCCGCGCTTCGCTCTATAATGCCTTTCCCTTAGAGGGGGTCGAAACCCTGGCCCATTTTATGCGCGAGTTTCAGCAACGCAATGGATAGGGGAGTTTAGAGTTGATAAGCCAACAGCCCGCCTGATAATTATCAGGCGGGCTGTTGGCTTTGTTACCACGCTCATTACTTTGTGGTCAGATGTTGGTTTTGCTTAGGGCTGTGCGGTGTCGAATGACTCGGCATTGTGGAAGGAACAAACTCTCGGATTCTGGGGCTTTGCGTTATCGCCAGACCAATCCCTGTCCATTGAGCCAATCCAGGGATGGAAAAGTAATCAATCGTAATGCTCAGCATCATAGCGACAATGGCCGTTAACAGAGCGATAGACGTATCGGATAAAGCCCGCTCCCCTGGTCGAAACAGTCCTGAAGATTGAGCCAGGGCTACTGACTGGGTAGCCATAGCGTCTCCAATAGCGACACGCGGTTTATAGCTGTTCTCTTGCCGTGCAGCTTTCTTGCGCTTCTTGTCTTCTTTAACGGCTTGCTTCACGGCTTTACCAACCGCATGAGGTGCCGCCAGATTGTCCTGGATAAAAGTCGTTGGGCCAGTCGGGGCAGCCGGTCGCAAAGACGACTTCTTGGCTGGACTTTCGGCCTCGACCCCTGGTGATGGCGCAATAACTGGCATGGGTTCTTGAAGCGGTGTTGTCTCGGCAATGAAGTCTTGCTTTGGTGCGGGAGCGACTGCCTCAATAGGTGCGGCTGCTACAGGTGTTGTTGCTACAGGCTCCGGCGTTGCAACCTCGGCTGGCGTGAATTCCGCCACGGCGGGTGCCGCCTCCGTAGATTCTACCGAGACCAGTTCTGGAGCTTTATCCTCGGTCGCTTCGCTGGCAGCAACCGCTGCGACTGGAATGGCAGGAGTAGCCAGAGTATCAACGATGGCCGGGGCATCTGCGGACGCTGGTGCGATGCCATCCTCATTGAGCGACACCAAGAAAGTTCTATAGTCAAGCGCGTTGGCATCCCCCGCCTGGTGGAGCGAGTTCTGGCAGTCGTACCACTCCCGAAATTCGGGATTCAAGAGGATGCGACGACATTGAGGAATAACCTGCTGGCCCAGGAGTTGATAATACTCACGGCGCTGGAGATCACGATGATTGTAATTGGTACTGGCCTCGCTATAACGTGCGCTAATACGCTTGCGGATAGCTGTTTCATCAGCATCCGGCGCGACATCAAGCAACGCGTAAAAATCAATCCAGTTATTATTCAGAATATCTGCGTTAAGTGTTGGCCCCGATTGCATATTCTGTCACCTCTCATCTTTATCCCTTGCACTGTTGTTGCCATTAAGGATATTGGTGGTTGCAATTACCTTTAGTTTTACACTTTTGAGAGTTTTGCACAAATTTTGCCGTATAATTTATGACTCATTATTAATGGGACGCAAAACTGCGTTACGCTATGCTGCGCAGCGCAAGAACCGCTATTGCATAGCTTAAATAGCGGTTCTTGCGCATGAAATTAGCGTTGCCATAGGCATTGCGTCCCTCTCGGTTTATGTTCAGGTTCTAAGTGCGCAGTTGGGCATTCAGTTCGCGCGTGGCGGCAGCTTGAATTTGATGCATGGTACTTTCGACTTCGGCATCGGTTAGGGTGCGGTCTGTGGCGCGGAAACGGAGCGCGAGGGCCACACTCTTAAAGCCTGCTTCGATAGGCGAGCCGCTGTAGACATCAAAGACTTCAATGCTTTCCAGCAAGGAGCCAGCCGCATTGCGCAGCACCGTTTGCACCGTGCCTGCTGGCACTTCGGCGCGCAGCACCAGGGCCAAATCCCGTTCAATCGCGGGAAAGCGCATGAGAGGCGTGTAGGCTTTAATGAGTGATATATGTCGCACAAGGGCATCGAATTCAAGCGTGGCTAAATAAGCGCGATGCTTTAATCCATAGCCTTCCGCGATAGCAGGATGCACCTCACCCAGCACGCCTAAATCCTGACCATCCAGGCTCAGCGAAGCACAACGACCCGGATGGAAAGGTGACTGCTGACTGGCTTGATACTGTGGTGCAGGAGTTCCCAGCGCGTGCAGAAGCTGCTCAACCACACCTTTCAAGAAGAAGAAATCCATCTCTGGTGCGCCCTTTTGCCAGCGTGGGACAGGCGCATCTAACAGGCCAATGGCAATGCGACGGCATTCGTTCGGTTGCTCTTTAACCGTTTCAACAGAACCATCGTCACGGGGCAGATAGACCTTGCCTAACTCGAAAAGTTGAACGCGATAACGGGCGTTGGTGGCCAGAGTTTCCAGCAACGATGGAATCAAGGACGTGCGCAGTTGGGTGTAGTCTTCAGAAATCGGATTACGCAGTTTAATGGCTGAGGTAACGCTGTCATTCGAGAGTAAACCAGCCCGCTCGACGGCAGCCGCGCTTTGTAAGGTGTAAGTCACGATTTCCGTCAAGCCACAGCGCACGAGGGCACTGCGGGCTTGCTCTTCCAGACGTTGTGACAGCGCCCGTCCCGCCCCGATATTAACGCCGCGTGGCAGGGTTGTAGGAATATGATCGTAGCCATGCACGCGAGCAACCTCTTCAATGAGATCAATCTCACGCGTGATGTCTCGTCGCCAGGTGGGGGCCGAGACTTGTAAGTTTTCCTCGCTGAGACGCTGCACGCGCAGTCCCAGTCGTTCAAGAACGGTGATAATAGCTTGCGTCGAAAGGCGCAGGCCCAGCACTGCATTGCAGCGGGCCGGACGCAAATTGACCACGGCGTCACTCATTGGTTTGACATAACGGTCTATTGCGCCCTGGGCCACGGTGCCGCCAGCACACTCTTGTAATAACTGCGCAGCACGATCAGCGGCGCGGAGCGTGCCGTTGGGGTCAACCCATCGCTCAAAGCGGCGACTGGCTTCAGTGCCAAACCCCAGCTTACGCTTGCCGCGCTGCACCCGCAAGGGATCAAAGTGAGCCGATTCTAATAAAATGTTGCGGGTGGATTCCGTGACTTCGCTATCTAAACCACCCATGATGCCTGCGGCAGCAAGTGGCCTATCGCGCCCAGTGATAAGCAGCACTTCTTCGTTTAAGGTATGCTCTACGCCATCTAACGTCGTGATCCTCTCGCCGGGGTGAGCGCGGCGCACGGTGATATGCTTGTCCACAATTTTATCGGCATCAAAGGCGTGCAAGGGTTGGCCAGTTTCCAGCATGACGTAATTGGTCACGTCTACGATGTTGTTAATGGGGCGCATTCCACATTGTTCCAGGCGGTGCTGCATCCATTCCGGCGAGGGGCCGATTTTCACATTCTCGATCAGTCGCGCTACATAACGCGGGCAGTCGTCGCCGTTTTCGATTTCGACTTGCACGCGCCCTTGAATCGGCTCGCCCGTTTCACTGAGCGTTGGCGCAGGCACGCGCATGAGGTGATCCGTCATCGCGCCGATTTCCCGCGCGAGGCCAATTGCGGAAAGCCAGTCGCCGCGATTGGAAGTGACCTCCAGGGAAAATAATTCGCCCTCGTGATCTTCCACGCCAATACCCGCCATTTCAAAAACATGAGCCAGTTCATCGGGTGACGGGAGGGCAACGTATTCACGGAGCCATTCAGTTGAGATACGCATAATCTTATGGTCTTTGGATGTTGGTCTTTGGTCTTGGGTCTTTGAGAAGTTGCAAAGACCCAAGACCAAAGACCTAAGTCCATATTAAAACTGTTGTGAAAAGCGGATGTCGTTGTCGTAGAAGAGACGAATGTTGTCAATGCCAAATTTAATCATCGCCATACGCTCAATGCCGAAACCGAAGGCGAAGCCGGTGTAGGTTTCAGAGTCGTAGCGTACATTTTCCAGGACTCCGGGATGCACCATACCGCAGCCGCCGAGTTCGATCCAGCCAGTACCTTTGCAGGTGGAACAGCCTGTGCCACCGCAGAAGATGCAACTGATGTCGAACTCTGCCGATGGTTCGGTGAAGGGAAAATAGTGAGGCCGAAAGCGGGTGCGCAAGCTGCTGCCACCGGGAATCGCTTCAAAAAGCTGTTGCAGAAACGCGGTGAGTGTGCCCTTTAAATCACCGAAGGTCACACCTTGATCCACCAGCAATCCTTCCACCTGGTGGAAGATGGCTGAATGGGTGCGGTCTACCGCATCCCGGCGATAAACACGCCCCGGCGCGATGATCTTAACCGGTGGTTGCCGACTTTCCATCACATGAATCTGCACCGCCGAGGTTTCGGTGCGCATCACGAGGTTATCGCTGATGAAAAGGGAATCTTTCTCGTCTCGCGCTGGATGGTCGGGGCCAATATTAAGGGCGTCAAAGTTGTAATAGAGCGTCTCGACTTCCGGGCCTTCGACCACCTCATACCCCAAGCCACTGAAGATGCGCACAATGTCATCACTGGTCTGGGTCAGTGGATGGCGGCGGCCAAACGGCACCGCGCGAGCGGGTAGGGTGACATCAATGATTTCGGCAGCTAAAGCGGCATCGCGGGCAATACGTGTTAGCTCGGCCCCGCGCGCCTCCAGCATCGCTTCGATGCGCAATTTGGCATCATTAACGAGTTGCCCCATGCGCGGGCGCTCTCCGGCAGCCACCCCGCCCATGCCGCGCAAGAGGGCCGTTAATTCGCCTTTTTTGCCCAACAGCGCCCGTCGCACTTCTTCCAGGTCGGCCAGAGATGCCACCTCATGGAGTCGTTGGCTGGCCCGTTCTTCCAATTGCTGAATTTGTTCTTGCATCAAAATAAGACTATCTTTTCCAGCTTTTCACTGGCTACTATTTCATTGAGAAGCGCGAGGCAGTTTAGCACGCTTCTTGCGCAGGGTTCAACTTGATGGATGAATGTTTGGCTTTGTAAGTCCTTAACAGCAGCAGGGTATTATGCTCTTTAAATATTGGCGCAAGCGTCGAATTGTTATAGATATTGCCGTGCTAATACCGCTTCTGCTTTACGGCGTGCTTGCTGAGCGTGCTTCCTGGCTTCCCAAGATGCGTAAGATATATCCGAGCGAAGCACACAGTCTAACCTATTCACCAGATAGCAAGCTGTTGATTTGTGCGGGTACTGTGAGCCAACACATAGGGGTTCAACTTCTTGATGCACAAACGCTCCAATCTTTGCACCCCTTATATAGTCCTGAAAAGGGATGGCCGCTGGCCCTTTCGCCAGATTTTAAACTTGTCGCCAGTGCTTATGATGAAGGAGATGTTTATAGCCACGATGGTCTCTATTCCTATGAAGCCAGAGCCTGTATTGTGCTGAACGATGCTATTACAGGCAAGTTGCTCCGCACCCGCACTCAATCTTGTGGCTTGAGCGCCATTGCGTTTTCGCCGCAGGGCAATCTCTTAGCCAGTGGAGCAGATAGCTGTGGCCCCGGCATGGTTGGTGGGTCAACGGGAGAATGGACGCTCTGGCGTGTTCAGAGTCACGATTTGCGAGGCCCTCTCTTAAGCAATGGGGATCAGGTCAGTTGTATCGCTTTTGCGCCGGACGGTAAATCAGTGGTCGCCGGAGTCTATGAAGGTGTGCTCAAACTATGGAATACACAATCGGGGCAATTGCTGAAAACGCTGGATGTTGCCACACGACGGCGGCCATTTTCTGAAATTTATGCTGTAACTTTTGCGCCCAATGGGAAGATCATTGCGAGTGGCTACGATAACAATCAGATATGGCTCTGGGACGTGGCAACGGGCAAACCCGTGCAGGTATGCACAGGGCATACAAAAGCTGTGGTGGCTATCGCTTTTGCGCCGGATAGTAAAGTGGTAGCAAGTGGCAGTGCCGATGGCACAATTAAGCTATGGGATGTGTTTTCTGGCCAAGTGATTCGCACTCTTAGAGCGCCACATGGTGTCGTGCATTCGATTGCATTTGCGCCTAACGGCCAGACATTAGCCAGTGGCTATGGTGATGGCACTGTTGCACTCTGGCGCATCAAATAAGGCATCTATCATATCTTTTGTTAGCGACGTGATACATAAGCACTTCCGTTCAGGTAAAAGCGCAAAGGCATCTCAGCGGCGCGGGTAATGCCAATGCGGGTAGTTGTCACGACTGGCCCCTGTGCCTTCACAAAACTTGTGGCTTGAGGGTTACGCGCAATAAATAACGAGCTACCCGCGTCGCACAAATCAATACCATCCAACTCCCGGTCAATGTTCATTGCCGCACACAACTTCGCGGGGCCATTAGTCAAGTCTCGTGGCAACTTAACGGTGCGGTTTTGCTGCATAATTTCTAAGCCCACAGTTGGTTCTATTGCTCGCACCAATACCGCTTCGGCAATTCCTGTTGGGCGGCACACCGCATTAAAGCAGTAGTGATAACCGTAGATGAGATAGACATACGCATGACCAGGGCTTTCCCACATGGCGCGGTTGCGCGCTGTCTGCCGCTGGTAGGCATGGCACGCCGGGTCATCGGATAGGTAAGCTTCTGTCTCCACAATCACGCCACCACAGGGGCCATTCGGTGTATTGCGAATGAGCAGATGGCCCAGTAATTTTGGAGCTATGACATCGGCAGTCGGCTGATACCAGGAGCGGGGCAGGGGAGAGAAGTTCATAGCAATAATTTAGCTCACGCAGAGACGCAAAGAGCGCAAAGGCGATTGAGGATAGAAGATAGAGAATCGAGAGTCGTTAGTTATACGAGAGGACAACTTCTTCTTGCATGGCTCTTTCGATCTTCGATTCTCTATCTTCTATCCTCGCCTCTTTCTGTGTGCTTCCCCGCTAAAATCTACGGGTGTGAAGGTGACAGCGTAGTATGCTGTATTTCGGGTAGGAAATAAAATAGCACGCCGAGGATGGCATAGACCGAGATCAATTGTGCGCCTTCGAGCCAGTTGCTCTCACCATCACCGCTAATTTGGGCCATAACCGCGATAGCGACCACAACTGATACAATCTCCGGGATGGTAAATTCTAAGTCCATCGGCTTGCCAAAGAAGTAGGAGGCAAAGACCAACAGGGGAGCCACAAAGAGTGCGATTTGGAGGCTGGAGCCAATGGCGATGCCCAGGCTTAAATCGGTTTTGTTCCTGAGGGCCATTAACACCGCAGATGAGTGTTCGGCGGCATTGCCGATAATAGCGACCACAATCACACCCACAAACACTTCAGTCAGTCCCAGTGTTTTACCTGCTACCTCGACTGTGCTGACCAGGAACTCTGAAATGAGGGCCACAAAGAGCGTGGTGACCACGAGGACGCCAATGGACTTGCCGCGTGACCAGGAGACATGGCCTTCGTCTTCAGCTTCCGCGCAACCCATATTAACATCGCCAATAAAAAGTTCTTTATGGGTCTTGAGTGAAAAGAGCAGGGAGAAACAATAGATCACTAATAAGATAACGGCGATGGCCAGAGACAATCGCTGCTCGGCGGCAGGAGTCCATTGCGGCTTAGCGACCTGATGAAACACGGTCGGCACAATCAAACCAATGGCCGCTAGCATTAAGGATGTCACCGAAGAGCGGGCGGCGGTGCGGTTGAATGTCTGTTCCGAATATTTTAGGCCACCCATCAAGAAGGACAGGCCCAGAACCAGCAAGATGTTACCGATAATCGAGCCAGTAATAGAGGCTTTGACAACTGCCGTCAAGCCTTTCGAGAGCGCCATCAGAGCTATGATAAGTTCAGCGGCGTTGCCAAAGGTGGCATTAAGCAAACCACCAATGCCTTCGCCCACCTGTTCTGCCAGATGCTCGGTGGCTCGCCCCAGCCATCCGGCGAGGGGCACAATCGCTAAACACGATGTAATGAAAAGGGCCGTATCATTATGCAAAGCGGGCACATAACGCAGAATAATCGAAATCGGAACAAAGATTAATAGCCAATCCAGCGAAGGTCGTAGAAAAGAATACGGCGGAGTCGAAGCACTTTGAATTTCTGCCATCACTTGCAATTATGACATATCAATAGACGGAACGGCGCGTTACCTGTAGGGCGCGGCAAGCAGCGCCCCTACGGTTTGTCATAGCGGGCTGTGATGATGAAATCAATACCGCCACGAATATTGTAATGGCCCGTAATGACCATCCAGCGGGGCTGACAGGCGGCGACCATATCGTTCAGGATGATATTAGTCACGTCCTCGTGAAAGTGACCCTCATTACGAAAGCTCCACAAATAGAGCTTGATAGATTTCGATTCAAGGCAGCGTTCGGCTGGCTGATACTCAACTGTTAGTTGAGCAAAGTCGGGTTGGCCCGTCATCGGGCAGAGGGTGGTGAACTCGTTGGTTTCAAAACGGATAGAGTAATTGTTGTTGGGGTGCGGGTTCGGAAACGTTTCTAAATTCTTGGCTGGTTGACTCGGCATAACGTGATGTGAGTGTACAATAGAAAGCTTGGTTCCTCCTACTAATTAAAGTTACAGCTCAGCAGATAAGTAAGAAACCGTTCAATACAGCCATTCTCCCGGTAAAGCGTAAACACTGCTTTTAGGAGCCATCTGACTGTGTTCAAGACGGTAAGATAAAAGAAACTTTATATTGCAAAGCACGTAAATTAGTCTTTTGTCGCAGTCCCAATTTGTAATTGCTTACCATAATAGCGTAATATTCATAATTGGCAGCTAAGGATAGAACCTCTCTTAAGGATTCCTATGGCACGATTTACCGATAGTGAGCAACAACTTCTCGCAAAGGTTACGAATTCTCGGTTGCGCACCAGTCTTGCGAAGATCAGAGAAGCGATGGAAGACATTTGGGCTTCTGATGCCCCCCGCATCATACAGGATTACACTGATCATGGGGAAAATCACTGCGAAAGGTTAGCAGGCTTTGCAGTTAAGCTTCTTGAGGCAAATAATGGCCCTGCTCTTACTGATCAAGAGACGTATTTGCTCTTGGCTGGTATCTACCTGCACGATATTGGGATGCAGTGTGATGTAGCCAAGCATCCAGCAATAAAAGCTCGCGCTGAGGAATTGGGAGCTCAGTTTGAAGTGGACTTTAAAGCTGAGACAGCAAATACTTATAGCGCAGATGAGCAGAAGGCTATTCGTAAAAACCACCAATATCTCTCCATCGCGTGGATCGATCACGCCAGCCGCAGCGGTGAGACTGTGCTTGGAGCAGCAGCTAAAACTATTCCCGACGACTTGATAGATGATTTAATGGATGTCTGCAAGCACCATACTAAACTGCCCATTACAGACTGCGCAATTGGTTTTAAATTAGATCCGAGTCAGCGCAAGCAATTGGTAGCGGCGGTGCTTCGGTTTTCAGATGAGTTAGATATAGACAGCAATCGGGTCTCCATTCAGACAGTGAAAACCTTTAGTCTTAATTCACAGAACAGTGTGTATTGGTGGCTTCACCAGCAAACTAAAATTGTCTTCAACCCATCAAATGTTATTCATGTCACCGTTCGACTAAATCCAAAGGATGCTAAACAGCATGGCTCGTTTATTCACTCTGTATTCATTGACGAATTCCAGACCAAAAATCGATCTGTCTTAAGCGTATTGGTACAAAACGTCATTTCTGTAACGATTAGTCCTGACTCCAAGGTGGTGGAAGATGATCGTGTTGATGCGTTCCCCAGAGAGATTAATGAGGCACTGAAAAAGCTGCAACAGAGACATGATCCATTGATGGAATTGGCTGATGAGGTTCGGACCTGGCTGCGGGCGATCCGTTACGAGGTTAGTGAGCCGAAGCCACAAAATGATCGTGTTGTGGACATGGTAGCAACGTTAGAGCAAGGTGCAGTCAAGCAGCGAGTCTTGGTGCGCTGCATAGATGGTGAAATCGAATCTTCAGATGTGGATGAACTGGACAATGTTCTTGATCGTAAGACTCCACAAGGGTGGTTGATTAGTGATCAACGTGTTTCACAGCAGGCCAGGGAAAGAGCCGCTGCTGATGATGCATTTGAAGTTTTTAATTTGGCCGATTTCTTAAGGTTGAAAATTTGGCGGTCTTATTTCGACGCCCTAACCGCGTTAGTCGAAGAAAATAGAATTCCTGATTTATACGTAGATTTTGGTTGTTACAAACAAGAGACAGACAAGCAGGGACATGAGAAGCCTCGTAAGGAATACACTAGTGTAGATGAATACATAGATAAATGGCTGACCGAACGAGGTAAAAGGCAACTCTCGCTCTTGGGCGAGTTTGGGGCCGGAAAAACTTGGTTCTGCCGTCACTATGCCCACCGCCAATTGAAGCGTTATCTCAATGATCCCGCTAAGCAGCGCCTTCCACTGCTTATTACATTGCGCCATTTTGCCAAAGCTATGGATGCACAGCAGCTAATCAATGATGCCCTCTATGAGCAGTACAAATTGCAGTTTGTAGGAAGTGCTTATGATGTCTTTCAAGAGATGAATCGGCGTGGGAAATTGCTACTGATTCTTGATGGCTTCGATGAAATGGCGCGTCAAGTGGACTTTGACACGGTGGTCAACAACTTTGAGAAGCTATCAGAACTAGCCATTGAAGGAAGCAAGGTTATTCTTACCAGACGAACCGAACACTTCCGTGGGGCCAAGGAATCAGAAACAATTTTAGGAGGTGAAGCTTTAAGCCAGCGCGTTCGAGAATTACACTCTCCGAGTTTCGAGGTGTTATATTTAAAACCCTTCAATACGGACCAAATCCGCGATGTAATTATGCGGCGGCTGGGATCAGAAGAAGGGCCGCGTATGGCTGACCATATCCTGGATAACCCCAATTTAGCCGAGATGGCTCGTAAACCAGTGTTGATTGAACTTTTACTGGCGGCATTGGGTGAAGTAAGAGCAGATGAGTTGGAAAATCAAGCTCAGGTTTACCTTTACGCGACCACTAAACTATTGCTGCGCAACATTGAGTCAGGCCGTACGTTCACCACTACGGCCAGCAAACTGTATTTCCTGTGCGAACTAGCCTGGGACATGATTGGACATAATGAGGTGAGGCTTAAGGTGGATCAATCAGGTCTGAGGGAAACCAATCCAGGATTACGAGTCCATTATACGGACATTCATAAAAGAATAAAGGAGTACTTTGGGGATCAAATCAAGGATCAACATACCCAAGATATATGGGATTCGGATCTAAGAGGCCAGACACTGTTGCACCGTGATGTGGCAGGTTATTATGAGTTTGCGCACAAAAGTTTGGCTGAGTACTTTGTAGCGTTAAAATTTGCTGTTGAGTTGGGTTGCTTGCACCCACTATTTGCACAAACTTATCATGAGGCTGAAGGACAGGCTTGCGATATACCCATTAAACAGAAGGATCTTACCAGATTAGCACCAACGTTCGGGGCAAAGATATTAAAAAATTATCAGATGAAAGTCGTAAGAGACTTCTTGGGAGAGATGTTATCTGAAGGTGCATCTCAACAGCTTTGGGAAGTTGTGCGTCAAACTAAGGGAACATCGTTTGAAGAGGTGGGGTATTCTGGTGGTAATGCGGTAACTTTATTGAAGATGAAAGGGGAGACGATTGAGCGAGCAGACCTAACTGAGACAGTTTTAGCGGGCGCTGATTTAACACGGTGCCAGCTATCCGCAACAGAGCTACGAGGCTGTGATTTACGAGATGCTGACCTTTCTGAGAGCAGGTTTAATCAAGAGACAATGAATTCTGTAAAGTTACGACAAACAGCTATAACAATTTTTGGCGTAAGCAAACGGTACCGAAAGGCGCTGTCTGACACTGGACAAGCTGATGAACAGCGGAAACTCTTGCGCTTGTTAAGCGACATACTGGATCAAGAACGCATATTTGCGCTGCTGAGTGGGATGTCAGAGTACTCAAACTATAATAAGCAAATCTTTCTATACATAGAAGTTCTGAGCGACGATCTCTCTTTTTGGGAGGAACAGAAAAGTCGACTCCTTAGCAGAGGACTTTTCCGATATTTAGCTATTTATGACAATGAGATAGAGCAAATGTTACAAGGCACGCCCGTGTCTGACATACGTTTATTAGATAAAGTACTACCGCTTAAGCAGGCGAATGAGCCACAAAAACCAACTCATGCAAGAACTCCCCGAAAGCGTAATTCTGCGGCCACCAGACAAAGCAAGAGAAATTATTAAGAAGGTTTTTAGTAGACTTTGAATTGTATTTTATCTAGACCTAATCTTAGGTTAGGGCCTGCTTCTATCTAACACCATTTCCAAGCAGGTCGGGATCACGGGACAAACGCTGTCCTGAAGGCTCGCTAAAACCTTGGGTGAATAGGCAACAGAGGGCAAGCCTTGGAAGTTGCCCTCTGTTGGTTTAGTGTTCTATCGTGCAATCAGAATTTGCGTCTTGCTTAGGAGCGCACCATGTGCATCTGGCAAATCTACCAATGAGACTTTAACTACATTGCCCGGCTTGAGTGCGCCCGCAGGCAAACTAAGCACTACCACGCGAGTTGCCGCGTTATAGCTGACACTCTCCACTGTGACCGGAACATCATTGACCTCTACCGTGTAATGAGCAGCATCACTGGCGACCTCTGCATCCAGACCCGCACTGAACCGAAGTGTCACGCTGTCTGTGGCGGCACTGGCGCTGGCAGAGGAAAGCGTCACAGTTGATGCGGCGCGAGTGGTCACGCTACTGGATTTTGTAACAACCCGTACCACTGGCACACTGACTCTAAAGGCGCGATCAATAGCTCGCACCGTCAGGCGATAACTGCCAGTCGGCAACACAGCCGGTAATAACAGCGACCAATTCTGTGCAGCCACTTTGGTCAGGTTCAGGATGGGCGCAGTGCCACCGGGCACCGTCGCTAACTTGAAACTGCCTATCACAGCGGCTGACGTGAATTGTGGAGTGGTACCAGTAGCTGTCCAATTGAGGAATTGCCCTGCCGAGTTTTGCAGCGTTGCTACTATGGTCAAAACCCCGCTGGTGCTGTCCCCCGCACTGCCGCTGACACTACTGGATGTGGCGCTGCTAATCGTCACCGTGGGCGCTGTGTTGTCTAATCCTGCCCCGGCAAAGTTCTGCGGGGGACTCGACGTGGTGGTAATCGTGAGTTGGCGGAACGGTGGCGTGAAAAAGACTCCTGGTTGCGCTGGCACTACCAGATAGTTGCCCGGCTGTACTGTGAATGAGAATTGGCCCTGGGGATTGGTCGTGGTGTGCTTGAGGAAGGTATTGGCCCCGGCTAACAAAGTGGGGTTGACCAGCACGGCGGCCAAGGCAGCAGGATTGGTGGTATTAGCCAGGAACACGGGCACGTTAGCCACCGGGCCACTCACCCCCGGAATCGGAGCGGTGCCGCTGGTGATGTTGCCGCTGATTGCGAGCACAACGGTAAAATTGAGTGAACTCAGGTCGCTACCATTAGCGGTGGTAACGCGAATAGGCCCAGTGGAAGCTCCGGTGGGTACGCTGACGACCAGGCGCGTGGCCGTAGATTGAGCGGTGTTGACTGTAGCGCGCACCCCATTGAAGAAGACGGCAGCCCCGGTGAGGTTAGCGCCGGAAATTATGACATTAGTCCCGACCTGTCCGCTGCCGGGGGTAAAGCCCGTGATGCGGGGCGCATCCAAGTTAGGCGTGAGGGTAAGGACATTAGATTTATAGATCGCATGGAATGGCCCGTTAAGGGTAGTGAACTGACCACTATGCGAACCGGAGGTATAGCGTAGGATGTCGAATTCCTGCCCGGCCTGGGGCACGAAGTGGTTGATCAAGTCTACGTTTAGGGTGCCAGCCAGGGCAACGCTGTTGACGCTGAAAAAGTCGAAGTCCGTGCCCTGCAGGTTGCTGCCTCTCACCTGCATATTGAAACGGCCACTGCTGGTCTGCACGAAGTTCACGTCAAAGTTATAGCTGCCAGGTTCGCTGGGGTCGAGGTTAATAACGCCCGAGTTGCGCAACGTCGTGACGCTGCCAGAACCTGGGACATTGAACAAACTAGCGCCGTGCAGGAGATTCATTACGCCACTATTGTTAATAGCGGTGGGACTGCCGACTGTCGAGCTGCCGCCGCCAAAGTTCAGTGTGCCGTTATTGTTGATGGTGCCATTGTCGCCCAGGCTGATGCCGCCTACGCTGCTATCAGTGCCACCCACCGTAAACGTGGTGCCAGCCGGTATGTTAACCGCAGCCTTAATGGTGCTGGCGCCCGTGGCACTGGCGGTGCCGTTGCTACTAGTCGTTATGGTTAGCGGGCCGATGACTGTAGCGCCCGCGATATGAAAGTCGCCATTCCTGGGCGGTGTGGTGCCGCTTGGTGGAAGGTTGAGCGGCACCGTGCCCACCTGCACGGTGCCATCTATGCCCAGGCCGATCAACTCGGTCGAACCGGCTCCAATAAACTGCGCGTTGCGGAAAGTATTGCGGTTCTGCAAGCGGATGATAGCGTTGGCAGCGGCGTTAAAGGTGCCACTGCTAATGCTGTCGGTATCACCCTGCATAATGAGCACACCGCCGAGCACATCTACCAGACCGTTGTTATTCAGCGTCACGAAGCTCATGGCGCTCTGTGCCGCGCCCGCCAGTTTACGAATCGTGCCGGTGTTGTTGACGATGATGGTCTGATCGCCGAACTTATCTCCCCCACTGAAAGTCAGAGTGCCGAAGTTATTGAACACAGATGGAGCCGCGCCATTGAAGCGGAAGAGACTGGCCCCATTCATATTGAACGTGCCGCGATTATTAATGACACCAGGAGTATCCAGCAGTATGCTGCCGCCATCAGTGAGATCGAGCCGACTACCCTGCGGAATATTGAGCGTGCCGGTAATGGTGCTACTGAAAAGCAACACCTGACCTGCGCCCGTCGTGGTGGTGGTCAGGGTTTGCGGAATCGGCGAGCCAGCCAGCACGAAGTTGCCGGGGCCGCCCAGACTATCACCGGCGATGATGCTACCATTAGTTGGTCCGAAGCTGCCGCCGATCATCTCCGTGCGGCCTGCGCCGGTGAAGTGGGCATTGTTGAAAGTATTGGAGTTTTGCAGTTGGATGAGAGCGCCACTGGCCGCGTTGAAAGTGCCGGTGCTGACACTCGTATTGCCGCCCTGCACCAGCAGGACTCCGGCCTCCGTGTCCACCAGACCATTATTGTTCAACTGCGTACTGAGCGAGAGGGAACTCTGACTCGTCCCTGTTTTGAGCAACGTGCCGGTGTTGTTGACCACGACCTCGCCGCTGGCCCCGCCGCCGCCACTCGCGCTGATAAAGTCGCCACCCCCGAAGACGAGGGTGCCGCTATTGTTAAAGGCAACAGCAGCGCTGCTACTCAGACTATATATGCCGCCGCCATTCATGTTGAAAGTACCGGCGTTGTTGATAGCTCCAGGCGCGTTAAAGTTAAAGGATTGACCAGCAGTAAGGCTCATAGTGGCTCCCACCGCCACGTTGAGGGTGCAGCGGATGTCACCGCCTGCAATGGTGCCAGCCCCGGTTACGGTGAGGCTACCACCCTGCAATGTGCTACCCTGCAAGGTGCCACCGTTGAAGGTCAAGCCAGCCACCGTGACACTGGGCGGCACGGTCACGGTTGGAAACGAACTCGATGTCCCGATGGTGACCGTATCTCCGGCGCCGGGCACGCCCCCGGGAAACCAGTTGGCTGGATCATTCCAATCCGTATTATCGCCTGGCGGATTCTCCAGGTAAGCTGCGCCGACAAATGTGTAATCTATGGCCCGCGCTGGTGGCGAAGTCGCTAAAGCGATGCTAAAGGCAAACAATAGCCACACTAAACCTGATATTCGTTGCATGGTGTCCTCCTTGATCCCGCGACTGCATGAGTGTGCCCATTATAACACACCCATTTCTTTTTAGAAAATTCGAGTTTACGCCTGATAAATAAAGCCAAGCGTATAAAGCCAATCAGCAGCTTACCGCTCCCTTCTCACCACTCTGCTGTTTGACAACTACCCCCAAAAGCCTTAAAATAGGCGCACCCTCGCTTATTGCAGCTTTGGACAACCTCTGGCAGGGCAATGTTAAAAATGTGGTTGTAGGAAAGGAGTATGCGCTATGCAAAAGAGGAATATGCGCTATTTAAGAATGTTGTTTGTGGTGGGATGCCTATGGGGGGCCATGAGCTGTGGGGCCATCAGCCAGGTGCAAGCGGCGAGTGTGCCGGGGACGATATTACGCACCCTGATTTACCATCAGATCAGCTCCTTGACCGCCAGCCCCGGTATGCCGATCATGAGCGCCAACGGCAATAAAATCGCGTTCACTCTGCCGCCCCAGGGCACCGAAGACCCCAACCAGCCCAATGGCATTTTTGTGATGAACACCGATGGCACGGGGATGGTGAAGGTGGATTCCTATCAATCGTTCTGCTTTTGTAACTCCACCCTGGCTATTAGTGCTGATGGCTCGCTCGTGGCTTCCACTGACACTGTGCAATTGCGTGTAGCCAGAGCCGATGGCAGTGGAGCAACGCCGCTCGTAGCCTTTGACAGCAATGAAATTAACAGCATTAGCATTTCTGGGGATGGCAGCAAGGTTTTCTTCCGCCTCTATCGCACTACTTCCCTGCGTGGCTCTAATCCCGCCATCATTTTCCCCAGTGGCATTTATGTCATTAACGTGGATGGGACGGGACTACGCCAGATTGTGAGCGCCACTCAGGTCGCTAACCTGCTGGGCATCACGGCGGATGAAGCTTACTACTTCGGTAATTTCCCCAATGGTCTCGCCTCCTCTTATGATGGCTCACACATCGCTTTTTGCTCTTTAACCCAATCTGGGGACGGCGGGTTTGGTCAGAGTCTTTTCGGAGTCAATCTTGATGGCAGCGGCTTGCATAGTTACCTGGGCCGCGTCGGGTATGTGAAGCAGGTCGCCATCAGCAGCAATGGGGCTAAAGTCGGCTTTACGGTTACGCCAATCAACGGCAATGATGAGCTTGGAGTGATTAATTTTGATGGCAGCGGGAATGTTAAATTAACGGATACAAGTGAACGGCATCCCGGCACTGGCGCCGGTGTCACTGGCGGAGTGCAACTGAGCGCGGATGGCACTAAGCTCCTGTTGAGCGAAGCCGGTCTTCTCTATAATACCGATGGCAGTGGTGTGGTGCCTTTGGGCATTCGCAGTGATGGCTTCAGCACCGATCCTTGGCCCGCTGTTTTTGATGGATTGTCCGGGGCCACCATGAATAACGATGCGACGAAGTTTGCCTACTTAATTCAGCCTCCCGGCGTGCCGCAGCAATTAGGTATTTTGACGTTGAACAACGGTGCCAGCACCGTGCCTACCGGCAGCGCCCCGACGATTTCCAACGTGGTGGTCACGCCGCCTTATGTGTTGACCCAAACCCGTTCTTCGGCCACAGTTACGGCGCACGTTAGCACCCCCAATGCTTTTCTGCGCGTGACCAGCAGCGTTATATCCAAGGATATAACCGATCCTGATATTTCAAACCTCGTGCTTTTTGATGATGGCACCAATGGGGACATGACGGCCAAAGATGGCATTTTTACTAATGCCAATATCAGAACCGATTGTTGTGATGTCGTTGGCCCGCGCTTTGTGCGGATTAAAGCTGAAACCACGACGAGCGATGGCAAGCGGCACGCCACTGCGGTAGATGTAGCGCCATTTGCCGTAGTAGATCGTCTGCCTGCTCCAACCATCACCAGCTTTACCCCAACCACTGGCCATAGTGGGACAGTGATTACAATCATGGGCACCAACTTCATTGGAGCGACTGCCGTGCAGTTCAACGGCGTGAATGCCAGTAGCTTTACCGTTGATAACATCGGCCAGATAACCGCCACCGTGCCAGCCAGTGCCAAGACCGGACGCATTGTAGTAGTGACGCCGTGGGGCAATGCGACCAGTGCAACCAACCTGAATTTGCTGCAAAGCCCCTTTATTACGGGCCAAGTTACGGACAAGAATGGCGTCGGGGTACCCAATGTTCATGTCACCCGCGACAATGATACGACCAGCCCCGTCACTGTGCTCACCGATGCACAAGGCAACTTTGCTTTTGGAGCGGTGCCTGCGGGAACTTATACGCTGACACCTACCTTGCTGGGTCTCTCTTTTACACCGGCTACGGCGACCGCAACCGTGAGCAGCACCGTGAATGCGACAGATATTAAGTTCCGGGCTGGCCCCAGCACTGCTCGCTTTACCATCAGCGGCACCGTCAGTAAAGGAGCCTTGCCTTTAGCCAGCGTGGGAGCCAATATATCAGGTGCGCCAGTGTTCCTGGTCAACACGGCCAATCTACCGGCCCTGGCAGCGGTGGCAGCGAATCCAGCTCTGCTGAGTAGTGTCGGGTCACTCATCAGTCGCACCACTACGAACGCAACCGGAGCTTACTCTTTCAGTGTGGCTCCTGGCATTTACATTGTAGCGACAGGCTTTCCTGGCTTCTACTTCACGCCTGCTTATCGTTTGGTGACGGTCAGCACAGCGGCGGTGCCCAACCAGAATTTCACTGGAGCGGGAGTGGATGCGACAGCGCCCATTGTCACGATAAAAACCGCGACAGTTAGCAGCGCCACTGGCATAGCCACCGATAGTGCCGCCGGTAGTAGTGGCATTCTTACGGTGGTGGCGACGCTCCAGGATAGCAGCAATCGCTACTTTAATTGGGGCAGCACGACCACATCCCAGTTTACGGCGACGCCTTTGGTGGGGAGCTTTAAACTACTCGTGAATCCGCCGAACCAGAATCGAGTGACAGCACAGAATTGGTCGCTACTCCTGCCCGCCGTACTCCCGGCAGGCACTTACCGTTTAACCGTGCGAGCTATTGATCGGGCTTTTAAGGTTAGCGCTCCGGCGATAGCGACTATCGTGAAGCCAGCAGCGAAGAGCGTTGCCTTTGGTGCTACGGCTTCCGCTGTTGCACTCTCGACCATCAAGGCAAACGCTGCAACCGACAGCGTGCAATTAACATTTAGTGCGGCCCTATCAGCAGAGCAGGCCAGCGACGCCGCACACTATAAGGTCATTCTAAATGGCCATGAGGTAAGCGTTGAGAGCGTCGCCTATAATAGCAGCACCCATACTGTGGGGTTGCAGCTACCCCTTGGCAGCTTGCACCGGGGCGATGCTGTGGAAGTGCAGTGGAGTGGCTTAAGCGATATTCGTGGAGGTCCTTTGAGTGGTGACCGCAGCGTATTAGCGACACCATAGTTCCCTAATCTAATTGGTATCAACCACAAAGCCAGAGTCACCATCAAAGGTGGTCTCTGGCTTTGTGTTGCGTCACTTTTGTTGTTTAAATGTCAGATTGCAGTCAACGCTGTAAACTCTGCGACAATCACTTTCTGAGGATATTAATTTTTATGTCAAAACTACGCATTGGAGTTGTCGGAGCCGGTGGCATTGCTAGCGCCCATTTACCACATTTGAGCCAACGCTCAGACGCGGTGGAATTAGTCGGTGTGGCCGACGTGAGGCCCGAAGCGGCTGCCGCTACTGCCCAAAAATATGGCATGGCTCAGCATGTCACGGATTACCAGGAGCTACTACCCGAAGTTGATGCTGTGCTGGTATGCGTGCCCACTTTTTTGCACGCTGAGGTGGCCGTGGCTGCGCTCAATGCTGGCAAGGCTGTATTTTGTGAGAAGCCTCTGGCACGCACAATGGAGCAGGCCAACGCCATGCTCGAAGCGGCTAATATGAGTGGTGCAGCCTTGCAAGTGGGCTTTGTGCGCCGCTTTGATGATGAATGGCTGTCGTGGCGCGATGCAGTCTTGGCCGAGAAAATCGGCAGACCCCTCGTGTGGCGCGATATTATGGCCGGGGCGGGGCCAGCTTCGCCCTGGTTTAACACCGATGAGCAGGGCGGCGGCCCGTTCCTCGATGGCTGCATCCACAACATAGATTTTGCCCTCTATACCTTTGGCCCGGTGGAATGGGTCTTTACTCACGCCCGCACCTTCCGCGACAGCAACACGGCGATAGATACTGGCACGTCCACCGTGCGCTTTCAATCGGGCGACGAAATGCTGTTGGCCTGGTCGTGGGGCTTGCCCAAAGATTGTGGGGGAGGCCGCATCTTTGAATTCTTGGGCCCGCGCGGTACTTTGAGATGGCCCCAAGATGAAGAAGCCGGGGCGACGGAACGAAAGTTTGTCATCAATCAGGGCACAGATAAAGAATCGGTCTCATTCCCATCAAATGCGTTGGGCATTGGGTTCGAGCGGCAAATGGATGAATTTATCGCAGTGGCCCAGGGCCAGCAAAAACCTCGCGCCGATGGCGAAGCAGGTCGCGCCGCGCTCCAAGTAGCGCTGGCTATCCTGCAATCAGGCCGCACCCAGCAAATCGTGCGTTTGTGAATTGATTATTAGCCACGGTAGTTAGGGTATGGGGTTCAGGGTTTGGGGTTTAGGAAGCGAAGGGAAGAGTTGGAAGAAGAGGAGTGTGCCGAACCCGGAGCGTGAGCGACGGGCTTCCGTGTGAGTTACTTGTGAGTTACTGAGGACTATCAGGTCAGCCCGTCGCTCACGCTCCGGGTTCCATAGTCTTCCCTGTCTTGCACTTGCTAATTTCGCCTCTTAAACCCCAAACCCTGAACCCCATACCCTAACTACCGTGGCTAACTTTAAAAAGCTTCTATCGACTGTCGCCACGCATACAGTAGCACGGCACCGGCCATTGCGACGTTGAGGGATTCGGCGCGGCCATAAATAGGGATAGTGATGCGTGCTGTCGCTGCTGCTTCTAGAGCAGGGGAGATACCGCGTGTTTCGTGACCTAAGACAAGGGCGCAACGGCGCGGCCAGCGATAGCGAAAGCAATCTCGGCCTTCGTGGGCAACAGCAGCAATGATCGGTATGTTGCGTGCCTGTAACGCTGCCACCGCAGCATCCGGGGTGCGTTGCGCCAGTTGAATCGGTGGTAGATTAAAAATGCTGCCTGCGGTGGCGCGCACCGCTTTTGGATTGAAGGCGTCGGCACTGTTTTCGGTGAGCAACACCCCGCCGGCTCCGGCAGCATCTGCGGCGCGGATAAGGGTGCCGACGTTACCCGGATCACCAATGCCGTCCAGCACCAGCAGCAAATCTTCTACATTCCAATCAGCAGTCGCTAACTGCGGCAATTTGCAGAGTGCAATGAGGCCAGGCACGGTCTCCGTGGCACCAAGATATTCGAGAATTTCCTCAGCGACTGGTTGTATCTCAATGTTGAGATTGTGCGCTAATTCTTCCCAATCAACATCCACATCTTCTTGTCGCATTAATAGCCGTTCTATTGACCATCGGGCATGTATCGCAGTCATCAAAGACCTGCCACCTTCAATCACAAATAACTTGTGCTGGCGGCGTCCTTTGACGTCATGCAAAGAGCGCACTAATTTGCAGAGAGGATGTTGGCGGGAGGTGATAGTTTCTCGCATGGAAAAATGGTAGGGAGAACTGGTAAGTTGACCCAATCCCCAGCCCTTCCCCTTGGGAAGGGAGCACGAAGGACGGTTGAGTCGTTCTATTTATTTTATCGCCTTTCTTCTGCTTAGGTGTTTAAGTATTTTGCTCTTCTCTTTTCGGTAGCTTCTTATATAGTTCTCCCCATACTCCGTCAGATTGTGCTATATGAGCTGTCGTTTTCTGGCGCACTCTATAGACAGCCATTCGATATGGGCATCAGTGGCACGCCCTACCCATTTACTGCTTACCCTCGCTTCCATCCAGAGGCAAGATATGCCGCACAATCTAAGAGCGTGTCTTTCTCAAGAGGCTTAGTCAGGTAGAGATCAGCTTCCGCTCTCTAACCTCCAATCATATTCGGCAGTTCATTGGGAGTGTAACTCCTTTGTCAAGGGCGTTTGGTATTGCGCTTAGCCTGAGTAGGTATAAGGGTTTGCAGTCCTGGAGATTGCCTTAATTCTGCTCTCTCAGGAGCTAATCTGTAAATACTTCTCTCGAAAGATATGGTTCAAGTCGTCGCGCCTTTGCCTTATCCATATTCTTATCTATTCAGGCACTTGATGTCAGAATCGTATATCGGGGACTTTGGCTTTCGCGTTGGTCCAATTTGCCCAGTAGGGTGCGTGACTGATGCTCAGAGAATTGCTAAGTTCTTGACACAGAACTTAGCAATTTCCTGGTTGTGTTAATAGCGAAGCTATGGTAGGTTGTAAGCTTAGGCAAGAATGCTGCCCAGCGAGTAGGTCTGCCGCACTAATTTCGGGTGCAGCGGCTATCTTTTGGGCTATTGGCTATGGTGTGTTTATTGGGCAGGGGACAGCGGTCAACGTGATTGGCGGCATGGCTGCCGGTGCCGGTAATTTGATTTCCGCAATTCCTATTATGGTGTGTATGTGGATGCTGATAACATCAAGTGCAAGGGAATTCTGTTGGCACCAATGCTGCCGGTTCCCTGGCCGTGCCTAATGGAGCGGGCGTGGCGATCACTGGCAGTGATAATGCAGTAGGTGGTGCAACTGCGGGCGCAGGCAACCTTATTTCCGGCAATAACGGAGATGGCATCTTTAGGTAGTGGGTCAGTTTGAATCCAGCAGCCCTACAATTTCTTCAAGCGTCCAAACGTAATTTGCAGTGTATGCGTTCAAGCAAAAAACAACAAGTGTGAATTCTGTACGGAGGGGTGGATTTTTACCACCGACCTTCGCATCCTTGATGCGACGCTCTATCACATGGAGTTCTGCATATATCGCCCTAGGGTTTCACGCGCTTCAAGGATGTATGCCATTCCCCGGTGTCGTATCTTTTTGCGCTCAACACGTCTGTTAAGGAAAAAAGATACATCTGAGCTACCCCCGTAAATTTAAATATAGTCATACCTAAAACATAATGCAACCACTTATTCAAACTGACCCACTACCCATCTTTATCTTAGGGGGTCCGGTAATGTTGTCCAGAGCAACTTAGTGGGCACTGCCAGGGGTGGCTTAACTGGAATCGGCAATGAGGATAGTGGGGTGGCTATTGTGGCGCAGAAGACCGTCGTTGGGGCCTTAGCCAACAGTGATAACAGCGGTGGCAACCGCATTGCTTTCAATCGAGGCTATGGCGTCCTCATTTCCGACAGCGCGGCCTCTGGCAACACGGTGCGCGGTAACGCTATTTATGGTAATGCTAAATTAGGTATTAACCTCTCACCCAAAAGTGAGGTAGATAACACCGTCACTGCCAATGACGTGCAGGATGCCGATAGTGGCCCCAATAGCCTCCAAAACTTTCCTGTGCTGACTGACGTGAATCTAACAGGCAGTGTCCTAACTTTACACGGCACGCTCAACAGTACACCGAATCATCGGTATGTGGTAGATATCTATTGCAATCGTCAGCAGGACATATCCGGCTATGGCCAGGGTGAAGTTTATGTGGGCCACCAGAGCGTTGGCACCGACGAGGCGGGCAATGGCAGCTTCGCGTTGACTTTGAGCGGCAACTATAACGGCCAGTTCATCACGGCAACAGCTACTGACCTGAGCACGGGAGATACCAGTGAATTCAGCCAAGCTACCCCAGTTCAGACTCTCCTGACGGGTCACATCAACGGCGTGAGTCTGACCAGTGCTGCCAGTGGCACCCGAATAACTATCAATGGAAGTAACCTGGACACCGCAAGTTCGGTGAAGTTTGCGGGCACTCCGGCCCAGATCGCATCTGCCACCACCACGCAACTTCAGGTGACGGTGCCGGTGGGCGCAGCCAGCGGCCCCATAACGGTTACAACCGCGACGGGCACCATCACTGGGCCAACCTTCCACGTTATCACGCCACCCATTGTCAGCAGCTTTAACCCTAATAGTGGTCGAGCCGGAACACCCATCACTATCAATGGGAGTAACTTCACGGCAGGGAGTATCGTGAAATTCAATGGCCTTACAGCGGTATCTCATGTGGTTTCCGCTACCCAAATCCAGGCCACGGTTCCCGTGGCGGTGAGTAATGGCACCATTACCGTTACCACGACGGGTGGCACCGCCAACAGTCTGACCAACTTTATCGTGCAGGTGCCGCCTCCAGCCTTGCCCACTGTTAATGGCTTTGTCCCCACCAGCGGAGCGCCGGGCACGCAGGTAACCATTCAGGGGACGAACTTAACGGGCACCCGCCAGGTTAAGTTCAGCGGTCTCTTAGCTCCCATGTTTTCCATCACGGCCAACCAAGTCATAGTCGCTGTCCCGCAGGGTGCGGTGTCCGGCAAGATTGTGATTGTCAACAGCAGTGGGAATAGTGTGACCAGTTCGACGCCGTTTGTAGTGCCGCCCGCCGAACGGCTCAAACCGATAATCTATACCTTCGATCCGACAGCAGGCTCACCAGAAACGGTGGTGCGAATTACGGGACGCAATTTTACACCCGATAGCCAGGTGCGCTTTAATAGTCAACTGGCTGAGTTAAAATCCCAATCCGCAACGGAGTTGCAAGCGAAAGTGCCGCATGGCATTATTACGGCTAAACTAAGCGTCAAGACATCAGTGGGTATAACCTCTGCCCCTGGTATGTTCACCGTGCCAGTTCCCGTCGCCCAGCCTCGTGTGGATGGTTGGGAACCATACAACAGTGATGGCATCAAGGTTGGCACGCTTATCACCATTCATGGGGCGAATTTCCAGAACATGTAAGAGGTGTGGTTTGGCTCTACCCGTTGTGATCCCAGCCAGGTTCAGTGGCAGTCTTCAACTGAAATGGGCCCGGGCTGTCGATAGTGGCCTTATTAAGGCACTGACATATTTGACACACACGAAAGACCCTCTTAGCTCCTAAATGACATGGTACGATTCTTGCAACTTTCTTGCAATAGGAACTGTCAGAAATGTTGAATAAAAAGTCAACATGGCGTATAATTTTAGCCACTTAGACCCTAAGCCTTTACAGAGGTGTCTTAATGTACTATAAAGTGAAAAACTTAGTTAAAGTTAGACCTCATCTACATGACACCATCCCAACAAACGGAATGGCCGCCCCTTCTTTGCCCTGGTTTGCATCCGATGTCACTTGCTGACATTCGGCAGTTATGTGTTGACCCGTTTCCTCTGTCAAGGACTCGCGCTGATATTATGGATGGTCTTGGAATCTTAACGGTTAAGTTAATGAACAGCAACATTAAAGGGCAGCTATGGGTAGACAGGAGCTTTCTTACACAAAAAATCAACCCCGGAGATGCTGATATTGTCTTGAGCGTATCTCACCTTCTGTATGACAATGGCACGACACAACAGAAGAGCACGTTGGAATGGATGGCAACTGAGGATTTGAAGCCAGTTTATCATTGCCACAATTTCTTATTTTTGGAGTATCCTACTTCTCATAGTTTGCACGGTGAGGGGGAGAAGATGAAGGATTATTGGTTAAACTGGTTTGGAAAGAGTAGAAGCAAACAGAAAAAGGGAATAGCAGTTATTGAACTCAGGTAAATCACGATGAGCAGACTTTTGGAAGTAATTGAAGAACTCCAAGAGACTCAGGCTATGTTGCATAGCCTTGAGCAAGCTGCTGCACAACATCCTGATACGCCGTCCCTGTCATTAAATATCAAGTCAATTCAAAAGCGGCAACATGAGTTAGAAGTAGATTTTGCAACACTGACTCATGCGCAGTATATGGATGTGTGCAGGTACAGAGTGTTTGGTGAAAGTGATAACCAGACACCTACATTGCCCACCCTAACCCATGTTTTAGGTGACTTTCAATCTGCCTTTACCCTTGTTTACGACGCGCTAAAATCGGGCAAGCAAAAGCGGCAAAATCAGGTGGGGGCTGAAGTAGCACAACAAACTGCGTTTGGCTATGGATATTCCTTTAGTGGTTCAGTTGGCTTTGTCCTAACTCTTCCTAATGAGCGTCTATTATTAGATCAAACGATAATAGATAAGGCCATTGAAACGGTCTTTAAAATGCTAAAACCTGAGACCGTAGAGCAACTTTCAGAGTATGCTCATACACTAGGCCCGGCACCTGTCCGGCTTGTTTATAAATGGGCAACAGATCATGTTAAATCCGGCACCGGAGCAGATATAGATTGGCGCAGAGACCAAGAGGTGCGTGCCAGCTTATTTATTCAGACACCAGAACTTGAGAAATTACGACAGAAGATAGAACAGATAAACGATGTGGCAGAAGAGGACATACCACTAGAGGGAAACATAGTAGGTATGGACGTTGATACTCACAACTTTCACATGAAGTTTGAAGAGGGTAACGACATCAAGGGTAAGATGGATGAATCAATAGGACGCGAGTATGCTAGTGTGGCATTACCTAAAAGGTATAAAGCTATGATTCGCAAAACAACCACTACCAGCTACTCAACAGATGAGGAAAAAGTGTCTTACTATCTTCTGTCTTTACAAGAACTGTAGCAATGGCTCACTGATTTTGTTGCTTACGTTTTTCTTGCTCAGTTGCCCACTCTTTGTTGAAATCTTCTTTTGGTACTGACAGGACTTTCTTGACCGTTTCTTCATAGCGTTTAAATGCTATTGGCCCTGAATGTAACTTTTCAGCTTCTAACTTTGCTAACTCTTCATCAGATGCGTAGGGTGTTGGATTCGGTTTATTCTTGGGTCTCTTGCTCATGGTTCACCTTGCCTATTAACTCTTTATAGGTTAATCGTTTTCCCGACACAGCACCAGTTACAAGCAAGAATCTATCAGCATCCGTGAGCTTACGCGCATTGAATCTAAACGCCTGCTCATCTAAATAACGAAACAAGTGGTATGGGTCAACGTGTGTCCATGTTCCCATCAAACAACGGTCAAACAGACTCCAAAAGTTCTCAAGTCCGTTAGTGCTTACCCGTCCCTCTGCATAGCTTACGGCATGGTCTACAAACTCATGGTAGTATTCAGGACTTAAACCACGATAAGCGGGAGCCGCATCCGTAAAGACTTCTGAGCCTGCTTCAACATTGGCCCTTACTTCACCTTGTAGGGTTTCGCCTGATGTGTCTGGTATGTGCTTAACACGCACTTCTGAGGAACCAGTTTTGAGCAGTCCGGTTTCATCTTCAAAGCGTTGTAATAAGCCCATGACAATCTCTTTGCCTGATGAGCCACGTCCCTGTATCTTCTCTGCTTTCTTGCTCTTGTGCATATTGGAAGCCTTGCCACCAATAAAGGTCTCATCAGCTTCTACAGTGCCTTGCATCTTGCTCTTTTCAATGCTCCCCATCTTCATAGCAAGGCGAATGCGATGGTCTAAGAACCATGCGGACTTTTGCGTGATACCTAAAGCGCGTGCTATCTCATGTGAGCTAATTCCGTTCTTTGCATTGGCAATGAGCCACATTCCCACAAGCCACTTATCAAGCGTCAATGGGCTATCCTCAAAGATGGTTCCTACCTTAACGCTAAACTGTTTCTTGCAGGTCTGGCAACGCCACACGCGGCGATTAGCATAAAAGCTAACGTCCTTTGATTCATTGCCCAACATGGCACAATGAGGGCACACTACACCAGTAGGCCAGCGTAACTGAGCCATAAAAGCGTGTGCGTTGTCGGGGTCTGTAAAGTAGCGAACGGCTTCAACAAGGGATTCGGGAACGTAGTTATCGCGCTTCATGTATTACAGTATAGGGTATATGGTCGTGTGTGTCAAGTATATCAGTGCCCTTATTAAAGTAGTTACAGATCATGGCAGTGGAACCAGCAAAGTCCAGTTCATTGCGTCAGGCAGACTTAACTCTGTGGCCAGGGTCGGGGCAGGGACGCAACGATAGGACTGGCTAGGTGGGGTAGAGACGAACCTACATAAGCTGCAAGTTCAGCGGCTGGTTAATCTCTCCCCGCCCTCTCACTCCCCGATTAATAGGCGGTGAGGGGAACCGAGGATGGCTTTACAGTTACTCTGCATAGGAATTGAAGGGGAGAGTATCTGTAAGAGAAGCCTAACGAACCCGGAGCGTAAGCGACGGGCTTGCACCACAGTGTCCTCAGACTACTGCGAAAGCCCGTCGCTTACGCTCCGGGTTCGTTGAGTGCAATTACAAGAGATAGCAGAGGAGTCTGTCATGCTGAGCAAAGCGAGGCATCTGGTGAGAGTGTCTCTAGAGTAGTGATTAACACCAAAACTCTACAACTCCGCACAGTAGATGCTTCACTGCGTTCAGCATGACAAACTCTTCTGTCGTCATTCCCCTATTAAGAAAAGCACAGAATTAAGCCAGCTTCCCCTGCAACCGGATCACACTACCCGCAGGCATCGGCACCCGCAGGAATCCATCGCGGGCGGTTACTGTTTGTGGTGCCGCTAATTGCACATTTTCGGGTTGGCTAAAGGTGTTATGCGCATGAATGTCATCGGCGTTGAGTGTCACCACTTGCACTTCATTCCAGCCACTCCGATGTAATTCCACTTCCAACTCAATGGCTTCTGTAGGATGGGTATTAACGGCAGTCACGCAGAGCGCACCATCTCGCACCGAAGCCGAGCCATGCACCGCGCGCAGGGCAAAGGTCTTGCGCTCCAGATAACGTGTCTGGCAGTAGTGCGCGGAGGGGCCGCCATCGGTAACTGTATCGGCGTAGGTCTCAAAGCGCACGGCCTGCGCACCCTTGTGTGGTTGATACAAGTCAAAAACATGATAAGTTGGGGTTTTGATGCACTTATCTTCTTCCACCAACAGCACGGCTTGCAATACATTAATCAACTGGGCAATATTGGCCATGAAGAGCTTGTCAGCTTGATTGTGGAATACATCTAACGACAGCGCCGCCACGCACGCATCACGCATGGTGTTTTGTTGGTAGAGACCTCCAGTAGGCTTACCCTTTTCCACGGGATGCCATGCGCCCCACTCATCAAGAATGAGCTTGATGCGACGTTCAGCGTCATACTCGTCCATGATGGAGCGGCAACCCGTTACGATGCCTTCGATGGCATAAGATTTTGCCAGTAGCTCCAGCCATTGCTCGTTCGTGTATTCGATAGCGGTGCCCGCCGTGCCGCAATAATAATGCATGGCAAGACCTTGCACTGAGCGCAAGCGATTATGATAATTGCGACGCATGTGCTCCATGAAGCGGCGTGTCCAGTCCCAATCGGCGTTGTCCTGGCCACACGCAATGGCTTCCACCTGGGTGCCGGAATAATTGGAAACGAAGCTGCGATAACGACAGAATTCATCGGCATATTGTTCCGGGTTCATGTTGCCGCCGCAGCCCCAGTTCTCGTTGCCAATGCCCCAGTAGCGAATCTTGAAAGGCTCCTCCGCTCCGTTGGTGCGGCGTTCATCCGCCAGGCTAGAATTTCCCGCAAAGTTGCAATACTCCACCCAGTTGCGCAATTCCGCTGGGGTGCCAGAGCCGACATTGCCCGCGAAATAGGGTTCGGCTCCAACAAAGCGGCAGAAGTTCATAAATTCGTGAGTGCCAAAGTGGTTCGGCTCTTCGGCGGCACCCCAGTGACGGTTAACCCGCATGGGCCGATTTTCTAAGGGGCCAATGCCATCGCGCCAGTGATAATCATCGGCATAGCAGCCACCCGGCCAGCGCAGCACGGGAATATTGAGAGGGTTGAGCGCTGCCACCACATCATTGCGAATCCCATTGGTGTTGGGGATGTTACAATCGGGCGGTACACAAATTCCCGGATAAATTAACTCACCTAAATGCTCCGCAAAATGCCCATGTAAATAAGGATTGATTTCACCGATTGTTTCTTCTGGCACCACCACGACACGCTGCACAGACTGCATACTTTCTCCATTAAAACTAGAATTAGGAACCACCGATGAACATAGATGATTTTGGATACAAGATACTGGATACTTGATCTTTGGTTCTCGATCTTCTATCCTCGATTCTCCATCCTCGTTCTCATCCGTGTCCATCGGTGTTCATCGGTGGTTAATCACGGTCTCTGAACCAATTTGAACCACTTGAACCACTTTGGGTTAAGTGGTATCATAGTGGCATTATTCCCCTATGTCAACGGTGAAAGACGCGAAATTTGAAGAACTTCGGCACCTGGTTATGCGGATGCCGGGGCAACGGTTGCCTGGTGAGCGTGAATTAGCGGAGCAGTTGGTGATTAGCCGTCCTCGTCTGCGCTCTATTCTGGCGGCTTTGCAAGCGGAAGGACTCGTGCAACGGCGGCATGGCAGTGGGACTTATGCTCTACGTGTGGAGGATGCCGAGCGGCCATTAGGCCGGGTTGCGCTCTGGATAGACAGCAGCCTCAAGCTGGCGGACGATCCCTTTTTCTCCCATGTCGTGGAATGCTTGCAGGATGAGTTGCAGGGTGTGGGGGCGCAGTGTTCCATTCAAAAGACACATAGTCAGAGTGTGCCGCATAGCGGGGATGATGGCATTATTACTCTGGGCACGGCTGGCTGTCACGTTATAGAAAACTGGAAGTCCTATCGTCCGCCGTTAGTTAGCCTTTTCATCACCGATGACATTCCCCTTGGTGTGCCTGCCAGCATTTTACAAATTGAGAATCGCCGCGCGGGTAGCCTGGCCGCGCGGCGATTAGTGGAGCATAAAGTAGATCAGGTATGGTTTTTTGGCCGTCGCCAAGTGCCCGCAGTGCAAGAACGGTTAGCCGGGGTTGAAGCGGAACTGCATTCAGCGGGTATGCCGCTTGATGTGGTGGAGTGCTCCCTGAACTATGCCGCAGGCGTTGAAGTGGGGCGCACCACGCGCTTGCCGGAGCAGCAGAAAGTGGGCATTGTGGCCGCTAATGACTGGTTGGCGGTAGGGCTGCACGCGGGGTTGTTGAGTCAGAATGCGGTGTCGGCCCGGCAGTTCAAAATTGTCAGTTTTGATGGGTTGCCCCTCACGGATGAACCCATACTGAGCATTGAATCTCTGGCAGTGCCCATTGAAGCTATGGCGCGGGATGCGGTTGCTGAACTTGTGCGCCTGCGCCAGCCTGGAGCTTTAGGGCGTTCGATTCAATATCCCCTCTTCTGGCGCAACATGGCTTAAAGGATGAACTTATGATGCGACTCGAAAAACTGAGCTTGGTGGCACTTGTATTCCTTATCTTCTTAACCATAGGTCTGGCAACTCAAGTTCTTGCGGCACCTCAAGCTAACGAGGTGCCGCAGACGGTATTGAGTGCTGATTTTGAAACGGGTGATGCCACGTCAATTGTTGCGCCCGTGCAGATTGCCACCTCAATTCTTACTACGGCAGCCGATGAGATTGTCGCAGGAAAGCGGTCACTCAAAGGCGATGCACGAGGCTCGAACACAGAATGGAATGAGTTCTTCCATTCACGCCAGGGTTTGTTTAAGGCAAAAGAAGCTTATCGAATCACTTTCGATTATAAGATTTTGGCGCGTAATCCTAACACAAAATTTTACGCTCTATTTCGACGCAGCAGCCAGGCCGCAGGTGCCGCAGGTAACGTAGGTTGGACAGACTGGCAGGGGGATGTGGGGGCGACGGGCCATGTCGAAACTTCGTTCACCACGCGCAACGCCGATGATTACTACCTCATTATTGGCATCCAAAATCAGGGGGCGATTGCTATTGATAATCTTGTGATTAAGACTGACCCGGCTAATCATCCACCTGATGTTAAAGCCCCAGCACCAGTGCGCACCTGGAAATCGCCAGGTCACACCACTTACTATGTAGATTCCGTTCAGGGCAATGATGCCAATGATGGTAAGAGCGGGGGGCGTGCCTGGCAAAGCCTCAACCATATAAATGCAGGAGAGTTTGGGATAGGCGATAAGATTCTGCTCAAAGTAGGGAGCAGTTGGCAGGGGTTCTTAGCTCCGGGGGGCAGTGGCACGGCAACGCTACCTATCGTGTTATCCAGTTACGGCGATGGCCCTAAACCCAAGATTGATGCGCAGGGATGGTATCTTAGCACGCTTTATCTCTTTAATGTTGAAGGTTGGGAAGTCAATAATTTAGATATTGCCAACACCAGCAAGGTGCGGGTGCCAAATCTCACTGGAGTACAAGTGCGCCTGGAAGACTTTGGCACCGCACATCACATCCAACTAAAGAACCTGGACATCCATGATGTCAGTGGCAGCCTGGTTAAGGCAGAGGGTGGCGGCAGTGGTATTAGCTGCTCCAATGGTGGCTCCAAAGTGAAGAGTCGGTTCGATGGGCTGCTCATCGAAGGCTGTCACCTGCAACGCACTGATCGCAATGGCATTACAATGGGCGGCAACTGGTCGCGGGTAGATTGGTATCCCAGCTTGCACGTTATCATTCGCAACAACTTGCTTGAAGATATTGGCGGCGATGGTATCGTGCCCATTGGCACTGATGGCACGCTCATCGAGCACAATGTGTTGCATGGTGGCCGCCAGCGTTGTGATGATTATGCGGCGGGCATCTGGCCGTGGAGTTGCGATAACACCACCATTCAATTCAACGAAGTCAGCGGCATGAAGGGCACCCGTGATGGCCAGGGCTATGACTGCGATTGGAACTGCCGCAACACCCTCTTCCAATACAATTACAGCCACAACAATGACGGCGGCTTTATGCTAATTTGTAACGATGGCACTTCTAAAATGCCGTGGAACATTGGCAATGTTGGCTCCATTATTCGCTACAACATCAGCCAGAATGATGGCGAGCGACTCTTTCATATTACTGGCCCCTGCCGCGACACGCAAATCTATAACAACACCTTCTACGTTGGCAAAGATAAGGACATCCACGCCGTATTGCCCGGTGACTGGGGCGGTGCCTTTGCGGATAACACCCGCTTTCCCAACAATCTTTTCTATGTCGAAGGCAAAGCGAAATTTGACTTTGGCGGCATGACCAATACCGTCTTTGAGAATAATGTGTTCTGGGGCAATCTCTCTAATCGGCCCACTGACGCTCATGCGATCACGGCTGATCCTAAACTGTTATCTCCCGGCAGTGCAACCAACGGTTTCGCTTCTTTACGTGGTTATCAACTGCTCCCCGGCTCCCCCTGCATTGGCGCGGGGAAGATGGTCGAGAACAATGGTGGCCGCGATTTCTGGGGCCATAAAGTGCCTTCAAATCAGCCGCCTGATATTGGGGCGTATCAAGCAAAATAAAAGTTGTTACGCTTCTCTCTATAAGAAAGTTTGTCATTTCGAGCGGAGCAGAGCGAAGTCGAGAAATCTTTCATTGCATTATGGACTCTCTATAAAGATTCCTCGACTGTGCTCCACTACAGTCCGCTTCGCTCGGAATGACAAACTCACGAGTAGAAATTCAAACTATCCGTAAGTAGGTTAATAGTGCCTTTATGAAACAAAGTAATGGTTTCTTTGCGCAATGGTTAGTAGTTACAACCTTAACTTTCCTGGCCATTGGCATCCTAAATTTGCCGCCAGGATTAGCTCAAAGTCCACCATTGCTCGTAGACCTGGATGCCAGAGACTCCAGCGCAGGCACACCAACCTGGCACAATCGCGGCTCTTTAGGTAACTTCACCCGTGTTGGGCATCCAAAACTTGAAACTCTTGCCGGAGTGCAAGCTGTGACTTTTGATGGTGTGCAGGATGCCTATCGTGGCCCCCTTGCGGTTGCGGGTATTGCGGGTAAAGCACCACGCACCATAGAAGTGTGGGCTTATAATCCTGCCTTAGATGCCGATGAAGAAACGCTGGTATCCTGGGGCAAGCGAGGTGGCCCGGATGGTAGCCTATTGGCTTTTGGTTGGGGTAAGAACCCAGGCTATGGTGCGGTGGCGCACTGGGCTGCGGACTTAGGTTGGAATGGCACGCCCACACCGCACCGTTGGCACTACCTGGTTTACACCTATGATGGCACCACGGCGCGCATTTATGACAATGGTTTAGAGAAGAATTCCCGACCCCTCAATATCAATACTGCATTGGGTTATCCCATCAGCTTAGGCGCAGAAAGTAACGCTCAAGGTGAGTTGCAATTTCTCAACGAATACACCCATGAGCAACAGGCAGGCTCACTGGCGATAGCTGCGGTGCGGATTCGTGTCGGGGCACTAACAGCCGAGCAAATATCACACACTTTCGATGCCGAAGCCAAGCGGTTTGGCGCAGTGCGTGCTGATGCGGAAGGCATTCTGGGCAAGGGGCGAGACCAGTTTCAAATCGGGGCGTTTACCTTATCCCTTGTGCGTGCAACTCAGACAGCAGCAGGATTGGCACCACGGGGCGCAGACTTCGATTTTCTGCCAACAGATCGCCTCGCCAGTCGCGCCTCCAACGGCTATTATCATCTAGGCGACATCAATCTGCGCTGTCGAGTGAGGAATGGCAAATGGAGTTCCTATTCATCGGCGGCTGAACGGAGCGAACTGCCGATTTTATCCAGACCCAATGTAATTGCCGCCTGTGACCTGACCCCTGCTCTGGGCGCGGATTGCCCTCTGTCGGTTGTGCGAGAATGGGCCAGTGACGCAGGCACGCCCGTGATGCGGTTTCGCTTAACCAATCATTCCCAGCAGGCGGTTGAAGTGGGAGGACTTGGCGCAGCAATGGTTTCCAATAACCTGCTGACGGGCCGCAGCCTGGAAGAGACGCACGACCACTGCTCTTTTGCTGACCCTTACATCGGCGGCGATGCTGGCTACCTGCAAGTCACGCGCTTAAATGGACAAGGCCCGGCCCTGCTGGTGTTGCCAGAGCGAGGCACCTCTTTTGAAGCCTACCGCCCTTTGTATGATGATCCAACACCGCGTGGTGTCACCTTTGAAGGGTTTTACGAATGGATGGTGCATACCAGGGCTTATGCGGATAACGACTGGAAACAGGCCCAACCGTGGAACCGTCCCACCTCGCGTTTGCTGCAACCCGGCGAGATGGCAACCTATGGCTTTCGGTTTGTGCTGGCCCCTGCTATTAAAGCTATTGAACCAACACTGGTGGCCCAACAGCGGCCTGTGGTTGTGGGAATTCCGGGTTACGTGCTGCCCACCGACCAAACCGGCCATCTCTTTGTCCATTCTGCGACTCCTATCAAAATGCTGACCGTTGAGCCTGCCAATGCCGTGCGATTGGTGGCTGACCGCAAAACGACAGCACATGGTTGGCGATCTCTCAGTCTTTTTGGTCAAGTAATAGGCCACTGTCGCCTGGTAATTCGGTATGTGGATGGGATGCAGCAGTTTGTGCATTATAATGTCATTCCTCCTGAAGCGGAACAAGTCCGACGCTTAGGTGCTTTTCATGCGACCAAGCAATGGTATGATGATCCTGCCGACCCATTTCAGCGCACCAATTCGTTTATGCCGTTTAATCGTGAAACGGGCAAGCAGGTCTTACAGCATTCTCATACCTGGTTTTCAGGACTCAGTGATGAAATCGGGGCCGGGGCATCGGTGGCAATGGCGATGAAGAATTTGGGTCAACCCGACCCAGCACAAATTGCCCTGCTGGAAAAGTATGCTAATACAGCTTTGTGGGGACATGTGCAAAACCCGGACTATAGCGTGCGCGCCAGTCTGTTCTATTATGAGCCAAAGCTGTTCTCCAACTACTATACCGTGCATGATGGCTGGAATAAAGAGCGCACGGAAACGACCTGGCGGGCCTTTAATTATCCGCACGTTGCCTTCGTCTACTGGGCACTTTATCGTTTAGCGCGTGACCACGAAGGCTTAGTCACCATGCAGTCGCGGCAGTGGTATCTCGATCATGCCTATCATACGGCGATGGCGATTCCGCAATTTGCGCGTGGCTTAGCGCAGTTTGGCCTCATGGTAGGGAGTATCTTTCCTGAGATTGTGCGTGATTTGCGCCGTGAGGGGCGCACGGAAGATGCTGATAAATTAGAAGCGTTTATGCGCCAACGGACGCAACACTGGGCCAGTCTGCGTTACCCCTTTGGCAGTGAGATGCCGTGGGATTCAACCGGGCAGGAGGAGATTTATACCTGGTGTCGTTATTTTGGTTATGACGATAAGGCGCAGGTGACACTTAACGCCATTCTCGGCTATATGCCCACCGTGCCCAACTGGGCCTATAACGGTGCGGGGAGGCGTTACTTTGATGCGCCAGTTAATGGCACACGCTGGCCCGACATTGTACGCATGACCAATCATTACGGCTCCTCTATTAACGCCATTCCAGTTCTCTCAGACTACCTGCAACATCCTGATGATCTTTACTTGTTGCGAGTTGGATATGCCGGGATGAGTCAACTTTTAGCCAACATTGACGCCGAGGGTTTTGGTTCCTATGGTTTCGATGCTGACCCGGCCATCTTGCAGTTCGACCCGAACACCGCAGACTATGGTATCGCCTTTTACGGCTATGCGCGCAATGCGGGTGCCTATGTGATGCAGCACCCGGAATTTGGTTGGCTCGGCTTTGGGTGCAACGTGCAAGCAAGAGGCAATAGTATCACGGTTGCGCCGCGTGATGGATTCCGCCAGCGCGTCTTCCTGGCCCCGCTAAAATTGTGGCTAACATTAGACGCTGGAACTTTTCAAAGTGTCAGTTTTAACCTCAAGACCCGCCGGGTGAATATCGTTTTTGCCCCAGCGACTTCAGGCACACCAACCGCTTTGCTGCATATTCAATCAACAACAGGGGCTAAAGAATCGTTGGTTGGCTTTGTGCCTGTAGATTCTACACCGACCGTGCGCGACGCCTATCAAATTGCCTTAGCCCCTAAGCCTGTCTCGTTCTCTATAATCCCCGCAAAATCGAAGTAATGTCTGCGCTGCGCTATGAGCAGTTTTTCGTTTGGCAAAGACAACCATCGGCCCCGCCAGGTGGGGTCAGGTGTCACCAAAGCATTAAGGCTATACTCTTTGCTGTATCCCTACAAGTTTCTGTTCAGGTTGTAGGTGAAGCTGTGACAAGTAGTCCTAAAATGCTATTAAATGATGAGGGGCGGAGGCTCTGCCTGAATTATAGAGAGGAGTCGTAAAGCGTGAAGTCTCGTTTTATTCAACTTGGTCTTGGTGCGTTGGCAACAGCGATGGCCTGTATTTGTTTACCGGTATCGGCGCAGGCAGCCGAATCTACCACCGTGCGCGTGGTGCGTAATCCACAGCCGCTGGTGGCGGCTGGTTTTTATACACCCAATCGGGCACCGTTGCAGCCGACGGCTTTTATGAAGTTGCCGATTGGCAATATTACCCCCAAAGGTTGGCTGCGTCATCAGTTGGAACTGGATGCGGATGGTCTCAGTGGGCGTTTAGAAGAAATTTCCGATTATCTCAAGTTCGAGAATACCGGCTGGGTTGATCCCAAAAAGAGTGGCTGGGAAGAAGCCACTTACTGGCTGCGTGGCTATGGCGATCTGGGCTATGTCTTGAAAGACCCCAAAATCATTGCCGAAGCGCGCAAGTGGATTGATGCGGTGATAGCCACGCAACAACCCGATGGCTACTTTGGCCCGCAAGAGATTAAGCCACAGCCGGGTAAGCGTGACCTGCCCGATCCTTGGCCGCATATGCCGATGCTGGACGCCATGCACTCCTACTATGACTTTAGCGGCGATCAGCGTGTGCTGAGGTTTATGAGCAACTATTTCAAGTGGGTAGATGCTCAACCTTCCAGTTTTTTTAACACGGGGTGGGGTGCAGTGCGTTGGGCCGATAACATGGCGAATATCTACTGGCTCTATAATCTGACAGGTGAAAACTGGCTTCTCGATTTAGCGAAAAAGATTCACTATAATTCGCCAGATTATACGGGCAAGCTGCCAACGATGCACAACGTGAATTTGTCGCAAGGCATCCGCGAGCCAGCCGAGTTTTGGTTGCAGGAAAAAACCCCCAAATATTTGAGTGGTACTGAGCAAGATTATCATTTAGTGATGGATAACTACGGCCAGTTCCCCGGTGGTGGCTTTGCGGGTGATGAGAATATCCGTCCGGCATTTCGTGACCCTCGCCAGGGCTTTGAAACCTGCGGTATTGTCGAGTTCATGCATACTTTCGAGATGATGACGCACATTTCGAGCGACCCTCTGTGGGCTGACCGTTGTGAAGAACTGGCGTTTAATTCTCTGCCTGCTGCGCTCCCGCCCGACCATAAGGGCACGCATTACATTACGTGCGCCAACTCCATTCAACTCGATAATAACAGCAAGAAACATCAACAGTTCAGTAACGGGCCATTCCCCATGCAGGCTTTTAAACCCGGAGTGCATGATTACCGCTGCTGTCCGCATAACTATGGCATGGGTTGGCCTTACTACGCCGAGGAACTCTGGTTAGCCACTGCCGATAATGGTCTATGTGCCTCACTGTATGCGGCTTCGGATGTTAAGGCCAAAGTTGCCAGTGGCACGGAAGTTAGCATTAGCGAAGAAACCGATTACCCTTTTAGCGATACGATTCAATTTCGCATCAACACGCCACAGGCGGTGAGCTTTCCACTTTATCTACGGGTGCCACGCTGGACGCAACATCCCGTGCTAAGAATTAATGGCAAAGTGGCACAAGCCAATGCTGAACCGCTCTCTTACATTGTTGTAGACCGGGCCTGGCACAACGGCGATGTGGTCTCATTGCAACTGCCCATGCACATTGTCGTCCGCACCTGGACGAAGAACAAGAACTCGGTATCAGTGGACTATGGCCCCTTAACCTTCTCGATGGCGATGGGTGAAAAGTGGTCTCGCTATGGCGGCAGCGATGCCTGGCCTGAATGGGCCGTTTTGCCTACGAGTGCCTGGAACTATGGCCTTGAATTGAATACGCAAAATCCTGCTGCGGCTTTTGAAGTTGTGCGCAAAAATGGCCCCCTTGCAGCCCAGCCCTTTACGCCTGATGCTGTGCCCGTTGCCCTCAAAGCAAGGGCACGCAAGATTCCCGGCTGGCAGGCCGATCCAGATAATGTCGTGAGTCTATTACAGCAGAGTCCGGTGCGCTCGGAGGAGCCGCTGGAAACCGTGACTTTAATTCCAATGGGCGCGGCTCGCCTGCGCATCACTTCTTTTCCTACCATCGGGCACGGTGATAATGCTCATGAATGGCTACCTCCAGCCACCGCCAAAGGGCCACAACCCAGCGCCTCCTTTGTGCATGATGGTGATACAGTAGATGCCCTCAATGACGGCATGGAGCCTGCTGCGTCCAGTGATGAGAGTGTCCCCCGTTTCACTTGGTGGGATCATAAAGGCACGCCGGAATGGGTGCAGTATGACTTCAAGCAACCCACGCCAGTTGCGTCAGTTTCCGTTTACTGGTTCGATGACACCGGCAAAGGTGGGTGCCGCGTGCCTAAGTCGTGGCGACTGTTGTACAAAGATGGCGATAACTGGAAGCCAGTCGAAAATGCTTCTGCATATGATACAGCCCGTGACCGTTACAACCAGGTGACTTTCAAACCTGTCACGACTTCGGCGTTGCGTCTTGAAGTGCAACTTCAGGATGGTTTTTCTGGGGGCATCCTGGAATGGAAAGTCGGGTCAGCAAAGTAGCGCAGGTTGTTAAGGTGAATATTCTTATGACTAAACGGACTCAAATCATTTGCCTGTTGGGACTATTGCAGGCGATTTACCTGTCACCACTCACTGCTACCTCGGCCATTGCTGCGGAAGATTCGCCTGCTGCTGCGAATGTAATTAAGCCGGGAGAAGTCTGGCGCGATACGGCAGGCAACGTGATTCAAGCGCATGGTGCGGGGATGATTCAAGTTGGCAAAACCTTCTATTGGTTTGGCGAAGATCATACCGGACAAACGACTGACCAATCGTTTCAGAACGTCAAGTGTTATGCCTCGACTGACCTGGTGCATTGGACATTTCGCAATAATGCCCTTACCCGCCAGGACAACGGCGATTTAGGGCCGTCACGGGTGGTGGAGCGGCCTAAAGTACTGTTCAATCGTCGCACGGGTTTGTATGTAATGTATATGCACATAGACAGCCGCAACTATGCGGAAGCTAAAGTTGGTGTGGCAACGTGCAGCACGGTGGATGGCAACTATACCTATCGCGGCAGCTTTCGTCCGTTAGAGCATGAAAGCCGTGATATGACGCTCTTCCAAGACAACGATGGCACGGGCTACCTCATCTTTGAAGACCGCAAGCGAGGACTCAGTATTAGCCAGTTAACGCCAGACTACTTAGGTGTAGATCACGAAGTTGTTTTGGTGCATGAAGCTCTGGAAGCCCCGGCGATGATTCACTTAGGCGATACCTATTACTTGCTTGGGTCAAGTTTGAGCGGTTGGGACGCTAATCCGAATCACTACGCCACCGCCACTTCCCTCGCTGGCCCCTGGTCGGCCTTTAAGGATGTGGCTCCGCGTGAAACGAAAACTTATGATTCGCAGACGACTTATATTCTACCGGTATCGGGATCACAAGCCACCAGCTATATTTATATGGGCGACCGTTGGGGTCATGGCAGGAACTTACAAGACGCCCGCTATATCTGGCTGTCCCTCACTGTGCATAATCGTTCTCTGTCATTGCCTTCTGATGCACCGTGGACAATAGATGTGGAAACGGGTAGGGTAGCTGCCATCAAGTAACAATGGCGGCTTGTTCTAAGCTTGCTCGATTTAGATAAAGAAGATTGAGTTTTGAATCCGCAACTATACAAGGATAAAGAATAGAGATGATTAAATTAAAACGACCTCTGACCGCTTCGGCTCTGAGCATCTTGGGTGTAATAACAACACTATTTGTAGGAAAGGCACATGCACAAACCAACAATGACCAGAACTTGCGCCCGCCTGCGGTGCCCCTGGTGACTTTCGATCCGTATATGAGCATCTGGTCATGTGCTGACCACTTGAATGATGATGTGACGCGGCACTGGACGAAGCGGCCCCATTCCCTGGTCAGTCTCATTCGCGTGGATGGCAAAGTTTCGCGTTTGATGGGGATTGAACCAGATGATGCGCCTGCTATACCGCAGGTTGGTTTGCAGGTGACGCCGACGCGCAGCATCTACGACTTCCAAGACCCCAAAGTGCATGTGACCATGACCTTTATGACGGCGGCACTGCCGCACGACTTGGATGTGCTGTCCCGTCCGCTCAGTTACATTACCTGGAATGTGCGCTCGGTGGATGGTGCGCCACATACTGTTTCAATTTACGATAGCACCAGTTCGCAGTTAGCAGTCAATACACCGGAGCAACAGGTGGAGTGGGCACGCGGCTTTATGGGGAGTCTCACGGCCTTGCGCGTGGGCACGCATGAGCAACCCTTACTGTCGCCGCCCGGTGATGATGTGCGTATTGACTGGGGTTATGCCTATGCCGCTGCCCCCACGATCCAGTCTAGGGCAGCAGTTGGTGCCAGCCAGACGCTCCTTAGCCAGTTCGTGGATCATGGCGGCTTGCCTGCTGCCGATGACACACGAATGCCGCGTGCCACCACTGACGAGCAGCCGGTGCTGGGTTTTGTCTTTGACTTGGGCAATGTTGGCACGACTCCCGTCTCGCGTCACATGATGGTGGCTTATGACGAGCTTTATGCCATCAAATACTTTGGCAAGAATTTGCGCCCCTACTGGCGGCGCAATGGAGCCACCCCTGCCGACCTGTTGCAGACTGCCGAGCGCGATTATCCAAGTCTCGTGCAGCGTTGCACCCAGTTCGACCAGCAACTCATGGCCGACCTCACCCACGAGGGTGGCGCACGCTACGCCCAGATTGCGGCTTTAGCTTATCGTCAATGTCTGGCCGCCAACGGCCTGGCTGCTGATGATAATAAGCAGCCGCTCTTGTTCACCAAAGAGAACACCAGCAACGGTGACATCGCCACGGTGGACGTATTCTTCCCGATGGACCCGATGATGATCTTCTTTAGCCCATCGTTGGCGAAGGCATCCCTGGTTCCTATCCTGACGTATGCTTCCTCTCCCCATTGGAAATTCCCCAATGCGCCGCACGACCTCGGCACTTATCCGGTAGCGCGTGGCACCGACGATGGCGGCGAAGGAATGCCAGTGGAAGAAAGCGGCAATATGCTAATTCTCTGTGATGCGATTGCGCAGGAAGAAGGCAGTGCCAAATGGGTTTCTCCCTGGTGGAACAAACTAACGCAGTGGGCGCAGTATCTCGAAAAATATGGCAACGACCCGGAAGAGCAGCTTTGCACCGATGACTTTATGGGGCACTTAGCCCATAATGCGAATCTGTCGGTCAAGGCTATCGTGGCCTTAGCCGCCTATGGTGACTTATGCCGGATGCGCGGCGACAAGCAGACCGCACGCCGCTATCAAGACATGGCCAAACAATATGCCCAGCATTGGATGCAGGTGGCTAATGATGGCGACCACTATCGTTTAGCCTTTGATAAGCCTAATACCTGGAGCCAAAAATATAACTTAGTGTGGGATAGCATTCTGGGCCTTAACGTCTTTCCTCCCGTAGTAGCACAGCAAGAAATTGCCCACTACAAGAAAGTGATGCAGCCTTATGGAGTGCCGCTCGATTCACGCACCCACTTAACTAAAACCGACTGGTCTGTGTGGAGCGCGACAATGGCCACCAATCCAGCCGACTTCGAGGCGATTGTGTCACCGATTTACGATTTCCTGAATCACACCACGGCTCGCTCTCCCTTGATGGATTCTTACATCACTGACAACATCAAGAGCGATGGAATGCACGCCCGCCCGGTGGTTGGCGGTATCTTTATCAAAATGCTGGCAGATCGGCCTATGTGGGTGAAGTGGGCCAAAGGCGACCGCCAAAAAGTTGGCAACTGGGCACCAATGCCACAGCCTCCGGTCATCACCGAAGTTGTACCAACCTCACAGCGTCAAGGCATCCTGTGGCGCTATACCACGGAAAAGCCTGCCGATGATTGGGCGCAGCCCGGCTTCAACGATGCGAACTGGAAAGAGGGCTTAGGCGGATTCGGCACTAAAGGCACCCCTGGCGCAGTGGTGAACACCACCTGGGACACGCCGGACATTTGGCTGCGCCGGGAAGTGAATCTGCCTGCTGGCAATTATTCTAACCTTCAATTCTTCGTTTATCATGATGAAGACGTGGAGATTTATATCAATGGTGTTTTTGCGGCTAAAGAAGGTGGTTTTATCAATTCTTATGAACCGCTTGAAATAACTCAGACTGCCAGAGCATTGCTGAAGCCTGGCGCTACGGTCACTATCGCCATGCATTGCCATCAGACCGCTGGGGGGCAAGGTGTTGACGTTGGCCTAGCTAATGTTGTTGAACGCCGTTAAGTGATGGCTGAGATATAACCTCGGTTTGCACAAAAGATATGAGGCATGGGATTTTTCCATGCCTCATATCTTTTGTTGGCATCAGTTAGCCATAGTAGCCAAGAGGTGTGATCTAGATTCATAATAGTACCATCCTGTCAGATTTCCATAATTGGGTTCACTAACCACATTCAAACTTGAGGGCTAAATTCTTATATGCTGCGCCTGAGTTATCACCCACGCCATATTTTCTGCTTCTTTTTTACCTTATATTGTTGCCTGTTTAGTCTTAATCCCACCGTCGCTGCTGCACCCCCAGATACCATTACTGCCGACCTGTCCAGTGTCGCAGGTGTCCATTGGGATTTTAAGCCGGAGGGTGGAGCCTGGAAAACGATTGTTGTCCCGGCGGGAGGTTGGCGAGCGCAGGGTTATACCTGTGATGCGGGCACTTATCGTGCGGGTATTCCCATCCCCGCAAATGCAAGAGGTCGTGTCGTGCGATTGGCCTTTGCTGCCGTGAACTTTGGCGCTGATGTCTACGTTGGCAAGGATGCAGAGCATCTCACCAAAGTTACCTCGCACATCAATGGCTGGATGCCTTTTTCGGCTGACATCACGCCTTATGCCACTCCGGGCGCAAGACTCTTAATCCAGGTTGAAGTCAAAGGCCGCAAGAAGTTCATGGTGAATGGTAAATACACGGTGCCAGAAGGGGCCACCTGGGACCCTTATCTCGAAGAAGGCATTCTGCGGGGAGTCAACCTGCAAATTCTGCCACATATCCACATTGACGATATTTATGTGCGTACGCGCCTGGCTCCCGATAATCTCCAGTCTCAGGTCACGGTAACTAACAGTTCAGATAAGACTGCCAATGTCACTCTCGCGGCATCGCTTAGCTCCTGGAATAAAGCATCGTTCCGTTATCCACGTATCACTCCGGTGACAGTCGCATTGACCGCAGGCGAGACCCGCGTTGTTGAGTTGGGGCAGATTGCCTGGAACTTAGGAGCGCAAAGTTACTGGTGGCCGAACGTGCCCTATCGTCCTGGGTATCAGGCGCAACTCCATGACTTGGAGGTTACGCTGCGTGTCAACGGGCAAGCTGTTCATCGCTATAGACAGCGTTTTGGGTTCCGCCAGTTCCAGGCGCGTGGCGCGCACTATGAACTCAATGGCATTCATTGTAATCTCCGCGGTGATAATCAGCAGGAAGCCGACTTTGGCACCGATGCCTATGGCATTCGCCCCGGCTTTGGTCCACCATCCCCAGGTAATCCAGGCTGGCCGCAGGCGGTAGATAACCTGCTTCGTTTGAACTTTAATGTGATGCGGATTCATCAGATTCCGGCCACGCCTTATATGCTGGATGTCTGCGATGAAAAGGGCTTGATGCTAGTGGATGAATCCCCTTTGCGTGGCTCCGAAGGCGGTGAAGATTTTCAGCATGGGCGCGACAATATGCTCAACATGGATCGGGAGTTGGTGCAGCGCGACCGTAATCATGCAGCAGTGGTGATTTGGAGTGCTGCTAACGAATGGGCCGAGCCGATGCGTGAAGCTTCTTCAGTCATTCAAGGTCTGGATGAAACACGTCCTATCATCGCCGATGGCGTGGGCGACCTGGGGCCGCAGATTATCAATATGCAGCATTACGTGCCGGGCCTGGGCGGGTTGCCTTTAACGGGCGGTTCACCGCGCACCGACCGGCCTTATGGTGAGACCGAATCGGTGTGGCCGATGGATAACACCTGGCAGGGCTTTGCATGGATGGCGACCAGTGTTCGCGTGCGCCGTCTCAAGGGCAATGCCGATTTGCGCAACTACGTGCTTAACAATGCCTGGTCGAACTATGTGCCAGGCGAGGGGCCAGAGAATGAAATCTTAGAAAAGAAAGTCAAAAACATGGGCGGCAACATGGAGATTCGTCCTGCTCTCGCCGATCCCTGGCATCATCCTCTCATTCGCTTGATGCAGAAGTGTTATCATCCCCTGGCGGCGTGCGATCCAGAATTCGACCTACTCAATGCACGCAGCAATGAAAATGGCGACTGGCCAGTTTTTAAGCCACGCTTGGCGACTGGTTCGCATGTAGTGCGCCGTCTCGCTGTATTCAACGATGAGTTCAATGGTGAAGATGTCCAGGTGCGCTGGCAGGTGCATCGTGGCAGCAACACTGGGCCTCAACTCGTCGGTGGTCAATTCGCACTCCATATTCCCCTCGGTGAATTTCGCTATCAAGAGATTGCGTTTGACGCGCCGCAGGAGCCGGGTGATATTTACTTAACTCTGTCTTCTGCAAAACGTGGGATTGTGGAATTCACAGAAGACCAAATTGCTTTTCGCGTGGTCAACGGTTCCACCGCACTATTGCCGGATGGCGACTATCGGCTCTTTAATCTTCATAGCGGTAGAGTAGCGGTGCCCAAAGAAACAGGCGATGATGCCCAACTTGTGCAAATGCAGGCCAACGACCAAGCTATTCAACTCTGGCATATCAAGAATCTGGGCAACAATGATATTATGCTCACCAATAAGCAGACGGGTTTTGTATTGGGCGTGCGTGGCGCGTCGGGTGCCGATGATGCGCTCGCGGCTCAACAGCGAGCCAATAATGGGAACAGCCAAATTTGGCATCTTGACGTTGTTGGCGGCGATACCTATACCCTGACCAATAAAGGCAGTGGCAAAGTTTTAGATGTCTTTGGTCAATCGCTAACGGATGGATCGCGCATTGTGCAATGGAGCCTCAACAATGGAGATAACCAGCAGTGGCAAATAAAGTAACGAAATGAAGCTATGATTACCATTCAACCCCTTGTCTTACTCGTCGTTCTACTGATTTGCCTGAATCTCTCCGCAATGGCGGCAGATAATAGCAATCCACCAGCCTCCAATAGTTTGCCCGTTCTGCCCGTCACGATTCGTATTGATGCCACCAAGACTAAAGGCGAGATGCGACCCGTGTGGCGGTTCTTTGGTTATGACGAACCCAACTACACTTATATGAAAAACGGGCAGAAGTTGCTGTCGCAACTGGCAGCGCTAAGTCCGGCGACAGTTTATGTGCGAACCCATAGTTTGCTCTCTTCGGGCGATGGCACCCCTGCGCTTAAATGGGGTTCAACGGGTGCTTACACGGAAGATGCAGAGGGGCATCCACATTATAACTGGGCGATTGTAGATCGTATCTTTGGTACTTATCTAGCGCGTGGTATGAAGCCTTATGTGCAGATTGGTTTTATGCCCGAAGCACTCTCCATTAAGCCCGAACCATATCAACATCAATGGACACCAGAGCATGGTGGCGAACTCTATACAGGGTGGGCTTATCCGCCTAAAGATTATGCTAAATGGGGCGAATTGGTTTATCAGTGGACGCAGCATTGTGTCGAACGATATGGCCGCGCCGAAGTTGAAAAGTGGTATTGGGAAGTATGGAATGAACCGAATATTGCCTACTGGCATGGCACGCCACAAGAATACCACAAGCTCTATGATTATGCGGTAGATGGGGTGCGACGAGCCTTACCCACGGCGCGAGTCGGCGGGCCAGAAATTGCAGGCACCAAGGGAACCGGAGCCTCGAAATTTCTGCGTGACTTTTTAGAGCATTGCTTACGCGGCACTAACTATGCAACGGGCAAGCAGGGGTCACCGCTCGACTTTATCTCTTTTCATGCCAAGGGTGCCCCTCGCTATGTGGATGGGCATGTGGAAATGGGCAGTGCCTCCCAACTGCAAGATATTGATCGCGGCTTTGAAATTGTCGCCAGTTTCCCGGAGTTGCGCCATAAACCGATTGTCATTGGTGAATCTGATCCCGATGGTTGTGCCGCCTGTTCCGCACAGTTCTTTCCTCAGAATGGCTACCGCAACGGCACGCTCTATGCGAGCTACACAGCGGCCACCTTTGCCCGTAAATATGAATTAGCCGATAAGCATGGCGTCAACTTTGAAGGCGCGGTCACCTGGGCCTTTGAGTTTGAAGGCCAGCCCTGGTTTGCTGGCTTTCGCGCCCTGGCGACCAATGGTGTCGAGTTGCCAGTACTGAATGTCTTTCGTATGTTTGGCCAGATGGGGGGGCAGCGGTTAGCGGTGGAAAGCACCGCCGATGCGGGGCTGGAATCGCTACGCCAACAAGGTGTGCGTGCCACGCCGGATGTCTATGCACTGGCGAGTCTTCAAGAGCATAAACTCTCGATATTGACCTGGAATTACCACGATGAAAATGTGCCCGGCCCGGCTGCCGCAGTAGAGTTATCCTTAAGCAATTTGCCCCTGCGAGACGGTAACTTGACTTTGCACCACTATTGCATTGATGATGGGCACAGCAACGCCTTTGAAGCCTGGAAACAGATGGGATCACCGCAGCAGCCGACACCTGAACAGGTGGCCCAATTAGAAAAAGCGGCCCAACTGACACTGCTCGACCCGCCGCAATCGCTGCACATTCACAATGGCCAAGCTATATTGAACTTAAAACTGCCGCGCCAAGCCGTTTCACTATTGGTTTTTACCTGGTGATGTAGCCCGATGGATAGAAAGTTAAATCGAATGATTGACGGAGTTTAAGGTATGAGGAAAACAATAATGACCTGCTTAATGGCAGGTCTTGCTTTGTCTACTGTGACAGCACAGGCGGCGGAGACTGTCTGGCTGTCCTCGTTAGATTTGTCTAAGGCGCGTCAGGGGTGGGAAAAACCGCAGGCCGATAAATCGGTTGGCGGCAATCCCATGTCCCTGAAGGGGCACAAGTTTGAGCATGGCTTTGGCACGCATTCGCCAGGGATGCTCTTTATTCAACTTAATGGTGGCGCGACCCGCTTTCTGGCAACGGTTGGTATTGACGATGAAGTGAAAGATGGCAAGGGCAGCGCGGAATTTCAAGTCCTGGGCGACAATCATAAGTTGCTGTGGAAAAGTGGTGTGCTGCGTCAGGGGCAGGAGCCGAAGCCCGTTGATGTAGATGTCACCGGCGTGCAGCAATTGGCCTTACGTGTCACCACGGGCGGTGATGGTTTTGAATTTGACCATGCTGATTGGGCGGATGCGCGTTTTGAAGTGACTGGTCAACATCCGCAAACGGTGGCGCAGAGCGTGGCGGTCAATGAGCCTCCGTCCGTTATCTCACTGGCCTCGGTGCCTGCCAATCCAAATATCAGGTTGCCTTTAATAGCGGGCGTACGGCCTCGCACGCCATTTCTCTTTACTGTTCCCGTTACGGGTCTGCGGCCTCTCCAATTCACTGCACGAGGTCTGCCGCGTGGTCTCAAGTTGGATGCAGCCACCGGCCAGATTAGCGGCGTAATCGAGCAAGCAGGCACTTACTCGGCCAGGGTGCGGGTGAGAAACCAAATAGGAAGGGATCAACAGATATTGAAAATTGTCGCGGGAGATAACATCGCCCTTACACCGCCGTTAGGGTGGAACAGTTATGATAACTTCGGCGATGCAGTCAATGAAGCGGAAGTCCTGGCGAATGCCCGTTATATGCACGAGCAGATGCAGCCCTATGGCTGGCAGTATGTGGTGATTGACTATCGCTGGTATGATCCAGGAGCTACCAACCGTGACCCGCAGTTCAAAGGCGCTCCCCTCACCATAGATAAATTCGGACGGCTACTGCCGTCGGTGAATCGTTTTCCCTCGGCAGCGGATGAGAAAGGTTTCAAGGCATTGGCCGATCAGGTTCATGCGATGGGTCTGCGCTTTGGCATCCACATTATGCGTGGCATTCCGCGTGCTGCGGTGAAGGCCGATATGCCCATTGCTGATTCCAACTTCAAATCTTCGGAAGCCGCCAATACGAATGACACCTGTGGCTGGAACAGCGATATGTATGGCGTCAAAGGCGCAACCGCAGCAGGGCAAGCTTACTATGATTCTCTTTTTAGGTTGTATGCCAGTTGGGGCCTTGATTTTGTCAAAGTAGATGATATGTCGTCGCCTTATCATAAAGATGAAATTGAAGCAGTGCGCAAGGCCATTGATAAATCGGGACGTTCCATTGTATTCAGCCTCTCGCCCGGAGAGACCCCCATAGATCAAGGCCAGCATGTCGCACGCCAGGCGAATATGTGGCGGGCTTCGGGCGATTTCTGGGACAACTGGAATCAGCTTAATCACGAGTTTGAACTCGGCGCGAAATGGCACGACTACGTTAGCCCGGGCCACTGGCCCGATGCCGATATGCTGCCGGTGGGCCATATTGGAGAGTTTGTGGTCGGCCCACCACGCGAAACGAAGTTCACTAAAGCGGAACAACTCACCATGCTCTCGCTCTGGTCTTTATTGCCTTCACCCTTAATGGTGGGAGCTAACCTGCCGAAAGACGATCCATGGACGTTAGCCTTGCTGACCAATGACGAAGTATTAGCGGTAGATCAAGATACGCTTGGCGCGGCAGCCAGGCACATTGCGCAAGGTGATGACCTGGAAGTGTGGGTCAAAAACCTGGCCGACGGCTCCAAGGCGGTAGGACTATTCAACCGGGGAGATTGGAGCACCCCGGTCACGGCTAACTGGGCCGATTTACAGCTTAGTGGACGGCAGACCGTGCGTGACCTATGGCAGCGCAAAGACCTCGGAGTCTTTGACGGAAAGTTTGAGGCCAATGTGCCCAGTCATGGTGTTGTGCTGTTGCGCTTGCGCCCGGTTAAATAATTCCCTATAGTCCCCATAAAATCAAAGGATATTCAACAATGCCCAGTAAGGCTGCTGATAAAGAACAGAAATTTGTTTTTCCGTTACGCACCATTCATCTGGATTTTCACACTGGTCCGGCGGTGCCGGATGTCGGTAAGGATTTCGACCCGGAGACATTTGCGCGCACTTTCAAAGCGGCCCATGTAGATAGCGTGACGGTTTTTGCCAAGTGCCATCATGGGCATCTCTACTATGCTACGGAGCGAGTGGAACGCCATCCTTCCTTACCAAAAGACCTTGACTTGTTGGGGCAGCAAATCGAAGCCTTGCATAAGGTTGGTATTCGCGCACCGATTTATCTGAGTGTGCAGTGTGACGAATACGCAGCCAATACGCATCCCGAATGGTTGGCACTCACGCCTGAGTTGCAGCAGGTGAAAGGTGGGCATTCAGCGTTTACTCCGGCCTGGCAGATTCTCGATATGTCGAGTCCCTATCAGGATTATTTAGCCGAACAGTTGCAGGAAGTCTTGGAGCGATTTGCGCCCGTAGATGGCATCTTCCTCGACATGTGCTGGGATCAAACCAGTTGCAGCAAATGGGCCATAGAGGGCATGACCAAGCGCGGCTATGATCCGCGCCTGCCGGAACATCGCAGCCAGTATGCTCGTGAAGTGGCGCATGATTATATGAAGCGTTACCGCGACATGGTCGAGGCGGCACATCAGAAAGCGGCACCGGCTGGTGTATGGTTCAACAGTCGTCCCAAGACACAATTGCACATCGAAAAGAAATTCCTGCGCCATGTCGAAATTGAATGCCTGCCAACTGGTGGCTGGGGGTATGCCTATTTCCCGTATGTAGCACGTTATGTGCGCTCGGTAGCCAATCTGCCGACTCTTAGCCACACGGGACGCTTTTTCAAGAGTTGGGGTGATAACTCATCGTTGAAGCCAGAGGCGGCCCTGAAATATGAATGCTGCCAGGTGCTTAGCCAGGGCATGACGGGCGGGGTAGGCGACTTGCTGCATCCGCGTGGTGTGCCACAACCTGCGGTCTATGATCTTATTGGCCGTGTTTATTCTTACATTGAAGCCTGCGAACCTTATGTCGTTGGTGGCCAGGTGCTGAGCCAGATTGCCGTGGTGGTTGACCCGTCATTAGGAGATAGCCCCAGCGCGTCGGGAATTGGGGCTGTGCGCGCCTTGCAGCAACTCCGCCATCAGTTCGATATTGTGCCACCCGAAACGAAGTTGGATAAGTATGAATTAGTCATTGTGCCCGAAAGCACGCGGGTGGATGAAAACTTGCAGCGTCGTTTGCAAAGTTACCTGCAATCCGGTGGTGCTCTTATCGTTTGCGGCCCGGCGGCACTGGATGAGGGCGGACAGCCGATTCTGGCAGAACTGGGTATTGTGAGTCATGGCGAGAGTCCGTATACGCACACCTTCCTGCACGCGGCTCCCCCTGTGAGTGAGGGGTTGGCGGACTACGGGTATGTCATGTATGAGCGTGGTTTTCGTATGACAGCGGCTAAGGGTGCCCAAAATCTGGTGCGTATCGGTGAGCCTTATTTCCAGCGCACCTATGAACATTTCTCCGGGCATGAATATACGCCCGAAGATAAGGTGTCACGTTATGCGGGTGCCATCAAGAACGGCAATGCCATTACTTTTGCGGTTCCCGTTCTGGAAGCCTATGGCAAGCACGCCGCACCAAATTACCGCATTCTCCTCGATAACTGTATCCGCTTATTGCTGCCGCAACCCTTACTAAAAACCGGTGGCCCCACTAAGTTAGAAACGACGGTGATGCGCAAAGGCAACAGCATGGTGGTACATCTGTTAAGCTTCAGTCCCGAACGCCGCGCTGAAGGTCTGGATATTGTGGAAGATGCCATTCCCCTCGTAGATGTGCCAGTTGCCGTCAAGGTAGCCAAGCCGCCCAAGCGCGTGTTCTTGGCTCCTCCTGAACGTGATTTGCTGTTTACCTATGAAGATGGCTACGTCCATACTCAGGTGACGGTACTCGATGGGCACGCCCTGCTGGTTATCAATCAATAGAAACAGATTCAATTGACCCATTGTAAAGCTTGCTGGAAATTTAAAGAGATCATCATGAAATCGGTAAAGAAAACTATTTTAAGTGTCGCTCTGGTACTAACTTGCTGCATTACCTCGACGCTGGCGAAGACTAGTTCGGTGCGGGAACGCATCCGTATGGATCAAGGTTGGCGATTTATGCTGGGTGATGTGCAATATACGCCTGGTGGGGTGACGGTGACGGGGTGGCGGTGGAAAGTCACCGGGCAAGCATTCGCCACTGCGCCAGAAAGCTTGCCTGCCGAGGCAAACGCGAACACCGCCGATTGGAAGGATGCGGCTCCCAATGAGGATGTATTTCGGGGACGGGTTGGCTTCGTGTGGTACCAAACTGCACTGCCCACAACTGCGGGGCCGCGTCACGCGTTACATTTTGAGACAGTGGACGATAATGCAGTAATTTATCTGAATGGCAGACGGATCGCACGGCACGAAGGTTGGGATGATCCCTTTGAGGTGTCGCTGGATGGCGCGTGGAATGTGAATGGCCCGAATGTCGTTACTGTCTTAGTGGAAAACACCGCTGGGCAGGGCGGCATCACTGGCCCGGTGTTGATGCAGACGGATAATAGTCCGAGCACGGCAGGAGCGATAGCCCCCAACTTTAATGATCGCGGTTGGCAGCAGGTCAACGTGCCCCACGATTTTATTATTGATACACCCTTTGATCCGACCGCTGATCAAAGTCATGGGTATCATCCTAAAGGCATCGGCTGGTATCGCAAAGAATTTACGCTGCCTACATCCGACAGGGGTAAAACCTTGTGGCTGGAGTTTGATGGCGTCTACCGCAACAGCAAGATATGGCTCAATGGTAATTTCCTGGGCACCCATCAGAGCGGTTATACCAGTTTCTACTATGACATCAGCCGCACGGCGCATTACGGCGGTCGCAATGTCCTGGTGGTGCGGGCCGACGCCACCCATAACGAAGGCTGGTGGTATGAGGGCGGTGGCATTTATCGCCATGTTTACCTGACCAAGATGGCTCCCGTTCATGTCGGGCACTGGGGCACCTATGTCACCGCCACAGTCCCCGATGGCGATAAAGGCGCTGCGGCCACGGCTGATGTGACCATTAGAACAACCCTCGCTAATGACACAAGTGCTGCCGCGCCCTGTCGTCTCGTCTCATCGCTGATCAATCCTGCCGGGCAAGTGGTGGCGAGTATTGAGGCGGCTTCCACCCTGACAACAGGTGAGAACCCGGAGGTAACGCAAACCGTGCGCATCCCGCGCCCCAGCCTGTGGTCTTTAACAACGCCTGGCCTCTACCAACTGCGCACGACTTTATTGAGAGGTCGTCAGGTGCTAGACCAAACGCAGACCCCGTTTGGTATTCGCACCATTCGCTTTGATGCCAATCAGGGTTTCTTCCTCAATGGTAAACGGGTGGAGATTCAGGGCACTTGCAACCACCAGGATTTTGCGGGGATTGGCGTGGCGCTGCCGGATCGCGTGCATGTTTATAAGATTGAAAAGCTCAAGCAGATGGGTTCCAATGGCTACCGCTGCTCGCATCATCCTTACGCGCCCGAAATTATGGATGCCTGTGATCGGCTGGGTATGCTGGTGATGGATGAGAACCGCAAATTAGGCGACTCTCCCGAAATTCTCTCCCAGGTAGAAAGCATGGTGCGCCGTGACCGCAATCATCCCAGTGTTATTATGTGGTCTATGTGCAATGAGGAAGGCGCGCAGGGCACGGAACGGGGCGCGCAAATGTTCTCGGCCATGAAGAATGTGGTGCAACGCCTGGATGTGACGCGACCCGTCTCGTGTGCCATGAATGGCGGCTTCGGCCAGGGTATTTCCTTGGTCGAAGACTTACAGGGCTTCAATTACAACACCGGAGCTTATGACCCCTTCCATGCCAAGTTTCCTAATCAACCTTGCTATGGCAGTGAAACGGCCAGCACCCTGACGACCCGTGGTATCTATGCCGATGACAAGGAGAAAACCTACGTCAGTTCCTACAACTTGACCGAAGGCGCATGGCGACCGATTGTAGAGCGACCCTATATGGCCGGTGGCTTTGTGTGGACAGGATTTGATTATCGTGGCGAGCCGACACCTTATAGTTGGCCGTGCATCAACTCGCACTTTGGCATTATGGATACCTGCGGATTCCCCAAGGATAACTACTGGTATTATCTGGCGGTGTGGCGTCCTGAACCTGTGGTGCATATCATGCCGCATTGGAATTGGGCAGGCAAAGAAGGCCAGAACATTCGCGTCGTCTGCTTTAGCAACTGTGAGCGCGTCGAACTGCTCTTGAATGGCCAGAGTTTAGGCACCAAAGAAATGCCACGGAACAGCCACCTCGAATGGGAAGTGCCCTATGTCCCCGGCAGGCTCGAAGCGCGCGGCATCACCGGGGGGAATGTGTTAGCGCGTGAAGCAGTGGAAACCACCGGTGCGCCAGCCCGCATTGTTTTGACTCCTGACCACACCGCTATCTTTAACGACAATGAAGACGTAGCAATAGTTCCTGTGACGATTCTGGATACACAGGGTCGAGTTGTGCCCACCGCTAATAATCAAGTGTCATTTAGCGTCACCGGGCCAGGCCGGATCATTGGTGTCGGCAACGGCGATCCCAGCAGCCACGAACCGGATAAGGCCAGCCAGCGACATGCCTTCAATGGCCATTGTCTGGCGATTGTACAATCCACCAATCGCAGCGGCCCAATTCGCGTAACGGCCACCGCACCGGGGCTGACTCCGGCGACTGTCACCATTCGCTCCGGCGCTAACGCATCGCTATACACCATGCGCTAGTGATGGGGTTATCATAGAGCGCGATAGAGTGCTAAATCCAAGCAGCGTTAAATTTTTTGGAGGGACAGCATGAGTGCAACTTCAACAATGGCTACGGGCGAGTTAATGCAGGGCGTGGCTGTGCAAGACATCGAGGTCTGTGCCGATGATCTGGATGTGCAGCGTGCGGCGCAAATTTATAAAGAATTTGGCTGCCTGGTGGTGCGCGGCTTGACCAAACCTTATCTGGAGCAGATTCAGCGGGACATCGAAGCGACTGCCCAACAGTCTATCGCTTTGTTAGACCAGGCCAGAAAAGTTCCAGAAGGTTGGGTCACGCCCGATGGCACGCTCTTTTTACCCGCCCCGCCAGGCTTTAAGCACGATAAGCAAATCATGGTGCTGGCCGTTAGTTACCAAACCAGTGCCGCTTTCTTCCAGGCCGCGTTCGATAAAAGAACGGTAGACATTGTGGAGGCAATTGTCGGCCCCAACATCGAGCTTTTTATGAATGGCCAGTGCCTCTATAAAGAACCAGTGGGCGGACACCCCAAGCATCTGCACCAAGATTCAGCCTATTTCGATCATCGCTTTGATGGCCCGGTGGCGACGCTGAATTATGTAGTGGATACCAATCTGGTCAATGGCGCTCTTTATGTCGTGCCTGGCTCACATCGCATGGGCACGCTTCAGCATGTAGACACCTTCTCGCATCTTGGCCTCAATGAGCAAGAATGGCCGTGGGAGCGAGCCTTGCCGATTATTGGTGAGGCAGGCGATTCCATCTTTTTTCACTATCGCACTATTCATGGCTCACAGGAAAACCACTCCGAGCAGCCACGCCCCGTTTTCATCAACCGCTATCGGCGCGTGGATGATTATGTGGTGGTTGGCGCTACTACAACAGAGAACCGTGAAGAGGCGGAAAAACGCGCCGCCGAAGCCCGCAAAGGTCAGCAGCGTGGCTTTATGGTGCGCGGCTTCCGGCCCTATGAGGCAGAGTAGCGGAGCGTTGAATTGTGGCATTGGCCCTCACCCTGCCCTCACACTCCCAGGCTAATAAGGGGAGAGGGGAGGTCACACCACTATGTTTCTCATAGTGCAACAGTTCTACTCTGGCAAATGTAAGATTTTTAGGAGCCAGCCCTTCTTTCCACTCCCCTTGCCCTTGTATGGGAGAGGGGCCGGGGGTGAGGGCCAAGAGCGGCGCTAAGCGATAAATCAGCAGTGCCATGCTAGACCATCAGGCAATGTTTTAGCGGCAAATTCCAGGTGGATAACGCGGCGGTGGTGCGGTGTCTGGGATGCTGATGAAGCATGAAGCAACAGCGGCTTCATTAATAAAGCGCCGCCGCGTGGAACAGGACAGATTACAGCGGGGTGGTTTTTCCGGCAGCATTGAATCGCTTGTGCATCCAAACGCCCATAATGATGCGAACCCGGAATAACTTGAAGTGGCCCATTCTCCGGCGTGCAATCATCTAAGTGCAGGCGCAGCGTCAACATGCCTTCCAGGATAGCCACAGGCGGCTGCACATGAAGCACCCCCGCTTTTTGTGGCCAGGGGCCGAAGCCTTCCGCTTCTTTGCGCTCGCGCACCGCAATCGAAAGGTCTTGGTGCCAGGTGACTTTCCAGTTGGCCTGGGGAATTTTGTCGAAAAGGATGCCGCGCACGGCAAAGTAGTTGGGGCCAAGAATTGGTTTCAATAAGGCTCTCACGGGTGCCGACTGCGCCAACTCGCGCACGGTAGGCACCACTTCGAGCAAGTTGCGAATAGCATAAACATTAGCTTTGCTGGCAGTCCCTCGTTGTTGCACCCCTTGTCCTTCCCGAACCGCTTCTATCGCTGAAATCAGACTGTTGACTGTATCGAGTACAACAACATCGGGCACAATGGCGAAGCCATCACGCTCTATAGCTGCTTTGATTTCTGCATTAGACATTATGTGAGTCTTGTTCCAGATAACAGCTAACCCCACCAAAAGGCCGAAGCAATTATGCCATAAAGACCGATGAGAGCCACGCCTTCGAGCCAGATAGATTCCCCATCAGATACCACATAGGCGCTGACAATGGCAGTCAGAGCCAGGGCCACCACCAGGAGCGGAGGCAACACAAGGGTTAAGTGCGGCCCGCCCAAGACGAATGAGAGAAGAACCAGAATAGGAGTCAGCCCCAGAGCGATCTGCAAGGAACTGTTGAGGATCACGCTGATGGCATAATCGGTTTTGTTGGCGGCGGCAAGCTGAATCCCGACCACGTTTTCAACAGCATTGCCCGCAATAGCGACTATCACTAAACCAGTGAAAGTTTCCGATAGGTGCAGCACTTTGATGGTGGGAGTCAGAGCATCCACAAACCAATCGGAAACAAAAGCCGCACCTATTCCAGCCAGAGTGAGAATCACCAGGGTCAGTGACATCGGCCAGGCGTCCTCATGCTCTGGCTGAGGTTCGGGTGTGATACAGGGATCACCACTGATCGAGAAGGGAATGCTCGCGGCAAAAACAACCAGCAAAAAGACGGCGCAGGCTCCGCTGAGTGTGCTGATGTGGGCTGCTGCTGGAGTATGGATACGAAAAGCTATGGTCGGAATAATAAGCGCAGCGACAGCTAACATAATCAGCGCCGAGATAGTACGTGGCACTTCCGCATTGAAACGCTGCGTGCCATTTCGCAAGCCGCCAAACAACATCGCTAATCCCAGCACCAACAGTGAGTTCGCCAGAATTGAACCCACTAAGGCCGCTTGTACGACTTCCACTAACCCCGCCCGCAGGCTGAAGATACCCACAAAAAGTTCGGGCAGGTTGCCCAGCGCCGATTGCAGAACCCCCGTTGCCCCTGGCCCCATGCGGTTGCCTAATTGCTCGGTGGCGTGACCTACCAGCATCGCCAATAGAGAGAGCGCGGCGGCTGAAAACACAAAGGACAGTACCGCATTGGCGTGAGTGAAGGTTAGAATCGCCGAAGCGATGGTGGCGATAACCGCCAGACCAACCGTGATCAATTCGTTGCGCGCCAGATGAGCCGTGAGTCCTTTTGCCATAAGGTTGTGTAGATATACAGTGTTACTTAACAGGCAATCTTCAATGGGACGCTATGTGAGGCAACGCTAATTACATGCACAAACCTACGCAATTTTATATCCATAGCGTCTCCATTGCGCCGCGTAGAGCTGCGAAAAGAAGTTTAGCGTCCTATCAAAATTAAGCCCTAGTGTAACGGTGCTTGACGCCCACCGGAAAATATGCGGCATCGCCCGTGGGAGCTAACTCAACCTGCGGCACCTGATATTCTTCTGGCACATAGTTAGCGAACTCACTGTTGAGCCGTCGCAGATGAGTTTGAATCGAAGTAGCGATAGCCTCGCGCTTTGTTGTATCCGCAGTTGTATTAGGTGCCAGTTCCACAGCCACCGTCAGGTGGCGGTTACGGTCGGCATCTTCCTGAACTTGCAACACAAATTTACCCGTTACCCATTCTTTGATCTCCGGTTGTTCTAAACCAACAGAAATATTTTCGGGATAAATGTTCGCGCCAAAGTAAGAGACCGTAAAGTGCGAGCGACCAAAGACGTAAACAAAGGGCAGGGGATAAATGCCCCGCGCTTCATCACCTAATTGCTCCAATGGATAGAAATCCCACTGAGCCAGGAATTGGAACATTTCATCAAAGGGGATAATGTTACCCGTATCCGAAATGTGATAGCGGACAAGCGGGATGCCGTTATCGCCAGAAAAGAGCAGGGTCGGTGAACCTTCAGGATGAATTTGTGTCTGGAAAAAGCGGCTGAGTGGGTCATATTGCACGAGGGTTGGCAAGCGTGATTCACCAAAGAGGGCGCGGGCCGCGTCAGGATGCTCCGCCAGAAAACGACGAATGCAGATGCTCAAAGGCGTCTCGTTGCCTAATACTCCTGCATCCGCAGTGCCGTAGAGAGAAGCCGAGTCGTAACATGGATTCTGGGAGCCGGTGCGCTCTCCGACCAGGGTGCGCCATTCCTCGCTAAACACCTCGCCAGCCATCACCAGCTTAATCCCATAGTGTTGCCATTCCACGCCTGCTGCCCGTCCGGTATCTATTACTTCCTTGAGAAAAGGTGGATAGCCTAAAAGCACAACTTGCTCGAAATGCGGACCAAGCTCACGCACCACGCGTAGAATTTCATCTATCTTATTGCCTGGTGCGATAGTGGTGATGGGATAGCCCTTGCCAGCTAAATGGCGGCAGCAATTCATGGTATAGACGCCACCGACCCAACTGCCCATTGCAAAGCAGATAACAGCTAAGGTGCTACGCTCATTTGCCTGAAAACTGTCGTGGAAGATTTGCTCAAAGCGGGTGGCGATACTTAGCTCATCGGTGACAAAGCGCGGCCAGAAGGTGGGTTGGCCCGTTGAGCCGGATGAAACCGCAATCATATCACAGCTTTCCAGTTGACCGTTGCGACACAACTCAGCTAAGGGATAGTGGCGCAGGTAATTTTCTTTGGTAATGAGCGGTAAGCGGTTGAAATCGGCAAAGGTATCTACAGACAAAGGGTCTATATCGTGAGAACGCAAGAAGTCTCGATAAGCTGGAACCGCGGCGACCGCCGCATGAAATAGCTCGACAGCGTTATCTTCCGCTAAAGCCTGTGTGTGACTTTGCAGCACCTCTTCAAAGGGGGTGCTGCAAAATTCTTGCAGCTTAGTTACGACTTGCTGTGACTTTTGTTTTTGCATAGGCATGTAGGCCAGACACTCCTGTCTGGCCGAACAGAATTGTGCCAGACAGGAGTGTCTGGCCTACAGGGAACTCTTCTTTAACGCCATTATACAGGTGGGTCAGCATCCGGCAGCCAGTCCGTTGATGGTTGGCGAGATACCCTGCGGTCGGTCTGGCGGCGGTCTGATCTTTCACCCCTCGCCCCCTCGCGGCGTTCACCCTGGCGACGACCTCCTTGCCGTCGTTCAATGGGCGCTTTAATCCTTTGCGCCAGATGATTGCCGCCATCGCCTTGTGCCGCCACCAGCAGGAAATCTTGACCTTCTTGCCAGTCTTTCAATTCATCATGGTGGATTAAACGCCCACCCCAGGTGCCGCACAGGGTACCCCCATAATATTCGACAAAGAGATAAATCGAGACGCCGCGAGGCCGCAGTTCACTTTGGGCGCGTTCCAGACTCAGCAATAACTGCACCGTGTCTTCGTAGCCGCTAAAGAGAAGCAGGCGGAATTTAGGGGCTTCTCCCAAATGCCCTTTGGCCTTGCTGCCCAATAAGTAGACTTCCTTAAGCTGCGGAAATCGCTGGAGGAGAGCCTGCACAAATTCTTGTAAAGCTTTGTCCTGTGCGCCAGTAGTGAGTTCCAATTGCATCCTGCTCCTTTCTGATGAATGATGGCAACAGAGAAATAATAACCACAGTTTAATTGAAAGATGAGCCGAAGGATTGTGTAAACTCATTTTATGCCAGAATTACCCGAAGCCGAAACTGTGCGGCGACAGTTAGCGCCGCAGGTCGTGGGAGCGCGTATTGCCCAGAGTTGGGCACGCCTGCCCCGCATTACGATTCCCAGCATTGAAGAGTTTGTGCAAACCACGCAAGGGCAACGCATCCTGGATGCGCGGCGGCGTGGCAAGCAGATTTACTTTCCCTTAGAAAATGAGGCGCACTTACTGGTGCATCTTGGTATGACAGGTCGCCTGCATGTGGAACCGCCCAATGGCCATGCCTTTGATGCCGCTGCCCTGCCCAAGCACGTTCATGCGGTGTTGCGTTTTGAGGATGGCCGCCAGTTAGTCTTCACCGACCCCCGCACCTTTGGCGTGGTGGGGGTGGCGCGAGACTTGCCGTTCTTAGAAAAAATGGGGCCGGAACCCCTAGACGAAGATTTTGATGAGGAGGCGTTAGCGCGCAAGTTATCAAAACGGGGCACCAAGATAAAAGCCGCCATTCTCGATCAAGGCTTGGTGGCGGGTTTAGGCAATATCTATGCGGATGAGGTGTGCTTTTTAGCGGGCGTGCATCCTGAACAGCGAGCGTGTGATATACAACTGCGCAAGTTGCGTTTGCTGGTGTCGCACATGCGACCAGTGCTGCAACGGGCCATCGAAGCGCGCGGGGCAACCCTCAAAGATGGGGGCTATCAAGATACGTTTGGAGAATACGGCGAATATCACCCGCACGTCTATGGCAATACAGGGCTACCCTGTCCTAATTGTAGCACCCGCATCAAACGCGGCGTGCTTGGCCCTGGCCGCAGTGCCCGCTCTTACCACTTCTGCCCCAAATGCCAGAAGTTGAAAACATCTGTAAGGAAAAGCTGAGGAAAAGCTCATGAGTGATGAAGGCAAATACCTGGTCACGCCGCCCCTACTGGAAGTGCGGCCTCTGATTGAAGCGGCACTGCGCGAAGATGTCCGTTCTGGCGATATTACGACAACGGCTCTCATTCCCAAACATACCCAGGCGTGGGCGCACATGGTCTTTCGTGAGTCAGGAGTCGTTTCTGGAGTTATCGCAGCGCGGTTGGCATTCCAGATGCTCTCAGAAGACATTCGCGCCGAAGTGTTATTCCGGCCTGGTTGCCAGGTTGAGGCGGGAGACACCGTATTGCAAGTGACAGGCGATGCCCGCGCTATTCTAACGGCGGAGCGCGTGGCTCTCAATTTTGTGCAGCGACTCTCCGGCATCGCTACTGTCACGCGCCAATTTGTGGATGCTGTAGCTGGCACCCGTGCCCAGATTGTTGATACACGCAAAACCACCCCCGGCTTGCGCCTATTGGAAAAATATGCGGTGCGCTGTGGTGGTGGCTCCAATCATCGCTTTGCCCTGGATGACCTCATTCTCATCAAAGATAATCACATCGCGCTTTGCGGCGGTATTGCGCCTGCTGTCCAGCGGGCACGCCAGCACGTTGGACATGCCGTCAAAATTGAAGTGGAGTGCGATACTCTGGAACAGGTGGAGGAAGCAGTGCAGAGTCGGGCCGACATTATCTTGCTCGATAATATGCAACCAGAACAACTGCGTGCCGCTGTCGAGATGATCGGTGGCCGTGCGCTCACCGAAGCCAGTGGCGGGGTGAACCTCTCTACCGTGCGCGCTATTGCCGAAAGCGGTGTTGATCTGATTTCAGTCGGTGCCCTCACCCATTCGGCACGCTCACTCGATATTGGCTTGGATATTGAAATGGCCGACGCCTTATGACCGGACAAACTCTCGGTGAACCCGTAAGACATCTAATAGTAACGGATTCCACGAATTCAGTGGCTATGGACTGGGCAAACGAGGGTGCGCCGCATGGCGCGGTTGTCACCGCCGATGCTCAAACCGATGGACGGGGGCGGCGGGGTCGCTCCTGGAGTTCTCCGGCAGGCAAGGGCCTCTATCTGTCCCTCATTCTGCGCCCACAAATCCAACCGGCGCAAGTGCCCCAACTAACCATCCTGGCGGCGTTGGCTGCTGTGCAGTTGGTCGAAAAAGAATGCGGTCTGGTGGCCCAAACCAAGTGGCCTAATGACATCTTGCTCAATAGTCATAAAATCGGCGGCGTCTTAACCGAAGCCGACTTATCCGGGAATGGAGTGAAGTTTGTAGTAGTGGGCATCGGTCTCAATGTGAATTTTCAGACAGCAGACCTGCCAGACCACCCCATCTTCCCGGCCTCATCATTGCTCATAGAAACCGGGCGTGGCTGGCCAGTGCCAGAAGTTGGGCAGGCGTGGTTGCGAGAGTTTGGGTTGTTGTATGCCATTTATGACAAAAGTGGCTGGAATAGCTTGCGCGACGACTTTCAGAGTCGCTGCCTGGGCTTAGGTGAACCTGTCACCGTCACTACCGAAAACGAGAAGTACTATGGCATAGCCTCTCGTCTCGATGATGATGGCATTCTCATTGTGCAAACCTCTAATGGCCCCCGCCGCGTCGTCGCTGGCGATGTGTCTTTTGATGTGCATTAAATAATTTTAGCCACAGAAGCACACGGAAAATTTGGGTATGGGGTTCAAGGGGCAGGGTGTAAGAGACGAAGAGGGGAGTAGGGCAAGAGGAGACTAACGAACCCGGAGCGTGAGCGACCGGCTTCCGTAGGAGTTACAGGCAACTATCAGGCAACTATCAGGATAGCCCGTCGCTCGCGCTCCGGGTTCGTTAGTGTTCCCATTCTGGCACTTGCTCACTTCGCCTGATCTTCCCCTCTTTCCGTGTCCTTCTGTGTGGTTCTGTGGCTAAATCTCTTTGTGTGCTTTGTGGTGAGTTCAAAATATGCGATTAGGATTTGCAGTTAAGGTATTAGGTCAAAAAGGGCTGAAGAGTAATGATGCGCGGCGCTGGCAGAATGCACCGCATCTGCGGGTTTCCATTGAATATGTCAATGCCATCTTTGATTATCTGGCGGAGACGAAGCTTTCAATGTATCGTATTTCTTCCGATTTTGCGCCCTATTTAACTCATCCTGATCTGCCGCAATTTCATCATCAGATTGAAGAGGCCAAAGAGGAGTTAGTTGCTCTAGGAAAGCGGGCGCGTGAGATGAACTTGCGCTTATCCTTTCATCCTTCTCAATACATCGTGCTGAACTCGCCTAACGAGAAACTTGCTCGGAATTCGATAAAAGACTTCAATGCCCAGGCCATAATGCTCGATATTATGGAGCAATCAGATGAAGCGGTAGTTGTGACCCATGTCGGCGGTGTTTATGGTGAGCGCGAGGCTGCGATGCAGCGTTTTATTGAGCGCCACCGCACTTTACCGGAACCTGCTAAGCGCCGTTTAGTATTAGAGAATGATGATGTGTCGTGGGGCGTGGCCGATGTGCTGAAGATCCATGAGGCAACGGGTATTCGCTGCATTTTTGACCACCAGCATCATGGCTGTATCAATCCTGACGAGCGTGATGCAGTGGAGGCGTGCTGTGCGATGCTGCGTACCTGGCCCACTGACACAAAGCCGAAGATTCACTTTTCGTCGCCCCGAATTGAAGCTCGCCTCATTGCGCGTAGAGACAAGGCGACGGGCAAGCGCGTGCAGAGCGAAGCGGCTCCTTTAGCTTCACAACATGACGATTATATAGATGCGTCGGTTTTTGTGCCCTTTGCGCGGGCCGTGGCTTGCGCTATGGAACGGGCAGAAAATGATGTCCCCTTTGATGTGATGTGTGAAGCCAAGGCTAAAGATTTGGCGGTTTTGCAACTGCGCCAGGAATTGGTCACACTTGCGCCGGATATTGCAGTTGCCTGAAAGAACCCGGCTGCTCTAACGAACGCCAGGCATGATAAAATCATCTTAGAGCAGTAGCCGGGCATTGAAATACCCGGCAGGGAGGCTAAAGCCAACCGTCCTCGCGGACGGCTCTAACTCCTACTTTATCCTTGTGGCGTCCACCGGACGCTTGGCTTTAGCCTTCCTGCCGGGGCTTTTATAGCCCCGGCTTAATCGAATTCGGGTCTTCAGCACAGGACATAGCCATGCCAACTTTTGCCTATCAAGCACGCGATAAATCCGGTCAGCGCGTCAGTGGCACGCGCGAAGCCTCCGACCAAAGGGCGGCATTGGAAGCCCTCCGTGAGATTGGCCTGTTCGTCACGCAACTGGCTCCCGTGGGGCGCAACTTCCGCCGTTCGACTCCGGCCCATCCTCAGCCGCCAGCGACTATGCCCAGTGCTGCGCCAGCACCAGCCGTAAGTATCCCAACTCCCCTAGCTGTTGAAGTGGCTGCTCCCGTGCGGCGGGAAGTAGTGGCCCCGGTGGAGATGCTGGAAGCTCCCGCTTTACCTCGTGAACAGGTTAAGCCACGGGAAGGTTTTGTCCAGGAACAAGTAGAATTGCCTGGGCCGCAGTCTGGCAGTGAATACGTCCCCCCGGTTCCGCGCGTGCCCGTGGGGGTGGCCACACCCGAATACGTCTCTACCCAACCGTGGATGCGTGCCAACGCCAAAGAGATGGCACTTTTCTTCCGGCAAATGAACTCAATGCTTAATGCGGGCACAGGCTTGTCGCAGGCTCTGCATACCATGAGCACTTGTGCCTCCAATAGCAGCCTGCGGCGAGCTTGTCTGGACATGAGCAGCCGTACGTCCAAAGGGCAACCCTGGAGCGAGACTCTCCAGACTTATCCTGGCATATTCTCGAAATTAGCAATTGGCATGATTAGTGCGGGTGAAAAAGGCGGGTTCCTGGATCGGATGTGCCTGCGGCTTTCGGAGTACGCGGAGCGCGATTACGCCCTCCAACAGACAGTCAAGCGTGAAACCTGGTATCCCAAGCTGCTGGTCCTTAGCTCCATATTTATACCATCTGCCGTGCCTTTCGTCGTTACCTGGTATATGGGGACGGGCAATCCATTCTTAGCGTGGCTGCGGAGTGTGTTGCCTCCGCTACTGATTATTGGTCTTGCCTGGGGTGGCTGGAAGTTGATCAATTATTTATCGCCGGTAACGCTGCACTCCGGTTCGCCACGCTACATAGTGGACAGAATCAAGCTGAGCACGCCAATTATGGGCAAAACTGTGCGGGCGCTGGCGACAGCGAAGTTCTGTCGCGCTCTAAGTGCGCTTTATGCAGCCGGTATGGGATTGTCGCGTACCCTCAATTTAGCGGCAGATACGACTGGCAATGCTGTTTTGACCGAGAATGTGCGGCAGATTATCCCGCGAGTCGAGCAGGGGGAAAGCCTGAGCGAATGTCTGGCGTCCACTGGCTATTTCAGTCCCATCGTGCTGCAAATGCTGCGCACGGGGGAGATGTCGGGTAGTATTGACACCCAACTCGACAAAGTGGCTGACTTCTTGGAGACTGATGCTGAAACCACCATTAAACAATCGGTTAAGGTGCTTGGCATTGTGGCCTTCTTAGTGATTGCGATCTATATTGGCATGCAAGTCATTCAGTTCTATACTGGCTACTTTGACGCGATCTTTAGCGAAGCCAATAAAATGTCGTAGCAGATGGACAAAGCCTGAACCTTCATGGCAAAAGATTATTACGACATCCTGGGGGTGCAACCGGAGGACGAACTGGAGGTCATCAAGCGACAGTATCGGATTCTGGTGCGTGAGAACCATCCTGATGTGGCGCGTGACAAGGAAGCGGCTCACGCTCGAATGCAGGTCATTCTGGAAGCCTGGGGCGTGCTATCGGATCCCGATGAACGGGCACGGTATGACCGCTCGCGCCAGACTGCCGCACCACCACCTGCGCCCAAACCAGGCACTAACCGTAGCGATAGCTGGGGAGGAGTGCGACCCCCTGATGCCGTGCGTAAGGCTCGCGCGGCGCAAAATTTTAAAAATACGCGTTCCTCGCACCATGTCACCAACCCCCGCACACGCTTGCTGACAATGGTTTTTGAAGCCGCTCAGCTTTATCATGAAGGCAAAATGGGCGAAGCGGTCGCTCTCTGCACTAAGGTCATGAAGACTGACCCCACCCACGCCGAGGCCCCCGCGCTTTTAGGTGATATTTACTCGGAACAGGGGCGTAATGATGTGGCACTCCTCATGTATGAGCGGGCCATGCGCAACCAGCCCAATAATTTACTGTATCGCCAGAAATGGCAGGCCATCAAAAATGGCGAAGTGATTTCGCCCCCCGTATCCCAGGTCAAGGTTGAGCCACCTTCACCCCCGCCACCACCTCCGCCTGTTGACCCTCCACCGGCGGCCCCGCCCAGCCATGCTGTGACCAACGGCTATGCCTCCGCACAACCTCCTAACGGCACTGCTTCCCCCTCCAATGGAACTAATGGAGCCGCGCCCCCTGAATCTGCTGCCGGGGGCAACAACAAAAGCCAGACCGTTGAGGAATCTGCCGCCCATCCTGAACCCTCTGACGCAGAGCCAGCACGCGGTTCGCTGGTTGGCAAATTGGCAGGCTGGATGGGTAAGCGTAAGTAGATGTTACGTACCCACCGCTAAAGCAGTGGGCTGAACTATTTTAAGCCCCGTGAACGGGGCTGCTGCGCATGGGAACCCCGGACAGCCCCGTTCACGGGGCTTTTCTCCCCCTGCCCACTGCTTTAGCGGTGGGTATCTCTTGAAACGCTAATTCCTGTCTGAATCGCCAGTCACTTTGGTAAACTGCGAGACAATGGCAGCTTTCCCACTACAGACTTTTTATCAGAAAAAACGGCGCGGCGAACGGATTGCGATGGTGTCGCTGTATGATGCGCCCAGTGCCCGGTTGTGCAGTGAGGCGGGAGTGGATGCACTGCTTATTGGTGATTCAATGGGCAATGTCATTCTTGGCTATGACAACACGGTTTCCGTTACGCTCAATGACATGATGTGCCATGCCGCAGCGGTGGTGCGGGGCGCGAAAGCTTCCTCACGACCTGAGGTGCCTGTTATCGCCGATATGCCTTTTGGCAGCTATCATGGCGGGGCCGATGACATAGCGCGCAACGGCACGCTTTTAATGCAAACCGGTGTTCATGGGCTAAAAGTCGAAGGCGGCAATCAGGGCACGTTGGAGGCAGTTAAGCGTCTAACGCAAATGGGTGCGCCAGTGATGGGGCATTTGGGATTTACACCCCAATCGTCACTTAAATTTTCCCAGACCGTGCAGGGCAAGACGGCAGCGACCGCTAATGAACTGCTCGAAGCGGCCAAGCGATTAGAAGCGGCAGGTTGTTTTGGTATTGTGTTAGAGGTGATGCCCCTTGAAGTTGCCCAACGCATCACCGAAACCCTGACCATTCCTACCATTGGTATTGGAGCCGGGGCCGGGTGTGATGGACAGGTTTTGGTGTGGCACGACCTTGCTGGCTTAAGTGGCGGGGAGCCATTCCGCTTTGTGAAACGCTATGCCGATGGCTATGCGCTGCTTTCTCAAGCGGCCCGTGATTATGTGAGTGAGGTTCACGCCGGAAAATTTCCAGCCTCCGAACATGGTTGGCCCATGCCTGCCGAAGAGTTGGAGTTATGGAAAAAAGAGAGTAAGGAATAGGGTAGAGGGTTTAGGGTATCGGGGTTTAGAGGGTGACTCAAGATAGTAACTGCACTCTCTGCTTTAGACCCTAAACCCTCTACCCTCGATATTCGCTGAGTATTATTCAAACACATGCAAATTATTGAGACACCGCAGCAGATGCAAGCCCTGTCTGCCGAGTGGCGTTGTAGTGGACAGACCGTCGGTTTTGTGCCCACAATGGGCGCGCTCCATGAGGGACATTTATCCCTGGTGCGGGCGGCTCGAAGCCAATGCCAGAAGGTTGTAGCGTCGGTTTTTGTAAATCCAACTCAGTTTGGCCCGCAGGAAGATTTAGACCAGTACCCGCGTCCCTTTGAGCACGACTGTGAACTACTGCGTGAGGAAGGTTGCGATGCCATCTTTGCGCCATCTGTGGCAGCCATGTATGGCGCGGCAGCTCTCAAGCATGAGCCACACGCCTACGAATCGCACACCTTTGTCGAAGTGAGCAAACTCGGCGATGTCTGGGAGGGCGTGATCCGTCCCGGCCATTTGCGCGGCGTGGCGACTGTCGTGACCAAGCTGTTTAATATCGTGCGTCCACAACGTGCTTATTTTGGTGAAAAAGATTACCAACAACTTAAAGTGATTGAGTGTCTGGTGCGCGATTTGAACTTCGATATTGAAATTGTGCCCTTGCCCACCGTGCGCGAAGCGGATGGTCTCGCTCTGAGCAGCCGCAACGCTTATCTCGCGCCCGCCGAGCGTGCTGCCGCTACCGCGCTTTATCAGGCGTTAAGCCAGGCGGCGGCAATGGTGCAGCAGGGTGAACGGGACATCGCAGTGCTGGGTGCGGCAATGGAAAAGATTTGCGATGCCCAGCCATTGGTGAAGGTGCAATATATTACGATTGTGGATGCCGAAACCCTAGCGCCGCTGGATCGGCTAGAGGATTCGCCAGCGCGGGTTCTCATCGCTGCCAAAGTTGGTGAGACCCGATTGATTGATAACATTGCCCTGTCCTTTTAAAGAGATTTCTGTTGCGTCCGTCTTTTGCGTGTCAGACAGCCTGGCAAGTGCTGCTGGCTGGTGTCTGTGCCGACTCTATGTAATTTTTGTTCTATGACCACGCTTGTCGTACCCTTACAGCCCCTGGCCTTGCGCCACGAGATTGGTGATGTAATTAAAGACCGTTACTCCATCCGCGAAGTGCTGGGTGGAGGTGCTTTCGGTACGGTTTATCGCGTCGAAGAGTCCATCGGCACGCGCACTGTCACCCTCGCGTGTAAGGAGATGCACGTCTTGGACGATCCCGCAACCCAGGCCAATGAGCGCGATGATGCGTTGCGCATGTTCCAGGAAGAAGCCTATCTCCTGCAAACCTTGCGCAATGTGCATATTCCGGCAGCTTATTTCGAGTCAGCCAAGGGTGTGTGGTTGGCGTGTCCGGTGTGTGGGCGCGTATTTCGGGGGACGCGTGTTTGCCCTGAACACGGCAGTGTGCTCCAGGTCGTCAAGGAGCGCTACTACCTCATTATGGACTTTATTGAGGGGCTGGACTTAGAACAGAAATTGTTAGCCAATGGCAGCCGCCCCTTAGATGAACTGCAAGTGATTGATTGGGCCTTGCAGGTCTGCGATGCCCTGGCCACTGTTCATGCCAAAGGCTTTAGCCACCGTGACATTAAACCCGCCAACATCAAGATTCAAAATGATAGCGGCGAAGCGATGTTGATTGACTTCGGCCTGGTTAAGCCGTCCACCGTAGTAGGGGGCTATGGCACAGTCTTGAAGCGCACCAGTACCGGACTTGGCACCATTGGCTACGCTCCGCCTTCAGCGCAGGAACAGGCGCAACCGGATGCCCGCACCGATATTCTGGCCCTGGGCATGACGCTGTATCGCTTGCTGACGGGACGTGACCCCACCGATCCCCAGGACCTGGAGCTTATGCGCCGCCAGACGCCGCGCAACTTCAATTCGTCGCTGAGTACGATGATAGACGCCATCATCATGAAAGCGACGCAAACCGACCCCAATAAGCGTTATCCTGATGTAGCGAGCTTGCGCGCTGATCTGCGGGCGGCGCGTTATCCAGTGGAAACGACCTGCCCAAACTGCGGTTGGGTGCAACATACGGCGCACATGCCGGATGCGCAAACACTTTGCGAGCGGTGCGGACGGCCCCTGATGGCAGGTCGTAATGGAACTATTCCCGCCCAGAAAGCCGCCACCCCGCGCCCGGCGGTCTCTCCGGTTACGCAAGTCAATCCCTATCAGAAGCGCATCCTGGAAATCCGCGAGGAGCTAAAGAATCCTACCGCGTCGCCCACCAGCCAGATTGATGCGCGGGTGCGGACAATCAATGATCGCCTATCGCCGCTGTATAATTTTTCGGTCAATCCTCCCGATTTATGTCCGGGCTGTCACCAGGCCCGTCTCACCACTGCCGCCGGGCAGCCGACGGGCTTGTGTCCGCTGTGCCAGCAGGGGCAACTGATGCGGCGGCAGTGGGAGTTGAAGCATTGCCCGATTTGTCGTAAAGAAGGTTTCGCGCAGCAAAAGTTGTCCGAAACACTGGTGATGTGCCCGATTTGTCGGCGTGGCCCGGTGGAGGAAGAACGTCGCCCCCGCTTTGGTGGTATGGTGGTGGATGTGTGGTGGCACTGCCCGCGCTGCCAGGCCCACTTTGATGAGCATCGAGGCCGCGCCCTTTTGGTCAGTTTTGAAGATGATCCTTATGGCATTGGCGCGCAGCAGAAGGGCCAGTCGCATACCCGCGATGAGTGGCAGAAGATTTCGACGCGCAGCGAACGCTATGGTTTGTGCCCCCATTGCTCGGCCCAATTTGATGTGCCCGATGATGACCGCATGACTTTAATGGATTACCAGCTTGATCCATTTGAAGTCGGTAAACGCTATAAAGGCACCACCGCGTCGTGGGCGGCCTGGGCACGCCTGTCGCGGGATTTGCCACCGATTGCGGGCACCCATCACTGCTCGCATTGCCGTGCCGAATATGACTACGACCGCGTACAGCACACGATGACCCTGCTGGAAGCAGCCAACATTCCCGCCTGGGCACAACGTTGGCGGGGGATGCCGATTTCGTTGCAATCGTGGTATTTCGCCGCCGAGGGCAAGCGCAGCGGTAATCCGGGCCTGATTTGCCCCTCTTGCCACACGGAATTTGACCAGGACGGTAACTCTCTCAAGTTAGCTGCCACGACCGCGTCGGCGCTGACACCCTCGTTAAACCAATCATTGTCCCTTGAAGACTGGCAGCGCCGGGCGCGGGGTATTCCGACTCTCGAAGAAGCGCAGCAGTTGCGTAATGAGCTGGCCCGCTTGCAGGCGCAAAAAAATGAAGAGCAAGTGCAGTTTCGGCGCGACGAGCAGCGCCGCCTGGCCCAATTAGAAGAAGAGATGTTTCAACTCTACAAGCAGGCGGTGTTGGGTGGCTTTACTCCCCTGCGGCGTATGAGTCCGGCGGCTTCTGCCCACGATTGGAAGCACATGCCGGGTTCCTTTGTGGTGCTGCCGTTGAACATCGTGCATTCGGCTTTACGTTCTAATGAAGAATTGCGCTGGGAGAGTACGGCCAATAAATGCAGCGTGCAGACTATCCAGGGCGCTTGCCTGTGGTCGCGTGACGCTTCTGGGGTTTTGGTTGTCACCAGCGAGCGCATTATGTTTGTTTCGCAAACCGAGAAGCAGCGCAACATGATGTGGCAATGCGAAAATTATCAAATCAGTGCGGTAGACATCCAGGCCGTGCAGGGCAGTTCGGTTATTGTTTTACATCTCGTCAACAATACACTCATCGGCTTTGAAATGGGCATTGCCAAATGGGATTTAGTGATGGACGGCAGCACTCACACCTTAACCATGACCCCCGAAGATTTAGTGACCCTGCTGAAGTCGTTGAGTGGGTAAGGCTGCACCCACACGCTAAACTGGACTCATCTATCCCCATTCCAGCGGTGCAAGGAGTACAGCATGAAGACGGCCTTTTTAACCGATTCCCGCTTTCGTAATCACACAAATGGGCCGCATCATCCTGAACGTCCTGCCCGCCTGGATGCCATTGATGAAGCGTTGCAGCGTAATGGCCTCTGGGATGCGCTGTGGAAGCCGGAGTTCGCGGCGGCGCAAGACGAGCATTTGTTGCTGTGCCATACACTACAACTGGTGGAGAGAATTCAACGCATGGCCGCAGCGGGTGGTGGCAGCATTGACCCCGATACCGCCGTTTCTCCCGCTTCTTTTGAGGTGGCGCGGTTGGCAGTCGGCGCGGCAGTGCGGGCGGTAGATGCCGTGCTGGGCGGTGAGTGTGATAACGCTTTTGTGGCCGTGCGGCCCCCTGGTCATCACGCTGAAACCAACCGCGCAATGGGCTTTTGCCTGTTTAACAACATCGCGTGCGCGGCGCGTTACGCGCAACGCCAGCACGGGTTAGAGCGCGTGGCAATTCTTGATTGGGATGTGCATCATGGCAATGGCACGCAGGAAATCTTTTATGAAGACCCCTCTGCGTTCTTCTTTAGTGTCCACCAGGCACCGCTTTTCCCTTATCAAGGTTGGCGTGAAGAACGAGGACGCGGCGCAGCGATAGGCACCACCATGAATGTGCCTCTTTCGGCAGGGCAGGGGGATGACGAATATGCACAGGTGTGGGAACTGCTGGCTGAGCCAGTGCAAGAATTCGCGCCACAAATGATTTTCATATCTGCCGGGTTTGATGCCCATGCCCGTGATCCTCTGGGGGGAATGCGCGTCAGTGCGGCGGGCTTTCGCCATTTGATGCAGCAAACCAAGACGTGGGCCGAGCAACTCTGCGACGGGCGCATTGTCTGTGTGCTGGAAGGTGGATACGACCTTGATGGGCTGAGTGAATCGGTGGCCGCAACCTTGGCAGAACTGATGAGTGGCTAAGGGTTGAAAAGCTGAGAAATGGAGAGGGGAGTGCTTTGTAGGCCAGACACTCTTGTCTGGCTCTGCTTTGATCCATGATAGCCAGACAAGAGTGTCTGGCCTACAAAGTGATTTACAAAGTGATTGAAACTTTATGAGTGAAGAGCACCAGCCGCTGGCCCTGCTACTCGATGATAATCTGATGAGCACGATGCGCATTGAGCCACAGTTGCGCAAGATGAATTATCGCGTGCAAACGGGGCGGGCTGTACCGGAAACTGAATCTGATTCTGCTGCAACGCAGCCCGCTCTTGTCTTGATTAACCTGGGATCAAGGAACTTGAATGGGGTTTCCTTAGTCCAGACTTGTCGAGAACGATTTTTGCAGGCGCGCATCATTGGTTTCTGTGGCCATCTGGAAGTGGAAATTCGTCGGGCCGCTAAAGCCGCTGGCATTGATAAGATTCTGACCAACGATCAAGCTTTATCGAACTTGCAGCAATTCATATGAAGCAGAAGTTTTTACGTTTATTCTTTGGCGGTATTTTAGCTTTTAGCTTGAATACTTTTGCGGCTCCCCCGGTATCGGCGGCAACCGATACCGATGGGCTATCGCACTCGCCTTTCCACACCCTGCCTTATGTCACGTTAGGCATTGGGGCGCGCAGTGGTTGCGTACGTCCCGCCAAGATGGTTATTACTAAAGATGCTGAATGGCGTCGGGTGTGGCACGTCCACACCCAGGGCATGATTAATCCTCCCGCCTTGCCAGTGGTTGATTTCTCACGTCAGGTCGTGCTCGTATTGCTCAATGGCAAGTCCCTCAGCCCCGATACTTCCCTGGAAGTCGCTCAAGTTGTCACTGGCCCGCAGGAGACGCTTGTTTACTATTACCTTAATGGGGATGACTCGACACAGAGAACCAGGTTAAAGGCGGCTCGTGCAACCCAACCCTTTCATTTCGCGGCGATTGATAAACCCACTACGCCTATTCGCTTTGTGAATGCCCTCAGTGCCACATGCAGCAATTGTGGCAAATTTTAGCTGACCGATGTCACGCTTACAGCTTGCGTACTCTATCTCCAACCCGAATCACGCCCGGTTGCACGACCTTCGCGTTAATGCCCCGCAGATGAAGCTGTTTGCCCACGGGTGAATTGACAAATTTCAGGGCATCTACGCCAAAGCGTGCCATGAACTTTTTACAGCCGGTGTGCGGTTGATCTGTGACTTCAATGACTGCCGAACCAAGCGCCAGTTGAGTGCCGGGTGGTAAATTTTCGTCACTTAAGTCAAGATCAATAAAGAGTTGATCCCCGGCCAGTTGCCATCGCTCTTTATCCTGTGCCACTAGCGCAATAGCACGGGAATTTATGATATTAAGCTGCATGTCAGGATGCGACGATCCATCCGCCGTGCGCGAACTGCCACGGGTTTTCCAGGTGTCACCGACTAGCCCGACTTCCAAATCGAGTTCCCCTTCGACTAAAACCTCGCGCTCTTCTGGTTGGGGTCGGCGCACAATTAATTCCAATACTCCATCGTCTTTGGGCGACTGGCGGATGATATCTAATCCGGCTTCCAGTTCGGCGGTTGTCAAATGTTTTATATTCACCTGTTCGACCTCATTGTAGAGCATTATCCATCAGTGAGGGTACTTTCGATGAGCGTATCTTCGATGCGGCGATCCGGGACAAACCACATAATGGCTACTGCAACATATAGGCTCAAGGCTACCCACCGGCTAATAAACGCCAGCAGCACCGCCGCGAGATAAACCACGATAGATATTTTGCCTTTGAAGTCGTTGCCGATGGCCGTTGCCAGTTGCGAATCTTCTCCGTGTTGCTGGATAAGTTTAAGCACCAGAATGTAATAGGCAACACCACACATCAATAGCACCACGCCATAAAGCGCCACGGGCCAGGCAGCAAAATGATTTTCGCCCATCCAAGCTGTCACAAACGGCGTCAGCGAGAGCCAGAAGAGCAGGTGCAAATTGGCCCACAGAATCGGCCCATTAACTTTCTCAGCCGCCTGGAACAAGTGATGGTGATTGTTCCAGTAGATGCCGATGTAGGCGAAGCTGAGCACATAACTGATGAAAATCGGAATGAGAGGGCGTAGCGCGTCCAGTTCAGCGCCGTGCGGAGCCTTCATTTCCAGCACCATGATCGTGATAATGATGGCGATGACACCATCGCTGAAAGCTTCCAGGCGGTCTGTTTTCATGGATAATGATAGGCTTCTTAACCACACCCCATTTTATCATTTTAGCTTTCACGTTGTTTACTTATGCACGGAACCACACAACACCCAACTCCCACCGTAAGCTCTCGCTCTTAAATTGGGGCGAACCCTAGAATTCCTCGAAAAATTACTTCGCCTCTTGACTTTATCGTGAAATTTCACGATAATTTAAGCACTATGGCCGCCCGGATTGCCCCCGGAGGCCATAGTAACCCTGGACGTGGCGCATCTGAGATAAGGGTATCATGCAAATGCAGCAGCGCTGGGTGGGGGCGAAGGTTCAGAAGAAGACACCGGCGCACCAAGGAGACCGTATGAGCTTAGTCACGCAGTACAAGCCGGGAACGTTCTGCTGGGTTGATCTGGCGACCAGCGATGCGAAAGGGGCGGAGCAGTTTTATACTGCGCTCTTCGATTGGACGACGGAGGCCAGGCCGATGGGGCCAGATGAGTTTTACGTCATGTGTAAGCGCAACGGCCATTACGCCGCCGCGTTTTACCAGCCTGCACCGGAGCACAGCGGAGGTTTGCCACCGCACTGGAAAACCTATATCGCGGTGGCCGATGCCGATGCCACCGCCAAACGCGCTGTGGAACTGGGCGGGCAGGTGGCTTTGGAGCCGATGGATGTCTTTACTTCTGGCCGCATGGCAGTAATTATTGATCCCACTGGTGCCATGTTTTGCCTCTGGCAGCCCCGCGAGCATGTGGGGGCCGGTGTTATTAATGAGCCGGGTTCGCCGCTTTGGTATGAGCTAATGACGCGCGATACCAAAGCCGCAGACGAGTTTTACTCCGGCTTGTTCGGTTGGAAAAGCGAGGCGCGGGATATGGGCCACATGATCTATAACACGTTTAGCAACGGTGACCGTCCCACCGGTGGCATGTTCCAAATTCCAGAGGGCATGGAGAAAATGCCGCCCCACTGGGCAGTCCATTTTGCGGCATCCGATATTGATGCCAGCACCGCCCACGCCTGCCAATTGGGCGGCGAAGTCCTGATGCCACCCACCGATATACCAGATGTGGGTCGCGTCGCTGTACTGAGTGACCCGCAGGGTGCCGCCTTTGGCATTCTCAAGCTGCTGCGAGAGATAACGTCGTAGGAGTCACAGCAACTCAAGGCGCAGTCAGGATTGCCATAACCAGCCGTGCCCGGTAACGCAGTATCGGGGCGCGGCTGGTTGGGTTGTTCGGTTATTTTCCCGCCGCAAGTTTTAGGTAGGCTGCAACAGCGTCCTGGTAGGTTTTGGTATCCAGGCTAATGCTCCAGCGCACGGATTTTAAGGTTACGCCGCAACAGGGGCAATCCATTATACGCCGAAGACAATCTAACTGCCCCAGAATTTGCTTATTACATGAAGCGGGAAGCCTGTTAAACAGGTCGCGGGTACTGGCTGTAACTGCAAACGCGCCACGACGCCTGGTAATGAGGCGGGGCGCTGCTAAACGATTCAAAGCGCCGTGCATCTCTTCCAGGGTGGGGATGGCATGATTAATAAAATCAGCCACCGCGATAATATGCTCTAACTTGCATTGAGCATTTTCGCGGTTGCCCCAGAGAGCCAGCAGTATCCAGGCATCTTCCTCCTGCCACGTTGGGGCAATAGCTGCTCCTCTGGCGCGTCGGTGGGCTGCTGGAGTGAGAAACCACTGCTGGCCCACTGGCATGAGTTGACCGGCTGCAACCAGACGCTCTAAGGCTGCTTTATCGTCTTTAGCGGTTCGTTTTTCTGGTTCGCGGAAGGTGAGATACGCTCGGATAGAATCAAGGTCAGCCCCAACGTGGCGGCGATAGTTCAGAGCCTCAAGGACAAGGTCATCATGTTCCATAGCATGACTTTTATAAGTTAGCGGATCGTATGGCGCAGCGGTTTAGATGGAAAGCAGCCGGGTCTGGTTGGGCTGGTGTCATTAGGGAGCCGTTGTCATAGCGCCTCACTTCCCGATGAATTTGACTCCGGTGAAAGAAAATTTGGAAGCGTCTTCTTTGGTTTTGTCGTAGAACGGGGAATACATGCGGGCCGCGATGGTGTCTGCTTCGGTATCTATATCCAGGAGGCGAATATAGCCGCCCCCGGCGTCCTGGGTCTGATAGTCTTGCAATATCTGATAGATGATATTGCCTTTTTCCCCCTGATCGGTGCGCCAGGCCGAACTGTCTACATGGCCACTCAATACCATCAACACGTTAGCATGTTTCTTTATCAATTGGTCATAAACCGATTGAGTGGTTAAGTTGCCATAGCCTGCATTGTTCTTATTAATTTCACCCTTCGAGTTGAGATGAAAATGGGTTAAAACAATGACATTGTGTTTAGGATAGGCATCCAGCACACCATTAGCCCAGTCCACCGGGCCTTGGCGGGCACAGAATTCCAGGGTTAAAACCAGCCAGTCGAGGCCACCCGCTTTGAAGGTGTAATAGGCATTATCGCTCTTGCCCGGCTCATAGCGTCCCACCTGTGCCGTGAAGCGGCTGACGGGGAAATAAGTGTTGAATTTAGTGGTGTCCCGAAGATTCGCATTGACATTGCCGGGAGCCGCGCTGCCGCTAAATTCGCCCACTGCCGCCGTATCGTGGTTGCCAACCGCTAAGGCATAGGGCAGCTTCGCCTCATCCAACATTTTGAAACCCTCACTGGCCCGTTCCCATTGATGGACATTATTCCAATCCACAATATCCCCAACATGCAGCACGATGGGTATGTTCATCTCGTCGCGGTGCTTTACAATCCAATCTAACTGGCTGGTGAACATGGACGGTTTGAAATTGACTTCAACCTGGGCATCGGGTAGCACTGGAATGGTGAAAGGACGCGCCACAGCCAGATGGCAACTCACCAGGCACCAAAGTGCTACAGCCCAAAACAACCTGGGACGACTATAGAGGGGATTCTTTTTCATCTTGCTTTAACCTCATGACCGAGAGCCTGCATCCTAAACGTCCTTACTTTATGTTGTAGCGAAACCAAGCCTCATCGCCTTTAATATGCAGAATGAATTCATCTATGCGAATCGCCTCGGCGACATCGAACAAATAAATCCCTGATTGCTGAAACTGAAGATACACCTTGTCCCACTCTTCCCACTCTTCCGCTTCCAAGAGTTCCAACTCACGAGCAAACAAAGGCTGGTATTCTTCAAACGCCGGGGTCGGCTCAAACCGGGCATCGAACCAGGGAAAATCCCCGCCATCTTGATGCAGCACGCCAAGCAGCGTTTCATTCTGCTTCAGGTGGAAGGTGGATGCCATATATGAAGTATGACTTATGTAAGAACTATGAGCTAAGTTCGGCCTCGAAGCAAGTCGTAGCATAGTTTGGAAGCGTCAGTTATGTTTCCTCGTGAAGTTACTATTGGCTATGTCACAAGTACTTTTTCAAGGTACCTATAGCTTGGGTTTGGTCTTTTTCTATATGAGATAAGACGAAAAGTCGCAATAGATCATAATAGAGAGGCTCTTTATTTGTCACTTCAATAAATTTCTCAGGCTTCTCCCCAACAATATCAGCATAAGCAGTTAATTTCTCCTCGGCCCAATCAGCCCGGATATGAACTGACCGCTTAAACAGATGTATATTGTCCGGTTCCACATCCCCATTAGCAATATACAAGTACTTTGGGAATAGGTGCATTGTGCGGCTACATGCAGCTATAAACAAAGTAGCTATGTCAATTGCATCTTCAACTTGGTCCTTGGTCGGACACTTATACTCGTGTTCCAGTAAATTTCTTGCGTCTCGAATCTTACGAATTATTCTGGGTGCAACTATACCCAAGTCATTCAATATTTCTAATTTATGCCTTCTAATAACACCTGGTCTGATATGTAGACATTGAAATACTAAGTCAATCTGGGCATCTATGGCTCGTTTAGCATTTGAGAGTCCGTTAACCAAAGCATGACTATCCTCACCCGAAATATCAAGTTCAGCAAAACTAAGAAATTCATCTGGAGTTATTTCAAATTCACATTCAAAAGGATCATTATCCTCAGAAACTGCTATTGCCTTATCTAAATCTATTCCAATTAAGTCGAAAATTTCTTTGAGTGTAGTGGCATCAACCATGATAGTAGCTCCATAAATTTATCGTCAGGCCGCGTGCATCAAAATAACATCATATTCAGTGTCTTATGTGATAAAGAAAGTAAGGGTTGTTGTAGTTTATTATCGAACATTGCTCCCCAACAGGACACTTAACTTGGACTACAGTATTTATAGGAGTAGCTTAACCAAGGTATTCTATGTTAAACAGCAAAAAGCCGCTGCGTGTAGGCAGCGGCTTTTATTTAGGGAGTGATAGGTTAAGTCGAAATCTTATCGCTGGGGCGATGTGTCACAAACCAGGCGATGACGCCGACGAGGGCACCGATGAGGACGGCGAGGCCCATGTCCTTCTTTACGGCATAGGTGACTACCGCGATAAAGAAGAAAATAATCACGCTGATGGCGGTGCCGATGAGCGAGGTGCGGGCGCGTTCAGAGGGGCCTTTCTTTTTGGCTGCGCCGGACTTTGGGCGGTCGGGGCGGGTGCTGGGGGTTTCGGCCACGCCTAACACATCCACACGATCCGGGTCGGCCATGCTGCGGTTGCTGAGCTGGCTGAGAAAGGTCGCAAAACTCGTGGTCGCAATCCCGCGCTGGACCTGGGTGGCATAGGCATCGTAGCGTGCCCGTTTGTCATCGTCCAACAAGATATTGCGCGCCTGGGGCAGCATCTCTAAGAGGGTTTCATACTCGCGGCGCTTCTCCATCTGGCGATGGTTGCGATTCGCCTGAGCTTCACTGTATAGCTCGTTGATGCGCGTTTGGAGTTGTTCGGAGTCCGTATTGCTGGAAACGCCCAGTAATTGATAATAATCTACGAACCCATCGGGCTTTACAGCAGCGGCGACACTGGAGCCGTTAGAATCTGCCATGCGACCATCCTTTCTGTGTTTAGTAGTTACTCACTGACTATGATAATGGCTATAACGATTGGCGGCAACAACCTGGCTGTGAAGCGACATAACTACATCCAAGACGCCACAGATATTATGACAGAAATTAAGAGATAATGGCTTGCGACATCAACATCGCCTCTTCCTCAATCTCTGCATTGCTGCGCTCTCCTTGCAGGGAGATCATGGTGCGACTTTCCTTGCCGGTATCCCGGTCACGCGCTAAAGCGATAATGCGCCCGTTCTCATCGCAGCGAAATTCCACGCTAATCTTGGGCTGACCCTTGGGGCGGGGCGGGTTCACGTCTAAGTTAAACACGCCAATTGGCCCGTTGGCATAAGCATCCGGGTCGGTGCTCTCGCCTTCATAAATCCGCACCTGCACCGTGCTCTGACTGTCCATTGTCGTGGTATAACCTTCGCGCATCTGGGCGCAGGGCAGGGGCGTCAGAGCCGGAATGACATGGTCAATCATGGTGCGGCCATCCCGTGCGGTGGCCACGCCCAGCGAGTGGGATAGCACATGCCCCACGTTGACTTCTTCCACCGTTTCATCCTTGGAAAGCAAGGCCGCCTGCAACGCCGCGCCTTTGGCCACACACTCATCGGGATCATGTAATAAGGGGCGACGACCGGAAACACTGGTTAACATCTCCCGCACCATTGGCATCCGCGAGCTACCACCTACACAGAGGGTTTCGCTAATATCGTCCCAGTTTAGGCCCGCCTGGTGCAGCACACTTTCCACCAGTAACTGCGTCTTGCCCAACAGGTCGTTGGTGATCTCCTCAAACTTCTGGCGCGTTAATTCCACCCGCACCGGGATAAAGGTGTCCATGTTGCCGCTGCCTGTCGAGATCGTGCGCTTGGCCTTAAAGGTGATCGGCACCGAAGGACGCCCCGTTAGCTGTCGCTTGGCGGCTTCGGCTTTCAAGCGGAGTTCGGCTTCGAGCGAAGCATCGGTTTCCATCTCATAGCCGAACTTCTCTTTGAGTTCTTCTTCAATATAGTTCATGATGCGGTCGTCCCAGTCTTTACCGCCCAACTGAGGATCACCGCCCACGGCGACCACGTTTAAGGAATCGCTGTCAATCGCCAGAATGGTGACATCGAAAGTGCCGCCACCTAAGTCATAAACCAGGATGTTGCGTTGCTGGCCCCGGCGCGCAATGCCATAGCTCAGGGCGGCGGCTGTCGGCTCGTTAATGATGCGCAAGACATTCAAGCCTGCCAACTGCCCCGATTCATAGGTGGCGTGGCGTTGCGCTTCGGTGAAATAGGCTGGCACCGTGATAACCGCCGAAGTGATGTCTTCGCCCAGGCTATCCTGCGCTTCCTGGACAATCTTGCGCAAGATCACCGAGGAGATAAACTCTGGCGAAAAGCTTTGCCCCGCCACATTGACGCGGTAGTCGGCCACACCCATAAAACGCTTCACAAACTGAGCGACGCGTTGCGGGTCGGTCATGGTGCTTTGCAGGGCCACTTCGCCAACTACATAGTTGGGCGGGTCTACAAAGACAACAGAAGGCGTAGTCGTCTGGCCATCGGTGTTTTTAATCACCGTGGGCTTGCCAAACTCGTCCACCATAGCGACGGCACTATAAGTTGTTCCAAGATCTATTCCGACTGCGCGACCCAAGATACGCCTCCCTGCAAAATCATAAAACCAGCGATAAGGAGCAACGGGGATTTATCAACAAGCCAGCCAGAGGGCCACGCCTGCATTCCCCGTGATTCATGCTTCATACGTCTACTTCTTCCTTCCTATGACAACTTCGGCGGGCCGCAGCAGTTGGTTATTCAGATACCACCCGTTGCGAATCACCTTCTGTATTTTACGATCCTGGTCAGCCTCGACGGGCAAGACTTCGACCGCTTTATGCAATTTCGGATCAAACTCGCCTTCTGGCCGGTCCATGAGCGTTACCTCACAGATGCGCAAGGCTTCCACCAATTGCTCCTTAAAGTAGGAGACATTCTGGCGCACCAGGCTGGGCGACATGCCTGCCCGTCGCTCTTCCTGAGAGGGTCGTTCAAAAGAGGCGACTTCCTCATCGAACTGCTCCAGGGAATCATAGAGAAACAGTAAGGGACGCACCACCGGCTTCAAACGCTCATAAATAAAGTCGTTCTTATAGTCGTTTAGCTCAGAATAAAGCGTGTTGAAGACCTTTTCCTGGGTGGACTCACGCTCATTGACCTGCTTAATCTCACTATAGATTAACTCCATCGCGCCACGAATGTCCGAGAGTTGGTCATTCATATCCTGCGAGCCGCGCGGTGCGCCCAACCCAAAACGACTGGGCGCAGCGGACGCATTGGATGGAGTGGCCCCACTTGCGTTGTCTTCTGTATCGTCTGTAGTCTCTGCAAACAACTTGGGTAAACGAACCATGACTTGTTTCCCTATCTCTGGCTTATTTTGAACTGCAAACTGTTATGGATGGTGTCTGGATGGATACCAATCAAGACATCCCATTTGGATTTAAGCTCTATCGCCTGCAAAAGTTCTCGTGGTTAGAAAAGTTATAACCAGACAACAGCCAGGCAGTCAAGGTGCTAATGACCAGTTGTTGCCTAAAGTTTAACAAATTTCAGGATGGCTCCGTGCGCCTCAAGTACAGCTAAGGTATCAAGCCCCATTCGCCCGGCACCCAAACTCACCTGATCCCGATTACGGTTCCAATATTGTGACTATACCACGATTGACCGCCCAATCAATAAAATCCTGCGGCGATTGGGGTGGCGGGTCATGGCGTCCACTGGCCTGGTTCGACCGCTTCACCGCTTCCCCGGCAAATCCCATATCGCTCATGCCATTGATAATGCCGCGCACCAGAAAGGGTGCTCGCCGGGCCGTTTCCTGCTTCGCAAAGTGCAGCAGCGCAGCGGCATCCTGTCCCTCTGCCGTTTCATCTATCTGATGATTCATCAACTGCAACTGAATGCGGATTTTCATGAAGGCCCTATTCCAAGAATGATAAAGTCTGCAATTAGTCGGCCATTTGCTGCTGATGGCGTGCCATCAGGGCTGCTTCGGGCAACGCTTCGCTAAAGGTTGGATGAGCATGAATCGCGCCAACCATCTCTTCCACCGTCTGTCCGGTCTTGAGAGCTAAGACCGCTTCATTGATAAGATCGGTGGCACGTGGCCCGATAATCTGGCAGCCCAGCAGTTTGTCGGTGGCATCATCTACGACTACTTTGACAAAACCATCATGGTCGCCTGCCGAGGCCGCTTTGCCGTTAGCCCGAAAATGGAAAACTCCCACGCGAGTTGCGATGCCGCCCTGTTTGGCCTGGGCTTCAGTTTGCCCCACGCTGGCGATTTCAGGATGAGTGTAATAGCAGCTTGGCACATGCTTGAGATCAATTTGGGTATCGTGGCTTGTGATACGCTCGGCGACCATCTTGCCTTCGGCACTGGCGAGGTGCGCCCAACCAAAGTCGCGGACACAGTCACCGATAGCATAAACGCCGCCCACATTGGTCTCGCAGCTTTCGTCCACCAGGATTTTGCCTTTCTCCTGCTTAATACCTACCGTATCCAGCCTTAACCCTTCTGTATTGGCCCGTCGTCCAGCAGCTAATAGCACCTGCTCTGCGGTTATCGTCTGCTCTTGCTCATCCTGGGTATAGATAATATCGAGATTTTCGCCATGCTGCTTAATCTCTTTGAGTTTGGCCCCGGCGACAATGTTCACCCCACGCGCTTGCAACAGGCGCGTCATTTCCTGGCTAATATCCTTATCTTCCTGGGGCAAAATGGCAGGCGACATTTCTAAGAGTGTCGCACGCGTGCCCAGTTCACGGTAGAGATAAGCGAACTCAACCCCCACCGCCCCCCCACCAACCACGAGCAGATGCTTAGGGAGGGTGTTTTGTTGTAATAGCTCATCGGAAGTCAGAACGCCCGGCAGGTCATTACCAGGAATGGGCAAGCGTTGCGGCAATGAGCCAGTGGCAATAATCACATTCACGGCCAGCACGCGCCGCGTGGCTCCTGCTGCATCGGTAATCTCGACCGAATGCCCTTCCACAAATCGTGCCCGACCCAAAATGATGCTGACCCCGTTGGCTTCCAACAGATGGCTCACGTTGTCGCGTAACTGCTGGATAACCTCATGCCGACGGACGTTCATCGCGGTAAAGTCGGGACGAAAACTGCCCTCGACAGTAATGCCATACTCACTTGCCCGACGCATCAAGCGCAACACGTCCACCGATTCCAGCAGGGTCTTGGTTGGGATACAGCCGCGATTCAAGCAAACGCCGCCAATCTCGCGCTCTTCCACTAACCCCACGCGAGCACCCAGTTGCGCCGCCCGAATCGCCGCCACATAACCGCCCGGTCCGGCTCCGATCACCAACACATCATAATCGTGCGGCACCGCTTCGCGCAGCAATTGCTCGGCGGCTTCGACGATGGACTCCGGGTCAATCTCTGGAATGGGGTCCGCTTCGAGTTCGTCGGCAACGGGTAATACCAGTGTTTCTTCTTCCGTGAGAGGAGCTGTTTCCGAAGCCGTCTCGGACTCGGCAGCTACAACTGGATTGATTTGATGGGTTGTAGCAGGGTCATCATTCATAGGAGAGGGAACCCGCCGCTAAAGCAGCGGGTGTTTAACTGCGCCGCTTTTGGTAGAAGTCTGTGCTATGCCCAAAAAATACTTCAGCGGATTCCATGACCGTTTCCGAAAGAGTCGGGTGGGGATGGATGGTCATTTCCACATCCGAGGCCAGGGCCGCCATTTCGACTGCCAGAACGCCTTCGGCAATCAATTCGCCTGCGCCCGATCCGGCAATGCCAACTCCTAAAACGCGTTCGGTTTCCGGGTCTATCAGCAATTTGGTCACACCATCGTTGCGGTCTAAGGTGGTGGCACGACCCGAAGCGGCCCAGGGGAACCTTGCCACCTTCACTGCACGATTATCTTTCTTGGCCTGGGTCTCAGTTAAACCACACCAGGCAATTTCAGGATCGGTAAAGACGACAGCGGGAATGGCATTCGGCTCGAAGGCCACTTTATGGCCCATAATCGCTTCCACTGCGGTGCGCCCTTCATGCGAAGCTTTGTGCGCGAGCATCGGTTCTCCGGCAATATCGCCGATAGCATAGATAGTTGGCTCCGCCGTACGGCGCTGCCCATCAATAAGGACAAAGCCGCGCCGGTCAACCTCAATTTTGGTGTTCTCCAAGCCCAAGTCCTGCGAATTAGGCACGCGACCAACCGAGATAAGCACCTTCTCGAACAATTGCTCCGTCTGCTTGCCATCGGCATCTTCCAGCTTAACGCGTATACCCTTTTTCTCTTCGTTCAAGCTTAGCACTTTGGTGTTGAGGAGAATGGAGTGGAACTGGGCTTCCAGGCGTTTGGCCAGGATTCTGACTAAATCGCGGTCGGCTCCCGGCAACAATCCGCCTGTCATTTCCACGACGGTCACGGCACTGCCCAGAGCATTATAAACCGTGCCCAATTCCAGGCCGATATAGCCGCCGCCGATGACGAGCAAGCTCTTCGGAACATCCGGCAGCATGAGGGCACCTGTGGAATCCATAACACGCGGGCTATCTATCGAAAGCCCCGGCACCTTAGCGGGACGCGACCCAGTGGCTAAAATGGCATGGTCGAAGGTGAGTCGTTGCGTATCGCCAGCGGCAGCTTGAATCTCCACTGTAGTCGGATTAACAAACCTCGCGCGCCCCTGAATATAACGCACCTTGCGCAAGCGGGTTAATTCGCCCAAACCGCCCGTCATCTTTTGCACGACACCCAATTCCCAGCCGCGCAGCTTTTCCAAATCAATTTTGGGCTTAGAGAACTCGATGCCAAAATGACTCGCCTCCCGCGCTTCGGTCAGCACTTTGGCCGCGTGCAAGAGGGTCTTGGACGGGATGCAGCCCCGATAAAGGCACACGCCACCGGGATTCACTTCCAAGTCAATCAGGGTGACTTCCAGCCCCATATCAGCCGCAAAAAAAGCGGCGGCGTAACCTCCCGGCCCGCCACCGATAACCGCCAATTGTGTGTGATTACTTTCGCTCATACCTTGTATTGGAACCACGAATGAACACTAATAAACACCAATAATTCGGATACTTGATATTGGATATTTAGATACAAGATGCTATAATACGCGATCTTCTATCTTCGATTCTCTATCCTCTATTTGGTGTTTATTAGTGTTCATTCGTGGTTAAAATTAACCTTCAAGGGACATTAAGAATGGTTGTTCCAGGGCGTTGGCGACCCAGCGCAGGAAGCGGGCACCATCGGCACCGTCAATGACGCGATGGTCATAGGAAAGCGCGAGGGGCAGCATCAGGCGGGGCTGGAACTCGCCCTCTTTATAAACTGGCTCAAAGCTGGCACGCGCTACGCCCAAAATAGCAACTTCGGGTGCGTTGACAATGGGGGTAAACGATGTGCCGCCGATGCCGCCCAGGTTCGTCACGGTTAAAGAGCCACCCAGCATATCTTCCAGGCCAATCTTGCGATTGCGGGCACGTTCGGCAACCTGACCTAGCTCCACCGAAAGCTCAATAATGTTCTTCTTATCCACGTCGCGGATAATCGGTACTAACAGCCCATGTTCCGTGTCAACCGCCACGCCAATGTGATAATACTTTTTCAGCACCAATTCATTAGCGGCTAAGTCGAGGCTGGAATTAAATTGGGGAAACCGACGCAACGCGCCCACCAGGATTTTGAGAATAATCGCTGTAACCGTCAGCTTACCCCCCGCACTTTCAGCTTGCTTGGAGTAGCGTTTGCGCAACTCTTCCAGTTCGGTAATATCGGCTTTATCGAATTGTGTCACATGCGGCACAGTTGCCCAGGAGCGTGCCATCTGGTCAGCGGTGGCCCGTCGGACACCACTGAGTGGCTGACGCTCGACCTGGCCCCACTTTGAGAAGTCTGGTAAAGCAATCGAGGGGATGGCCCCGGCTGTAGCTGCGGGCGCAGCGGCGGCCTGCGTTAATAGCTTTTTAGAGAGGTTCTTAACATCCTCCTCCGAGATGCGCCCACCAAGCCCAGAGCCTTTGACCTGATGAATGTCTACGCCGATTTCCCGCGCCAGACGCCGCACCGAAGGGGCTGCCGGAGCCGGATCATGGCTGACGGGTGTGGGTTGCTGCACTGCGGTTGCCGTGGATACTGGTGTACTGCCATTGGTGCTGGCTGCTGGCCCCGGTACCGGGCTGGATGCGGCTCCAGCAGGTAAGGTGCCCGTCGCCGGAGGCTCTGCGACATCGTTGGCCGGGGGAATGAAGGGCCGGGAAGAACCGACGGCGGCTTCAGCCTTAGCGCCCTGCTGTTCTTGCCCAACCGCCTGGGCGATTTCTCCGGCGGAGGCACTGCCGTTAGAAGTGGCTGGTGCTGACTGGGCACCCGTCGAAGCCGCACTGACTCCATTCGACTCGGCTTTGGCATCCGCAGCGGTCGCTTGCGCGGCGCTACCAGCCGCCGCTTCCTGGCTGGCTCCCGGCCCGCCTGGTGCGGCACCCCCTTCAACGCTCAGAATAGCCTGCCCAACCTTGACTGTCTCGCCCGCGTTAACCAAGATTTGCTTGACGGTGCCGCTCACATTGGAAGGCACTTCCGTGACGGACTTTCCGGTTTCCAATTCCAGCACAGACTGGTCTTCTTCCACCTGATCGCCGACTGCGACCAGAAGTTGCACGACGGTGCCGGAATCAACATTCTCGCCCAGAGTGGGCAGCTTAAATTCGGTTGCCATATTTCAGTCCCTAATCCAGAACTTGCTCGTTTATTACGCGGTGAGGGGATTGGCCTTGTCCGGGTTAATCCCTAAATCTTTTACCGCTTTTTGCACTACTTTCCATTGAATTTTCTTTTCCCTCGCCAGGCCCGTCAGTGTCGCCAGCGTGATATAACGGGCATCTACCTCAAAGAAATCGCGAAGTGCCCCTCGATTATCACTGCGGCCAAAACCATCGGTGCCAAGCGCCATTAGCTCCTGGGGAATCCACTGTGAAACAGAGTGGGGCAACGCCTTTACATAATCCGAAGCTGCCACAACTACCCCCAGCGCATTGGCCAGGCATTGGGTGATGAAGGGCACCCTTGGTTCTTCGCCAGGATGCAGCAGATTCCAACGGCCAGTTTCCAGACCATCACGGTGCAATTCTTTATAGCTGGTGACGCTCCACACATCAGCCGCCACACCATACTTCTCGCCTAATATCCGTTGGGCTTCCAGAGCCTTATTTAAAATTGCCCCACTCCCCAAAAGTTGGGCGTTCAATTTAGTCCCTTTAGTTGCGGCTGCTTTGAACTTATACATACCCTTGAGAATGCCTTGCTTAATCGCCTCGCGGTCGCCCTCTGGCATCGGCGGCTGAATGTAGTTTTCATTCATCACCGTCAGATAGTAGAAGATGCTTTCTTGATCCTCATACATGCGGCGGATGCCATCCCGAATAATAACCGCCAGTTCATAGGCATAAGCCGGATCATAAGCCACTAAATTTGGAATCGCATAAGCTAACAGGTGGCTATGCCCATCCTGGTGTTGCAGCCCTTCTCCGGCCAAAGTCGTGCGTCCTGCGGTGCCACCGACCAGGAAGCCACGACAACGCAAATCGCCCGCGGCCCAGAATAAATCACCGACACGTTGTTGCCCAAACATCGAGTAGTAAATATAGAATGGGATAGTGTTAATACCATGCGTGGCATAGGCTGTGCCAGCCGCAATGAAAGAAGCCATTGAGCCAGCTTCGTTAATGCCTTCTTCAAGAATTTGCCCATTCTTCGCTTCTTTGTAATAAGATACGTTGGCGGCATCTACCGGCTCATATAACTGCCCAACGTGTGAGTAGATTCCATAGGGGCGAAACATTGAGTCCATGCCGAAAGTGCGGGCTTCGTCAGGAATAATCGGTACAATAAGCCGTCCGATGTCCTTATCACGCATCAGCTTGTTCAAAATACGGCCATAGACGCCCGTTGTCGAAGGAGCCTGTTGGTCGCCTTTAGGTTCGCCGGAGCCTGCATAAAATTCCTCGAAGAGTGCTTCTGGGGGAGTTTTAAGCGGCGGCGCGCAGGTGGTGCGCTTGGGTAACGAGCCACCCAATTGCTGACGCCGCTCACACAGATACTTCATTTCCGGGCTGTCATCGGGAAAACGATAGAAAGGTACTTTGGCAACTTCCTCATCAGAGATAGGAATATTGAAGCGCGCCCGAAAAGCGCGCAACTCAACTTCATTCATCTTCTTCTGTTGATGAGTAATATTCTTGCCCTCGCCAGCTTCGCCTAATCCATAACCCTTAACCGTTTTGGCAAGAATAACGGTTGGGGCACCCTTATGCTCCAGGGCCGCTTTGTAAGCCGCATAAACCTTACGCGAATCGTGTCCGCCGCGCGTCATTTTGCGAATCTGCTCATCCGTAAGCTGCGCAGCTAACTCTTGGAGACGCGGAGAGTTGAAGAAGTGGTTGCGCGCGTAGGCTCCTGTTTCGACAGTATATTTTTGATACTGTCCATCTACTACTTCGCCCATACGCTCAACTAATTCCCCGGTGGTGTTCTGTGCTAATAGGGGATCCCAGTCACCGCCCCAAATGACTTTGATAACATTCCAGCCCGCGCCGCGAAAAGCTGCTTCTAATTCCTGAATAATTTTGCCATTGCCGCGCACGGGGCCATCTAATCGTTGTAGGTTGCAGTTAATAACAAAGGTCAGGTTATCTAACTTTTCGCGGGCCGGAAGAGTAATGGCGCCAAGGGTTTCCGGTTCATCACACTCTCCATCGCCAATAAAACACCAAACATGCTGCTGGGAGGTATCTTTTAAGCCCCGATCATGAAGGTAACGGTTATAGCGCGCTTGATAAATGGCTGTGAGCGGCCCCAGACCCATCGAGACCGTCGGAAATTCCCAGAAGTCTGGCATCAGCCACGGGTGGGGATAAGAACATAGGCCACGTTCGGGCCGTAATTCCTGACGGAAGTTAATCAGGTCTCTCTCTGAGAGGCGTCCTTCGACGAAGGCACGCGAATACATGCCAGGCGAGGCGTGGCCTTGAAAATAGACCTGATCGCCTCCACCTTCGGCTCCTTTGCCACGGAAGAAATGATTGAATCCGACTTCATAGAGCGTGGCCGAAGAAGCATAGGTCGAGATATGGCCGCCAATGCCATCGGAGGCTTTGTTAGCCCGCACCACCATCGCCATTGCATTCCAGCGAATGATGCTTTTAATACGGCGCTCCATTTCGTAGTCGCCAGGGTAGGGCGGCTGCTGGGTCACCGGAATGGTGTTGATGTAGGGTGTATTAGCGGAAAAGGGGATTTCCACTCCGGCTTTATGGGCGTGGGTTTCAAGTTGTTCCAGCAGACGTTGAACGCGCTCCGGGCCACCGTGCTTTAAGACATAATCCAGGGACTCCAACCATTCCTGAGTTTCCAGACGATCCAGTTCGTCACGCGAAATATCAATATCCGAATTAGCCATACTTATCTTTATTCTATCCTTCCCATTATCAATATACACACTTTTAACGGGATGGTCACTATTTGAGGCAAATTGAACCGCCAAGGACGCCAAGAGCGCCAAGGAAGAGAGGGAGAAAAGGGGAAGGGGAGAGCGGGAATAAATTAGGTGTCATGTTGAGTGGGATAAAACATCTATGCTGCGGAGTATAAACTCTATTTTATTTTATACGCACTCGAAGTAGATGCTTCGCTGCGCTCAGCATGACAAACTCCTACTCCACCTTGTTTCCCTTCTCCCTCTCTTCCTTGGCGCTCTTGGCGTCCTTGGCGGTTCAACTTAACTCTTCTTCTGCAACGCTGCTTTCTCGTATTCGCGGTTCATCACGGCGATGTTGCTCATGGAGATTTCTTTGGGGCAGACAGCTTCGCATTCGCCTTCGTTGGAGCAGTTGCCGAAGCCTTCATGATCCATCTGTAACACCATGCGCCGTGCCCGGTCGCTCCGTTCCGCCTGGCCTTGCGGCAGCAGAGAAAGCTGGTTCATTTTGGCACTGGTGAACAGGGCCGCCGAAGCATTTTTGCACTGGGCTGCACACGCGCCACAGGAGATGCAAGCGGCGGAGTCCATCGCCCGCTCCGCATTGTCTCTAGGCACTGGAATCGCGTTAGCATCAGGGGCCGACCCGGTGTTCACTGAGATATAACCGCCCGCCGCAATGATGCGATCAAAGGCGCTACGATCTACCACTAAATCCTTGATAACGGGAAAAGCGCGGGCACGCCACGGCTCGATAATAATGGTGTCGCCATCTTTGTAACGGCGCATGTGCAGTTGGCATACAGTCGTGCCGGGGTCTGGCCCATGCGCGATGCCGTTAATCATCATGCCGCAGGAGCCGCAAATGCCCTCACGACAATCATGGTCAAAAGCAATGGGGTCTTCCCCGCGCTTAATCAGACTTTCGTTGACGACATCCAGCATTTCCAGAAAAGACATATCGGGCGAAACATCTTCCGCCACGTAGCTCTTCATCTGTCCCGGTTGTTTGGGGCCTGCTTGCCGCCACACCTTGAGGTTTATTGTCATACTGCCTTGATTTTCTGCCATAGCATCTGCTCCGCAAAGCCCATCTGAAATAATTTAGCGCGTCGCAATATTTGCTAATTGACGCGCCAATGCATGAATCTGCTTGTAAGGCCCTCTGGGTTCGTCTCTCATGTTACACATGAGAGTCACAATGAGATGCTCCTGAGGGCGCATATAGAGCAAGGTGGTGGTGCCACTTTGACTGCCAGAGTGGTCTACTTCAAGATGTCCTGCATATTCTATTAAGTCCCAGCCCAGGCCATAAGCTGTGTATTTGCCGTCGCGGGTGCGCTGGCGCGTCCACATTTGATTCAGTGTCTCTGGCCTGACTAATTTGCCACTCTGAAGTGCGACTGCGAAGTTAGCCATATCTTCCACAGTTGAATAGATGCCACCACTGGGAGTTTTGTAGCTGGTGTCACCAGGTTCAGACCGCACAACGGTGCCATCAGGTTTAACGGTATAACCGCGCGCCAAGTCTGCTGGGCGGTGACGGGGATCATAGATGCCACTGGCCTTCATGTTCGCCGGTTCAAAGATGTATTGACGGATGTAATCTTCAAACTTCATGCCAGAAGCTCCCTCGACCACGCAGCCCAACAGGTTATAGCCATAACTGGAATAGTGGTAGGTCGTGCCGGGTTCAGAAAGGAGAGGGGCATCTTTGAAAACGTCCAGTGCATCAGTCAGGGTATCGTAGTGATGGTTGGTAATGACTCCTTCGCCCTCATAATGGCGAATACCAGAAAGGTGCCCCAACAGTTCGCGCGAGGTAATGGGCCAGGGTTTGACCGGAAACGACGGCACATACTTTTGCACTGGAGCATCTAAATCCAACTCCCCTTTTTCTGCCAGTTGCATCACGGCCACTGCCGTGATCGGTTTTGAAAGAGAAGCCAGACGATATTTAGTGCTGGCCGTGGCGGCCAATGCGTTAGCGACATCGGCTTGTCCATAGCCCGCGCTCATTTGCCCTCGCTGACTAATAATCGCCAGCGAAAGAGCAGGTATCTTTTCCTGCTCCATGACCGCCTGCACCTGTTGCTGTATTTGCGCCACTTGAGCGGCTGAAAACTCTCGTGGTTGCTGCGCATAACCACACATGCACAGCAGCAGCAAGACTATGAAGGTCTTGCTCAACAGTGAGTAATGGACAGCACGTTGCTGGTTGTGTCGTCGGGTGCGCTTCATTTGCTGGCTTTTAATACTCAATAACATTCGGCCTCTCCCTAAGTGTCTGTTGTTGAAGCCAAAGTTTACCAAATGCAGTCGTTACTTATAACTGCGCTGTGAGGGATGTACTTCTTCAAACACCAAAGGCTCCTGATGCAATGTAGGCTTGGCAAAATCGCCAGTATATTCCCAGGCCGCGACATAGCTAAAGTTCTCATCGTCACGCTGCGCTTCGCCTTCGGGGGTCTGGCTCTCTTCCCGGAAATGACCGCCGCAAGATTCGCGCCGGTTAAGGGCGTCCAGGGTCAGCAATTCCGCGAATTCCAAGAAGTCTGCCACTCGTCCGGCCCGCTCTAAGTTGGGATTCAAGTTATCCGCCGGGCCAGGCACCGTGACATTTTCCCAGAACTCTTGGCGTAGACGCGGGATTTGTTGCAGGGCTTCTTTTAACCCGGCTTCGGTGCGACCCATACCGACTTTTTCCCACATAATATGGCCTAAGTCACGGTGGAATTCTAAAACGGTGCGGCTCCCCTTGATCGAAAGCAGCTTATTGATCTTGGCTTGTTCTTCCACTGCCGACGCCTTGAACGCTTCATGGTCGGTAGACACCTTGGCAAATTTTGCGGTCGCTAAATAATCACCGATGGTGTAGGGAATTACAAAATAGCCATCCGCCAAGCCTTGCATCAGGGCGCTGGCTCCCAGGCGGTTCGCTCCGTGATCGGAGAAGTTCGCTTCCCCCAGCACATAGAGGCCGGGTATGGTACTCATCAGGTTGTAATCCACCCACAGGCCGCCCATTGTATAATGCACCGCCGGGTAAATCCGCATTGGTGTCTGGTAGGGGTTTTCATCGGTGATTTTTTCGTACATCTGGAACAGGTTGCCATAACGGGCGCGGATGGTATCTTCTCCTAAACGCTTGATGGCCTCCGCAAAATCCAGATACACTGCCAGCCCCGTCGTCCCAACGCCGCGTCCCTCATCGCAGACAGCTTTAGCGGCGCGGGACGCCACGTCACGCGGCACGAGGTTGCCGAATGCGGGATAGCGTCGCTCCAGGAAGTAATCACGCTCGGCTTCGGGAATTTGACTCGCGGGTCGGTTATCGCCTTTGGCCTTGGGCACCCACACGCGACCATCGTTGCGCAAGCTTTCACTCATCAACGTCAGCTTGGATTGATGCTCCCCGGAAACAGGTATGCAGGTGGGGTGGATCTGGGTAAAGCAGGGATTGGCGAAGAACGCTCCCTTTTTATGAGCACGCCAGGCTGCGGTGACATTGGAGTTACCAGCATTCGTCGAAAGAAAATAGACGTTGCCATAGCCGCCGGTACAAAGCAGCACCGCATCCGCTGCATACGATTCAAGTTCACCCGTAATCAGATTGCGTATGGTGATACCCCGCGCCTGGCCATCAACTAATACTAAATCGAGCATTTCACGGCGCGGGAAGAGTTTGACGGTGCCAGCATCTACCTGGCGCATGAGGGCACCGTAGGCTCCCAGTAACAACTGTTGACCCGTTTGGCCGCGGGCATAGAAGGTGCGGGAGACCTGTGCGCCACCAAAGGAGCGATTGGTGAGTTGGCCGCCATACTCCCGCGCAAAAGGCACGCCTTGCGCCACGCACTGGTCTATAATGTTGTTGCTAACCTGGGCTAAACGATAAACGTTGGCTTCACGAGCGCGATAGTCGCCGCCTTTAACGGTATCGTAGAACAGGCGGTAAACGCTATCGCCGTCATTGGCATAGTTCTTGGCGGCGTTAATGCCACCCTGCGCGGCAATGCTATGGGCGCGACGTGGTGAGTCGTGGATGCAGAAAGTCAGGACATTATAGCCCAATTCGGCCAGAGAAGCCGAAGCCGAAGCCCCGGCCAAACCTGTGCCCACACAGATGATAGTGTATTTACGCTTATTAGCCGGATTGACCAATTTGAGGTTGAATTTATGATGCTCCCACTTCTCTGCAACGGGGCCAGCCGGGATTTTGGAGTCGAGTTTCACTGATGACCTCCCCGCAGGACATGAGACTGGCTCAGACGCGTGTGTGTCAGGCGTGGATGCGTTAGAGGCACAACGGCCATACCATTATCCGGCCCGGCGATATTGCGGGGTGGCGGCGTTGGAAACATGAGATAGACCCACACGGGCAGGAACGCGAAGCCACCCGCAATAACGATGGTAAAGATTTGACCGGTGCGCAGTAAGATGCTCCGGTAGCGCGGGTTACTCACCCCTAACGACTGAAACGCGCTGGAGAACGCATGGAAAAGGTGCATCCCCAGCACTATCATGGAGGCGACATAGAGAGCCACAATCAACGGCTTTTTAAACTCGGAGATAACCAGATAAGCCAGGTCGCGCACTTGTTCCTGGGCTTCTTGCGGATTGGTGCTGGAAGTCGCCACTCCGGTGTTGGCCGTGCCTACAGCCACGTTAGCTGGCTGCACCGCGTAGAACTTCCCATATTTAAAATGCCAGACATGCAGCGCCACGAAAACTAAAATGATGATGCCCGACCACATCATCGTTGTAGAGGAAACCGACTTAACGCTCTTCTGACTCTTGGTGCGCGCCCAGACTTTGGTCTGATAACCAACGGGGCGCGCATTACGATTCTCTAAGCTAACTTTAATGGCTTCGTAGATATGAATGAGGAAGATGGCAAGTAAGCCTAACTCAATCAACGGTAAAATCGGAATGGCCGTTAGCGTGTGGGCGTAAGCGTTGAATTGGGTGCTTCCTGTAAGCAGGAGCAGGTTGCCCGCCAAATGCAACACCAGATAAATACATAAACCCAGCCCGGTTAAGGCCATTGCGACTTTTTTTCCGACAGCGGTCGAAAATATTTTCGCACCCTTTGCCATAGTATCCTCTTTAATTCAACATTGCTATGTGCAAGCCAGTGGTTAAAACCACGGGCTGCAAGACGAAGTCGCCCTGCGGCGACTGAGGAGTCCACACAGGAGGGAGTCCGCGTAGGCGGACTTCGTCTTGCAGCACGCGAATTGATTCGCGGCCTCCCTGCGTGGAGCATGATGAACCCTGCTGGACATACAGCCTACTTTAGCGCCGCGCCATTCGACTTAATCACTTCTGCATACCAGTGGGCTGAGTCTTTCAAGATGCGCTGTTGCGTTGGATATTCCACATAAATCAGCCCAAAACGTTCTTTATAACCTTCGGCCCACTCGAAGTTATCCATCAAAGACCAGTGAAAATAGCCGCGAATATCTACCCCATCTTGCCCGGCGCGTTCCAGTTCCAGCAAGTGGCGAGCGGTGTAATCAATGCGCTGTGGGTCATGCACCTGGCCATCTAAGGACACCCAGTCAATGTTAGAAAGACCATTTTCCGTAATCACAATCGGCAGCTTATAACGCTCCCAGAAGAAGCGCGGCCCCCAGTACAGGGCATCTGGCGTGACGGGCCAGCGAAAAGCCGTAAGTTCGTGTCCTGTCCGCAAAGGCACACTTTCAGCCTGTCCCGCAGCATTCGCTTTAACGCGCTCGCCCTGATAGATATTGGTGCCAAAGAAATCTAAAGGCTGGCAAATCGTTTCCAGATCGCCGGGGCGCACTTCCGGCACATCCGCTCCAAACAGCTTAAGACCATCTTCGGGATATTGCCCAAGGATGACCGGGTCCATCCACCAGGTATTATTCCAAGGGCCTTTATTAGTGACCGAGAACATGGCCTGACGTGCGACTTCAATATCCTCTGGGGCATCTGAAGCGGGCATTTTGACGACACCCACCGGGGCGTAACCAATCTCACAGGGTTGCTTGGAGTGGGCGCGGATGGTCTGCACCGCTTTACCATGTGCCAACAGGCTATTGTGCCCGGCACGCAGCACTTCGGCAAAAGGCAATTTGACGCCGGGGGCGTGTTCTCCGGTGGAGTGGCCCAGACCGATAAAACATTGTGGTTCGTTGAGGGTCATCCAGTGACGCACTCGGTCGGAGAGTTTATCCACCACAACCGCTGTGTATTCGGCGAACCAATCGGAGCTGTCACGGTTCAGCCACCCGCCGCGACAGTAAAGCTCATATGGGTAATCCCAGTGAAAGAGCGTCACATAAGGCGTAATGTTAGCCGCTAAGAGGGCATCTATCAGTCTGTCGTAAAAGGCGAGACCGGCGTCATTTACTGTGCCAACACCATCAGGCATAATGCGCGGCCAGGAGAGAGAGAGGCGATAGGCGTACAGGCCAATTTGCTGCATTAGCCCAATATCTTCGGGGTAACGGTGATAGTGGTCACAGGCCACATCCCCACTGTGTCCGCTCCAGATCGCTCCCGGCTTGCGGCACAGCATATCCCAGACGGAGAGACCTTTACCGTCTTCTCGTGCCGCGCCCTCAATTTGATAAGAGGCGGCGGCAGCACCCCACACAAACTCTTTCGGAAAGCTCATGGTAGATTCTTAATATAGCATCTCAAACGGCAGATTTAGGATGGAGAGGCAAACGATTATATTCTAACTGAATGGACTCTGGGGCACCGCAGATGAACTCATGCATTTCCTTATCGCTTTTATTAAGGGCGTTAAGTCAATGGACGATAGAGCGGTAAATCATCATCTGGGACATCCGTCAGGCGGGGATTGCGACGGTCTTTATCCGATAGGATTGGGTCTTGGACTTGCCAGTCTATACGCAAGGCAGGATCATCCCAGGCAATGCCCCGCTCGTCGGTAGGAGCATAGAAATCATCGCACTTATACAGGAATTCAGCGGTTTCTGAGAGCACTACAAAACCATGCGCGAACCCGGCTGGCACGAAGATAAGTTGCTTGTTCTCGGCAGACAGCACCGCACTAATCGCTTGTCCGAAATGCGGTGAGCCGCGCCGGATGTCTACCACAATATCCAGCACTTCGCCTTGCACCACGCGACACAACTTGGCCTGGGGATGCTGGAGCTGATAGTGCAAGCCGCGCAAGGTGCCGCGCACCGACTTGGAGTGATTGTCTTGCACAAAGCGGTTGGGGATACCAAGATCCTGAAATTTCCCCTCGTGGTAACTTTCCAAGAAAAACCCGCGTGGATCGCTAAAGACACGCGGTTCCAGCAGGCAAACACCAGGCAGAGCAGTTTCAATGCGTTTCATAAGAAGAACTCATTACTTAATGTGCAACACTTTTGATGAGGCTTAGAGGCAAACTAAGCCATCTAAGTCTAAGGGTGGACGACCTAATTGTAAGTTTAAGAAGACCACCACTGTATGAGCCAACACTTTGCGAATCAAGC
>Ga0213875_10000065_pt1 | contig 128682 bp, 104 predicted proteins | sample BarmaccomBMRX_R8_FD_160105 | JGI IMG/M metagenome (GOLD analysis project Ga0213875, IMG submission 160105) | Root-associated microbial communities from Barbacenia macrantha in rupestrian grasslands, the National Park of Serra do Cipo, Brazil - RX_R8 | ecosystem: Host-associated > Plants >... | reverse complement strand
GATTTCGCTTAATGCGGCATAGAGAGTTGTGGTCTTGCCGGATCCGGTGGGGCCGGTGACAAGAACCATCCCGTACGGCTCTTTGATGTAGCGCCGGAATTTCGTGAGGTCCTGCTCGGCGAAGCCGACGACATCGAGGGTCAGCCGCGAGAATTTCTCGCTCATGGACTCTTTGTCGAGCACACGAAGCACGGCATCTTCGCCGTAAATGGTCGGCATGATCGATACGCGGAAGTCGATCAGGCGGCCTTTGTAGCGAACGCGAAAGCGGCCGTCTTGTGGAACGCGGCGCTCGGCGATATCGAGCTCGCTCATTACTTTGATGCGCGAGATTACCGCGGAGTACCATTCCTTGGCGATGGGGCTCATGGCGTACTGCAGGACGCCGTCGATGCGGTACTTGATGGCGAGTTCCTGATCGCGCGTCTCGATGTGAATGTCGCTCGCGCGGCGCTCGAGCGCGTTGAAAATCGTTGTATCGACCAGTTTAATGACAGGCGCGATGCTGCCTTCATCCGAGGCGAGACGGTCAATCGAAAGCGTTTCGTCGGCATTATCTTCATCGCCGACCACATCCAGCGTGAAGCCTTCGGTGACTTCTTCGAGAACGCGCTGCGATTGCTCGGTTTTCTTGAGCAGATCTGAGATCTGCGAATACGTCGCGACCTTGATCTTTAGCTTTTTCGAGAGCAGGACTGAAAGCTCGTCGATGTGAACAATCTGCCGGGGATCGGAAAGCGCTATCTCAAGAGTTCCATTTTGCGCGTGCAATGGAACGAAATGGTAACGGAACATCAGGTCTACCGGCACGGTGCGAAAGAGCTCGTGATCGATCTTGGTGTTCTTGAGATCGACGAACTCGCAGCGGTAGCGCCGGGCCATGGTTTTGGCGAGTTCGGCTTCTTCGATGGGATCTTTGAGCGAAAGCGTTTCGGCGGCCATATTAGCGGATGGTGTCTGCTAGCGAGAAGATAGGCAAATACAAGGCCACCAGCACAAAGGCAACAAACATGCCCATGAAAATCATGATGGCGGGTTCAATTAACGACAGCAGAGCTGTCATGCGCGTTGACACATCTTCCTCATAGAATTCGGCAACGCTGCTCAACATTTGAGGCAGAGCGCCGGTGGATTCCCCGACCTCCATCATGTCGATGGACAGATCCGGAAACATGCCGGTTGTGGTGAGCGCGGCGGAAAGCGATTTCCCTTCTTTGACGAGAACGGCGGCGCGGTCGAGCGTCTTTTTCAGCAGTACAGTGCCGAGCGAGCGGCCGGAAGTTTCGAGCGCCTGAACCAGAGGAATGCCCCCGACGAGGAGGGTGCTGAGCACGCGAGAGAATTGCGCGACTTGATATTTGGTCCAGATTTCGCCGAACAGGGGCATGTGCATCTTCCAAGCGTCGAGCCGCTCCTGTGATGATTCGCGGCGCGACCAGAAATAGGCGGCGATACCGGCGAGAAACAACACGCCGATTGCCGCTAACACATAACTGCGCGCCGTGGTACCTACAGCGATCAGGATGCGCGTTGCGGCGGGAAGCTTCGCCTCCATGCTGTTGTAGAGCTCGGCGAAATTCGGAACAACGTACGTGACGAGAAAGGCGATAAGGCAAATTACTAGGACGATGAGAACAGACGGATACAAGAGCGAAACGAGAAGTTTCTTGCGCAGAGCGAGCGTCAAGCGCTGGTAGGCGAGATAACGATCCAGAACCTCGACGAGCGAGCCGGATTTTTCGCCAGCCAGGACGGAGGTGACGTAAATGGGAGGAAAGACGTTCTGATGCGCGAAGGCATCAGACAGGACCGTTCCGGTTTTGACCTCGTCGCGAACGGCCTTGATGTGGCGACCGAGTTTTTCGTCGGTTAGACGGTCGGCGAGAAGGTCAAGGCCTTTGAGGATCGGCAGACCGGCGCGAACCAGGGTAACGAACTGCTGATTGAAGATGAGGAACTTTTCGAGGTTGACCGTTTTGCGGCGCGGTTTGACGCCGCCCAGGCGCGCGCCTAAAGTCTTGGGGTGAACCGAATAGACAAGATAACCTTGCTGAGCAAGCCGCTCGCGGGCTTCGCGCTCGGTTGGCGCATCTGCCACTTGCTCATGCATTTGCCCGCGAGGATCCGCGTAGCGGAGGACAAACTCAGCCATGACTCGCTAATTTTCCTCCGCTCCGAGCCCGATCGAGTCGACGATTTCGGCTCCGGGAGGAATCGTGAAGTGGAAGAGCTGATCGGCAGCCGGAGGGTTCAACTTCTCGTTGTCGAACGAGAATGATAACAGTGATGCATCACGACCCGTCACTTTTAATGCGCGGATTGAAGCGTCGGGCGCAATCAGCATTTCGACTTTTTCGTACGGGACACGGTCGTTCTTTGCCGAAGCGTCAAGCCAGTTTTCAGAGCCGGTAGAGCGCACGTCGAAATCGCGAAACTCTTTCTTCATGTCGAGCCGGCCTAGCAAAAATGCAAGAGGAGCCCGCATATCCTCAGTGTCCTTCAACTTCAGTTTCTCTACCCTATTGTCCTTAGCGGTATACAGGTAGACGGTTTTTCCATCGGAGATGAAGAGCTTGCCTTGCGGGCGGGCATAGTCCCAGCGCATCTTGCCTTGCTTGCGAAGCGTGAGCGTTCCGGATTCGGGTTGGCGGGCGTGACCCTGAATTTCGTAGCTCTCGGTGAAGTTTACAGACAATGTGCGCGCCCCGTTATATCGTTTTTCGACGCGTTGGATGAGCTCATCGGCGGAGCTGGCGGGCAGCAGATGAGACCCGACAACCAAGAGGCAAAAAGCGGGGAACACAATGAAAAGACGTGCGCGCAGAGGGGTTCGTTTAGCTACGGAGAGAGGCGTTCCACAATCCAGTTCTGTTCGCTATTTCTTCTATATTGTAACCGGTCGTGAAGCCGGTTGGGGCGTCCTTGCCAAAACTCGATAACGCCGGGCATGAGACAGTAGCCGCCCCAAAATTCAGGCACAGGAATATCATCGGTATCAGCGTAGATCCGTTCGAGTTCCTTCAGCCGGGCATCGAGCGGCTCGCGGCCGGGGAGGGGTTGACTTTGGCGCGAAGCCCAAGCTCCGAGGCGGCTGCCCTTGGGACGGGATCGGAAGTAGGCTTCCGAGAGCTGACGGGCGGTGCGCTGAACGCGGCCCTCGACCCGAACCTGGCGTTCAAGCTCAGGCCAGTAGAACGTGAGCGAGGCGAAGGGATTCGATTCCAGTTCAAGCGCTTTCCGGCTGGTGTAGTTTGTGTAAAACACAAACCCGAGATCGCTGACGTCTTTCAAGAGAACCACTCGCGCGGAGGGCTGGCCGCAGGTGGTTGCTGTCGAGAGAACCATGGCGTTGGGCAGTTGGAGACCGGCGCGTTCGGCGTCTTTGATCCAGTTTTCAAACTGAACGATTGGGCTAGCTTGGCAATTTTGCTCAGTGAGGCGAGCGAGGCCGTAGTTTTCTCTAAGATCGGCAAGCGAGAGGCGGTGCGTTCGTTTGTCGAAGTCGGCCATGGGCTAAGCGGCCTGTTAGCGATGGCTCTCCCGCTTCTGATTCTACGAAGGGGAACCGCTACACCTCCTCCGAGCAAATTCACGGTGGCCTCAGACTTGTTCTCTAGAGGCTGGACCAGTGCTAGTGCGCCCAGGCTGATGCCTTTGCGTCGCATACCCCACGATGGCTCCGACTAACGACCCGGGAAGCATGATCTCGAAATAGTAATGCTTACCGGAAGGGTTGGGCATCATCGCCACGAGATATGCGAGAAGCATTCCGACGGCCAGTCCAAACAGAATTCCCCAGGGCAGCGAGTGAACCTTCTTCGCAAACCATCCGATGCATATTCCGGCAATCACGCCCTTGAGAGTTGAGCCAATCACGATTCCAAGAATCTGGCTCCTGACCTCCGGGGTGAACCATGCCGTGAGACCGTCAAAAATGCCAAGCACGCCGCCGAGCGCTAAACCGAATAGTGGTTTGTTCATTGTGCCTCCTTATCGCACAACGTTCTATACAGCGAATCAGGGAAATCCTTTAACGGTGCGTAAAGAAAAAAATGAGGGTACGAGCTACAACGTACGTCATGACAAGGACGGTCAGTGTCTTGTTTCGCGAAATCCAACGTGATACGCGCTCAAACCACGACTCCTGATACGCGTACACAGGCTGGCCATCCAGAAAACGTACGATCTCAGCGGTGAGCTCCATGACACCTGCATAACGCATCGAAGGATCCGGATGGGCAGCTTTCGCTGCGATTGCTCGGATAGATTTGGGATCCGGCGGAGACAACAAATGTTCTAGCACTTTGCCCAAGGAATAGATATCGGTCTGCGGACCAGTAACTCCAGCGAGTTGCTCTGGCGCCATGTAGCCGTCCGTTCCTCCCGCGAAAGCCGCTGGAACATTAGCGCGTCTCGCGATACCCCAATCCAGGATTAACACGTCGCCCCACGCGCCGATCATAATGTTTTCGGGTTTCAAATCTCCATGGATCACACCTCGAGAATGAGCAAACGCGACTGGCTCACAAATCCGAAGAAATGTATGGAGAGGCTCGGCGAGCGATGGGGTGCTGGCGTGATAATCGTCGAGTCGCGTGCCTCTGACAAACTTCATGGCGTAGTAGACGCGGCCGTCGGGTAGGATTCCGGTCTCGTACACCGGTACGATGCCGGGATGTTCAAGCGACGCGAGCATACAAGCTTCAGAAGCTTGATCTAAGATTTTGAGAGCCACGTTGCGGTTGAGCGAGGTGTCATGGGCTAGATACACAACGCCCATGCCTCCGCGGCCGATCTCCCGGATCAACTGATAGCGGGTGGCCGAGAGATCTGGAAGCTCGCCTACCTCTCGAAGGTGGCGGAGTATTTTGTCCGAAAGCATCAAACCTCAATCCCGAAGAGCGCTCGCACCTCGGTTCGAAACTCGCGCTCGTTGAGGGTAAGATCACGAAGGCGGTCGAGGACGGCTTTCCGAAAAGCACGGCGCATGCTGGCCAAATAATTCGTAATGCTTGCCGTTGTCACTCCGAATTCGGCCGCCAAGTCGTCGTAAGTCGGCCGCGAATCGGAGTCGTTCAAATCGTACCGCTCGAAAACGCGAAAGCGAAGGTCGCCCCGTCTAGCCCGCAAATCTTCGACCGCAGAAGTGAACAGACTGCGGAGCCATTCGCGATGGAAAAGCTCTTCCGGCGATTCCTGCTGAGACGCGAAATCGAAGTCGAGGGGAACTGTTGGGTTGCGAGTTTTTCGAGCATTCAGGACGAAGTGATCCAGACAGCTTCGCAAATAGGTCCGAAATGTGCCCTTAGATGGCTCATAACGAATCAACGTGGCCGACTCGATGCTCTTCGAGAAGAAAGCTTGTGTGAGATCCGCGGCATCTTCATAAGACTCATGCCACCGCAGGCGCAGATATTTGCAAACAGGTTCCCAATATGCGCTAGCAACGGTTTCCATCGAGCGATGGCGCACGGTTGCATCCCCGTCATGCAAGCCCAAGATAGCGGATTGTCTTGTCTTCGGAAAGGCCATAATCCAATTTCACAAAACGTCTCAGTATGTTGCACGGCCACCCGAGCGGGGTCAACTCGACAACTCCCCCGGCCTAAAGAGGGAATAAGCGTTGACCCTCTTATGAACAATGGCTCTGGCCCCTTATGTCAATTGGAATAAGGCGCGGGGCGGTACCGCATTCCGGCTTCGATTCTACAAATTTGACTGAACCGGGCCGGCGTGGCCGGTGAATTTTTGGTTCGAGCTTGGCGCGCTCGGCGCGCCACGTCTTCATCTTTCGTTGCGGCGGACGCCACGCCCGCCATGGGGCGTCACATCTCATTGCTGAAAGCCTTGAGGTAATCCCTTCAACCACTTACCGCAATTGGCGTGTTTCGCTTCATTGGTCACGCTCAATACTTTTCGCCATCATGTCTACTCACGCACAAATCCAAGCAAACCGCCTGAATGGTCAGCTCTCCACCGGTCCGAAAACGCCGGAAGGCAAAGCCAAATCTTCATTAAAAATGCGGTCAAAACCGGGCTCACCGGCCGCACCGTCCTGTTGCCTAGCGACGATGACGCCGCTTACCAGAAGCACGTCCAGCGCTTCTTCGATCAATACAAATCCGCCGGCGATGAAGAATCCGCTCTCACGCAATCGCTCGCCGACACCGAATGGCGCTTGCTCCGCATCCCGTCGCTCGAAATGGGCATCTACGCCATCGGCCGCCTCGCGCTTTCCAAGCAGTTCGAGCACGAAGAAGACCCCCAGGTCCGCGCCTCGCTTATCGAAGCGCAAGTCTTCCTCAGCTATCGAAAGACCTCAACAACCTGAGCATTCAGGAATCACGCCTGCGCAGGCAGCGGGAAAAAGATCAAGCTGAGCTACAAAAGCTGCAACACGAGCGTAAACAGCGCCGTGAGAATCAGATGACGCAAGCCTGGCAGCTCTATCTGCAGGCCCAAAAAGCCGGAGAGGTGTTCGATGCTGCCGAATTTGGGTTCGAATTTTCAACCGAAGAAGTCGCGCGTCACGCCGCCGAGGTGAGCAAGAAAATGGCCATCTATAACCACACGTATTACGACAAAAAACGCGCCGCGTAACTGTCCGGATCGTGGTCCCGAGGCTCGCAGCGACGGTTCACAATGAAATCGTGGACCCACTCTGGCAAGATTTGAAATACGCGGCTCGCGGATTCGCACGCCAACCGGGATTTACGGCGACCGCAGTTATCGCGCTGGCGCTCGCTATCGGTGCAAACACCGCTATTTTCAGCGCGGTGAATGCGGTCCTGCTCCATCCCCTCGCGTTTCAAAGCCTGAAAAACCCCGACCGGCTCGCCATGCTTTGGGAAAAGAATCCTTCTCTCGCTCTGATTTTTGCGAACAATATGCCCGCGCGTATGACGAACTTCCGCGAGTGGAAGCAACAGAGTCACTCCTTTGAAGACTTGGCAGCCTGGCGCGATACGACTCTTACGCTGACAAGCGAAAACGATCGAGCAGGCCTCAAGCCGGAAGACGTCGAGGCTGGAATCGCGACCTCAAATTTCTTCCCGTTATTGGGGATCCGCCCTCGACTGGGCCGCAACTTCACCCCCGAAGAGATGGAGGGAGGAAAGGGCCAAGTCGCGATCCTCAGCGATGAACTGCACAAAAGCCGGTTCAACGGCGATCTCCATATTCTCGGTAAAACGCTCATGGCAAACCGACAGGAATACGAAATCGTCGGCGTATTGCCGCCTGCATTTCAGCTTCCGGCGGTTTGGGAAGGATTTGACCAGAGAAAGCCGAAGATTTGGCTGCCGTTGAACCTGCATCCCAGCAAGCAGGAAGGCGAGACGTTCGGCTTGTACGTCTTCGGCCGCTTGAAGCCCGGCGTTTCACTCGCGCAAGCCCGCGCAGAGATGAACATCATTGGGGAGCGGCTTGCAAAAACTAACCCGGATGATGCAGGATTCGGGATCAACGTAGCGTCTTTATCCGAGGAAGACGTCGGGCCCGATCTGCGCCGGGCGCTCGCAGTGCTTCTCGCGGCGGTTGCTTTCGTGCTCCTCATTGCTTGCGCAAATGTAGGCAATTTGTTGCTGACCCGTGCCGTGGGCCGCGACAAAGAGATTGCGGTACGCGCCGCGATCGGCGCCAGCCGGTCCCGCATTGTTCGCCAGGCGGTTACCGAAAGCGTACTGCTCAGCCTGATTGCGGCCGCAGCAGGCTTACTGCTTTCCTTCTGGGCTCTTCGCGTTCTGTCCAGTTTGGCCCCCACCGACACTCATGGACTGCACGAGCTTCGAATTGACAGAACCGTTCTGGTATTCACTTCCACCATCGCGGTTCTCGCCGGCCTCCTGTTTGGGCTAGCACCCGCTTTTCATGCTTTGAAAGAGAACGTAAACGAGGTTCTCAACCGGACGGGACGAAGCCTGAGCGGGTCGTCTCATCGCCTTCGAAATAGCCTCGCAATTATCGAGATCGCTCTCTCGTTTGTCTTGTTGATCGGCGCCGGGCTAATGATTCGAAGTCTTGAAACTCTGATGAGCACCGACCTCGGCTTCAAGATCGATCATCTGCTCATCATGCGAATCAGTTTGCCCGATGCTAAATACGTCAAACCAGAACAGGTCGCCCAGTTCAATGACCAGCTCATTGAAAGTGTTCGAAAGGTGCTAGGGATCCAAGCGGCATCTCTCACTACCGCGCTCCCGATGAAGAGTGTCAGCGAGGCCTCCTTTGAAATTCCGGGGAAGACTTTCAAGCCCGGCACTCTTCCGGTTTCCGATTGGGCTCGCATAAGCGATGGCTATTTCGAAACTTTGCGAATGAAGCTCGTAAAAGGACGAACATTCAGTCGGCAGGAGGCGTCATCGGACAAGCCGGATGTGGTGATCGTGAATCAGGCGTTCACGCGCGCATACTTCCCGCGCGAAGATCCAATCGGCAAGATCATCGTGTTTGGCGACGAAAACGAACGAAATACAAACTACAGGATCATTGGCACGGTTGCAGACGAGCATCAGATGGGACCCGATAACCAGCAACATGCCGAGTTCTACCTTCCGAGCCATCGATTGCGATCCATGATTCTGGTCGCGCGAACCGCGGGAGATCCGCTGGCAATGGCGGGAGCCGTAAAGCAGCAAGTGTGGAGCATCGATAAAGAGCAGCCGGTTTCCGAAGTGGGCACCGAAGAAGAAGCTCTACGGGAATGGTCTGCCCCGCGGCGGTTTAACGCGACCATCCTTCTGAATTTTGCGGGCATTGCGCTCGTGCTGGCGAGTCTCGGGTTATACAGCGTGCTCGCCTATTCGGTAACGCTGCGGACGCGAGAGATTGGTATCCGCATGGCGTTAGGGGCTGCGCCCGGCTCAGTGACGGCTCTAGTGTTGCGCCAAGGAGCGGGCATGGCGCTGGTGGGCATCACGATCGGCATCTGCGCGGCACTGGGCGTCACGCGATTCATGCAGAGCTTGATTTTCGGCGTGAGCGCGGTCGACGTTACGACGTTCGTCGCCGTTTCTTTGCTGCTGCTAGCGATCTCGGCAGCCGCAAGCTATTTGCCGGCAGTGCGTGCGGCGAAAGTTGATCCCATTGAGGCGCTGCGCGCTGAGTGAAGGCTAGAGCAGAACGAGTGCGGAGCCAATCGCCAGCAGAAGTCCCGCGATGACTTTGTCAAGCCAGGTAAAGACGCGCTGTGCCGGGTGACGGTTCAGCGAAGCTAAGAGGTTTTCAATCCCTCCGCTTCGGCCAGTTTAAGCTGCCGATCGTCAAACGTCCAAAAAGCATCTGCATTCAGTTGCAGGGCCGATGCTACATGAAAGCTGTCGAGGGTTCTAGTCCCGAGATGCGCCGCATGGCGACGGGCCAGTTCAGCGCACATGTCGAAAACCGGTTCAGGCAAACTGGTTTCCAGCCATAGGCCTATCTTTCGATCTTGCTCAAAATATCGATAGACCTGCCGGGCCTCTCGCGATGAGATCTTGTGCTGAAACACATGTTGAAACACTGCATGCGCCCGCTCGGCCCGGTGCAAGGGAGTTAACCAGATCCGGGGTTGCTGCGCTATGCGATGTCGGGCCGCCTGCGAATGACAGTCAGGCAAATAAAGAGATACGAAAAAACTCGTGTCCGCGTAGATATTCAATAGCGACCGCGTTCCCGGATTAGCAGATCTGCGCCCGGCAGTACCCGTTTTCCAAAGGTCGCAGTAACCCGAGCCGCAAAATCCGGCCAACTCTGCGGCTCGGGGCGTGAACCCTCAGGAACAATATGACCCAAAATGCGATCTCTTTCACGCAGCTCTACTGTCTTTCCGGCTTTCAGCCACGCTTTGAGTTGCCGCGTATCGCGCAGCTGGCGGATATTCACGGAAGGCACAAGTTCATTGTGACACACATCGTGGCACGAATAAGGGAATGCCGCCCCTTAAGCGGATAGGCCCCGAAATATCCTTTTGGCCTTTTTTGCGAAACTCTAGTGAGGCGATCAATGGACAGCGCCGCCTTAATCGTTCGCGAGAAAGAGCCGCTAAACGTCGAGTCTCCAGCCTGTGTGCTCGACAGTTTCCTGACCCCGAATGATTTGTTCTTTATCCGGAACCATTTCCCGATTCCCCGGCTGAATCCCGAGTCGTACCGGCTGCGCGTGGACGGGGCGGTCGCCGATCCGCTCCGGATCAGCTACGAGGAGCTACGCGCAATGCCTTCGCGCACCTCCACGGTAACTCTCGAGTGCGCGGGGAATGGCCGCTCATTTCTTCAGCCGCGAAAGAGCGGCGTGCCCTGGGAACTCGGAGCCATCGGAACCGCGGAATGGACTGGCGTGCCGCTGGCTCATCTTCTCCGGCGCGCAGGCGTTGACGATGGCGCCGTGGCCGTTTTCGTTGAAGGGGCGGATCGGGGAGAGCCAACCAATGATCCCAAACCCGATGGCGAGATCGCTTTCGCGCGAACGCTTCCCATCGAAAAGGCTCAGGAGCCGGATGTGTTGCTCGCTTACCGAATGAATGCCCGCGATCTAACGCCTGAGCACGGCTTTCCGGTCCGAGCCATTGTGCCGGGATACTACGGTATGGCCTCGGTGAAGTGGATTACTCACATCGAGGTCCTTCGAGAGTGGCCGCGCGGATATTGGGAAACATCCGAATACAGCTACTGGGATGCCGCGGAAGGCCGTCCGATCGTTCGCCCTCTAGACAAAATAAGGGTGAAATCCGCGATTGTCCGGCCTCGCATGCACGAGATCGTGCGACCGAATATGGGATATCGGGTCACCGGGGCTGCGTGGAGCGGGACCTCGGAGATCGCAAAGGTTGAGCTGAGCGTGGACGGGGGAGAGACGTGGAATGTCGCGCGGCTTTTAGATGCGTCGCGGCGATACGCATGGCGGCGCTGGGAATACGAGTGGCGCACTCCCGCGCAATCGCGAATGTGCGTGCTCTTATCGCGAGCAAGGGATTCGACCGGCGCCACGCAACCCGATCACCACGATGCGAATTACGGAAGTTATGCGATCAACTACACCTTGCCCGTCGAAGTATTCGTTCGGAGCAGCATGAGAAGTTCGGGCATCCGGACAGAGTCAATCAGTGGTAGAGTAGAAAACCTAGTTGGGGAAACATTACTGTGACGTTGAGGTCCTTTCGACTCCTATTTGTAACTGCGTCGGCAGCATGCTTATGCGCTGGTCCGATCTGTGCGGCCTCGAATAGCGACTTGCACGAGCAAGTCTTGCAGCACGAATCCGCGGGCGATTTGTCGGGCGCTCGAACGCTCTTGGAACAGGCGGCCGGGAATAGTTCCGGCGCTGAAGCTCTGGCTGAATTTCTTGACCGGCATGACGATCCGGGACGTAGGGATGCCTACGTGAAGTGGGCCAAAGAAGAAAACGATCCGGCCAAGCGCAAGCTCGCCCTGCGCCAGGTTGTGCTCATCGATTTCATGGAGGGCCGGGACGCCGAGCTTCCGACCGATATGAAGGCGTATCGCAGCGCAGGGGGTGACGATTTCTCCGCGCCATCCAAGAAGACGCCGCCCAATATGTTCGGCACGGTCACCATTCCAGGGCCGCTCTCCTCATTCGCCAGAATGGCTGCGCTTGCCCCCGATCTCGCGCCCGAAGATTTGCTTCCCTCGCTGGCGCGCAACGTCGTCACGAATGGTTACGAAGCGTCTGGAAACGAAGCCCTCCAGCAGACCGAATACTTGCGCCTGCTGGTCCGGTACATAGGACAAGCCCGCGAACTGCAGGCCATGACAAACAAGGACCGCAAGATTGTTATTCCGAGTTGTGACAGCGAGGAAACCGGCAGATTACTAAAAACTCTGGGGTATCGGATGCGCGGCTCCTGCGGAGCGGATATCGTGCTCGAAACGGTGAATGCCACCCGCGCTTTCTTGACCATCGATTCTGCGTTCCCTCTCACGGAGCTCGAGCAGGACCTCAGAGCGAACCGGCGCTTCGAGCTGCCCTACAGTTCGACGCAGGTTCCCGTGCTCTACAGCGCTGATTACTGGCTATCGGCGCTCGGGAGAAGTGGCCAAGCGGACTTCCTCGATGCGTTTCTCGCGGATCCCTCACTCTCACGCCTGTATCTCGGTTTATCGCGACTCGACCGCGAAACCGCGGAGGCGCTGCGCAGACAGGCGCCCGCGGCAAAACTCAAAGTGTACGCGCACGTTCTGGATTTCTTCGGCGGCATGTTCCAGATCAAGAATGGCGCGGCGGTTGTCCCGGGTTCCCCAAAAATTTGGGCTTCTTTGGTGGGCGTTTCACCCAGCAATCCAGGCGCATTTTTGGAAAAACTGATCACTGTAGATGATGGCTGGCTGGCAAGCTACTTCGATGCGCTTTCCCGAATTAACGGCCCGACAGCCGACTATCTGTCACAGCCCGAGCGCTTGAAGCGCTTCTATGACGCACTGAGGGGCAAAATCACGAGCCCCGGTCCGGCGCGTCCGGTATTTCGCTCGAGTACTGAACTTTTACTGCTTACGACATCTCTGCGAATCGATGCTAATGGCCAGCCGCACGTCCCAGGCAACCTTGACGTCTGGCGCACTCTGTTCATCAAACATCCTCATGGAAAATACGACGGCCGGTTGACGCGTTCAGCAAACTCATGGCGCACGAGCGATGATCTTATAGAAGCGCTTTTCGGTCTCAGCCGAAAAACAGTTGAAAACGAGCCTCTGAAGATCTTTCTCGCGCTGAACGACATTGACCGCGATCGCGCCAAGTCCATTTCTCCGGAGCTCGCTTCGCGCCTGATCAATGGATACCGGAGTTACGGCGCGCAATATATTCTCTTTGCGGATGCGCCCGGATTAAGCGAATCTTCTATCCAGCGATATCTCGACAATTGCGCCGATGTATCTGCAATTCGCGACAACTTGCTCAAATCTGACGTCGCCGGAACCCTTCAGGCTCTGGTTGAAATCTGGCAAATCCTGGCGCGCCAGGAGACGATTTCTCTTGCGGCGCAGGACGCAACCTTTTCCAAGCTCATCGAGCCTTTCGGTCATATCAGGCTAGAAGCAGACCTGTTCAGCGCAGGTAGATCGGGAGTTGATGTTTTGCTCGCCGCCGGACGTGCGCCTGAGGGTGGAACGCGGCAAGAACGATTGATCGAATTGCTTGTGGGCAAGATCCGGCCATCCCCGGATTCGGCAATCCCTTCTCCAGCGGAGAACTTCGTTCGGATTTTCGATGCTCAAAGGCTGCTTCCCCTCGACAGCCTTTTCATCGTGGCCGATCACGCGGGTAAGGGCGGAGACACCAAGACGATTAAGAGTATTGACGATCAATTGGGCCGCCTCGAAGATGCCGAGGCGCTGCGGGGATCGATTTCCTCTGCTGAAAGAAGCGCGCTCACCATCGGCTATTGGAGTGAGCGGCACACCGATCAGGAGCGAAAGGTCAGGTTTGAGAATCTAGACAACGGCACGGAAAAGAAGGATGTTCGCGCCGTGCTTGCGCCGTTCTTGCGCGATTCGCTGGTAGGCTTTGTCTACTGCTATTACGCCCCGACAGGCGCGCAGTTGCTGCTGACCAATCCGCTGCTCGTTCGGAACCACGATTTCATCGGCCCTCCGGAATCTCCGGCGGTCTGGCACGGTACCGAAATCGCAGGAAGCGGTTGGCCCGCGAGCGCAGGCGGCCGTCTCATGGGATCGCTGATATCTCTGCCGTATACGATCGCGGAAGCCGAGCAGAATTTCCTCACACCGCGCCGCGAGCAAGCGCTCATCTGGGCCGACCTCGTGCCGCAGATGATCGTGAACGTGACGATCACCAGATGGCGAAACATCAAGCCGGACCAAGTGCGCTGGGTGTCTCTCCACATCAAGCGGGGCCGCAGTTTGCTGGCTGCCGCCGCTTTGGACTCTTCGCTTCAGACTCAAGTTCTCGAGGCGTACGGCCGGTTTGCAACTCCGGCTCGAGTAGAGCAGTTGCGGGATGAATTGAACTCGGGCGATTTTAAGAAGGCTGCGTCTCACGTGCCGCCTTCCGAGCTGTATGCGCTCGGAGCGGACCCGGCGTTCCGCGGCGTCGCGCCGGATGTGACTTCGAATGCAATCGCGGAAATGGCTGCCGAGAACCGGCCCGATTTGACCCCGGCGGCAATCGCCCGCACGTTTGGCACGCCGAAGCCCACGTTGACACATTCGTATCGGCCCGGGCTTCTCTATTTGCGCACTTTTCCCGCGTTGATGGGCTACTCCAGCCGAATTCTCGCGGAAACATGGGAATCGAACAATCTCTATTACGCCGCGCTGGCAGACGAAGCGGGGGTGCCGGCCGATCAATTGGATGCGTATGTGCCCGAGTGGAACCGCTCAGCGGTCGAGAATATTTTTGCCACGCATCTCGAGGACTGGCAAGCCGTCCTGCGATCGCTTTACGCGGTAGGCGAAAATGTTCGACAGCACGGCGCTCAGCATGTTGCCATGAACGCCCTCCAGGATTTAGGACAACAACGATGAAGAGATTTTTGCGAGTCTCTGCGATCATACCGGCCATCGCGATCGCCGCCGGGTTGTGGGTGCGCGCCCAGGATCAGGACCAGACTACATTCCACGTCAAAGTGGACATGGTCGTGCTTACCTTCACCGTCACCGACACGAAGGGCAAGTATGTGAATGGGCTTCGTCCTTCGGATTTCAAAGTTTTCGAAGACGATATTCGCCAAAAAGTGGCGATGTTTGCGGAAGGGACGCGCGCGCCGGTGCAGGTGCTCGACAACGGGCTAACAAGGCCTGTTCCCGCCGGGACGCCAAATCCAAGCACAATCCCGCCGGGTCCCGGTGTTGTGAACCTGCGCTCTGACGCGATGAGCGGCACAAACGTCTTCATTCTCTTCGATACGAGCAACTACATGTATCGCGGTTTCGTGTACGCCTCTGACGCGATTGCCGATTTCATTCGAGGCTTGGATCGCGCCGACTCGATTGCTGTGTACACCTACAGCCGGAACTTGAATCGCGCCGTTCCTCTAAACCGCGACCGTACCGCGGCGATCGCCGGTTTGCGGAAGGCTGTGGCGGGCGATGATTCCGCTCTCTACAATTGCCTGCTCTTGACGCTGCGGGACGCCGGGCGTGTCGCGGGCCGCAAAGTGATTATCGTGTTCTCGAACGGTCCGGACAATGCCAGCATGGTCGCGCCTGACGACGTGCGAGCGGTGGCCGAAGACGAAGGTATACCGATCTACGTTATCTCGACCAGCGAAGTGACGAATGATGCAATCTCAAGCTCGATTTTCAAGCGCATCACGATGACGACCGGCGGGAAGAGTTACTTCGCCAAAACGTGGCAGAAACAGGTAGAAGCCTTCGAATCCATCCGCGAGGATCTAGGCAACAGCTACACCGTAACCTATTACCCGCAGCCCAATCCGAACGAAGGCTTTCGCCGGATCAGCATCGAATTGACTCCGGAGTCAATGAAGAAATACAAGATCCGGGCGCGCCCCGGCTACCGGCCTCAACGCAGCTTTTAGGTTGTGTTTCCAAATCGCAGGCCTTGCGCAAGTCATAAGCTTTATGATACAAAGTTCTCATGAGATTGCGAAGCTACGCGGTTGCTATCATGGAAGCGCTCCTCGTCTTTCCAGCGACGCTCTTCATGGTGGCGCTCTTCGCGCGCAATCTGCAGCCGCCACAGTACGAGCCGGCGCGCACCGCCGCACAGATAGTTACCTGGTACGCTGAGCGGCCGCGCATAGGTTTGTGGGTGCTTCTCATTGCTCTCCCACTGATCGTTTTTGTTGCCGGCGCTGCGGCGCTCTGGCGTAAATGGAGCGATGAGATTGAACTAAGGCACGCAACGCGGCAGACCCTTGCAGCGCTCCGGGTTCACCTGACTGCTGCGATTACCCTCGCATCCACAGTGACAGCCGGGGCGATCCTCGCGATTGTCGCTCTGCATCTGCTGACCGACTGAAAACTTCGCCAAAGCACTCGGATTGCGAACGTGCGGGCGAGAGTTGTAGGCTTAGTGAATTGCTTGACATTGCGAGGATTCATAGAATAGAAAACCTGCCGGAAAAATCGCTGCCATGAGCGCGGGCAGAGATTCCAATGCTCCGGCGCGCTCTGCCCTTCAGGACGCTGCAGGAGTCCGGCCAGCGGAACTTGCCCGCCGGCTCTCGCTTGGCGATTCGATAGCGATTGTCGTAGGCGTAATGATCGGCGGCGGCATCTTTCTGATACCGAATCTGGTGGCGCGAAGCGTGCCTTCGATGCCGGCAATCATGGGCGTGTGGGTAGTTGCCGGCGTGATCTCACTCATCGGGGCTCTGGCCTGCGCCGAACTAGGCGCGGCGTTTCCTGAAACAGGCGGACAGTATGTTTTCCTGCGCGAGGCGTATGGACGCTTCGCTGCATTTCTCTGCGGCTGGTCGTTTTTCACCGTGGCGCGCAGTGCCCAAGTGGCATGGCTATCAGTGGTGTTTTCCATATACGCCTCCTATCTGGCCCCGCTGACGCCGGCGGGCTCGAAGGTGCTCAGCCTCGCAGTGTTGGCACTGTTCACTTGGGCGAACTACCGGGGCGTGAAACTGGGCGCAATTATCCAGAACAGTTTTACTTTGGCCAAAGTCGCGGGCTTGTTAATCATCGTGGGCGCGGCGCTTTTGCTCGGCGGACACGCGAGCCGTCACACGATCCCGGGCACATCTGCCATTTCACTCAGCAGTTTCGGTGTTGCGCTCACCGCGTGTCTCCTGGCTTACGACGGCTGGGTGCAATTGACCTTCGTAGCGGGTGAAATCAGCAATCCGAAGCGCAACGTGATGGGGGCGCTGACCTTTGGCACCTTAGGAGTAGCTGCGATTTATCTTGTGGCGAACCTCGCTTACATGACGGTCTTTTCGATTTCCGAGATTGCAGCCAGTGAACATGTCGGGGCGGATGCGGCGGCGCGAGTACTAGGGCCGGCGGGCGGCACGCTAGTTTCCCTTGTCATCTTGATCTCTATTCTCGGTACCCTGAACGGCTGTTTCCTGACCATTCCTCGGGTCTATTTCGCGCAGGCTGCGGACGGGTTGTTTTTTCAGAAGTTCGCTGACGTTCATCCGCGGTATGGAACTCCGGGCTTCGCGATTGTTGCGCAATTTGTTTGGGCGGCGGTGTTGCTATTGACAGGTTCGTACGAATCACTGATCGATTACTCGCTGTTCGGCATCTGGGTGTTTTACGGCTTGATGATTGCCGCCGTGATGGTGCTCCGGCGTACGCGGCCGGAAGTGCCCCGGCCCTACCGGATGTGGGGCTACCCGGCGACGCCAATTCTCTTCCTGATAATCACCGTCTGGTTTGTATGCAACATGCTGGTCACGCGCCCCGGACCCGCTTTTGCGGGCCTAGGTCTGATAGTGACCGGCGTCCCAGCCTACCTGCTATGGCGCCGCTACGCCTCGAAGCCGCTCGGTCAGCAAAGGCTCGCAGAGGTTCAGCGTCCCTCATGAATCCCGATCCTCTGCTTGCGTGGCGCAAAGAGTTTTCGATCCTCGCCAAGACCACTTACCTCATCAGCCATTCACTCGGCGCCATGCCGCGCCGCACGGCAGACGCGCTTCAAGAATTCGCCAGCGTGTGGTCGTCACGCGGCATTCGAGCGTGGGAAGAAGGTTGGTGGGAAATGCCGGTGACCGCCGGGAATCTCATCGGCGCGATCATCGGAGCGGGCCCAGGTGATGTGGTAATGCATCAGAACGTTTCGATTTGCCAGTCCATCGTGACTTCGTGCTTCGATTGGAACGGACCTCGCAACAAGCTCGTCACCGATGGCTTGAACTTCTCATCGAACGACTACATTTATTACGGACTGGAGCGTCAAGGAGCGCGCATTTGCCGGGTCTCTTCGCCGGACGGCGCCACCCTGCCGCTCGAGCTAATGCTTGATTCGATTGATGAACAGACGCAGCTTGTCTCCGTTTCACACGTTGCGTTTCGCAGCTCCTTCGTGCAGGATTTGGCCGCAATCACAAACCGCGCGCACGAGATGGGGGCGCTGGTCATCGCAGACCTTTATCAATCGGCGGGAGTCCTGCCGGTCAATGTTCGCGATCTCGGCCTCGATTTCGGGACCGGCGGTTCGGTCAAGTGGTTGTGCGGCGGACCCGGCGCAGGATATCTCTACGTCCGGCCGGATCTGCGGCCGCGCCTCCGGCCTGCGGTTACGGGATGGATGGCGCACTGCCGTCCTTTTGAGTTCGAGCCCGGTCCGATCGACTACGCAAGCGATGCGTTTCGCTTCTTAAACGGCACACCTGGCATACCGGCGCTCTATGCTGCGCGATCGGGCTATGAGATCGTCAATCAGATCGGCGTCGACGCCATACGCGCAAAATCCTTGCGTCAGACGCAGCGCCTCATCGAACTTGCCGACGAAGCAGGCTTCCCGGTGCATTCCTGCCGCGACCCGCAAATGCGGGGCGGCGTTGTGGTCGTTGATGTTCCGAATGCGAAAGAAGTCGCCCGCGAGCTCGCCCGTCGCGAGGTGCTGGTCGACTTCAGGCCCAACGCGGGCATCCGCATTGCCCCGCATTTTTACACTGCAGATGACGAGCTTGACCGAGTAATGAGTGAGATTCGCTCGATAGCGAGACTATCCCAGTAACCGAACGCTCGCACCCGATCGACTTTGCGAACGGTGATCAAGTTTTCGCGGTCTCCCTCTTCACCGGTAGCGGTCCGAACGCCTGGCTGACAGGCATCATTTCAATTGAGTTTATGTTTACATGCGTCGGCCGCGTCGCTACCCAATGAACTGCATCGGCGACGTCGTCCGGCATGAGTGGTTGCGTTCCTTCGTACACGGCCGCCGCCCGTTTCTGATCGCCTTTAAAGCGAACTTCGGAAAATTCAGATCCGCCCACCAGCCCGGGCTGAATATCTGTCACGCGGATCGCTGTTCCGTGTAGATCCGCGCGCAGATTCAGGCTGAACTGATGGACGAATGCTTTCGTTGCGCCATACACATTGCCTCCGGGATAAGGCCATTGGGCGGCCACTGACCCGAGATTGATCACATGCCCGCGATTCCGTTCCACCATGCCCGGCAGCAGATAGCGTGTGCAGTAGAGCAGGCCCTTGATGTTCGTGTCGACCATGATTTCCCAATCCTCGAGATCCGCTTGATAGGCGGGATCGAGGCCGATTGCGCCGCCCGCATTGTTGACCAGAACGTCGACCTCTGCGAACTCGGGCGGGAGAGCGGAAATCGCCCGCTCCACTTCTCCTACGTCTCGCACATCAAAAGTAAGCGGCAGGAAGTTCGCGCCCAGTTCGGCCTTTAGCTGGTCCAGCCGTTCCTTGCGGCGGCCGGTGCCGATGATCTTCGCGCCGTCCTGAGCGAATCTGACGGCGATCGCTCTTCCAAAACCTGCGGTGGTTCCAGTAACGAAAACGGTCATACGAACAGTAGACTATCCTTACCCCTAAAAGCATTAACGGAAGCCGACCGAATCACTGTGTTAGTCTGAAAAGCGTTCTCGGCGGTTTTACGCTCAGCCCGCCGTTGTTTGCGGGCCGCTATGACCCGGTATCATGTCGCTGCAAGTTTTTTTGCAAGCTCAATTGCTCGGTGCGGAAGACTTCCTCGTTGCTCATGCGCGGGGTGGTCCGGACGAGACGTCAGACTTTATCGGGCGCGCGGCATGGCTGAGTCTTTATTGCGAGGTTCTGCCGAGAGCATTGCTCAGCGAACTGAAGTTGTCGCGGATGCTGCTCGGATCGAGCAGCGCTGAACAATTTCTCCTCGTCCTGGCTGAAGAGGATATTCCAAGGGCTAACGATTTTTTGATGCGGGCCGCTGAGGCTGTCGCGGCGATGTCAGGCAACACACTGCGGCTGATCTGGGCGAGCACGGAGAATCTCGGCGCTTGGCCCGTTGCGCGAAAGCGGCTCGACGATGCGCTGCTAGCCAAGAATTCAGCGCCGCTCGCAGCCGGTTCCGGCCCTGATTTCTTTGCGCCATTTTCACCCGCCATGGACAGCGGCGCCGATCACCACTTCGGAGATTTCGCTCAGGGTTTGCCAACAGCAAAACAAGTCGGCTGGTCTGCCGGCGAGCCGGCGCATTTGACGTGGGATGAAGGCCAGCATTTGTGGGGTTTAGGCGATCGATCCGAGAGTGGCGACGACACGATTCTCTTCCCGCGCCGGTTTGCGATGGATGAAAGCGGCATCCGGCCCGCATCTCTCGAAGAGTTGGCGGAGCGAGCTGATGGAGCGCCCCGATGGGGAGTGCTGCGCGGCGATGTCGACCGGTTTGAATCTCGCTTGAAAGGGACCGCCTCGATAGAAGAGCATATTCATCTCTCCGAGTTGTTCAAGGAGTTTTTCGCCGGCGAGCTTTCTCTGCTTTGCACGCTCGGAGATTTTTGGCGGAAAGTGACGATTGTTTATCGTGGCGGCGATGATTTCGCGGTCGTCGGGACGTGGGACGCGCTCCTGAAGCTGGCTCTCGAATTGCAGCGGCTGTTCGAAAAGTTTGCCGAAGAACATTTTGCGTCATTTGCGGGTCTCGAGGGCAAAACAGTGAGCATGGCGCTTGCGATTGCGCCGGAAAACGAAACGCCGCTAGCAGCAGTTTTTGAAGACGCTGGAATCCAGTTACGCGCAGCAAAAGCAATGGAAGCCGGCGTGTTTCAACTGTTTGGACGGGCGCTCGAATGGAAGCGCATGCGCGATGCTGCACAGTTGAAAGGCGATCTCATGCGACTTGTCGAGGAGTTCGGCTATCAACCGGAGTACATTCACGACTTGGCTGCGGTGCACCGGGAGGCATTCCCGGCTCGCGTAGCCGGACGAATGAAACCGGTTCGTGTGGATAAACCTTGGCGCACATATATGCGGTTGTCACGGGTTGTTCCGCAATCGCGCGGCAAGGAAGTGAGCAATCTCCGCAACGCGGTGATCACAGATTTGATGGGCAAGAAAGGAGCGGGCTTTAAGCTGCGTCCGTCAGCGCGCGTGGGCTTGGAATGGGCGCGCTTGGCTGCGGGCGATTAGCTACCTGTAGCTCGCTCGAAGAAAGGAATTCGAATGCCTGACGTGGAAGAGAAAAAAGGCGAGGAACGCCGTAGCGACAATCGTCCGCCGCGCGAGAACCGGGGAGGACCGCGCCCCAATGATCGTGGAGGCGAGAGCCGGGGTGAGCGTGGAGGTGAGAGCCGGGGCGATCGTGGAGAAAATCGCGGCGACAGAGGTGGGGATCGCGGGCGAGAGCGCTTCGGGGCCGGGGGGCGCGGGCCTGGCGAGCGGCGCGGCGAGGGTCCTCCGGAAATCGATCTGGACAAATTGATGAGCGACAGCTTGTATCTCGACAATCAAGCGCACGTCGTCGTAAGCCGCATGCGCGATATGGATTCGGGAACCAAGAGCCAACTGCGCCGTTTGTACAATGCGGTCCGTCGCGCGACGCGCGCTCCTGAAAATGCGCGACAGCACGAGTTCGTGATGGTGAGGGCGCGGCTCGCATACACCATCGCCAGGCATTCGTTGCGCAGCTTGGATGCACTCGAGCGCTTATTGCTGCAGGTGACACGGAAAAACGACACGCGCGGGTACGAGCGTTTCCGCGATTTATTCGAAGCCATCATCGCCTACAACGAATAGGTTCGCGACAAATAGGCGAAAGAAAAATAGGAATCACTCATGAGTTCGCATACTGCATCTACGGAACTGACATTTCTTGGAAAGCTGGTGCTCGAGGGCGAGATACAGTGCCAGACGGGCTTGCATATCGGGGCGGGAAAGGGATCGCTTGAAATCGGAGGCGCCGATAACCCAGTCGTAAAGGATGCGTTCGGCATTCCATACATACCAGGAAGCTCGCTGCGCGGACGCCTTCGGTCCTTGCTCGAGCAGACGCTTGGGCTGGCGACTCCCCAAGAACTGGTTTACTTATCGAAGCGCCGGGGCCAAGAGGTTCGAATTCATCAAAGCGACCGCCCTGACGATGATGTGTGTGTTCTCTTCGGCCGGAATTCGGGGCGCGTTGAGAAAGTGAGTGGTGAAGCACTCGAGGGCGCCGTGGCAACACCAGCGCGATTGACGGTTTATGATGCGCCCTTGCTGGTCGATAGCATTACGCCGCAAATGCGCGAGAACCTGGACGATGAATTGACCGAGGTGAAGAGCGAAAACGCAGTGGACCGCATCACTTCACAGGCGAATCCTCGGACGTTGGAGCGGGTTCCGTCGGGCGCCCGATTTCATTTCCGGATCGTCTTAGATGTGTTATGCGAAGAAGATAAACCGCTTCTTGCGCGAGTGGCTGAGGGTCTGCGGTTGCTCGAAGACGATGCGCTCGGTGGCGGAGGAAGCCGCGGCAGCGGTCGCGTGGGTCTGAGCGGGCTCAAATTGAATTGGCGCAGCAAGGATTACTACTCGAAAGGCGCGGAGGAGATCGCGTTGCTTTCAGGCGCGGAGCTTGCGGCGCTGCAGCAGCTCGCCAGTGCTGAAGACTTCGCGTCGAAACTGACGTAGGATGCAGCCCGCGCTCTTGATTCGGCTAAGCCCCATAGGCCCGTGGCGCTATGGTCCGGGCGATGGCGCGCGAACCCGTGTTGACAAGCTCTTTCGCAGTGACCGGCTTTATTCCGCTGTTTCCATCGCGCTGCGGCAGTTGGAATTCTTGGAGGAGTGGCTGGACGCGACGGTTCGGGGCTCAATTCCAGCTCTGACGTTTAGCTCGCTATTCCCGTATCAGGGCGACACGTTGTTTGCGAACCCGCCTTCAAGTCTGTGGCCTCCGTCTTCGTCTTCGGTGTCGATGTCCAGCCCGGCGTTTCTGACAAAGATCCGGTGGGAAGCTCCGCGGTTTGTACCGCTCAGCCTAATCGAATCACTCTTCACGGGTGAAACGATCTTGGCCGATCAGTGGATTGCCGATCCCGAAAGTGGCTGCCTGTTACGCAGAGATCGCCCGAATGCGAGTCCTTTTCGACGAACGGTGCGGAACTTCACTCCTGTCGATCGATTGACCAAGCGCGGAACCCATTCAGATGCCTGTGCATGTGTCGAGTTTGAGCCTGGCTCGGGTGTTTGGGCGGTTGCCCGGTTTGCTGACCAGAGTGCCGAAGCTGCGTGGAAGGAGCGCCTAAAAGCCGCGTTTCGCCTGCTCGCCGACACTGGATTCGGCGGGCGACGGAGTAGCGGGTGGGGGCAGATGGACGCTCCGGAATTTCGGGAGGGAACGTGGCCTCATCTGGTCTTTCCGAAACTGCGCCGAGCGTCGCTAAACGGTGATCGCGCAGGTTCCGCGGATAATCAGCTATCGCTGTATTGGTTGCTGTCGCTCTATTCGCCTTCTCCGGAGGACCGCATCGATTGGAGTGGTGGCCAGTATCTTCCGGTCGTCCGCGGCGGGCGCGTTGAAAGCCCGGCAGGTTCCGGCATAGAAAAAAAACTCGCTCGGATGATTTCTGAAGGATCCGTGCTCGCCGCGAACTCGGAACCAGTTGGGGCGGGTGTCGACGTGGCGCCGGACGGTTTTGGGCATCCGGTATACCGGTCCGGGCTGGCGCTTGCGCTGAAATTGCCTGTAAGCGATGAGCTCGCTCAAGCCGGCCCGGTCGAAGTGCCGACCGATAAAGACTTCGAAGAGCGGCCCTGCGAGGAACCTGCGGCTGCTGAGCCGGAGGCTGGAGCATCAGAAGCTGAACCTGCATTTGCCGAGCGCGAATCCTTACCCGAGCAGACTGCCGAAGAGAATGAACCCGTTAACCTGGAGCAGCCGGCGAATGACAACAGAGAGCCGGAACCATGAAATACACGGTCACCGCTTTGACGCCCTTGCTGGTGGGCGATGGACGTGAGCTCTCGCCCATCGACTACATGGTCTGGAAGGATCAGGTGAATGTTCTCGATCAACCGCGGATTTTTAAATTGCTGGCGCGCGGCCCAAGGCTCGACGGTTATTTGGCCCAACTGCGCAAAGCAACGAAGTTGGATTTCGCATCGTGGGGCGGTTTTGCTCAGAATTTTTCGGAGCGGCGCATCCCGTTTGAAGATCCCGAAGCAGCGGTGATCTGGAATTCCGTTTCCCGGGAATCGCTTTTCATTCCGACTTTCGCAGCGAATTATCGCGGCGCGTACCTACCGGCCTCAGCCCTCAAAGGCGCGCTTCGGACGAGCTTCGTATTCTCGCGATGGACCGCAGCGACCCTGGAGCGTATTGCATCCAATCTGGAAGGCGACCGCGTTTCGCGCCGAGCGGCGGATACTGCTGAGGCAAGCGCAGGCGCGTCGCAAGTGAAAATTATCGCAGCCGCGGACAGCGAGCCGGTTCCGCGCTCATCGTTCAAAATTTTTCTTACGCGCGTTGCTTCACTCGATACGCGCCAACCAGGCAAACCGCAGCTTGCGTGGAAAATAGCAGGTCGAGGGAGCGTCCCGCCCGAGCGAGTTTCGGATGCTACTCCGGTTTTCGCGGAAATGGCCATTCCGAGTACAGCCTTCGAAGGAGAGTGGGAAGAACGAAAATTCCTGGAGAACGAAGAGCTGAAACATGCGCTCGGCTGGCGATCGGTGCCTGATTCCAAGCAAATCATCGAGGCTGCAAACCGGCACGCCGCAGCCCAACTCGACATCCAGGAACAGTATGCAGAGGTAACGCAGCTCGAGCCGGTACACAAGGCTATTCAGGAGCTGAAGCGACAACTCGCATCTACACAGGAGTCAACAGGCGCCTGTCTCGCGTGCTTGGGCTGGGGCAGTGGTTTCGTTTCGAAAGCTGGGTTTCTCCAAACGGAGCTGGAACCGTACCGTAAGATTCTTCGAGCTGTTCCGGCCTTTGCGAGAGCGGTTCGCGAAAATGTGCCGTTTCCGAAGACCCGCCGCATCGTCTTTGCCGGAGGGCGGCCCGCCACATTTCCGGGCTGGGTCAAACTCCAATTAGAGCAATAAGATCCAACGCCTTTCGAAACCGGCAGTGGGGCCGTGAATTTTGGCTCCAGCTTTGCCGATAATCTATATGAGAGGGGGGCAGGGGAGCGGACTCTACATTTAATGACGATTGCGTCTCGACCGGTAGCCATTCCCATTAGCTCGAAACCCGACTATGTATAAGGCGTATTTTGGGTTTTCGGAAAATCCGTTCAACTTAAGCCCTGATCCAGAGTTCCTTTACCGGAGTGCTCAGCACGAAGAGGCGCTGGCGAACTTAATCTACGGGGTTCGCAGCCGGAAAGGCTTTATCGTCCTGACGGGAGAAGTTGGAACCGGCAAAACGACCATGCTCGAGTGCCTGCGAGATTATTTGGATTCGCAGCGCATCGAGTTCGCGTTTATTTTCAATTCCCGATTAACGCCGGATCAGTTTTTCGAAATGATGGCATACGACTTCGATTTGCATTGCGACCGAAAGTCGAAAACGGCGGTTCTATTTGCGCTGAACGCGTTATTGCTGCAGCAAACGGAGCGCGGGCGTACGTGCGTCCTGATCGTCGATGAGGCTCACAACTTGAGCTGGGACGTACTCGAAGAGATCCGCCTGTTGGGGAACCTGGAAAACCGGCAGGGCAAGCTGCTGCAAATCATTTTGGCCGGGCAGCCGGAGCTTGAACGAAAGCTCGATTCTCCGGATTTGCGCCAATTAAAGCAGCGCATTGTGCTCCGTTGCAACTTGAATCCTCTAACGGCTGAGGAATCGAAAGCCTATATCGAAACGAGGCTGGCGCGCGCGGGCATGCCGAATCAGAAGATTTTCTCGCCTGAGCTGATGGAAGAGATCCATACGCGGACGGCGGGCATCCCCCGCCTCATCAATGCGCTTTGCGACAATCTGCTCGTGACGGTGTTCGCGATGGAGCAGCGCGTCGCGACATTCGCCATGCTCGACGAAGTTTCGCAGGATATGCGGCTCGAATGGCCTGGCAGTAATCGAGGACGGCGCGGGCGATCACGATTCGGACTGGGCGAAGAGCATTTTCCTGAAGCCCCCGTCTCTATAGGCAGTTAAGACTCGTCACCGGCTCGGCGCCAGTTCCCGCCAGAGGTTCGTCAAGTATACTTCCCTCAAGGAAGTGGCCATGTCGATCGAAGAGTTGGATCGCAGAGATTTTTTAAAACGCACCGGCGGAATCGGTGCTGGAGCAGCACTGGCTAGCGCCGCGTTTTCACGCCCAGCCTCCCGAAGCTCAAGAGTAAATCCAAGCCGCGTCATTGGAGCGAATGATCGCATCAATATCGGGCTGATTGGTTGCGGCGGCCGTGGCTCGGATGACGGTGAGTCCTTTACCAAGTACGCCCAAGAGAACAACAACGCGTGCCAGATAGTTGCCGTTTGCGATGTCTATGAGAAACGTAAGCGGACCGAGGCGGAGAAATACAAGTGTAAAGGCTTCGGCGATTATCGCGAGGTGCTCGCTCTTCCGGAAGTGGATGCGGTTATCGTTGCGACTCCAGACCACTGGCATGCTCACATTGCGCTTGATGCGATGGATCAAGGCAAGGATGTGTATCTCGAAAAGCCGATGTGTCACACCATTAAGGAGATCAGGCAGTTGGTCGACACGGTTCGCGAAACGAAACGCGTACTGCAGGTAGGCTCACAAACAACATCAGCCGATCAGTGGTGGAAAGCGAAGAAGGCGATCGCCGACGGAATGATCGGAAAAATGATCATGAGCCAGGGATCGTATCATCGCAATTCGATCGAGGGCGAGTGGAACTGGCCCATCGATCAGGACGCGGGTCCTGATGCGTCAGGTGACAACCACATCGATTGGAAAACCTGGCTTGGACCGGCAGCCTCACGGCCGTACGATGCGGATCGCTTCTTCCGCTTCCGCAAATATTGGGACTATTCAGGCGGCATCGCGACAGATCTGTTCTTCCATGTTGTGGCTCCGCTGAACATTTGTTGGGACAAACCGCAATATCCGTCCAAGGTCACTGCCTCGGGCGGGAAATACGTGTTTACAAACGATCGCGAAGTTCCGGATACATTCCACGTGCTCGCGGAGTATCCGGAAGGACACTCGCTGGTCTTGAGCTCTTCCATGGCAAACTCGCAACATATTCCGGGTCTGATTCGGGGCCATGAAGGAACCATCATTATGGTGGAGCATGGAATGTTCGAGCGGCGTACTGAAAATATCACCGTGCGGCCGGAATTAGTTCGGATCGAAGGTCAAGAGGGACGCCATCCATTCCACGATTACAAGTTCGGCCAGGATGAGACAAAAATACCGGTTGAACAGACCGACATGATGCAGGCGCACATAGGCAATTTTCTGCAATGCATGCGCAGCAGGGAAAAACCCCATCTGGATGTTGAGACTGCCGCCCACGCGCAGGTTCTAATCACTTTGTCTGTTGAAGCATACCGCGAAGGCCGGGTGAAGTATTGGGACGAGAAGAACTGGAAATCGGTTGATAAGCCTGTAAAGGTTTAGCCACTCAGTTCACGCCAGATCAGATAAGCTTTCCAAGCGACGTTCAACAACACGAAAATAATTCTCTTGACTCTGACGTTACGTCAAACCCGATGATGAAATCGAGTTCGCAAAGCTGGCAGGAGTTACCGTACGGGCGCTACATCATTACGATCACTTGAACCTGCTCAAACCTAAGCGGTCGAACGCAGGGTATCGCCTGTACGTGGCTTCAGACTTGGAGCGCCTGGAGCAAATCGTGACACTTAGGTTTATCGGCCTGCCTCTGAAAGAGATCCGAACCCCGCTCTGTGAGAAGTCCGGTGGAATTTCAGAGGCGATGCGAAAGCAGCGGGGTGTGTTAGAGCAGAAACGGCGCTTACTTGATCGTGCAATTGACGCAATTCGGCACGCCGAATTGGCCTCGGCCGGAGGGCGCGCTCCAGACATGCAGCTATTGAAAAACATCATTGAGGTGATTGAAATGCAAGAGAACGAGAATTGGGCATTGCGATATCACAACGAATCCGCTCAAGCGAAGATTAAGGACCGACAGAAGCAGTGGAATCCCGAATTGCAGGAGCAAGTCAGCAAACAATGGCTGGAGCTGATTGATGAAGTCCAGACAGCAATAGATCAAGCGGAGGATCCAGCCGGGTCTCACGGGCAGGAATTGGGCCGAAGGTGGAGGGAGCTAGTCGAAGGGTTTACCGGAGGCGACCCGGAGATCACGCAAGGGCTTGCCCGGATGTGGGCTGACAAGCTAAACTGGCCCGAGCATGTTCAGCAAAAGGCGCAGCCCTTCCGCATCACGCCCGAGATGTTTGGATTTGTGCAGCGCGCATGGAGCGCAAGCAAGTAGCGTCTGGGGAGTCGGCCGCTAATCAGCCGCTGAAGATCATCTACCTGAACGCCCTCTTCAGCAGCGTTCTAAGAGTGCCGTCGAGATCGTCGACAATCTAGTCAAAAATTTCAGAGAACGGCACTTCTATATCCGTGCCGTCCAACTTGATGGCTTCGCCGGTGGCCTCTTGCATTCCGTTTTGGCGATAAATCCATACGGTTTTTTCGGCTGGATCGACCACCCATACAACGGGCACGCCGAAGGCCAGGTACTCTTGGACACGCTGGTTCATTCGCGAGAGGGTGTCGTCTCTCGAGAGAACCTCGATGCAAAGGAGAGGAGGTTTCGTTAGAACTTGCTCCGATGGCGCGCCGGAGGTCACAACCAGATCCGGCACGCGATATTTGCCTTCACGGATGCGCATCCGCAACTCCGTTCGAGCCAGCAACCCTATATTTCGAAATCTACTGAAAAATACAGCTAGTTGGGTTTGGACCGTGCTGTGATCCCACTCTCCCAAATTGCGCTCCTCAACGACGCCATCGACGTAATCGCAGTCGGGCCGATAAACAGTGTGTAGGTACTCTTCGACAGAGATCTGCGTGCCTACCGCCATATAGCAAGTATGTCATTCATTGCGGTTTGCTGAGGCGGAGCCCGAGCTCGCGAAGCTGGCGGTCCGGCACGGGCGAGGGCGCATCACACATCAGGTCCGTGCCTTTTGCTGTCTTTGGGAACGGAATCACTTCTCGAATCGACTGCTCGCCTGCCAGAATCATCACGAGGCGGTCCAAGCCGAGAGCAATTCCGCCGTGTGGTGGCGCTCCATATTCGAGTGCTTCTAGCAGGAAACCAAAACGCTGGCGGGCTTCTTCTTCGCTGAATCCGAGCGCTCGAAAGACTTTGGTTTGAAGGTCGCGACGATGAATACGTATGGAGCCGGAACCGAGCTCGACTCCATTGAGAACGAGATCGTAGGATTTCGCGCGACAATGCGCCGGATCACTCGTGAGCTTTTCGAGATCCTCGTCGTGCACGGACGTGAACGGGTGATGCGCCGCGTTCCAGCGCTTCTGTTCCTCATCCCACTCGAACATCGGGAAATCGGTGACCCAAAGAAACTTGAATACCTCCGGATCGAGAAGCTTGTGCCGGTCGTTATACTTCTGCGCAATTGACAAGCGAAGTTGTCCACACGCTTGCAGCGCGGTCTGCTCCGGCAGCGCGCCTTTTTCCTCGCCCGCCCAGGCCGCGAGAACAAGCAGATCATCTTCGGCCTGATTGATTCGCCCGCGAAGCCGAGTAACAGGTTCGGGGAAATCTCGCTCGAGGCGCTTGAGATCGTCATAGATTCGTAGCCCGCGTTCCTGGCCGAGTGCTTTGATTTCATCGCGCTCTTTGCGGCTTAGCTGGCCGGTCTTCGGAATGTGAATGGCCACCAGGGGCAGACCATTTGTAGTCAGGCTTGTCCCTGTGAAAAGATCTTCGACGCAATGGAACGGCGGAATCCGTAAATCGGGTTTATCGCTGCCATACGACCGCATCGCTTCTGCATAGGTCATCCGCGGAATCTCTTTGGCAGCAGGTTTGCCGGCCGCCTCGCATACTTTACGAATCAACGGCTGAATTACTTCATAGATCTGCTCCTGCTGGGGAAAAGACATTTCGAGGTCGATCTGAGTGAATTCAGCTTGGCGGTCGGCGCGCATATCCTCATCTCGGAAGCAGCGCACGATCTGAAAATAGCGATCGTAGCCGCTGACCATGAGTAATTGCTTGAAGAGCTGCGGCGACTGCGGAAGTGCATAGAAATTTCCAGGTTGCACGCGGCTTGGTACAAGGTAGTCGCGAGCTCCTTCGGGGGTCGAGCGCGTCATGAATGGTGTTTCAATCTCGAGAAATCCTTGTTCAAAGAGTGCCTGCCGGATGGCGAGAGAGATCTTCGATCGCATAATGATGTTGCGCTGCATGCGGGGGCGGCGCAGATCGATGTAGCGATATTTTAGGCGGACGTCTTCCTTAACGTCTCCGCTGCCTTCCAGCGGGAATGGCGGCGTGCGGGATTCGTTTAAGATCCAGATCCTAGACACGGCAACTTCTATGGCGCCTGTCGCGAGACTCGTGTTAACCGTTTCGGCGCTTCGCAGCGACACGGTTCCCTCCGCTGCAATGACGAACTCCGAGCTGAGATCTTGCGCGCGCCTGTGCGTCTCCGGATTCCTGCTCTCGTCCAAGACGAGCTGTGTTATTCCGTCCCGGTCGCGCAAATGAATGAAGATCAGACCCCCCAGGTCGCGGCGGCGATGTACCCAGCCCATGAGCAACGCCGGCTTCCCGGCATCACTCGCGCGCAGCTCTCCGCAGGTATGGGTTCGGCGCAAACCGCCAAGCAGATCCAGTTGCACTTCTGGCATGCGCTTCTACTCTTCTTTCTTGCTGCCAGCCAACCGATCTAGGAGCTCTTGGCGGGTCAGCCGTACTTGGTCTCCCGACTTCATATCTTTCAGGGTGTAGGTTTGTGTCACGATCTCTTCATCGCCGACGAGCAGCGTGTATCGAGCGCCTAGTTTGTTTGCAATTTCCAGCATGCGCTTCAATTTGTGATCCACCCCGACTTCAACCGAAATATCCAGGTCTCGGATCTCTCGCGCGAGCACGCCAGAGTGGCGAATGGCGACATCGCCCATGGGGGCGAGGTAAAGATCCAAAGCCGGCATGTGCATACTTGAGTTTTCTTCAGCAATCATGACCAGCCGGTCTTCTCCGATTGAGAAACCGATCCCCGGGGCCGGAACTTTCGATCCGAGGCTCTCGGCCAAGCCGTCATACCGGCCGCCGCCCAAGATTGAGTTCTGCGCGCCGAGAGATCCGTGGGTAATTTCAAACGTTGTGCGCGAATAATAATCGAGGCCGCGAACCAGCCGGGGTTTTACCGTGTAGGCGATCTGGCGATTATCGAGAAACTCGCGCACGCGCCGAAAGTGATCTTCATCTTCGGGATCCAAGTAGTCAAGAATGGATGGAAGCTGGTCAATGAGCGGCTGATCTTGGGGCACTTTACAATCGAGTACACGCAACGGATTCGTTTCGGCACGGCGCCTACAATCTTCACAGAGGCGAGGCGCGAGCTCCTTCAATTGGACTCGCAAGGTTTCGTTGTATCTCGCGCGAGAATCCTTCGAGCCAATGGAATTAATCAGCAACTCAAAGCTTCCAATTTGTAGCTGCTCGAGAATGCGAACGACGAGCTCGATCATTTCGGCGTCGATGGCCGGCGAATCAGAACCGATCGCTTCAGCGCCAATTTGATAGAACTGCCGGAACCGGCCCTTCTGGGGACGCTCGCGGCGAAACATGGGGCCTAAGTAATAGAGCCTTTGCACACCCGATTGCTGATCGAGCCGGTGTTCAATGTAGGCACGTAAAACGGGCGCGGTGTTCTCGGGACGGAGCGTCAACGAACTGCCGTCTCGATCTTCGAAGGTATACATCTCTTTGGAGACGATATCGCTCTCTTCGCCAACACTGCGCGTAAAAAGGGCAGTCTCTTCAAGAATCGGAGTACGGATTTCGCGGTAATTAAAGCGCGCGAACATGCGTCTTGAGGCTGCTTCGACCTGGTTCCAAATTCCGCTCACGGGGGGCAGGATATCCCGCATGCCTTTAACGGCGCGGATCAAGATTGCTCGTCCTTGTAGGCAGCCGTGATTTCGACGTAGCTATCGCAGTTCTTCCGAAACCGCTCTGCTTCTTCTGCGCTCACCTCGCGCCGTATCTTAGCGGGGCTGCCCATAACGACGGTTTGGGGCGGTACCTGCATGCCTTCCGTCACGAGAGCGCCAGCCGCGACCACTGCGCCAGCGCCGATCTTTGCTCCGTTCAGTACAAGCGCTCCAATTCCGATCAGCGCGCCATCTTCTACTTCGCATCCATGCAGCACCACGGCATGACCGACGGTGACGCGATTTCCAATGATGCAGGGATAGAGGTCGCGATCTACGTGCAAGACGGTGTTGTCTTGAATACTGGTTTCGTTCCCAACGCGCACGTAGTTTACGTCACCACGAATACTGACGTTTGGCCAAACACTTGTGCGCTCACCTATAACCACGTCGCCTATAATTTGAGCGCTGGAATGAACGAATGCGGAATCCGCGATGCGCGGCATTACGCCCCGATAAGCCTGGATCATGAAGAGATACCGATGAGCGCAACCGCTAACTTCCGGTGCGCGGTAGACAGACTAGCTCACAGTCGTCGTTCTTAAGCCATCCTAACATCCGCCGTTAGAATGAAAAACATGCGACTCGCCGTGCTGTGCGCGTTTTTTGGAGGCGTGGTTAGCGTCTCCCCCCAAATTCCTGCAAAAGCCCCATTCACGTTTGACGCAATGATGAAGCTGGTTCGAATTGACGATCCGCAGCTCTCGCCGGATGGAAAACTCGTTGCTTTCACAGCGCAGACAATCGACGTGGCAGGTGACAAGAAGATAACGCAGATCTATGTTGTTCCTGTCGAGGGCGGCGGCCCGCAACAGTTGACGAAAGAAGGAAGCTCAAACACGAGGCCGCGCTGGACGCCCGATTCCAAGCGCATATTGTTCATTTCAGATCGCAGCAATGGACAGCAGGTCTGGTCGATGACTCCAAACGGAAGCGACCAGAAGTCCGTCACCAACGTTCCGACAGGAGCTGACGGCGTCACCATTTCTCCGGATGGGAAATTGATTTTGTTCGTAAGCGATGTGTATCCGGGCTGTGAGCCAGCGAACGCGTCCTCGGGAGTGGAGTACGATCCCGCCTGCAATAAAACAAATCTGGATCAGGAAGCAGCGAGCAAGATGAACGCGCGCGTCTACACGGCTTTACTGTATCGCCATTGGACTCAATACGAAGGAAAGCGGCGGACCCATCTTCTCGTTCAGAGATCTGACGGCAGTGGCAAAATTTGGGACCTAACCCCAGGCGACCCGAACACGCCGCCGTTCTCACTGGGCGGGCCTGAGCAGTACGCCTTTTCGCCTGATAGCGTGGATGTAACGTATGTCGCGATCACTGATTCCGATCCCTCCACGAGTACAAATTCTGATCTGTTCACGGTTCATGCGACTGGCGGAGAAGCGAAGCGAATAACAACGAATCCTGGCGCAGATCAGGGGCCGCTCTATTCGCCCGATGGAAAGTATCTCGCTTATCGCACGCAGATTCGGGGCGGTTATGAGAGCGATCAGTGGCGTCTTGCCGTGCTCGAGCTGGCAACGGGCAAGATGAATACGTTGACGGATTCGCTCGATCGCTGGGTAGAGAACTACACTTGGTCGCCGGATTCAAAAAACATTTTCTTTACCACCGATGACCACGGGACGAGTCCTCTGCTCATGATGCCCGTGGCCGGAGGGGCTATTCGTACGATTGCGCAAGGACCCACAACCGTGGGCGGAATGCAGTTTACACCCGATGAAAAGATCATGATCTACACGGAGCAGAGCGGGTCACGACCAATCGAGATCAATAAAGCGATGTCCAAAGGCGGCTCAGGTGTCCCGCTGACGCACTTGAATGACGCTGTGTTTGATCAGTACCAGTTGACTCCTTTTGAAACGATTTCGGTGGATGGGGCGGATGGAGCAAAGGTCGAGAGCTTCGTGGTCAAGCCCCCCGGTTTTAATGCGTCAGTAAAGTATCCCGCGCTCTTTCTAATACACGGAGGGCCCGAAAGCGAGTGGGGGGAAGTATGGACTTATCGCTGGAATGCACAAGTATTCGCTGCCGCCGGCTACGTGGTCATCATGCCCAATCCGCACGGCTCAGTTGGTTACGGGCAGAGCTTCACCGATGCTGTGAATGGTGATTGGGGCGGCCGCCCGTATGACGACATTATGGCGACGGTGGATTATGCCGGCAATCTGCCATACATCGATAAAGACCGAATGGTCGCAGCAGGGGGATCGTACGGCGGGTACATGATCGATTGGGTTCTGGGGCACACAGACCGGTTCAAGGCTCTCGTCTCCCATGCCGGTGTCTACGATCTAGAAAGCGAGGCAGGCACGACCGAAGAGCTCTGGTTTCCGAAATGGGAGTTCCAGGGTTTCCCGTGGGAGAACCGCGAGCTTTACGAAAAATGGTCGCCGAGCTCGTTTGCGAAGAACTTTAAAACGCCCACGCTTGTCACTCACGGCGAGTTAGATTATCGAGTGCCGGCTGGGCAGGGAGAGGAACTGTTCACTGCTTTGCAGGAGCTCAAGATTCCATCGAAGCTGGTGCAATTTCCGGACGAGGGGCACTGGATTCTGAAGCCGCAGAATAGCCAGTTCTGGTACACGACTGTTATCGATTGGCTCAATGAATATACGAAGAAAACGCCAGCGGATGTGAAGCCAGCGCAGTCGCCGAACTAAATTCGGAACAAGTCTTCCACCCGGAAGGTTTGTCCGACGACGCTCTTGAAGGTGTCGCGCTCTCCAAATACTTGAGGATCGCGTCTTCCGGCGGAGTAGACGTGAATGGTTCGGCTACTTGGGTAAACGAGCCATACTTCGAGAGAGCCGGCTTCGAGATATTGCTTTACCTTCAATTGCATGTCGTCAGCTCTATGGCTTGGGGAGACAACTTCAACAGCCAACAGAGGAGCTCCGGGGAACCATCCCTCCGGGGGATCCTCTCCGACATCGGCGCGCCGGTTGACTGCGACATCCGCGCCGCGCACAGTGGCGGCGTCCGGATTGGGATCCAAGATGAAGCCTGAATCTGCGCCCACAACGATGTATTCTTCCCGATTAAGGGCATTCTGCAATATTGCCGCGATCCTCACGATCAACGCGCCGTGCCTATATCCTGGTGGAGGCAATGTGATTAGCTCTCCCTGACTGAGCTCGTGCTGTGTCCCGTCTCCCGGGTCTGGTAAGGCAGCGAATTGGTCCAGTGTCAGAGTGGTTCGCGTTGCCATAGTCAATAACCAGCTTACGCCGAAAAAGAGATGTAACCGGACATCAGATGACACAAGCCGCCATCCGCAGCAGGAGATCGTTGATATTTCTTATCAGCTCGCGGCTCGCGGCCTTCTTTGCCGTATTGGGGCCCGGTTTTATCACTGCGAACGTTGATAACGATCCAGGCGGCATTCTCACTTACTCGCAGGCTGGGGCGAAGTTTGGGTACCAACTTCTCTGGACGCTCATTCCCACGACCATTGCGCTGATCGTTGTGCAAGAAATGGCGGCACGCATGGGCGCGATTACGGGGAAAGGACTTTCGGACCTAATCCGCGAAGAGTTCGGCTTGCGCGCGACGTTTTTCACAATGATCGTGCTCGGTTTCGCGGACTTCGGCAACATCATCGCCGAATTTGCGGGTCTGTCCTCAGGAATGGGCATTTTTGGAATCAGCAAGTACATCGTCGTTCCCATTGGCGCAGTCTTGGTTTGGAGCCTTATTGTTCGCGGGCGTTACAAGCCGGTCGAGCGGATTCTCGTCTTCGCCTCGCTGATCTATTTCGCCTATCCAGTATCCGCGTTTTTCGCGAGGCCGAACTGGGATCTCGCGTTAAAACAGACCTTTATCCCCACCCTGAGCAGCGATCCGGCTTATTTGGTGATGATCATCGGATTGGTGGGAACAACCATAACGCCCTGGATGCAGTTTTATTTGCAAGCCGCTGTCGTAGAGAAGGGGATCGATAGGCGGAACTACGCGATCTGCCGGCTTGACGTGATCACGGGCTGTATCGTGACCGATGTAATTGCATTCTTCATTGTTGTCGCTTGCGGTGCGACGATCTACCATTCGAATCATCCCGCCATTGAAGATGTGGGCCAAGCGGCGCTGGCACTAAGGCCGTTTGCAGGAAAATTCGCCTCGCTACTCTTTGCCGCCGGACTCATCAACGCCTCGCTGCTTTCGGCGGCAATTTTGCCGTTGGCAACCTCCTATAACGTTTGCGAGGGGCTGGGTTTCGAGTCCGGGATCGATAAGCGCTTCTCGGAAGCGCCTGTCTTCTATTGGCTTTACACTCTGCTCGTCGGCGGAGGCGCGGCTTTTGTCCTCATTCCCAGGCTGCCCCTCCTCAAAGTAATTCTTTGGTCGCAGGTCGCAAATGGCATTCTTCTGCCCTTCGTGCTGGTTTACATGTTGCTTCTCGTGAACCGACCCCGGCTGATGGGCGGCTATAAGAACAAAGCGTGGCAAAACTGGATCGCATGGGCTACTGCAGCGGTTATGATTTTGCTAACGTTCGCCTACATTTACACCAGTATTGTTTCTTGAGCGCAAGAATGTAGCGGAGAGAAGACGGTGCCATTCGGCACGTATCTTAAATAACCCAGCAGATCTCAAGAGGTCACTAGAGAAGAACTGCCCGGGGCTATGACTTAACTCCAGTACCCATCATGTGTGGCATTGCGGGATACGTGTCTGCCGCGCCTTCGTCAGATTCCGAGCGCATTCTCCAGCGCATGACAGATTCCATCGCGCATCGCGGACCCGACGATTACGGCTATTATCACGACGCGCATGCGCATCTCGGGCACCGGCGGCTCAGCATTGTTGATCTGGGGGGCGGCCACCAGCCTATGGCCAATGAAAGCGGCTCTCACTGGATTATTTTCAATGGCGAGATCTTCAACCACGCTGAGATTCGGCCGACGCTTGAACAAGCAGGTCATCGTTACAGAAGCCGTTGCGATACCGAAACGATCGTTCACGCGTATGAGGAATTCGGGGCAGCATCGGTGGATCTGTTCCGCGGGATGTTTGCATATGCCATTTGGGACTGCGAGAAGCGGCGGTTATTCGCAGTTCGCGATCGTTTAGGAATTAAGCCCTTCTATTACTACTGGGACGGCCGTATCTTTGCGTTCGCATCTGAGATCAAGGCGCTGCTTATGCACCCTTCGATTCACGCCGGTCTCGAAGCTGAGGTCCTTCCGGAATATCTCGGTTTCGGCTACATCAGCGATGAGCGCACCCTGTTTCAGGGTATTCGGAAACTCATGCCGGGTCATTACGTGTTGCTTGATGTGAGTCGTGCCAAGCCGAAGCTCGAAGAGTGCCAGTATTGGGATGTTCCCCGACCTTCGCGCACAAATACGTCGGAACAAGCTCTTATTGCGGAGACGCGCCTGAGGTTGGAAGAATCCGTGCGCTTACGGCTGATGAGCGACGTCCCGCTGGGCATGTTTCTCAGCGGAGGTATCGATTCGAGTGCGATCGCGGCACTGACAAACCGGCTCACAAACCGACCGGTTCAAACGTTTTCGGTTGGGTATAGAGAACGTGAATTTACAGAGCTGGGGTACGCCGCTGAGGTAGCGCGCGCAATCGGCACCGAGCACCGGGACGTGACGATTGGCATGGACCAGTTCTTCAATGAGCTTCCCCGCCTGATCTGGCACGAGGACGAACCGATCGCCTGGCCGTCGAGTGTTTCGCTTTATTTTGTTTCCCGGCTTGCAGCGGCGCATGTGAAGGTGGTTCTGACCGGCGAAGGAAGCGATGAGATTTTTGGCGGGTATGAACGTTATCGCTGGAACCTGATCAACTTTCGAGGAGCGAAGGTTTACGGCCTCACCCCGGCATTTATCAGGGAAGGCCTCCATGCCCACCTCGAGGCTACTCCACTGCTGAACTCATCGTTACGGCGCAAGCTGCGGCATACGTTTCTTGGCCGCGAGACGAACCTGGAATCGCTTCTACTCGATAATTTCTATTGCGCATTCTCGCGAAAAGAACAGAACCAATTTCTTAAATCCAAACCCAACGCGGTTTACGGCAACTATCTCCGTTATTGGAAGGAACGCGATGGGTGCTCGTTACTCTCTCGCATGCTCTATGCAGATCAGAAGACATATTTGGTGCAACTTCTGATGAAGCAGGACCGGATGAGCATGGCGGCCTCAATTGAGAGCCGGGTGCCGTTTCTCGATCACACGCTTGTCGAATTTTCGACAACTATTCCAGATGCGCTCAAAATCCGCGGGAAAACGCAAAAATACATTTTGAAACGCGCGGCTGCGGATCTCTTGCCCGCAGAAATTGTCCATCGCAAGAAAATGGGATTCCCAACGCCGCTTCGGCAATGGTTGCTCGATCCTGCGGCCAAGCCAATTTACGATGCTCTTGTCGACCGGAAGGGTTTACTCGGTTCCATCCTCGATAAGCGCGCGACGGAACTGCTCATTCACCGGCACCTTGCGAAGCACGAAGAAGCCACCGATCGTCTTTGGCGCTTGCTGAACCTCCAGCTTTGGGGCGATTTGTTCATTACGGGGCGAGGCTCGCGATGGGAGCAAGGCGTCCTTTCATCGCAAGCGGCAGGTCAGCCGGTCGCAACTGAAGTATGAAGATTCTGTGGGTGAAGTCCGATTTCCTTCATCCGACGAATCGGGGCGGGCAAATTCGCACGCTCGAGATGTTAAAGTGCCTGCACAAAAGGCATGAGATTCACTACGTTGCATTCGACGACGGCAAGAACCCGGAAGGAATCGAGAGAAGTTCCGAATACTGCTCATGCGCTTATGCAGTCCCTAATTCTGTTCCTCCGCACCGCTCCCTCCGATTTGTAGGGCAGCTCTGCGAAGGGCTAGTTTCGCCTATGCCCGTAGCTGTAAAACGCTATGCGTCGGTAGCAATGAAGCGCCAGATCCAGAAGCTGCTGGATGAACAGCGGTTTGACAGTTTGGTTTGTGATTTCTTATTTCCCGCCTCTAACCTTCCGGATATTAGCCGCTCCGTGCTCTTCCAGCACAATGTGGAGTCAGTCATCTGGCAGCGTCACTTCGAGCAAGCAAAGAATCCTGCCAAGCGAGCTTATTTCAAAATGCAAGCACAACGAATGCGTGCATTTGAAATGGCCGTTTGCCGCCGCGCGGGACGCGTAGTTGTTGTCTCGGAAAGCGATCGGGAGAACATGCGCAGTCTGTTTGGAGTGGACGGTATCACTTGTGTTGAGACCGGGGTGGATCTTCAGTACTTCGCTCCTCGCCGGCCTCTCATTGCGCGATCGAGCGAACCGGGACTGAATGGAAAATCGATTGCTTCCGATCTGATCTTTACGGGCTCCATGGACTGGCTTCCAAATATCGACGCTGTGCAGTTTTTTGCAGGCGAGATTCTGCGGCGCATTCGAAAGGAGCGGCCGAACGTCCGGTTCATGATTGCCGGCCGGCGTCCAAGTTCGGCCGTGCGGATTCTCGCAGCGCGCGATTCTGGAATCGGAGTCAGCGGCACTGTTTCCGATATCAGGCCCTATCTTTGGGCGAGCACGGTTGCTGTCGTTCCGCTGCGTGTCGCGGGCGGAACGCGGCTGAAGATCTTTGAGGCAATGGCAGCCAAGCTGCCGGTAGTGTCCACTTCGATCGGTGCCGAAGGTCTCCCGGTTGAAAACGGACGGCATCTCGCAATTGCGGATGAGCCGGAGAGCTTTGCCCGCTGCTGCCTGGATCTTCTGGCCGACGCCGAGCTGCGGAGCCGCACGGCGGATCGCGCCTGGAATTTTGTTTCGAGCCGGTTCTCATGGGATGCAGTCACACGCGAGTTTGAAGTGGCTCTCAAATCCGGTCCGCGCCCGAATTAGGAGACTTCTCGACGTGGATGTAAGACCAGGCGACTTCAAGAACGTTTCCAGCACACGCAAAAAAGGCGGCGCTGCCGTGTTGCTTTCCATTTATTTGTTCATGCTGTACTCGCGTGTATTCGAAGCAACCATGCTGATCGGTATTCCAAATATCTATCTGATGCTGATCTTGTCCGCGGTTGCTTTGTTAATAGTTCTCTTCAAGGGCGGAATCTTGCGAGCCGCAAGAACGCCGGCCGGGATGCTGCTGCTTGCGTTCACTCTTTGGGCGATAGTAATTCTCCCTTTCAGCAGTTGGAAGTCCGAGAGTCTCCATGAATTCCTGAACGTTTGGCTCAAGTCGGTATCCGCTTTCTTCATCATTGTTGGTCTGACCACTACGTTTGAGCATTCCGAAAAAGCATTTTCGGCCATGGGATACGGAGCAGCGGTTTCTGCCTTGCTGCTGACGGCAACGAATCACTACTATCGAGACCGGGTAACCTCATTCGGAAGTCTCGGTAACGCGAATGAGGTGGCCTTTCACATCGCCTTTGGCTTGCCATTCCTTTTCTTGCTCATTTCGCGCGCAAAGATTCTATACAAGATTCCACTTGCAGTGATTGCCTTGCTTTCGCTTGCCTTAGCCGTGAAGACGGCTTCGCGCGCCGGGCTCATTATCGTAGCTGTAATCGTTACCATCGCGCTGCTGAAGGTTTCGTTCGCAAACAAGTTCAAGATTCTGTCGCTTGCGGGGGTTGCGCTGCTTATCGGATTTGTTGCCGCCGAGAAGAGCCAGATCGAGCGCTACAAGACGATTTTCGGTTCGAGCGATACATCTGCCGAGGTGTTGTCGGCTGAAGAATCGGCTGCCAGCCGGAAGCACAAACTCGAGCAAAGCATCGAGCTCACGTTCGCTCACCCCGTGACGGGAGTCGGAATGGGCGTCTTTATTCCAGCCGCCGCCGAGTTATCCAAAGAACGAGGAGAAAAACAGGACTGGCTCGCAAGTCACAACTCGTATACGCAAATCTCGAGTGAAACTGGCCTGGTCGGCTTTGCGTTGATATTCGCGGTGTTCGCAGTTACGATCGGCGAACTGTTGAGGCTTCATCGGACTGCGCAACGATTGAAGCTAAATAACGTGCAAAGCATGGCGTTGTGCATGCTGCTCAGCTCCATTGCGCTCACGATTCATTTCTTTTTCGACGCCATTGCTTACGACTTCTACTTGCCGATGGTTGCAGGCCTTGCTACATCGCTGGTGAACGCGGCGCGGCCGCTAATAGAGAAGGCTGAAGCGTCACCTGATGCAGGGCGAACGGAAAGTCCGGCTGCTCCCGTCCGCTTGAAAACTCAAACGGTCGCGAGCACGCCTTCTGACCTGCCGGCTCTAGCTCTGAAACAACCAGAAAGCGAACGCCCGAGGCCGAATCCGTACAAACTTGGCCGCCGTCGCTGATCCCTAAGTGACCGAAATTACGCCTGTTTCGTCTAAACTCATAGTCGGGTATGGACGGATCGGCGGCATTTTCGGCAGCTCGCGCTCAAGAGGCCATTTCTCCGTCCGCAGGGGAGGTAACGCTCCCGTTTGAGCCGCTTCCTCAATTTCGTCAAAACGTTCTGGAAGAGAATCCAGCGCGCGCGGATAGCAAAGGCAAGCGCATCGGCATCTTTATTGTCACCTTTAATGCCATAACAACGCTGAACAAAGTGCTTCGGCGGATTACTCCCGATGTGTGGCGCAATGTCGAGCAGGTGGTCGTCTTCGATGACGCAAGTGAAGACGCAACTTACGAATTGGCTGTCGGCATTCAGACGATGAGCAATCTGCCGCAGTTGCGCGTATTGAAGCATTCTAAAAACCTGGGTTACGGCGGCAATCAGAAAGCGGGCTACCGCTATTTCATCGAGCAAGGGTTTGACATTGTTGTCCTGCTTCACGGCGACGGCCAATATGCGCCGGAGTTGCTTTCCCACATGTACGCGCCGTTAGTTGCCGGCGAAGCAGATGCTGTGTTTGGCTCACGAATGATGAAGGATTTCGGGGGGCCGCTAAAGGGTGGCATGCCGCTCTATAAGTACATCGGGAACCGGGTGCTTACGTCAATCGAGAATCGCGCATTGGGGCTGCGTCTCACTGAGTTTCATAGCGGCTACCGGGCTTATAATCTGCATGCTCTTTCGCAGATTAAGCTGGACAACCTTACCGATGATTTTCATTTCGACACAGAGATCATCATCAAACTGCATCACCAAGGGTTTCGGATCAAAGAAGTACCGATTCCCACCTTCTATGGTGACGAGATCTGCTACGTCAACGGGACCAAGTACGCAAAAGCAATCGTTCGATCTTTGTACCACTATCACGCCAGCGCGAGAGCGGTGCGCCCGTATCCCGAGTTCGAGGAGTATTTTGTTCCCTACCCGATCAAACGCAGCCCCTATTCCAGTCATTACTATGCATTCCGGTTGATTGGGAGAAACCAACGCGTTCTAGAGCTGGGGGGTGGCGATGGATCTTTCGGCGCGGAGCTTGTGCGCGCGGGAAATTCCGTGGTTGCAAGCAGGTTGGAAAGTCAGCCGCGCTCAACAGGAGAAGTATTCGGCCGCGTTCTTATGCTCGATACACTTGAGCACCTTCGGGAGCCAGCCGAACCGGTTGAACATGTGAAACGGCTTCTCGCTCCTAGGGGCCGGTTGATCATCTCAGTGCCAAACGCGGTGAACTTCACGGTCCGGGCGATGGTGTTAATGGGCCGATTTAACTACAGCGATCGCGGCATTCTCGATTGGTCGCACGTGCGCTTCTTTACCGCCAAATCGATTACTGCTTTACTAGAGAAGCACGGATACAGAATCACGGCGAGGCATTACACGGTGATTCCTCTGGAGCGTGTCATTCCGATTCGGCCGGATGGCGCGCTGCTTCGTTTTGGCAGCCGTGTTTTGCGCGTGATTACGAGGATTGCTCCTGGTCTCCTCGCTTATGAGATCGTGATCGCCGCTGAGCGAGCCGATCAAAGCTCGATCCCGATAAACACCCGTTAGCTCGTAGCCGGCGTTACGTGCTGTGCCGCGCTCTCGTTCCGAGGAGGCGGCAACAACAGCGGCTCTTGCGGAATTACAATCCAGCAGGCGACGTAAATAATTAGCCCGACACCCACAGGCCAAACGGTTAAACAAATCATCAGAACGCGGACGAGCGTTACGTCAATGCCGAGATAATGTGCAATGCCTGAACAGACTCCGGCAATTTTCTTGTCATCGCGTGAACGGCGGAGCACGCGCGCCGGTTGACCCGTTTGGGAGCGCAAAGCATCCTTGCCGGTCCCGCATTGCGGACAATACCGAAACTCATTTCGAAGCTCAATGCCGCACGAACTGCAGTACATATTGATCCTCTCCTTAAAAACGCGAAACCCTCGTCAAAAGTTCCAAACTCTCGTCCTTTACTTTTGCAAAATCGACTGGCCTTTGGCGGTCCGGTCCATCACCAATGCTCGGGCCCCGGCTAGATCGACTTTGCCAGTCGCGAGCACCGGAATTGCATCGACCAGATAGAAGTTCTCTCGTTTCGGAATCCATAACGGGGGCAGATCCGCCGCTTGAAGGTGGTCTATCAGTTCCGCAGGCGTTATGTCATCCACCGTATAAAGCACCGCTAAGCGTTCGCCGCGCTTTTCATCAGGGATCCCAGTTACAAAACAAGGTGTGTGCTGAAGAATGTCACTGAGTGCCTCTTCAACCTTGAGATGGGGAACCATCTCACCGCCGATCTTGCTGAATCGCGCGAGCCGGTCAGTTATGTATAGATAACCATCTTTATCGATGTAACCTAGATCGCCAGTTACGTAATAGCCATTGCACAAAACCTGGAGTGTTTTTTCAGGCGCGCGATAGTAACCCACCATCCGGCTTGGACCATTCACCAGCAGCATTCCCTGTTCTCCTTCCGGCAATGGCTGAAATGTTTCCGCATCGACAACGCGAACAGCAACCCCTGGGAGCGGACGACCGACACTTCCTTCCCGCGATCCGTCTTGAATCATCGCTCCGTTTACAACGTCGGGAGTATTGACGGCCACACCAGGGCCGACTTCCGTGCAGCCATAACCGGCCAAAGGCCGAATTCCGAATTTTTTTTCGAACTCTTCGGCGACCGACTCTCGAAGTTTTTCGGCGCCGACGAGGACGTACTTGAATGACGAGAACTGTTCGCGCGTGCACTTGCGGGTGTATTGCGAGCAGAATGTCGGAGTCGAGAGGAAGAACGTCGGATGGTGCGCGGCTGCGAGTTCGCCAATTGTTTTTGGATCGGTTGGATTTGCATGGAAGACAACCGGAAAACCGAGGATCAGTGGGAACCAAAGACCGAACGTGTAGCCGAAGGAGTGAAATAGCGGAAGCGCTGCGAGCATGGAGTCGCTCATGTTGATCGGAAAAATTGACCTGACCGCGTCAAGATTCGATACCAGATTCCAGTGCGATAGCTCTACTCCTTTCGGCACGCCGGTGCTGCCGCTCGAGAAGACAATGCAAGCGATATCGTCGGGTGTAACTCGGCCGAGGATTAAACGAGACGGAGCGAATCGAGCAGTAATAAAAGCGCGGATCTTATCGCTCCGAGTAAATCGCCGAAGCAGATCTTCCAGATAGATGATTCGAGGCGCACCTTGTGAGCCGCGCAGACTATCGAGCAGTTCGGTGAGGTTGGCTTTTTCAACGAACAAACGGGAAGTAAGTACGGTTCGAATCTCGCAGAGTTCTGTCGCGGCGCGCACATTCTGCTCGCCTGCCGTGAAATTTAAGTTCACGGCCGTTCGTCCTGCGAGTGTTATCCCAAAGTTTGCGACTGCGCCGCCGACGGACGTGGGCAATAATAGCCCGATGTTCTGCTGATTTGTCTCCGCTCGATTCAACCAGTTTCGAATCAGAATTCCTGCCGTGAGCGTCTCGCCGAAGTTGAGACGCTTCTTTGTGGAATCGGCCATAGCAGGTTGTGACCATTTGCGTCGTGCTGCTTTAATAAGGCGATGGCCAAGCGTTGAGTCCGGTTTCTTTCGTAACGCCACTGTTTCACTCTCGAGCTCCAGCACGCGCTGCCGAATCTCGTGAACAGAAACCCGGCCGCGTATCGGATCGCCAATGAATACCGTTACTTCGCAGCGCCAAGCGCGGATCCAGCTCCTGATCGATCTTGACCCATTCGCCGCGAGTGGGTGTCGGGAAAGGCCGCCCAGATAAATGGGAATTACGGGCGCTTCCGGCGAAGCTTTGATGACCCTTTCGATGCCGCGCTGGAACGGGCGGATGTGCCCGGTTCGCGTCAGACCGCCTTCAGGAAAGATGCAGACCAATTCTCCCGAGTTCAGCTCATCAGAAGCTTGATGCAGAGCGCGCAGCATTTGCTTGGGAGCGGCGGGATCAATCGGGATCGCGCGTAAGACCTGAAGAAAGGGCTTGAGGGGCTTCAGATGGAAGTACGGTTTCCACATCAAAAAACGAACGAACCGGTGCGTCGAGCAGCCGATTAATATCGCGTCGACATAAGAGACGTGATTTGAAACCAGCAGTGCGCCGCCATCTTGCGGAATCTTATCGGCCCCAAGAACGCGAACGCGGAAAGCCACTTTTATGAGGGCAAAGAGCAGAAGCCTGAGCGAATTTGCCAGCAAAGTATAAAGCACATACAGCGTAGCCAGCAGCGTTACTAGACCGAGCGCGCCCAAAATGTAACTTGCAGGCCAGTGGACCCGGTCGTGAAGCAACGACAGCATGCCTGACGCGAGCAACATGCCGGCTGTGTTTAGGAAATTGTTTGTAGCGAGTATTCGGCCTTTCTCCTGATTCCCGGCTCGCTCCTGGAGAAACGCATTGAGAGGCACGAAAAACAATCCGCCGGAAACGCCGATCGCGACTAGCCAGATGGTCGCCCAGCCATATGTGTTCGTGGAGCTCAAAACGATCGAGAATAGGCCGAGCAAGAATGAACCCAGGGGAACAAGTCCCAGTTCGATGTGCTCGCGTGAGAACCAACCGGCCGTGATACTACCCACGCCGATCCCGACGGCAAGCGCCGCGGACAAGTAACCGATGCTTGTTTCGCTCGCATGGAGGGCTTCCTTGCCCAGCAGCAAGACCGCCATTTGAAACAGCGCGCCGATAAACCAGAAGTACGAAATTCCAAAAACTGTGAGCCACAGTGCCCGATTCTCTTTTAAACGGAGTGCGCCCAGCCAGACCTCCTGAAAGGGATTCCAATGAAAGCGTTCTGCCGAGCCAGAAGGCGGAACTTTCGGAATACGCAGGCTTGTGAGTGTCCCGATGACAGCGATCGCGAGCAGGGTTCCGCCCATCTTCCACGGATCGTGTTTCCAGAATCCGATCAAAAACACGCCGAAACTTGTACCGAGAACAATTGCGGCGAGCGTGGAAAATTCAACCAGACCGTTGGCCGGTGTGATCTCTGCTTCGCTCATCATTTCGGGCAAGATGCCGTACTTCGCAGGGCTAAAGAAGTTGGCCTGCGTTGCCAACAAAAAGAGAACGCCTAGCAACAGTTCAATCCGATTTAGCAGCAGTGCGCTCAAACCAAGCGCCATCGTCACGATTTCCAAAGCCTTTGTGATTTGGAGCACGCGAGTCTTGCTGAATCGATCCGCCAATTGTCCGGCTGGGCCTGCGAATAGAAGGAAAGGAAGCACGAACACAGCGAGCGAGATGGAAAGATAACGTGCCCCGAGCTGACGATTCGCGGCGATTTCGACCGCCAGAATCGAAACCATCATCTTGTAAACGTTGTCGTTAAATGCGCCGAGGAACTGTGTCCAGAGAAACGCTTCGAAACCGCCGTCCCGAAGCAGTGGCCCGTAGCCTCCCCGTGACTTTGCTTCCGCGCCCATTTGTCCGATAAGCTACCACTATGAGACGCGAGTTACATTTTGCGCTGTGTGCCGTGGTGCTGTTCCTTACGGCTGTGCGCGCGCGGGCCGATCTCAAAACGGTGACCAAACTTACGTTCGGCGGATACGAAAGCACCTTGACTCAGTACGTACAGGGATCAAACTCGCGCTTGGAAGTCCCTCGCGATTTTGGCGCTTCGCGCCACGCCATCGCAACGATATATAGCGCGGAAAGCAAGTCACAATACGTCGTGGATCTGGAAACAAAAGAATATGTCAAGAATTCCGGATTCGATCCTCTGCTGGCACTGGCAATGTGGATCAGGCGGCCGCCGCGCGGGCGCGAATCAGGCAAGACAGTGGATGTCTATGTGGACACAATCGACACGGGCGAGCGTCGCGAAATCTTCGGTTACACGGCGCGCCATATCCTCAGCCGCGAGCGCCGGGTTGCGGGAGCGGGCGCCTGTTCTGGTAACTCTGAACTCGATGAGGATGGCTGGTATATATCGCTTCGCTCTGAATTGCCTAAATACCGAACGGCTTTGCGTGCGTACGCGGGAAGAGTTGGTCAGCGCACGTCGCCCATGCTGGTTGTCGATTTGGCCGGCGGCGGAGCTCCTTGCACAGATAAGATCGTGATGCACGGAACCAAGGTGAACGAAGGCTTTCCTGTGTTGTTGAGGACTAGCAATGCTCGCGCGGGATCACGGCCAGATGCATGGATAACATCGAGAGAAGTCACCGAGCTCTCTGAAGAACCCCTCGACAAAAATCTCTTCGCGCCGCCAAAGGATTTTAAGCGAGTTGAATCTCTTCCGGCCAATCCCTCGATGAGTTGGACGGAGCGCCTCAATTTCGAATGGAGGCAGGTAGAAGAAGCGTTCGAGTCATGGTTCGAGTGAGCGGGCTAGACCCTAGCCGAGCCACCGTCCGTTATCGTGAAGAAAGTGGACCTCGAGAAGACAGTTCTGCGAAAAGTCGGCGAGGCGATTGGCCGCTTTCGCATGATCCGGAGTGGCGACCGAGTCGCTGCCGGCATTTCGGGCGGCAAGGATTCGCTCACGCTGCTCGAGGCGTTATTGCTCCTTCAGAAACGCGCACCGATTGAATTCACTGTCTGCGCGTTTACGATCGAGCAAGGTAAATTTCTTGCTCCGATTGAGCCCGTGGGCGCTTATCTACGGGAGCGCGGAATTGATTGGACCTATTTTTCGGATAAGCCGTCCCTCAGACTGTTATCCGAGCGTCCGGACCATGGATGCGACCTGTGCAGCAGATTTCGGCGGCGCGCTGTGTACGAAGTTGCGCGCCAACTGGGCGCAAACGTGATTGCGTTTGGGCACACGGCGGACGATTTCTGCGAGTCTTTTCTACGGAATGCGATGTTTACGGGACGCATCAGCGCGTTTCCGCCAGTAACCTGGTCGAGCAAGCACGAATTCCGGATTATCCGGCCGCTCGTCTACGTCACGGAAGAGCTGACAAGCGCATTCGCCGCCAGTCTCGGAGCGCCTGTAATCCCGTGCGGCTGCTCACAAAAAACGGGCACGGTGCGTCGCACCCTGCGCGACGTGTTTCGCGAGCTAGAGAAGGAACACCCGTTTATTCGCGAGACATTGATTTCTGCCATGGGCAAGGTGGAGACGAGCAGGCTTCTGGACACGCGCTTTCTTGATCTGGAAGGAAACATTGAAGCGCAAGAACTTGTCACGTTAAACTCTCTCCCGTAGATCGGATCTCATTGCAAGTGAGGCGGGAGAAAGCTTCGCTAAACTGAGTTGGGTTCCTATGAGTGTGGAACTGATTGCTGTCAATGGCCCGCTCGCGGGTACTCACTACTCGCTCGAGAAAGGCGAGCTTTTGGTTGGCCGGGCCCCAAACTGCGATATCGTTTTGCGCGAGCCGGAGCTGGGATGGCGGCATTGCCAGATCCGGCGTCAGGGGAGCCGGTTCATCATCACCGATCTGCGCAGTTCTGCCGGCACTTACGTCAACGGAATGCGTTCGGCTGAGCGCTGGCTCGAGGATCACGATCAAATCGGCATCGGCAAAACGATTCTGACTTTTCGCTGCGGCGACGAGAACGTGGAGGAACCGGTCGCCCCGCCCGCCGATACGAAACCCGTCCTGCTCACGGCATGCTCGCTCTTGTTTCTGTTCCGTGCTCTTGCAGCGAGTCTTCGCGAAGCGCAAAGCAACCTACTTCAAAGCCAGATTTTGCGGCTTGTATCAGATCTGATTCCCGCAGAGGACGGCTTACTGATTCTCGGCCAAAGTTGTTCTGAGCTGCTGAATGGCTATGGCGAGCGTAGTTCTAGCTACAAATTCGATTTCCGAGCGGTGCTTGAGCGAGTCTGCGAGGAAGGCGCGGTTCGGGACACAGAAGCGGGTATGGTGGGCGTCCCAATTTACTTGTCCGGAAGCTTGGCGGGCGCGCTTGCATTGCGAGTTGTCGATCGAGAGACTAATAATTTAGCGGCACATCTCGAGACACTCACTGCTATTGCATCGCTCGCCGCGGTTGGTTTCGAAGCGAATCAGGAAATTGAAACTCTGAAAGCGCAGAACGCGCTGCTTCACGAGCAGATCTCGATCAGTACCGGAATCGTCGGCAATAGTCCCGTGATTCGCCGTCTACTTGGCATGATTGAGCGCGTTGCCCCGCGCGACACCACCGTTTTGATAACGGGCGAAAGCGGTACCGGAAAAGAGTTGATCGCGCGCGCATTGCATGAAAAAAGCTCCCGGCGCGACCGGCCCTTCGTCGCGGTAAACTGTGCCGCGCTCACCGAAACGCTTTTTGAAAGCGAGCTCTTTGGCCACGAAAAGGGCGCTTTCACGGGCGCCATTTCGCTGAAGCGCGGGCGGTTCGAGCTGGCGCAAGGCGGGACCATTTTTCTGGATGAAATCGGCGAATTGGGCGCGCCCTTGCAAGCCAAGTTGCTGCGGGTGCTCCAGCAGCGTGAGTTCGAGCGTGTGGGTGGAAGTCAGCCGCATCCACTCGACATTCGTATTATTGCGGCTACGAACCGCGACCTTTCAGAGGACGTGCGAGACGGGAGATTTCGCGAAGATCTGTATCATCGCTTGAATGTTGTCACGCTCGATTCGCCGCCGTTGCGGGACAGGAAGGAAGACATTCCGCTGCTTGCGCGGTATTTTCTTCAACGCTCGGCCGAGCGCTGCAAGCGTCACGTCCTGGGGCTGTCGCCGGAAGCAGAAGAGATGATCATGTCCTACTCGTGGCCTGGGAATGTCCGCGAACTCGAAAACGCAATCGAACGAGCTGTTGTTCTCGGAGTCTCTGAGTGGGTTCTGCCTGAAGACCTGCCGGAAAGTCTTCTTGAATCTGCGCCGCATGAGGCCGGGACGAGATATCACCATTCGGTCGGCCAGGCGAAGCGCGACGCCATTATCGACGCCTACGCGCAAGGTAACGGCGATTATAAACAGGCGGCGCGAATCTTGGGCCTTCACCCGAATTACTTACTTCGATTGGTTCGGAATCTCGGGCTTCGCGAGGAAATCAATCGCTTGCACTCAAACGCGGCCAGCCGCTAGTCCGGTGTGGAGCGCCGCGATTCCTCCGGTGAGCAACTCGAATCTCGTGTTCACGAATCCGGCCGCATTCATCATTCTTACTAGCTCGCGCGCACTTGGGAATTTTTGAATAGAATCGGGGAGATACTTGTAAGCTCCAGGGCTCCCGGAAACGAGTGAGCCGATCGCCGGCAAAATGATACGCGAATAGAATCCGTACGCAGTCTTCATGATGAGTCCGGGAGGTTGTGAAAATTCCAAAATGGCGAGCATGCCGCCGGGCTTTAATACGCGGTGCAGCTCCTGAAGGCCTGAATTGTAATTCGCTAGATTGCGAAATCCGAAAGCGATCGAAACGGCATCGAGCTTGTGATCGGCGATTGGAAGCTGGAGCGCATCGGCCTCGAATAGCGAAGCACCAGATTGCTTACGTGCAGCCTTCGCCTGAGCCGCTACCAACATCGGGTGGCAGAAATCGGCGCCGAAGATTGATCCTTTTCCCTCTTTTTCCAGATCCAGCATGACGTCTCCAGTGCCGCAGCACAGATCGAGCACCTTGGACTCGGGTTCGCTAAAAATGACCGATAGCCGCCGCACTAGAGCGGCTCGCCACGACCGGTCGATATTCAACGAGAGCAGGTGGTTCAGGAGATCATATTTCGACGCAATCGCGGCGAACATACGCTCGACCCATTGCGCAGCTTCGCGTTCGTCTCTCGTACCGGGTGGTGTTGTTCCCGCTGTTGTATTCACGAGAGTTCCTGCAAGGATGCGGCGATTGCCTGGCGAAGGATCCCTACGTCAATTCCAGAGATGATTTTCACTTCGCCGATGGCCGTAGGAAGCACAAAGTGAATCTTGCCCTGGAGAGTTTTTTTGTCGGCGGCTAGACGCTCGATGAGCCGGTCCGGACTGAGGTGCTTCGCCGGGGGTAGAGGGCCGTAGCGGCAAATTACACGCCGAACTTCTCCAGCGTTATCGCTGTTAAGCATTCCAAGCAATTCAGCGAGCCGTGTTGCGGTGAGCATACCCCATGCGACAGCTTCGCCATGCAGAAATTGAGCATACTGCGTCTCTGCTTCAATGGCGTGACCAATCGTGTGCCCGAAATTCAAAATCCGGCGCAGGTCGCTTTCGCGCTCATCGGCGGAAACGATCTCGGCTTTGATTCGGACGGCCCGGGCGATTAAATCGTCGACCAGGTCAGGTTTTCTTGACAGTACCTCATCGGAAAGATTAGCCAGCAAATCAAAAAGCGGCCGGTCGCGAATGACGCCACACTTTAATACCTCGAAAAGTCCGGCCCGATACTCGCGATCGGGAAGTGTCGCGATGACGTCCGGGTCGATCAACACAGCTAAGGGCTGATAGAAAGTTCCAATCAGGTTTTTTCCGGAAACGAGATTCACGCCCGTCTTTCCGCCGATCGCCGCATCCACCTGCGCTAGTAAGGTCGTCGGAATCTGCAGCACGTCGATGCTGCGCATGAAAATGGATGCGAGAAATCCAGCGATGTCCGTGACAATGCCGCCCCCGAAGGCGATTAGCGCGCTCGTGCGATCCGCGCCATATTCGACCATCTGTTCAGCGAGCGCTTCGAGCGCGGCAAGCCGTTTGTTCACCTCGCCGCCCGCAAAGAACAGAACCCGCAGATCGCCCAGTTGTCCGCCGATTTCCGCTCCATGCAATGTCCAAACATCCTCTGTCGTGACGAGAAATATCTTGCCGGCAGAGGAAGGAACAAACTCAGAGACGCGCCGCAAAATGCCTCGCTCAACGACGCACGGATATGTTCGCTGAGCGGTTCGAACATCGAAGCGGTGCATGTGATCTCGTTGTATCATTGTCGTTATCTCTGCCCCGGTTGGGCGCCTTCGCGCCAATTTCTTCGTAATCGGAGCAGCCATTCTAGTTGTCACACCGCCTCTCTATCACTCGACGCCCTGGGCAGTGCTTTGGACTGCACCGGTCATTGTTCTCGCTTCACTTTTGATCACATGGGGCGCGGAAGCAGCGCAGTTCTTCATCGCCCAGGGTTTCGCGCTCGCGATTCTCGCGTGGATGCAGACACTTCCGGAATTTGCGGTTGAAGCGGTACTCGCTTGGCGGCAGCAAACGAGCCTGTTGATCGCGAACCTTACCGGCGCATTGCGGCTTTTGACCGGCCTCGCATGGCCCATGATCTATGCAACCGCGGCTGCGGTTCATCGCCGGCGCACTGGGCAACCACTTCGGCATATTCAACTCGTTCCCCACCAAAGCGTGGAGGTTTTCGGGCTGCTCTTTCCGCTGCTTTATGCGCTTGTGATCTGGGGCAAGGCGAGTCTGCATGTTTATGACGCATTCATTCTTGCTGTTCTCTATAGCGCGTATCTCACGCTTCTCGTCAAACTTCCCCCGCAAGAGCACGAAGGCATTCAGGATTTGCCGTCTGTCCCGAGAAAGATGGTGCTTGCGCCGCCACAAAAGCGCGCTCTCGGAATTGCGGCGTGCTTTCTCGCCGGGGGAGTGCTAATTTACTTTACTGCTGAACCGTTTCTCGGTAGCTTGATTGCGGTGGCAGCAACGGTTGGTATTCCGAGCTTTGCTGTGATTCAGTGGCTTGCGCCTATTATTTCCGAATTCCCAGAGCTAGCATCGACCTTCTATTTTGCGCGACAAAAGGAGAACGCCTCGATTGCGATTATGAACATTGCTTCCAGCAACATCAATCAATGGACATTGCTTGTTGCCATGCTGCCGGTGGTTCTCTCGCTCAGCCGCGGCGAGCTTTCGTCATTTTCGCTCGACAATCAGCAAAGAATAGAGCTTCTGCTCACCATCGGCCAGAGCTTTGTTGCCATGATCTTTCTTACCAATATGAGAATCGAATGGTGGGAAGCGATGGCGATGTTCTCATTGTTTGCCGCGCAATTTGTTCTGCCACCCCTGATCGGAAATCAAGCAAAGACATGGATCACGCTGGCATTCTTTGCGTGGACCATTATGGCTATTGCAGCGATGATCGTTCGGGCGCGTGTTCCCCGAGCGCTAATGGAATTCCGCGATACCTGGCGACTCTATATCAGAAGCTAAGCGTTTCCGAAATTTATTAGCGCAACGCCAAAAATGATCATCACCAGTCCGGCGATTTTGCTCATCGTGAACGGTTCCTTAAAGAACAAGCGCGCCCACAGAATGGTCCAGATGTAGCCGAGTGAAACCATCGGATACAGAATCGTCAGCTCTCCTTGCGACACCCCCATCACGAAAAACACAGATGAGAGCAGATAAAGGCACACGCCGACGGCGAGCCAGTAATTCCTGAGGAAACTTCCTAAGCTGCCCTTGATGTGCTCCGCGCCGAGCTTCAGAAACACAGCGCCGAAAGAGCCGATGAAGGACGAAGTCAGAATGAACAGAATCGAGCTGAGTGGCGTTCTCATTCAGCGCCCCTGGCGACCTGCTTCAATCCAAGGATTGAAACGCCACCTACGATAAACGCAATTCCGATCGCGCGAAAGAAATTCATGTGCTCACTGAGCACGACTAGCGAAAGCAGCGTCACCCAGACGTATGTCAGCGCGATGATCGGGTAGAGCCTCGACAGCTCGCGCCCTTTGAGAGCCAGAGCCATTAGACCCGTATTCACTCCGTACAAGCAGTACCCGAAAAGCAGTTTAACGTTCGAAGCGATCCCCAGGCCAAAACGAAACACCAGAGTGGGGTCGTGGAGCACGTTGATCAACGTGACATGAGCGTGGAGCTGCCCGGCGCCGGCCTTGATCAGCATTTGGGCTAGCGCGCCGATCAACGTGCAAGAAAATACGAGGAGAAAAGAGCGCCTCGCACTGCCACGTGTATCGAGCGGCGCCTCGAGGACGGTCGGAGAGGTCAAACGGTCGATTCCAATTCGAAGAGGCCCTGAAATCTCAGTTTAAAGCATGCGTTCATCGCATGCCCGCAAGGGTACACTAAGACGATTATCGGAGATGCGCACCCGTCTATATCGCCTGATCTGGGCGGTGATCTCGGTGATTGCAGCAATCTGCATCGGGGCGATTGCGACAGCTCGGCAAGAGCCGGTGAACAGTCTGTGGCTTGTCGCCGCGGCGGGCTCAATCTTTCTTATAGGATTCCGATTCTACGCCAAGTTCATAGCCGCTAAGGTGATGATGCTTGACGATGGACGAGCTACTCCCGCCGAGCGCTTTCAGGACGGTCATGACTTCGAACCAACAAACAAGTGGATACTCCTGGGACACCATTTCGCGGCAATTGCCGGACCGGGCCCTCTGGTCGGACCGATTCTTGCGGCGCAATTTGGCTACTTGCCCGGCGTGCTTTGGATCCTCTTTGGTGCAGTGCTGGGGGGCGCCGTCCAGGATTTCGTAATTCTGTTTTGCTCGATGCGGCGCGACGGGAAAACGCTGGGGCAGATGGCGCGCGAAGAGATCGGCAGAGTAGGCGGGGTCGTATCGCTCGTGACCGTGCTGTTGATCATGATCGTGTTGTTGGCGGTCGTGGCTCTCGTTGTTGTAAACGCTTTGAAAGGAAGTCCGTGGGGGACTTTCACAATTGCGATGACATTACCGACTGCGGTTTTTATGGGCTTATATCTCCGATATGCACGCCCGGGGAAAGTGCTCGAGTGCTCTGCGATCGGCTTTGTGCTTGTTGTGCTCAGTATTTTAGGAGGAAAAGCCGTTGCCGAATCTGCGGCCTGGGCGTCACTTTTCACGTGGAGCGGCGTGGCTCTTGCGATAGCGATCATCGTTTACGGATTTTTTGCGAGCGCGTTGCCGGTTTGGCTGCTGCTGGCTCCTCGCGATTATCTCAGCACGTTCGTGAAACTCGGTGTTGTGTTCCTATTGGCCGCCGGCATTTTCTTCACGCATCCTCAACTGGCTTTACCCCCGCTCACACAGTTCACCAATGGCGCCGGACCCATATTCGCCGGAAAGATTTTCCCGTTCTGCTTCATTACGATCGCGTGCGGAGCAATTTCCGGATTTCATTCCCTAATTTCATCGGGTACAACGCCGAAGATGATTGCAAAGGAATGGCACGCCTGGCCGATTGGCTACGGAGCCATGCTGCTCGAAGGATTCGTCGGGATCATGGCGATGGTTGCAGCGGCCTCGCTTGCACCGGGCGTGTTTTTTTCCGTCAATTCGCCGCCGGGCATAGTAGGAGCGACGCCTCAAGCTGCGGTTACGACCATTAGTAGCTGGGGCTTTCACGTGACCGCTGCCGAAATGTCTCAACTGGCCCGCAGCGTTGGCGAGAACAGTCTCTTCGGCAGAACAGGTGGAGCGCCTTCGCTCGCACTAGGAATGGCCCATATCTTTGGCCGCGCGCTTCAGAGCGTTGGCTTAGGTGACGGGCTTCTCAGTTTTTGGTATCACTTCGCAATTATGTTCGAGGCGCTGTTCATCTTAACGATCATCGACGCAGGCACGCGTGTTGGGCGCTTCATGCTGCAGGACCTTCTCGGCCATGTGCACAAGCCGCTCGGGAGAACGGGATGGATGCCGGGGCTGCTGGCTACGAGCGCTCTAGTTGTCATTGCGTGGGGCTACTTTTTGTATCAGGGCGTCGTTGACCCGCTCGGCGGCATCAATTCATTGTGGCCGCTGTTCGGCATCTCAAATCAGTTGCTGAGCGCGATCGCATTCTGCGTCGCCACAACCGTGCTTTTGAAAATGCATGGCCCGCGATTTGCATGGATCACGGGAGCGCCTTTGGTCTGGCTGGTCACGGTTACGTTTGCTGCAGCCTTTGAAAAGATATTCTCGGATCAGCCTCGTCTGGGATTCCTTGCTCACGCAAATGCCTTAGAGAGTCTTCTTGCGTCAGGTAAGATTTCACCCGCACAGCTCTCCACTACACGCACGCTGATCTTCAATGAGCGCCTGGATGCAGTCGTGTGCGGAGCATTCTTGATTCTGGTTTCGGTGATCGTGGTCGATTCCCTCCGCGTCTGGTACGGCTTGCTTCGTGGCACGCGAGCTCCTGTAAGCTCCGAATCGCCATTTGTCCCTTCGCGGCTGGAGGCTGAAAGCATATGAAGGTGCTTGCTCGGTTGGGCAGCTTCGTTGCGGCGCTCGCGCGCGAGCTTTCGGACCAGGGCGCATATGCTCGCCATTTACAGCGGACCGGGCGCTCTCATTCGGCTGCCGAGTGGAGGCTTTTTATCGATCAGCGGCATCGCAGGAAGTATCAAAGCGCGAAGTGCTGCTGAGGCGTTCGAGCCGGCTTCTATCCTGAAGAAAGTGCCAGTCCCGCGCCTCTTTCTGATCGATACTTTCGGGTTCATTTTTCGCGCCTATCATGCGCGCGCCCGCAGTGGCGCTCCACCCATGCGAACAAGCGCAGGACTCTCGACTGAGGCCGTTTTCATTTTTCACAATATGGTGCGGCGGCTCGCCACTGAGTTTAAGCCTGATTACGTCGCGGCAGTTTTTGAAAGCTCCGAGCCCACGTTTCGTTCGGAGAGCTTTGCTGAATACAAGGCCAACCGGACAGAAATGCCGCACGATCTTGGCGAGCAAATTCCCTACGTGCGGCGCATTCTCGAAGCCATGCACATCCCGATTCTGGAGTTTCCGGGTTATGAAGCGGACGATGTGATCGGCGCGATTGCCTGCCGCGAACAGCCAAAGGCGCTGCACGTCGTCATCGTGTCGAGCGACAAGGATATGCTTCAACTCGTCAACGATCGTGTATTCATGCTGAATCCGATGAAAGACGACGAATGGTATGACGCGGCGAAGGTCGAGCAGTTCATGGGCGTTAAGCCATCACAGGTTGCCGATCTCTTGGCTTTAAAAGGCGATTCGATCGATAATATTCCCGGCGCACCCGGGATTGGGGATAAAGGCGCGCGTGAGCTGATCGCGCGCTTTGGGTCGGTTGAAGCACTGCTTGATCGCGCCGCGGAAGTGGAACGCAAAATGTATCGCGAGAGCCTGCTGAAGAACCGGGATCAAGTACTGCTGAGTAAACAGCTTGCGTCGATTCAAACGCAGGTTCCCATTGAATGGGATCTTCAATCATTGCGCGCGCGGCCAGCCGAAAATTCAAGCCTGAGGGCGCTTTATAAAGAGCTTGAATTTTTCAGCTTGCTGAAGGATCTCCCGCCTGAAGATGACAGCGCGACGCGGGATTACGGTACCTTGACGGAAGTCCCGGCAGCTGAAGAATGGTTAAGCAAATGCCCATCCGGCGCACCGATCGCGATTTCTCTCGACCTGACAAACTCATTTGCCGGTTTATCGTATGCAACCGGGCAAGGCCGCGCTATCCCTTTTTCGCTGCTCGAGGTCATCAAGCCGGTTCTTGAATCAGATGGGGTTCCGAAAATCGTCCATGATGCCAAGAGTTTCTTGATTGCTTGTTCGGCAATCGGCCTTGCGCCGAAAAACATCGCTGAGGACGTGATGCTTTATTCATTTCTCCTCAATGCTGATCCAGGTGGCTGTTCACCCGAAGCGCTAGCGGAGCGCTATCTGGATCGCAAGCTGAACGCGGCGGCGGAGCAGCAAGCCGAGGCGACGCTCGCCGTTCAGGAAATGCTGCGCCCGCAAATCGGGCGGCAGGATTTGCTCCGCGTCTATAACGAAATCGATCTGCCGCTCGCTCCTGTATTGGCGCAACTTGAAATGACGGGCATTCGCATCGACACGGAAGCGCTCGCCCATCTTTCTATCCGGCTTACGGAACGAATCGAAAAGATAGCGCAGAAGATTTACGATTTGGCCGGTCATCCATTCAATGTCAACTCGCCTCAGCAATTGGGGAAAGTGCTGTTCGAGGAAATGGCGCTGCCGTCGCCGGTGAAGTATGGAAAAGGAAAGGTAATCTCAACTGCTGCCGATGTGTTGGAAAGTCTCGCCCCGGCGTACTCTATCGCGCAGCTCGTTCTCGATTACCGTCAACTGACAAAACTGAAAGGCACCTACATCGACGCCCTTCCGTCGCTGATTCGCCGCGAGACTGGCAGGCTGCACACCACGTTCAATCAAACCGGCGCGGCAACCGGACGGCTTTCCTCGTCAAATCCCAACTTGCAAAACATTCCTGTCCGCACCGAGGAAGGTCGCGAGATTCGCGCGGCTTTCATTCCAGAGGCTGGATGGGAGTTGGTCGTCGCCGATTATTCCCAGATCGAGCTGCGATTACTCGCGCACATGTCAGGTGACCGGGTGCTCGTCGAATCGTTCACGAAGCATGAAGACATTCACACTCGCACTGCCGCAGAGGTCTTCAAAGTAGACCCGCTTGTCGTTACGCCAGACATGCGCCGTTCCGCGAAAGCGGTAAATTTCGGGATTGTATACGGTCAAACGCCCTTTGGTCTCGCGCAGCAGCTCTGCATCGATCGGAAGGAGGCGGAACTTTACATCCGGCGCTACTTCGAACGCTATGCAGGCGTTCGGGAATTCATCGATCGCACGATTGCGGAGGTACGCCAAACGGGCGTTTCGAAGACCCTTCTTGGCAGGCGGCGTCCCATTCCCGACATGCAGAGCCGTAATCCGTCAGCCAGATCTTTCGCCGAGCGCACCGCCGTCAACACGCCGCTGCAAGGAACAGCAGCCGATTTCATCAAACTCGCAATGGTCCGCATCGCCGAATCGCTGCAGCGCGAAAAAATGCAGTCGCGAATGCTTTTGCAGGTGCATGACGAGTTAGTCTTCGAAGCACCGGCGTCCGAGACGGTTCATTTGAAACAGCTAGTGAAAGGTGCGATGGAATCCGTGCATGCGCTGGCAGTCCCGCTCGTGGCAGATACCGGTAATGGGCCGAATTGGAGAGACGCGAAGTAATTCCAAATTGAAGCTGGATGCGAAACTGAAATTAAAATGACGGGAAACGATATCCGCTCGAAGTTTTTGGATTACTTCGCCGGACAAGGTCACAGGATTGTTCGCAGCTCGTCTCTGGTGCCGGCTGACGATCCTACCCTGCTGTTCACGAACGCAGGAATGAACCAGTTCAAGGAAGTCTTTCTGGGACTGGAGAAGCGCGACTATTCTCGCGCGAGCTCGTCACAGAAGTGCGTTCGGGCAGGCGGGAAGCACAACGATCTTGATAATGTCGGCTATACGCGCCGGCATCTCACATTTTTCGAGATGCTCGGAAATTTTTCATTCGGAGATTACTTTAAGAAGGACGCAATTGCTTTTGCTTGGGAGCTCGTGACGGGCGCAAATTGGTTCGGCCTGCCGAAGGACAAGCTTTACGTCACAGTTTTTCGCGAAGATGACGATGCGGAGCAGCTCTGGCAGCGAGTAGCGGGAGTATCGAAAGATAGGATTTTTCGACTCGACGAAAAAGACAATTTCTGGCAAATGGGCGACACTGGCCCGTGCGGCCCGTGCTCGGAGATTCATTTCGACTTAGGGCCCAATGCAGCGGCGCCGGGGCGCGAGCATGAGCAGTTTCCGTCGGATGCTGGCGATCGTTTTGTCGAGATCTGGAATCTGGTGTTCATGCAGTACGATCGGGCGAACGACGGGACGCTGACGCCGCTGCCGAAACCGTCGATCGACACCGGAATGGGTCTCGATCGCGTGACTGCCGTGCTACAGGGGAAAGTATCTGTTTACGACACGGACCTGCTTGGGCCAATTATCGAACGTGCAGCCGAGCTGCTGCGCGTCGAAATTCACGCGAGCGAAAGAACGGATATTGCTCTCCGTATAAATGCGGACCACGCTCGTGCAACAGCATTCTTGATCCACGATGGCGTGCTGCCGTCAAACGATGGCCGCGGTTATGTCTTGCGCAAGATCATGCGGCGCGCGATGCGGAACGGGCGTTTGGCGGGCGCGACGGAGCCATATCTTCACAAGCTGACCGGCTTCGTCGCCGACTTGATGAAGCCCGCGTATCCCGAGCTCGAGGAGAGCACTGAGCGAGTTGCACGAATCGTGCGCGAGGAAGAGAACCGGTACGCAACTACCTTCCAAGTCGCGGAACGTTTCTTCCAAGATGAAGCAAAATCGGCCGCGAATGGCGTGTTGCCAGGATCCGCGGCTTTCAAGCTGTACGACACATATGGTCTCGCGCTTGATGAACAGGAGGAGATGGCGCGCGAGTTCGGGCTTGGCATTGATCGCGAGGGCTTTGAAGCCGAGATGGAAAAACAGCGAGTCCGCGCGCGGGCGAGCTGGAAGGGTGCGGACAAAGCGCAAATTGCCGAAGCATACAAGAATCTGCCGCCAGCCCAATTTGTCGGGCGCGAGAAGCTCGAGACTCTTGTTCAAATTCACAACCTGATCGTAAATAAGAGCCCCGCCGCTCTCGTCGAGCGAGGATCAGCAGAGGCTGTTTTCCCGGAGACGCCCTTCTATGCCGAATCTGGCGGACAGATCGGAGATACCGGCTTGCTGCTCGATCCGGAAACCCGCGAGAGAGTCGCGGTTGTAGAAGCTGCGTATAAGCCCACGCCCTCGGCTATTGTTCACAAGATTCATGTCCTGAAGCCGATCCAGACCGGACAAAAGCTAATCGGTGTAGTCGATTCTACTTCGCGCAGCGCAACAATGCGCAATCATACGGCAACTCATCTTCTCCACGCCGCTCTGCGCCAGGTTTTGGGCACGCACGTGAAGCAAGCGGGGAGCGTTGTTGAGCCGAGCAGATTGCGCTTCGATTTCACTCACTACTCTGCTATGACCAAGGATGAGCTGCGGGAAGTTGAGCGTTTAGTAAACCAGCGGATCCTCGAAAACACCGAGGTCATGACCGACATTATGGATCTCGACCAGGCATTAGCCACCGGGGCCATGGCGCTGTTCGGTGAAAAATATGGCCAGAGCGTGAGGGTGGTGAGTATCCCCGGGTTCAGCCGTGAGTTGTGCGGCGGTACGCACGTCCATCGAACTGGTGATATCGGTCTGTTCAAGATCATTTACGAAGGCAGCATCTCGGCGGGAATACGACGCATCGAAGCGATCACAGGTGAAGGCGCGCTCGAAAGATTTCAGCAAGCGAGCGCCCAGCTGTCCACGGTGAGCGGGCTATTCCGCACTACAGAAGATGGCGTGCTCGAACAAGTGGAAAAGCTTCTCGAGCAGCACAAGATTGTCGAGCGCCAGCGCGATCAACTCAAAAGTCAAATGGCCCAGCGCCAAGGAGAGAAGCTGCCCAGCCGCATGGTGAACGGCACGACAATCGTTGCTGAAACAGTTGAAGGAATGGATCGAGATCAGCTTCGCGCGCTTGCGGATTCACTCCGTAATAAAGCGGGGAGCGCCGTCGTCGTGATTGCGTCCGTTAGTGATTCGACCATTGCGCTCGTGTCCGCGGTCAGTAAAGATCTCACGGGTAAGGTGCATGCAGGCAAGCTGGTCAGGGAGGTTGCGGCAGCAATCGGGGGAAAAGGGGGCGGCCGTCCCGATATGGCTGAAGGCGCCGGAAAAGATATCAAATCTTTGCCGGGGGCGCTCGAAAGCGTCTACCAAAAAGTTGAAGGGCTGCTTCAATAAAACGGCTGGGAGCTCACGCTGAATGGACCAGATGGATGTTGCCGTTATCGGAGCTGGTCCGACGGGCCTCGCCTGCGGCATCGAATTGCAAAAACGCGGATTATCGCCCGTCTTATTCGACAAAGGCTGCGTTGTTAATTCCCTCTATCATTACCCGACCAACCTTGTTTTCTTTACCACGCCTGAGCTCCTCGAAATCGGCGATTTACCCATGACATCGCTCAATGAGAAACCGGGGCGCACGGAAGCGTTGAAGTATTACCGGCGAGTTGCGGATCATTACGAGCTCAGTATCCACCAATACGAGCGCGTTATCGGTTTCGATGGCTCAGACGGAAACTTCAGCGTGCGTACCGAAACTTCGCGTGGCGAGCGCTTCTGTTATCGCGCCAAGAAGATTATTCTCGCGACGGGCTACTACGATATTCCGAATTACCTCGGCGTTCCCGGCGAGCATCTGGGAAAAGTGATTCACTACTACCGCGAAGCTCATCCTTACTACAACCACGATGTGCTGATCGTCGGCGCTAAGAATTCCGCGGCACTCGCAGCGCTGGAGCTCTTCTGGACGGGCGCGCGCGTGACGCTGGTACATCGCGGGGCGGGCATGTCGTCGAACGTGAAGTATTGGATCAAACCGAACATTGAAAATCGCATCGCAAACGGGGATGTCAAAGCATACTTTCACAGCACTGTGAAGGAGATTCGTCCGCACGATGTGCTTCTCGATACACCGGAAGGAAGCGTGAGGATCAAGAATGACTTTGTGTTCGCGATGACAGGTTACCGGCCCGATTTCGAATTCATGGCCGAGCACGGCATTCACCTAGATCCCGCCACTTCAAAGCCGATTACGAATCACGAGACTCTGGAAAGCGAGCGGCAAGGTGTGTATCTAGCGGGTGTCATTGTTGCGGGCACGCACACGAACGAGATCTTCATCGAAAACGGCCGCTTTCATGGCAAGGTGATCGCAACCGCGATCGCGACAAGCTTGAACGGGCGAAGCTCCTGAAGCGGCTTAAAGCCGCTCCCATCCCACATGCTCCATCTTCGGCCGGAATAAGTGCGGGTGCAAAATCTCCGCGAAAATCTGAAGCGACTCGACGAGACGCGGCCCGGGACGGTTCATGAACTGATTCCCGTCACAGACGAAAACTCTGCCCTCGCGAACCGCTCGCAAATGACTCCATCCCGGGCGATCGGAAAGCCAGTGCATCTCAGCGCGTGTGCGCTGGAGATCGAAACCGCAAGGCAGAGCAATAATCAGGTCCGGATCAGCCGCAACCAGCGCCTCCCATGTCATCCAGGGCGCATGTTCGCCCGGCACTCCAAATCGATTCTGCCCTCCCGCCATTTCGATCAGCTCGGGAACCCAGTTCCCGCCAGCCATTAACGGCTCGAGCCATTCAATGGCCGCGACGCTCCGCTTCACCGGGGAGGATTGGGCGATCCGCTGAATCTGCTCCATTCGTTTCTTCAGAGAATCGATCAGCGCTGCGCCACGAACTTCGCAGCCACACGCCACGGCGACTCGACGGATATCCTGCCAGATGTCCGCAAGCGCGTATGGCTCCAGACACACGATTTGCGCGTCAATTCCGAGATCAGCCTGAAACGCACTCGTCACATCGTCAAGGCTTACCGCGCACACTTTGCATTGAGACTGCGTAATGATTTGCGTGGGCGCGAGACTCCGGATGAGATTAGAATTCACGCTGTAGACGCTCGCCGCTGCCCTCAATCGCTCTTTCACCAGACGGTCGATTTCCGCGCTTGAGCCGCAGATGTCAATGGCGGGTTGCGTGCAAACGGGAAGCGCAGTCACCTCTGCCGGGTAATCGCATTCATGCGACCTCCCCACCTGAAAATCGCCAAGCCCCAGAGCGTGTACGATCTCCGTGGCACTGGAAATTAGCGGAAGGAGTCGAAGGCCCCGCACAGACTCACTTTACCGGTACCAGCGAGAGTCCTACGATAACGCACGCTGCGATTCGGCATCCTCGGTGCAAGTGCAGTTGAGCAAGAAACCCTGAGTTAAACACCTGAGATGGTTTGTCATTGCCGTATGCTCCTGCCCGGCATTGCTAATCGTTTGAATTCCCCGTGCGTTTCGCGAAGCTGCAGCCCCTTGAAGAGGCTGCAGCCCGTTGAAATTGAGAAGCGGTGGCACGACACGACACCGAGCTAACGCACATTCCAATTCTGGCTCGTCGCGCCAGTGCACCTGTTAATCACGAGTTGTTTGCCGCCTCCCACCGATGGCCCTGCGCTGTCCAGGCAAAGTTGGCTCTGCACGCCGTAGATCACGGTGCTGTCCGCCGCAAGCCCAATATCCCGGCCGTTTATAATTTTCCACTGCTGGTTTTCGCCGCCGTTGCAATCGTGCAGATCCACTAGGCTTCCGTGATCGGTCGCTGCTCCCTTCACCTCAAGGCATTTGCCCGCGCCTCCGTTTGCCGTGCCAATACCTTCGAGCTTGCCATCGGAATAGCTCCACTCCTGTGGAATATCTCCGGAGCAGGAGTAGGCGAGCACGGGCGTGCCGTTAGCCGTGAAGGCCCCTTCGACGGCTTCGCACACGAAGGGGGCATTCGAGTTTATTTGAAAATGGATGTTACGAACGTTCCAATTTTGGCTCGTCGCTCCGGTGCACTTGTTCATCACGAGTTGTTTGCCGCCGCCGACCGACGGCCCTGCGCTGTCCAGACACAGGTCGGTTTGATTGCTGCGAATCAAGGTGCTGGCCGGAAGCCCGATTTCCGCGCCGTTTATAATTTTCCACTGCTGGTTTTCGCCACCGTTGCAGTTGTACAAATCCACCAGGGTTCCCGGCGCGGTCGCCGCTCCCTTGACGTCCAGGCACTTAGCCTCCCCGTTTGCCGTGCCAAGGCCGACGAACTGGCCTTCGACATAGTTCCAATCTTGGCTAAAAGCAACTGAGCAGGAGTAGGCCAGCACGGGCGTGCCATTGTCCGTCTTGCCTCCTTCGACGGCTGCGCACACGAAGGGGGCACTCGAGTTTATTTGGAGCACTGCAGCGTTCATTGAGCTAACGCCGGCAGCCAGCATACCGAGCAACGCTAGAGCTCCGAATACTGGCAAGGTTTGATTGATGCGGGCGGCCGCTCTGGTGAATCGACTCCGCTGAAAAATATGTCTTTTCATTTTCATTCTCCTATGTTCTGTGTTCGCGAAAGGCAGGTACATCGCCTCTGTATAGAAAGGCGGAAAGCGGCTATGAATTGCCTCATGGCGAGGAGCTTTACATACCAGCCAAATGGGATATGATCTATTCGGTCAGCTTGACCAGCTCCCGATTAAGAGAGGCATGCCTCTTGGCCGAGTCGCCGTCCACCGTAACTCAGCTCTTGACCTGCGGCGACGAACGCGCTTTGCATGATTTGGCTCCGATCGTCTACGACGAACTGCGGCGTTTGGCGCGCTACTACTTGCGCTCCGAACGTCCGGAACACACGCTGGAAAGCGCCGCGTTGGTTCACGAAGCTTACCTTCGCTTAATTGGGGGCGAGTCTCGCGAACTGCGGAATCGGGATTATTTTTTTGCGGTCGCTCGCGGCTCATGCGGCAAATCCTGGTGGACTATGCGCGCAGCTGGAAAGCGGCCAAGCGCGATGCGGGCTGCAGGGTTAGCCTGAGCAATGCAAGCGACATTCCAATCACCATGGATGAGGATCTGCTGGCGCTGGATCGAGCGCTGGAGGAACTCGCGCGCATCGATGAGCGGCAAGCCAGGATTGTCGAGCTGAAGTTCTTCGGCGGTCTTTCCTCGAGCTCGGCCGCGTCCGTACTAAATATTTCACGCGCCACCGTTGATCGCGAATGGGCGGTCGCCCGGCTGTGGCTCCATCGGCGCGTGCGCACCTCGGCACAGCCATGACTTCTGATCACTGGCAACGGGTGAAGGACCTGCTCGTTCGGGCTCTCGAGCTTTCGCCGGAGAAGCGTGGTGCTTTCCTCGATCAGGCCTGCGGCCCCAATCGCGCAATGCGCGACGAAATCGACACTCTCTTGTCAGAAGAGGACGCCGTTCGGTCGGAGTTTCTTCAATCTCCGCCCGGCTTGGATTTTCTCGGGAGCCGGAATGATGGCGGCGGTGAGGCTGCCGATGTACCCTCCGCCGGGCAGCTCTTTGCCGAGCGCTTCCAGCTTGTGCGCAAACTCGGAGAAGGCGGCATGGGCCAAGTCTGGCTTGCCGCGCAAACCTCCCCGGTACGCCGGACAGTTGCGGTCAAACTCATCAGGGCAGGCATGTATGACGAGTCGGTTGTGAAGCGCTTCCAAGCCGAGCGCCAGTCCCTGGCCATGATGGATCACCCCGCCATTGCCAAAGTGTTTGACGCCGGGGCAACGCCGCAGGGCCAGCCCTTCTTCGTGATGGAGTACGTTCCCGGACTGTCCATCACTGAATATTGCGACGAGAAGAAACTCGAAATCGCCGACCGTCTGGAACTTTTCATCCAGGCATGCGAAGGCGTGCAGCACGCGCACCAGAAAGCGATCATTCACCGCGATCTGAAACCAGCCAACATTTTGGTGGTAGAAATCGACGGCAAGCCGGTGCCCCGCATTATCGATTTCGGACTTGCCAAGGCAACCACGCCGCGGCTTGGTGGCGAGACCTTCTTTACCCAGATGGGACATTTTGTCGGCACGCCCGGATACATGAGTCCGGAGCAGGCGGACCCCAGCGAGGATATTGACACCCGTACCGACGTGTATTCGTTGGGCGCAGTGCTCTACGTGCTGCTGGCTGGGTCACAGCCCTTCGAAACCAAAGCTTGGGAAAAGCTGCCGCTTGACGAGCTATTAAGAAGACTCCGCGAGGAAGAACCGCCAAGTCCCAGCGCCAAAGTGGGCAGTGATCGAAACACCTCGAGTGTTACAGCCGAAGCGCGCGGCACTCAGCCAAAGCAACTGCTCGCAATGTTGCGCGGTGATCTGGACTGGATCACGATGAAAGCGCTCGAAAAGGATCGCTCCCGGCGCTACGCTACTCCCTCGGAGTTAGCGTCTGACATTCGCCGCTACCTGAACCACGAGGCCGTAAGCGCCCGCCCGGCAAGCACCGGCTACCGGTTGCGCAAGTATGTTCAACGGCACGAGGCGCTGGTGGTGGGGATAGCGACGGTTCTTTTGGTCTTGGTCATGGGGGTCGCAGTAAGCACATTCGAGGCGATCCATGCCCGGCAGGCACGACAAGTGGCGCTTCGCGAGCGCGATCTTGCGGAACGGCGTTTCGAGGATGTGCATAAGATGGCGCGGGAGGTGATCTTTAATCTTCAGAACCAACTCGCCGCGATTCCCGGTACGACACAGGTCCGGAGGGATCTGACGGCAGTCGCGATCAATTACCTCGATGCCTTGGCAAGAGACGCAACTGCCGATATAAGCCTGCAAGGGGAGTTGGTAGGGGCGTATCTTCGAATCGGCAACATCCAAGGCGATACCGGAACGGAAAATCTTGGCGACCTGCCGGCCGCGCTCGAGAGCTATTCGAAAGCCGAACGACTCGCGCGGGCGCTGGTTGCGAAGAATCCCTCGAGGCGGGCAAAGGGGTTGCTGGCAGAGGCCTTGATGGCGCAAGCGTACGCAGCTAAATATACCAACGAGCCTGCCCGAGCTGCCGCAAAGGCGATCGAGGCTCTTGCGCTTGCCCGCAAACTTGCTCAATCCGATCCCACGAGCAAAGACGCGCAGTTCGCGCTCGGGGCTGCGCTGCAGTGCGCTGCTCTACAGGTCGGCATGAAGGACAGAATCTTTTATCTCGAGGAGGAAGCGTCTGTGTTCGAAGGGATGCTGGCCCATGATCCGGACAATCCGGACCGGTGGCAAAATGCCGCTCTGGCGCATAAGTACATTGCGGGACATTTGATCGGCAGCCCAGATCTGGATCGCGCCTTCGTGCATCTGAAGCGAGCCGAAGAACTGGATGAACTCGCCCTACAGGCTGCGCCGAACAATCCGGAATGCAAAATGGGCGTCGCCATTGACCTGAACCAGTGGGGCGAGTATTACGGGGAGAAAAAGGATTTTGCGAAAGCGATCCAATACACGCGAGCGTCCCTCGCGATCCGGCGTGAACTTGCCACCGCCGACCCAAAGGACAACTGGGCGCAAGAGAAGCTTTCCTATATTCTGAGTAGTCTGGGAGACTTACAGTTGCAGGTGTCGGCGATTGATGCTTTGGCGAGCTACAAGCAGGCGAAGTCGATCGCGGAAAAACTTCCGACACAGTCATTGCGACAAGAACGGTTGGCGAGCTCGATTTCGGGCATCGGCAATGCTTACCGAAAGCTCGGCAATGTGCAACGCTCCTGCGCCGCCTTTGCAGAATCGCTAAAGCTCTACCGGGCTCTAAAGTCCCCTGAACACCCCAATAGCGCCGCGGCAACTGAGAAAGCTTACTCCCGTTGCCCGGACGCGAATCGATGACACTCGGCGGTTCGATGGCGGAGCGATAGCCAACGAAGATCTAAAGAACCTGCGCTCCGATCCTCCCTTTCAGGAACTCATCACTCAATTTCGGCAACAGTACTAAGGCGGCCCAGTCGCACTAAAAGAAAAAAGCCGACTTCCGCCGGCGTCTCTCTTCCGTAATTTAGTGCTCAGGGAACTTGGTTGGGTGGGTTTTTGGTTGGATTTCCTAGAAGAAGTTACGGATTGGGGTGTCTTTGACGCTGTGGGTTTCGGTGCAGAGCAACCGTCGCTCCCTGAGCCTAATCTTTTTCGTTCGGCCATACTATGTGCATTTGGAATGCCAAAAGTCACTTCTTTCATTTTCAATGGCTTACAGATACATGGCGCCTCGGTCATCGCATTTTTTACCGATTTCAATTCCAGACCGGCTAAGTATTCCAAAAACGACCGATCCGGGTTCGCTCTGAACAGGAGGCCTAAGGTTGGCTAGGTAACGAAGCAGGAACGACGGACTGGCGAGCGAGACGTCCTGACAAGGCTTCCTGAACCGAAATGTGATTTTCATCTAACGTTGCGCCTATCACTTGATCGAGCGCGACTCGCGCGTTGCTGTAGGAAACGAGCGCCGCCACCTCGTTCGATTGCGCCGTCGCCAAGTCCCGCTGCTGCGTAACCACGTTGAAGGTAGTTGAAGCGCCGAGGGAAAATCTCTTTTGCTCTGCGTCCAACAGCTGCTCTTCTAAAACCCTGTTCTTGACCGCCGCTTCATAGCGTACCCGCGCTTGCTGCAGTTCAATGGCGCCGTTTGAGACATCGACGACAATCTGATTCAAGTCTTTTTGATTCTGCAGCTGAGACTGGCGAAGCTGGAATTGATCAATGGCGTAATCGGCTTGTGCGGTCTGATTGCGCAGCGTGGCGGAGAAGAAGGCGCCGGCATTTTCGGTCGGGAAGTCGCGGCGAAATACCTGACCCAGCGCATTTCTCATTCCCCCGATGAAGTACGTGTCAGCGGGCACGATGCCGATCGGGTTCGTTGGTCCTGCGACTCCGGCCTGCCTCAACGTCGCGAGCCCCTCCAGGAGCGGTAATACACCGCTTTTGGTGCCGAGAGTTGAAACTTCGCTATTCGCGAGGTTGACTTTCTCCAAAGCGATATCGGTCCGGCTTGCCAAGGCTCTTGCGACCAGTTCTTTTAACGGAGGAAGATTGTCTTTCTCGGGAACCACAATGCGATCAATCGGGATGATCTGCACTTCTCGCCACAGAGGATCCGCCAGTCCAGTCCGGCTCAGAACGTTCTTGAGCTGAACTTCCTGCTGCTGCAAAGTTGTCTGCGAGATGACTAAATCCTGCTGGGTGGATGCAACCTGAGCCTGGGCCGTAGTCACATCCAACGGAGCCATTGTGCCTAGCTCAACTTGCTTTTTGTTGTTTTGATAAAACTGCTGCGCAACGACTAAAGCGCTTTGCTTTGCTTTGAGATCCTCGTAATCCGCTGCTAAACCGTAATACAGATTCAGCGCATTCACCACAATCCCAATTAGCTGACCCTTAAAAGTCACGTCTGCTGATTTCAGATTGTTTCGGGCAACACTAATTGTCCGGCTATTAACGCCTACGCCAAACCCACTCAAGAAATTGTGTTGAATAGAAAACTGTAAATAAGGAGCTACGGAGGGGTTCAGGATGTCCGTCGGCGTGTTCTCATTCAAATATGATTCGTGATATGTGACGGTTGCGCTCCCGCCAGTAAGAAAGCCTTGATTAACTGAGAAGTTATAAGTTCGGGAATTTGAGATCAGATTGGGGACAAGACTCTGCACGGGATCCACCTGCGGCGCGGAAACGTGAGAGAAAACGGAAGTGTCCTGAATCACCGCATCGAGTGTGGGCGTGACCGGGCCAATCTGAGAAATCGTCGCGTTTGCTCTCGCCCCGTTGCTGCCGTTCTGTCCTCCCGTATTGATACCCGCGGCGGCTTGGCTTCCCGCGACACCTTGACCACTTGAAACGGAGCCGACCTGAGAAGATGCGCTTGGCACGCCCGGCAGCGCTCCTCCTGCTTGCGCGCGCTCCAATTGCCACTCATCAATGAGCGGATTGTACCGGGCAATCTCAACGTCGATGTTGTTTTCTAAAGCCAAAGCGACCGCGTCTTGGGCGGTCAGGTACAACTTGCCGGCGCGAATTAGGTCGCGCATTCGGACGGAATTCGCGAGGCGAATCGGCGGCACATCGGTGGCAAGATAGGGCCGTAGAAAATAAGGCGCATGCGCCTTTTCGGGCGCGATCGACTGCTGCTGAGCCCATCCCGCCGGAACCGCGCACGCGAAACACAGGCCGAGAGCGATGTGCCTTCGAAGCACATCGAGCAAACGCCGCCTACACCTCATTGATTCACGCCTCCGGGCGCTTGGCCGGTTGGCCGCTCCGGATTCGGAAGATTCGCGGGCAAAACCGATTGCCGAGAGACATGCCCCGAGAGCGCTTCGTCAAGCGAGATGTGATTCACATCGAGCGTGGTTCCCATTGCTTGGTCGAACGCAATCCGCGCATGGCTGTAATTCGCGAGCGCTTGGGTCTCCGAGCTTTCCGCCGCTGCCACGGTTTGTTGATCTTGGACGACCTGAAACACGGTGGAAGCCCCGAGAGTGTACTTCTTTCTATCAGCGTCCAACGTCTGTTGCTGTAGGATGCGAGCTTTTACAGCCGAGTCATACCGCGCCCGGGCCTGCTGCAGACCGATGAGTGCGTTCTGCACATCCACCCGCACCTGGTTTACGTTCTTCTGCAGCACGAGTTCATTTTGGCGAAGCTCGAGCTGACTCGAAGCATAATCCGACTGCGCCGCGCGGTTTCGAAGAGGAATGTTCAGCGAAAAACCAGCCGAATAGTTCGGATAATTGCGGTGAAATATCTGACCCAGCAGATTGCCGTACCCGCCCACCAGAAAAGGATCGGCAAAGAGGAGGGGATCAGACGATACGAAGGGGGCAGCAAGAGCGTTTTGACTGCCGGTCAGTCCATTGTCGGTGAGCTCCGCAAACGCATTCAAGGTCGGCCGCAACGAGTTCTTAATACCTACTAAGTTCATCTTGTTGCTTTCGATGTTGATTCTGCTTTGCGCGATCTCTACTCTTCTATCCAGGGCCTGCTGCACAAGCTGACCTAGCTGATTGAGTGTCGGCAATGTGTCGCCCGGAGGCATGACAATCGTGTCCAGCGGAACTATATGAACATCGGCCAAAGTGGGACTGGCAACACCATTCCGGCTGAGCGCGTTTTTCAATACCGTCTCCTGTTGAAGGAGATTAGTTTGCGAAACCAGCAAGTCCTGCTGGCTTGAGTAAACCTGTGCTTCAGCACGAGTAACTTCGATCGGAGCTAGAGTCCCGATTTGCACCTGCTTCCTGTTGTCTTCCAAAAGTTGCTGCGCTGTTGCGAGCTCGTCTTTTCTGGCGCGCAAGTCCTGATTAAAGCTGACCAGGTCCCAATATAGATTCAACACGGCTGAAACCGTCGTGATGACCTGTTGTTTGAATTGCAGGCCGCTCACTTTTTGATTGTTCTTCGCTACTCGGATGTTACGTCCGTTAACTGCTCGGCCAAGTCCCTGTAATAGCGGTTGCGTGACAGTGAGGTCGAGAAATCCCGATGTAAATGGGTTTAAATCGAAGAACGGACTATTTACTCGCGTTCTCTGGCTTGAGTAAGTGAAGGACGCGTTCAGCCCAAAATCCCAGACCTGTTGATACTGGGCCTGGTAAGTGCGAGTACTCAGAACTAACGCAGTGGTGCCCGTCAGTTGCGTGTTGCTTTGAGGACTCGTGGTGTGCGCGAATTGAGTAAAGAAATTCAACTGCGGATCGAGCAGCGGAATGGTAGGCCCGAGCTGAGTTACGATTCCGCCGCCGGAGCTTACACCCGCGCCGGCCGCAGTCGTGACGCCACCACTCGCCGTTAGACTGACACCGGTTAAGCTTACGCTCTGGGGTCCGGCCGCAACGCCCACGCCGACGCTTCGCAGCGGGCCGCCACCTTTCGCGCGCCTGGTGACTTCTCTAGCGAGTAGCGGCCCGTAACGCTGAACTTCAATGTCCAGATTGTTTTCGAGAGCAAGAGCGATCACGTCTTGAGCCGAAAGATAGAGATTACCCGCGCGGACCAAAGCCTCAAGCCGGCCTGAGTTGGTCAAATTAATGGGCGGAACGATCCGCTGCTGATACGGGCGTGTCAGCCAACCAAGCCCGCCGTTCGGGGCTTCTACTCTAATCGCGTCTTGAGCGGATACCGAAGCGGCACTGAGAACTGTGACGCATAACAAGGACAGAGATGCTTGAAATCTTCTCATCAAAATTGTTAGAGACCTTCACAACCGCACACGACAACTCCATGACATTTAGGAGCTGAGTATTCAGAACTGAGAACGACAGACCAACGGGTTAGGTTCCGTGATTTCTCATAGTAGCGCAGAGGTCGAACTCAGCCCGTTACAAAGCGCACGGCAAGGCCCACTCGCAACTTCGTTCAAAAGCGTTCATTTACCAATGGGTTGCGTTCCGGTTAATGGAGATGTTTCAGCTCTTGCTGTCCGTTTTTGGGAAGTCGTGCACCGTTTTGTCGCTAGACAGACTGAACGCGAATATACGTTGTATACTCCTCATCATTTATTTCCGTGAACGGCTTGAGTGTGAGCGCTTCGTGATCTGAGCGCGCGGTCCAGGTACGCGAGCTGGAGGAAGTTGGACGCGCAGACAGCAGTGCCGCCCTGGTGATTTCTTTTGCTGCCTGAAACTTCGAATTCACGCTCATCAAGACGAGCGGGCCGCAAAGCAGCGCGACCGTATCCGGATGCTGCTCATCGACAGCTTCTAATCGCATCTTCAAAGGCAATTCGAGTTCGATGCGGTCGCCGGTTTTCCATTCCTTTCGGACTTCGGCGAATTGCCCGGGAGTGACGCTTCTGGAATCACGGATCCCCTTTGTGCTCAGCCTTGCGCCGCTCGCCCATTCCGGGATGCGGAAAAACACTGAGAAACTGCTGGGGTTCGAAGCGACCACTTCAAATCGGATATGGCTGCTGTGTGGGTAGCCGGTTGTTTGTCGAATCGAATATTGCCGTCCAGCCTGCGTCCACGTCAGCGTCGACGGCGCGTACAGGTTTACATACACGCCGCGAGCATCCCAAAAATATGCGCTGATGCGGTAATCCACCGCAATCTGCGGAAGTGTCCCAGAGCAGCAAGACCATTTGTCAGGGTGATAAACCTTGCGGCCCTGGAAATTGTAATCGGAATAATAAAAAGCCGATCCATCCGGTTGAATAGGCTTGGCCCCGAGCACCGTGTTGTACATCACGCGCTCCATGCTGTCCCCGTACTGTGAATCCCTAGTGATGCGCAGTAAGTAGCGTCCGACTTTAAAGTGAGCGTACGACCCGCACGGCGTCTCAAAACTTGCATGTGTACTTATAAGGCTCTCGCCGAGCTTCCCGCTTCCGGGTTCGATGAACTGCTCGTTTGGGCCCCATCCGCCGGTTGCATAACTCTGCTTTTGCACCATTTCGAATCCGTTTCTCGCTGCCAGAAAATACTTCTGTTCTCCGAGTTCGAGATACGCCCGAGCTGCTGAGCTCAAGCAATTCATGTGGCTGTAAGCGTGCTTTCCCGGCAGGGCATTTTCACCTCGTGCGAGCGGATCAAAGTACCCGTCGTTATACAGGTACCGCTTAGCCATTTCGAGATACCGGGAATCTCCCGACCGCTCCCATGCCAGGAACAGGTTCTCTGGTAGCGTGTAGCTTTCGTCCCACCAATGCTCGGTGAAATCTTGGTGAGCAGTCACCGGCATGTCACGATGCGCCATTGCGTGTTCGGGAAGGTGCGGTAATGCGGCGTCAGTTGCGCGGGCTAACGTGTCGAGCGCAGACGGATCATGCGCGAACGTGTGAGCATCGATGAGGCCACAGACCAGTTTGTCGTATGTGTAAGCGGGAAATCGATTGTTGAGGTAGAACCTACCTTCCGGATCGATAGTCGCAGCATACCCGCCGACCATACGATCCACTTTGGCTCGCGTTGCTTCGTCTCCGGTTGCGGCATAGTTCCGTGCCAGAGCGGATAGCCATTGGCCGTAGTGAGCGCCCGGTGCGAAGGCATTCGTGTCATACCAGCCGCCCATGTCGCGGCCTGGCGCCGGCAATCCTTCACGTTCACGATAAGGCTTCAGCAGGCTATCTTCATTGAGGCTGAGGACGAGCAGATGATTCTCTCGAAACTGGCGATCGAGCGGTCCCGGCGCAAGCACAACCTGTGAATAATCGAACTGCGAGAGCAACGGCGCGTCAGCCGCAAAACCTTTGATCGAGCAAAAACCTGCGATTGCGCTGGCTCGCTTTAGGACCTGCCGTCTGGAGACCTGCTGGAGTTCGCCCATTTCTCTATGTTCCCGCTCTGCAAAACTGAGAACGCACGGGCGCATTCACAGATGAGAAAGCTCCGTTTTCAGGTCGCATACGACGGCACGGATTTCAACGGGTGGCAAGTGCAACCAGGTTTACCGACAATTCAGGGTACGCTGCAAGACGCAATTGGAACCATTGATGGAAAACCCGTAGTTGTGGTCGCATCCGGGCGAACGGACGCCGGTGTACATGCGCTTGCTCAGGTTGCGGCGGTTGTGATCGAAAACCCGATTCCGGCCGACAATTTCCGCCGCGCTGTAAATCGCCTGCTGCCCCGGTCCATACGCATCAGCAACGTTTCGGAAGCCGCGTTCGATTTTCATCCGCGCTTTCACGCGCGGAGGAAGACATATGAGTACCGTATTTTCCGCGACGAGGTTTGCCCGCCGTTCGAGTGGCGCTACGTATATCACCATCCGTATCCGCTGGACGAATCCGCCATGATCGCCGCGGCTCCGCTGCTTGAAGGCGAGCACGATTTTTCGGCATTCGCGGCATCGGATGAGACGGATGTACTCCGCGAGTCTCGGGTGCGAACGATTTTCCGGTCCGGTGTTGCGATGAAAGGGTGCAAGCTGATTTATCTCGTTACGGGCTCCGGCTTTCTCAAGCACATGGTCCGGAACATCGTCGGCGTGCTTTTGGAAGTGGGCAAGGGCAATCTAAACGGCGACGATGTCCTCGAGCGTCTCGCACCAGGATGCGTAATCAAGCCCGGACCCACCGCTCCGGCCAGCGGTCTTTTTTTAGTGTCGGTAGATTATGAATGAGTGTCTGGATCGGTTGATCCGAGTTGAAACTCCCCGATTGATAACGGTTATTTGTGGATATATTGGATCCGCCAAACTGATACAACGTTGTTCGGAGCCAGCTTAGAACGTGTTTAAAAAAGTTCTTGTCGCCAATCGGGGTGAAATAGCAATTCGCGTTATTCGCGCGCTTCGCGAGATGGCGATTAGAAGTGTTGCCGTTTACTCCGAAGCGGATCGCCAGGCCTTACACGTGCTGATGGCCGACGAGGCGGTTCTTATTGGGCCTGCGCCCTCGACCGAAAGCTATCTCGCAGGATCGCGCATTCTGGAAGCCACCCGCGAAACCGGGTCGGACGGGATTCATCCGGGCTATGGATTTCTGAGCGAAAACGCCAGCTTTGCCAAAGCATGCGAGGAGTCCGGGATCAAGTTCATCGGCCCCTCCTGGCGCGCCATCGAGCAAATGGGCTCGAAGACCGCGGCCCGGCGGCTGGCGATGGAAGCGGGCGCCCCCATCGTCCCCGGAACAGAGCACGGGATTGAAGATTTCAAAAAAGCTCGTACAGCAGCCGCTGAGATCGGTTACCCGGTCTTGCTGAAAGCAGCGGCCGGCGGCGGGGGCAAGGGAATGCGGCGCGTTGAACGCGAAGAGCAATTAGAACCCGCCATGCGCGATGCTCGAAGTGAAGCCGAAAGAGCTTTTGGATCGGGCGAAGTTTATCTCGAAAAACTGATCGAACGGCCACGACACATCGAAGTCCAAGTTCTGGGTGACGAGCATGGCCATCTCATCCATCTAGGCGAGCGAGAATGCTCCATTCAGCGGCGTCATCAAAAAGTCGTAGAGGAATCTCCGTCGCCTCTTGTGCTCGTGAAACCGGAGCTCCGCGAGAACATAGGCGAAGCGGCCCTGCGCATCGCGCGGCAGGCTGGTTATTACAACGCCGGTACGCTCGAGTTCCTTGCCGACCAGCAGGGTAACTTCTATTTCTTGGAGATGAACGCACGGCTTCAGGTAGAGCATCCGGTAACGGAGTGGGTCACCGGAATCGACCTGGTCCATTGGCAAATCCGCATCGCTTCGGGCGAGCGGCTTCCGCTTCAGCAAGGCGACATTCAGTGGCGCGGCTCGGCCATCGAATGCCGCGTTTACGCCGAAGACCCGGACAACAATTTCTTTCCGAGCCCCGGCAAGATCGCACAATACGTGGAACCCTCCGGCCCTGGAGTGCGGGTCGACGCCGGCGTGTACCCTGGATTCGTTGTGCCTATCGAGTACGATCCACTCCTCGCGAAGCTCTCTGTTTGGGGGGAGACACGCGAAACAGCTATTCACCGAATGCGCCGAGCCGTTGCTGAATTTCGTGTGCTCGGGATTGTTACCAATCTGCGCTTATTCCTGGAATTGATGGATGACCCACGCTTTGTGGCCGGCGAACTGCATACCGGATTTCTGGACGATTTTATGAAACGCGTTCGGCAGCCCGAAACAGATCGCACAAGCCTCATCGCGTCGATACTTGCGGCGGCTCATTCAGAAGGAGCTCGAGCTTCTGATTTGACCAGCACAACCGCGCCTTCTCCCGTTTGGCGAACCGAAGGAAGAAGGGCGCTGCTGCGTTGACATTCCGCGTAGAAATTGACGGCCAAGAGTACTCACTAGATGTTGAGCGAAACGGTTCGCATTCCGAGTATCGGCTTCTCGGATTAATAAATACATCCGGGACCGCATCTCTCGCTGAAGTCATGCCAGGCGTGTTTTCGGTTTTGTTGGAAAACCGAAATTTCACGGTGCATCTTGTCCCGAACGGCGACAACGTTGAAGTTTGGACGAATGGGCAGCGGCACATGATCTCCATTGCGGATACTAGAGATCGATCCCGAAAAAATAAGAATCTCGGGCCTTCAGGTCCCATGGAAGTACGCGCCCAGATGCCCGGTCGAGTTATTAAGTTGCTGGTTCAACCAGGCGAGGCAGTGGAAGCCGGCCAGGGTCTGATTGTCGTCGAAGCGATGAAGATGCAGAATGAGATGAAGGCGCCGAAACGAGGTAGCATTTCGAAGATTCGTGCCGTGGAAGGCGCAACCGTTGCGGCTGGCGAGCCCCTCGTGGTCGTCGAGTAGAGCACGCCGAACTGGGACGCTGAATTGAAAACCGATTGCAAATTTTGCGGAGGCACCGGTTGGATCGTGCAAGAGAACGAAAGTGTTCCGGTTGCGGAGCGCTGCGGGTGCATCGCCGAATCGCGTGCACAAGAACTAGAAGAGCACGCTCAAATACCGGCTAATTACCGCCGCGCCTCGTTTGAAACATTTCATTTGCCGCACGACAATCCCACCGCCCAACGTGGTTTGGCCGACGTGATGCTAGCCGTGGCGGCTTACACGCGCAATTACCCCAAAAATTCGAAGCCGGGTCTGCTCCTGATCGGTCCGCCCGGTACAGGTAAAACTCACTTGGCCGTCGCTGCGCTCCGGATTCTTATCGCCGCAGGTCACGAAGGCATTTTTTTTGACTATCAAAACTTACTGGAACGCATTCGTGCTGGCTATAGCGAAACGCTGGGCACTAGCAGCCGCGAGGCCTACCGTGTCGCGCTCGAAACGGAAATCCTCCTGCTCGATGATTTAGGCGCGCATCGAGTTACCGACTGGGTCGAAGACACGGTCACCGCAATTGTTACTCATCGATATAACCATCGGAAGCCGCTCATCGCCACCACGAATCTTCCTGATCCGGATGTTTGGGGCGGCTTAACTGAAAAGTTAGGTTTGCCCGGAAGCCATTCCTACCGCATAACGCTGGAAGACCGTGTCGGCGAACGAGCCAGGTCCCGGCTGTTCGAGATGTGTTTAGTTGTCCGGATGCCCGCGGTGGTGGATTACCGGATCAAACAGTCCGCTATTCGATAGCAACTACGCCGTCGCCGACGCGCCAAAGCTTTGGACTGCCTTCTGCTCGTCATCGAAAGCCGAAAAAATAGTGTGAAGCTTCGTGATCTGCATCAAATCCTTCATTTTTCCCTGAAGGTGCAGCAGCTTAACCGAGCCGCCCTGGTTCGTCGCCGTCGTGTAAGCACCTACCAGCTCGCCCAATCCGGCGCTGTCGACGTAACTTACACCCTGCATGTTTAAAAGAATGTTTTTCGTTCCCTGGGCCATGAGCGACCGCAGTTCGTCCCGCAAAATCCCTGTGTTTTCGCCAAGTGTAATTTTCCCGTTCAGGTCGACTACTGCCACATTTCCAAGGCGTCGAACTTTTGCCGTGAGTGCCATTTTCGAGCTCCTTCGACTTATCTAAATGAGAGCGCTTTATTCTATCCCATTTCGATCCGCTCTTGTAACGGTTTTGCAGCGTTAGCAGTACTCTTACCGGGACCGCTAAACTACTAGAAATGAAACTTGGTGTAGACTTCGGGACGAATCGGATTGTGGTCGCCGCGGCCGACCGCGGGAATTATCCGCTCGTCTCCTTTGACGCTCCGGACGGAACCACCGCTGACTGGTTTCCCTCGCTTATCGCACTGCGAGCCGGGGACAAAGATAATCTTCGCTATGGCTGGGACGCATGGGAAACGCAAGTTGACGATTCCTGGATCGTTGTCCGTTCAATAAAACGCTTTTTGGAGCAAGTCGGTCCGGAAACAAGCCTCGATTTGGGCGAACAGCAGGTGAAGATCGCTGACCTGCTAAACGGGCTTTCACGAGCTTTACTTGGAGCAATTCAAGAGAATTCGAACTTGAAACTCGCTCCAGGTGAACCGCTCCAGGTTGTACTCGGTGTTCCGGCTCATGCCAATACTAACCAGCGCTTCCTCACCGTGGAAGCCTTTCGGAGTGCTGGGTTCGAAGTGCTTGGACTGTTGAACGAGCCCAGCGCCGCCAGCATCGAGTTCGGGCACCGCCAGCGCCAAAGCAAGGTAAACCAGGAAACCATTCTGGTCTACGATCTGGGTGGTGGAACTTTCGATGCATCATTGGTGACGGTCGATGAGAAGATTCATCATGTAATCGCCTCTGAAGGAATTCCAACCCTAGGCGGTGATGATTTCGACCAGATTCTCGCGGATCTCGCGTTGGACGCGCTCGGCGTATCGGAATCAGCTCGGGAGAAGATCCCTGCGGGTGCTTGGTTTCGGCTAGTGGATGAATGCCGCATCAAGAAAGAGTCGCTGCATCCCAATTCGCGCCGCGTCGGTCTGGATTTCGAACAAATCAATCCGGCTTGGGGAAGCGTCCAAGTCTCCGTTGCCGCGTTCTACGAGGCAGCCCGGCCGCTTGTCGAAGAGACCGTGAGCGTCGCCGAAGATTTGCTCTCGAAATACAAAGCCGATCAATTCGAAGCTTTATATCTCACCGGCGGAGGCAGTGAGCTTCCACTCATCGCGCGTGTGTTGCGGGAGCGATTTGGCCGCCGGGTTCGCCGCTCTGCTTATACGCGCTCGGCCACCGCAATTGGGCTTGCGATTCAAGCAGATCAGCCGGAGACGTACCGCGTGCATGAGCGATTCACACGCTTTTTCGGGGTGTGGCGCGAAGCAGATTCGGGATCGCGGATCATCTTCGATCCGCTCTTCGAAAAGGGTACTCCGCTCCCGTCGACTGGCGGCCGAGCGCTAAAGACTCGTCGCGTCTACCGCCCGGTGCACAACATCGGACACTTTCGTTTTCTGGAGTGCAGCCATCGCGCGGAAGATGGAGCGCCGACCGGCGACATCACGCTCTGGGATGAAATACGCTTCCCCTTTGATCCCACTTTGAACGCCAAGAGCGAGCTCAGCTCGGTTCCAGTAATGCATGCCCAGGATCTTCCTCCAGAACAGATCGCCGAAGTGTATGAATGCGATGCGGGAGGATCGATTCGCGTGACAATCGCCAACGAGTCTGCGGGGTATTCGCGCACGTACCCTCTCGGCCGCTGGTCGCTGGATACAAAATCTGTCAAACCCGGGCGGGGCCGAAAGAAAGTGTCAGCGGCCTCGAGTTAGGCTGAACCAGGTTCACCTCGTGGGAACGAACCCGCCCTTGTGTAACACAACGTAGTCCCGCGTTATGCTCCCAAATAGCGAGTCCGAATATGAATCGAAGAACGTTTTCTCGCAATCTGGCCGGTGCCGCGTTTAGCGCAGCAGGAATCGAGGCAAAACAGGGAGTAGCCGCGCCTAGTAGCGAGTCCAGCGCGCCTTACGGACTCTCAGTAATGCTTTGGACCGTCTTTAGAAATCTGCCGTTCGAGCAGCGTCTTGCCAGAGTCGCAGAGGCGGGCTACAAAAATGTCGAGCTTGTCGGCGAATACAAAAAATGGTCCGAAGCGGATTTTAAACGCGCCAATGCCAAGCGCAAGGAGCTTGGCATCAGCTTTGATACCACAGCGGGCCTGAATCACGCGGTCGGCAACCCGGCCGATCGCCAAGCCATGCTCTCTGATATCAGAAACGAGCTGCCTATTATGGAGAAGATCGATTGTCCCGCGGTCATTGTCATGTCTGGCAATGTGATTCCTGGCCTGTCTCGCGAACAACAGCATCAAAGCTGTATTGAAGGCTTGAAACGCGCTGCCTCGCTGATTGAAGGCAAGCAGATAAGCGGTCAACCAGTGAGGTTGCTTCTCGAAAACATCGATCCGGAGGAGAATCCCCGATACTACCTGACCTCAGTAGCCGAAGGGTTTGAAATTATCCGCGCCGTCAATCATCCCCAGGTCCGGTTTCTGTATGACTTTTTTCACGAACAGATCGCGGAAGGCAATCTGATGGAGAAGCTGGAGAAAAATATTGAGTACACGGGATTGGTGCACATTGCCGATGTGCCAGGCCGGCACGCGCCCGGCACCGGCGAAATCAATTACGCCAATATCTATCGCAAACTGGCAGAGCTCAATTACAATCGCATCGTTGCTATGGAATTTATTCCTCTCGGTGATCCGGTTGCCGAGTTGCGTCAAGCGCGAGAAGCGGCCTTAGGCGTACGGCGCGTTTAATTCGCGATTTACCTTCAGTGAACGCGATGCAAAAGGATTGCCGTGCTATCGCAATCGCCTTCTAGTTTCAGGTCGAGGCGTTTAACTGCCTGAAATAACTGGAGCCACCCGCCGGGATCGAACCGGCGACCTGCTGATTACGAATCAGCCGCTCTACCATCTGAGCTAGGGTGGCTTGAAACTTTCCTCAGTTTAGCTCATCATTTGAACTTTCAGCCAAATGCCCGAATTGCCGGAAGTTGAAACCGTTGTCCGTTCTCTCCGTCCGCATCTCGTCGGACAAACCGTTCGATGCGCGCAATTCTACTCGCGGCTTGTCACGCGCGGAAGTCGTGCTCATGCGGCCCGCTCACTGGCCGGAGCCGTAATTCTTGGCATTCGCCGGCGCGGCAAACAAATCTTTTTTGATCTCGATCGCGGGCTTCTTTACATTCACCTCGGCATGACGGGCAAACTGCTTTGGAATACCACGCCAGGCAAGCACGCGCGCGCCAAGCTCGAGCTCGATAACGGCACGCTCATTTATGACGACCCGCGGCAGTTCGGTCGTGTTGAATTCTTCAAGCAGCTTCCGCCAGCTCTCAACCGCCTGGGACCTGACGCGCTGGACATCCCGTTCGAGAATTTCTACGCACGCTTAAAGCAGCATCGCGGGCAGGTTAAACCGCTGCTGCTCAATCAGTGTTTCTTGAGCGGCCTCGGAAACATCTACATAGACGAAATCCTGTTCGCGGCTCGCATTCACCCGCGTGCGCCCGTCGCTCGTTTCTCGAAGAAACGCGCCCAAATCTTACATAAGCATCTCGGTGAAATCCTTCAGCTCGCGATTCGACATCGCGGCTCATCCATTTCTGACTACGTCGACGGAGCTGGAGACCGTGGCGCATTTCAGCAACTACATCAGGTTTATGGCCGAGCGGGCGAGCGCTGCCCGAATTGCGCGACAAAGATCCACCGCATCGTGATCGGGCAGCGCGGAACGCACTATTGTCCTCGTTGCCAGCGCAGTTGAGGAGCAGCCGTTTCCATTTCGCTATAGTCCGACTGGCGGATCGCGTCCACCACCTCGACCACGCTCTTCATTGCTTTTACATCGTGTACTCGCACTAAATGCGCGCCGTTCAAAATGCTCGCCGCAACCGCCCCCGCAGTTGCAAACTCGGTCAATGTTTCGTCTTCCTTCTTGAGAAATAACTTTCGAGAGGGCCCGACTAGAACCGGCAAATCGAAGGATCGCAGCACGCTCAAATTAGCGAGAATTTCCGAGTTCTGTTCGCGCCGCTTACCGAATCCCAGGCCCGGGTCGATTACGATCTGATGCTTCTGAACGCCAATTTGCCGCGCCCTGTGCAGCGCCGCTTCCAAATCAATGGTTATCGACCGCATGAGGTCCTTAATCGGCGGGAGTTTGGCCCATGTCTCAGGCGTCCCCCGCATATGATTGATGATCAGACCTGCATCGTACTTGGTCACCACCCGGGGCAACTGCAAGTCAAGAAGAATCCCGCTCGGATCATTAATGATCTCCGCCCCGTGCTCCAGCGCTTTTTCGGCGACCCCCGATTTGTACGTATCCACGGAAATCGGGATCGCAAGTTTACCCCTCAAGCGCTTGAGCAAGGGAATCAACCGCCTCAGCTCTTCCGCTTCGGAAATTCGCTGCGAGCCGGGACGCGTCGACTCGGCGCCTATATCGAGTATGTCCGCCCCTTCGTCCTCCAACTCGATTGCTCGCGCAAACGCACGATCAGGGTCGGAATATTTCCCGCCATCCGAAAACGAATCCGGGGTGGCGTTCAAAACGCCAACCAGCAGTGTCCGGTCGCCTAGCGTGATTTCGCGCTGCTTGAGCTTCCATTGGTAGCGTTTCTGCATCTCTAGATTATGAGTGTGCCAGAAACCTCCGCCGCACGAATGACTTATCCCGTCAGAACGATTGCGGCTTTCGCTGCAATTTATCTCCTGTGGGGTTCCACTTATCTTGCGATTCGGATTGCGGTCGAAACAGTGCCGCCGCTTTTCGCCGCCGGAGTTCGCTTCATGCTAGCCGGGTTGCTGGTTTACGCTTGGCGCCGGTGGCGAGGCGATCCTGCCCCTTCCCGCGATGAATGGAGGAATTTATGGCTGGTTGGCGCGCTCCTGTTTCTGGGTGGATATAGCGGGTTGTTCTGGGCGGAAAAAAGCGTACCCTCCGGAATCGCTTCCGTGCTGATCGCCATGGTTCCCGTGTGGATCGTGATCTTAGAAACGGTCATCTTGCGCGTGCAACGCTTGACATTCCTCACAGCTCTCGCCGTGATTCTGGGGCTCGTTGGGGTTGCCGCGATTGCTCGGGGACGTAATCATGGTCAAAGCGCCAGCTTAATCGCCTGTGCAGCAATTCTCGGTTCCGGCATTTCGTGGTCAGTAGGTACGGTCATCTCAAAACGGATTCGGCTTCCGGAATCGAAAGCTATCAGCGCCGGCGCGCAAATGATCTGTGGTGGAGCGTTATTGCTGGTATGCGCTCTGTTGACGGGCGAATTCAATCCGCTTCCACAGATTCCGATTCGCGCAACATTCGCCATCATCTATCTGACCGTTGCTGGCTCCCTGGTTGCGTTTACAGCCTACTTCTGGCTTCTCCATCGAATGTCTTCTGTAAAGGTAACGAGCTATGCGTATGTGAATCCTGTTGTGGCTCTTGCAATCGGGTACTGGCTGGGCGGCGAAGAAATTCATGCGAACACATTTCTCGGATCCGCTCTCGTTCTCGTAAGCGTGGTGGTGATCCTCACGAAAGTAAGCGACAAGCGTTGAGAATGTTTCTGATCGTGCGCGATCATGATCATCGTGAGACTCTACGTTACCGCTCTGCTATTTGTCGTATCGCTAATCAGTCAAGCCGGCCAGGGCCATAAGACGGCTGATCCTCGCTATGCTCCTTTGTGGTTGTATCAAGGCTCCTGGAACGTAAGCCGCCAGGGGGCCGATCCAAAAGCAAAACCGGATCGCCTGGTGAACGAATGTGCGTTGTTGGGTGAATATTTTGCTTGCGCCCAAAATGTAAACGGCAAGCCTGGCTCTCTAATCATCTTCCTTCCTGCCGAAAAATCGGGAAGCTACTACACTCAATCCATAACCACGGAAGGCCGCGCGACGGGCCGCGCCGATTTGGAGATCTCAGGAGACCACTGGACTTATCTGAGCCGTTGGCCGCAAGGTGACGGAAAGATTACTTATTACAGGACCACGAATATATTTACTGGCAAGGACCGCATTCATTTTGAACAAGCAGAGTCTCCAGACAACGCAAAATGGACCGTAACGGGTTCAGGCGATGAACTGCGTGTTAGTTCTCGGCAACCTTAAAGTAAATCTATTAGAAACGTAATTATCCTTCGGAATTATCGGTAAATAGTACTTCTATTACTTGCGAGGGTTGCAGATCCCGTCGGTGTGGCTTATAACAAAATTGAACAAACTATTTCCACTAAAAGGCGCGGTAGCCAAGTGGGAAGGCAGGGGTCCGCAAAACCTTTTTCGGATGGTTCGACTCCATCCCCGCGCCTCCAGCCTAAGCAGTATTCTTCGACGTCTTACATCAACTGAATAGGGATATCCCTCCGCCAGGGAAATCTTTTGATAGGTCTGCCAAGCCCTATTTATTTCAAGGGTTTCTCAGTAACTGCCCCCCGCCGAATCGTTAAGTTCGTGTTGTAATCGGGATGCTCGAAATCGTGCAAGATGTAGATTTGATCATTCCACGCTTGCGGGTGAGGGCGCATTCCACGGAGCAAATGGATGGGGCTCAACTTCATCGTGTTGTGTTCCTCGTTGAACTCACTAATCGCGCGCAGCTCGCCGACGTAAGGATTATGGCAGGCCCACTCAGGATACATAATGTCATCGAAGTAGCAATACACCCGCGGTAAGCGCCGACTCGATTCAGTATCGAAAATGTTAAAGGCTGATTTGGTGGATGAGTAGTAATCAAGATCGAAGGCTATGAAGCCGACCGGCGGAATGGAAGAAGCTGTTTCAGGAATGGTGTTGCTCACCTCGCCTAGGACCAAATGTGTATTCGCGCCCAGGCGTCGTCGAAGTTTTTCGGCGTCCATTCTGTAGAAACCGCGCTGCCAGACGTGCGGTAAATCTCGAAAGTCTGAGGCCTGCGGCATACCGATGCCCGAATCAAATCCGTACACAATAATTTGAACCCCGATTTCAGCGGAAATCTTCTCCGAGATGTTCTCTAATGCGAGAAGCCCGTTTCCCCCTGCGACCCCGAATTCAATCGCGGACATCATCTTCAGACCGAGCGCCCTTGCCTGCTGCGCAGCATTCCAGACGCCATACGCATATGGCGGGCGCGACCAGAGTTCGAACGCCGTCCTCATCTCAGCGGAACCAAATGGAATCCGCCGCAATATCGCACGTGTTTCCGGAACAGCTGTCAGGTACCGGAGAACCGTATTGAAAACCCGTCTCATTTCTCGCAAGATTGTAGCCTAAGGGCGGCGATTCTCTTGGTGCGCTATCCTCACAACGCATCAGCGCGGTTACCCTGGATTTTTCCGGGCAGCAGCGAATCTACCCGAAGTCTTATGCCCGGCTCTCACAAACTGATTTTTTCTGGCGCCCCTCCTGTGGACGGAACAGCCTTCAATCGCAGAATGCACCAGGCCGTTAGGGCGAGATCAAAAGAGAGGAAGAACAGAATCACGATATTCGAAACAGTTGGGCTAAGCTTAAACCCAAAAAGCGCGAACCCGCACTCGGCGAGCGCTCGGATTAGCGTCAACATAAAAAAGAGAAACCAAACCGAGGTGTTGTTGGGGAGCTCGATCCTCTGAGCGCGTGTAGCCCGAAACAAACTCCAGACGAATACGAGGCTGGCCGAACAAGCCCCCGCCCAAAGGAAAACTCCCAATTCATCGGTCACTTCTGAACCCGCATTGAGATCCTTCGACTGAACCGTTACAAGCATCAGACAGGCAAAAAATCCGGTCACGAAAAGGCCGGAAATAAGCCGGGCGGTTGGAAGCCGCCGGATTTTCGCAATCTGCGGGCTGATTTCTTCAAATATATCCCACGCCATCGCCGGGAAAAGCGCTGCGTAGAGATATCGCGAATAGAAATACAGCCTGGCGCTTCCCGCGGACTCCCAACCAAGCCACCAGGCGGCCACATCGAAAAGAAGTTCAAGTACGCAATAGAGAGTAAAAAACGCGTATACCCGGTGCAGCTTTAGGGCGAGCACACGCCACAATAGAAGGCCGTCAGCAATCGTGCCCACGATCTGCATCACATGGACGGCCTGGCTCAACATGCCCTCTACTACTGTATTTGAGCCCAGGGGCAGCGAACCTTCTTCCCGCGGCTTACGGAATCGAAGCTATTGGCTCAATCGTGGATAGATCGATCGCTTGCCCCGAAATTGATCTCTCCGCTGCAACAGCTTGCTGAGTTGCAGCGATCACGATTTCCGCCAATCGGGAATAAGGCTGTGCTCCAGGTATACTCTCGGCAATTGCGGCGGCAATCTCTAGTTCGGTCAAAACGTCGGAAATCGAAACGTTCGGACCCGCGGCCCCGCGGAGCTTTTTTGCTTTCTTCCTTACTTCCAAAACGGTTTCGGGAGCAACGTGCATATCGGATTGAAAAGCATTCTCTAGCGATACAATGCTGACCGTCAGTTTGGAAATTGCGACCGCGACATCCGCCTCACTCGTAGATGCGCGGCGATAAAGCGAGTAAGCATTGAACACCGTCGAATACGCCGCAGCGGCTTCGTTGAACACCGAAGCATACTGCGGATAATCGGTGGTTACCTCCGTCCGAAACGAAACTAGAGCTGCATGTGCGACCGTCAACATATCGTACGTTGTGCCGTCAAACGCATTGAGCTGATTGGGATGATTCGGCTGTGTGTTGCAACCAGTCGTGTTGATGAAGGCGATCCCCCCAAGGGCGAACGCCGCAACTTTGAGTCTGCGCATAAGAATTTCGAAATGAGGTTAGGCAGCATCTGTTCGAACTCACCCCAAACTGTCCAGATAACCTGCTGATTCAAAAGCGCCAAAGTTTTTTTCTCGCGTTTGTGATCGTAAGCAAGTCGAGCGGCTACATTAAGTAGAGAAGAAGTGATCGAAACACCAGCGGTTCTCGCCCTTGAAGACGGAACGATTTTCGAGGGGGTAAGTTTTGGTGCGCCCGTACAGCGCGTAGGAGAGGTGGTTTTCAATACCGCCATCACGGGTTATCAGGAGATTTTCACTGATCCCTCCTATAGCGGGCAGATCGTCGTTCTCACGAATCCGCAGATCGGCAATTACGGCGCGAATGAGGCTGATTGTGAGGCCGGAGCGCCCTATATCGAGGGGCTAGTCGTACGCGAGATCTCGCCCATTGCAAGCAACTGGCGCGCCGATGACAAGGCCGAGCACTTTCTCGCGAAGCACGGCATCCCCATTATCGGCGAGGTGGATACTCGCAAGCTGGTGCGTTTGCTTCGCGAGCGGGGAGCGATGCGAGGCGCCATTGCGATTCGCGCGGACGGCTACGAAGAAGCAATAGCAACCGCGAGAAGCGCGCCATCAATGGCGGGCCAGAATCTCATCTCCAAAGTGTCAACCTCACACCGATATGAATGGACACAAGATGTCCCGCCTGTTTGCCCTTCAGGCGACATTCATTCCCCTCCCGAGCCGCGCTTCCACGTCGTAGCTTACGATTACGGCATCAAGCGCAACATTCTGCGCCATCTGGTGCAGATCGGGTCGCGTGTCACCGTTGTTCCTGCCGATACGAGCGGCGAAGACGTGCTCTCGCTCAATCCGGATGGGGTCTTTCTCTCGAACGGGCCCGGCGATCCTGAGCCGTTACAGCATCAATCTGCACAAGTGAGGAAACTTATTGGAAAAGTCCCGGTCTTCGGAATTTGTCTGGGACACCAGATCCTCGGACTCGCCTTCGGCGGCAAAACATTCAAATTGAAGTTCGGTCATCACGGAGCGAATCACCCGGTGCTGCATCGTCCTGCCGGAAAAGTCGAGATCACTTCCCAAAATCATGGTTTTGCCGTGGACCCGGATTCCTTGCGCGATTCCGAAATCGAGCTGACCCACGTGAATCTAAACGATGACACCGTGGAAGGATTCAGACATCGCAGCGAGCCGGTATTCTGTGTCCAATACCATCCCGAAGCCGCACCAGGGCCGCACGACTCGCATTACCTCTTTCATGAGTTCGCTCGACTGATGACGGAGCACCAGCCCTAAGATGCCGCGCCGCACAGATCTCAAGCGCATCATGATTATCGGCTCCGGCCCGATAGTCATCGGTCAGGCTTGTGAGTTCGATTATTCTGGCGCGCAAGCCTGCAAGGCGCTTCGCCAAGAAGGTTACGAAGTCGTGCTGATCAACTCGAATCCGGCGACCATCATGACGGATCCCGGTTTGGCGGATCGGACGTACGTGGAGCCGCTGTGCCAGGCATTTGCCGCTGAGGTGATTCGGAGGGAGAGACCCGATGCCCTGCTTTCGACAGTCGGCGGCCAGACCGGCCTTAATTTGGCGGTCGAGCTGGCCGAATCAGGCGTTCTCGCGCAATATGGCGTCGAGCTGATTGGCGCGAAGCTCGAGGCCATCAAAAAAGCGGAAGATCGCCTGCTGTTCAAAGATGCCATGTGCCGGATCGGTCTCGAAATGACCGAATCCCAGCTCGTAAATAACGTCGCAAGCGGCTTGGAATTCGCCGATCGTATCGGCTACCCTGTAATTCTTCGTCCCAGCTTCACATTGGGTGGCACCGGCGGCGGCATCGCCTACAACCACGAAGAACTTGTTGAAATTCTGGAGCGCGGAATCGATCTTTCACCCGTGCACGAAGTACTCGTTGAAGAGAGCGTTCTCGGATGGAAAGAATATGAGCTCGAAGTCATGCGCGACCTCGCGGGAAATGGAATTATCGTCTGCTCGATTGAAAATTTCGATCCCATGGGCGTCCACACAGGCGATTCGATAACGGTCGCCCCGGCCCAAACCCTCACGGATCGCGAATATCAGCTCATGCGCGATGCGGCTTTGCGATGCTTGAACGAGATCGGCGTCGATACCGGCGGATCCAACGTCCAGTTTGCAATTAACCCGGAAAATGGGCGCATGGTGATTGTCGAGATGAATCCGCGTGTCTCGCGCAGCTCGGCGTTGGCCTCGAAAGCAACAGGTTTTCCGATCGCCAAAATTGCTGCCAAGCTTGCTGTCGGTTACCGTCTCGACGAAATTCAGAACGATATTACCCGAGCCACACCCGCCTGTTTCGAGCCCACGATTGACTACGTGGTCGTAAAAATTCCGCGCTGGCAATTCGAGAAATTTCCGGGCGCAGAACCGGTCCTCGGGACTCAGATGAAATCTGTCGGCGAGGTAATGGCCATAGGGCGCACGTTCAAGCAGGCGCTTGGCAAGGGAATCCGCAGTCTGGAGACTGGAAAAGCAACCGGCGCAAAATCGCTCAACCCCGAGCTGATTCCGCAGCGCTTGATTACTCCAAACCCGGATCGCCTGGACTACATTTGGTTCGCGTTCGAGCAGGGCTATACAGTCGAGCAGGTCCGCGAAATGACCAGCATCGATCGCTGGTTCCTCGAGCAAATTTCCGAACTGGTCGCGCTCGAAAAATCATTTGCTGGACGCAATCTCGAAACGCTCACCGCGAAAGAGTTTCGCAAATTGAAGCGCGATGGAATCGGCGATCTTCGGATCGAACGATTGATCGGCACTCAGCCCGGAGCCGTCCGTGAAACCCGCAAGAAGCTTGGCGTGCGAGCCGTGTTCAATCGCGTCGATACCTGCGCCGCCGAATTCGAAAGCTTCACTCCGTATCTCTATTCGAGCTACGAGTCCGAAGATGAGGCCGCGCCGACTACTCGCAGGAAGATCATGATTCTTGGCAGCGGACCAAATCGGATCGGCCAAGGCATCGAGTTTGATTACTGCTGCTGCCACGCATCGTTCGCCCTCCAGGATTTCGGATACGAATCCATCATGGTGAACTGCAATCCGGAAACTGTGTCAACCGATTACGACACAAGTGATCGCTTGTATTTCGAGCCGCTGACGCAAGAAGAAGTGCTCAACATCTACGACACGGAGCAGCCGGACGGATTAATCGTGCAATTTGGCGGGCAAACTCCGCTCAACCTCGCAATGCCACTTAAGAGACTTGGTCTACCGATCATCGGTACAGATCCGGTCAACATCGACCTTGCGGAAGATCGAAAATTGTTCGGCAAGTTGCTGGGTGAACTCGGTATTCCATCGCCTCCGCACGGCGCAGCGACCAGCGTTGAAGAAGCCTCGAAAATTGCGCACACTTTGGGGTTTCCCGTTCTTGTAAGACCAAGTTACGTTCTCGGCGGGCGCGCCATGGTCATCGCCTATAACGAAGAAACTGTTCGGCGATATATGCAGGAAGCGGTAGGTTTCTCCGTCCAGCGCCCAGTTCTCATCGACCGGTTTCTTGAAGATGCTATCGAAGTTGACGTCGATGCGCTCTGCGACAGCACGAATGTCTTAATTGCCGGCATTATGGAGCACATCGAAGAAGCTGGCGTGCACTCCGGCGACAGCTCCTGCGTTCTACCCGCGTATTCTCTAGCCAAGGACACGCTGAAGATTATCGAGAGATATACGACTGATCTCGCCCACGCGCTGAACGTGATCGGACTGATGAACGTTCAATATGCGATCAAGAACGGCGAAGTCTACGTGCTCGAAGTAAATCCACGTGCTTCTCGCACTGTGCCTTTCGTGAGCAAGGCGACGGGCGTTCCGCTTCCAAAAGTCGCAGTCGGCGTAATGCTGGGCAAGAAACTTAGCGAGCTTTCAGATTTGACCCGCGGCGTTGTAAACGGTACGCTGCCTGTGGCCGGTTCATTTGTAAAAAGCCCGGTTTTCCCGTTCGCAAAATTTCCTGGGGTGGACCCCGCGCTCGGGCCCGAGATGCGATCCACTGGCGAAGTGATGGGCATAGGTGAAAATTTTGGCGAAGCGTTCGCAAAGGCGCAGCTTGCCGCCGGCACGCCAATTCCGGATCAAGGAGCGCTGTTTATTAGCGTGAATGACCGGGATAAACGCGCAGCTCTCGCAGTCGCCGCGAAATTCAAAGAGCTTGGCTTCAATCTATTCGCAACGCGTGGCACGGCCTCTGCCTTAAGAGCCGCTGGACTCCCGGCAACCACCGTGTTCAAGGTAAATGAAGGGCGCCCGAACGCCGTGGATTTGCTGAAAGCTGGAAAGCTGGATATCGTTATCTACACAACAACCGGAGGTCACTCATTTCCCGATGAACAGATCATCCGCCGCAACTCCGTCATGCAACGTATTCTGTGTATCACTACGATGAGTGGCGCGAAGGCGGCCGCTGAAGCTGTTGCCTCGCGCAGGCGCAACTCAGTCCGCGTTTGGAGTTTGCAGGAGCTTCATGCGGCTGAAGCCGTAGAATCCCCCTCAGCGTGACCGCGCATGCGCGGGGGACCGCAACGCTAAGGTTTGTCGGCGACGATCTTTCCGAAAACTCCTCCGAAATACGTATCCGGCCCCGCCGCGAAGAAGAGCTCATTCGTCTTGCCGTTACTGGCGGTGCCGCCGCCAAAGGAAAGCCCCCACAGTCCAGGGATTTCGATCGGTTTGCCATCGCAGCCAGGGAGCGAGCCCAAAAATTCTCCGGTTTCGGCCGTTGAAAGCATTGATTCGCCCATCCTGCAAATTTCCGACCAATAGGGCGTCACTGAACTTTCCAAAATTCGAGGGCGCAATCGCCAAACCCCACGGCACGTTTAAAGGTCCGCCGGGAGTCGCTGAGATCAGCGTTTTCTCGAGCTTCCCGTCTTCATCAAATACGTCAACGAAGCCGGCGCCCGGTTTTCCCGGAAGTACCGTCGCGTAAGTAACATAAATGTGGCTTCGAAGTGCTGCAACTCCGTACACGGCAAAAGGCGGGGGAATGCTTGCGTCCCCAAAGGTTTTTACCAGCTTGAACTTACTGTTGTATTTCTCGATCTGATTCGTAACAGCGTTCGCGGCGTAAATGTACGCTCCCGATTTTGTATTAGCGATTGCCAGACCCGTGTATGCTGCTGGTTTGGCGGAGTTATCAAGAGCGATTACCGCATTCGTCAGGTTAACCATCGGGTTCCAGCCGCTGATTGTCCCGTCCAAAGTAGCGAAGATAAATAACGCCGAGCCCGAATTTTTCTTCTCAGAAATCACAAACCCGCCATGAGGGTTGGCGACAATGCCAGTGGGCGAACCGGGAGGAAGAGGGTCACTGGGAGCTTTGGGAATCGTAACCACAAGCGGTTCGATCGTGCCATCAGCCCCATAGATGGTTGAGAAGCCCGTTAGCTCGTCGGAAACCCAAAATGGGCCGGTCGGGAGAAAAGCGAGGCCCCAACCGTTAGCCAAATTATGATCTATGTGTCCGGGCACGGGAATATGATGCCCGAGATCCTGCTCGTTGCCTACCAGGCTTACTACACGATACTGCGCAGTTATCGGAGTAACCAGCAGAACGAGCAGAGGAGCCCAACCTAGATTTTTACCGGACTTGAAAACGAACATGGATAACCTCCTATGGCGATTTACTAGCGGGGTGACTTTTTGTGACAATGCGATAAGTACCGCCGGTACTGTCCTAATTCTTCAGGTTGGGAGCGGATTTAAGAGCCGAGGTTACTTACTTTACAAATCTCTCGTCCTAATGCCGGTGCCTCAGCGAAATGGGCCGCGTAAATGGCAGAAACTCTTGCATGAAGTTGTAAGCAGCATCCGCGCCTAATGTGATAAATCCGCGCTTCACGCCATCACCCGCGCTGCTGGTGCTCTTTGGTTGCCAGACATTGGTAAAAAACCCTGCTCCAAAAGCGCTAAACACGCGGGCATAGGCGAATGAATCGCCGCCGTCATCCGTTCGACAAAACACAATCTGCTTCAGAGCATTTACCGCTCTTTGCTTCTTGGTCCTTTCCTCAGAAGGAAAGTATCGCGGATCTTCCCTGAACGAGGATTCCAGGACAAAAGCAAAGGTCTGCCTGGAGAAGTTCCCGGCGAAACCGGATCCGTACCGCTCGGCAAACCCTCCGACGCCCTGTCCCCACTCGGAAGGTGCGTTTCGCGCTTGGCCAATCGCCGCCCCAATTGCCGCACCCACGAGGCCTCGCGCCCCAAAGCTCTGGACTACGCGATAGCTGAATTTGTCAGCCACGGTGAACGGCGGAGCCGACATGGTGTCTGGCAGTTGCCCAGGCTGTTGCTTCGGAGCAGGGTTATTCTGCGCGTGCAAGAAAACGGCTGCATAAGTAAACACCACAGCCATACGCAGACCGCGGCCGACATGTTGTTCTCTTTCGAGTTGTATCAAATTTTCCTTTTCAGACTGCTGCACCTAGGTTGACACGGGCCGCCCAGCGTGGTTACACCATACCCCCGATTCACAGCGTCGGGTCTTGAAAAAGGCGAATACCAGCGATTCCTTCAGCTCCTGCGTGCAAACACTCTGCGGCATTGTCCCAGTTCACTCCGCCCAGCGCGTACACAGGCTTGCCAAGGCGGCAGGCTGCTCGCAGTCCTTCCAAACCCACGGCATCGCCCTTTCCTGGCGTTTCGAACACTGGGCCAAACGTGATGAAATCCGCTTTGCTTCGCTTCACCTCTTCCAACGTGTGACAGGAGCGAAACACCACGAGCCCAGGCAAGGTCTGCCCCGGCGCGTTGGCCGGGAGGTGAACGCCATCTGCCCCCGTCGCAAGCGCCACGTCAGCGCGGGAGTTCACCAGAATCTTAATGGGGAGGCGTTTTCGGAGTTCGTTGTCGCGCACTTCCAGCACCGCGAGCGTAAACTCGAACAATTCGCGCGCGGTAATATCCTTTTCCCGAATCTGAATAAAATCGACCCCGAGGTGCATCTGATCGCGAATGATTTCAAGTAGCGGACGAAAACCCCCGACCGCCTTTCGATCCGTGATGTAGTACCGCTTCATTTACGCGCCGCCCGCACGCGCGCCTCAGCCGTTCCCGATGAAGTATACAGCAGACCTCGGAACCTCGATTCGCAGAGTATCAGCGCCGCGAAGCTTGTCGTATTCTCTTTCGCTGATTATGGCAACCACGTCGTGTTCGAAAGTAAGGCGAACACCGTGTGAAGAAGGGCTGCTCCCCAAGACCCGCAGTGTGAGTTGATTCTGAACCCCACTCGCGTAGGGCGAGAGAACTTTCATTTCCGCTTGGCGCACGCAAAGAAAGCCGCGGTCACCAATCAGGTGCCCTGGCAAATAAGGTCCGTCAATATCCTGATTCAGAACGCGAAGGTGGCTCGTATTTCGCGCCGGATCAAGAGCGGAAATCTCCGCTTCAATTACGTTATATACACCGAGCGACCGGGCGAGATCTGTTGTGGCGGGGCGCGCGAGAACTGCCTCTCTGGGACCGGACTGCAAGAAATGTCCGCGAGCCATGAGAAACACGGTATCCGCCAGCTCGAAGCATTCTTCAAGATCATGCGTGACCAGCAGAAGCGGAGCGTTCAAGCGCTCCCGCGTTTTTCGAATCACTTCGTAAAACGCCCGGCGCAGACGTGCCTCCAACCCACGCGTCGGCTCATCCAGTAAGAGCACTCGTGGCTCACCGGCCAACACACGAGCCAAAGCCGCACGTTGTTTCTGCCCGCCCGACAACTGCGCAGGCTTACGTGCTGCAAGATCGGAAAGCTCAAATGTCTCCAGAAGCTCATTGATGCGCCGGTGTCGGTTCAATCGTCCAGCCTTGTCCAAAGGAGCAACAGCCGCGGCGAACCGCAAATTTTCCCGGATGGTCATATGTGGAAACAACGCATGATCCTGGAAAATATATCCGCATCGCCGTCGTTGAGGAGGCAAGTAAACGTTCGTACCCGCATCGAAATATAGTTCATTGTTCACCAGAATCCGTCCGTCATCCGGGCGCGCGAACCCCGCGAGGCAATTAAGTGTTAGCGTTTTTCCGGCGCCGCTTGGGCCGAGAAGAACCGTGATTCCAGGACCGGCTTGAAAGCGAACATTCAGCTCAAACGGCTCGGATTCGCGATCGCCAGGGAAACGCTTGATCAGCCGGGCTTCGATGCTCATTGAAGGTTTTTTATCGCTCTGGCCGCAAACTCTTCCATCACTTCCCTGCCACCGTGCTCGTGACGCATCAAGTATGTGATCTTCCGGTGCGCAGGACATGAGCCGCTGGCCAAAGCAGCGCGAGCGCAACACCCGACACAATCAACACCAACACGCGCGCCAGCCGTCCGTTGCCCGACTCCACTGCATCATAAATTGCCACGGAAAGCGTTTGCGTTCGCCCCGGAATGTTACCGGCCACCATGATTGTCACGCCGAAATCGCCCAGTGACCGTGCAAACGTGAGAGCCGCAAGCGATCCCAAGCCTTGGCGCGAGAGCGGCAGCGTTATTCGCCAAAAGGTACTCCATTCGGAAGCTCCCAGGCTGCGTGCAGCCCATTCATACCGGTAATCGACCGCTTCGAGAACCGGCCTGGCCGCCTTAATGAAGAGGGGCGCAGAGTGCAACATCGCTGCAATCACGGCAGCCTGCCATGTAAATACAAGCGGTTGGCCGAAGAGGATCTCGTACAAACGCCCCAGCGGAGACGCGCGGCCAATTAGCACGAGTAAGTAATACCCGAGAACGGTTGGCGGCAGAACCAGTGGCAGCGTGATCAGAGAGTCGATTAGATTTTTTCCGCGAAACGTCTTGTGCGAGAGCAGATACGCGGCGAATGTGCCTGCGATCACGACCAGCAGAGTCGCAATTGATGCCACTCGCAAACTCAGCCAAAGCGGGAACCAGTCGAGTGGGTCGGAAGTGGCCATAGTGGATTGGGAAAAACGATTATAGCCGTGCTGTGGCTCGCCGCCACCTTCCAACGCGCCGAAGAGTTCGATAAGCTATACAGACAGTTAGCGTGGCTCGCTGTACGCGAAGCTGTCAAACCTAAAGGAGCCGTTGTCTCGTATGAATTGGACGCTTCATTTAATCCTGTGGGGAGTGATTGTGGCGATTATCGTAGCCTTCTTCCTTTATCAAAGATGGCTCGAAAATCATAGTGACCGGTACATCCACTTGCATGGCGATACGCGCGATGCCAAATTCCTCGAAGCGCAAAGTGCGCAAGCCAAACGCATGGATACGGTGGCGAAAGTAAAAAACGCGCTCATTATCGTGCTCATTGTCTATGTACTGGCCGTTGCGGGAATCGGCGTGTACATGGCTTGGAACAACACTGGCGGATAGAGCACACCTTAACTCGTAGCGCCGCTCAGGCGTTATCCGATTAGTTACAGACTCAACTACTTAGTTAATTTCTGTCCTCCTGAAGGCGCGCTCAGGCCAATGTAAGTACGTATCGCGCGCTGTGGCCCGAAAGCTGCGAGTGCTGTTGTGACTACTCAGGAGGTAGTTATGAAAGAAAATACTGACTATTCGTATTTCCGTTGTGTCAACGGAAACACTCTCAATTCTGTTTGGCCGTCGCCTTTGTGGCGTTTCCGATCAATCGGAGTACTCGTAACCTTACCTTTGTTCGCGCTAGGAGCGCTAGCGCAAGAGGGCAGCACCGGGGCAGTCTCATCTCTAGAGATGTCGCCGCGCTCGGCGCAAATTGGGCAGGTCTATGTCCCTCCGAGCAGCACGGAACAAAAGCCGGGATTTGTTCACACGAATTACGTGCTGCGCAGCATGGACGGGAAGAAGCCGGCTCCGTTGTCAATTGCAACGGATGCAGGGCTGCCCGGCCCCAACTCAACGACGACGTTTGCCGAAACGCCTGCTTCGCTTGGTTGTCTTTACATAGGAAGCCCCTACTCGTCGGGATGTGTGCCGAAAGGCTTGAACGGTCGCGGGGGTGGCCCAAGCGCTGCCGGTTATGGAGCAATCGCCATCGTAGATGCATTCGATAACCCGAACGCAGCGAACGATGTAGCCACTTTCAACGCTCAATGGCCTCTGCTAGCCACCAACTTCACGAAAATCTACGCCAATGGCAACGGTAGCTGCAGCGTCCCTCCATTTGACTCGGGTTGGGCCCTTGAGGAATCGCTTGACATCGAGTGGGCGCACGTATTTGCTCCCAAGGCAGCCATTATTCTCGTTGAGGCGTGCTCCAATTCATGGTCGGATCTTCTCTATGCGGAGCAGGTCGCGTTCAACTACATCGTCAACAACTATCCCGCAGGAGGTCAAGTTTCGAATAGCTGGGCAGGCGGAGAGTTCTCCGGGCAAATCGCCGATGACCCGTTCTTTGCTGATTGGAACTATGTCGGTGTTACGGGCTGGAAGACGCATATTCTAGCCTTCGCTTCTGCCGGCGACAGCGGTTTGGGAGCGGCATACCCGAGTACTAATCCTTGGTTGATTTCCGCGGGTGGCACAACTGTGCTGCGCGACGCTTCTAGCGATAAATTTGTCTCTGAAAGTTGCTGGAGCGGATCGGGCGGCGGAACAAGCTCACAGGAAACCTACGCAACGAGTTTCACGGGCGGCAATATGGGACCTTGGGCTGATTTCCAGTACCCCATTTTTGGACAAGGCAGCCGTAGCACGCCTGACCTGTCCTCCGATGCCGACCCTGCTAGCGGAGTTTATGTTTACTCGGGCGCTAACGGCGGCTGGTTCATCGTCGGCGGCACCAGCGTATCATCTCCCTCGCTCGCCAGCATGATAAACCGTGCGGGGAATCAGCTCGGGTCGGTTTTCCTGACGCCTGTCACGAGTGGTGGCGACTGGTTCAACACCGAGGAAAACAATCTTCTTTATGCCCAACTCGCGACAACCCACGCCTACAGGGGGAATTTCTACGACATTACAACTGGCTCGAACGGCGCGTCCGCCGTTGCGTCATATGACCAGTGCACTGGCGTAGGAAGCCCACGCGGAGTGCTCGGGAAGTAGCCCTCCTCCTTCTTCGACGGACTTCGGTCCGTTTCTCCGCGTGTCTTGCACAGAGGCTCTGCTCAGGCAGAGCCTCCTTCATTTGTTCTCTTGGTGCTCTGCCACTTGCCCCATCTTCTCCAAGGGCGTGCACTTTTCGGGGGGACTAAACAACGCCTTATCTGGAGTGCCGAGCACGATATCCCGATAGATGGCGGTCAGCTTCGTCTCAGGCAATTGCGATTCAATCTTTACGGGAGCTCCCTTCAGATCCTCTGCTTCCCAAACCTTCGATCGGATAGTTTTCCCATCGGGTCTCGTCACATCTGCAATCTCGACCTTGCACGTGTGACCCTCCACCACTTCAGTTCCTGCCGGGGTTCGCTTCACCTTGCTTCCGTACAACAGCTCCAAAGGACTCTCTAGCATCTTGGCCTGATCGGTCCTCATCACCACACACTGATGAGTGCCGTCCGGGTAAGTGGTCAGGCTGTAGACTTTACCGCTCGCTGGCGCATATAGCGTGGTGATTGCAGGGCTTCTCTCCACCCGTACGCTCGATCCCGATCGATACACCTTCATTGTCATGTCGTATTTCGCCATATGAAAGACCTGGGTCGCGGTAAGATCCGGAAACTCCCAAGCGTTATCAGAGGTCTGCGCGCGCAAATGGGTGGCGAGCGCAAGGACCGGCAAAAACGTTAATGCAGCTTTTCCAAACTTCCGAATCTCACCATTCATGAGTGCCAACGTGCAAGTCCCGATTTCCGATACTTCCCCACTCTAAAGACAATGCAACTCCTCGTCAAGATTAGACTAAAAAGAATGTTCTGGAAACCGCTGCTTTCCGCTTTTTCCGGACTCGTTGTCTCAATTTGCACTGCGCAACAACCCACATGGCACTTCGCTGTCTCGGGTGATTCCAGAAATTGTGGCGATGTTGTCATGCCCGCCATCGCTAAGGGAGCAGCAGCGAATCAGGCTGCCTTTTATTGGCACCTGGGCGACTACCGCGCGATTTACATCTTCGATCAGGATTACCAAGCCGAGTACAAGCCCAATGATCCTGCGACCCCGCCGATGATCACCAGTTATCTAGCCGGCTCATGGCAGGATTTCATTCAGAATCAGCTTGCACCGTTTGGAAACACGCCAGTTTTCTTAGCTCTCGGAAATCACGAGCTGATTCCACCCAAGACCAGAGATCAGGCGCTGCTCCAATTTGCCGACTGGTTCAACGCACTTCCGGTTCAGGAGCAGCGCATACGCGATAATCCTCAGGACCACACGGTTAAGGCTTACTATCACTGGTTCAAAGATGGCATCGATTTCATCACGCTCGACAACGCATCTGCTGACCAATTCGATGACCAACAGATGAAATGGATCCAGGCCGTCCTCAATCGCGATGAGGCGAGCGATTCGGTGCGCGCGCTAGTTGTCGGGATGCACGAAGCACTCCCGGAAAGCATCTCGAAAGATCACAGTATGAACCAGTCCCTGATCGGAGTCCAGAGCGGGCGCCAAGTCTATAGCTGGCTCCTCGACTTCAAACAGCACTCGCGAAAACCCGTTTACGTCCTGGCAAGCCATTCCCATTACTTCATGGACGGCATTTTCAATACCGACTACTGGCGGACGCATGGCGGTGTGCTTCCTGGCTGGATCGTTGGCACCGCTGGAGCGGAACGGTATGCGCTACCTGCGAATGCGAGTCAAGCCAAAACAGCAAAAACGCGCGTTTACGGCTATCTTTTAGCCACCGTGAGCTCGTCGAAAGATGATCCGGTCACTTTCGATTTCGAGGAGCTGAAGGAAACCGACGTCCCGCTGGACGTCGTGGCCCGCTTTACACCTGATGCCGTACACGCATGCTGGATTGCGAATCCGCCTGTGCAGTAAGGCGCAAGTCTTCTCAAGCCCGCACGAATTTTCTCCGTCCGTAGACCACCCTCAAGCGTGTATAAATTGTCTTAAGAATCGCCATCGCAGGTATGGAAAAAAACATTCCAGGCACGCCTGCAATGCTATTGCCTGCCAGAACCGCGAAGAGCACAAGCAATGGATGCAGCTCCACCCCAGCGCTCATTAGGTACGGATTGAGCACGTAATCCTGAAACACGCGATAGCAGCTCCAGAACACAATGATCCACAGCAGCCCGCCCGAACCGCTCACCGCGCAAACGATCAGCATAATCACGAGCGCCGCCGCGGGTCCGAAGACCGGAATGAATTCAAGCATTCCGGCCAAGCCTGCGAGCAAAAGCTCGTAGGGATAACGCATTAAGCTCAGGAAAATCAACCAAGCTATGAAAGACGCAAGCGCAAGCAGCACGAGCGCCCGCATGTAGCTCTTAAGCACGATGTGCACATCTTCCAGAATGAGTTCCACCATCGTCCGATCGTGCCCGGCTTCGACGGCGCCAATGAGATTCACCCGAATGAGCTCGCCATCTTTCAGAAAAAAGAACGCAAGTATCGGAACCAGGATGATGGGCAGTATGTAACTAAGGCCCGATAGCAGACGCGCGCCCGTCTGCTGAATGAAGGGAACGATACTCGCTTCCAGGTTCACCGCTTCGCGATTCAGCGCTGAAACGAGCTGAGCGCGAATCGGCTCGAGCCAAGAGGGCAGCGGAATTTTCGTCATCTTTGCCGTCGCCAGTAGCGAAGGGAAGCGAGTCGCCAGGCTGCTGGCCTCCTCAGCGATCGTCGGAATCACCTGAAACCCGATTGCGACAAGAATGCCGATCAGCAGTACATAAACCAATCCGAGCGCGAGGTTGCGGCGTTTGGGCATAACTCGCTCGACCAATCCAACAAGCGGAGACAACATGTAGGCAAAAAATATTGCCACCGCGAAGAGAAGTATGGTCTCGCGAATGAAATACACCACTGCGAGCAGCAATCCAAACAGGAAAACGGTCCAGATCACGCGAAGCGCGCGGTCGTCGATTTCCAGCATGATTGCTAGACTAACAGGTGCTCACGTGCTTGCTGTTTTGCTGCTGGCGCAATGAGCCCTATGCAGAGTTCCGCCCGTGACATGCGGCGTCTGGCCGGAGATTTACACGAGCTCGAGCGCAAGCTTCGCTCCGGCGGCGGCCCGAAAAAGATTGAAAAACAGCATAACGAAGGCAAGCTGACAGCCCGCGAGCGAATCGATCATTTGATCGATAGAGGAACAATGTTCCTCGAAATCGGTTTGCTCATTGCATACGACAAGTACGACGGGCAAGCGCCGGGCGCGGGCGTTGTTACAGGTCTCGCCAAGATTGAAGGCCGGCCCGCTGTCATCGTGGCGAACGATGCCACCGTCAAAGCAGGCGCCTGGTGGCCTGAGACCATCACGAAAATTCTCCGCGCGCAGGAGATCGCCATGCGCAATCGCGTGCCGATCGTCTATTTGGTCGATTCAGCCGGCGTGAATTTGCCGTTACAAGACGGTATCTTCCCGGGACAATATGGAGCCGCGCGCATCTTCTATTACAACTCGCTCATGCGCCGCCGTCTGCACATCCCGCAGATCGCGGCGGTAATGGGTCCATGCATCGCGGGCGGCGCGTACCTTCCAGCGCTTAGCGACGTGATCATTATGGTCGAAAAAGCAAGCTTCATGGGTTTGGGCGGACCCAATCTGGTCAAGGGCGCCGTGGGTCAAGTGACAAATGCGGAGACACTGGGTGGAGCAGCTATGCACACCAGCATCAGCGGTGTTGCGCATTATCGTGCAGAGAACGATACGGCTTGTCTCGAGATTATACGGCAGCAGTTTCGCCAAATGCCCAATACCATCACGCCGCCAAAAGGCAATCCGCCGCGTCTCGACCCCGCCGGACTCTACGACGCTCTCCCAGCCGATCACCGGCTCCCTTACCAAATGGAAGATGTGCTCGGTCGCATTCTCGATACCGGCGATTTTCTCGAGTTTCAACCCGATTACGCTCCTGAGTTTTTGTGCGCCGCCGCCCAGCTCAATGGCAGAAGGATCGGCGTCATCGCGAATCGCCGCGGTTTTATGAAAACACCTGCCGGGCCGCGTGTGGGCGGAATCGTTTACACAGAATCCGCTCGCAAAGTGGCTTATTTCGTCGAAAACGCCGAACGCCATCGCTTACCGCTGCTCTATGTTCAGGATGTTTCGGGGTTTATGGTCGGCGTGGAAGCGGAAACGGCAGGCATTATTCGCGCAGGTGCGGAAATGGTCGAGGCGATGGCCTGCGCAACCGTGCCGAAAATAGTCCTCACAGTTAATCACGCGAGCGGCGCCGGTTACTATGCGATGGCGGGCCAAGGCTTCGATCCGAACTTCACCTTCTCCTGGCCCACAGCTCGAATCGGCGTGATGGAAGGCGATTCGGCTGTGCAGGCGATCTTCGGCCCCGATCTCGACAAACTGAAAAACTCCGGCCAGCCTGTGCCAAAGGAGCTGGATACAAAGATCGCGAAAACGCGCGGCGATTACGAGCGCTGGTTAGATGCCAAGTATGCAGCGGCTCGCGGTCATTGCGACGCCGTAATCGATCCTATTGAAACGCGGCCTGTTTTGGATTTCGCGTTCGAAGTAGCTTGTGCGAATGCGAGAACAGAGCACCTGCCGCTTGAGGTGATGGGTCTGGAAAATGCTTGGGAGAAGTCCTCGGCCTCGCACGATAGCGTGACGCGCTGAGCGATGATCAGGATCGCTAACGGGCAAGGCTTTTGGGGAGATTGGCTCGAAGCTCCCGTGCGGCTCATCGAGGGCGGCCCGCTCGATTACCTCACACTTGACTACCTCGCGGAGGTCACTATGTCGATCTTGCAGAAGCAGCGCAAGGCCGACCCGACTCTCGGCTATGCGAGAGACTTTCCGCCTCTCATGGCTCGTATTGCCCGTCGCGTCCTGGATCAAAACATTCGCGTCCTCGCAAACGCCGGAGGTGTGAATCCGATCGCCTGCGCGCGCGAGGTCAGGCGGCTCGCTCCCCATCTTCAGGTCTCCGTGGTGCTCGGCGATGAGATACTCGCTCGCATGGATGAACTGATTGCAGGCGGCAATGAATTCCGCAACATGGATACAGGTGAGTCAATTAGCTGCATTCGCGATCGCGTCCAAAGTGCAAACGTCTACATTGGAGCCTTTCCGCTGGCTGAGGCGCTCGCAACGGGCGCCAATGTGGTGATCACCGGCCGGTGCGCGGATGCCGCTCTCGCGCTCGCTCCCATGCTTCACGAATTTCAGTGGAAGCCCGACGATTGGAATAGGCTTGCCAGTGGTATCGTGGCTGGCCATATCATCGAGTGCGGCACGCAAGCCACTGGAGGAAACTGTACCTTCGACTGGCAGTCTACTCCGGATTTCGCTCACATCGGATATCCGATTATTGAGGCTAACCCGAGTGGCGAAACCGTGATTACGAAACATCCCGGCACAGGGGGCCGTGTTACACAAGCAACTGTCAAGGAACAACTTCTCTATGAAATCGGCGACCCGCGATCGTACGTGACACCCGATGTTGTCGCCGATTTCACCACCATCGAACTATCTGATAATGGGCCCGACCACGTCCGCATCTCGAATGTCGTTGGCCGCCCCCGGCCAGAGAAACTCAAGGCGTCCATCTCGTATCACTATGGTTGGAAAACCGTGGGAACATTGGTTTACTCCGCCCCCGATGCGCTCGCGAAAGCGCAGGCCGCAGACAAGATGGTTCGTCAGCGATTGCATGACTTGAATCTGAATTTCGACAAGATTCACACCGAATTCTTTGGGATCAATGCTTGTCACGCTCATCTCGCTCCGCAAGTTCCCGAACCGGCTGAGGTCCAGGTGCGCATCGGTGTCCGCAGCACAGAGAAAGCGTCGCTCGAAAGATTCACACGCGAAGTGATTCCTCTAGTCCTGAACGGGCCTCCGACGGCAACCGGCTATGGTGAAGGACGGCCGCAAGTCCGGGAGATCGTCGCCTATTGGCCCGCGCTCGTCTCGCGCGATGTAGTTTCGACTCGCGTCGAGGTTGTCCAATGAAAATCCCGCTCACTCGCATCGCCCACGCGCGCTCGGGCGACAAAGGAGATATTTCGAATGTCGGGCTCATCGCAAGCAAGCCGGAGTACTATCCGATTCTGCTTCGCGAGGTAACTGCCGAGCGTGTCAAGCGCCACTTCGGCCGGCTCGTTGAAGGGAGCGTCACGTGCTACGAGCTCTCCAATTTGGCTGCTCTGAACTTTGTCATGGAAAAGGCGCTCGACGGTGGCGGCACAATTTCACTCCGCACTGATGCGCAGGGGAAAACCCACGGAGCAGCTCTGCTGACCATGGAAATCGAGGTAGCCTCCGGTGAGCTTACAGATTGATCAGAGTCATCGTGTTCTGCACATTACCCTGAACCGGCCCGAGAAGCGCAATGCGCTCACTTCCGAGATGTGCTCGAAGATGGTGGCTGCAATCGAGTCGGCACAAGATGATCCCCAAATCGGCTCGATCCTAATCAGCGCTGTCGGTCAAGTCTTTTGCGCTGGCATGGATCTGGATGAAGCTGTCTCGCCCGGCAATGAGCACCTGGCTCCGGTTCACGAAAAACTCTTCACTGCAGGCGCGCACTCGCTTAAGCCAATTGTGCTTTGCGTGAATGGTCCTGCGCTAGGCGGCGGACTCGGCCTCGTCGCGCAAGCCCACGCGGCCGTCGCTGCAGAGGGCGCTGTCTTCGGCCTAACCGAAATGCGAATCGGGCTCTGGCCCTTCCTGGTCTATCGCGCCGTCGAATCGGCTTTAGGCGCGCGCCGCACACTCGAGCTCAGTCTCACCGCGCGTCTCTTTCAGGCGCAAGAAGCTTTGAGCTGGGGATTGGTGCAGTACATCTGTCCACCAGCCGAGGCATGCCATCGAGCCGCCGCGATAGCCCGCGACTTGGCGAAAGCGAGTCCACTCGCGATTCAGGCTGGTCTTGAATACGTTCGCGACGCACGCGATAGGTCGTGGCGCGAAGCGGGCGAGCTCGCGACAGTGCTGCGAAGGAAGATTATGGAAAGCGCTGACTTCAAGGAGGGATACGCAGCGTTCAAAGAGAAGCGCGACCCCCATTGGCCCAGCATGCCGCAATCGAAACCGAAAACGAAGACCTGAGAAGTACGTTGCGGCGCCTGATCCTCGGTTTTATCGCTCTTTCAGTTTTCGCCGCTGATAATCCACTAACCTTCTACAAAGACGTTCTTCCGATCCTCCAATCCAGGTGCCAGAGCTGCCATCGCCAGGGCGAAATGGCGCCCCTGCCGCTCGAGACTTATGAACAGGTCCGGCCTCTTGCTTCCGCAATTCGCCGTGTTACTGAGAACAAAACCATGCCTCCCTGGTTTGCAGATTCGCGCTTCGGCCGCTTCTCAAATGATCCTTCTTTGACCAGCGATCAAATCACAACCCTTTCCGCCTGGGCGAACGCCCACGCTCCCAAAGGCAACCCTCGCGATGCTCCTCCGCTTGTGAATTGGACTCGAGGCTGGAACATCGAAAAGCCGGATGTGGTCCTCGAAATGCCGCGCCCAAAGCGGCTTCCCGCCGAAGGCGATGTGCCGTATCAATACATTATTCTTCCTACGCATTTCAACGAAGACCGCTGGGTGCGCATGTCCGAAATTCGTCCGGGCAATCGCATGGTCGTGCATCACGCCGTGGCATACATTCGCGATCCGAACTCTTCCTGGTTACGTGGCGCTCCCATCGGCATTCCTTTCAGCGCAGACGACCTCCCGACAGAAGCACAACGGCGTGACGCGATGTCGACAACTAGCGATATCCTGCTCGTCTACGCCCCCGGTAGCCTGCCCGACCAATGGCCGGAAGGTTTCGCAAAACTGATTCCAGCGGGTTCGGATATCGTGCTACAGATGCACTACACCACTCACGGACACGCAATGGAGGACCGCACCAGCATCGGGCTTGTCTTCTCGAAACAAACACCGCAAAAGCGCGTCTTAACTCTGCAACTGACGAACGATCGCTTCCTGATCCCGCCCGGCGATCCCGACCATCGCGTCGAAATCCACGGCACTTTGCCCAACGATGCCCTCTTGCTTAGTTTTTTTCCGCACATGCATCTACGCGGAAAGACGTTCGAGTACAACATCATCAAGCCCGGCGGCAAAATCGAAACGCTTTTGCGAATCCCGCACTACGATTTCTATTGGCAGCTCAGCTATCGTCTTGCCGATCCGATTCCGCTGACCGCCGGCACGACGCTCCAAGCCGTCGCGACCTTCGATAACTCCAAAAACAACCCGCACAATCCCGATTCCGAGTCCGCCGTCACCTGGGGCGAACAAACCTGGGCCGAAATGATGGTCGGCTTCTTTGATGTCGGGGTCGATCCATCTATCGACAAGCAGAAATTCTTTATCCGAACCGCAACGCCTCGCGCTCGCAGTGGAAGTGACTAGAAGTGGCCGGCTACGTCACGCCTCCCCCTGCTTCCCGCGAAAATACATCTGCATCTATCGAGCGGCTGGCCGGCGCCGTCTCAGCGCATTACAGACCCATTCTGTTCGCGCTGACTGTATCACTGATCGTTTTTAAGGCACCGAGATTACTCGTGCATCCACGGTTTTGGGCTGACGAGTCCTTCTATGTCGTCTACGCCCTGAAGCACAGCGTCATCCAAAGTCTCTTGTGGTCGCGTCAATCGATCGGGTACTACTTGCTCACCGCGAACCTACCAGCCGTACTCTCCGCGCTCGTCGCCAAGAAAGTCGGTCTCGAATATGCGCCCTTTGTGACCACCTACTTTTCATTTCTGATTCAAATCATCCCCTTCGCCATTCTCATTTGGGGCAAGTCGCATCTCTTTCGCAACCGCTTTCTCGTCGCGATGGCATGCCTGCTCATGCTCGTCCCACCCACAAACTTCGGCGAGATCTGGTTTACCTCAATCCATACCAAGAATTGGACGGGCTTGGCAGCACTGATCATCCTGTTCGAAGACATGTCGGGGTGGTCAAACAGAAAAAGGTGGTCTTTCCGATGTGTCGTCCTCTTCTGCGGCATGTCCGGTCCCTATGCCGCAGTCCTCGCGCCCATTTTCGTTCTTTCTTATTTCGTTCATCGAGAACGAGAGAGATTGATCCAAGCCGGAATCCTAGCCGTTTGCTGTCTAATCGACGTCGCATTATTCATCTTCGAACTGCACGCAGGCGGCGCAGGACCTAGAACGAAAGTATTCACCTGGGATACCGCAGTTGTGAACGTCTTCTATTATCAAGTGATCTGGGCATTCTTGGGCGAGCACTCTTTGGGGTTGTGCAAACGCCTCGGTCTACTTAGCGCGCTCCAGAAATCGCTGGATGTTCCAAGAAGCGGTTCGGTTGTAATGCCAGCGCTGTTTTGCCTCTATGTCGTGAGTGTCTTTTTTGGCACATTCTGGACGAAGAAGAAAAGACTCTCGGACCAGACACTCCTCGTAGCAACGTTTCTCCTGCTCGCAGCGTTCACCGCTCGAACAGCGTTGAACGGCATCCCGCATAACAGGTACGCGTCTTTACCAGGTTTATCGATATTACTGTTCCTGCTAAGCGCTTCTTACCAACACCCGCGCATCTGGGTGCGCGCCTTGGCCGGTCTTCTGATTACATGTGCACTTTGCTTTGGAGTCGTCGATTACCGCAAGTTCTTTGAAAGGCTAAAGCCCTTCGAACCGGTCTGGAGCGGTGAGGTGCAAAAGTGGCGTACTAATGCCGCCTACGCTCCCGCTATCACGCCGCCAGGATGGCCTCCGCTCGATTGGAAGCCCGACCTTGACAAGCGAAAGTGATCAACCCCATTCATGTTTTCGGCACAAATTCGTCTAAATGGAATGACCGCCTCGCAATCTCTCTCATGTCTTTCAGCGAGCCGATCTCTCCTGCCCCAAGCGCCTGTACCAGGGCATTGCCCGCCGCCGTCGCCTCCGTGGGTCCCGCAACAACGTGGCGTCCCGTTGCATCTGCTGTGAGCTGGTTCAGCAATTTGTTCCGCGACCCGCCTCCAACGATGTGGATTACCTCAATTTTCCTGCGCGTGATGCTTTCGAGAGCATCCAAAACGTCCCTGTACCTCGCCGCCAAGCTCTCGAGGATCGCCCGGCACATCGCCCCTGTATCCGCCGGTACTTCTTGCTCCGTCTTGCGGCAATAATCGCAAATCCGTTCCGGGAGATTTCCCGGGGTCGTAAATTGCTCCACGTCAATTCTTGTCTCAGTGGTGCTCGCAGCCGCAGCCCGCTCCATCAAGTCAGCGTACGAGTAGTCCCGGCCCTCCCTAGCCCACGCTCTCTTACATTCCTGAATCAGCCACATTCCGGGAATGTTCTTTAGGAAGCGTATCGTGCCGCCAATCCCGGCTTCATTTGTGAAATTCGCGCGAAGTGAGGCCTCATTGATGATCGGCTTATCTGCTTCTACTCCCATCAGTGACCAGGTCCCGGAGCTTATATAACACCACTCCTCAGTCATCCGCGCCGGCACCGCGGCAACTGCCGACGCTGTATCATGAGATGCCGTCGTATTAACCTTTATCCCCTGTTTCAATCCGCACCCCTCGGTGATCTTCGGCAGTACCGGCCCGAGTTCTGTCCCCGTTTCGCGCAGCTCGGGCAAGATCCTTGCATCTACGTCCAGCCCGTGAAGTATCTCAGCCGAAAAACACCGATTCACCGGGTCATAGAACTGCGAAGTGCTCGCGATCGTGGCTTCCGATGCGAGTTTTCCGGTCAGAAAATAATTGAACAAATCCGGCATAAACAGTAGTCGAGATGCCAGACCAACCAACTGGGGAGAATCTCTGCGCAACGCACAAAGCTGATATAGCGAATTGATCTCCATAAACTGCACTCCCGTGCGCCGGAAAATTTCATCTCGCGAAATGATCCTGAATACTTCTTCCGGCACGCCGCGTGTCCGCCTGTCTCGATAGTGCCGGGGATTCCCAAGCAGCCCGCCATCCTCAGCAATCAATCCGAAATCAACTCCCCACGTATCGATTCCAATTCCATGCAAATTGCCCGCCGCGCGAATTCCTTCGCAGATCTCGTGGAATAATCGCAGGGCATCCCAATACAGGCCGTCTGGCAATTGCACAGGCGTATTGGCGAACCTATGCACTTCATTCAGCTCGATTCTGCCGCGATCGATACGCGCCAACACGGCGCGTCCACTCTCTGCGCCCAAGTCAAGTGCTAGATAATTGCGACTCATCCCCGCATCACGCGCGCTTCCAGCATGACCAACAACGTCAAAGCGAAGACCACTACAGACCCAAGCGCCGGCACAAGCATCGCATACTGCATCCCAAACCAAGAATCCACATAACCCACCAGCCATGCCGCGCTCATCCCACCAGTGATCGCCAGTGAAATCATTCCGTTGTAGAAGCGTGGATCATATGAGAATCGCTCGTCCAAGTTCCTCGCCAACAGCGGATAAATCGGGGAAAATCCGGCGCCGATCAAAACGATTGCCAGGCAAGCCCCACCCAAAGAATCCGCCAAGCTCAGGAGCAGATATCCAAAAATCGTGAGCGCCAGACTCGCTACTAGCAATCTTCGACGCTTTACTTTGGATAGCAATGGACGACCGCTCACTCGGCCAGCAATTAGAACGAGAAAATATACTGCCATGGCAAGAATGGCCCGCTCCGGACTTGTGCCTAACCGGTGAATCAAGAACAACGGCAACCATCCCACAATTGACCATTCACTCCCGAATTGAAAGAAAAGTAGCAATGCACACAAAACCCCCGCAGTACTGCGCAAATCGATCACTTTCTCACGAATCGCGGAATAGGGCCCGACAGCCCAAGCGATCGCTATCGGATTCCGGTTGATAGCGTAGATAACAAAGTACACGAGCGGGATTGCTGAAAGCGCCATCGTTTCTAAATGCACCGGCCCAACGAAATACATGACATCGACGATGACGGTCGCTAGCAAACACCCGCAGTTGAACAGAAGAACGCATAGATTCATTGCGGCGGGTGCTCCGTCCGCGAAAAACGGCTCCAACACGTACAACAGCACGGTTACCAGTGCTCCTGCGGCAGTAGCTACAAAACCAAGCCCGATCAATCTCCACAAGGCTGGTACCGGAGGCGCAAGAAACGACAACGTGACCAGACTCGCAAAGCCGATCCCACACGCAAAGAACGCAACTGAACGAACTGAGGCGCGTGTGAGAACCCGCTGCGCCGTGCCGGCCGCCAACACGTAGCCCGTATTCAGCGCCAGAAAATGCAGCCCTGCAGTTTCAGGATCAGTGTGGATGTGATACTGCCAAGCAATCAGAAGCGCGCCGAGCGGCCCAAGCAGGACGCCGGGCAGAAGAAATCCCGCCACCCAGCCGCGCATTCGCACGCCTGCTCCCGCAAGGGGGGGTGTCTCAATGCGGTTTGTTGACACATCCAAAACGCAGCTTATAAGATGGAAGTATCACTGAGGAAGGAGGTGGTCCAGTCGAAATGAATTCTGGTAGTGACTGTAGCATACAATCCACGCGCGAGGTGGCCGACTCTTAAAGTCGCCGTTCGTACGTTCAGGTTTCGTTCAGTGACGAGGCCGCAGTTCCTGTGGACCGGCCGCCCCGTCGCGCGTAACGTAGCTAGAGTACAGCCGTAAGGCTTATTTGCAAGCCCCGCTTCCCGGTGCATCCATGCGCCCTAAGCGGGGTTTTGCATGTTACAATAGCTTTTCATCCCACCTGTTCCGAAAGGATTTTCCGAAACCCAATGAAAGCAGGGATTCACCCCGTTTACGATGAAGTCAACGTAACTTGCGCTTGCGGCTCAACCTTCCGCACCCGTTCCACACATAAAGGCGACCTGCGTGTTGAAATCTGCTCCAATTGCCATCCATTCTTCACTGGGAGGCAAAAGCTGGTCGACACCGAAGGCCGCGTTGATCGGTTCCAGAAGAAGTACGCCAAGGCGCGCGAGATCCAAGCCACCAAGAAGGCCGCCGCCGAAGCAAAGTCTGCCCGCCGCGCGTAAGGCCGCGGCTTCCCCGGTCGCGCCGATTCGTTACTGCGGTACTACCAAACCCTTTCGTATCGCGAAGAGTACCAGCTCAGCGGTCCGGTGGATATTCATCTTTTCCATCAGGTTCGCTCGATGCACCGACACGGTATTAACGCTTAGATCCAAAAGCTTGGCAATCTCTTTATTCGACTTACCTTGCGCAATAAGTTGAAGAACCTGCTTCTCGCGCGCCGTAAGCTTATTGAGCTCGTCTTCTCGCTCCTGCGCAACGTATTTCAGGCCAGACCCGATGAAGCGTTGCCCTTCCGCTACTGCCTTGATCGCCCCCACAAGGTCGACATCAATCGCGCTTTTGAGTAAGTAGCCCTTAGCGCCGGCATCTAGCGCGTTGCGAACGTAATTATCGTCCGCATGCATGCTCAGCACCAGCACCTCCGTTCCCGGGAGATGCTGAACAATTTCCTTTGTCGCTTGCACTCCGTCAAGCTCAGGCATCGAAAGATCCATCACGACAACTTTCGGTTTAAGCTCCTGCGCCATCCGGATCGCTTCAACACCATTGCTCGCCTCGCCTACTACTTTCATCTCTTCGTCGTCTTCGAGCATGCGTCGAAAGCCCCTGCGCACAAGACTGTGATCGTCCGCCAGTAAAACCGTAATTTCCTCATTCATGGCTGGTGACCACTACTCCTCCCATACTTTCATTCTCTACCGGCTCAGCAACCGGCTCCTCACGCCGTACCGGCATCACAAGCGATACCGTCATGCCGGCGTTTTCAACCGACGCTATATTCAGCGTGGCATTTAGCAAGTCTGCGCGCTCCTGCATCGCAATTAATCCCAGACCCGGCTTCCGGTTCTTATCTCGCGGCATGCCCCGTCCGAAATCTCTCACGTTCACGGTCAGTGCGTTAGAAGAAAATATCATCTCCACTTCAGCCAGCTTCGTGCCCGAGTGTTTCGCCGCATTGTTTAGCGCTTCCTGCACAATCCGGAAGCAATGAGTCGCCGGCTGTCCCGTAATGAGCACAGGCTCGCCGCGAATAATCGCTGTCGTTTGTATTCCGGTCTGACGCTGAAACACCTCCGTGTACCATTCGATTCCCTTCGCCAGCCCATAATCGTCCAGCACCGCCGGATGAAGCATTTGAGACAGGCTGCGCATCTTTTCAAGTGTGTGATGAGTGATCTCGCGCACCTCGCCCAATTCCTCCCGGATCGGCGAATCGGACGGTAGACCTTTGCGTTCTGCTCGCGCCAACATCGCCCCAATCGCCGTCAGAATCTGCCCAAACTCATCGTGAAGCTCGCGCGATACCGAGCGCAACACCTCTTCCTGCACCGTAATGAGTTGCGCCGCCAACACACGCCGCTGCTGCGACAGCGATTCGATCTGATCGAAAATCCGACGGTTCGAATAAATCAGATACAGCGTCGTAACGACGATCAGCACCAGCATTGCCGCGAGAAATACATAGATATTCTTTTCGACGCCTGCGTAAATTGTCGCTACTTTCTCATCGGCGCGCTCCTCCGCCTCGTTATTCCGCTCGAGGAGTCGAGAAACCCTCGCCGCCAGAATGAGCTGCTCTGCCGAGAGCTGGGTTGAGGCCAACTCTCTCGCTGTGCTCTCGTGCCCCGCTTCAGCGGTCGAAAAAACCTGATCCGATGTTTGCCAAAAATGCCGCAGTGATCCCAAAAGCTGCGCCTGGCTCTCGGCTCGCCGCGCCAAGGGCCCCAACTGCGTCTCTGCCTGGATCGCTTCCTCGAGATCGGCTCGAAGATGCGAAAATTCGCTGCGATGCTCTTCAATTGCCGATGCCGGTTGCGTCTCGGTCATATCGCGGAGCGTCAGCCCGAGCTGATTCAAATCGTTTTGCACACGCAACAATAACAGCGAGTCGTGCCGGTTCAAATCGATCGTGTCGGTCTGCAGCTTGCGCAACCCGTTTAGCTGGTAAAGCGTGTACCAGGAGAAAATCGTGACCGCCGCCAATGTTACAAGGAGCCCAACGAGCAAACGAAGGGTGGGCGATTTCGTCATGGCAGAGGTCTGGCGAAGCTTGATTAACAACATGACGGACGTCGACCTTTAAAGGTTGCTAAACGGAGGCGTTTTTCGCAGGATACAACTGCTGCGTGCTCCCAAGCAAGCACAGTAGTCCTGCTATCAGGCTAACGCCGATTCCGGCCAATACATCGATCGCATAGTGATATCTGCCATAAACGGTGGCCACCGACAGAGTCGCCGCGTACACAAGCAGAATCCAGCCAAGCGTTTTTCGGCCCTCCAGAACCTGAAATAATCCCCATGCTGCAGAAAATGCCGAAGACACGTGCGCGCTCGGGAATACACCAAGGTGAATCGTTCCCACGTTCAGAATCCAAAGATTGACGCGCCGAACCCAGCTTGTGATCTGCGGTGCGTCGAGCTGTGGAAATAGGATTCGCGGCGGCTCGGACGGGAAATACGGAAATAAAGCATAGGCCAGCAATGTTCCCGTCAAGTAGACTGTCATAAACCGATCCACTCGATCGCGCCGGCCCTGGGCGTAAAGCAGTGCGATACAAAAAAATCCTGCGCCGTATACCAGCAAATACGAAAGCTCCAAAATGAACGGGATCAGGCCGCCCAAGCTCTCGATTACATTTCGAAGGTGCCACTCGCTGAGAATTCGAAGGTCCCAGGCGATCCATTCGCTCTCAAGCCGGTGCCCGAAGCGCATCGGCAGAAAAAGTTCCATCTCGCGAAATGCAATCAATGTGAGCCCCAGCGGCAACCAGTCGCGAACGATGCTGACTTGCCTGCTGCGGCCGCCTATTCTCTCGAACTGTGCTAGCAACCAGAGCAAGGCAGACACGCCGACCAGTAAAAGTGCCGGCTGAAAAGACAGACCAGGGCGCTCAGGAAAGAATACCGACAGCCCGGCTACATAGGCAAAGAAGCCAATCAGTACCCATTCCGAAGTTCGAAGCTTCAGCCAAGGGCGCACCGGCCTCAAAGCGCTGCCGAATCGTGAGCGTAACGGCGCGGCTCAAAAAACAACGCTGCGCCACCCAGCACGCCCCCCCAAATCGCCCAGATCGTTAAATGGCGGCGATCAATCAGCACTCCAGAAACGACGGGCGCCGCGATCTGCGCAATCGACATCAGCGATTGTGTCAGCCCAATGATCACACCCTGCTCCCGTTTTCCGGCCTTCTGGGTAACCAAGCTCGTAAGCGCCGGCCGCAGCCCTGCGCCACCTACGGACGTGAACGCGGTAACCCACAAGAGCTGCCCAATCGTTCGCGTCAATCCAACTGCGGCGTATCCGAGCATCGCTGTAACAAATCCAAGCCGGACCACCTTGCGCTCACCCAGCCACTTCACCATCCGGCCCACGACACCGCCTTGCATGATAATTCCGAGAAACCCGTTGAACGCGAAGATATACCCAACCTCGCGAACGCCCACCGGATGGCCATTCCATTGATACCTGCGCTCCGCAAACAGGGCGAATCCGGATATGAACGTCGAGAACGAAAACGAGAACAGGAGCCATTGGGCCAGGAGCCGGGCCAGCTCTCGATCGCGGAAATACCGCGAATATTGGCCCCACGAAATCAGCGGCAAACGCCTCCCGCCGGGTCCGGCGTCCCCTTCCGCCTCACGGTGTTCGTGAACCACTTCCCGCCGCGGCAGTAAGAAGTACGTGCACAGAATCGTCGTCAATGAAAGCCCGGAAGCTGCGAATATGGGCGCCTGATATCCAAAGTGCGCCAGGTAACCCGAAATAGCCGGGCCTACGAGGAAACCCAACCCGAACGCAATTCCAATTACCGCGAAGGACTTTGCCCGCTCCTCCGGTTTCGTCATATCGCTGATGTAAGCCTGCGCAATGCTAAGATTCCCCGCCGTCGCCCCATCAATCGCCCGCGCCACAAACAGCATCCAAATGTGCGTCGAAAATGCAAGCAAAAGAAATCCGCCGAGCGTCCCCGCTTGGCTGATCAAGAGAACTGGCCGCCTTCCCACTCGGTCCGACCATTGCCCTAAAATCGGTCCGGCGATCAGTTGGCAGACGGCGTACGTCGCCACAAGTTCGCCCACTGCCGTTGCCGATGCACCCAACCGTTCCGAATAAAACGGCAATAGCGGAAGAATGATCGTGAACCCGAGTACATCTACCGCCACAATCAAAAAAATCGGTAGTAAGGGTGATGAAAATCGCCGCCGTGGCTTCGCCTCGCTGATTTCGGGCGGCAGAGTCACATTACGATCTTATCCGCAACCTGGTGTTCGCCGCCCCACATTACGCCTCGGAATACCTGAAAATCCGCACCAAACCTGCAAATACTACCTGATACGGTTTCCGGTTGCATGTGTATTATTCGAACAAATTGCAGCACTTACTAATTGGCAAACGCCGTGCTCTTTTCTTTCGGTTATGAAAGCTCTTACCATTAGCCTTCTAGCCTTATTCCCGGCGATGCTCCTGGGGCAAGAACCGAATCCGACTCAGAATACCCAGCAGGCCCCCTCAACAGGCCAAAATCCAATATTCCGCGTGCAGGTGGTCTCACATTCTGTACAGGCGGTCAGCTATCGCAACCGTAGCGGCTGGACGAAGATCGATTTTCGTGGTACGTCGATAGCTCCTACGGCCAAGGGAACTGCCGAGGTCAACGGCCGCTTAGGTCGCACAGAAGCTAAAATAGATGTCAAAGATCTCCCTTCGCCCACGAACTTTGGTTCAGAGTTCTTGACGTATGTCCTTTGGGCGATCACACCCGACGGCCATGCGGCGAATTTAGGCGAGGTGGTTCTCGACTCGGGCGGCAAGTTTAGCGGGAGCTTTACTACCGAGCTTCAGTCGTTCGGACTAATCATTACCGCGGAACCGTATTTCGCCGTGAACCAGCCGAGCGATGTCGTCGTCATGGAAAACGTTGTTCGTGAGGACACCATGGGCAAAGTCGAATACGTAGACGCCAAATACGAGTTGCTTGCCCGCGGCGAATACACCTACCAGGTTCCGGCTTCGCAGTTGCACCCCATCATCCTCGATTCAAGCAAGAAGAGTCCGCTCGAGCTCTACGAGGCGCAGAACGCGGTTCAGATTGCTCGCTACGCCAAGGCGGATCAGTATGGAGGAGATACCTTTCAGGACGCGGTAAATCTTCTGAATCAAGCCCAGGATTATGAGGCGCGGAAGCAGTGGAGACCAGCCACCATGACTGCCAAAGAAGCCGTGCAGAAGGCCGAAGATGCGCGGATCATCGCCTTGCGCCGTCAGCAGCAATTAGCTCTTGAACAAGAGCGCCAACAAGCCGCGGCGCGCCAGGCCGCTGCGCAGAAACAGGCCGAAGAAGAAGCGCAACAACGTGCGGCTGCCGAGCAGCAGGCCCAGGCCGCTGCACAACAAGCGCAACAAGAGGCCGCGCAGAGAGAAGCTGCTGAAAAGGCAAAAGCCGAAGCCGATGCGGCTCGTGCTCAGGCAGACGCTGAGGCGCAAAAAGCTCAGCAGGCCGCCGCGGATGCAGAGCGCCTTCGCCAACAAGCTGAAGCCGAAAAGAACGCCCTCAGGGAGCAATTACTCCAGCAATTTAATGCTGTCTTGCAAACTCGGGAGACTGCTCGCGGGCTGGTGGTGAACATGAGCGATGTCCTATTCGATACTGGCAAATACACCCTGAAATCTGGCGCTCGCGAGAAACTTGCCAAGATCTCCGGCATCGTAATCTCACATCCCGGTCTCAATCTGCAAGTCGAAGGCTATACAGACAGCACTGGTACCGACGAATTCAATCAGCGGCTTTCAGAGCAGCGCGCCGACACTGTTCGCGAATTCTTGATTGGTCAGGGAATCAATCCTCAGACCATTACATCGGTCGGCTACGGCAAGAATTATCCTGTAGCTTCCAACGACACTCCCACAGGCCGGGCGCTGAATCGCCGTGTCGAGCTCGTCGTTTCGGGTGAGGTCATCGGAGTAAAAATCGGAGTTCCGCCCGCAGAGGGCCAGACACCCGCCCCTCCGAATAACCCGCAGCAGCAGTGATCCGATTAGTTCTCTTTATATTGTTGCCTGCAACTATGAAGGGAAGCGGCGTGCTTTTGCCCATTTAGGGGCTGGCACGTTAAATCCTCTAAATTATTTGTAATTTCTTATCCGGCCGTTTTAAAAATACTTGTGTAATTCCCCTAAATGTGCGTCAAATGGGTACAAACGTTCCTTTACCTTTTTGCGGGCTTGTGTTTTTACACAAGCCCCTCTTTTTATAGGCGCCTTTTGGCGTTCTTCTTTAAAAACCTAAGTAGCAGAAAGTAATTATATTCTCGCACGGATGGTTGCCATAAGAGGCGGTTATCCTCCTCGCCCAGTCCCACAGCGAACCGCGACCGTCAGGCAGCGTAAAATGCAACAAATTGCTGTTGAAATGAACGACGATTGGTGAGCCGGGCGGGAATCGAACCCGCGACCACCGCATTAAAAGTGCGATGCTCTACCAACTGAGCTACCGGCCCGTAAACGCGCTCGCCAAACGTCTCTCAGAATATCATCGAAGATCATCGTATTGCTTTTGAGAGCGTATAATCGCTAAGCTGTAACCGCCGTTCGAAGCTCTGACAATGAAACTTTTTGTGCGTAACTCACGCGGTCCTCTTGATTGGCTCATGCTCGGCACCGCCTCTGCCGCCGGTTTATTTCTTACGGGCAAAATAGTCCGAAAGCTCTCTGTGTCGAAGCTGGACCTGCGCGACAAGATTGTCTTGATCACCGGTGGTTCCCGCGGCCTTGGCTTGTGCCTCGGCTTCGAGTTGGGAAATCGAGGTGCTCGCTTGGCTCTTTGCGCGCGAGATCAGCAAGAGCTCGAAGAGGCGCGCAACCGTCTTGCCGCGCGCGGTATCGAAGCTGCGGTTTTTCCATGCGATATCAGCGATGAGTCGCAGATATCGCCGCTCGTGGGGAATGTGTTGGATCGCTATGGAAGAATCGATGTGCTCGTCAACAACGCTGGCCACATTATCGCTGCGCCGTTCGAGAGTTTTGATCACTCCGATTTCGAGCGCGCCATGAACGTCATGTTCTGGGCGCCCGTCAATCTTAGCTTTGCTGTGCTGCCGCTCATGAAGCAGCAGCGCAGCGGAAGCATTGTCAACATCACTTCCATTGGTGGTCGTGTTAGCGTGCCTCATCTGCTTCCATACTGCTGCGCTAAATACGCTTTCGTCGGATTCTCGAACGGCCTAGGTGCGGAGGTCAAATCGCAAGGCATTCATGTCCTGACCGCAATTCCCGGGCTGATGAGGACCGGTTCTTATCTGAATGCTCAATTCAAAGGATCAGCCGAACGTGAATTCGCATGGTTTGGCCTACTCGGGAATCTTCCGGGTTTCTCCGTAGCTGCCAGTTACGCGGCGCGTTGCATAGTCAACGCGCTCGAAACAAATCGGCACACCTGCACAATCTCGCTACCCGCCAAATTCTTGATGCGCGCCGAAGCGCTCTTCCCAGAGACGACGCAAAGGGTTTTCAGCGCCACCAGCCAATATCTCTTGCCCGCGCCCAATGGGGAGAAAGTCGCCCTATCTGGTAAGATACTGAACAACAGATTCAATCGAGTATTCCAGGCGCTGACTGCGCTTGGAAAATCTGCTGCACTGCAACTAAACGAATGATAAGTGCGCCAAACTAACCCGTTAAAATACGGGCTTTTGTAACACAAATTAAGCAATCAAATCTATAAAGCGCAGGCCATTAGCCGCACTTCGCCTGCGCGTCTGATGTGTACTCTTCTCCAGATTCGGAGACTAAGGATCGGTATTGTCAACAACTTATCCTATTTTTCGAAGCTTTCTTCAGGCAGGTTTCGAGTGTTCTACGCACAAGTTGAAAACCGGCCGGAGACTCGATCTTCTCGCTTCCACTCAGCACGATTGTTTCGCACGTGAGGACTATAAGCGCCTTCAGGCGTTAGGAATTCGAACCGTTCGCGTCGGTACTCGATGGCATCTAATCGAGGGTTCGCGCGGCCGCTACAACTTTGATTCCGCATCGGTTATCCTTGACGCCGCGGAAGAAACCGGGACCGAGATTTTGCTCGATTTGCTACATTTCGGCTGGCCCGATGATGTCGATATCTTCAGCCTGGATTTTGCAGGGCGGTTCGCTGAGTTTGTCGGCGCGCTAATTCACTTTTTGAAAAAGCGCGGTTATCGCTGCAATATGTTCGCTCCGGTAAATGAGATTTCTTTTCTCTCCTGGGCAGCCGGAGATAAAGGCGGCATTTATCCCTGTGCTATTGGCCGCGGCTCTGAATTGAAACACAATCTTATTCGAGCTGCTGTATCGGCTAGTAAAATCATTCTTAGTGAATTACCAAGTGCGCGACTAATTGCTCCCGAACCTGTAATTCACATTATCGGAAATCCGACCGTCCCGGGAGATGAAATAGAAGCAGAGAATTACCGGCTGTCTCAATTTCAAGCTTGGGATATGTTATGCGGCAGAATGGCTCCTGAATTAGGAGGTAAACCTGAATACCTCGATATTATCGGCGTCAACTTCTACGCGCAGAATGAGTGGGTACACAATGGAGCAACTCTTACTGGTTGTGATCCAGAGTATCGTCCTCTTCACAAAATCATCCAAGAAGTCTGGAGCCGCTATCGCAAACCTATCTTCGTATCTGAAACCGGCACTGAAGATGGAAACCGCGCTGAGTGGTTCGTTCACATCTGCGACGAAGTTCGCGCGGCGCTGAAGCTAGGTATCCCAGTACAAGGACTATGCCTTTACCCGATATTGAATCACCCCGGTTGGGAAAATGATCGCCATTGCCACAATGGTTTGTTTGACTATGCCGATCCCTCGTCCGGCGATCGCCATCTCTACTGGCCTCTAGCCCAAGCAATTCTCGAGCAACAACCTAAACTGCCTGCCTGGAAAGACGAATCGATTATGAGCCGTAACAACCTTGACCTGGTCTGTCTATCCCATCTTCGTTGGGGATTTGTATTTCAGCGTCCTCAGCATTTAATGAGCCGTTTCGCAAGGAATCGGAGAGTCTTCTTTCTCGAAGAACCCGTTTTCGAAAATGTCGAGCCTCACTTAAAATCTACCGTTTGCCCCAGAACGGGAGTGCGTGTCCACACACCTGTGCTGCCTCACGGCTTAAGCCCCCAGCGAATCGTGGAGCTTCAGCGAAGTCTTCTCCATGCGCTCATCCAAAATAACCAAATCGTCGATTACATCGCCTGGTATTACACGCCAATGGCTCGCGAGTTTGCGGTGGATTTAAACCCTGCAGTTACGATTTACGACTGCATGGATGAGCTTTCGGCCTTTGTTGGCGCTCCTCCATCGATGCGCTTTAACGAAGAAACGCTCTTTCGTCACGCCGACTTAGTGTTTACCGGGGGGGCGAGCTTGTTTGAATCCAAACGCAGGCAGCACCCTTGCGTGCATCTTTTTTCCAGCAGCGTAGATGTAGCCCATTTTGCCCGTGCTCACGCCATCGAAATCGAGCCTGCAGACCAGTCTCATTTGCCCCGTCCCCGCCTAGGTTACGCGGGCGTGATCGATGAGCGGATGGATATTGACTTACTAAGAGCGTTAGCTGCAGAAAAACCGGATTGGCAAATTATCCTACTCGGTCCGGTAGTCAAGGTTGATGAGGCTTCCTTGCCCAGAGCTGCCAATATTCACTATCTCGGCATGAAACAGTACACAGACTTACCCGAATATCTGTCAGGCTGGGACGTCGCTATGCTCCCCTTCGCTCTAAACGAATCGACGCGCTTTATCAGCCCCACAAAAACTCCCGAGTATCTCGCAGCCGGTCTTCCGGTGGTCTCGACGTCCATACGGGATGTGGTAAGGCCGTATGGCGAGCTGGGGCTTGTCTCCATTGCCAACGGAGTCAGCGAGTTTATCAGATCGGTTGAAACTCTGCTGCAGAGCCCTCTCCGTGCTGACTTCCGGGCGAAAGTCGATCAGTTTCTCTCACAATCATCGTGGGACAAAACATGGAATCGCATGAGCGAGCTGATTGACAATACGCTTCTTCTGAAACGCTGTGCGCCCGCCGGTGCTCAACCGATTCGGCGGCCCTCCCCCAATGTGATCGTCTCAACAGAAGGCGCCACGCATGTTTGATTACTTGGTCGTTGGCGCCGGATTTGCCGGAAGCGTCGTGTCAGAGCGCCTCGCGCGCGGCTTTGGCAAGAAGATTCTCATTGTCGATCGTCGCAACCATATTGGCGGTAATGCGTACGATCATCACAACGAAGATGGAATCCTCGTCCATCGTTATGGCCCGCACATCTTTCACACAAACTCGGAACAGGTCTATCAGTATCTATCTCACTTCACGGCATGGCGGCCGTATGAGCATAGAGTCCTCGCCTCCGTAGACGGAAAGCTCGTCCCCATCCCAATCAACTTAGATACCGTCAACTTACTGTACGGGCTGAATCTCACATCGGAAGAGCTAGAGACGTTCTTCGCTGCGCGCGCCGAAGCCCGATCTGCTATCCGAACCTCAGAAGACGTGGTCGTGAGCAAGGTTGGCCGCGATCTCTATGAAAAAATGTTCCGCAATTACACGAGAAAGCAATGGGGTAGAGATCCTTCCGAATTAGATGCGCAGGTGACTGCCCGAATCCCGGTCCGAACCAATCGAGACGGTCGCTACTTCACAGATCGTTTTCAAGTCATGCCGAAACACGGCTACACTCGCCTGTTTCAGAATATGCTGGACCATCCGAACATTACTATCGCGCTCGGCGTAGATTATCGCGATGTAGTGCATGATATCGAATTCTCGGAATTGATATACTCAGGTCCCATTGATGAATATTTCGATTTTCGTTATGGTGAGCTGCCTTACCGCTCTCTGCGTTTTCAACACGAGACCGTCAATGTTGAATATCTACAGCCTGTAGCTGTGATAAATTACCCAAACGAGCACGCGTACACCCGTGTAACTGAGTTCAAGCATTTGACAGGACAAGTTCATCGCCGGACAGGTATTGTATACGAGCATCCATCAAGCAGTGGAGATCCCTATTACCCGGTTCCCACGCCTGAAAACGCCGCGCTTTACAAGCAGTATGCGGCGGTAGCAGCAGTTACGAAAGGCGTGCACTTTGTAGGCCGGCTAGGCACCTACCGCTACTACAATATGGATCAGGTTGTGGCTCAAGCCTTAACGCTGTGCAAACAGATAACCGCTGCTCCCGGTTTCGAATACCCGAAAGCCGCAGCCGCTGCTGCGTCGGTCGGTCAAAGGATCTCCGCTGTTCCCGCTCTCGGAATTTAGCACCAGAGTTCATGCGTGAGCTGACCATCGTCTCGCCACATCGCGACGATGTCCCCTTTTCCCTCTATCTTTGCCTTTCAAGATGGTGTTCTCTCCCGATTCAAGTCAACGTGGTCACGGTTTTCACCGTTAGCGAATATGCTCCTCGCGCGAATCTTTCTGAGACTGGCCGCGAGGCGGTAAGATCGGCCGTTACCTATCTCCGGCGCCGGGAGGACCGGCGCGTCTTCAATTTGATTGACAAACGAATCAAAGTCCAGCCTCTCAACTTGCTCGATGCGACTTTAAGGCTCGGCATCAATGTTGATTCCGTTTGTAAAGCTTCTGAAGGCAACACGGCTGGCACTTATTCCGAAGTAGACGCGCTTAGTAACTGCTTTAAGCGTTTTCTTCTGCGAGCTTTAGTCCTGGCTCCTTTGGCGCTTGGAGATCATGTCGATCATCTAATTGTGCGCGCCGCTGTCATCAAGAGTTCTGCACCTCATAAGTTGGCCTTTTACGAGGATCTTCCATACGCAGCTTGGGTCACGACTGCTTCGGTCCGGGAGACAATCCACCAAATTGAACAAACCACGAATGCGCCGCTCAAGCCGTTTATCGTGCGCCACAAGAGTCAGATATCGCGCAAGCGTGAAGTAATCAGGCAGTACAAATCGCAGATCAGTGGCGCTGACGCAGCCGAAATCGCCGGGTTTGCGGTGAATTATCACGGCGGCGAGCGCATTTGGGTACCTAAGCGCAGCCGAGCTTGGAGGGCTCTCACTCGCGATCGGTATGCCTAAAAGCTCTGGGGACGTGCTCGTATCGGAGCCTCCAGGCGAACGCCTGGAGGTTTGCGTTAGTGTTCCTGCGAAAGATGAGGAAGAGCTATTACCTTCGGCTTTACGTGCGCTCGCGGAACAGAAAACAGACTCTGGCGAACCCATCGCACACGAGCGTTACGAAGTAATTCTCCTGATCAACAACACTCGCGACCGCTCTCGCCAAGTGGCCGAGCAATTTAAGCGGCTTTATCCCACCTTCCAGCTCCACATTGTCGAGAGAAATTTCAAGAAATCGCATTCCCACAACGGCTATGTGCGCCGCCTGCTCATGGATGAAGCTTGCCGCCGATTGGAGTCGCGCGACCTACATGATAGCCCGATTCTGTCGACAGACTCGGACAGCCAAGTGGCGCCGAACTGGATCTCGCGCAACCGTGAGGAACTTACGAGCGGCGCGGAAGCGGTAGGTGGCCGGATAGTCATACCTGCGTGTGAGGAGTGCCTTCTCGATCCCGCAACTCGCGCCATCCAACGCTACGATCATTTGTATAGGCGCTTAGTTGCTTGGGTGGAAGATTCTTTAGATCCGCAGGCCCATGATCCTTGGCCGCGCCATCATCAGCATTTTGGCGCGAGCTTCGCCGTCACTCCGCGTGTTTACAAACGCATCGGCCGCATGCCGCCGCGGCGCTATCTCGAGGACATTGCTTTGTATCAGGCGTTGATGCGTCACGACGTGCGCCTTCGGCACAGCAACAAGGTTCGGGTCTTCACTTCCGCTCGCCTTGCGGGAAGAGCGCGGTTCGGCTTGTCCAGCGAGTTGACTTACTGGCAATCCCGCGGAAAAAAGGTTATGCGCGTCCCGGTCGAGCGCCGTGAGTTTCTGGAGTATCTCTTTATCGCCCGCCGTCGCTTGCGCCTCCTATGGCTTGATTACCGGGACACGGCTGCAATATCTGAGCGCCGGGTTCGCGACATCGCGCGAATTACCGGAATACATTTCGCGCATCTCATGGCGGAATTGCAAAGCGCTCCGCGTTTTGGCGTGCTCCTGGAGCGTATAGCCTTCTATGAGGCGTGCCGTAAGATGTGGCCCGATCAGTTACGGCTAGCGCCGATGAAGAATGTTGTCGATGAGCTCCTTGCGGCTTTCCGTCGCTCTACCCGCCTTGCCGCTCCAAAACATCAATTCGATACAGATCGGTACGAGCTTGTGTCATCAATTCCCATCCTGGCTGCTTCAGCAGCAGTTCGTGTACATCATCTCCCTGGAGCGGGTAGCCCGGCACAACTGCTAACCAGTGAACCAGCAACAAATGGCCGGCCGACGCAGTATGCATCGTCATCTTCTCGCCTAACTTTGCAAGATCTTCGAGTGACAAGTAATAACCAACTTCCGACAGAACCGTAAGATCAAACGTATCCTCGGGATATTCTTCAGGGACCGTAACTAAAGCGAACTGGACCTGTGGATAGACCTGGCATCGCTGTAGAGCCTTCTTCAACGCAGTCGCACTAACATCGATCGAAAGTAATCTACGGCATCGTTGCGCTAACTTCTCCGTAAATACACCAATCGAGCAGCCAATTTCTAGAGCATTGGAGTACTGTTTGCGGCGAAGAGCCCGTAAGCTCGCCTCATACTTTTCTGCTTCGTATTCGCTCGTCTCGTAGTTCCAGGGATCCTCGTTCCCTTCGTAGAGGCGGATAAAATATTCGCGTGTTCCCGATTTCGTCATCGCTCGTCTGCGCGCCACAGCGCTTCGACGAAAGGCCACGTGCGGTCCATCCACATGGTTACCGGATCGAATCCGCTCGAATGGGCATATGAGATTAGCTCGGCTTGGGTGAATTTATGGGACAACTCCGTGCAGATCGTCTCTCCTTCCCGAAATCCGACCCTCAGGTCCGGTTCTCCCACGTGAACCACCTGATCGCGCTGGGAGCGCAAATGCATCTCGATGCATCGCTCGCTCGAATTCCAGCGGGCCTCATGTACAAACGATCGTAGATCGAAATCGGCGTCCAGCTCCCGGTTCATCCGGCCCAGCAGATTCAGGTTAAAGGCCGCCGTTACTCCCGTCGGATCGTCATACGCGGCAATCATCCGCTGCTCATTCTTGACTAGATCCGCGCCCACCAAAAAGAAATCTCCCGCTCGAAGATTCCATCGAATGTGCCGGAGAAATTCGACTATCTCACATCTCTTCACATTCCCAATGGAGCTGCCCAAGAACAACAGCAAAAGTGGTTCATCGGTTGCCCGGTTTTGCGCGACTTCGTTCAGACCTTCCATCCAATCGGCACAAATCGGCTGCACTTCTGAAATATTCGACAGCTCTCGTTCGCACGCCTCGAGCGCCGACGCAGAAACATCGATTGGCCTGTAAGTCACTTCGCGCTGCCTTCGCAGCGCAGCTTCGAGAATGTATCGGGTTTTGCGTCCGCTTCCGCTCCCCAATTCCGCAATCAGTGCAACAGGACCGGTTTCAGAAACAATCGCGTCCGAATGCGAGCCCAACAAGCGTTCGTCCGCTCGTGTCAATCCATACTCGGGAAGCAGCGTGATCGCTTCGAAAAGAATGCTTCCCAAATCGTCATAGAAATAACGCGGTGGAACTTCTTTCTGTCCTGCGCGCCCGAGACCATCTGCAACATCTAAGGCGAATTGAGATAACTGCAATCCAACCGGCGCAGGCATCGCGTTCTAACTTTCTACACACCGGAATGTCGCATACACATGCGGGTAGTCGCGCCGAAACCAGTTTCGGAACGAAGCTCGCAGCAGCCGAGCCACAGTTCGTGGCGAGCCGCCCTTGAGCACGTAATGCTCGCCATCGAAGAAGTTCGCCGAATACCCGGGATACGTTTCATGCGCTTTAAAACCCGGAAAAGCTGCGAACGGCGTCCTCGTCCATTCCCAGCCGTTACCCACTAACTGGCTCACTCCAAACGCGCTGTCCCCGGCCGGTGTCGCATGCACAGGCTCGGGATCCCAGCGCTTGAAATCAAAATTCCCGAATTTGTGCATCGGCGCTTCATTTCCCCACGGATAACGGTGGACGTCGTGAGACGGGCTGCCGTATGCCGCACGATGAAACTCTTCTTCGCTTGGCAACCGGGTTCCAAGCCGATCTGCATACGCTTCGGCTTCGCGCTGCGTCACGTAAACAGGCCAGTCAAGGGGCAAAGGAATCTCGTCAAACATGCCGCGGAAATAAATCGTGCCGCCACGCTCACTCCAAAAATGCGGCATCGCAGCACCGTGATCCCGTACAAACCGGAGATATTCGCCATTAGTAACGTTAAACCGCTGCATTCGGAACGCCGGGACTCGCACCTTAAACTCGTCGTACTCGTTATCCCAACCAAACGAGCCGTCGCGCGGCTTTCCCAAAACCGCTTCACCTTCTGGAATTTCGCGCCAATCGTTCTGTGGTTCGAATGAAGAGGTATTGCGGTACTCGGACGCGTACGGCGCAGTTTTCTTTTCGTAGGGGAAATTGTGAAACATGTATGCTAGCGTTTCGAGGTGCATTTCCCGGTGCTCGAGCGCAATGCAAATAGCGTCTTCGGGAGCTCGCTCGAGGTTCTCATCTACCGATCTTCGGCACCGTTCAACATACGCCTCGACTTGTTGCAGATTCGGCCAATCCTCCGGTGTGTCCGCTGGAAGATGAACCGAGTCGGGATCAATGCCGGCTTGAAACAAATCATCTAACTGCGGATCCAGCGACTTGATTCCAAGAGTTTCCCCGCAGATCTGAATGGAATCGAATGCATCCAGATGCCCGATGTAAAAAATCACCCGATGCCGCTCCGCGATCGGCCGTTCATAGAGTGTCTCGGGTTTGAGAATTGAAAATAGCCTGTCGCTTTCACGCCTTGCGGATCGCAGATCATCAATTAACTTACTCGTCGCAATTTCCAAAACTGGCATGTCGATGTGGCTCCCTTCAGGATGAGTCTCCACCTTGGATGACGATCTGCAGGCCAAGATACACATTATTCGTTCACCCATTCACGCCATCAAGTACTGATCTGGCGAGGTCCAGGGCTTGTTCCCGCGTCTGGATTTCACCCTCAAGCTGAGCGGTTTCAATAACTTCCAAAGCACGCCCAAACTCAGGACCCGGAATGTAGCCCGCTTCAATCAGGTCGCGGCCACTGATCAATCGCGCAGGACGCAGTTCCTGTTCGTCCAGTTCCGCGAGTCTGGCTCGAACAAAATCGTACGTCTCAGTACTTCCGTTACTTGCCAGGCAATCCAGCCGGTGAAGCTCCAGGTGCTCATCGAAATGCGGCAGCCGCAAAAAACGCTTCAACGTGCTTGCCCTCATTTGGAGCACATCCTTGAACCGCATGTGATTCGCCACCAAAGACTCGACCCGATCGGCATCTTCGTTCGAAAACCGAAGCCGCGATAAAATCTGTCGCGCCATTTCCGTGCCAATTTCGGCGTGACCATCGAAGCGAATGCGGTCCGCAACGCGAAACGTCACAGGCTTTCCAACATCGTGAAGAAGAACGCCGAACGCCAGCGTCGGTGTAGCAGCACGCATCCATTCGAGCATCAATAACACATGGGTCCACACATCGCCCTCGGGATGAAATTCCGGTGGTTGCTGAACGCCCTGAAATGCTTTCACCTCCGGCAAGATTTGCGGCAAAAGACCCGTTTGGTCAAGCAACTCCAAGCCGCGCTGCGCCCCGCCCTCCGTCAGAATGCGAATCAATTCGTCGCGTATCCGTTCGGGTGAAGTCTTGATGATCGCCGGAGCGAGCCGCTGGATACCCGCAAGCGTCTCTGGCGCAATAGCGAATTGAAGGCGTGCGGCAAGACGAACCGCGCGCAGCATGCGAAGGTGATCTTCACGGAAGCGCTGTTCAGGGTCGCCGATTGCGCGCACAATCCGCCCCTCAAGATCCGCCCTTCCACCCACGTAATCCAGTACTTCACCCGAAATGGGATCTTGAATAAGCCCGTTAATCGTGAAATCGCGTCGTCTCGCATCGAGTTCGGGATTCGTTTCAAATCGCACTGCGTCCGGCCGGCGCCCGTCCGAATACGCGCTCTCGCTGCGAAATGTGGCTACTTCAACGTGAATACCATCCGGCGTGCCAACGATCACCACGCCGAAATGAGCTCCTACTAGCTGCGAACTGGCGAAATATCGGCAAACCTGTTCGGGAATGGCATCCGTGCCGACATCAAAGTCTTTCGGCGCAATGCCCAGCAGCCGGTCGCGCACACAACCGCCCACAAGATAGGCTTTGTGTCCGCGCGCGCGCAAGTCGCGGATAATTGCCGTGGCTAATGTCTCGCGTGCAGCGCTAACAG